>Ga0209979_1000012_pt1 | contig 457447 bp, 480 predicted proteins | sample AnhtaG_FD_183114 | JGI IMG/M metagenome (GOLD analysis project Ga0209979, IMG submission 183114) | Deep subsurface microbial communities from Anholt, Denmark to uncover new lineages of life (NeLLi) - Anholt_01485 metaG (SPAdes) (version 2) | ecosystem: Environmental > Aquatic > Marine >... | reverse complement strand
AAGTTCATCAGAGAAGCAGACTACCATCGAATCATCACCGCACTAGAGGCATTCCAACGTCTGGAACAATAGAACCAAAAAACACCCTTCCGTCCTGATAGTCGCTTTGCACGCGCCTCCAAAGCGATTAATCGCTTTGTCGACACCAGAAAGCCCTTAAACTCTTAAATGAACCATAATTAAAGGTGAAACTGTTTGGTCAATCTGGTTGAAAATTGGGAAGCTCTAGAGGATTATGCCGGGGACAAGCAGGGTTTCTATCAACTTTTAAACGATGCTGAAGCTATGGAAATCCGCGTAGCCACAGGCAGACTTGGCTTCAAGAAGGAATTCGACAATAAAGGCGACATGTTGCTCAACCGCATCCTAAGCTTCTGTAAATCCCGAAACTTCATCAAAATAAGCGAAAACGTGAGGGACGAGTTCTTCTTCAAATAACCAATAGAGGCGATGCCATAAGCAACATGTATGGTGAAACTTAATGAACAAAACCGTCTCAAAAGCTTCAGCAATCCACATTCGCTACAGAGACCACGTACTCTTCAGAAAAGGCTAGAAGGAGCTTTGGGTAATGGCTGCTTCCACAATGCTGTCTGCTACTATCAGCATACTTGACAAAAAAGCGGGTTCAAAAAACGGGAAGTCCGCCGGATTAAAGCGGCCCGCACAGCCACCCATAAAATGTCCCGAATGTAGCAGCCAAAAAATCTGGAAAGACGGCTTCCGCTACACAAACCTAGGTCCTATACAACGTTACATCTGCCGCAACTGCGCCTACCGCTTTTCAGACCCCAACTTTCAACATGCTTTCAATGGTTCAGACATGTTTCAACATGTTCAGAATGTTCTGACGAAGAAATTAAAAAGGCATGCTGACATACCTAACCCTCGTCAAGTATGCGCAGCCTTGACAAGAGGCACGAAAAACTTGACCGAAGTGGAAGCCCGACAAGAAAAGCCCATGCGGGAGGGCACAACACTAACTGCTGACGTCAAAGGGTTAATCATACAGTTCATGGCTTGGTGCGAAGCGCAGGGTTATCCTCAAGGAAATAAGTATCACCATTACCTCAAAAGGCTTGTAAGACTCGGAGCTGACCTACTGGATCCTGAAAGCGTCAAAAAGACAATTGGAAAACACAACTGCAAAAACGGGACCAAGATGCTGTTCGTTTACGCCTATGATGCTTTCACCAGAATGTTGAAGATGAAATGGGATCGACCGAAATACAAGCAGGAAGAAACATTGCCCTTTGTCCCTGAAGAAAGCGAACTTGACCAACTCATCGCTGCATGCCGAGGCAAAAGAATGGCTGCTTTCCTTCAATGTTTGAAAGAAACTTACGCAGATCCTGGAGAAGTTCTCAGGCTACGTTGGATAGATATTTCAGGCAATGTCATAACAATAAATCGACCTGTGAAGGGACATAATCCTCGACAATTAAAGGTATCAAATAAGGTACTGGCCATGTTAAACGTCCTGCCGAAAACTTCAGAGCGAATCTTTCCCACGACATACGAAAATATGTTCAAGTGCTACTCTCAAGTCCGAAAAAGAGCAGCTGAGCTTCAACAAAACCCAAGACTTCTAGCCGTACAATTTAGGTCCTTTAGGCATTGGGGCGGAAGCATGATAGCCCACTACACAAACGGCAATGTTCTAACCGTCAAAAAGCTCTTAGGCCACAAAAGAATCGAAAACACCATGAAATACATTAGCATGATTCACTTCAAGGACGATCAATTTGAAGTTACAACGGCGACCACTATAGAAGAGGCCAAACAAGTCTTAAGCGCAGGCTTTGACTACGTAACCCAGAAAGACAGCATAATGCTCTTCAGAAGACCAAAACGATTTCGCTGAAAAACAGTACTATCATAAACGCAAAACTACCCATCATAAACTTAAAATAATTGAATGAACAGTTGTGTAAACTGAATTCACTAAAACAGACGTAATTTAAAAAAAGTAAGGAGAAAAAAGAAATGAGCAAAACAGGAAAACCCCACTTAAACCTAGTGATTATGGGACATGTGGACCATGGGAAATCAACAACAACAGGCCACATGTTATACTTAGCAGGAGCCATTGAAGAAAGAACAATAAAAGCCTTCGAAGAAGAAGCAGAAAAACTAGGCAAAGAAACCTTCAAATTCGCATGGGTTCTCGACAACCTAAAAGAAGAAAGAGAAAGAGGCTTAACAATTGACCTCCGATTCCTAAAATTTGAAACCAAAAAATATTACTTCACAGTCATAGACGCACCGGGACACAGAGACTTCGTTAAAAACATGATAACCGGCGCAAGCCAAGGAGACGGCGCCATACTCTTCGTTTCAGCCAAAAGAGGAGAATTCGAAGCTGGCATAGGGGCAGGAGGCCAAACAAGAGAACACGCATTCTTAGCTTTCACTCTAGGCGTAAACCAAATGGTCGTGGCAGTCAACAAAATGGATGACGCATCAGTTAACTGGGGTGAAGAGAGATACAATGAAATCAAAAATGAAGTAAGCAGAATGCTCAAAATGGTAGGCTTCAAAGTTGAAAAAATTCCGTTCGTGCCTACTTCAGGATGGACTGGCGACAACCTAGTGAAAAAAAGCGAAAAATTGCCATGGTATAAGGGACCAACATTGATTGAGGCCTTGGACACGTTTGAGGTGCCTCCCAAACCTATGAATAAGCCTCTACGCGTTCCAGTTCAAGACATCTACACCATCACAGGCGTGGGCACAGTTCCAGTGGGCAGGGTTGAGACAGGAGTACTCAAAGAAGGAGATCAAGTCATATTCATGCCAGCAAACAAGAAGGGTGAAGTGAAGTCTTTGGAAATGCACCACACAAGAATCCCAAAGGCTGAACCAGGCGACAACATAGGATTTAACGTTAGAGGCATAGCAAAAACAGACGTACGTCGCGGAGACGTTTGCGGACACGTTTCAAATGTGCCAACAGTTGCGAAGGAGTTCATAGGACAAATAATCGTAATCTATCACCCAACAGCAATAGCCGCAGGATACACGCCGGTGTTCCACTACCACACAGGACAAGTAGCATGCAGATTCACCGAATTACTGAAGAAAATTGACCCGCGTTCAGGACAGGTCGTACAGGAAAAACCAGACTTTCTGAAAACTGGAGACGCAGCCATAGTAAGGATCGAACCTTTACAGCCAATAGCAATTGAAGCATACACTGAATTTCCAGAACTTGGCAGATTCGCAATAAGAGACATGGGCACAACAGTAGCTGCTGGCGTCGTGAAAGAAATAACGAAAAAAGAACCATAATTTTCACTTTCACCCTTTTTATGCTTACATCACCACTTCTTTAAAGCCTAGTTATCCTATGCTCAAGTTTTATCAGCAACAAGCAGATAGTTTCTCATAGTCATAGGCAATTTGAGAGTTGAGGTTATGTCTAGTACAGAAACTTTAGTCCCATATTTGAAGAAAAAGAAAGGCAATGAACAAGAGCCCACAATTATCGTTGACAGCCGTGAGGCAAATACAGCTGCAAAAATCGTAAAAGGACTACGGGAAAGAGGCGTCACCGTTGAGATTAAAGCGTTACAGAAAGGTGACTACATATTATCCGATGTTTGCGCAGTGGAGAGAAAAACAGTTCGAGACTTTGTCTATACACTTACACATCGCTACCTCTTTGACCAAATATTCAAGCTGAAAGAAGTCTATCCGAAAGCATTAATTCTCTTAGAAGGCTATCTGCCAATAATCTACAAGTTCAGCAGAATCAAGCCAGCATCCGTTTGGGGAGCAATGTTCAACCTGGCGAAAAATGGAATAGCCATGATAAGCACAACATCCTACAAGGAAACCATTGATTTCCTTTACGTAGCTGCACATCAAGAGCAAATAGTGGAAAAGAGAACTCCAACAATTCATCCCATCAAAAAAGTTGAAACCATATCCGATGCTCAAACATTTTTTGTGTCAAGTTTGCCAAAAATTGGAAGAGAAAAAGCAACTGCAATTCTCAAGTCCTATCAAACCCCATTGAATGCCCTAATAAACGTTGATGACTGGCCTAAAACTGTGCACGGACTTGGACCGAAAATAAGCCATAAGGCTAAAGAAGTGCTAACCACTCCCTTCAGAGGGTGAAAGACTTGGATGTAGAAATCGTTCCCACTCAAAAAATCACCGTCTTAGGCTTGGATAAACGTTCCGTTAAGGACCTAGCGTGGTGCGCTGCAACCTACGGAATGAGCAGGCTTCACTGGGTGAACGGCTACCTGTTATGTTTGGAAGTTTATGAGAAATCCTTTGAGCATGAAATTAAAAACAAGGAGTTTCCGATAAGTCACGTTTGCTATGCGGAGTTTCCAAAGTACGAAAAGATGTTTGAGGTTGACAAGAGCTTCCAACTTCCGATAGTGAACGCTTCCGATATGAAAATATTCAAAAACTTACTGACAGCAATTCTAAAAAACGAAAAAGAAAATCCAACGACTAAAGAACATTGATTCTAGATTTCTTTTGAACATCTTCGTAGCCGAGTTCAAACGCTTTCATGTTCATTTCCAAATACTTAGTCGGAACAAGTTCGCGTATGGCTTCCTTTAAGCTTTCAATTTTAACTGGCATTTTTCCGGTAGCCGCTAAGCCGCCAATCAGAACAACGTTCCGCGTTAGAACGCTTCCAGCTTCTTTAGCCAATTTTGCTGCGTCCACAATAACAATGTTTTTTGTAAACCCATGAATTTTTTCAATTATTTTGTCTAGGCTTGGGTAGCTCATCATCTTGGTTGTTAATCCTGGTGGGGGGATGGGTTCATTATTCATTAAAGTAAGCGTCTTTTCCGAAGTGTACTTCAAATTCCACAAGGTTTCTAAGGGTTCAAATCCTAAGAGCACATCTGCGTTTCCTTCTAAAACCGTTGGCGCCAAAACCTTTTCTCCCATTCTTATGTTGGATATCACGGATCCACCGCGTTGAGCCATTCCATGGATTTCGCTCACCCTAACATTCAGCCCTTCTTTAAGGGCGGCTGTTCCTAGAATTTCAGCTGCTAGAAGTATGCCTTGTCCTCCAACGCCAGCCACAACAATGTTAAACTCCTTCATTTCACAACCTCCTTAACTGTTCCCTTTGCATTCTATAGCGTTGTAGGGGCAGACTGAGACGCATAGTCCACATGCTGTGCACAAAGCTTCATTAATTGTGACTTTTCCGTCTTCAATGATTAAGGCAGGACAGCCTAACAGTTTGATACAAACCATACAGTTTGTGCATTCCTCAGTAATTTTGAGGGGCACAATTTTTTCGCCTTTGCGTCTTTTCTCCCTAGCAGCCATCAAGGCGCAAGGAGACCTAAACACTACGACTGAAGGCCCATCGTGTTGTAAAGCCTCTTTCAGAACGGCTGTTGATTCCTTAATTTTGAACGGATCGACAACTTTGACGTATTTTACTCCGCATCCTTCGGCGACTTTTTCGATGAGTATCCTTTCTGAGGGACTACGCATGCCGGTTACGCCTGTTCCGGGGTGGGGTTGGCTTCCAGTCATTGCTGTTGTGAGGTTGTCTAGGACGACTAGGGTGACTTTGTGGTTGTTGTAGACTGCGTTGATGAGTCCTGGAATTGCTGCGTGGAAGAATGTTGAGTCTCCGAGTACTGCTATTGTTTGTTTGCCTGTTGTCTTGCTTATTCCTTGAGCTGTGCCTATGCTTGCTCCCATGCATATGAGTATGTCGCCAACCTTTAGTGGCGGGGCAATTCCTAAAGCGTAGCAGCCTATGTCTGTTGTGTAAATCGCGTTTTCACCTGTAGCCTTTTTGATTACGTAGAACGAAGCTCGGTGAGGACATCCAGCACAGAGTATGGGTGGTCTAGACGGTAAATCCTTCACTATTTCAGCATATTCCTCGTCGATTCTTCGAAAGTCTATTGGTGGCTCTTTACCTGTTATTTCTGCTAGGCCCATCATGACTTTTCGTGTGGAAAGTTCGAAGTTCCTTTGGAAATAAAGCCTGCCTATTTTTCCGTAGATTTTCACGTTTGGGGCGTAATCCTTGGCTGTGGCTTTAACTTGCATTTCCAAGTATGGCTCAAGCTCTTCCACAACGACTATTTTTTCGTGGTTTTTCAGAAATTCAGCTATCATCTTCTCTGGAAGCGGATGCGTCATTCCGAGCTTGAGGATGCTTGCGTCTAAGCCTAACAGGTGTGCGGCTTCAACTGCGTAATTGTAGGCTGAGCTTGAGGAGATAATGCCTAAACCGCTGCTTCCTTCACGCACAATCCGGTTGTATGGCGATGTTTCGCTGATTTCTTTGGCTTTTTCCACTTTTTCTAAAAGTCTCACGTGCATTTGTCTGGCGTTTGCTGGAACCATCACCATGCGTTTTACGTCTCGGATAAATTCGCCTTTCAAGTTTGGTTTTCTGAGTTTGCCGTAGATTACTGGTCCACGGGTGTGACTTACACGTGTCGTTGGTCTGAGCAAAATTGGAAGCTCAAGTTTTTCAGAGATTTCAACCGCTGAGATTGTCATTTCCTTGGCTTCTTGGGCGTTTGATGGTTCCAAGCATGGTAGGTTTGAGAGTAAAGCGTAGAAGCGGTTGTCCTGTTCGTTTTGTGAACTGTAGCATCCTGGATCGTCTGCGGTGACTATTACGTAGCCTCCTTTTACGCCTATGTAAGCCAATGTCATAACGGCGTCTGCAGCCACGTTCAACCCAACATGTTTCATGGCTGTTAAGGTTCTGACACCAGAGTTTGCTGCTCCAGCTGCAACTTCAACTGCGACAATCTCGTTTGTGGAATACTCCATGTATAAGCCCGCTTCAGCGGCTATTGCTGAGATGGAATCGCCTATTTCAGACGCAGGTGTACCCGGATAGGTTGTAACCACGCCCATACCAGCTTCTAAAACTCCTCTAGCAATGGCTTCATTCCCGAGTAGAAGCACACGTTTTCCAACTTCGTCTTTTAACAACACACGCGAATTAGGCAATAAGCATCCCTCCGTTAATAGGAAATTCTCATAATCTTCTAGTTTCACATATAACTTTTGGTACGATACATCGTTAGCGGAGCTTGCAAAAAGGCAAATCCACTTTTAGAAAAGAAGCTCAAAAAGAGGGTGCGATGGGCTTCTGTTATTTGCCTTTAAATGTTGGTTTTCTTTTTTCCGTGAACGCTGAAACGCCCTCCTGCAAATCTTCTGTTGAACCCACAACACCGAACCCTTCTCGTTCCAGCGCTATTGCAGAATCCAAACTCATGTCAGCACCTTTGTTAATCAACGCCTTAGCAACTTTGAGGGCTACTGGAGCCTTAGCTGCTAGTTCCTTGGCAAATTGTCTCACTTTTTCCCTGAACCCTTCAGCTGGAAAAACCATGTTTACAATGCCTAGCTGTTCAGCAGTTTTTGCGTCAATCATTTTTCCAGTGAAAACAAGCTCTTTCGCCTTTGTTCTCCCTATCAAACGCGTAAGCCTTTGAGTCCCACCCCAACCAGGGATCAAGCCGATGTTAATTTCTGTCTGTCCCATACGAGCCCTTTCCGAAGCTATGCGCAGATCGCAAGACATGGCAACTTCTAAGCCGCCGCCTAAAGCGTAACCATTTATTGCCGCTACAACGGGTTTCTCCAAGTTTTCTAGGGCACTGCAAAGTTTTTCGCCCATAAGTGACAGAGCTCTCGCTTTTAACGCAGTGAATCCCTTCATTTCCTTTATGTCAGCACCAGCAGAAAACGCTTTTTCACCAACCCCAGTCAACACAACAACCCGCACGTTTCCATCAGTTTTAACGTCTTCCAAGGCTTGCAAAACTTCATTCACAACCTCTTTGCTAAACGCATTCAATGCTTCTGGACGGTTCAAAGTTATTGTGGCTATTCCTTCGCTTTTTTCATAAATTATGTATTTAAACTCCATTTCGCATTTCCTCCTATTTTTGTGTCCAATCGTAATAGCCTTTCCCAGTTTTCCTTCCTAAAAGCCTAGCGTTAACCATCTGCTTCAGCCCTGGACACGGATGAAACTTTGGGTCTATTCCTTTCATTAGAACATTTGCAATCGCCAAAATCGTGTCTGATCCAATGTAGTCTGTGAGCATAAGAGGCCCCATAGGCCAGTTCAATCCAAGCTTTATAGCCTTGTCTATGTCGTCCCTGTCAGCAATGCCTTCCCAATACAAAGCTGCCGCTTCATTCAACGCTGGAATTAGTATGCGGTTCACAATAAAGCCTGGGCAATCTTTCTTAACCAGAACCGTTTCTTTACCCATCTTATGTGATACATCCAAAACTGTTTGTATTGTTTCATCTGAAGTTTTTGCTCCTTTAACAACTTCAACGAGCTTCATCAGTTGCGGCGGGTTGAAGAAGTGCATCCCGCAGATTTTTTCTGGACGTTTTGTTGCTGAGCCCAATTCTGTTATGCTTATGGAAGACGTGTTTGAAGTGATAATTGCGTGGGGTGGCGCAAACGTGTCAACCTCTTCAAATATAGATTTTTTCAATTCAGCATTCTCTGGTGCCGCCTCGACTACAAGGTCAACTTCTGAAACAGTCGCTTTCAAATCCAGCATTGGGTGTATCCTCTCTAAAGTTTCAGCAACTTGCTCTTCCGTTAATTTACCTTTGCTTTGGAACTTTTGCAAGCTTTTTTTGACCATTGCCATGCCGTTATCTAAGAAGCGTTGCTCAATATCCCTCATGTTAATGTCGTATCCGCCGTTTTGGGCTGCAACTTGGCATATGCCATGACCCATTAAGCCAGCACCTAAAACTGCTATTTTCCTAACTTCCAAATATTGATCCTCCTATTCTTAATGAGGAGATGATATTTCAGTAGACATTATTAGATTTTCGCATCAAGAAAAATATATTTTCCATAGAAATTTGGAGTATCAGCAAGCTACCAAGACAAAAAAGAAAGTTGTCTATCTGGATTTCATGATATCTCAACGCTTTCATTGAATTTACAACGAAGAATCAAGCGAAACGAGGATTATTCTTTTAAAGAGATAACTAGTTACAATATGATTCTTTGAAAGGTGAAGGGGAACTGGGATGAAAAAAAGCTACTGTCTATTATCCATAATGGCTCTATGCGTTATTCTAGTTCCAGTCATAGCATATTTGATCGGAGGCTGGTACGCTTATTGGGGACAAGCCTTACTAGCAATAATTTTCGGAGTTCTAGCAGTTTTCATAAAAACCCATTATTATTGGGAGGAAGACTGAGGTGGCCCCTCCAATACCTCAAACAGGACCAGAAGTAATGATCGGCGTTATCACAGCCATAGCCGCATTCCTAACCATAAGCATTCTTTTAGGATTTTTCATGAGAAAAAAAGCAAAAAACTTCGAAGAATGGCTAGTAGGCCGCAGGGACATAGGACCTCTTGTAACAGGTTTCGCTTTGGTCGCATCATATTTGAGCGGTTGGGCAATATTTGGAAATGCTGGTTTAGGCTATGCCTATGGCTGGTCAGGAAGCTGGCTCATCGGAACAACGTGCGTCGCAGGAACAGCCCTATGTCTAGTCATTGGGTACAGAATGCGAAGATACGTGACACTGGGAGCGCGAACAGTACCAGAAATGCTTAGAGTAAGATTTGAAAGCAGAACAGTACAAGCATTGGCTGGTTTAGCCATGATAATTCTTCTCATAGCCTACTCAGTAGGACAGTACAAGGCAATGGCAACAGTTTGGACTATAACAACCAACATACCATTCTATGGAAGCCTACTGGCGACAGCGATCCTAGTGCTCGTGTACTTAATCATAGGCGGATACACAGGCACACAATGGGTTTCATGTTTCCAAGGCATCATATTAACAATCGTTGGCTGGACATTAGGCATAATCACCATTTTCTGGGCAGGTGGCTTAGGAGAAATCTCAAGAACCATTGGAACACAGACATTTACTGCTCCAAACGGCACACAGACAGGAATCCCCTTAACGGACTTCACCTTACCTCTTCCACCCCCCGAAGGCTTAGCTTTTCCAGGCGTGGACTACATAGGCGTTATAGCTGCAATGTTCATGTTTCTACTAATGGCAACAGGCTTCCCACATAACGTATCCCGTTTCTTAGGCGCCCGAAAAGTCACTAAGCGAGAGTATTGGATTATGCTGTTAATACTTATCATAGGCGGCTTAACACCTCTCTGGATCGGCGTAGCAGGGTTTGCTGCCAGAACCGTTTGGGGCAATGTCTTCATGACTAATGAATATTACCCAATGTATGGAGATTCAGCACCAGTTTATGCAAGCATAAGTGCTGGAGGCATTCCACTCGTATCTTTGTTTGCCGCAAGCGTTTTTGCAGCATCGGTTGCAACAATAGCAGGAATGGTTATGATAATGGCAACCAATATCACAAGGGACCTAATTCACAACGCCTATCCGAAGGCTTCCCCCAAAAAATTGTTGTTGCTCACGAAGCTCATGCTCATCCCATTTATTGCCATACCATTGTATTGGACCTTTACTTCGCCTCCGCCCATTCTTTCAGAGTTTATGGCTGGCTCAGCTGTAGCTCAAGCTGGAATATTCTTTTTCGTTGTCGGCGTTTCCATGTACTGGAAAAGGGCAACAAAATGGGGCGCAACAGCCTCCATAGTGTATGGGTTAATCCTAACTCTCTTTCATCCTAAAGCGTATGGAAAACTTGTTGGCTTGTACCATTGGGGTTACTGGGCTTTACTGTTGATGTTCGGTTCAGCACTAATCTATTTCGTCGTGAGCTTGGTTACAAAGCCTCTGCCAAAAGAAAAACTTGAAAAACTATTTCCAAAACTGAAAAGTTAAAGGTTAATATTCTAACATTTTTCTTATCGAATTTTCTCACAAACTTTATTATTTAAACCGTAAAATAGTGCGTGTTTGGTGGTGTCTTTAATGAAGCGTCGAGGAGATGGATGGATTTTCGAACCCGAATATGAAACCATGTCTAGGGAAAAACTTGCGAATTTGCAGGAAGAACGGCTTAGAAATATTGTTCGGTACTGTTATGAGCGTGTACCCTTGTACAAGCAGAAGTTTAAGGAAGCAGGCATAACACCTGATGACATAAAAACCTTAGATGACCTTAACAAAATTCCTTTCACCACAAAAGACGACCTTCGAAAAGCTTATCCGTTTGGAATGTTAGCCGCAGACATAAGCGAAGTCCTCGAGCTACATGCAAGCTCTGGAACGACAGGGCATCCAACGACATGTGCATACACCAAAGGAGATCTGGAAGTTTGGTCGAAAGTCATGGCGAGAATTTACGCTTCTGCCGGAACAAGAAAGGGCGACATCGTTCAGAACGCATATGGATATGGCCTCTTCACCGGCGGGTTGGGTTTTCACTACGGAGCCCTCAAAATCGGAGCGGCAATTCTCCCAATTTCAGCTGGTCAAACCGAACGACAGCTAAAACTCGCTAAAGAGTACGGAACAACAGTTCTAACTTGCACGCCCACATATGCAGCACATCTCGGCGAATACGCACGTGAAAAGCTTGGAATAGACCCTATAAAAGAATTGAAATGGAGAATCGGCTTATTCGGGGCTGAAGCTTGGTCTGAAGAGCTTAGGCAGAGAATTGAGGAGCTCTTGGGACTTGAAGCCTTCGACATTTACGGACTATCCGAAATCATAGGTCCAGGAGTTTCAGTGGAATGCCCACAACACAACGGACTGCACATTTTTGAGGATCACTTTCTCGCAGAGATCGTAAACCCCTCAACGGGTGAAACAGTAAAAGAGGGCGAAGTCGGCGAGTTGGTGTTGACTACTCTTACAAGGGAGACCACACCTCAACTGCGTTTTAGAACAGGCGACTTGACTAGGCTTGTTACTGAGGAGTGCGAGTGTGGAAGAACAATCGCTCGAATGGGACGCGTGATTGGAAGGGCTGACGACATGCTAAAAGTGAGAGGTGTGAAGTTCTGGCCGTCAACCGTGGAACACGCGCTCTTAGCTGTGGAAGGTTCTTCTCAAAACTATGAAATAGTCGTTGACATGCCAGCGGAACTTGATGTCATGACTCTTCGGGTTGAGCCGAAGAAGGAACTCTTCGAGAAGGTTGGTGGAGACCTGTCAAAGTTGAAGTCGCTCTGCGAGGAAATCTCTAATTCCGTCAAGTCTGTAGTCACTGTGAAAGCACAGGTTGAGCTTGTTCCCTACGGTTCACTTCCACGATTCATGGGAAAAGCGAAGAGAGTCAGGGACTTGAGAAAGAAAAAAAGCTAAGCTCTCATCTTTTTTGTTTCTTAAATCATATATCATACTATCTAGTCTCATAGAAGGGGATGTTATGAAGACTCTAGACCCGAAGTATATTCCTATTCTAGAGGAGAAGTATGGTCGTTACTGGTGGCCAGTAGAATATCCGGAAGAAACCTCAAAAGACCCTTTCAAGAATCTGATAATTACTGTTCTCTCTCAGAATACGAGTGAGACAAACTGCGTCAGAGCATATAAGGGACTAGCTGCAAAATTCGAAGTGAAACCAGACGTTTTGGCAAGAGCAAATGTTGATGAGATAAAGGAGGCTATTAGACGCGGTGGCCTCTATAATGTTAAATCGAAGAGGATTAAAGCGCTTTCTCAAGCAGTCTTGGAAAAGTTTGGTGGAGACGTATCTTCTGTTCTTGCTTTGCCTAAGGAAGAAGCAAGGGAAAGGCTTATGGAACTGTCTGGAATCGGTAAGAAAACGGCTGACGTTTTGCTTGCGCATAGGCATTCATATGCTGAAGTTACTGTTGTGGACACCCACATGGAAAGAATAGCAAAAAGGTTGGGCTTGGTCAAGCCAGACGCAAAATATGAGGAAATTCAAGAAGCTCTTAAAGTGTTTATACCGTGGGAAAAGGGAGAGAGAACAGCAGGCTTGTTATGGCTTCTGGCAAAATACACTTGTAGAGCCCAAAACCCTAAGTGTCATGAATGTCCAATCAGTGAATTATGCGACTATGGTAGCGAGACAAGAAGGAAGGAGTAACGCGCGCCAATGTGCAATTTTTATATGAAGGTGTGCAAAAATACAGTGTAGAGTTCTTAAGGATTTGGTGAAAGCATAGATGAGAAAAACGATATTCAAGAAACTTGAGGCTCAGGGATTAATAACGAATTATAATCGTTTCAGAAAGAATTTGCCTCCAAAGCTTCCTAAAAAAGTTTTGATTTGGGATGAAACCCTGAGAGAAGGTGAACAAGCTCCAATGGTTTTTTTGACTTATGTTGAGAAGGTTAAGCTTGCTAAGATAATGGATGAGATAGGTGTAGCTATAATAAACGTTGGTTTTCCTGGGTTCTCTGAAGAGGACAAGAAAAACGTTAGAAGAATTTCAAACGAGAACTTTAAGCAGGCACGCATAGCTGCTTCAGCACGTATAATTAGAAGCGACATAGATGCTTGCTTGGGATGTGGCATAAGGGAAATTTCAGTTTTTACGCCTTTTAATGAGTTGAACCTGCAATATATGCTAAAAATGGGTAAGGAGGAGGTTTTGGAAAAAACCGTTGACTGCATCGAATACGCCAAAAAACATGGCATAAATGTGAACTTTGTGCTGGAGGACGCTTCCAGAACGCCTCTTCAGGAGATTTTGCAGATTTTTGAGGCAGCAATAAATGCTGGAGCAGATCGTTTAGTGATTGCAGACACCGTTGGTTTCTTAAGACCTTTATCAATGCATTATCTCATTTCCCATGTTGAAAAAGGACTCTCTCAACTGGTTAACAAGGATGTTCCATTCGCTATTAGATGTCACAACGACTTCGGCATAGCGACGGCAAACACGCTGGCCGCCATAGAGGAAGGTGTAAATTATGCACAGACTTGTGTGGCTGGATTCGGCGAAAGGGCGGGGCTTGCACCAATGGAAGAGGTTGTTGCAGCCTTAGAATTACTTTACAACGTAGATACAGGCGTGAATGCGAAAAAACTTTATAGACTCAGTCAACAGGCTGAGAAAAGCTTCGCGTTGCTCATACAATTTCACAAGCCAATAGTGGGTGAAAACGTTTTTTCCCATGCTTCGGACAAGCATATTCACGGCGTGTTGGCTCACCCCCTCATTTATGAGCCGTTTCCACCGAAAATGATTGGTAGAGAAACAATGTTTTTTTTGGGCAGACAGACGGGGAAGTATCTGGTTGAGAATCGTTTGGAACTGGAGGGGATTAAGGCGACTCCGAGGCAGGTGGATGAGATTGTTAGGAGGATAAGGAGGAGGCAGGAAAACTTGGACAAGGGTGAGATGTTGATGACGTTTTATCAGATTAAGAAGTTGTTGAGGGAAATGCGGAAGGGCTTGACAGAAGAGGACTTTTGGAAAATCGTCGAACAAGTCACAAGGCAGAAGCCTAAGCTTATGCCAGACCTCAGAAAATAATTAGATAAATGCCATCACAAACCTTATTTTGACAGTAACGTTTTGAATCCAGTCTAAACGATGGGTGAGAGGGATGAGGAAACCGCTTTGGGTGCCTTCTGAAGAACGTGTGAAACAGGCTAATATAACTCGGTTCATGAAATTTGTCAATGAAAGGCATAATGTTGAGTTTGACTCTTATGATCAGTTGTATGAGTGGTCAATTGAAAACATATCAGAATTTTGGGAGGCTATGTGGAATTTTGGGGATGTAAAGGCTTCTCGTGGTTATGATGTGGTAGTTGATGATTTGGGCAAGTTTCCCGGGGCGAGGTGGTTTGTTGGTGCAAGGTTGAATTTTGCTGAGAATCTTCTGAGATTTAGAGATGCTCATTTAGCTTTTGTTTTCAGAGGAGAGACTCTGAAGTCGGCTAGTATGACGTATGCGGAGCTGTATAGTTCTGTTGCGCATTTAGCTAAGTCGCTGCGTGAGTTCGGTGTTGTTTCTGGGGATCGTGTGGCTGCTTACATGCCTAATCTCATCGAAACGGCTGTCGCTATGCTTGCTTCTACGAGTGTTGGGGCCATTTGGTCTTCTTGTGGCACTGAGCTTGGTCCTGGAGCGGTCGTGGATCGTCTTGGTCAAATCGAACCTAAGGTCTTGTTCACGGCTGGTGGATATCCTTACAAAGGGAAGGTTTTTGATGTTTTGTCTCGTCTTGAGAAAATCGTCAAGGGAGTTCCTTCGCTTGAAAAAATCGTTGTACTTCCTTATGTGGCTGAAAAACCCGATATTAGCCATGTTCCTAATTCTGTGTTTTATGACGATTTCCTGTCTCAAGAAGGCTCCGCGGAAATTCGGTTTGAACAGTTGCCTTCTGATCATCCCGTGTATATTATGTTTTCTTCGGGGACGACGGGTAAGCCGAAGTGTATGGTTCAGGGAGCCTGTGGGATCCTTGTCAATCATTTGAAGGAGTTGATTTTGCATACTGATTTGAAGCGTGAGGATAGGATTTTTTACATTTCGAGTCCTAGTTGGATGATGTGGAATTGGTTGCTAGGCTCTTTGGCTGTAGGCGCCACTGTAGTTTTGTATGATGGCAATCCGTTGTATCCTGATTGGGGTGGCTTGTGGAAGTTTGTTGAGAATGTGAAGATAACTATTTTTGGTTGTAGCGCGAGCTACATTAATTATCTTAAGGTCGTGGGGGCTAAGCCTGGAGAGATGTTTGATTTGTCTCGTTTGAGGGAGATAAGTCAGACTGGTTCGCCTTTGTCGGCTGAGGGTTTTGAGTACGTTTATCAGCAGATTAAACAGGATTTGCATTTTAATTCTATTTCTGGGGGTACGGATATTAATGGTTGTTTTGCTGCTGGTTCGCCGGTTCAGCCTGTTTTTGCTGGGGAGTTGCAGGGGGCGGCTTTAGGGATGAAGGTGAAGGCTTATGACGCTGAGGGCAACGCTGTGGTTGACAGGCAGGGGGAGCTGGTTTGTGAGGCTCCTGCGCCTTCTATGCCTATTTATTTCTGGAACGATCCGGACGGCAAACGGTATAAGCAGGCCTACTTCAGTATCTATCCTGGTGTTTGGCGGCACGGCGATTGGATTCTCGTTCACGGCGACACAGGTGGAATAACGTTTCTGGGCAGGTCTGATTTTGCCTTGAAGCCTTCTGGGGTGCGGATAGGTCCAGCTGAAATCTACAATGTTGTGGAGAGGTTTAAGGAAGTTGTAGATAGCCTAGCTGCGGGACAGGATTGGAAAGGAGATCAGCGCGTCATCCTTTTTGTTAAACTTGCTCAAGGGTTTCAGTTGACCGAGGATCTAAGAAATAATATTAGGAGAGCCTTGAGGGAAGAGGCTTCTCCTAGGCATGTTCCAGCCTTAATCATTGAGGCGCAGGATATTCCTTACACTTTCAGCATGAAAAAAGTTGAAAGCGCAGTCGTAAACATACTAAACAATAGACCGGTCACAAACAGAGATGCCTTGATTAACCCAGAATCGCTGGATTTCTATGAAAAAACACTTCCTAAACTTCAAAAAGAATGAAGCTGTGATACGTAAACTTAGCGCGCTTTGGGTCCAAATATCGGTGAATGTTGAAAACTATGGGGTCGGAGTTTTTTCCTTTCATGGAATTTCACATGGAACGCTACAGATCGTCTTAACGTGTCACTAGCTCTTGTAGCATTTGCCCTGTTTCTTTCTTTGCTAAGGGTCTGGGGTAGTTGTAGATTGGGCCACTGGGCTTCTCGTTGTAGTATGGGCGGTTGCAGTTCGGGCATCCAGAAGTGAGAAAGGGTTCTCCCGTTTGAACTATCCTCATCAAAACCTCTCTATCAACGCTGAAATCACTTATGCAGTCTTTCTTGTCGAAGCGCATATCTTCGTACCTTACAATTCCGTGGAAAATTAGGTGTCTGGCAAGCTGGACGCGTCTATACGCTGGAACTGATGGTTGAGCATTATTTTCCAGAGCTGTTCCCTGGATTGGTGTGAATGCAAACAATGCTGGAAGAACCCCCATATCCACAGATTTTTGAATTGTTTCAACCATCTCCTTTTCAGTTTCTCCAAACCCAACAATTAAATGCGTACTGACTTTACCCTTGCCAAAAATCTCTACGGCTTCACTCAGCAGCCTAAACTGTTCTTCCCAAAAGTACGGGCCTCCAACAGAACGCCCCTTAACCTTACTAAAAAGCTCTTCAGTAGCCGCGTCCAACGGTATGCCAATCCTTTCCGCTCCAGCCTCTGCAAGCTGCCTCATGTTTTCACGATTCAATGGTTGACACGAAATCGAAACAGGAACCTCAACACGTGAATAAATCGCCTTCACAAATGCCAAAAGATCAGCAAAAACCTTTGGATAGTTTAAAGCTTGAAGACAAACACGCTTTATCTGGCCATCTCTAACAGCACTCTCTAACCCATCAAGCACATACATTGTTGGAAAAACAGGCCACGAAACCCTAGAAAGCATGTCAGCTCTACCGCGGCTTCCTCTAGCCTGTGGACAAAAACCGCAGTTTGCATTACACTTACCTCTCCTATAAGTCAGCAAATAAGCAGTCGTAGGTATAGCATCAAGCTTTCCCCTCAAAAGTCCAAGAACGATAGCGGAACCTAATGAAACGCGGATTTTCTCAGGCAATCCCTCGTCAACAGACATCTCACGCACCTTTAGGACATATTAAATTGGAGAACTAGCCTAATATTTGTTACAAGAGGATTAACATTGAATAACAAGGACATCGAAAATCACATCAAGAAGGCCCTTGATACAAATAGTAAGGAAGAGCTTAAAGAACTCCTAAAAAAGGCTCAAAGTGTCAGACGGAAAAAATTCGGCGGAAAAATTCGCTTCTATGCTCCAAGCTTCATGTACTACAAAACAAGCGATTACCGTTCTTCACCCACGGATTTCCCAACAATCTCAATCACTGGCAGAAGTTGTGCATTAAAATGCAAACATTGCGGCGGAACGGTCTTAAACACGATGTATTCAGCCACTACGCCTGAAAAACTTTTGGAGTTGTGTACGCGGCTTAAGCGTAAGGAAGCTTTAGGCTGCCTAATAAGCGGCGGATGCTTACCAGACGGTTCTGTTCCCATTGGAAAATTTATCCACATAATTGAGAAGATTAAACGCGAATCGGGGTTAACTGTAATCGTTCACACGGGCATAATCGACTTCAAAACAGCTGAAAAGCTTAGAGATGCTGGAGTTGACGCTGCGTTAATAGATGTAATCGGCTCAGACGAAACGATAAGGGAAATTTACAGGCTGAATGTAACCGTTAAAGCTTACGAAGATTCTTTAAAGGCTCTGTACGAGGCTGGTGTTGCCTTTGTCCCTCATGTTATTGTCGGGCTTCACTACGGAAAATTAAAGGGTGAACTCCACGCTCTAAGAATAATTTCAAAATATCAGCCTTCAGCCTTGGTCATCATAGCGTTTATGCCTATACATGGAACAGAAATGGAAAATGTTACGCCGCCAAAACCAATCGAAATAGCAAAAGTGATAGCAACTGCAAGATTAATGTTTCCAAAAACACCCATAGCCCTCGGGTGCATGCGGCCAAAAGGAAAACATCGAATAGAGACGGATATTCTGGCTTTAAAGGCTGGAGTAAACGCCATAGCGTTTCCAACGGAAGAAGCAATAAGATTCGCAGAAAAACAAGGGTATACAACAATTTTTTCTTCGCTTTGCTGTTCTCAAGTTTACTCAGACTTCATTGTCTAAGCTTTCCAACGGAACTCCAAAGTTGCTTCATGACTTCGTCCTTTACGGAAGAGTACTTCTTTGCGAGTTTTTTGGCAGCCTCCTTTGGCATTCCGCTTTTTACAAGTTCCTTTTCAAAGGCATTTCTTGCCTTCCTAACCTTCCAGCCTAAAGTCAACCAAATAAGAAACATGTCCAAAACTAGTTTTGATAGATGTAGTCCTCCGCTTATTATGGTTGAGATTTTCATTTTTTTCACCAAAAATGGGAGAAGAGAGACTATTCTTCTTCCTCTGCTAAGCCTTTCTCTGCAAGTTTCTCCTTGATTTTTCTTTCCATCTCTTTTTCCACTTCAGATCGAGATTTCTCGCCCTTGCCGAGGTCTAACTTCTTCATTATGTCACTTAGGCTTGTAAACACACCAAGGTAATTCTCAGTCATTCTTACTGCTGTTTCTTCTGGCATTCCGCTCTCCTTGAGTTCCTTGTAGAATGCTCCAGCTGCCTTGCCCATGTCTCTTCCAGATTCTTCAGAGAACACTGAGCCGACCATGCCTTTGATTAGTGCAGGCACCTCCTTAGACACGACTCCAAGTATCTCTTTGAGTTCTTCCGCATCTTCCATTCCTCTCTTTTTATGCTTTCTTTCTTCATCAATCATTTCCATTTCACCTCCATTTACTCTAATCTTGTTCTAATTAACGATTTTGGAGATTGCATTCAAACTCACCTATTTGAATAAATAGTCTGGGCATTGTTGTTATTTGTTATGGGAAAAAGTGACCACTCACTCGGTCACTCCGCAAGTTCGTAAGCATTTCCGTACTCCTTAGCACGGTTAACTATGCCTTCTTCCTCCAAGCGTTGAAGCCTGTTCCTGATTATTCTTGACGCTTTTCCACGCATCCCCCGAACCTGACGCGTTATTGCAGATATGTTTAGTCTATCATGCAAGGCGAGTGCTTGGATTATGCATCTTGACATTTCATCTTGAGCGATCCACTTTTTCCGCAAATATCTTTCAGCAGCTTTGAGCCGTGTTGCAATTTTCAACGGTTCACCATACAAGCCTACACCCATTCGGGTCATGCGAAGATACGGGGCTAGCCCTGAATATTCTGGATTGTTAATTATGGAGGCTTCTAAAGTTTCAAGTCTCTTCATTATCAAATCAAGTTTTTTACTTAATTCTTCGATGGTTGAACTGCCTTCATGTGTCATTTTTTCACACGCATTTATTACTCGACTAAGTGATAAAAAAGTTTGTAGCTTTCGAAGCATCTCGAAGTAAACTGAGCTGACAAGTTTTCACACACTATTGAGGATTGCAGCTTAGTTGTTTCGCTTCCTTTTGCCTGTTTTTCCCGCTTCACGAATAACACATAAAAAGAGAGGTGTTTATGCTAGTCGGCATGTGACCTTATTTTTCATTGTGTCCTGAATGATGTTTTTACTTCGGTTTTTTTCCGGTGATGTGGAAGCCACGTTTTTCCAATTGTTCAAGCAGTACTTTCGGTTCTGGATACCATTGACCCCACTTTCTGCAGATGTGTTCTGTCCAGCTATAGTTATTGTATGTGAATGTTTCTTCACGTTTTCTTTCTAGCGGTATTTTTGCGTTTAGATTGCGGTAGTAGTCTTGGGCGAGATATCCGTCGTCCATTTTCTGCATGGCTTTTGAAATCGTGTCTTCATCCAGCTTGGGGTATTTATCTTCGAAAAGAGTGAATTCTAAGGGATATCGCGGTCGTGTCGGCGGGTCTTCCGCTGGGTAACCCATCACTAATTGTACGAGAGGGAACGCTCTTTTAGGCAGGTTATATTCTTCTGCGATTTTCTCAGCTCTGTACGGTGCGCTTCCAAGGAAGCAGCTTCCAAGTCCTAGACTTCTTGCTGCAACAACCATGTTTTCCGCCATCAAAGCTGCGTCTTGAATCCCAAACATCAGTAGTGTAAGATCGTTTGTGACTAACTTCCAGTTTCTTTTAGCCATGATAAGTTCGAACTTGTAAGAATCAACGCAAATCGTAAACAATAGCGGTGCCTTGAAGGGGTTCCGCTTCTTGTTTCGTGACAATAGCACGCTGTAATACTGAGAAGCAAAAGGCGCCTGTTGACCTGCCCTAACAATTGTCTCTATCACCTCATCAGAAGGCACTTCATCAGTATATTTTCGAATTGACTTGTGATCAAGCATTGTCTGAATAACAAGATTCTTCTTCATCACATCTCCCCTCTTACCAAGCAAAGTACAATACACTTAAGATTTTTCTATATAGGGATCTATCTCATAAACTATTTCGTATGACATGTGCTCGTGTAAATCCTAAGCGCGAAAGGGATGATCCAAAACAAAACTGCTGCCGATGATATTGTCTCCGGCACTGCAACTCCGGCGCTATAAAATTCTGCCCAATAGAATATCCATGAGATAAGCCCTATTGCAAAAGCTGCTACTGCCGAGTAGGATTTTCTTTCCACAGCATAAAGAAGGGATGTAACACCCAACGAAACAAAAAACAATATTGACACGACTAAGTGGAGAAGACCGTATACTTCGTCGAATACTGCTACTAACTGAAGTGTAGAAGCTGAGATCACTAGGCTGTAGCCAGTCCACCTTGCGTATCCCTTCAACACTTTGACTGCGTAGATCGTGAGGAAAAACCCAGTTAGAAGCAAACCGAAATTAAATATAGGCGCCACTCCGCTTTCAACAGCGTGCCCAAGATCGCTTAAAGCGTTTCTGTCCCAACTGAACCATGGCGAAAGTGCAATTGAAATTCCTATTGAAACATAAGCCACTAGAGGCCCAATCACACCGAACAAAGCATAAATTCTCTCATTCATAGGAACACCCTAAGCATACTCGCATTCAAGTAATAGTTCTTAAGAAGAGTCAGATTATAAACCCATTTAAGTCATGTTAGCTGGAACAAACCTTCTCAGCCTATGCAAAGACCGCATCCTCTCATTGCTCCCTATTTTCGCTTCCTCTATTGCCTGCTTAAGTATCCTTATCGAGTCGTCCATGGCTCTGCGGTTCACTGGTCTCGGCACTCCGTCTTTTCCTCCATACGCAAAAGAATATTTGACTGGGTCTTTCCAGCTTGGTTTTTCGCCGTAAATCAGCTCTGCAATCAAAGCTAAGCCTCGAATAGTGGCTGGACCCATACCTTTGAATCCCAACAATTGCTCGTAATCGTGAGGTTTGAACTCATAAACTTCGCTTAGGGCTTTCCAGTTTATGTTCCTCGGCATTGACAAGACATCGATTGGGTATTCGTTCCATGTTTTGCCTGATGTTTTTGGCATCCACTCGTGTAACGACTTTTGATAGGCTGGTCTGATGGACATGATCATGCGTTTGATCTTTTTTGGCTTTTCTTTAGTTATGTCCACTGATGTTTTTCTGCAAGCTTCACTTTCTTTGGCTGTCATGTCTAAGACAATGTCGCGTTTTACGTCGCCAACTATGGCATCATGTGGTTCAACAACAAAGTTTTTAATGTTGTCGGAAAGCCAATGGTAACGTCTGGCTGTCCGGTCTTGCGGGCACATGCCTTGCTGTATAACAGCCCATTTTCCATCTTCAGCCAAAAAGAAAGCGTGGTGATAAAGCTGGTAACCAGCTTGAATAGCCGTGTTATCAACTTTGGCACTCATTTTGCTTGCGTACTGCAAGTTTTGAATTTTTTCGATTGAGAAACCGAACCTTTCGCTGACGTTTCCAATTTCTAATGGTGTCTGTCTAGAAACCTTACCTTTACCACCACAAACTGCGATACCATGGTCCTCTGGCACAACAGCCTGTTTCAAGACTCCTGTGACAACAGTTGTCACGCCTGACGAATGCCAGTCATAACCCAAAACGCAACCTAAAGCCTGAAACCAGAAAGGATCGGAAATCCTCTTTAGAAAATCATCCGTGCCATACTCATCAACGATGATTGTCACAATTTCTTTCGCGAGTTTTCGCATGCGAATAACTAGCCATCTCGGCGCCTTACCATAATGAAGCGGAAGCCTAGCAACTCCAGTTCTCTGCACAACAACACCTTTCCAATAAGGAATAGGTTAAAAAGCGTTTAAAGCCTTCTGGAAGTGCGCGCTAAGTATGGAGTGCCAACGAAGATCTTAGAGGTTTTCGATCTGAATTGGCTCAACTGGATCAGCTATCTTGAAGCTGAAGATTTTGGAATAGAAGTAGAGTTCAGCGTCAAGTGAGCGTTTAATGTTCTCGGAGCGTCGAAAGCCGTGTTGCTCACCATCAAACGGCATATAAGCTACGGGCAGTCCATTCTCGCGCAAAGCCTTGACCATTAACTCAGCTTGACTTGGAGGAACGACTTTATCCTCAAGTCCTTGGAAAAGGATTATTGGACATGAAATTTGGTTGACGAAATGAATTGGCGAACGTTCTCTATAGAGATCACGCCGCTCAGGATAGGGACCTATCATCCGATCCAGATAACGTGATTCGAATTTATGAGTATCTTTCGCCAACGCTTCCAGATCGCTGACCCCATAATAGCTGGCGCCTGCTCTGAAGATGTTACGGAATGTGAGTGCGCAAAGTGTTGTGTATCCACCCGCGCTACCCCCGCGAATAGCAAGTCGATTACCATCAACCTCTCCCATTTTGACTAGGTAGCGCGCCCCATTAACACAATCGTCAACATCTACAACGCCCCACTGACCGTTAAGCCGCTGCCGATACTTGCGACCATAGCCACTGCTACCTCCATAATTCACATCAAGCACAGCGATACCGCGGCTAGTCCAATATTGAACAGCCCAAGAAAGTGTAGTAGAAGTGGCAGCAGTCGGCCCACCATGACTTTTCACTAGAAGCGGCGGTCGGTCTTCCGATGGACCAGTGAAGTCGCGGTTTCGTGGGGCATAGAAAAGGGCATGTGCAGTAAGCCCGTTCTCAGTTGGAAATTCGATCGCTTTTGGAATCGACAAATATTCAGCATCAATCATTACAGTACTGGAACGCCGCAATATCTCAATCTCATGTGTTGCAAGGTCAAGCCTGACGATTGACGGTGGTTCAGTTGGCGATCCCGCGATAAATACAGCTTGACCTGACGATGCACGTAGTCTTCGAATGTCTGTGTAAGGTGTCTTTATAGGTTCAAGTTTGTCTGTCGCAGTGTTAATGGTTGCTAGACGCCAAGTTCCTTGCTCAGTGTAGGCGCAGATTATACAGTTTGCAGATTCGAACGAGTAAGTTGACATTCCGAAGATCCACTGCGGTCTTCCGAACTCAGCCTTCATCTTACACAAAGGTTTGATGTTTCCTTCATGCCAACGATAAAGGTTCCACCAACCAGTGCGGTCGGAAACAAAGTGTAGAACGCCGTCTGGTGACCACTCTGGCTGAAAGACGGATTCATCAGTGCCACCTGCAACTCGTTCGGGATGACTCAACGAGCCGTCTCCTCTTAGCTCACCGACCCAAAGTTCGGTTCCATCCCACGGCATGTTCGGATGGTTCCACGTGAGCCATGCTAAGCGAGAACCGTCGGGGCTGAGACGAGGAGACGAGTAAAAATCGTTCCCAGAAACGAGAACACGGTCACCTTTGCCGCCCTCAAATTTGAGGCTTATCAAAGTGTTTGCTGGCTCTCGTCCAGCAACTGTGTGATCTTCACGAACACAAATTATGCGACTTCGGCGGCGGTCAATGACAATGTCGGCATAACGTAGCTCGGCTTCAGGGGTGATTGGGCGTGCCATGGCTTCGGGTTCCTGACGATAGATTCGTTGGTCAGCGAAGTTCGAAAAGTAGATTGTGCCGTCAATAATGGCAAATGCACCACCTCCATACTCATGAACGCGTGTACGAGCGTTGAATGGAGACTGCGTCATATCAGTTGTCTTTCCGTCTGGTGTCCGTCGCACGATGATGATTCGTCCCCCTTCAGTTGGACGTAGCTCATTCCAGTAAATATCCTCATCATCAAGAATTATCTGTCCAAGCCCCACAGTTCCTGAGGCAACCAGCTCCGAGGTAATGGGAGATTTCCAAGAGCCGTACGAAGCTACTTGTGGCCTGCTCATCCTAGTCCCAACTTTTATCTATTCTTTTCTCGTTGACTTTCATCCCTTTAGCCCTTCAATGAAATAATTTCGTTCTAATTCCTCATTTTTAGTATATGACCTTCGCGATCAATTTCTCCTCGGTGAATTCGAGTCGTGGATACAGGAACATGATTTTCTGAAGGAACCATGCCTATAACCACTATATGTAGCGCAGAAAGCCCAATCCTTCTCCTTTCCTCGTTAATTCTAACAGCCGTAGATTCTGTTTCTTTACTTACAACCAAAGCTTCAACGCAGCCTTTAGACAACGTCACTCCATAAACGTCATCCAAAGTGACAATTCTGGTTCTTCCCAAGAAATCATGCTCACGAAGGAAAGCCTTCAACTCTTCTAACCTCTGCTTGTACGGCGCTGTTAGATGTGGCTTATTCAGTTTCTCGGCAAACTCGTCAGAACTTAGACCGATTAAAACCTGCTCGCCCACCTCAAAAGCTTTCACAAGCAAGGCTCTATGTCCCTTGTGAAACTTGTCGAAGGTGCCGCCAACAGCCACGGTTTTGAATTTTTTGCTCATTTACTTTCACGTTTTACACGTATTAACAGTCTATAAGATTATTTTGGTTTGATTTTTTCATTTACAACGTCAAGAATTTTCCTTGCAACTTCTCGTTTAAGGGCTAATGGAATATGAACTACTTTTTTCTTCTCATCTACAATGAGAATTTCGTTTGTTTCGGTTCCAAATCCTGCACCTTTCTTACCCACATCATTCACGATGATTAAATCAGCATTGGCTTCTAACAATCGCTCATAAGCACTTTCAATCAAACCCTTCTTAGACAACTTGTATTCTGCACGAAACGCTACAAGAAACGTTTCAGGGCTAACCTTTTTCACGTCATCAATAATTTTCTTGGTAGGCTTCAGTTTCAAATCAAGCGAATGAAGCTTATGCGTTGAAACCTTGTGAGAAAATGGTTTTTTAACGGTCCAGTCAGCGGCTGCAGCTACAGCTATCACCACATCATATTTCTTTGATTTTAACTCGGAAATAACTGCTTCACGCATTTGCTCTGTTGTTTCAACAGAAATCACGTCGGCATCCAATGGAGGAGTTACTCTTCCCAATCCGTAGACAATTGTTACTTCTGCTCCGCGATCTAAAGCTTCTTCTGCGATTGCAACGCCCATTTTTCCAGAGCTTCTGTTTGTGATGACACGGATGGGGTCTATATGCTCGATAGTGGGTCCCGCAGTAACTAGCATCTTCAATCCAGAGAAATCCTGTTTAACCGCAAGCTTCCGCATAACCGCATTGGCAATCTCCTTTGTTTCAGCAATTTTGGCTTTGCCTTCCTCAATTCTTGGGCCAACAACCTCAACGCCTAACGCTTTTAGTTTCTTAATGTTCTCAGTTAGTATTGCGTGTTTATACATGGACTGGTGCATGGCTGGAACAATAATTATGGGCGTGTTTGAGCCGAAAGCCGTTGAAACAACAGACGTCACAGTTGTGTCATCTATTCCGCAGGCAATTTTGCTTATCGTGTTCGCTGTAGCTGGAGCAACAAGAACCAAACCAGCCTTTTTAGGGTGTTCTCCAACCAAAGCCACATGTTCGATTTTCCCAGTTAACTCTGTTACCACAGCGTTTCCAGTTGCCCATTCCATAAGATACGGGTGAATAATTTTCTGCGCCATCGGCGACATTACAGCAAAAACTTCTGCTCCATGTCGCATGAGCGTTCTAGCGATTTCTGAACATTGGACAGCTGCCACGCTGCCAGTTACACATAAGATTATGCGTTTGTCTTTCAACTCTTTTCCTTTCGTTCCCACAATGTCTTTAGATGGATGAACCGACAAAGCTTTTCAACCTCCCAGTTTATTGACGATGTCTTTTAAATCTTCTAGGAATTCTTCAATATACTGTTTCTGAACGTGAGGCATGACGACTATTCGAATGTGATTTGGGAATAGGGAAACTGCCCATTTTCTAAGTCTTAACTCTTTTGCTATTCGATGAATGTCGAATACTTCGGATTTTATACCAACAATGTTCATGACTGGTTCAGTCATTATGTCTAAACCATTAATTTTCTGAATTCCCCCCGAAAGTTTCCACGTTAAACGCATACAACTCCTAACAATTCTCTTGTAACCTTCTGTTCCCAAATGCTTCAGCAAAGCCCAAACAGCAATGGCTGAAGCTCCGGAACGTGTCCCCACAATAGTGGCTTGCTCACTTTCCCCTCCAGCCAGATAAGAAACGTTCCAAGCAACAGCCTTTCTCAGTCTTTCATTCCGAAACAGTATTCCGCCAGCAGGAATTGGAGCCAAACCCATTTTATGAGGGTCAACAGTGATGGAACAAACCCCGGGCAATGAGAAATCAAAATATGGAACGCTGAATCCTAATTTCTTCAGAAATGGAAGAACAAAACCTCCGAAGGCTGCATCCACGTGAAGGTACAAGTCTTTTTTTACGGCAATTTCAGAAAGCTCCGATATTGGATCAACAACGCCTAAACCAGTTGTTCCAGCCACGCCAACAATTGCTATAGTTTCTGAATTCACTGCCTTTTCAACAGCTTCCACGTCAACTTGAAAACTACTGTTCACTCCCACCTTAACGATTTTTAAGCTTAACAAATCTGCAGCTTTGTCAAACGAGTAATGTGCCGAAGCAGGCACGATAACTTCACAATGAATCTTTTTTGAAAGCTTTTTTGCAGTCCACAAAGCCAAAGTGTTAGCCTCTGTTCCACCTGTGACTATGTGACCTGAAGCCTTTGGGTTTGAAAGCAACGTGCCAAGCATGTGTATCGTTTCTTTTTCTAGCTTAACTAGAGCTGGAGAAAGCCCTGAATCGCCTAAGTTTCTATCGAGAAAGCGAGTGTAAACTTTTCTACCTAAATGATGTGGACAAGTGCACATGGACCCGATGATTCTTCCAGAACTGTACGTAAAGTCTCTGCTGAGTCTTGACTCAAGTTCCTTGAGGACTGAACTCTGAGGCAAATCTTCGTTTTCCATTTTTATAACCCTCTCCAAGCTTAATGATAAGTGTGTTTCTCGTCTGGATACTTGCCAGCGGAAACCTCTTCCATAAACCTAGCCACAGCATCCTTTATCATTTCGTTTAGATGGGCGTATCTCTTTACGTATTTTGGTTTGAAACTTTCATCCAAACCCAGCATGTCATTTATCACCAAAACTTGTCCATCACAATGTTTTCCAGCCCCTATGCCGATTGTCGGAGCCTTCACATTTTCGGTTATTCTCTTCGCTAGGCTTTCAGGCATACACTCTAAAACTATGGAAAAAACGCCCAACTTATCCAAATTCAAAGCATCTCGAAAAATCTCTTCAGCTTCTTCAGGCTTTTTCCCTTTTACACGATAGGTTTCAGCCATTTGAGGAAGCATTCCAACATGACCCATCACCGGAATTCCCGCATCAATTAAAGCCTTTACAACTTCCGATCTATTTCCTTCAATCTTAACTCCGTGGGCCCCTGCCTCTAGAAACTGCTTAGCATTTCTCAAGCCGTCTTCCACAGTGTTGCAGCTGTTTATCGGCATGTCTCCTATGATTGGCGTTTCGTTGGCTCCTTTCGCCACAGCGTTCACGTGATAAATCATATCCTTCATAGTTACGCTTTTTGTGTTGCTGTGACCTTGCACAATCATTCCTAGACTATCGCCAACTAGGATTAAATCGATGCCAGTTCCGTCAAGTATCTTTGCTATTTGGTAGTCGTAAGCCGTTAACATTACGATTTTTTCTCTGCCCTTTTTCCGCTTAATTTTTTCTTGAAATTTCATTTTTCTCCCTCATGAATTTTATCAAGCACACAAGCGTTTCGTTCACTGGTGTCGGAATGTTGTGTTTTCTACCCAACTCGACTACCTTTCCGTTTAGAAAATCAATTTCAGTTTTCTTACCTTTCATTACATCTTGGTACATAGAAGAAAAATTCGTGTAACTGGAGATTTTCTCGTCAACTTTTTTCTCCAAATCTTTGGGAAAGGTTATTCCCTGCGCTTTTCCAACTTTAACACATTCCGTAGCAATTCTATGTCGAACAGTTTTCAACGAATCCGAAACAAGTTCACAATTTCTAACATGGAAAAGTGCTGATAACGGATTTGCTACACAGTTCACAACCAGCTTGTTCCATACTTCCATGTTAATATCATTGAAAAGCCTTGTCTTTAACATGCACTTGGCAAAAATTTCAGCGATTCTTTCTGCAACTTCATTCTGCTCAATAATTGTTTCGCCACTCCAAAATCCTATTTTCCCTAGTTCAAAAAATTCAGCCGCCATCGCTGTCACGCCCCTTAAAATTTTGGCTTTGTCACCAGCTGCACGCTTAACGATTTCTTCATTTCCAACACCGTTCTGCAAGACCAGAACAACCGTATCTTTTTTCAGAAGTTTCTTTATTCGTTCAATGGCTTTTGCCGAGTCGTATGCCTTTGTGGTTAGAATAATTAGCGTGTTTTCAGGTATTTCACGGATTTCGGTGTCAGCCTTAAGATAGAAAGTTTCGTTTATATCTCCAGAAATTGATAATCCTTTTGAATTCACAGCATCCACATGGGCTTTATTCCCAATCAACGTTACATCGTTTTTCTTAGACAGTAAGGCTCCATAGATACTTCCGACGGCGCCAGCGCCTAAAACAATAATTTTGTTAAAGCTTATGTTTTTTCATCCTCCAAGGTGAGGAAATCGCCTTTTTCGGCAAGTCGTGAAAGCCCTTCTTTGATTAGCGTTATGGATTCACCTAAGTTTTTCTTGTTGTCAAAGTTAAGCAGAATTTCGTGGCACTTTTTCAAGTCTTGCTTTAGTTTTCCTGCTGTTTCCACAAGCTTCGGTGTTGCTCTTACAACATTGTCGACTATGGTGATTGTTGCTTTTTGTGCTGTTCGCGAAAGAGGATTTAGGTCTATTGCTATCACTTTTTTTCCCATTTTAACGAGGGCTTCCGTTCTGTCTCCATCTTCTAACGGTACTAAAACCACGTCAGCCACAAGTATGCCTCGCGGGTCTACACGTCTCCTCTCGCTTCCTAGCTCGGGAATTCTTGCAGAAGCATCTTCACCTACTCCTAAAACCTCGTCTGCACCAGCTTTTTCAAGTAACTCCTTAATTTTCAGCTCCCTTTCAAGTGACCTGTAAAACAGGTTGACCTCAATCTTTGCTTCCGTAACATTGGCTAGCCTTACTATTTCTTCAGTTACTAAGGCGGCTGTGTTCCCGTTAACGGAGATGACTGTTTTTTCAGCTGTCAGAAGAGTTGCTGCAGCTGTTTTTATAGCGTTTAAGGCTGGTTTGGTTGTTTTTTCGCCTATCAGGTAGTCGAAGGCTTCCCCTCGACCGTGTGCTATAAGGCCAGCAGTCGCGACAACTCCTTTATGATAATGTTCAACTAGTTTTTCTCGTATTCGAAGGGATTCTGCTCTAGGATGTTCTGGCGGAATCTTGATGCTTGTCATTTCTGTAGTCGTGCTCCTTCAAAGTCGATTTCGCTGACAATGATTTTTCCGTCTTGACCGTGCTTACGGAAAATTTTGAGAAGCTCTTCAAGGGATTCTTGTTTCATTAAAGTGAATGTGGCTTCTCCGAACATTGGCATGCTGCAAACAAAGTTGGCGTTATCAGCTGCATGCAAGATTCTCCTCGTTTTTTCAGTTATTAATCCTACGTGCTCAGCGAATTGTCGGGAAAAATTCAGGAAGTTTGTGATGTTTGGCTCTTCGATCAACTTGTCAACGAGTTTTCCGCCGAACTCGTTTATGCGTTTGCGGGTTTCTTCGTCTTTTAGGAACTTTTTTGTCGGTAATGGTCCAAAGGTTAGGCAAGCAACTGCATAATCTTTTGGAACAGGCATATTTTTTATTTCTCCAATTCCCGGCGCTCCTGGCCTAACTCTTACTTCTACACCGCCGAAGGCTTCAGCAATCACTGTGCCGAGTCCCGTTTTACATTCAACTTCAGCAACATGCGCCATTTGGGCAGCCTCTATTCTAGACATGCCTAAACCAAAAACGTCGTTTAGGGCTAGGGCTAAACTTAAGGCTGCAGCTCCGCTTGTGCCGAATCCAGCCCCTATTGGAACCTCAACGTGATGTTCAACGATAATCTCGAAGTTTTCCATTTGTTTAAAGCGGGAAAGAAAGGCGTCTACAACATATTTGGAGACTTCTACAGAGCTTGAGGCGAAACCATTAATCTTGACTTGTAAGGAGCCTTTCAAGGCTTTTCTAACCTTTACGATGGTTTTGACTCCTTGGCTTAATGAGACGCCAGCTCCTTTAGAACCGACATACAAAGGGTTTGTTGGCTGATCAAGTATTTGGAAGAAGCCTGTAATATGGCATGGCGCGAAAGCTGCAGCCTCTTTCATGTTTGACGCCTATGTGAAGCTCGAAGAAAAAGTCGTAGATAAGAATTCTGTATGGATTGTTTAAACACGTTTAAACTTCATGGACTTTTCACTGAACCATACTAACTTTGTTATTTGCGTTTTCGGAAGATTTTGCCTCCGTCATTGTAGTCGCCTGTCACGTATTCAAAGCCTACTTCTACTAGGCTAGCTGCTTCTCCAACGTTGTGGGCTGTGCGTACTGTGAAACCATCGTCTGAGCTGTTGAAAAGTTTAGTTTCTAAGTCGATGTAGATTAGGGTGTTCTGAATGTTTTTGTGTCCTAGAAGCTTCTGAACGTATAGGCTGTTTTTGGTTCTGTGGTCTTCTTTTGTGGCTTTCCAATGTCTGAAGGTTGTGAACTTTATGTGTAGCAGCCTTGGATTCTGCAGTTTTCTATCTGTCACTTTGCGGCGATAATAGAAGTTTCTGTAGAGTGTGAATGTGTTGAGGATTTTGGCATCTTTTCCGATGGGGCTCAAGTCCTCTTATTAATTCCGCTGAAATGCTGAGGATCCTTGGGCTATGCCTTTTACCGGCTTGCTCATGGTGATTGTCATTGCTTCTTTGTTTATGTCCGCCCATGTGGCATCTCCTAACTCACCGGGTCTGCCTCTGTTTCTTTGAGGGTTTGAAGGAAAGTTCCGAGTTTTTTACCGTTTACCGCAATCAACTTAGTTCAATCTCGCTTGGAATGAAAGGAAACGTTTGAGCTCGTTTGTACCTAGACGCGTTCCATGTTAATCCTTCTTTTTCTAGGAAGCAACTGTAGGTGTTAACGTAGTTTGCCTTTGTTCCGTCACTCATGTCTCTTGCACAGCTAAGACTTTCTTAACTGATTCAGGATCGGCTAGACACGCGCGTCGCGCTACTCATAGAACACTTAAACTAACAAACCTGGCGAACAAGTACGGTCCAACAAGAAAGCTTATTTTAATGTTCGATTGAACTAAACAAAATGTTCAAAGCAATGAGCAAAACATTTCAAACACGCTTGTTTTCCACAAGTTTTTCGAGCCACTTAAATCATGCAGTGCACTATTTCTAAAGCAAACAGCAAAAACGAGGTTTTAGGATGAATGAAAGATGTCTATGGCGCCATCTTTTCACGCTTTTAAAGTTAGCTGAAATGGGAGCACATCAGAGAACCGCAAAAATTTCAACAGAGTATTTAGCGAGGAAACTAGGCATGTCACAGCAGACAGCTTCACGTCATTTAATCGAATTGGATAACGAAGGATGGATTAAGCGAACTATAACGCCTGAAGGATGCCTCATAAAAATCACAGACACCGGCATCAAAGAACTAAAAAAACTATATTCAAACCTACGCTTCTTGATCGAAGCCGCGTATCCTCCTTCAGTAACTCTAGAAGGAGTAGTTTTCACAGGATTAGGCGAAGGCGCCTATTACATAACAAGAGAACATTACAGAAAACAGTTCATAGAAAAATTGGGCTTTGACCCTTATCCAGGCACGCTTAACTTGAAACTCACAACAGATTACGATGTTAAAACATGTCTGGAACTTGACGGCTATCCAGCAATCGAGATTGAAGGATTCGAAAGTGAAAACCGCACCTTCGGACCAGTAAAGTGTTATCCAGCAATAATAGAAAACAAAGCGAAAGGTGCTCTAATCTCGGCTTTAAGACGCCACTACGATGCTTCAGTAATAGAAGTTATTTCCCCCGTTTTTCTAAGGACCCATCTAAAACTCAAGGACGGACACAAAGTGAAGGTTGAGGTTTTAACACTCCCCTAAAGGTGGATAATGTGGTGGGGCTTCATCGTTTGAGTGGCAATGTGTATGGCGTTACAGGGCTTTTCCATCTTTCCAAGGTGGGTGTCAACGCGGGATTTGTAATAACCAAAAATTCAATTATCCACATTGATGCAGGCATGACCGTTACTGACGGAAATTACCTTTTAGCACAATCGAGGAAAAAAGCCAAGAACAAGGAAAACCTTTTCCTTATTCTAACTCACCATCACTCAGACCATACGTTCGGCATGCGAGCATTCAAAGAAGCAGGCGCAAAAATAATCGCCCACAAAAATGCTCGCAGTTTCCTCTCCTTCAGAACACCCCCATTATTTCGCACAGTTCTCAAAACATACAAACCTTTCATCGTCAAACGCATGGTTAAGGATTACTCTTACACAAAAGAAAAAGCAGAACAAACTTTGGGAGACGTAAAACTGTTTCTGCCAGATGAAATTTTCAAAGAGGACATGAATCTTCAAATAGACGATGATGAATTACTATTGCTCTACACCCCGGGACACGTGCCAAGCGAAATATCAGTTTACCATCCTAAATCTAAAACACTCTTTGCAGGCGATACAGTTTGTGAAGAAATGCCTTTAACCACAAGATTCGGCGGACCAACACAGTGGAAGCTATGGATACAAAGTCTTGAAAAGCTGGATGAACTCGACATTGAAAGTATAGTGCCTGGTCACGGAAGAATTTGTGGCAAAGACGAAATTCAAAGGAACACAGATTATTTAGAAGACCTTCTAAGTCAAAAATGACTTCACGGATAAGAATAACCGTATTCGTACACCGCTCTTAATCTGCGTCTTGAAGCCAATGCATAACCAATCAATAAACCAGCAACCAAGCCACCCAAATGAGCCAAGTTGTTTACATTTCCACCCGAACTCATCATCAACCAAAAGAAGGAAAACAACAATGCGCCTATTATTGATTGGCCGACTGCCCGTCTAACATAAATCGTGCATGCCCCGAACAACCCGAAAATAGCACCTGAAGCTCCAGCAGAAACCATAAAAGGCCCGAAAAGCAACGTCAACAAGTTACCAGCTAACCCACTTAAGAAATAAACGGCAAAGTATTCTTCGAAAGCAAACAGTTCTTCTGCCCTAAGCCCAAAAATGAGTAGAAAGAACATGTTGCCCAAAAGATGTACGATGTTAACGTGGACAAACATAGCTGTGAAAAGCTGCCAATACGAACCATTCAACACAAACAAGTTGCATTGACCGTAATCGCGAATAACATAATAATTTATCACAACAAAGTCCCCGCTAAGTACAGCAGTATAAACGTAAAAAATCATGTTCAATGCGATAATCGCGTAGGTCAGCACAGACTTTTTGGAGCTTCTGTACATGGATCTCTCATCTTTTATAATGCCTGATGATTTTCTGCTTAATCTTTGAGGAGCTGTTCAATTCTTCGTCTTCAAACTTGCTAATTTTCACAACCTTAATCACTAATCGCTTTTCTTTCACATAGTCTCTAACAGCTTGTTGGATGTCGCTTCGATCATATCCGAGGGCAATTACATCCGGCTTGATTTTTTGAATAACCTTTTCAATATCAAAATCTTCATAGCCAAGAACAGCATCATCAACAACTTTTAATGAGCCAACAAGCGCTCTTCGCTGATTTTCAGGTACAATCGGTTTTGTTCCTCGCCTTTTTTCCACAGTACTGTCTCTGGCTACTATAACTATCAGTTCAGCGTTTCGCCCGCCAGCCTTTTTTGCTTCTTCCAAATACTTCATGTGTCCGAGGTGAAGTAAATCAAATGTGCCTGAAGCCAAAACTATTTTTCTCTTTTTTTTCCCTTCTTTTTTACTGGCCATTCAAATTTCACGGCTCCTAGCAGTTTTAACGCGTCGAGTAAGCCTTCGCAGTAGGCAACAGAAGCTAAGCTTACCTCAAATTTCTTTCGATCCCTATAGTATTTTGCGTCCTCTAAATAGGCTTTAACATATTGCACAACCTTCCTAATGTTTTCCGCATTTATGTTTATTGAATCTTCAACGGTTTCCATATTTTCTAGAACGTGCTCGGTAGAGCCTATGTACTTCGCGACAAGCTTCTCCAAACTCATTCAACCATTCTCCCTCAAACTGTCCGGCGCACCAGCCAAGACTATGAGAGCCTCAGCTTCCATAAAATGAAGCTTACCCGGGAAGATTATACTGTGTGGCGGGTCTCCAAAATCGTAGCCTAACAAGTCTTTCAGAAAACCAGCCTTAACTGTTGGCTTATTGCTTCCAGCTCTTGCTATGCCCACCACAAGCGTATTCATCGTCACAATTTTCTCTTTTCGCTTATCTTCAATCTTCATAAGAGATTCCAATCCCTCATGAATTTTCATGTAACGGTTTTCCTCCACTTTAACATCTAACAGGCAAAGGGTGTGAAGCTCTCGCTTCTTGTTTTGGTCAATAACCTCGTATGGTGTCTCAGACGGATTCTCACTTGGTAAGGGTATTGTTACGCTTTTTCCAAACTTGTAATTGTGCAAGCCAGACAAACCTATCACAGCAGAAAGTATGGAAGCCCCATGAACAACGCGAGTTTTTATTCCAAGTTTTTCCGCATGTATCCTCAAAGCAACATGGGTAGTGGCTATAAGCGGGTCACCTGGAACAAGCAAGACAACCTTACCAGTTTCAGCCGCTTCTAGTATCAATTTTCCACTCCTTTCTTCAAGCTCCTCCCTTGAAACTATCTGAAGCTTTTTGCTGGAAATATTTTCTAGATTTTCCTTTGAAAAATTAGGCATCAAATTCGTGTAAAGCTCTACGAAAACATTTTCCGCTGTCTTCACCTCTTCTAAACCACGTAAGCTTATTCCCATCTCATCGTGCAAGCCAAGTCCAACGAAAACAATTTCACCCAAAGCTCTAACCCTCACAACCGAAAATAGAAGTTAAAACTTAAAACTGTTCGTCTACCCTTCCAAAGAAGCTAAATTTATTAAAGTGGTAATAATTGCATAACTACGAAAAACACAGGGCCCGTAGCTCAGCAAGGCTAGAGCGGCGGACTAACCACACCACACGAGGTTAGGTTGAGGCTCTTAACCCGTAGGTCAGGGGTTCAATTCCCCTCGGGCCCGCCAAAACATCTTTTCACCAAAGCTTCACTTTCCTTTAACAATTTTATGGTAAAATTTAAAGTTGTAACACTTAAAAAACACATCGTTCGTAGTAATATTCATGGTTACGGAATATTTGTTAAAAAATTCATCGTTATATAAAGGTTTGATGACGATGGATACTAGGATAAAACAGTTAGCTTTGACGCTTATAGTAATGGCTTTTCTACTTAGCTACACATTTGCAAACATGGAAGTTATCTATTGGAATAACACTTACGGAGAGATTGATCTATTTACGCAAAAAGAGCCTTACAGCGGAAAAGGCCCAAACATGCCAAGTGACGCGTTCGGCCCTGGAAAGATGGTTATTCTATACGCTTTAGTGACTGATGACGGAGTACCTCTCCAAAATTTGCTTGTAACATTTTTCGTGCAAAGCCCCAATGGTACATCTTTCACCTTGACTGCAAGCACCAATACAGGTGGGATTGCAACAATCGATTTCACGATACCGCAAAAATGTGTTAATGAAAGCGAAGTTTTCGGAGAATGGTTCGTGTTAGCGAATGTGTTAATTGAAGATCATGTTTTTCAAGACACCTTAACATTTAATGTGAATTGGATCATAAAACTGATTTCGGTGAGGACTATTGATGAAAATCTTACCTATCGAACCAGCTTTGGAATTGGAGGGGAGGTAGGGCTAGAAATTACTTTAAGAAGTATAGCTATGCACATGAAAAGTACAATGCTTGCCATAGTAATAAAAGATGAAACAGGAGTTCCAATCAACTACTCTGGCATACGTGATTTTGAGGTGCCATCAGGTGAAAAATTAGTTTTCTTATATTGCAAATTACCCATCCCGAAGTGGGCGCGTCCTGGAAAAGCAACCGTTTTCATATCCGCATTAACTGCACCAGTAAATCAGAGTGGGGTTTCATACTGTCCAGCAATATCAACAAACTTTTCTATCACAATATATGAACGGCTAACAATAACATTTCATGATGTAGCAATTGTGAATGTTGCTCCTTCAGCCGAATCAGTTGAAGGGGGTCAACTTGTGAATATAGACGCTGTTATTCAGAATGAAGGAACGGATGTTGAAAGTTTTAACGTCAGCGCCTACTATGAGGATATACCCATTGAAACCTTGGAGATTACTGCACTTGCTCCATATTCCCATGTGACTTTAAACTTCACCCTTGACACTTCAACAGTTAACGTGGGAAATTACACAGTAGTTGTTTCCATCCCATACTTAGTTAATGAAGCAGATATTACAGATAATGTCTTTGTTGATGGAATTATTGAGATTAAATCTAAGCTACCCACAATTATTCATGACATCGCAATAACTGACGTTCAAATTTCAAACAATAGCATTTACATTGGCGAATTGCTTCAGATTAACGTTAGCGTCACCAACAAAGGGACAGAAACAGTAGCCTTCAATGTAAGCACTTATTATGACTTCTCGTTAATCGAAACTTTGCAAGTTAGTGCACTTGCACCTGATACTCAAACAACGCTAGTTTTTGTTTGGAATACAAGCTCTATGAAAGAAGGTTTTTATCAAATAAGTGCTTCTGCTACTCTTCCAAGCGACATCGACGTTTCAGATAACACTTGCATTGATGGTATCGTTCAAGTCATAGCAAGACCTCCATTGCCTCCAATCCATGATGTTGCGATTTTAAGCGTTTCACCTTCAAAAACCCTTGTTGATATAGGCGAAGTTGTTAACATTTACGTTGTTGTTAGGAATAAGGGGAGTCATGTTGAATCGTTTGATGTCACGGCATTTTATGACTCTAATGTTGTTGAAAGCTTATTCGTTAACGGTTTACAGCCCGGTAGTGAAATATCACTTGTTTTCTACTGGAATACGCGAAATGTGGCAGAAGGGAATTATACTTTAAGTGCAGAGGCGAGTGCCGTGTCCGGGGAACTTGATATTGAGAATAATAGGTTCGTTGACGATGTTGTTTGGGTTAGACCTTGGGTGTTTCCTGCTGTTGGGGAAATTCCTCGATGGCTTCTGGCTCTATTATTCTTATTGGCCGTGTTTATTGTAGCTTGCCTAGTTGCTGCCATTATATTTGGGTTGTTATGGAGGCGTGAGAGAAAAAAAAATGGCCAGAGGGGGAGGCAGCCAATTTATCCTGAGGTTGGGTTCAAAAGAAGTAAGACATGTAGCGTGTGTGGGAAAGAATTCCCTGGAGTGTACACTTTCTGTCCGTACTGCTTCACTTTCCACGGAAAAGACTACGAATAATTAGTTAACTTCACGATCTGATATTTGTTGATGACAACTCGGCTAGCGACGCAGATAATCCAAAAGATCCAGTTTTCTTGAACAAATTTGGATAGAAATTGATATTAATTCTAGAGGAATATCCCAGAAATGCTTTTAAGTTCTTAAATTATAATAAAAATTGAGAGGAGAAGATGAATATGGCTAAAAAGTCGGAGCCTCCTATTCGTGTTATCTCTATATTAGTGGGAATCATGATCGGATGCATTTTAGCGTATGCCTATCAGGTGAATTTGTCCACTTTATTTTATGATACGTACCTCTGGGCTAGCTTAGTTGTTTTCGTCGCCATTCCTGTACTGGCTGGTTTTGTTAGTGCTTTGCTGCATCCTGCTTTGGCTATGAAGAATGGTTTGTATGTTGGCTTTTTCAGCGGATTATTTAACAGCATATTACTCACTATTAAGCTGATTTATGCACCAGCCTTAATGCCAAACGAGGTTTATGCTTTTTCCGTGTTTGCCGTAATGTCAGTTTTCATCTGGATGATTCTCGCGGCTGCTGCTGCTGTGCTGGCACAGAGATTTTATGATTAGCTAATCATACATTTGTTGTAATATTTCTTTTGAAAGAATATGGATTATTGGAGTATTTTCTTAAAATTGAGAAAAACTTTGGAAGACGCAACTGGACTGTATATTAACTTGAATAGAGGATATGACTTGCGGAAGGAACTGCTTGCACATTTTCATAAAAATAACGATGAAGTATTGAAATAATTAAGGCGACAAGATGGATAGACGATTCTTGTAAAATGTCTTGGGAATTACAATGTCATTTAGATTCAACAGAAGTTTCTTCTACAAGTCATAAAAGCTGAAAAGTTGGCGATGCCTTCTCCTTTCCTCACTCAGACCGAGTTCTATAAGGTTTAATTATTATAAAACGCTTGCTTTTTATGTCGGTATATATCATCGTTGAAAATATGCTCTGTATAGAGTTCATTTCGATTTTGGAAACTTTGCTTTTAGGCTTGTTTAACGCTGATTGTCGTGAGTAGAAATGTTTGAAGAAATTGTTTCTGACGCTGTTCAGATGTTAATACTGCTTCTTCGTTACGCTAGCCTTTTGATGATCTGTCTTCCTTTTAGGGGGTCTGTATCCAGTACGCTTAGATTGATAGAAGTCATATTCTATTTGGTGCATCACGCCAATGTTTTTCGTTTTGCTAAGCCAAAAATCACGTACTTCTTGGTATGTTGAAAAACCCGTGAGATCAAAGACAAAACAATACTGATCAAAGTTTTCTCCGTAAAACATAAAAAGGCTGGCTTATGGTTAATGAGTGACATGAATAGACTATGTGTTCTTGTTCTGAGTTCATTTGTGTTAATCTCTTTTTTGTATGTTTTATACGCTGGATCTAACTGAGTCGTGGTGAGATCGCTTGGCAGCTATCCAATTCACAATATTGATAGTGGCCGGAACTACACTACTATCCAGGAGGCGTTAGATGCGAATGAAACCTTAGATGGACACACAATACTTGTGGATTCGGGAGTTTATAATGCCAACGTGATTATACGCAAATCCGTATTTCTTGTTGGTGAGAATGCTGCCCTTACTATTCTCGATGGTGAAGGTGAGAGTTTGCTTGTTTTGGGTGTGTTGGCGTCGGATGTTGCGGTTTGTAATTTTACTGTTAGGAATACACGGATAGATCAGCCGGCCTACGGTGTCTCCGTGAAGGATTGCTGGAACGTCAGTTTAGTGGATGTTACGATTAAGCAATGTTATACTGGTTTAGTTCTTGCTAATGCCTCTTATTGCGGAATAACTAATAACATGTTTACGGATAATTATGCTTGCGGAATTAATTTTCGCGATAATAGTAAAAACAACACCGCAACCGGCAACTGGGTAGTTTCCAACCCGACAGGCATACAAATCATGGATAACACATGCAGGAACAACAGGTTCCACCATAACAACTTCATAAACAACACAAACCAAATAGACGTTACGTTCGCTGGACCAAATACTAAGTTGGATGATGGGAAAGAAGGCAACTTTTGGAGCAACTTTGCAGGTATTGACGCAGACTTGGATGGAATTGGCGATACCCCTTTTGGAGTAGACAATTGTCCACTGATGGGCACATTTTCCGCATTTCACACATCTTTGGGCTATGACGTGAACGTTATCTCCAACTCTACAGTTGAATACTTTCACTATTCTGAGTCTAATCGTTCGATTAAAATACGGGTTTCTAATTCATCTACAATTCAGGTTTCAGGTTTTTGCAGAGTGTGCATTCCGCATTTTTTGATCAATCCTCTAAAGATGTGGATTGTACTCAACAATGATGAGGCAGAACTGTTATTTGCAAACATTGCTTTGGAGGACAATGCTACTCATCGATGGATTTACTTCATCTATTCATGTTCAACACGCGGAATATTACTTGCAGAAGATAACACTCCGCCTATCATAGAGAGGGTATATCAACAACCAGCTGAAAGCAACGTCTATCCTGATAATGAAGTTAAAGTGTATGCTAACGTCACTGATGACATAAGCAAAGTAAAAGTCGTAATTCTAAACTACAGCGTGAACGACCTAGCATGGCTCATGATTAACATGACAAATCTTGAAGGAACACTATATAATGCTACAATCCAAAAATATGAATACTGCACAAACATAACGTACATAATCATAGCGGAAGACAACGCTAACAACACAATCGCAACGGAAAAGGGATACGAATATCAATATCATGTAATTCCCGAATTCCAATCCTTCATCATCATTGCTTCATTCATCTTAACTACGTTGTTGGTAGCTATACTCCAGATAAGAAAACACGTCACACGTCCAAATTGAGGATTCAGAAATTCTCTGCTGAGGGACAAGCACTATTGCCATAAATATGAGCAAAACAATGAGCCATAATTTCCTAGTTGCAGAGAAGTTGAAGCTTGGTAACTTAGACCATGCAGCAACCATCTAGATCTCTTTATATAGACATGGATACTAGCAAATTGCAGACTGACAAATCTTTGGTGGAATTAAGAGACACGGCTAGGCATGAACAAAAATGGGAATCTGTAGGATATTACGAATTAGACAGAATGTTTTTATCGAACTGCCTGCATCAATAAGATTGAGGAGAGATGAGAATAGTTATAACAAGAAAGCTGATGATGTACTCTCTTTTGGCAATTTTGATAATGGTAAGTATGATGAATGTGAGCTTTTCGGTAGGATCCCTTGAAGTGACAGCACGCCCCGACAAGTCCTATTACTGGCTTAGGGAGATCGTGAATGTTCATGGAAATGTGACTTACAACAACGAACCAGTCCAAGAAGGGTTAGCAGCGATAGAAATAGGGCGCACTCCATCGACCACTCTTTCATTGAGATCTGTTCCTGTTGGTGCGGTTCCTTCAGAAGCGTGGGGTGTTGAAATTCTCTCTTTGGTACCATGCGACGCAGGTGGAAACCCACAAAACAATTTCAAAAGGGGAGATTGTGCCTACTTTATGGTGACAGTGAGAAATAACCGCCTCTTTCCCAACGAAGTTCTAATTACAATCATCATTTATGACAACGATACAATTCCCCTTAAATTCGCTTTTGTAAAAACAACTATAGCCCCGGAAGAGACATTTACTTTCATGCCGGGATTATGGATAGATGATTGGGCTTCCCCTGGAGACGCTCTAGCCTACGCCAATGTACTTACAGACTGGCCCAGGAATGAGGGATACCCCTACAGTCCTGAGAAACAAGCCACCTTTGGAATTACGGAGTTAGATGAGTCAGTTTATGGTCAAGGCTTTCTCGAAACACCACTTCAAGCTCCAAACGGAACTTTTGAGGCAAATCTACGCTTATCACCTGAACCTCCACCAGGACATTACTTTGTCTATGTCACAGCCTATTCACAAGGACGATCTGGGTTCACAGCAACAGGGTTTATGGTAAACTCCACGTATCCTGGGTCCCCGCCTCCTCGAGCATCTTTCGTTTATGAGCCTCCAAAACCAAATTATGGCATGGAGATTGAGTTTGACGCCTCATCCTCAACTGCTGAGGGATACGGTGACAGCATCATAAGTTACGCATGGGATTTCGGTGACTTACTGAACGACACAGGCAAGATAGTTAGGCACACTTATTCTGATGAGGAAAACTACACAGTAGTCTTGAACGTTACAGACTCTGAAGGACTTTGGAACACAACATCCAGGATCATCAGGGTCAAAACAATACATGATGTTGCAGTGATAAGCATACAATGCCTAGATATGATATACTCAGACTGGTCAGTTACGATAAGTGTAATCATTAAAAACGAAGGTAACACTCCTGAGACGTTTAATGTCACTGCGTACTATAACAATTCTGTTATAGAAGTATTAACGATTAGTCAACTGTCTGCATTTGAAGAATTAACTGTAACTTTCACATGGGATACTGCTGGAATCATTGTACCCGCTAATTACACAGTAAAAATTGAAGCTGACATGATTCCAGGTGATGTAAACATCACAAATAACAATTTGATATACGGGCCAATCTTAGCTAGGATGCTGGGTGACGTATGGTATGATAGGCATATAGACATCTACGACGTAGTTCGAGTGACAAGAATCTACAATGCAATCAGCGCTGAACCTAGGTGGGATCCTCAGGCGGATTTGAGGCCTGATGGGCAAATCAACATTTACGACGTAGTCAAAGTAACAGGAATATACGGAACAGAGTACTGAGCAGATATTTGAGCAGTACCACAATTCTACGTAATGCTAAAGGAATTTCTAACACAAGCTAGACTTACCATTTCTGACAAGTGTATATCCCTCTCACTGATGAAAAATTGGTGGTCACCCTTAAAATTCAGTCGCGTCTACTTCAGTTGGATTATGGAAGTAGTCTCATAACTACGACAAGTGAAATTGCGTCCGTCAACCTTAACTAAGTGGATATAAGTTGGATAGAGAGGATCTTGCGAAACATCACAATAGAAACGAAGCCGCACTTACAATAGCTTATGGTTACTAGGATACTTTAGCAAAACCAATAGAATCAGCAGTTTTGTATGCAATCCAAGGAAAATTCAGTTCATGGTGTTCTTGGTATTACTGCAAGGCTAATAGCACAGCACTGTCTGTACGAATGTACCCATATTATCCGTGAGACAAAATGAGCTTCCTCAACCTCTAAACTTTCAAAAAGTCTCTAATCATCAATTACACATATGAAATGGATCTCCGATCTTATCTGAAAGCATTAGAAATTCTGTTCGTAAAAGCTGAAAAGTTGACGATGCCTTCTCCTTTCCTCACTCAGACCGAGTTCTATAAGGTTTAATTATTATAAAACGTTTGCTTTTTATGTCGGTATATATCATCATTGAAAATATGCTCTGTGTATGCGTCATTTCGATTTTCGAAACTTTGTTTTTAGGCATGTTTGAGATTGGTTATGCTGAGTTAAAATGTTTGAAGAAATTGTTTCCAACGCTGTTCAGATGTTAATACTAATTTTTCTGGCTATGTTAGCGTTCCTCATAATCTGGGGCGCACTTTGGGTGCGTGTATACAAGAAAGCTAAGTGAACGCTGATATTTAATACGAAACACATACTTTTCGTTTAAATGGAGATGTCTCCCGCAAACTCCCCTTTTTTTTAATTTCTGAATTTTTCCTGATTGTCAACTCCGCTGTAGTGGCCGTATATCCATGTTGTGTTCAGGACTTTTGAAGATATTCCTGTATTGTTTTTCCACTCAGCTAGTTCAAGTGCGTATGGTTCGAGTGTGGGTGAAGTAACCATTAAATTCTTAAGCCCTGTCAGAGGAGTCAAGATTTCAGGCGATTCGTTGTAAGTAATGGTGACAGAAATTTTCTCAGCACGTATCACTTTGTTTTCGGCGGGTAGGAACCTAAGAGGAAACAGATTCAGGATGAGATATTTGACTCGCGTGTTGGTCTCTGCATCCATACCGTGAGATTCACGATAAACATACCATTGTTCGGGAAAAAGACTTTTGGATTTGTATATGGTGGGGTCCTCACTGATCTTTCCTGGTGTCTGCGAGCCTACAGTAGTTGGCAACGGAACTGGCAAGATTGAAAAACTCCCCTTTAACAAGGTTTCCTTCACTTTCACCCTGACGTTCGTGATTGTGCTCCTTTCCGGAAGTTTAACTACCACGCTTCGAACTGGAAGCATTGGTTGTCCTGGCCTTGTGAAGTAGGAGCAATTCTCTATTTTGAGCCAATCGTAACGACCTATCCTTGTAGCTTGAGGTATTGAAAACGACACAGTGACTTGTCTTTCTTTGGATTTTGAAACTGTCATCATACTATTGATGGGATACGACGCTTTAACCGGTTGAACGCTAAATGCCAATGTTAACGTGCCTATAAACAGCAGTGTCAACATTATTCCAGAAACGGTTTTCCTTAGCATTCTCCCTTTCCGAACACATGATGATCACACGTTCAAATAAAGTTTGCGAAGGAACCTTCTATTATTATTGGAGTATGTTATTGTGTTAGCGGATTCTTCTTTCTATTTGAGACTTTAAGGTCGATCTGAAGAAGAAGAAGAATTAAAATTTAATCCCACACACACACAGAACGCGCGCGCGGCGCGTGGTTCTTGGACACCCTTGAGAGTTTCATAGGTTCCTCTTTCAGTTCAAGCAGTATGTTCAGTCGATCCTCGTTTGTAAGCTCTTATTCGCGCGCGCGCGCGCTTTGGGCATCCTTCCATTCATAACGCTGTTCGTGATCTTGAGCCTCTTGGGGTTGCTCCTACCATTCCGCAGATTCTTTCCGAAAGGAGACAAGACACAATAGAATCTGAGTGCGCCGCGCGCTGCTTTGTCCCTAAATTCTTAAGGTGTACACGAATTTGTCAAATAGCATGCTACGCTTGGTAGCTTAATCTCGGCTTTTCTTTCCTTATGTTACGGGTGAAATCCAAATAACGTGAAAAAACAGGAAACAAGCTTATATTGCCCCGTGCACCAAGTGCACAGCCTTTTCACGGCGACTTTTCTAAGGTCATTAGAAGCACCCTACATGAATAGGGCAATTTCGGGACAAGCCAGCGCGCTACTCGAAAGAATTTTATAAATGAAAGATCTACTTGAATTTAAGGTTCCGCTGACACGAAACATGGAAGTACTCGGTGGAACCTTACTCAACAGAAAAGGATTGGAGATAATATGCCAATAGTTGAGATATCTGGTCCAGCGTTACCCCAAGATGCAAAAGACCGGTTGGCGAAGAAAATAACCGAAATCATCGCCGAGGAAGAAAAAAAGGCCTTCAAGATTGACACGACAAGCATCACAGTAGTAGGCTTCCGTGACATGCCCGTACCAAACATTTACCTTGGAACCAAACCTCTCGCCAAGGTGTTGGAGACTCTTCCCAAAGCATAGCGTGAAACGTAATCAAGAAACCATATCCCCTCTTTTTTCCGCGCGCGCTCATTCCAAGGAAGCGACACAATCAAAATAATACTATGTATGCCGAGAGGACTCGGAAGAAGAGCAATCCCAATCTAAAACCGCGCGCTCGCTCTTGGATTAGACCTTGCAGGCATTACGATTGACATTTACACAGCTTTGATTGGTCCAACGGCGATAACCGTTTGGCTGCAGAAACTAATTGATACCGCTAAGCCTGCTCAGCTCGAAACGAGCCCAAAGTAAAACAGCTTAGAACACACTGTTCTAATCCCCTTTTTGTTTTATTAGTCTCAATATAAGTTTTTAATACACACACACAATTAAATTTTAATTCCGCAAGTTATTTAAATAACAAAACTTTTAGATGCCTCATAAGGTGTTTGTAGTATGTATAAAAACAAGCTTACTATAGAGTTTTCTGGATTCTTACTTCCTTTAATTGTTCTTGCTACGGCGTTGCTTGTTGCAGATATCCCCTTAGTTATCGGTGCCAACAATTCCTCCGAGGTTACCGAGACGATTATGTTGAATGTTATGTGTAGCCAGGCGACAATGTCTGCATCATTAACCATTCTTTGCGATAACTACTCCCTTATTCACTTTCCAAGCGAAGTAAATATGTTCGACCCCCATCTGGAGAGCGGCGTGGAGGTTATGGTGGGTAGAACTCCAACATTAGTCGGCGGCAGCTTTGTTACGCTTCTGAGTTATTGGTTTGACAACATTAGTCCAGAAGAGGCGAGGGCCAATGCGGATGCGATGATATCTTCGATGAGCAGTGCGTTCGAGGTTTCCTTCACATGGATGTCCACAAACACTTCCGATACTACCGTGGCAGTTGCATACACTGCTACTGGTCCGTCGGACTTGACCGACTTTGCGGAGCTACTGGCATCGACTTGTTTTGCTGAAGATGTTGCTGGGGTCTCCAATGCCCTTTCTCTGATGCCGGCTTTCACAATTGGAATCGTTGCTTACAAAGATGCTGGAAGTTTCAACTGGGTGACATCTATTACCGCTGCAATGCTAGGCGCAAGTATCCCGGTTGGTTCAGACTCGCATACTATTGACGTCCTTGATATTCTCGGGGTTCAATCATTGGCCCCCTCTCCTTACAGCTACGATGATAACGTAGGAGCTTATACTTCACGGGTTATGTTAACCATCACTTCGAGCGACCCGCTATCGTTTGTATCTTGTCAACCGCCTTTGGCTTCCGAGCCAAACGAGAAAGGTTGGACAAACTACACGCAAGCCCTTCCAGGTTATATTATGACACAGTTCAGTTTCGGAAGCGACCCTTCTCCAGTAACCCAGCTGAGCTACACCTTCAGCGGCACGGTCATTCCAGAGTTCACCTCGTTAACCCTCATCCTCACACTTGTGCTCGCCACCTCAGGCATCTTCATCCTAAAACAACGACTACGGAAATCTCCCCCTCGTTAGAAGTTGCCAGACACCAACAGCTATTCCAATAATCAGCACAAGAATTATAGTTGGATCGTAGTTATGGAGTATAAACCAGATAGCTAGTAAAATTCCAAACAGAAGAATTACCACCGCTATAAGGCTCATATACTTCACTATAAAAATTTGACTTGTATCACTTACTAGGAAAAGCGGAAAACTTGAAGTCTAACTAGAAGGATTAATTGGATTCAATGTTCTTTTGTATAATGGAACAAGTGTATTTTTTGAAATTCTATCATCACCAAAAGAGAAGGGTTAAAGGGAAACCGTAGGTTTCCTAAAAACAAGGAAGGAAGGAATTAAAATTTAACCCAACCAACCAACAACGAAAAGCTGACGCTGTTCTGAGAAAATGAGGATCAGCGTGCGCGCATTTTTCAGAATTTTAGAGAAAAACCTTGAGTGAAGTAGCTAGAGAGGTTTAGAAGATTCCAGCTTATTTACCTTAATTGGTTTGTGAGCTCGACCTCGGCCTCGATCTCCACCGGTATGCCAAATGGAAGCTCAGCCATCCCCACCGCTGAGCGGGCGTGCTGGCCAGCCTCCTCACCCCAGATCTCTATGATCAGATCACTAAAGCCATTAATCACCGAAGGCATCTCTTTGAACCCTGGAGCCACGTTCACCATCCCGAAGACGCGGACCCAACACTTGACCCTGTCAAGGTCCCCTAACTCCTCCTTGAGACTCGCGATGATTGCCAACCCAGTTAGTCGTGCTGCTTCGTAGGCCTCCTCCTTCGTCAGGTCGGTGCCCACTTTCCCTAGTTTGGGATACATAGATCCATCGGGGTTCGTGGCTGCGTGCCCTGAAACCCATGCGCTGTTCCCGCTCACCCGGACGAATGGGAATACCCTCCTGAAATTCTCAGGCATCTTAGGCAACTCGTGGAGAGGCAACCCCAGCTCCTTCATTCTTTCCTCTATTCTCATGTTCTGTTCTCACACTCACCACTAGTCTAGCAGATTAATTCAAGTATTAAGCGTTTGGGGGGTTAAAATTTGTGTGTGTGTGTGGGAATTAAATTTTAATCTCTAATATTGAGCTGCCTTAAGTAATAACCTCATTTCCTCGGGAATGGTTTGTGGTCGTCCACTTAAATCTGCATACACAATTACCTGTCTACCTTTTCCATGTATTTTTCCTGTTTTATCATTGACATAATCCGCTTGGAGAGTGAAGTGAGTGTTTCCAACATCAGCTACCCACATTTTGACATTCAGCGTATCTCCAAAGAAGAAAGGACGCATGTACTCATATGAAGCGTTACTTGTATGCAGTAGATATTTAGTCCCTACCGCTTCTTTGAAGTTCGGAAAGTATTCAAGTCCGAAAAGTTCTCTTACAATACCGAATATCCGTGGATACGCTTCATGACTAAGAGTGCCTTCTGGATTCAAAAAGGAAAATGTCACCCTCATTTTATACTCATATTTTGGGCGCGCGTGGTTTTTCCGAGTGAATGCGATGACTAGACGTTTCTCCTAAAACATCTATGAGGTACTGGTATTCAGAAAGCGCTACGAAATCAGCGAATGGATGTGCAATTATAACATGATTTTCTTCAAAAATTATAAAGTCAAAAAGGAAATTTTATTCATTTTCTTAAAAGAATTCTCCGCTGAGAAAAAGAAGAAAAAATCCTGCACCTGCTTGATGCTTTAAATTTTTTGCCGCAAACACTACATATTAAAACCAACACAAACTTTGAAAAATCTGCAGGGGGTTCAACTTGTGAAAAATAAAGAGTCCCTATCATAGCGAAAAAACCGTTGAGTATAGACGAGCCTCTTGGTTTCGGTTTAAGCGATTATGCGAGCATAGAAAGTAGTCATTTATTGCTTCTTGGCTTTCTTTTTGTTTTTGAACAGATTACGCCACTCTTTTTGTTCGGTAAGCTTGGCAACTGCTTCACTGTATATCTTTACTCTAAGAGACTCGGGGTCTTTCGGAGACTCATCATTTAGGTGTTTTTGTGCGACTTCTTTCAGTTGTGTTAGCAGGACAGTTGCCAGTTTTTCGAGGTTCTCTGAGGAAACGTCGGATATGCGCCGATGGAGCCTAAAGACGATAAACATACCCCTCAAATGTTCTATCTGCGTGTGTATGAAAAACCTTCTGACGTCTTTTGGTATGTTGTCAATATCAACGATGAACAGGGAAGCCATGGGAGCGTAGTATTTTTGGAGGATGCCGTGCTTCTCTGCTTCTAACTTGGTTATTTCAATGAGTCCCGCGTTTAACAAGAGATGTAGGTGGTAACCAACGGCTGCCTTTGTTAACCCTAACTCATCAGAGAGCTGTTTCTCCGTCATAGAGTGTCTACTTAATAGACGTATGATTTCCGCTCTGGTAAAGTCCGCTAATAGTTGAATAGCTTCCTGATTTTCAACAATAAGCACAGCGTTTTTTGGCTTCGTTGCTTTCAAATTCCACGCGCTTCCTTTTCAAATATTTAATCATTGTTGCATAAATATTTTTCAACAGCAAAAATCTTTATATCGTATCAATGCTTATATCAGTAAAAAGCTCTAAATCGATATAAAAGCATAAACCACGCGCTAGTGATTAAGCCATGAATGAATATACCAGCTATACTTAAGGGGTTCTTCTAGTTGATCTTTGAGACAGCAGTTGCAGTCGCGGCTCTCATCGCAGGAATTGCGCTTATGGCTTATTCTAGCGACAAGGCAGTTGATCACTCGGTAAAAATCGCTTCAGCATTGAGAATTTCTCCGTTAATGATTGGTCTTGTGCTAGTGGCCATAGGCACGGATTTACCAGAAATCGTTAACTCAATCATGTCATGCGCGGTAGGTCACGCAGACATCGAGTTAGGAGACTCGCTCGGATCTGTCTTGACCCAAATGACCTTGGTGATCGGGCTTCTCCCCTTCTTAGCTGGAAAGTTCAAAGTGAAGAGGAAAGAGGTGTTGGTCATCGGGGCCTGCGAGGTCTTGGCACTCATACTTGCTGTGTCAATAGCTGAGAAGGGTTATTTTACAAGGATCAACGCACTTTTTTTGGTGGCTAGTTGGCCAGTCTTCTTGCTATTAACTAGATACGCTACAGCAAGGAATCCTACAGACAAAGAGCATGTGGTAGCACATGCTGACGAGAAGCGTCTTCGTCACTTTGTAGTAGCCATTCTAGGCTTCATAGGGGTTGCCGTCGGAGCCTATGTTGTGATCCAATCAGTGATCAGACTTTCGGTAGCTTTTCATATTTCTGAATATGTCATTAGCTTCTTCGTGATCGCAATTGGGACGTCTCTTCCAGAATTAGTGGTTGACTTTATGGCTCTCCGCAAGAAACAATACAAGCTTGCTATAGGAGATGCCATAGGAAGCTGTCTTGTTGATGCCACTGTTTCCGTTGGAATCGGGCAGGTATTTTTCCCACAAGCAGTATCTGGCAAAATCGCCATGATCACAGGATTATATGCTATATTTGGGTCCATCATGGTCGTATTAACGCTTGCACTTAGGGAGAAAGTCGATAAGAAGGCTGGTGCGTTATTTATCTTTGTATACTTACTTTCCTATGCATTGCTAGTCGTGATATGAATCGCTTGGAGTGAGTTACTCCAATTTGAAGGTGAATAAATTGAGCGAAATCAAAGAAAAGTCGTTTGATGACTTAATGAAAGAAGTAATCACTCCTGGGCTATGCACTGTCTGCGGCACATGCATTGCTGCTTGTCCGCATAACGCGTTAATTCTTCGAAAAGAAAGCTTCAAACGCTTAGAACTTCATGAACTCGAGGTTACCCGTGACATTTACAAGTCCATTGAGGATTTATGTGAGAAATGTGGCTTTTGCTATTATAATTGCCCGGAAATAATGTTTAATCTTGAAAAAGCCGAGAAAGAAGAGTTTGGTGCAGTGGCAAAAGACGAACTCGGTCACTTCATGAAAGCATATATGGCTCAAGCTACCGACAAGAAAATTCTTAAGAACGCCCAGTGCGGAGGCGTAGCCACAGCTCTACTAGAATATACGCTTGAAAACAAACTGGTTAACGCTGCAGTGGCGGTAACCTCGACAGAACATCCAGCGTGGAAACCTAAACCCACGGTTATCACAAACCCAAAAAGCTTATGGAAAGCCCAAAAAACAAAGTATACCCCAGCCGCAACAGTCATCGGTGTTAAATCTGCATTATATGAATGGGTTCGTTTCAGAATAGCAGTAGCGGCTACAGCGCGCGCGCATTTCTCAAACAGTTTCAAGGACTGCTTGATCTGTTGAAATGAGTAAAATCTCGTTATTATTTAATAATAAGTAATTTTTCGTCATTATTTTGGCGTATGTACTTTCTCGTAAGTTCTTTTCAGCAAAATTCCTTAAATTTGCCTTTTCACGTATCTTAATATTAGCTATTTGATTGGAGCCTAGGAGCCTGTTGGTTAGCGTAACTATTGATGATGTTCGTGATGTGATTAACATTAGCTCAGCGGATGTTCCGGATGCGAAAATAACTAAGATGTTGAAGAGGGCTGAAGTTACGCTTGAATTGGAGCTTGATGAGGAAATTGATTATAGTAGTTGCACGGATGCTGAGAAAGAGTTCATCACGGTTTTAGCTGCTATCTACGCGATTTGTTATTTGACTGGCGGTTCTGCTGTCGGCTTAAGCTTCAGTGTTGGAGACCAAAATGTTGGCGTTTTAAGTAATGCTCCTCCGTTGAGTGTTTTGCAAGGTCAGCTTGAACGTCTTTTGGCCGGTTTAAAGCAGCCATATGTGGGAAGGGTTTAACATGGGCACGGTTCCAGAAGCCTATTACCAATTCATAATGTATTACGCACCATATTTTTATGTTATTCCCACGGAAATAACTGCGGATGCGGCTTCTGGACAAAAGAATGTGACGGTTAAGGACGGAACAAAGTTTCAGGTGGGCTATCCTGTGGAGATCAAGGATGACGCTCACAGTGAATGGAACAAGGTTTCGAGCATAAACGGCAACACCTTAACCATGGAGAATAGTTTAAACTATTCTTATTACGTTGACAAAAACGGTAAGGTTGAAGGCCCAGACCCAGATTTTGGCAAAGGCGCCTTTCCAGCAGCCTTCGCCATTGACTTTCTATATGAAGCCTATTCCGCCGAACAGTTTGAATCTGAAAAGACGGATATTCTGAACAAAATTGTTGAGCTTGCAGACTTCATCTTAACTCAGCAGTGCACGGATAATCTGAAAAAAGCGTATGGCGGCTTCAAAAACAGTGAAACGGGAATGGAACATTGGAGCATTGATGCTGGAAGGTGTATTCCTCCACTTTTGAAAGCTTATGAACGAACAAATGGCGTTGATTATCTTAACGCTGCTAAGCTTGCGGGAGCGACTTTTCTGTATAACATGCAGCATAATCCAAGCCTTGAAGGTGTTCATGACAAATATTATGGCGGATTCGCAAAGTATGTTACGATTGCTGATGCTTGGTCTCAACATATGATGGTTGAGGACTTGTATGATTTCATCAGTTTGAATATGCTTGTCAATTGGGACCCAGATAACGAGAGCAAATACGCGACCATGATGGAGGATGCTGCAGAATTTCTGCGGTCTGGCTTTGAAGACTTGTATCTGCATTTTGATCCCAAGCCTTCTGGCGATGGAAAATGGCATCGTGTAGGCATAAACGAAACTGAAGTTTACGATGACCCGATGAGCTTCGCGTTGCTTGGGCTTTACACTTGTGAAGGATGGAGTCTAACGTGCCAGAGAGTTTACAATTTCTTGCAAAGCATAAGAGCCTCAGCTCAATATCCAGCCTATCATCCAGCCATTTGTTGGCCAGGCTACATTGATGTTGTAACTCGTTTTCCAGCATGCCCATACTACGATGCGATAACAAGCGGAATTTTGTGGAAGATTAGAGCACATGACAAGCCAAGCTTAGCTTTCAGCATGCAAATCATCAAGAAATACCAAGAGCAATTCATGCATTGGGGTCCCTTATTCACGGATTATTCTCCCGTAACAGAACAGAAAGCCATGGCGAATGTAAGTTGGCTTGCACAGTTATTCTTAAACTATTTAGAGCCAAATATACCTTTTACACGAATTTTGAGGAGTAAAGGCGAGAATGTGCTTCTTTACTTGGTAAGGCAAGCAGCTGACCATGTTACTTATAGTGAGCCTTTAGATATCCTTGCAGTTGTTTCACCCATCCGCGTAGATGAGATCTTCATCGAGCCAGGCTACATAATTAACGATTACATCACAGTTTACGTTTTCGCTCCATTAAGACATCATGACAAGATTAGGCGAAAAGGCGAAGACTACGAAGTCCTTGGTGTTCAACCCTTCGACTTCCAAGGTGAAACGCTCTATTGCAAATCTGTTTGTAGGAGGTTGATTGGATGAGTGAACTTGAGGATCCTGTTACAACTGTGGTTAGGCTTCTCAGCAAGAACATTCGTGTTGTGAAGGATGATGGGGCAATTGCAAGCATCTATGTGAGCAAGGAATGGTATGACAGACAGCTTTTCAAAAATTATGATGGACAAATCACTGTGGGCTTGGCTGAAAGTCGGGACACAAAGATTGAGATGTCGGGTAGGATCCGACGGAGATTAGGCTCTTTAAGAGTTAACGTTTGGGCAACAGATAGGCCTGCACAAGTGGACACTGGCAGAGTTACACGCAACAAGATGGTTGAAGAGGTAAACCGTGTTGTTAGGGAGAACCGCACAATCCCAAATCAGACGGTTTATGATTTTGCTGGTTTAGGCTATCCTGAAGGGGATCCGCATAAAGCCTTTCAAACGGGAGACTCTTCGGAGCTTGCTCCTGGACATGTGAGCTGGACCGAGTTAACAAATTTGGCATATCAAGGAATTTGGTATAGTGATGACACTCGCTACTCTAAAAGTCATAATGTTAATTTGGAATATGCTCTCATGCTTTTCCGCTTCAAGGTTGAGAGTAGAGAGAAGACTGTTAAAAAAATTGTTTTAGCTTTTGAGGGTTATGGCACTGCTCCAGCTGGAAACGGCATTACCATTAAAGTTTGGGATCACGTTAACAGCCTTTGGGAGGAGGCTCAGGCTGGAACTGGTGGAGCAGATGAAACAATCACTATCACGCTTACTTCAAACTTGACAGATTACATCGATGATAACGGGTATGTTTGGCTTCTCGCGAGAACCACAAACTCAAGTGACGGAACAACTGCGGCTGTTTTGTATTGTGATTATGCGGACTGTACGGTTGCAGTTAACGGAATCACGTACCTGGATATTGTTAGTTTTCGTGATGTTGACCGTGTTGATGTTAAACCTTTCATTTTCAGAACGGAGTTTGTTCTGACATCATGGGCATTTGAAAATGTGTTAGGAGGTTAAGAAAGAAATGGTTGAAACGTATGGAACGCATGAATGCCGCGTCTATTTTGTGCAAGAGGTAAACTATGGAGAAACGCCTGCAACTCCAGCGATGCTTGGCATTAACACTCAAAATGTGGAGCCGGCTTTGGATCCTCAGTTGATCAAGGTTAGAGGTGTTGGTTCACGGGACCTGCAAAGCATTAGTAAAGGCTTGCGAAGGGTGACGTTGAAAATTAGCGATTGCCTAAGCAGTGAATCGCCTATAAGTTTCATTCAGCACGCTCAAACATTAAACAGCCTGAGCATTCAAGTCTTGTATTACAAAGGCTTATTCGCAAGTGCCACAGACATCATCAGTTTTCTCTACAAAGGCTGCCGAATTGACAAGTTAAGCATGCAATGTAGCATTGAAGACGTGATAAAAGGAACAGTTGATGTTATCGGCAAAGACGTTGCTGTGGGCACGGCGAAGATCACTGGAGCCACCTACGGAGACTATGCTGGTGCCGTTCCCTATCATGAAAGCTACGTGAAAAAAGGCGATGCGGACGGTTCAAACTTGGTGGCGGTTAGCACTGTGACGGATTGGAAATTCAATGTTGAAAACAATTTGAAGCCTGTCCCTGTTATCCAAAATTCAAACGGGCATCTTTTGAAGTATTTGCGAGAACGTCACCGCAACATTTTCGGCGAACTATTGTTTGAGTTTGAAAGCAAAACAGAGTTTGAAGATGTCATCAATGATAGTGAGTTCAGCCTGTCATTCGGATTAGGCAGCACACACACTGCATTATTCAAGTATTGCAAGTGGCAAAACGTTGCTACGCCCACAGGCACCGAGGATCTTGTGAGCCTAAAGGCTGCTTTTGTTGCAAGAGGCCTCTTCATAAGCTAAGGTGTTTACAATGGCTGTTGAAGTAAAGATTTTGGAAAACTTCGGTCGAGAAGCACATTTGCGAAAGAAGTGGATGCGGATGTGGGAAAGGCTTGGGCGACGCATTCTGAAGATGCCTAAGTGGATGCAAGACATGATACTTGACGATATTAACACTGCGATTAAAAATCGGATAGCTGTTATGGAGATGATAAACAATGCGAACCGAAATTCTTGAGCTTGACAACCGTTTCGGCGAAGAATTCAAAGGAAAATACGTTTTCCAGGAGATCAGCTGGGCTAAACGCAGCCGCATAATTCAACGCCACACAAAATACAGCCAAATAACTGGGCAAGTCATCAGCAGCGATTATGTTGCGATCCAAGCGGAAACAATATTTGCGAGCTTAAAAAATCAGCCTGAACACAAACCCGTCACACTTGAAAAGTTGCTGAGCGAGGAAAATGGCATACCCGTAGGCTTAGGCGAATTGTTCAGTCAAATCGCAAATAGGCTTAACAGCTTAACGGTTCAAGAGAGTCGTTTTTTATCAGAGCAATCCGAAGAGAGAAGCCTAACCCAAAACTTACGAAGTACCGTCTCTGCAAAGAGTTCGGGTGGACCCCAACGCAGCTCAGAAGGCAGCCAGCAAAAACAATCCAAGAGTTCATCGTAATAATGAACGAAATCGACAGGCAAACGAAAGAGGAGATTGATAAAGCTAAACGGGAGGGGAAAGGTCGTGTCCGTTGAAATTAACTGTTATGTAGAAGGCGTGGAAGAGTTTCAAGATGCTCTTCGTAATTTTGATTCTGCAATGCAACGTCAGGTGCATAGGCAGTTGGTTAGTTGGGCTGCTGATGTGAAGACTTTGGCTAAGCAGCTTGTTCCAGTGAGAACCGGGCATTTGCGTAGTTCAATTTATGCTAAGATTAGTGAGTGGGTTGCAGAGGTCGGTGCTGAAGCGACTTACGCTTTGTTTGTTGAGTTCGGAACGCATCGCATGAGGGCGCAGCCTTATCTCGAGCCTGCTATTCAACGGTATTTGCCGCGTCTTGAACAGATTATCCTTGATGCTTTAGACGCTGCTAAGGCGGAGGCTGGCTTATGAGTTTTCAAGGGATAGCCATACCCATAACAGTTCACAATGAGGCAAGTGCTGAATTTATCAAGGTTGCAGCTGACGCCGCGAGGATGGGTGAAGGCGTTAGAGCCTCTGCTGCAGGCTTCAATGAATTGACTGGTGCTTCTCGGGAAACTGCTGCTGGCATGAGTGAAATGGGTACTCAAGCACGTGAGGCAGCGAGTGGTATGGAAGACTTGAAAACGAATGCTGAAAGCACAACCGTTAGCATCAGAACCGTAGCCACGACATTAACGACGTTTGCTGGTTTGAGCACTGCAGTCATAAGCTTAGCAGGCGACCTGGGCATTGTTGATAAGGAAAGTGCGAAATGGGCCAGGACAATACTCAGTATCATAACGATTACTTCCACGTGGATCCGCCTCAAGTCCTATTTAACAACCATTACGGCCGGGCATACGGCTGCAACAGCTTTGAATACAACAGTTCAGTCAGCTAACGCTTCAGCAAGCATAGCCTCAGCCGTAGCCTACAAAATCAAGGCAGCCGCAACGTGGATTGCAACCGCAGCTCAAAACGCACTCAATATTTCTCACGCTACTTTCCTCGCCCTCACGGGAGTTGGAATTGGAGTTATAATCGCTGCAGCTGCAGCCATGGCGTATTTCGCCTCGCAAATGAACAGTGCAACCGCAAGTGTTCAAAGTTTTAATGAAGCTACTGCTGAAACGCCCACAAGAACACGAGGCATACGAAGAGCTGGTGAAGAGGAACTCTATAGGCGAGGTGTTGAATAGTGTCCGTAGAGATTCCTAAGGCTGCCATTGTTTTTGGTGGTGTGACTCCTCCTCAGGGCGACATCCTTGACCTTACCGTGCATCTTGGATGTACGAAAGAAGTGAGCAGCTTTGAATGTTTGCTTCAGAACTGGGATAAGAAGTATAGTCCGGGCGGAACTTCGCCGATAAGCGTGGGCATGGATGGACACATCGACATTGGCAGAGGCACGAATGTTCCGCAAATCATCACTTGTCGTGTTGAAAGCGTTAAATGTGAATCTACGCCCAGTGAAAACTATATTCGTGTTAGTGGCAGGTGTTGGGGCGAGCGGATCTTCCGAAGAGTCGTAACGAAAGTTTATGAGAACCAGAAGGGCGAGGACGTTGTTCGTGATCTTGTCGATTATTACGTTGGCTTGGATCATTGCCGAGTGAATAGTGCTTTAACAAGTGATGCTGCAAGCGGACAGAAAGATTGTGTTGTTGGAGACGGTTCAAAATTCAGTGCTGGAGACCTTGTTAAGATTAAGGATGATAATGCTTGGGAATACAATGAGGTTGCTTCAGTAGCTGGAAACACGGTTACTATGGTGAATAATCTTGCTAATGCTTACACTGTTGCAGCGAACGGGAAAGTGTGGGTAGATCTCGTTGAGAAGACGGATACGACTTTTACTTCGCTTGAGTATGAGAATACGCCTGTTTTTGACATTTTGAAATACATTGCTGAAAGTAGCGATAAAGCTGGTGTTATAGGCTATGATTTTCGTGTAGCCCCAGATGGTAAGTTTGAGTTTTTCCCGAAGAACAGCAAAACATCACCCGTCAGTCTTTCAGAAAAAATTGAGGTTAGCGAATACCGCAAGGATATTCATCGTGTTCGCAACAAAATTATGATTTATGGTTTGGCTGACAAGAGCGTGCCCGCCGACAAGGATGCGTGGACTGAAAGCTTAACGCCTGCTGATGGTTCTTGGAGCGCGGCTGCTGGAGACGTTAGCCTTGACACGACTTTCAAGGCGAAGGGTTCTGCCAGCATTAAAGTTCACTCTATAAACATGTATTGGGTAGGCGCGGTATTCACTCTGAATGCTGGAAAAGAGGTTGACGCTAACAAGTATCCGCTTTTGAGTTTTCTTGCGTATTTGGAGAAGAGTTACAACGGTAACGTTAGCGTCATGTTATATGATCAGACAGATAAAACTGCAAGTAAAAACATTACAATAGCTCCTGGCAAATGGCGTAAAACAGACGTGAAAGTGGGCTTAGCGAATGAGATGGAATGGACTGATGTTGACGCGGGTTTTGACTGGAGTAACATAAAAAAGATAAGAATAGACGGGTGGTTCTCTGGTGTAGGCTCCGGTGACTTCTGGATTGACCAGTTATATTTTGGCGGTCGCCGATACTCAGCAACAAGAGAAGACGCAACAAGCCAAAGCAATTATGGTTTAAGAGAGCTTGTTGAAGTTGACGAAGAGCTTGTATCCGATAATGAATGTGATTTAAGAGCTAAAGCCTTACTTGACTATTTCAAAAACCCAGCAGAATACTTGCAACTACACACAACAATTCTGGATTATGGCACAACTTCTCTTTTGCCAGCTGACAAGATTCATGTTACATTGCCCAATGAGAATGTTGATGATGATTTCCGAATTGAAAGCGTCGAGTATTATGTGGACGCAAAAACACAAACTTTGGAAATAACGCTTGAGCTTGGAAAGGGTCCGCCGTTTCTGGCTGATTACCTTTATGGGATGCGTGCGACAACCGTTACGGTAGAAAAGCTTGCAAGGACAAAGCTTGGTAAAGGAGCTATTCCAACAGCTTTAGGCGGCGGCTTAGGCGCTCATCATGTTGGGCATGAGGCTGGTGATGATAATGGTGCTCCCTGGGCGACTGAGGATGATGGTGGCTGGGATAAGATCACAGGTTGGATATCTCCGAAACATATTGGACCTAACGAGGATGAGGCTGCAATCATTAAGTTTCGCACTAAGAACAAGGCGGGCACTTCCGTTCTGGATCATCAGTTTCAACCAAGCGACAACGAACATGGAATTTTGGGATCGGAGACGGCGAAATGGAAAGAAATCCACACGCTCTATATGCTCTTATACACTGACGGTTACATGCGCATTCGCACTTCTGGCGAAACAAACCCTAGACAACAACTAGACAAGGAAATGCTACAGTTCGGACCTGGGGGAGAAACGGCTCTTGATACTTGGCTTAAACGTGTAGGTGCTGGACAGTTTGAGCTCAAAACTGAGTTGTTGCCTGTTTCGGATAATTCTGGAAAAATGGGCACCTCCGCGAAAAGCTTCGCTGAGATTAACGGATATCAGTATGGAATTAAAGGTAACATGATTCCAGCTAGCGACAACGCGAGCAACTTGGGCGCGGCTGATAAACGCTTTGCTCATATTTACGCGGTTGAGATTCATGTTTCAAACATGCTTTTCAATTTTCACCTGTTGCCCGATGCTGATGCCACTTACGACCTGGGTGCAAGCAACAAAAAATGGAAGGACCTCTATCTTGGCGGCGCACTCAAAGCCTTAGATGCTGGTGTTGCAGTTCATCTTTTGCCAAACGCAACTGGAACTTATGATCTGGGCAGTTCAGCGAAGAAATGGAGTAATTTGTACATTAATGGTGTTGGCTATTTAGGGTCCTTAAACATTGCCGATTTTGAGGTTATAACTTCAGCTCGTGTTTTGCAGAACGTCACGGCTGCCGCAAGCATAATCACAAGCGGTAGATTTCCCTTAGCAAGGCTTGCAGAAGGGACAAGCGGTTATGTGTTGGAGGCTCAAGGTGCTGGCTTTGATCCCATGTATGTTGATCCGAATTATCGTTACGAGCCTAAAAGTCATCCTCATTCAGAGCATACTGGAATAGGGCCGAATGATCATCATGCTCAGGTTCATAATCACGGTGGGGACGCAATATCTCCAACCTCAGTAAGTTGTAACGTCATGAGCATAGCGGGAAGTTGTAATCGACAATACACTCATCCGAGCAGTCAACAATGCGTTTACGCGACAAGTGTTGCATGGGAGAATTGTCCACACTATGGCTGCGTGAACTATTCCGCGGGCGACTTGTGCATCAAAAAGGGAATGAGAATCCCATTCATCAACGGTATGGCGATCACAGAAGCTGAATCACTCGGGTTAGGCCCAGGCTTCGCCTTCCTAAACCGGAAAGGCAAAGTCATCATGCTTCTTGATGAAGATGGAAACATCACAATCTCGGGTAAAATTAAGGAAGGTGTTGCAGCGTGAAAAGTAAGAGTTTGAAAAAGCAGCTTGAGGATTTGCAGGTTGGAGATTTGATTTCTGTTTCAGGGACGGACGCAAGTATTGGCAAAAGTTTAGGTAGCGGCATAGCTGTTGATGTGCCTGTGCAGAGTTGGGGCATTTTCATAGGTCTTTTAGGTAAACGCAGCAAACATATTGTTCTGGCTCAAAACAATTTTCAGTACAGTGATGGAATATACGACATTGATTACACAGCTATTCCTATGGGCTGGGCTGAAAAAATCAAGGTTGTCGACAAGCAGCATGTTTCATCCGAAGAGGCTGAGCGGCTTTTCACAAGTTTTCTGCGGGGTGGTAGGCGAGTTTCCACCAAGCATAAACAGCAGAAGGTGAAGAATCATGGATACTATTAAAAAAGCGTTAACCCGCAAGATCAGTGTTAAGCGTGGACGTGGAGAGCAGATCCTAGAAGTTACACCTAGTGAAAGGCTTGTTTACGGCGTGAAATTCGCCATGGCTATGACTGGTTTTTTGTCAGCCGTTGAAATCGCTCACATAGCTTTTTTGGGTGAATGGAACAGTGAAATTTTTAGCGCCATAACAGGCTTGATAGGAACTGTTTCAGGAGTGTTGATCAGTCAACATGTCTAAGAAAAAATATTATTGGACTCGTGCGGAAGAGGCTAAGCTCCTTGAGCTGTTCAAGGCTGGGGTAACCGAGCCTAAAGATTTAGCTAAAAAATTTGAAGACCGCACGTCTGGAGCGATACAGAAAAAGCTGGAAAGAATGGGAGTTGTCGTCATCCAGAAAACTGAAACGCAGACGACGACAACTGTGCCTCTCGATAAGGATCTCTTAACACACGAAGAGGCATTGAAGTTTTTGGCTGGAACCCTTGAGGCTCTTCGTAAACCTGGCCAAGACAAGCTGGAATTGCAACGCCTCCGTATTCTCGCGGATGCTATTCACACATATGATTCTATTTTGGAAAAATTTGAGAGGTGGGTAGAGTTTGAGGCGCAGCTTTTAGGAATGGCTAAAGAAATTGCTGAGATTAAAAAAGAACTTGAAAAAGCCAAGGGCATTGCATCATAAGGACCGTTTCTCTAAACTTGACAAGGCAAAAAAGGATGTCAGTGAAGTTAAGGAAGTAGTTGAAAAGGAACGGGAAAAACTTAGCGAAGATCCTATTACGTTTTTTGAGCAAGTAGTGGGATTCAAGCCCACAGCCTATCAATGCGATCTTGCTAAGAAGTTTATGAATAATCAGTTTGTGGCTATGCGATGGAACAGGCAAAGTGGCAAATCATGGATATCTTCTGCTCTCTTGTTGAATTACGCCTTAACACATCCGGGTGCTTACATTGGTATTATCGCTCCTGGTTGGCGCCAATCAAAACTTGTTATTCGTCGAATACGATATTTCCTAAGGAAGCTGCCAAACGAGATTTGCCCTAAACCGCAACGCACAGTATTATACTTCTCAAACGGCTCAATTATCGAGGCTTTTCCAAACAACCCGGAAACAATCAGAGGTCCAACGCTCGACTGCATTTACTGGGATGAAGCGAATCATACACCTGACGACTGGGATATGTATACGGCGATTTTGTTCACGATCAGTGCTACAAAAGGCAAGGTATTAATTAGTAGCACTCCGTGGAACACAGATTCCGTTTTCTACAAGGTTTTCAAGAGTGAAGAGTTCAGCGATTTTGCTCGGAGTCATGTTACTTGGCGAGAGAGTATGGAGCCTAACGGACCTTTAGATAAGGGCACGCTTGAGAAAATCCGTAAACAGTTTGGTGAGGATCCGTGGCGTTGGAAAAGGGAGATGGAAGCTGAATGGGCTGAAGATGAAGCAGCATGGTTGAGTCAATCATTGATAACTAAATGTATTGCGACTGAGAAGACGCTTGGTGAAGAGTTGGAGTTGTGGGATTTTGAGAAATATTATAAGGGCAATCTTTATGCTGGTTTAGACTTGGGTCGTGTGAAAGATTATAGTGCTCTTGTGGTAATTGAAGAAGTTAGACATCGTTTCTTTCTGCGTCACTTGAAGATTTTTCCGTTAGGCACAGGCTACGCTAGTGTTATTGGTTATGTTAAAACGTTGCAGGATCGTTGGGGGGGCTTCATTAAGATTCGTGTGGATAGTACTAATCAGGATTATGTTGTTGAAGATATGAAGAACGCGGAAATTGATAATGTGGAAGGTGTGCGTTTCAGTTTGCCTCGTAAGCAGGAGATGGCTACTCTAGTCAAGCAACGGATGATTAACAATCAATTTTGGTATCCGTATTTCACGTGGGAGAGGCCCTATCGGGGTGAATGGGTTTCAGAGTTGAATGTGGAACGTTTTGAGCTTCGTAAAGACGGCAGCATAGCCCTTAATCACCCAAGCGGAACACATGACGACGTCTTCTGGAGCGTAGCGCTTGCCCTCTTCTCAAGTGTGGAAATGGTTGAAGAGCCGCAGGTATGGGTGATTCCACGATGAGAAGACGCGAGTTCTTCCATATAGAAAAGTTTCGTAGGCGTTATGATCGGAAAGCTGGAAAGTTTGTTTTTAACATTGCTTATAAAACAGCTGTGGAAATGTCGCCTAGAACTGTTGCTGTTGCTGAGGCTTTTGGACTTGGGATTGATGAAGAGAAAGAGTTTGTTCTCTATGATAATGTAGAATTGAAAATGGGACCCAAGGATATCTGTCTCATTACTGGAGATTCAGGTTCAGGTAAAAGTGTCTTGTTGAAAGCGATAAAGCGAGATCTAGGCAACGAAGCAGTTGACATGACGGATATTTTACCAGACTCTGGTAAACCCATAATTGAAACTGTTGGCGAAACTGTTGAGCAGGGCCTGGAGCTGCTTAGTAGAGTAGGCTTAAACGATGCTTTTCTTTTCTTGCGTAAATATTCAGAGCTTAGCGATGGACAAAAATATCGTTACCGTATTGCCAAGCTTGTTGAAAGCGGCAAGCAATGGTGGATTATGGATGAGTTCTGCAGCACGCTTGACCGGGACACTGCTAAAATCGTGGCTTTCAACTTGCAGAAAATAGCTAGGAAAGAAGGAAAAGCCGTTATTGCTGCAACTACACACACAGACCTGTTAAGGGATTTGAACCCTTCCGTCCACATTCATAAACGGTTTGGAAAAGAAATTAGCGTTAACTATTATCCTAATGAGCTTAACCGTGAATGCAGCCTTGTCAAAGAAATGCGAGTGGTCAAAGGCTCTTACCAGAATTGGAAAACGCTCGCTGGCTTTCATTATCGCAGCCATAGGATAGCTGCTCCTCGCAAGATTTTCTGTTTAAAACGGGGAGAAGAGTTGTGCGGCGTTATAGTTTATTGTTATCCGCCGATTGCCTGTTTCGGTAGGCGTCAAGTCTTGCCTAAAATGTCAATTAAAGAGCTGAATCAAAAATTAAGCATTATTAGTCGTGTTGTGGTGCATCCGAAATACCGAACAATAGGATTAGGCAGCAAGCTTGTAAGAGAGACCTTGTCGCTCGCAGGCACGCCATACGTTGAAATGGTTGCTGTTATGGCGAAATACAACCCCTTCGGAGAGAAAGCTGGAATGCGGAAAATAGCCGAGCAGCCACCATCGAAAAAGGCTTTGGCAATTGCACAAGTGCTGTCAGAGTTAGGGTTTAACATTCAACTGTTGGGAAGTGAAAAATACGTTTTAAACAAGCTGCGAACTCTAAAGGCTGAAGACATAACTCGAGTAAGAGAGGCTTTTGTTAAAAATAAAGCGCCACGATTCATGAAATACTTCTTCCCTCATCAACCTTACGGGAGGCAGAAGCAGTACGTCAAAAAAGTCATGAAAGCCAGCTTGAAAAGACTTGCACATTTAATAAAAGTCTGCGGTCTGCTGTTGCAAACTAAAGTTTACCTGTTTTGGCGGAACCCATCTTTTCGAGAAACTTAAGATCATATCCGATTATGAATTCCTATGGTATCTAAGGGTCATTTAACCGTTCATGTAAATATCCACGCAATATTTATAGATCGACTATACTAAAAGACTACAGGTCTGGCGCGCGCGCTGTCTGACTTTAATGAAGGAAAGAAGATTCCAAATGCCTTATTCAATCTACGCTGAAGATGCCTTAGGTTCAAAGGAAAAACACCCTCAAAAATGCGACTTAGTTCTAGGTAGTGTTGTGGCTGTTGAATTCAAGTACAGAAATTCAATCAATACAAAAGAAGTGGAAGAAGTCAAAAACGACTTGTTGAAGTTGGAGAAATACATAGGTGGGCAAAAAGCTGATTGGGGTATCTTCTTAATGATTGACCAAACAAATAGATATGGACAACGGATCCAACCTTTCGTGGAGGAGAAGGCTTCAGCTGATCATATTGGATGGAAGGCAATAAAAGGATTTGACACCTTGATTGTTGTCCTGCGTCCAGAAAAGGAAATCTAGTACTCATCTGATGATAGCTAAAGCGCATGTTACCTCATCTAAACTGCGATATTCCTGATACTGTTAATACACCCATAAACTTAAGAAGTTTTGTAAGAACCCAATAGTGAGTTTAATTGAGTGGAAAGCGCGCGCCTTGTTAAGATGGTGGAAGAGATGTGTGATGATGATAAATAGGTGTTGTTGATGTTAAAATCAAGACAACTAGATGCCATTGGTGAAGAAATCACTGCTTGCAGAGTTAAATGTCAAGGCATCATAAAGGACTCAGAAAAGCACATTTATCCACGTGGTTTTTTCCCTGATGTAGACAATAAAGAGTCCCCGCATTTTGATGCTGTAGTAATTGGATTGAATCCAGAAACAGCATCTCATCTAGAAATGACATTTACCAAATATGTTCAAGAAAGAGAAGGATGTATGAAGTACCGTCATATAAAAACAGTGTTAAAACCGATTGTCAAAAGCGCGCGCGAGGTCTCTACTATGGAGCAAAACACGGGAAAATTGTTAAATATTCAATCTGGAATATGGCTGGAGTTACGTGAAATATGCGGCTAAATCTAAACGGTTTGAAAGGGTGCATTTAGAATGGCTTATAAAAGAGTTTTGTTGGTGAAACCGAAAGGGAGAACGGGATTAGGGTTTGCGTTGGCTTTAATTCCAATAGGCTTAGAATATGTCGCAGCGTCGATCGAAGATATCGTTGATGAGGTAAATATACTTGACATGTTATACGAAAAACGACATTCGTTTCCGTATTTCCTAGAGTTATTTCGTCCCGATTTGGTGGGAATCTCAATGTCGGCAACTGAACATAAAAGTGGTATGAGTATCGCTTCAATCGCCAAAAAGAGGGGGATTGTAACAGTGTTGGGGGGCTATCACCCGACCGCTATTCCAGATGAATTGCTTTCACATAAACAAGTTGATATGGTAGTTCGTGGTGAAGGGGAATTAACGATGAGGGAACTGGTCCAAAGGGGTTCTCCTGAAGGTGTTCTAGGTATTTCTTACACAGAGAACAATAAGGTGATTCGTAATCCCGATCGTCCATTGATTGGAGACCTGGATTCGCTTCCCTTCCCTGCACGACACCTTAGACGACACAAATACACTAGTCCTCTTATAAGGGATAGGGAGGTAGATGAGATTCACACGTCTCGTGGGTGTTGGGGGCGTTGCACTTTTTGCTGCGAACCGAGTATGAGTAGAAGTCGCCAACGTTATCGTTCTCCGGAAAACGTAATAGAAGAAATCGATCAAATATACAATGGGATACACAAAGGGAAACCTCTATGTATCCTCATAGGAGACCCTAATTTTATGGGTGATGCCAAGAGAGTTGACCGTTTTTGCGATTTATTAAGCGAATTAAATTTTGACATAGTGTTTCATGCCATGGTTCGGGTAGATTCAATGGCTAGACGCCCTGAAGTCGTTAAAAAAATGTGTGATAATAACATTATTCATTTTTGTATGGGAATCGAAAGCCCGAATTTAAAAGATCTAACTATAACGCACAAAGGAATAAACACTGATATGCAAAAAAAGGCCATACAGGTAATTCGAGATTCCGGTGGTGTCGCTGCAGGTACTTTCGTAATAGGTTTACCAGATCAGAGCGAAGAAGAGATAAAGCAATTTCCAACATACGCTAAGAAAATAGGCTTGATGAGCGCGGTGTTCGGTATCGCAACACCATTTCCCGGGACCGAATTCTATGAGTCTTTAGAAAGAGAGGGTTTAATCTTTGAACGCGATTGGACCAAATACGATGAAAATAATTCTGTATTTAAATCACCGAAAATAAGCAAACAACGAATTGAGGAACTGAGAACTTACTGTATGGGAAAGTTTTGGACACCGGACACCTTCTTTGACTGGCTTGCAGTCACTCAGAAAAGAGACGCTAGAAAAACGTCGCTGTCTAAGTTTATAATGGACAGAATCGTTCAGTTGGTATTCTTGGGTAAAGCAGGCTTTGCTCAACAAGTATCTTCAAAAAATATGGCTACTCAGTTTAAAGTCTTTATAGAATCAATGGCAGATCCCCGCGTTGAAGAACGCACAAGGAAAATAAGAATGCATCAAGTCATAGATATGACAAGATTCCTTGCCATATTAGGTCCACAAACAATCCAATTAACTATAAGATACAGAAACAGACCGCTTACCAGTTACATCATGAAAACCACAAGAAAAACCGTAGAATATATAAGAATCACATCCGGAAAACAAGACAAAGCAACAATAAATTTTGACCTCAATTTCGATTTCGATCAATTGCAGGGTAACAACAATTACCCTTTCAAACTGATAAAAGCTTCTGTTCAGAATTATATGTACCACATCTTCAAACCATTAACTGTCGGTGATATACGCGAGACGCTGGATATGATTAAGTTTACCCTCGCTGCCTGCGTAGAAACCATTTCAACTCTCGGGCCTAAAATCTTTCAAAGACTGGCGTTTTAAGGTAGTTTTATCCGCAGATCTCTATTGCTCACACAGTCAGTTTCTCAAGGATGTCTATAACGTGGGCGTGAAGCTGAGAGGAGGTTTAAACAACAACGTACGTGGATAAACAAAAATAGGAGTAAATGGCATTCACTTCATTTCCTTTCTCAAAACAACCATGTCGAATTCTAATAACTCCTGTAAATAAGATAACTCACCCACTCCTGCGCGCGCATATATATGTAAAACTCATCATGCCTAGGTTTACCTGCCTCCTTCATCTTTCTCCTTTTCTTAGTCATTTTTTCACCCCTCTTCGCTTACTCTTTTGTTATTTAATATCGCTGTCTACCCTAGATACTTTTCTACAAGACTGAGAAAACGTTGAAGGAGTTCTATCTGCTTTCTAAAATGCTTAACTCCCTTTTCAATCGCTCTCTCTCCTTTGGTGGTTACGGCATACATTTTTCGATCTAAGCCTTTTTCTGTTTGATTCGCGCGCTTTATTTCTCCCTATACCTCTTCTCCCATGATTCTCTTTGTTCCCTAGAATAATAGTTGAAAGGTAGGTTATGTTTTCTCAGATACTCTGCAAAATGATTCTCTTTGTCTCTCCCAAAAGCCTTCATGTGAATCTCAAAATCTTCCTCACAAACAAACCAACAAGGGCAAAACGGACACTTAACCCAACCTTCAGGTGATGCTTCTTCCTCTCTACTCGGTATTCTTTCTCTGTTTGTTTCCAACAGTCTATCACTTTCCCATCAACCATAGAGCAGTTTTTTAGATAAATGTTGTTATGAACTAAAAAGAAGGAATAGATTGGCGTTGACCTGCGCGCGCTAGGTTTACTCCTCTACTTTCATTACCCTAAGTAACCTTTTTCTGTTTGATTCGTGCGCGGTCTTTGTTAATGATGAGCCAATCTTTATATATTAATAACCTAAAACCTTGTTAATCATGATGAAATCTAAGAATCTCGTAGCAGTTCAGCAATTTATGACCAGAGAACTCCTCTCCTACGAGGATGAGTTATTTGGCTTGTTATACTGTGACATCGGAAATTTTGCTTCACGGCGAGCGCTCAAAATAGCTACCCAGAACCGCAGGATTTCCATCTATGGTGTTCGAGGCGTAGGCAAGACAACTGCGATGCAAGGAGTACTATGGCATGCACTATCAACCTCAAAGGATGCAAAAATCATGCCAATAACTGTTACTGTAAAGGGGGCTAGAGCTGCTTCAAGCCTCAGAGAACTAGAAGATGCCTTCTACAGGTCAGTTATCTCAGGAATTTGCGAAGTTGCAGAATTCAAGAAAAGAGAAAATAAACTGAAGAAGGGCGTGCAAAAATACGCGCCGTGGATTGGCCGTAAAATCACCGAGGCGTTTGGCATAGTTTTTCCACCTTTGGCCTTAGCTTCAGATCTTGCTGAAAACGGGATAAAATGGCTCGTAGGCAAGTTGAAGCAAACAGATATTGAAAGCATCCTCACCTCAACTACAATCGACAGTACACACCTTGCAGACATCCTTGTCAATCGCTTAGAAGAAACTGGAGCACTTCCGATATTTGTCATCGACGAGTTAGACAAGGTGGCTTCAGATACCTTGCTTTCAGATTTCTTCGACGGAAACCAATCATGGTTCCAAGGCAAACGAGGAATCTTAGCCTTAACATATACTTTCGGCGAATCAATCAAAAAAACTGTAACTTCATCAGTGCGCCGACTATCCACTGTGGAAATGTATCAGGGGGTAACAACACAAGAAGAGGTAGAAAAAATAATTCGCTCTAGAGCTTTTCTAGGAATTTCCCAAATTCAAAAAGAAGAAAACGCTGCAATCCAGGCAATCCAAGAGATATTTCCTACAGATACCATTAAAACCATCCTCAACGTGTCAGCTCCGAACACGTATCTTATGTTGGAAAGAACATACGAGGCCATCCAAAAAGCAATAGAATCAAAATCCAAAACAGTGATGCCTGAACACGTTTTCAGAGAAGAAACCGAAATTAAAATTCCAACCCAACTAGAATATCAAATACTGAAGGAGTTAAGCAAAGGACGACTTTCTCCTACAAAAATTGCAGGTCGACTAGACAAAGCTTCTTCTTCCATAGTTCGGACTCTTAAAAGGATGATGAACAAGAACTGGATCACAAGAGTAGGAGTAGGCAAACGAGCTTATTACTCGCTCACAGCCCGTGGAGACGCCGCAACAAAAAGATTGGAAAGATCTCGCTAACTCATTATTAACATTAATTCACGTTAATAATATATAAACAGCAAATGATTGTTAACATTGGAATGAACGCACATGCTCTGCTCACACCAACCGCCAAATCCATGCATCATAGTTCAGTATGGCCTTTGTGTTATTTCTCCTTCCTCTATTATCCATCCTTTCTTGCGTAGCAGTTGCTGCACTTTCGGTATGTTTAATGCGTATTTTACGTGTTCGCAGTTTTCAGCCTTGCACAGTTCACAGAATACTCTGTTGTCTTTGAAGTAGACGTCTGCGAGCATGCGTGCTCTGTGGTCGATTACTGTTACGTGGTCTTCGTTTATGTTGAAGTGTTCAAGCGGCGGCGGCTCTGGTTTCGGCACCAAAATTTTAAGCTCTTCGCATCTTTTGCGTACGGCTTCTGTCACGAAATCCGCCAAGCTTTTGTAGCCTCTTTCAGGATGCGTCTTGATGTACTCTTCGATCCTGTCTACGAGTTCTCTTTGGAAGGTTAATCCTCTATATTTTGCTCTGGGCATGGTTTCTACCTTTGTTGTATTGGTATAGTATGGATATAGTAATCAACCTTAATAAAATTTTTGACGGCTCTGCGTGTGATTTTTACTTTTTCAGCTTGACAAGCTTTAAGTGTAAATGTACTATACGTATATCACACAAACAATGTTTGGGTGTTGTAAATGCGCAACTACCGAGGCGTATCCCTCCCTGAAGACCTCGTTGAGCGGGTGAAGCAACTCATTGAGAAGCTTGGGACATACAGAACGGTTGCCGAGTTTGTCAAGGAGGCTGTGCGTTTGAGGATTGAGGCGTTGGAGAAACAGCAGAAGACGGGTGAACGTGTAACGGAAGTTAAGAGGTGAAAACGTTTGGTCAATCTAGTTGAAAATTGGGAAGCTCTAGAGGATTATGCCGGGGACAAACAGGGCTTCTATCAAATTTTAAACGATGCTGAAGCCGTGGAGATCCGTGTAGCCACCGGCAGACTTGGCTTCAAGAAGGAATTCGACAATAAACCTGACACGTTGCTCAACCGCATCCTAACTTTCTGCGGATCCCGAAACTTCATCAAAATAAGCGAAAACGTCAGAGACGAGTTCTTCTTCAAATAACCAATAAAGGCGACGCCATAAAACGTGTATGGTGAAACTTAATGAACAAAGCCATCCCGAAATTTCCAGAATTCCACGTTCGCTACAGAGATAGGATACTTTTCAGAAGGGATTAAAAGGAGCTTTGGGTAATGGCTGCTTCCACAATGCTGTCTGGAACTGGCGGCATACTTGACAAAAAAGTGGGAAGTCCGCTAGAAAGCGGCCTGCACAGCCACCCATAAAATGTCCTGAATGTGGCAGCTTAAAAACTTGGAAGGCCGGCTTCCGCTACACAAGCCTAGGTCCTGTGCAACGTTATATCTGCCGCAATTGCGCCTACCGTTTTTCTGACCCAGACTTTCAACATGCTTTTAATGGTTCAGACATGTTTCAACATGTTCAGAATGTTCTGACGAAGAAATTAAAAAGGCATGATGACATACCTAACCTTCGTCAAGTATGCGTAGCCTTGACAGAAGGCACGAAAAACTTGGCCGAAGTGGAAACCCGAAAAGAAAAGGCTGCGGGAGCCACAAAAACAGATCTGGAGACTGTTAAGGGCAAAATCTTGGAATTTGCAGTACGTCTCAAGAACAACGGTTTCGCTGACTCCACGATAAAACGTTACATTCAAAGCTGCAACACTTTAACGTCTTATGGTGCAAACATTCTAAACCCTGAAAGCGTCAAAGAAACCATAGCTAAACAATCATGGCAAGACGGAACAAAACTGAACTACGTCAATTTCTACGACACTTTCATTAAGTTCTTAGGTTTAAAATGGCAAAAACCACGATACAAACATAGTCGAAAAATGCCGTTCATACCCTTAGAATCTGAAATAGACTTGTTAATTCATGGAACAGGCAAAAAAATCAGCACAGCATTACAAATCATCAAAGAAACAGGTATGAGAATAGGCGAAGTTATGCTGCTAAGATGGATAGATATAGACACAAAAAGAAACATTATAACGTTAAACTATGCTGAGAAACACGGCAATAACAGAATGTTCAGAGTCAGCACACAGTTAATATCGAGAATCTTAATGATACCAAAGAAAAGCGAATACGTCTTCAACCATTCTAAAATAAGCGTAACTTCAAACTTTTACATGGCTAGAAAAAGAATAGCATACGCATACAACAACCCTAGACTTCTACGGATTTCATTCCACACGTTAAGACATTGGAAGGCTACAACTGAATACCACAAAACAAAGGACATTTTACACGTCAAAAACATGCTAGGGCATCGCTCAATAGACAACACTCTAATCTACATAACCCTAGAACAAACCCTCTTCGGAAGCCCAGAAAACCTAGAGTTTCATGTCAAAGTAGCCCACAACCTAGAAGAAGCATGTGAACTGATCAAAGTAGGATTCGACTACGTATGCGACATGGAAGACTGCAAAATCTTCAGAAAAAGGAAGTAGAAAATAAATGCGAAACACGGAAAACAAATACGAAACACATAAATTCGATTTTATTATCATAGGAATTTCGGTCGGGCGGTAGCTCAGCTTGGTAGAGCTTCCGAGTCAGCGTAGGCTTATGGCTTTAGCTGGCGGAGACGCTGTAGACATCTACCTGTGGTGGGTGTTACCCAGCCTATCAAGCGTACATGCAGAAACCGGATTGTCGCAGGTTCAAATCCTGCCCGCCCGACCAGTTGCATGCAATGAATGGTTAGTCAAGGGTAAAATAGTTTCATTTCAAACAACAAATCGTCTATTAATTGTCTTTAGTCAAGAGTTCGAATTTTCCGTTACCTATGAATGAGGTATTGATAATCCAACGTGTGCCATTGTCAACAGTTACTCTTCGACTCGGCGGATTTCGAACACAACGGGGTTGTCGGCGTCAGGACAAGCATTGAATATTACGTCTTTGTCTTCAGCCCAAGGGAATTCTACTCCATAAAGCATGGCGAAGATCTTCGGAAGCAAAACCATGAGTGCACTGTAGCAGATGTCACCTCTCACTGATTTGCCATCAAAAACTATTTTGTCGCCTACTTTATGTCCAAAGGCACATTTTCCCTTCTGACTCTTCACAGTGACTTTAATGATGCACGGCACGTGAATTCACCATCGAACAATTACTTTTCTACGTTTATAAATACACGCACCTTATGGTGAAAAACTGACGAGCCATCCATCCAAAACCGCGTCTGCAATCATAAACACATAAAAACTTGGATTTTCATTTTACAAGTGAAAAAGGAAGCGAAAAAGTATGGAAGTTTTCGAAGTTATAGAGAAAAGGAGAAGCGTAAGAAAGTATAAGACATCAAACGTGCCAAATGAGGACTTGAAGAGGATTCTGGAGGCTGCTCGTTTAGCACCGTCAGCTGGAAACCGTCAGCCTTGGCGTTTTATAGTCGTTCGAACCTCTGAACAGAAGAAGCTTCTTGCACAGGCTGCACGGAATCAAATGTTTCTGGCGGATGCTGGAGTCATAATCGTGGCTTTGGCGGATACTGAGGCTTCACTTAAATGGTGCAAACAGGACGTTATGATTGCCGTTGAACACTCGGTTCTGGCTTCCACAAGCTTAGGTTATGGCACTTGCTGGATAGGAGCCTTCGAAGAAGAGCAGATAAAAGAGTTGCTCGGAATTCCTGAAAAGATAGCAGTTGTGGCTTTGCTGTCTATAGGGGTGCCAGATGAGGGCCCGCAGGCAAAACCAAGAAAAAGCTTCGGTGAAATCTTCTTCGAAGAAGAATACAATAGACCTCTAAAACTTTAAGCGGCGTGAGGTCTTTCAGAATTTGCCTGTTTTTTCTCCTACCTTATAGTAGAATCCGTCTTCACCTATCCATTTGAATAGTAAACCATCTTTCCAATTGTAGCCTTCGCGAACATGGACAGCCACGACTTCACCCATAAACCAGACATGATCGCCTATTTCCACTTCTTTAACAACTTTGCATTCGATGTTTACTGGGCTTTCTTCGATAAGTGGAGCCTTCACCTTAACTCCTCTTACGGGGGTAAGTTTTGCCAGTTCAAACTTGTCCACTTCTCGACCCGATTTCCTTCCACATATTCGCACAGCCTTCATAAGCTCCTCATCAACCACGTTAACTACATACTCACCGCTTTGACGAACTAACTCAAAGGAGTATCTAGCAGGCGCTATACCGACACCTACAACAGTTGGTTTTCCGGAGAAGAAAGCAAACATGCCGATGCTTATGATGTTCTTTTTTCCTTCATGTTCAACCGAAACCAAATAAACAGGCCTAATAGGCAACTGCCTTAATCCATCACGAACAGAGGTTTCCTTCTTCATTCAAACAAACTCCTGAAGGTAGTAATACGTTATTGTTTTGTATATTAATTTTCATAATCCGCTGTCTTAATCGTTTTCAGCGTCACAGACTGTCAACGCTGCTATTGCTGTCATCAATTGTGTGCCGTTGTTGAGAGCAATTCCTTCCTTAAAATCTAGCTGAACTGGATTTATTCAAGCCTTTTCCATGGGTTCTTTTACTTCTACATTAACGTCTCACTTTTTCTTATCTATCCAATAAAACTTAAATGCATTCGCCACGTTTTAGGAAAAAGGATGACGAATGAAGATAGTCGTTGTAGATCGTGTATACTTAGAAGAACAGCACGTCAAAAAATTACGATCCATTGCAGACGTGAAAATTTTTGAGGATATACCTAAAACTCCTAACGAGCTGAAGGAAAGAATAAAAGAAGCTGACATCGTAATAGTTGGTTGGAGTCACCTAACTGAAGACATCCTCAACTCTGCTGAGAAACTTAAAATGGTCTCCATATGGGCTACTACATGCCACTACGCAGACCTAGAAGCGGCAAGCAAAAGAGGGATAGCAGTTACGCATGTTCCGGGCTATGCCACTGAAGCTGTTGCTGAGCACGTTTTCGCTTTGTTGTTGGCGGCAGCCAGAAAATTGTTACTGGCTGACATGCATGTTAGGAGAGGAGAATTTGATTGGAGACCTTTCAGAGGCTGGGAATTAGCTGGGAAAACTCTCGGCATGATCGGCACAGGAGCGATTGGCTGTCGGGTTGGTGAAATCGGCAAAGCTTTTAAGATGAAACTCTTGGCTTTTGATAAGTACCCTAACTTTAAGAGGGCAGAAGAGATTGGAATGAAGTACGTTGACCTTCCTACGTTGTTGAAAGAAAGTGACGTAATAACTTTGCATGTGCCGTTAACACGGGAAACGGAAGGGTTGATAGGGGAAAAAGAAATTGAGGTTATGAAAAGCGGCTGTGTTCTAATCAACACATCTCAAGGTAAAGTAATAGATGAAAAGGCTTTAATCGACGCCTTAAAGTCACGTAAACTGTCTTATGCTGGATTAGACGTTTTCGAAGAAGAGCCCCCACCAAAGGACAATCTGTTGTTCAAACTTGACAATATTGTGCTTTCTCCTCACATTGGTTTCCACACTGTTGAAGCGGCAAAGAAGTGCACTGATATTTGCATCGACAACATTGTAAAGTTCCTAGAAGGACGCCCACAAAACCTTTGTCAACCAGTTCGTCCAGTCAACCAAAAATGAAGATGAAACAATATGCACCTAACTAAAGAGGAAGAGCAAATATTCAACGGAGAATTTGGGGAAGGCATGCAAAAAGCGATGGAGTTACTCGTGGCAATTGGAGACGCCTACGACGCTGAAAAGTTGATTCCTATAACGCGTGCACATGCAGCTTCAAGCGGTCAAGAAGGAGACATGTATTTCGTTGAACTCTTGGCCAAGGGAGGCGCCTCATGCAGAGTGCCTACGACCACAAACCCAGTTTATGACATGGAGTATTTTCATAGTATATTTGAAATTCCAGAAAAGGAGGCGGAGGTAGCTCGGAGGGTAAAGGAAGGCTACAAGCAGATAGGCGCTATACTTAGCTGGTGTTGCACGCCATACATTACAGAGAGTATTCCTCTCTATGGTGAACACGTTGCCTTCTCCGAATCGAGCGCCACACCCTACGTGAACTCTGTAATTGGCGCGAGAACAAATCGTGAAGCAGCTCAAAGCGCATTGGCTGCAGGAGTTATCGGAAAGACTCCAAAATACGAGCTACACTTCAAAGAGAATCGTAAGGGCACGCTCCTAGTGAAGGTGGAAGCGACCCTAAAGGACGAGTTTGATTACACCCTCTTAGGGCAGTATGTTGGTAAGCAGATAGGCTACGGAATCCCCGTGTTTACTGGCATATCAAGGCGACCAGCGACTGAGGAGCTCATAAACCTTTGTGCAATGCTAAACACTTCCGGGGCAGTTCCCATGTTTCACATACCCGGATTCACGGTGGAAGCACAAACGGTTCAAGAGGCTTTTCAAGGCGATGTTCCAGAGGACAAAATTACCGTGACAGATAAAGAACTTAAGCAAACCTACGAAGAGCTTCAAGGGGCAAGTGGGAAAATAGATTTTATTATGCTTGGATGCCCACATTACACACTTAAACAAGTGGAAGAAGTTGCAAGGCTCTTGAAGGGAAAGAAGATACACGATAAGGTTTCATTTTGGGTTTGCACATCTGCTACCGCCAAATTTTTGGCCGAAAGAAACGGCTACGTAGACGTGATAGAGAAGGCTGGTGGACACGTCGTACCAGACACGTGCATAGACGAACCCTGCTGGCATCCCTACAGAAATAAAATAGGCGTCACGGACTCGCCGAAATGCGCCTACTATCGAAGATTTAAAGAAGCAGTGGTGATAAGGCTGAAAAACTGCGTTGAGGCAGCAATTAAAGGAGAATGGGGATGAAAGTTTGGCAATCACTTTGAAATGTCACAAGATTGTGGGCGGTTATGGAGAGGGTGAAGCCCTAGTCTCTCATGAGGCGATATGCTTCTACCTTACAGATCCAAAAACGGGCATGATTAGGGAGAAGGGTCATGAACTGGAGGGAAAAACTGTCGCAAATAAGGTGCTTGTATTCCCATCGGGGAAAGCTAGCTCCGTGGTTCAGATAGACGGCCTCTTTAAATTAGCGTCAAATAAGGTTGCTCCGAGAGCAATGATTGTTAAGGACGTGGAAACAGTGCTTATTGTTAGCGCGGTGATAGCAAATGTTCCTCTCGTAGATAGATTGGAAGAAGACCCTTTCAAAGCTATTCACATGGGCGACTTCGTAAAAGTGGACGCAGACGGGAGAAAAATCACCGTAATAAAATGAGCACTTATAGTGTAGAAAAGAACATAATACCTAAGTTTGTCTGAAGGCATTTCAAGTTGACATCTAAATTTACGCTTCTAACATAATATGGTCTATAATCTTGACTCCAAACACTCTCTGAGACGTTTCATTCCTTCCTTAACCTGCTCGTAGGAAACCGAGTAGGAAATTCTCAAATGACCTTCACCAGCTTTTCCGAAGCCAGAGCCAGGCACCGTCACAATCATAGCCTTCTTTAACAGATACAATGCCATTGCTTCATCTGATTCCTCAAAACTTGAGAAATTCGGAAAAACGTAGAAAGCCCCTTTAGGCATAGTGTAGGACAAAGACTCAATCCTGTCGAGTTCATTAATCATCAGCTTCCTTCTTCTATCATATTCCTTAACCATTTCTTGAACGCAGTTCTGCGGGCTTGTTAGTGCAGCTAGAGCAGCCTTTTGTGAAATTGCATTTGGACAAAGAGTTGTGTAATAATGTAATTTACGCAGTGTAGCTGAGAGCTTCTTTTCAGCCACTACATAGCCTATCCTCCACCCAGTCATCGCGTAGGCTTTTGAGAAACCGTTCACTGTGATAGTTCTACTCTCCATTCCGGGCAATGAACCTATGCTAATATGTGTTGAATTGTCATAGACAAGTTTCTCATATATTTCGTCCATGAAAACTATTAAGTTGTGTCTTTTCGCCACTTCAGCTATGATTTCTAGGTCTTCTTTGGAAAATACGTGACCGGTTGGATTAGATGGGTTGCACATCCAAATCATCTTCGTCTTCTTCGTTATTTTCCCATCTAGGGCTTCCATATTCACATGGTAATTTTCTTCCTCATTGAGAGAGACTGTAATTGGCACTGCCTCTGCCAATAGGGTATCTTCAAAATACGCTGGGTAGTACGGATCAAGAATTAGGGCTTCGTCACCAGAGTCTAGAAACCCTAGCGCGGCAATGAACATTGCTTCTTGTGAACCAGAGGTTACTGTGACCTCGGTTTGTGGATCAGCATCAATATCATTCTCCCTTTCAAGCTTTTCAGCTATAGCTTGGCGCAGTTCCAACGTTCCGTTAATCTCTGTATAATGTGTGGAGCCTTTTTTCATGGCCTCTACAGCTGCTTTCAAGATATGCTTTGGCGTTGTAAAGTCTGGCTCACCTTGCTCCAAGTGAACAACATTCTTCATCCCACTTGAGAGCTCAAGCATTCTCCGAATTGCCGAAGGCTTTATCAAGCTGACTCTGTTAGAACCTTCAAACAATATTCTCACTACCATCCTGTGAAGTTTACCTTCGCAAGCATAATCACACGCAAAGTCATATAAGATTTAACACATGCACCAATCTTGTGCCAACGGACTTTCGAGTGTTTTTGAAGAAAGATAAGTGGCTTAATAGACAGTTGGGGGAGTTCAAAAGACATTCAACTCTTAAAGGAAAACCAAGCAATCTACGGCGTGAACACTGGTTTTGGAGCCTTAAGCAACACAAGAATCTCGCGCGCGTACGTGCAGATAATAGAAAATGGACATGCATTCCATCAGTTGTTTGATGATCAGTCTTGTTTACAGATAAGTCACACTTTGGTCGACTTATGTGCATTAGTTATGTTTTTCTATCTCGAATGAGAATAAAAGTAATATATAGATAAGTATCTATGTAAATAGAACGTTACGTCTCCGTTGATCTGCAGCAAATGGAAAACGGTGAACTGCGAATGAGTCGAAAAGATGCAATCTCGGAATTGAGGGCTTCCAGCAAGCGTGTTGGGAAATTCTACCCGATACTTTTGGACAGGCATGGAAACATAATAGATGGGCTTCACCGTTTTGAAGCAGATGAGAACTGGCCTAAGATTGTGCTTGAAAACATAGGGACTGTGAAAGAGAAGCTTATGGCGAGACTGATAAGCAACGTGTGCAGAAGGCATGTGTCAGCTGAAGAGAAAAGTGCGTTATTAGAAAGACTTGGAGAAGTATACTTCAAGGAAGGGGTGGAGCCTGGAAAGATAGCTTACGAAATAGCTGAGGAGACAGGGATGAGCTACAGGTGGGTCATGAATTATCTGCCTGACAAATATAAAGCAAGACCTGGCCTTGGAGGTCCTTCCAAAGCGCTGAGCCTTTACAAAAGTGAAGGAAAAACACAGAAAGGTAAAGGTTCGCGATATGTGACTTTAGAGGACGAACTTTTGTTTTCAGATCCGCAACATAAAATTTTGACAATAAAGAATTATGCGAACACAAAGTTTGTTAATATTGTCCTGGAAAAGCGGTTCTACACAAAGGTTGAGAAGATAGCTGAGAAGCTGGGTACAAAACCAGACATAATAATCAATAACGCTTTGCTCCTAACAATGAAAAAGCTGGAAGACATGGCAAAACACGCGCTGGCTTGTCCTTAAATTATGTGTTGAAGTATGTTGGTGAGGCTGCTTTGTCTGGTCTTCCGATGTTTATTGCTGCTTCTCTTGTTAGTACTAGGCTGAATGCTGTAGAGGGCGTAGACGGTGACGTTTTTAGTCCTCTAACCTTGTTTGTTGTTAGGCTGTACTGGGTTTTCAGGAAGCTGAAGACAGTCTCGACGATTGGCCGCTTATGCTGCCCATTGAGTTCACGATAACTAACGCATCACGGTTGATCTGGTTTTAGTTAAAAGATCCTCCGCAAACCGCAGATTCTCCTTCAACTCTTTGCTGCTGAAAGTCTTACTAGGCTGATAACCGGCCATATGCAGCTCCGTTGCCAAACTCAAATATTTATCATACACTGCCCTTTCTAACCTACCAGCTCGAACTAGGTTGTCCCGAATAAGAAACTGCAGAGCAAGACGCCCAGTAAACTTCGTCCGCTCGCCTGGATACTCGATCTTTCTAACACCGAAATTATACGCGCGCGCGAGAGCGCTCTCAACAGACCTGAAAATCTCCTCAGCCGCAGGAAACAACCTACCAGCACGAATGTTTTCTTGGGCCGATTGCAAATACTCTTCAGCTTTCTTTAAACACCATTTAACCAAATCTTCTCGGCTTTTCGCCATAAAGAACCTCTCCTCTTGAATGCACATCCATGATGAACACGTCTTTAGCAAGCCCAGATAAATACTGTTGGACTGATAAAACTATGGGATAGACATTAATTCCATAAGCTGGGAAAATCTCCGAACTAACAAAACCTAGTGTGTCTTTTTTCATAGCTTGAATTTGACTCTTATCTTTAACTATCACCATAATGTCTATGTCGCTGGGCTCTTTCACAAAATCTGAACGTATTTTCCCTGTCGCCAGACTGCCAAAGAGCACCACAGCCTCGACTTTATGTTTCCTAACCACGAACTTGGCAACTTTGTTCGCGATCTCTCTGTATATATCTTCCAAACGTCTAAAAATGCTTCTTAAAGGTTCATACAAAAAATGTTGTCGGTTCACCCGATACACCTTAGCTTTGCCTGTTCTCTCCATAATAACCAAGCCTGCATTGACAAGATCCTTTACCTGCCTATTAACTTCTGAAACCGACACGCCAGCTTCTTTCGCCAACTCATTTTCAATAATGCTTCTCTCTGGCTGTGCTACCAAAACAGACAATACATTGATCTTCGTCTTGGTTCCCAAGATCTTATCCATATACATGGCGACACTCTACTTTCTGTTTTACGAAACATATTTTGGAAAACCGAAATAAGAAACTTGCGGATCATTTTTAAATACACGCCGTCTTTTCCCCATATTCTCTCAACTCATATCTCTTAGGCTTGACCACCTTTCTCTCCCATCCTTAAAACACGTGTCACAATTGTTTCACTTCTTCCTTGTTCAGTTTTGCTCTTATAGAGGCTCCTGACTTCAGAGGTTCTCTAAACATTTGCGCGCTAGGCCGTTGCTAAATTGCCTTTTCTGTGCCAATTTCTGTTCACCATCCAAGCAGGGCCCCAGAACTGGTTTTATTCTGATGGTTCAGTTGCACATCTTGCAACTGGAGACGACAAGCTTTTGTTTTCAGATCCGCAAGAAAAAATCTTGACAATAAGGAATTACGCGAACACGGGGTTTGTTAATATTGTCTTGGAAAAGTGGTTCTACATGAAGGTTGAAAAAATAGCTGCGAAGCTGGGTACAAAACCATACATAATCATCAACAACATGTTGCTCCTAACAATGAAAAAGCTGGAAGACACGGCAAAACAGAACCAAACACTGAGTACGAGCATGACTACAAGAAGCTGGCACATTATGAAATGCGCGCTCTAAGGTCTATGCTTTATGTTCTAGGCACCTTCTGATTCGCTCCATTCCCTCCTTAACTTGCTCATAGGAGACGGAGTAAGATATTCTCAGGTGCCCTTCACCGGCTCTTCCAAAGCCTGATCCAGGTGCAGTGACTACTCCGGCTTCTTTCAACAAATACGCCGCGAGTAATTCATCGCGCGCGCTAGATTTGCCTGTCAAACAAGGAGATTCCATTTATACGGCAATACATCTCCTAAGCAATCTGAATGGCCCTACCTCTTTTCTGCATCGGCTGTCAGACCAGACACCAGAGACATTTGAAGGAAAACAAACAATACAATCGGAGGTATCGCACCTAGAGCTGCTGAGGACAGCAATTCTCCCTCGTATGCTATTGTTTCCCAGAGAGTGTACAAATTCATCTCCAGCTTCGCTCTCTTTCCAATTGTTGAATTGCCACTTTCCAATGAATATTGGAGACACTTGAATCGACCTTTATTTCGCAAGTAGTTCAGAGAGAAAAGGTATCTACAGTATGCTTGATCGCTTGGACAACTTCAGCGGATGCGCGTTTTTGGTAATGGTCGCACCTCCATCACTTGAGGGTTAACCAGATTAGGCGGCTGCTTCCCCTCAAAGAAGGCGACTAGATTCTGCGCAACCATTTCGGCCATCTTCGAACGAGTCTCATAGGTTGAGCTTGAAATGTGCGGGGCCACAACCACATTATCAAGTCTCAGCAGAGGATTGTAGAGCGACGTTGGTTCTTGCTCAAAAACATCGAGCCCAGCTCCAGCTATCTTGCCTTCTCTTAAGGCTTGGTACAGTGCTTTTTCGTCAACAATTGATCCTCGTGAGTTATTTATCAGAAAGGCTGTTTTTTTCATAAGCGCAAGCTTGTGTGCATCTATCAAATGGTAGGTTTCTTTCGTCAGTGGAACGTGAATCGTAACGAAGTCCGACTCTTTCAACAGTTCGTCAAGACTTACTCGTTTTGCTTCTAGAACTTTCTCCATTCCTGATCTGGGGATTATGTCACAATAGAGGACTTTCATTTTGAAGCCCTTAGCTCTTTCCGCTACAGCGTATCCAATTCTTCCGGCGCCCACAACTCCAATGGTTGAACCATATACGTCTCTGCCTTGGATCATATTTGGCAGTAAGCTGATTTTCCATTGGCCTGTACGAATGTATTTGTCTGCCTCAACTACGCGTCTCGCAACCGCCATAAGTAAAGCCCAGGCAAAATCCGCCGTAGTGTCAGTCAACACTTCAGGCGTGTTCGTAACGTAAATGCCTCGCTTCGTAGCTTCTTGCATGTCTATATTGTCGAAGCCTACTGCCAACTGCGCGACAATCTTCAGCCTAGGCGTTGCATCGAACACTTCGACATCTATTCTATCGGATACAACAGTAGCGAGACCATCAACTTTTCGAGCTTTCTCTATTAATTCACTTTTTAATGGGGGAGTCGGTGCGGACCAGACTTCTGCGTCAAAATTGGTCTCGATTATACTTAAGCCTCTCGCTGGAAACTGTCGTGTGACATAAACTTTTGCCTTAAACAAATGTCTCACTAAATATCCATACAAAAATCCCTTATTAACATTTCCACTCGCATAAACTTGCCTAATCACAGTTCTCCATACTGAAAGCCCATTCGGAATCATCCTTTGACTGCGCCGGCAGAAAAACCAGATACTAAATACTTCTGAAGGAAGACAAATAACGCAATTGGAGGTATAGAGGCCATAACTGCCGAAGACAGCAACTCTCCCCAATAGGCGACCGTCTCTCCTCTCGTGTAAAGATTCATGCCGACTGCGATAGTTCGAACTGCATTGCTCTTTACGAAAGTGTTTGAAAATAGGTATTCATTCCAACATAGAACGAAGGAGAACATAGCCGCAGCTACGATCCCAGACAAGGAGAGAGGCAGAATCACTCTGAAAATTGCACCGACTCGAGTGCATCCGTCTATCCTGGCAGAATCCTCTAGCTCGTGAGGGATATCATCAAAAAATCCTTTCAACAGCCAAATACAGAATGGCATGGCGAAAGCCGAATACGATAGAATCAGACTCCAATATGTATTCAGTAGGTGCATCCGGCCAAATATGAGATACATTGGAATAACCAGAAAAACTCTTGGAACAAGATATACAAACAGAATTAGATTCGCAAGCAGGTCTTTGAATGGAAATTCCAGCCTAGATAAACTGTAAGCAGCAAAGCTTGACACCAGAATAACCAATAAGGTCGTGGCTGATGAAACAATTACACTATTCCGGTAGAATAAGGCGAAAGGCAAAAGTGGTTCACTGAGTACTCCCACATAATGCTCAAGCGTGAAATGTTCAAGCAAAAATCTAGGAGGATAACGCAACATCTCATGAAATGGTTTCAAAGATGTAACAACTCCCCAGTAAACTGGAAAAACTGCCACTAGAGTCATAATTGCGATACAACCGTACTTGACTATATCTATCAACAATTGATCGAGCTTCAATTCTCTACCTCGCATGAGTTCTTCCCCTCACTCTAAGCCAAAGGAGACTGAACACTACCAGAATTGCAAACATGACGGTTGCAATAGCAGCTCCCTCACCTATCCTGAAAGCCTCAAAGGCTACTATATACGCATGTAATGACAGAGTTCTGGTTGAATCGCCCGGCCCTCCCTGAGTTAGCAACCATGTCAAATCAAACGCATTAAAGTTCCATATAAATCTCAGAAGCACAGTTGTTATAATAATCGCTTTTAGAGATGGAAGCGTTATGTACCTGAATTCCTTGAGCCTCGTTACACCATCCACTTTTGCGGCATCAATGACTTCTCTTGGAATCTGCTGCAAGCCTGCCAGCAAAATAACAAACATGAACGGTATGTCCCTCCATACGTTTGTAAGGATTACGGCTCCCAGTGCAGTTTGAGAATTCGCCAGCCAAGCAATAGGTCCCCGAATTAAACCAAGCCCTGTCAAAAAGTAGTTTACAACACCAAACGCTTGATCATACATCCACTTGAAAATAAAAGCAGTTGCAATCCATGGAACTGCCCATGGCAAGAGCGTCAAACCCCTAATCAGCGATCGCCCTTTGAATTTCGTATTAAGGGCCAAGGCCAAGCCTAATCCGACGACAAACTCTAGTGCAACTGACGAAACCGTATAAAATACGGTCCTGAAAAGCGACGACCAAAAAACTTCTTCGGAAAATATTATCGCATAGTTGTTCAGTCCGACGAAATTACTAAAAGTAGGCTCATAAGCTCGCGGGTTGTAGAAGGAAACGACGAAATTTTCTATCATTGGGTATAAAACAACAAAACATATTATTGCAAAAGCTGGAAGGAGAAGAAATAAGCCCAGTACTTTCTCATTTTCGATAATTCCGCTGAGGTCCCTTCTCAAAGTGTTTTTTTCTCCGACAAATTTAGATAGTAGGCTGCAAGAAAAAATGGGGGATCGGGGGCTAGGAACCTTGCATTCACTTGTCAGACCGGCGTCTTATCCATGATTGTCTGAACGGCATCCGCAAATGCTATCAAAGCATCATCGACGCTCCACTCGTCAAACATGATTCGCGTAATCAATTTTGTGTACACCAGTTCTCCTCGAACAGCGCTGTTCCAAGGATTAGGCCCTTTGCCCGCTATGATATCTTGCCCAAGTCTATATGAGCTGGTTAGATGCAGATCATTGATCGGTCTAAAGGCGGCTTCGTAGGGATGGGGGTCCCAGTATTCACTATTATTTGCAACATTGTACATAACTGGAGACCAACCATATTCGCTGACCTTCCATGAATCCAATATCATTGGGTAGCTCATCCACATCTCTAGGAATTTCTTCGCCATTTCTGGATGCTTACCCTTTCCAACAGCGAGAGACATTACAACGTTGCTAACCGCAGGTGTCTCCTTATACTTTCCAGGGAAGGGAACCATAGCATAATTACTCCTGTTTTGTACTGGAAGCATTTCGATGACAGTCATTAGATCAAAGCGATCCGGGATCATCGCAATCATACCACCAGTGGCCCATACTCCTCTCATATCGATTAAGCTCGTTGTCACGCTTCCCTGATATGTATAAGGTCCAAGAGCCGCTGCAAATTCAAGTGCGTCCCTAGTTCTTTCAGTATCGAAGGCATATTCACCAGAAGAGTCCCATACGTTTATTGGACGGTTGCCTGCAATTGCATCCATCAGGAAAAAGTATCCGTGAGTTCCGGCCATTCCGGCAGCAAATCCGTAGACATCGGGAGTGCCATCTTGGTTTGTGTCTCTTGTGAAGAACTGGGCAACATCAATAAACTCTTGCCAGGTTTCTGGGGCTTTTAGGCCATATCCATACTCAGTCTCGAAAGCTATCTTGTTCGCAGGGTTCTCAAACCAGTCTTTACGATACCAAAGTCCGTCTACGTTGCCAAACCATGGGACGGCATAGTATTCATTATTGACGAAAACTTGCTCTATGAAGTGAGGCGCGAATTCAGACTTGTATTTGTTAATGATCTCAGTTACTGGTGTGAGGGCATTTGCCCATGCAAAATCAGCTATCATGCCCTCATTGATGCACATTAGATCAGGCATAGTGTCCGTTAAAGCGGCAGCTTTCAGTTCGGCAAACGGAACGTGTGGAGTTACTACATTATCAAATTTGACATGTGGATACTCTTTCTGAAATGCCTCTATGACAATATCTCTAGCGCGCACTGCGGGGTCTCGAGTGTACGGATACCAGAACTCCAACGTTACTCCCTCTGGTTGTACCGAAGCAATGAAATAGTAGTAATATCCGCCTCCTATGGCTGCAGCTGTGACTAATGCAGCGATCAATATCCCTTGAAGTTTAGTTATTCCTCTATTGTTATACATCTCATACCTCTCCCATGTCTATTCTGGTATGATTATATAAAATTTTCGACGACCGATGACGATCGAGCGCGCGCGCTACTACTTCTGTCTGTACGTGTGCTCTCGTTGGAGGACTTTAGTTCCGACGGGTTTCACCTTTCCTTCATGTTCTAGATCATCGATTAACTTTGTTCCAACTTCTGGATATGTGTGGAGCTTTTCCGCAAGTTCACTTGGGCACAAGTCCTCTACCAGCATACCGTAGGCCTCATTTTTGAGATTCTTGATCATAGCTATGCTTTCAATGATTTTTTCCTTGCCATTACGGACTGGTCTTCCATGTCCGGGAAGAATCCATCTCAAATCTAGGTCAACAAGTCTGGCCAACGATTCAAGATAGTCCTCAATCTTGCTGCGTATAATTGGAAGGTGAATAAATCTGCCAGTCCCGCCAATGTAAGGGTGATAGAAATCTTGTACCAATGTATCTCCAGAGAAAAGTATTGCGTCCCTTTCGTCATAAATGCAGGTACTTCCAATCGTATGTCCTGGTGTCGTAATAAGACGAAGCTTTATGTTGCCAACCTCGAAACTTCTATCCTTTTCAAAGGTAATGTCTGCAATTGAAGGGGCAATTGGTTCTTTGGGTTTTTCTATGCGACTGGCTTCTGCTTTATGAATGACTAGTTTAGCACCATATTTCTTCTGAAAACGGTGAAGACCACCTATATGATCGCGATCAGCGTGTGTTACGAAAACATATTTTATGTTCCCTAGTCCGGCAATCATTTTTAGACAAAAGATTACCAGATCCACAGACTCTTCCGTAAACCCGGTATCGACCAGCGCAACTTCTTCGTTGCTTTTGATAATACCCACATTGCAACCAAAAATACCGTACAAAAAGTAGATATCTTCACTTATCTTCATAGTAGCACCAAGTTTGGTTTCTCAGTCACCTTCTTAAACTTTCTTGTTTCAGATTCCTATGGGACAAGCCTTCATGCACAATCCAAAACTAAGCCAGGTATTCTCTCTGTCAAGACACTTGTCTCTGTCAAGATTGACCAACCTCATGGTCTTGCCTGCAGCTTTGAACTCAAAGGGCTCCCCGAAGGAACTGGACATGCCTTTATACACAAGCCGCACTACTCACCTTTGCACAACTTTTCATAAATTGGATCTGGCTCGATCTTTTCAGTCGTAATAACTGAATTCAGACGAACTCCAGGTCCATATTTCGGAGTTAGCAAAAGGTTGTTCAAGCCTAGTTCTCCCAGTCCCAGAACACCAGCGTGTCTGTGTGAAAAAGGAGTGTGAAAAGGTAGCCTCACACCTCTGTGAACAAAAGTGTCAACAATTGGTTCCGACGATGGTAGGTACATAGACTCGTAACCGAGATCTTCTATGTAAAGAGTCAACCGAAACGCTATTCTCTCCAACTCCTGATTCAAGAATTCAACTCCACCTTCCCGGTAAGATGCGTTCTTGAATACAAAATGGGTGTCTCTGTAACCAAAAGGTTCATGGACTCTAACAACCTCGGGTATTATCTCCGTTTTCTTTGATGTTCTTTTCCAGCAAAACAAATGCCGCAATACTCTTAACGCTACAAATACAACTGACTCTGCCCCAGGCAACAAATCATCAGGTCTGTGACCTGTTGGGGCTTCTTCAAACCTCTCTACAGATGCCACTCCGACAACGCTAGCTCCCAACCTAACCCTGCAATATTTTTCAGGCTCTGAGAATTCAGTTTTTGCATACCGATGCACAATCACGAAATGACCTGGTGATTTATATGAGTGCCGGCATTCGAACAGGACAATTTCGTCCGGCCAGCGCGCGCCAACGCTAGAGTATCTATTTGTACAAGTATGCGCCAGATGCTGACTCCAACGGCTTCCATCCTCTTACATATCTGATGGCATTGATCGCCCCATTGATGAGAAACTGAGTATCAGTTCCCAATGTGTTGAACAGGAAACCAATTTCTATATTGTGGTTGATATTCTCTGGCGTAGAGTGGATTCCTGGAGATACACCAGCAGCTTTTGCCTTATCCACTACCATTTCAATGGCTTTAGTGAATCTCGGATTATTGAACTGCCTAAAAACTCCTAGCGACATTGATAGATCATACGGTCCGACATAGGCTACGTCTATACCTTCCACAGAGAAGATGTCGTCTAGATTGCTCAATGCGGTTTCAGTTTCGATCTGGATGCCGATTAGTAGCTCTTCATCTATTAGATCGAAATATTCCTGATCAAACCCGTAGTTGCTGGATTTCCTGGGGCCTGTGCCTCTAAGGCCACCACTCTGCGGATAACGGCAGTACCTCACCGCATTTTCTGCCTCTTCTTTCGTGTTGACCCAGGGAATCAATACGCCGGAAGCGCCGATGTCTAGGGCTCTCTTTATTAGTACTATGTCGTTCCATGCAACACGAATCAATGGGAGAGTCGGACTTGTACCCATGGCTTGGATTAGACGTTGAATGGTCTCTATGCTGTTCGGGGCATGTTCTGTATCGAACATGAACCAGTCAAACCCTATGTTACCTAAGATGTCAGGTATGTCTTGATGGCCTATATGCATCCAAGTACCTACAGACGTTTTTCCTTCCTTCAATTTTCTCTTAACAAAATTACTTCGCAAGTTTCTACCTCAAAGACGATCTGTCACTTCTTAATGTTTTCCAAGACGTTTTGAATTTAATCTTCGTGCGCACACGCGGACCTCGACTCACGATTTCCATACCACAATCTTAACGTCAGAACAATACATAAAAGTCTTTGCCTACATTCAGTAGCTCTCAAAGTGGCGTATTATTTTGCGGTAGTGATTCAATGTCTCAGCAGTACCTAGGTTAAAAACACCAATATGTCGTGCTCCCGCTTCTATGCAATGCTCAATCTTATTGATACATTCGTCTATTGTTCCAAAAGCTCCAACTGCCTCCACGAACTCGCTTGGAACAGACTCTGCGATCTTTGCGATGTTCTTCGAGGGATATTTTGGAAAGGACATATGCTGCACGCTCAGTGCCTCAGGAACGTTACACTCAAAGCCCGATTGCTTAAGCACTCGTCTTTCTGTGACCAAAGCTCTTTTTATCTTGATTTCTATTTCCGTTCTCAGTTTATCATAATCAGGTGAAATGGCCGTGTATATCGCGTACGCTACGCTGTGCGAAAACTATTTAAGCATTGACGGAAAGCACATAAAAAGATGTTAGAGGTGTTAACTTGATGAGTAAAATTAGCAAAGCTGAAGAGGAAAGAGCCCTATCCATTCGTCGAGAAGCAATAACAATCGATGGAGACTGCGCCATACATGGAAAGATAAGTCCTTTTAATGCAGGATTCTTCAAGGGAGTGCAAGGAGTGATCAATGTAGCAGTCGTGACTACTAACAGCTGTACGGCATATTTTGGTCCCGATAACTTTCGAGAAGGAGTACGGAGAATAAGTGCAATATATAATGCGGTGAACAATCATCCAGAGACATTGAAGCTTGTGTCTACCGTCGACGACATATACAAGGCTAAAAAGGAGGGAAAGGTTGGAATAGTCCCCTATTTTCAAGGCAGCGGAGCAGTAACGAGCGGCGCGATTAAAGTGCATGACACGAGTCTAGTTGAAGTTCTGTATAGGTTGGGTCTTAGAATGATGATACCCACCTACAACTGGAGGACCCCTTTGGGTGATGGATGTATTGAGCGAAAACCCAGTGGCCTAAGCAAGTACGGCATCAAGGTGATAGAAGAAATGAATCGCGTAGGCATGATAGTTGATGTATCACATTGCAGTGACCCAGGTGTTCAAGACTGTCTAGAAGTCTCAAAGGACCCTATCGTAATGTCACATGCTCATTCACGTTCATTAACTGATAATCCTCGCAATAAGACTGATGAGCATCTCAAAGCTGTGGCAGAGAAAGGCGGCGTTGTTGGCGCTGCTGCTTTTTCACCTATTCTCATGAATCAGAGAAAGAAGACTGATCGGCCTACAATAGACGATTTCTTCAGACACATGGAATACCTGATCAATCTAATCGGGATAGACCATGTGGCTATTGGATCAGACGTTGGTGAAGGAGACGTTGATGTGCCTCATGACATGATGGAATTACATGCGCGAGTCCTATCCCCCGAGGTCTACCTAGAATGCCAAAAAGAAACATGGTTCGCTAAAGACCTGGATAGGCACTCGATCATAATGCCTAACATAACAAAAGGGCTTGTTGCTCGGGGCTATTCGGATCAAGACATCAAGAAAGTTCTAGGCGAAAACTGGATAAGAATCTATAAGCGGATTTGGAAACCTATCTAGAAAGGTTTGGGTTCACTTGAGAATTCACATATCTCCTTTTTTTTTGTCGAAAAGGCATTGTACGATACTCATATATGCGAGAATCCTGACGTAAGTTAATTGATATGAAACTACCGCGCGATCAAAAATCGCGAAAAAAGGTGTTAGAGAGTGGTTGAGGTCACCCTTGAGAACATCAAGAAGAATTTTGGCAGGGTAGTGGCTGTTGATGACGTGAGCATAAAGATTCGTGACAGAGAGTTTCTGGTACTGCTCGGCCCATCTGGTTGCGGCAAAACCACAACATTGCGGATTATAGCAGGTCTAGAGAAACCCACCAGCGGACATGTTTACATTGGGGATATACTGGTCAATGAACTTCCCCCCAAAGACAGGGATATATCGATGGTCTTCCAGAGCTATGCCTTGTACCCGCATATGAAAGTCTTCGACAACATTGCTTTTCCACTTAAGATGCACAAGACTGCCAAAAAGGAAATAAGTAAGCGTGTTAGGGAAACAGCAGAATTACTTAGAATCGAAGAATTACTGGATCGTTGGCCTAGACAATTGAGCGGCGGCCAACAACAAAGGGTAGCATTAGGAAGAGCTATTGTCAGGCGTCCTAAAGTTTTCTTGATGGATGAGCCTCTAAGCAACTTGGACGCTAAGCTTAGACTCCATATGAGAGTTGAACTAAAAAGTCTACAGCGAAAATTGGGAATTACAATGATCTACGTAACACATGACCAAGTAGAGGCCATGACCATGGGAAACAGAATTGCACTAATGAATCGAGGTATCCTTCAGCAACTGGCTAACCCTATAGAAATCTATAATCACCCAACATCCAAGTTCGTAGCAGGATTCATCGGCAGTCCCCCCATGGACTTTATGGACTGCAGTTTTCTCGAAAAGGGGGAACAATCGTTCTTAGACGGTGGAGTTTTTGCCTTAGACGTCTCACAATTCAGAGATCAATTGAAGAATCAAGCTTCAGGTTCAGAGGTTGTGCTCGGCGCCAGACCAGAAGATGTTGTTGTGAGCAAGAAACGTTCGACAGGAGACCAGATTAAGGCCAAGGTCTATGTGACCGAGCAACTTGGATTCAGACTTCTGGTTACCTTAAGATTAGGCGATTCTATGCTTAAAGCAATGTGTAATGCTGAAGAGGAATTCGATTTAAACGAAGAAGTATGGTTAACATTTAAGATGAACAGAATACATATTTTTGACGCAAAAACAGGAGCAACCATATTGTGAGCACTAGCCCGACTCATTGAGAGTTTGTACTAATTCTGCAACGTCTCGGTTCCTATTTACGGAGCATGCGCGCGTTAAGTCTCTGCCTTATTTCTCGCAGGTTTTCTCTTGCCTTTCTAAGATGCCATAATCATTATCAATCGTTTTTATGTCTGACTAGGTATGGTGGCAAATCGAGGGGGAGTCGAAGTTCCTTTAGTTTCTCTTGAGTTGGTATTCCATCATTGCTCCAGCCTCGGTATTCATAGTATTCATTCAGCATCTTGCCTAGGTGAGGAAGGTTTGTAGCTTCTCCTCTATCTTTTCTTTCGTTCACAAGAATTCTAGGGGGTAGAGTGTCGTCCTTTCTACTCACTCCACAATTAACGTTGTATAATCTCTCCAGATTGAAAATTCTTTCACCGATTCTCAACAGTCTTTTCATTGTGAATCTCCATCCGGTAATTGCGCCTAGCCAATCCACAAGGTTTTGGACTCTCACTTTTCCAAACAACAGAAACTTGCATGTTGGAAGAGAATCAAATACGCTCATTAGGTTTTGCATTTTGGCCACCATCTCAGCTTTTTTCTCAATAGAATATGGATCAAGGCTTCTATCGTAGCCTAGCTCAGGCATTTCAGTTCCTTTCTCAATTAGATGACTTAGTGCTTCAAGGTGGCATGCTCCTCTGTTAGCAGTTGCATACCCGAGAGCCAGACTGACATAACATCTTGGGTCATGCATAGGCAATTCAAGTCCTTTTACTTGAATGGCGAATTCCTCAGCATTCCGCCCTATCTTGCGTGCTGCGTTGCGAACACCTTCGCCAAGGATCTTTCCAACGCCCCGTCTCTCTCCTATCATGGTTATGAGCCGAACAACAGTCTCGGCATCACCCCATGCCAGATCTAAGCCACAGGTTTCCTTCTTGGTGAGCAGTTTCTTCTCAAAAGCTTCAATAGCGAAAGCTACGGCACTTCCTGCTGAAATCGTGTCTAACCCATAGCGATTGCACAAATCATTGGCTTTGGCAATGGCCTGGAGATCGTCTACTAAGCACAGCGACCCTAAAGCTGCAAGAGTTTCGTATTCTGGTCCAGCACCGTCTGTGCCGGCATACTTTCCATCGGAAATCTTGATCAAACGTCCGCAACCAATAATGCATCTGCCGCAATAATATCTCCCAACTAGAATGGATTTAGTCATAGTCGATCCGGAAATCTTTTCGGCTTTGTCCCACAGTCCCTGTCGCCAATTCTTTATTGGCAAATCGCCTGCGACTTCTGCGGATTCGACGATGTTTGCAGTTCCGTTTTTGGCAAGGCCTGCAGTGTTCTTCGTTATGATCGGAAGAACCTCATTGACAGCCTTCTGTAAGCGATCTGTTTTCGCAATCTCAATCGGGCTAGTGCCTCTGACACTGATGGCTTTGAGTTTCTTGAATCCCATTACTGCACCTAGCCCCGCGCGTCCTGCAACTCTTGCATGTTTTCCGTTTGAAACGATTGCCGCAAATTTCACAAGCCTTTCACCAGCAGGTCCAATACATGCTACAACAGCTTTGCTGTTGGTCTCCTGTCGAATGATTTCGTCTGTTTCGTAGGTAAACTTTCCCCAAATATGGTCGGCTGATTTGATTTCTACGTTTCCCTCATTTATCCATACATACACAGGCTTCTTGGCTATTCCAGAAAGGACGATTCCGTCAAATCCAGAAAACTTTAATTCTTGGCCCCAAGTTCCGCCACAGTCTGAGGAAGCCCACAAGCAAGTCAAAGGTGACTTCGCAGTTACGGAATATCTGGACGAGCTGGGGACGATTGTTCCTGTGAAAGGGCCCGTAGTGAATATCAAACGATTGTCTGCACTCAGAGGATTTGCATTTGATCGAACTTCATCATAGAGAAGCTTCGTGGCTAGCCCTCGTCCGCCAATGTATTCTCTGGCTAACTTGACGGGGAGTTTCTGTTTCTCAATTTTGCCGTTTGACAAGTCAATTCTCAGAATCTTTCCAGCATAACCAAACATATTCTCATTCCTTCCTGCTACGCCTTCTTGTATAATCATGCCGCAAGGATATATATTATTTGCCATCGACACTTTAGTTTGCACTGTCACATCTTCGAGATCGTCTACATGGTCCTCGCTGACAGGCATCAAATAATTCTCTACCTACTCGGAAGCCTTGGCAGCCTAGGCCACACGCGATACTCTAGAATTCCATGTTTAGGCGTATGCGCGTGCGAGGGAATTAAATAATCGGTGTAAAATGGTTTAAATTCTTCTTCTGCCTTTTCAAGGTTGTTTTAACCTTCTTTTTTGATTGGTTCACGAGGATTATCTAATCTGTTTATCCTCTTCAGAGGGGAACAAGGGATGCTTGTAGACGGAAAAGGTGTTCGCGAGGGATAGAACGTGTGGTTACTGGCCATTGTTTGTCTTCACAGACATATAATTCGATGTTAGACCCTTCTTTTTCAGGTTCCTAACGAGGTTACCCGGCGGTTTCACCTTCTTTACCATGGGCGCCAGTTCACGAGAAGGGAGAACATGTTCGCATACAGAAAAGCCCGAAACAGCATCTAAATTCAAAAACGGGAATAAACACCATTTTCAACCATTTATTTAACTCCCCCGCGCGCGGTACCCAGGAATCATAAGCAGCGAAAACCCCCCGCGCGGCGGCACAAAGGACTATGCCGTGGCGATATTCTATGAAGCTATAAGAAACAAGCGGTATACAGCTTCGTCAGAGAGGACACCGTTCTACCGATGATGTATATGTCTGACTGCCTTAAGTCAGCTATAGACTTGATGGAAGCAGACGCGCCAGAGTGAAGCGCCACGACTGCTACAACGTGACTGGAATGAGCTTCTCAACAGGTGAATTGACAGTAGAAATCAAGAAGCACATTTCGAACTTCAGGTGCGAGTACAAACTCGACTTTAGACAGGAAATTGCAGATTCATGGCCTATGTCACTTGATGATAGTGCAGCTCGCAAGGACTAGGGTTGGAAACCAACGTACGACTTGGCCGCAATGACGAAAGACATGATTGAGAAACTGTCAAAGAGGCTTGCCGAAGGCAAACTTTAGGGCTTCATGCTTTGAGCGAGAAAGAGCGCGCATACTCATTCCTAAATTAGTTTGCGAAGTATCTTATGCTTCTGGTTTTGCTTGGTTTGTGGGTGTGGATGGTGGCCTGAGCTGTGAATAGCATACCTAGGAGGCAGAGCTGGACATGGAACTTGATTTTGGGTAGGCCTCTGAGGTTGTGCTGAGTTAGGCCTACAAGGTTCTTGAGTCGGCTGAAGACCCGTTCCACTGCAACTCTTTTCCTGTACGCTCTCCTCAGCTCTTGTGGTCCATGACTCCTGAATTTTCTGTCGATCCTGAGGATGCCCTTGACGTCTTTCTTCTAGTTTCTCGGGTACGGTATGACCGGTAATGTTCCCCGCTTCACGCCGCTTCGCGTAGGCTCTGTGAACTGTACTGCGGATCCGCCATCAATCTTCTGGGTTTCAAGTGATTTAAGCCTTCTCAAAAAGTTGCAATAAGTGTTTCTTCTCGTTCTCGTTTGCAGCTGCCACCGTCATGGCGACGGGCACTTCGCTTTTAGCGTCCACTGCCAAGTGAAGCCTGTAGGTAAGGTCGCTCGTCTTGATCGCTCGTCCAACCCTTGACTCGTTGATCACTCCTAAAAAAGTGATACGAAACTCAACTTGTTACACTTCAAAGCCGAATTTAGGAACAAGCATGCGCGCTAGCTGCAGTAAAGTTTTTTAGCAGAGATCCTCGTAATAGTCTTTGGTCTAATATCATGAAGAGGAATAATGTTGATTCTTGATCATTTCACTCTGAATGACAAAATAGCGCTCGTCTCTGGCTGCAAGCGTGGCATTGGCAGGGCTATGGCCGTTGCCTTGGCCGAAGCAGGCGCAGACATTGTAGGCGTCAGCGCAACTCTAGAAGAGAAAGACAGCGCGGTCCAGAAGGACGTTGAAGCGCTGGGCCGGCGCTTCACTGCCTACGCCTGTGATTTCTCAGACCGAAATGCTTTGTACAGATTTATCAAGAAGGTAAAGAAGGATGTACCAACCGTCGATATTCTCGTGAACAATGCTGGCATAATCCTACGAAAGCCCGTCATAGAGCATTCTGACGAATATTGGGACAAGGTAATCCAAGTGAATCTAAATGCTCAATTCATCCTTAGCCGTGAGATTGGCAAGGAAATGGTTACGCGCGGTTCAGGTAAGATAATCTTCATAGCATCAGTACTGACGTTTCAGGGTGGGATCTACGTGCCTAGCTACGCTGCCAGCAAAGGTGGCATCGGCCAACTGACGAAAGCGTTAGCAAACGAGTGGGCTGGAAGGGGAGTTAATGTTAACGCAATCGCTCCTGGTTACATCCGCACTGATGCCACTGAGGCGCTGCTGAGAGACTCTGTTCGGAACCAGCAAATCCTTGCTCGAATTCCTGCTGGCCGTTGGGGAGAACCTCAGGACTTGAAGGGGGCTGTGTGCTTCTTAGCTTCAGCAGCATCGGATTATGTGCACGGTTGTATACTTAGTGTGGATGGTGGTTGGATGGGCCGTTGAGAGTAGCCTCCAGAACCAGAACACGACCGCAAACAAGCACGCGCTCAAAGAACCAATTCATTCTTATGCCCACTTTCTTGAGTTCCATATCAATTCCCGATCCCCTAAGAAGTGAAAAGACAAACTGGAAGCTGACACGGACAATCTGGCTGAAATCACAAAAACGGACCCATGGTCGGTACTCCACTATCTTTGCCTTAAAAGAATGAACAACCGCGGCAGGAAGAAAGAGTCTGCGAAGAGCCACAAAGCCAACCATAATGTGGCTTGTTTAATTTACGAAGGAAACACAGGATACAAAAGATAAATCTGGAACAAGATGATACAGAGAGGACTTGCTTGGATTCTAGATATACTGTGGCATTCGTTTCTGCCAGTTATCACACTGTCACTAACAATTTGTGTTCCACAATTTCTGCGCTTGACGAGAGCGAGTGTTATCAAGGCAGCCAAATCAGACTTCATCAAAACGGCCCAAACTTTAGGTCTGAGCGAAAGAAAAGTCTACTTCAAGCACGCGCTCAGAAATGCCCGCCGCCCTGTAGTCAGTTTGCTGGGCCTAAGGCTAGGTCTGGCTTTGTCAGGTGCCATAATGACAGAAGCAGTCTTTTCCTGGCCCGGAATGGGTAGTTTGCTAGTGGACAGTATATTCCATCATGACTATCCATTGCGCGCGCGCTTTTGTAAGCTCGATATTTGTGGCAGTGGCTACATTTCTGATGGATCTAGTGTACGCGTATCTAGATCCGCGTATCATATACAAGTAGCAAGGTGGCAATCGTGATGAAAGGAATCGTTGGTCAAATATTGTGTTCAACAAGAGACGCTTGGTTTCGATACAAAGAAGATAGAATGGCCGTCATCGGACTAATAGGGCTAGTCCTTTTTATTTTTACGGCAATTCTTGCCCCTTATGTTTCTCCGTTTGACCCTTTCGAACTCAGCAATGAACTATTTCAACCACCGTCATCAAGTCATCTGATGGGGACAGATAATCTGAGAAGAGATGTATTGAGTCGTGTATTATGGGGCACGAGGGTTTCACTCTTATTTGCAGTATGCGCGTCTGGTATGTCATTAATGATTGGAGTACTGATGGGTGGTCTAGCAGACTATCTAGGCGGAGTCTATGATGATATCATTTTCAGAATCATTGACTTGTTTCTATTGATACCAACTTTTTTTTCTAATAATACTTGCCGTAACTCTTTTTGAAGCCAATGTTTCGCTTGCAGTACTTGCTGTCGGAATAACGTTGTGGCCTACGAATGCAAGAATTGCAAGATCTCAGGCTCTATCTGTCAAACATCGCGAATTTGTGCAGGCAGCTGTTGGCCGCGGTGCAAGTAATGCCCGAGTGTTTTTTCTTCACATCCTACCAAACTGAATTTCTCCTGTAGTAACAAACTCGACTCTACAAATGGGATCAGCAGTCATAATTGAGGCCAGCATAAGCTTCCTTGATCTAGACGATCCTAACTTGATAAGTTGGGGGCAGATAATACTTGGAGCCCAACTTTACCACCGCTTTTGGTGGATGCCGCTAACTAGAGGTCATAATAGTGAGAACTCGAAGTGCCTTGATTGAGATGCAAGGTCTGACTAGATTGTTTCCACATAGAATGACGGTACGCACTTTTTTGCGGAAAAGACGATGGATTAGGGCTGTTGACGGCATCAATCTTGAGATCAGGAAAGGTGAAAACTTGGGACTAGTGGGAGAGAGTGGTTGCGGCAAAACGACCACTGGAAAGCTTTTAGCTCTGTTAGACACACCTACAGATGGCAGGATAGTATTTGAGGGAACAAATATTGATTCTTCAAAGGGCTCTCAAAAGAAAGCTTTTAGAAGAAAAGTTCAGATAATCTTTCAGGATCCATACGCTTCACTTAACCCTATATTCAGCATTCGTAGGACAATAACAGAACCACTAGTTATTCACGAAATAGATGGTCGTGCGCGAACAAGTTGAATTGGAGCCTAAGAGAGTTCCTGAAAAACAACCCAATGAATTAAGCGGCGGTGAACGGCAAAGAGTTGCTGTAGCCAGAGCCATGATAATCCGTCCCGAGTTTGTTATTGCCGACTAGCCACGCGCGCTGCTAGATGTATCAGTACGAACAGATGTTTTGAATCTAATGACCAAAATGAAAAGACAATTGAACATTACCTGTCTATTTATAACACGTGACTTGGCTGTTGCAAGGTATATGAGTGACAGAATAGCCGTTATGTGTCAATGAAAGATTGTCGAAATAGGCCTCACTGAAGATATTATATGCAATCCAAAACATCCCTATACACGAATTCTTCTTGCGTCAGTGCCAGTCGCAGATCCTAAGCATAAACGGCAAAGACCCCCGCTTGTTGAAGAAGCTGACCCAGAAATTCATGGCTGCAAATTCTGCAACCGATGTCCATCGCGCGAAAATGTGTGCCTCGTCAAAGAACCAGAACTGCATGAAATCAATCGTGAACACTACGTGGCCTGTAACCTTTTTCCATGGTAGAATGCCCGCGGGTACGTGAATGATTCAATTGGCGAAATAGTTTACAAAAAACATATAAGGTCACAGGTCCCTTAGTGAAGACCGTGATTGGTAAAAGATTCTCAGTGAGAATTTCCTGAGTCTTTTACCGAGTTTGGAAAAGTTAACTGCTAGCATGGTGAGTCTATGAAATCCGAAAGATACGCAAGAGTAATGGCAGCAATCAATCGCGAGGTTCCTGATAGAGTTCCATGGGCAATATGGGGCCACTTTCCGTCACTTCCCTTTCTGGAATACTATAGCTGGGAGAAAGCAAATAGAGACGGTGAAGAGAACGCTAAAGCACATATCGCATTGATGACTGAGTTAGACTACAAAATGGACCTGTTGAAAGTGACACCGTTTTTCAGATTTATGGCCTATCATTGGGGATCGAAATATCGCTTTGTCAACAACGACGAGTTTCCGGAGATTGGTGATGCCGTTGTCAAGGAAACAAAAGACTGGAAGAAACTGTGGGTTCTCGATCCCAAGAAAGAGTTGAAGGAAAATCTCCGAACAGTGACTATCTTGTCGAGGGAGATCGGCAGAACTATGCCTTTCATATACAGCATCCCAAGCCCGATCGTCCAAGCGCTGCATCATGTCTCGACACCAGATCGGGTCTACGCCGATATGAAGGCACAGCCAGAAGCTCTTAAAGAAGGTCTTGAAATCATCACCCAGACGTGCATTGACTTTGCCAGAGCTTGCATTGATGAAGGCGCTACTGGAATCTTTTATGGTTTGGGGAGTCACGGAAACTTCTGGTCTAGGATGGATCGAAGCCAATTGGAAGAATATGCCTTATATTATGACAAGAAATTCTTGAATTCTATCAGAGACGCGCCCATCAAATTGCTTCACATTTGCAGCACAGACGAAGAAAACCCACAGCAGAACGGTGGGTTGATGGAGGAAGGCTGGTTCAAGAATTACCCTGTAAACGCGATAAACTGGTACGACAAGAGCTTCACGCCTTGCACAATCGCCAAGAGAATATACGGAGACAGCTTCTGCATCGTGTGCGGTGTAGATCAGAATCGCACAATGAGGCAGGGTACACCGGCTCAGGTCGATAATGAAGTAAAGGAAGCGATCAACGGAGCTGCTGAAGGAGGCGGATTTATCCTCGGTTGTGGTTGTACAATTAAACAGGACACACCTCTAGCAAACATAAACGTTTTGGCAAGAGCCGTAATGAAATACGGTGGATATGGCAACAGGTAGTTTCTTGAATAGCTCCTAGTATTCTCTTAATTCTCTTTGTTGAAAATCCAATACGCTTCTGCTATTGCTTTGTATGAATTGAGAACTGATTATTTGACCAGTGCGCGCATTCTATATTGCGGTCACTAAAGCAGCACTCATTATGATTGTTATGGCTCCAATGATCAGCTTAAGCGATATCTTCTCTATTCCTTTGCAGCAAAAGTGGATGAAGAGGAATATGAATAATGGTTCTGTTTGCATCAATGGCACTGCAGTTGAGATATTACCATAACTTAGCGCATAGAACGACAAAAGGTGACCTATGCAGAGACCGACTCCAGACTTCCAGAACAGTTTGAAGGACTGCTTGTTCAGCAATTTTGACGCTCTTGCTTTAGGTAGTAAGGTTAACATCGAAAGGTAGAGGCAAAGAGTAGTAGTATAACCAATAGCAACGCCCGGGTGCATCGCAAAAGCCCAACCCTGGCTTTTTGATTATATATGCAAATCCCGCCGACACGGCTGCTGATAATGGATAAAGCAACCCCTTTCTATTCTTAGCGCGCTAGCTTTTTTAGAAGCTCAATAGTGGGTTTGAAGCAAATATAGATGCGTTTGTCGAAGCCCCTAGTTTTTCCATACCTCGGAAATGGAGAAGCCTCGCAAAACCTGGCGAGAGAAATCCGGCGAGCAGGAAGAGGATGGCACCTTCAACGCGAACGGAGTGTAGGGGAGTTAGTAATAGAGCCAATGGAACAAAAGTACCGGTCCCAACAATGCTGAGCACCAAGGAAACTGAAAGAAAATTAGCTTTATCCAATTCTCTTCTGACAAGGGTAAGCGAGAAAGCCCCCACCAGCGCCTGTGAAATGGCAAATACTGATTCGAACATATTTAATACACCGTGATTTCAAGTAGCACAATTCCTTCGGTGTGCAATTTCGTTATCTACCAAGAATTCGTATTGCCTTTATAAAGAATATCGCACCCCAAGGGGGTTTAGTCCAAAACAGTGCACGTTGTGCGTCCTGTCTCGGCTTGGATAGTGAAATCAACTCGCGCGCGCTTTAAATAGTACAGTAACACATTTATCCCAAAATGGGATAACATAAACTGTGTCTTTGTTAGACTGAAAGTGATGGACTTGAAAAAGAATAGAGTTAGAGACTTAATCCGACAAGGCAAGGCAACTCTTGGGACTCGCCTATTGAACACGGGCCCGGGCATGATTGAAATCCTCGGTCAGACGGGTCTATTTGACTACATCGAGTTTGTAGCAGAATATGCACCTTGGACACTGTATGACCTTGACAACATGGCAAGAGCCGCCGAGCTTCATAATATTTCATCTATGATAAAAATCGATGCTGTACCTAGGAGTTATATCGCCGCTAAAGCTCTAGCTTCAGGGATACAGAATTTCCTATTTACAGACATCAGAACTGCCGATGACGCTGAAGAAGCTGTGAAATCCATAAGATCTGAACCCAAGGGCATTATGGGCATTGGAAGCTATAGAGTGGTAGGATATGTCCTAACGACTTGTTCAGCAGCTGATTACAGGAAGATATGTGATGATGCGGTGATAGCAATAATGATAGAGAAAAAGAGCGCCGTAGAGAATCTGGAACAAATCCTCTCATTGGAAGATATCGGTATGGTGCAGTTTGGCCCATCAGACTACGGTCTAAGTATTGGTCTAAGCGGAGAACCTGGAACTGATTGGGGATTAAACAGCCCAAAAGTTAAGGAAGCCGAGCTGAAGACTATAAAGACAGCCCTAAGGATGAATAAGCGCCCAAGGGTAGAACTCCAAACTCTGGATGGAATTCAGCAATACATCGATCTAGGCGTACGGGACTTTAGCATCGGAACCGATATAAGAATTCTACACAACTATTGGAAAGAAAAGGGAGAAGAAGCAAGAAGAATTTTCTCGCAACTAGAATAGTCCTGTATCAAAGCACATGAAGGGAATTGGATGATAAGAGGAGGATATTTGGGGAAAATACTGAGAGTGAACCTGACTGGTAAAGACATTCACGAAGAGAAACTTGATGAGGATGTCTTGAAAAGGTTCATTGGGCAGATCGGCATTGGCGCAAAGATAATGTATGATGAAGTGGCTCCCGAAGTAGGCGCGTATGACCCAGAAAATCGATTGATCTTTGTGACGGGGCCTTTTACCGGGACAAGTGTTCAATCCCCATCAAACTTCCAGGTCATAACGCTGAATCCTATTACTGGTTGCAACATAGCGGTTGCCAACTCTCATGGCTTCTGGGGCGCCAACCTAAAGTTTTCAGGATATGATGGTTTAGTAATACAAGGCGCAGCAGAGAAGCCGGTCTATATTTGGATCCATGATGGAGAATGTGAAATCCGTGATGCTAGCAGGATTTGGGGCAAAGCAGACACTTTCGAGACTGAGAACCTTATTCGAAAGGAATTGGGGCGAGAACGAGCTTGCGTCGCAGCTATCGGCCCTGCTGGAGAGCATCTTTGTGCTGGAGCATGCATAGAAAATGACTATGGACATATCGCTGCAAAAGGAAATCCAGGGATTGTCATGGGGTCCAAATATCTCAAAGCTGTTGCTGTCCATGGAACTAGGAGAGTTGACGTTGCCAACCCCGATCTGTTCAGAGAACTGGCAAAGCAATGGCGAGAGGAAAATTTGAAGGGAAGAGGTGCTGGCGTCCACGCCTACGGTACAGCCTCCGCTATGGGAGTACTTCATGAACTCGGAGACTTGCCCACAAAGAACTTCACCACTGGCGTCTTTCCAGAACATGAAAAGTTGTCAGGGCAATACATCAGAAAGAAATTTGATATGAAACCAAAACCATGCTTTGGATGTACACTTGCACATATTCACACAATGGAAGTGACAGAAGGCCCATACAAGGGATTCGTAGGAGAAGAACCTGAGTTTGAATGTCTCTCAAACCTCGGATCTAACCTTGGCATTAGTGACGCAGGAACCGTAATGTGGTTAACCGATTACGTGGACAGATTGGGGCTAGACGCCAACTGGGCAGGAACAATTGTAGGCTGGGCAATGGAGGCGTACGAACGGGGAATCCTGAACGAGGAGAATCTAAAGGGACTCGAGCTGTCCTGGGGTAACGAAAAAGCAGCCGCAGAATTGCTGAGGAGGGTAGCCTACAGAGAGGGTATAGGCGATATACTTGCTTTAGGGTTGAAGAAGGGTACGGAAAAAGTTGGAGGAAGAGAAGCAGCGAAGTTCGCAGTACACTTCAAAGGAGAAACTCAGCATGCCCATGACTCTAGGGCATTATGGGGCATGTTCCTGGGACTCTGTGTTTCGGGTGCTGGCCCTAGATGGGAAGTTATGCAGGTAGATCTCGGCCCAGATCCTGAGCTTGGTTATGAGAAGCCTTTGAATAGATTTGACCCTACAGGAAAAGCAGAAGCAGCTCGAAAGTGTCAGATAAAGAGACTTTTTCAAGATACAACAGGAGTATGCTCCTTTGGTGTTGTCGAGCTGGATACAATGGTCAAAGCCTACACAGCTCTTACAGGTAACCCTCTAAGTGTTAGTGAAGCATTTACCATAGGCGAGAGAATCGCCAATGTTCAGCGAGCTTTCAATGTGAGGCACGGTTTCAAACCAGAGTTTGACTTGGATGTTTCACCCAGATTATTAGAGGCACCCCCAGACGGGGGCGCAAAAGGAAAGACTATTGCACCATATCTGGAAGACATGGTGAAGGAATACAACAGGCTTATGGAGTGGGATTGGGATACTGGTAAACCTTCGCGAGATAAACTAAGAGAACTTTGCCTAGACGACATAGAAAAAGATCTATGGACTTGAACATAGAGCTGACGCGCCTCTTTAGCAAACGGGGCGTCTCATTTCCGTCACAACTAAGATGAGTACAGCAGCCTGGTCTTATGTTTCTGGTCCCTTGATAACTCGCATATAATTTCACATCATGTTATATCCATATTTGGATTCCTGTATGGCATCTCAATGCACAATCCAGTACGCGCGCGCTAAATAAAAAGGTATATATTATTGTTGATGTTATATGGTGCTCGTAAGAGGGTTTAATGTGAAAATCGGAATCATTGGCGTTGGCCATATGGGAAAGGAAATGGCTCTGAATCTAACAAAACAATTTGAGCTTACGGCATACGATGTAGACAAAAAAGCGCTTGAGAACCTGAAATCCGGTGGAGTTAAGGTAGCCAGTTCTCCAAAGGAAGTTGCAGAAGTATCCGATGTTGTTGTATTTTCGTTGCCGAACGATGCCATAGTTGAAGATGTAATTCTTGGAAAGAACGGAGCACTCCAAGGAGCAAAAGCAGGCTCAGTCTTCATCGATACAAGCACTGTTTCGCCAAGGACTACTAGAAAACTGGCCGAGATTGCAGAAGAAAAGGGAGTGGAGTACATTGACGCGACGTGCGGAGGTGGCCCACAACAAATCAGAGAAAAGAAACTAGTGATGTGGGTTGGTGGGAAAAAAGATGTTGTTGAAGGATGTCGCAAGGTCTTGGAGGGCATAGGATGTTCTTCAGTTGTGTACATGGGTGAATCAGGTTCAGGAAACACCATAAAACTGATCATAAACACGGTGGCAGGAACTTTGACTGCAGCTCTCGCTGAGATTATGGTGCTAGCAGCAAAAGCAGGGGTTGACATACCTGTGTTTTGTAATATGTTAGCCCCCGTGTGGGAATGGTGTTGGAGAAGGAACACGGAACACATGACAAAGAGAATATTCGAACCTTACCAAATACGCCATTTCTCAACAGACCTTGAATACAAAGATATGGAATTGGGGATAAGGATGGCTAAAGACCTAAAGGTGCCCTTGATACTTGCTAGTAATGCTCAGCAGTTGTATGAGATGGCGCGTGCAGAAGGGCTTGGCAAGAAAGACTATACTTCAGTCGTTCTACCACTTGAAAAGTTGGCTGGCGTGAAGGTAGGGCAAAAAACAGAAAACTGAGCTGGAAAGAAGCGTGAAACTGCTAATTGGCGTGCATTATCGCTTACGATGGACATTGATGCTCTAAGGACGAATAAAAGTGTTTTTTTATCATTTCCTGCAAGCCAGTCTTGGTGTGCGGATTCTTGGAAAAACTGGAACTCGAAATCGCTGCTCTTAGATACTTATTCGAAGAGACACCCTACTCGCCTTTACAGGACTAATCAACAAAGTTAGGGACGTTTGGCTTCCGCCAAATTCCCAACGATGCGACCAAGGCCCGCGCGAATACGACGTGAACAAGTTCTATAAGACCGCCGCATACTATCTGGGCAACACAGCCATCATCTTCAACCAAGCTATTTAACCTCTCTCACCCTCAATGCACCCTTACTTACCTGGTCAGTCCAGACTGTTGCGGCCGGCATGGTCCTGAGCATATACCACTAGGCGTTTCAGGAAACTCTAGCTTCACCCAATTGACAGAAACTTGCATGACGATATTACACGTCTTCCTAAGAGACTCATCACTAACCAATACCTCGTAGATATCAATGGTCAACATTCAGCGCGAGCGGCCCCAAAGCGGTATCATGAATAGCAATTATTGCCCTCAATCCCGTTGACTTTTCATGAAAAAATCTTAATTCCTCATGTCCGTACTTTGTCATGTACTCAAACATTTCCCCATTCTTCCTCGGATTAATTCCTCATTATCCGACTTCACTATCTCTTGGATGATAGTAAGGAATAATTGTGGTCATGCAAAAAACTATCATACAGATATGAGCAGCTTTTCTTATTTACCATCGCCTAAGCCCGGCATGTTCCTCTTGAGTTCCTGGTAGCCTAACTCGAAGGCTTTTAAGTTTATCTCCTTTGTTCTAACGGGCACAGTTTCAGTCACTACTTTTAGGAATGTCCCCTTTTTAATTGGCAGAAGCTCCAATCCCGCTAGTGAGCCAACCATAACTAAATTTAAGACTCTCGAATTTCCAGCTTTCTCTGCTATTTTGGTAAAGTCTCGATAAACAAGCTTCTTTACCAGTTTCTGAAGAAGCGAGACTATTTTGGATACGTGTGGATATTCTGCTTCACCTATACTAACGTCTCTTGGATATATTCGTCTTGTATTGAAGATGGCGGTACACCATGGGGAGATAAACCTGGAGGCTCTTAGGCACTCCACTGGCTCGAAGCCTAGCAGAACATCCGCTCCTCCATGGCGGATTACAGGGCTGAAAACCTCCTCGCCTATTCGAATGTGGCTAAGAACATCACCTCCTCTCTGCGCAGCACCAAACACATCAGCAACTCTCACCCTAAATCCCTCACTGACAGCAGCCGTTGCTATTATCTCAGATGACAGAAGGTTGCCTTGACCTCCAACTCCCGCTATTAGCACGTTAATTTCCATTACTTTATCAGCTACCAACTCCTTCACTCCGCTTCATGAATGGTTTCGACTGGACAAATTTGAGCACAGACACCACAACCATTGCAAAGCCTATCATCTATCACAGCTACCTTCTTCTCCGTATCGAATGTGATGGCCGGACATCCAAATTCATTAATGCATAGTTTGCATCCAGTGCATTTCTCGAAGTTCACTTGGTAGAACTCAATCGTGATCCCTTCCTTCCTAGCCTTTCGGAGCCACTCAAGTCTGCATGGTTGCCGTGAGATTATGACAGACGTGTATGGATGCTTCATGACCTCAGTAACGACCCTAATTGACTCCTTGACGTTGTAAGGGTCTATTACTTCGACGTTTGTAACGCCACAAGCCTTTGCTATGTTTTCTATGTTTACTTTCCTCGTTTTATCTCCTGTCGCCCTAACTCCTGTCCCAGGGTGTGGCTGAAAGCCTGTCATGGCTGTTGTCCCATTATCGAAAATTACAACGATCAGTCGCGCATTATTGTAAATAGCGTTGATCAAGGGTGGAATGCCAGCGTGAATGAATGTGCCGTCACCGATGGTTGCTACTACAACATCCTCAACTCCACTATGGGCAATGCCGCATCCTATGCCAATGCTAGCTCCCATGCAGAATTGCGTGTCTTGTCTGGGAGGCTCAAATGCATAGAAGCCCAGAGCATAGCACCCGATGTCCCCTGAGTATATTATTTTGCCTTTTGTAGCTCTGCGTCCCGCTTGGTTAATCACGAAGAACGTGGCAGTGTGAGGACAACCCGGGCACATAACGAGTCTCCGTGGAGGTGTTATCTTAAAGGATTCTTCAACAACCGCTTCTCTATCTGACGCTAAAGCTTGATGTTTGACTCCCATCACACGCGCTATAGAGTCGGCAACAGCATCAATGTTCAGGTCTCTCTCTCTCTGGACATCCCCGGTAAGCTTTCCTCTAATCACTATTTTCTTGGCACTATCAAATGCTATCTCCTTCACCCACTCCTCAACCACAGGCTCAACTTCCTCAAACACTAATATAGTATTCACTTTGTCAAGTAATTGCAGGATTGCGTTTCTGGGCAGCGGGTATGTTCCGATCTTCAATACGCTCACCTTCTCGGTCAACGCAAGATAGCGTAAGGCTTCTTTAACGTAGTTGTAAGTCGCACCTGCGGCGATTATACCTAGTTCACTTCCTTTCATTTCGAGTCTATTAAGCGCGGATTCTTCTACTATCCTTTGGATATCCCACTGTTTCTGGTGAAGCCATTCGTGTCTCTTAGGAGAACTGCCCGCAATCATCACCCAGCGACGATCCCTCTTAAACTTGCCTTTTCTTCTCTCCCATCTAATCGGACCTAGAGTAACATCTGCTCTGGAGTGACATATTCTGTTAACTAACCTTACAAGCACCGGAAGCTCAAGTCTTTCGGAGATATCAAAGGCCTCAAAGGTGGCCTCTTTGGCCTCAGCTGCATCATAGGGCTCCAACATCAGGAGCTCCGTCATCCTAGAGTAACGCCTGGAATCTTGCTCATTCTGAGAGCTATAAGCTCCTGGGTCATCTGCCGTTACGATCACGAGTCCCCCTCTAACTCCTGATTGGTTAATGGCCATCAAAGGGTCCATACACCAGTTCAGTCCCACATGTTTCATTGAAGTTATGGCTCTTAGACCAGCTATGGCTGCTCCTGCAGCTGTTTCTAATGCCACCATCTCATTTACGGACCATTCGGCGTATATTCCGAATTTATCGGCTACTGCCGCAATAGTTGAAAGAATTTCGGAGGAAGGTGTCCCAGGATAGGAAGTTGCCACCTGAACTCCTGCTTCAATAGCTCCTCTTGCAACCGACTCATTTCCTAGAAGCAAGACGCGCTCTCCAGGACTGTCTTTAGCTATTATTTCCTCTCTTCTCAATCTTTTGCGCCTCTTAATGTTATTTGAACCTTTATAAATCGCACACAATTATATTAATTCTAGTTTCCCTTTTAGCCATTTGCTCAAGATTATGTAGAGAGTAGCTTCGAAAGATACTCCAATCCCAACCGTAAGCCGACTTGATACATTTCATCGGCCTATGCGGCCATGGTTATAGAGCATTTTGCTCCTCTAACAATGATTCCGTCATCTCTCTCCTCAACTATACGAAGATATGCGTTAGGTTCTTTTTGTTCATGAGGTCTCTTCCTTCTGTCTCCTTTTACATCCGTCTGAGCGCATGCGGCGGTCAGATCATTTTCCTGGAAATACTTCAAGTAGTTAATAAATCGTGAATAATAATGTGTTTCGTATTTCTCATCCATTTCTTTGGTGGCGATTGAAAGCGCGATTACAGCGTCAAGTCCCATACATTTTTGTATGCAACCACCAGCTCTTTGAGCAAGCACGCGAATCATTTTCTGCTTCTTCAGCAGATCATCAACGTTTTGAGGGATGTGGGTGAACCGATTAATCTTTTCACCCGCTAAATGAGATTTTGCAGTTATTAGTTCTTCATATTCTGGATCCATCGCCAAGCCGAAAATAATAGATATTACGTTTATGCCTGGTTTAATCCTAGGATCAGTTCTTTCTATCAGTTCGCCCCCTACGTATACGTTTTTTCTCATTTTTTGCAAATCTAGCATGTACTCTTCGGATGTTCGCACATCCTCACCTGCGCCATTAATTTTCTTTATAAGAAAAGCTTTTTGATTATACGCGTACCAAATGCTCATGCAAACACACCTAAGACAAACAATAACGAAGCTACTAGTGAATGCTTAAAGGTGAGGGATATCCGTTCTGATGTTATACCTATGGATTGCATAAAATATACTTCCCGAATGGTTAGCGTGTCCGCTGACAGAATAAATGAATGAAAGTTAAGAGTTTAAGGGGCAACGCATGTGAGCGCACATTGGCAGATCACAGTGTATGTATTTTTCTATTTGTGGTTCTTTTTAAAATTAGAACACGCGCGGGGGGATTAAATAATTGTTGATTTTTCACCTGCTGGGATGCATTGTATAGGTAAGGGCAAATAACGCACAGGATTTTGGGACGTGCACCGGGTGCACGATCTTCTAAGTGCATATTTTTAGCTTCTAAGCCTCAAATAGAGTTACAAAGTCGTGTAAACCAGCTTCCCGATTAGATTTTTCCTTTCCTCCTCAAAATGATCAGCTTCCGCCCCTTTTCTAGAGGTTTTTCCTGAGTTTTGAAGAAGGCTGCCAACATGGCGTCCACCAGCTCTGAACGGCTGATTTGAAGATCTCTTGACCGTTCCAAAATGCAATCCAACTGTTCAACAGTTTCCTCATCAATTGAGAATCCGACTTTAACTTTACCGCCTTTCATAGCCGTGCACCTGGTGCACAGCCAGAAATAGGCTTATCCGATACTTAAATCAACCGGTGGGCAGCAACAGAGCAGAATTAGGCAGAATTATTTAATTCCCCCGCGCGCCTTGAATGCCGAGAAAGTTAATATCCAAGGAATGGAACTAATGATAAGCAACAATTTTATGATAGTAAAATGAACGAATAGGCTCATCAACCTCGTAGGACTTATATACGCGTTAAAACTTACCGCTTTAGATGATAAGTGGCGGAAATGCCTTCTCAAAAAATGCGAGCTATGAAAGTTGAGGAAGAAAAACAATGTTGGATCCTTACAAAATCAGACAAGACTTTCCAATCTTAAAACGGAAAATAAACAACCATCCATTGATCTACTTTGACAATGCAGCCACAACCCAAAAACCAAAACAAGTCATTGAAGCCATCAAGGAATTTTACGAAAATCACAATGCGAACGTTCACAGGGCTATCCATACACTTTCCCAAGAGTCATCTGAACTTTATGAGAACGCACATGAAGAGGCTGCCAAATTCATTAACGCAGACGGCATGGAAGAAATAATTTTTGTAAGAGGCACAACTGAGGCAATAAACCTTGTTGCATATGCTTGGGGTCTTCACAATCTAAAAAGCGAAGATGAAGTTTTAGTCACGTTGATGGAGCATCACAGCAACATAGTTCCTTGGGAATTGCTCTCAAAAATAAAAGGATTCCACGTTAAATATGCAGAAGTAAACGACGACGGAACCTTCAACTATGAATCTTTTGAAAACGCGATCTCGCATAAAACCAAAATCGTCTGTTTAGCCCATGTCTCCAACGTGACTGGAGTTATAAACGACGTGAAAAGAGTTGCGAAGATAGCGCACGAACATGGCGCCTTGGTGCTTGTGGACGGAGCGCAATCCGTCCCTCATCTACCCGTGGACGTTAAAGATTCGGATATAGATTTCCTTGCGTTTTCAGGACACAAAATGTTAGGTCCAACGGGCATAGGTGCCTTATATGGTAAACGCGGGATTCTTGAAGAAATGGAGCCGTTCCACGGGGGAGGCTCAATGATAAGAGAAGTTACCTTCAATACGATAACGAGGCGTTGTTCAATTTCTCTGAATGATTTGCCTTGGAAATTCGAAGCCGGAACACCCAACATTTCGGGTGGTGTAGGCCTGATGGCAGCCATAAAATACCTAATGAACGTAGGCATGGAGAACGTTAAAGCCCATGAGGAGATTTTGACGCAGCATGTAATGCGTCATATGCACGAATGTGAGACAGTTAGGATTTATGGTCCAAAAGACGCATCTCTGAAGTGTGGAATAATTCCTTTTGGTGTTGAAGGCTTAAGCTCGCATGATGTCGCCTTGTTCCTTGACAGCTATGGAATAATGATTAGAAGCGGTTTCCATTGTGCCCAACCACTACACGAAAAGTTTAGGTTAAAATCCTCAGCGAGAGCAAGCTTTTACATCTATAACACTTGCGAAGAAATTGAACAGCTAGTTGAAGCCTTAAAGGAGATTGAACAGTTTCAATGAATATGGTTGAAGATTATGTGGCCAGAATTGAAGAAACATGCGGTGAAGAAAGACAGTTCGTTGTAGTTTTTAAGCAATGTAAAAAAGATGAGGTAGCTGCAAAGATAATGAAAAAGGCAAATGTAGAAAAATCAATTTCGCGAATAGCTCTTGAATTAAGCTTTGAAGATATCTCTTTTCGTCTTTACGGGACTGGAAAGGCTATTTTTCGGAACTTGAAGGACAAAGAAGTATTGCAGAAAGTCTTAGCTGACCTTCTATTGTAGTTTGCTCAGTGTGATGTGTACGAAGTATCTCTCTATTTTGAATGTTTGGACTATATAGCAAACATAGTTCGCTAAGTTTATAAACATGAAGAGCTTTTTTGGCGCAGACTAGATGGAGACAATAATGACTTGGAAATAATAACATTAATCCTTAATGAAGCTCCGTATGGAGATGAAAAGGTTTGGAACGCTTTAAGACTGACAAGAGCACTAACTTCTTCTAAAATAGGAATGAAAGTGAACATTTACCTCCTTGGAGATGCAGTAAACCTTGCAAAAAAAGGGCAGAGAACTCCAGAAGGTTACTACAACTTGGAAAAAATGCTAAGAGAACTAGTGGGACAAGGCGTAGAGGTTATGGCTTGCAGCATGTGTCTTGATGCAAGGGGATTAACCGAAGAAGACCTAATTGAAGGTGTAGAACCAGGTTCGACAATGCTCCTCGCTTGGTGGGTTAAAGAAAGCCAAGGAGTACTATCATTTTAGTCAGCGCGATCTAGCATCAATGAAAGAGCTTATGCAAAGATCTTGAGCACTCAACTTAAAACCTTTTAGGATAACCATCGAAAAAACTTTGGTATACTGCTGCAAGGCAAGTTGGTGGTCGGGCGGGCAGGATTTGAATCTGCGACACTCCGGTCTCTACATGTACGCTTGGTAGGCTGGGTGACACCTACCCTAAGGTGGATGTCTACAGGTCTCCGCCAGCTAGCCCTGCCAGCAGGCTCGGAAGCTCTACCAAGCTGAGCTACCACCCGTGTCCGACCAAGATTTACAGAGAGGAAAATTCTAATTTATGTATTTCGTTCGTCCTCTAGAGATTTGGGCTTCATGGTTTTTCTATAGATTTGTGTTTTTACAGAAAGCATATCAGAATGAAACAGCAGAGCTTACAGCTGAAGAGCGATAGTGTTATTTTTCCCTTGCAAGTATTATGATGCGAGAAAGAGCGATGCCATACTTCACTCGTAAACAACGCTTAAAGATAGCTCTCGGGGGCTTCACGTCATTCATCGGATTCATAATCTTAGCGCTCACCATCCTTGTGGTTACAAAAACGGTAGATGTCGAGAACATCTTACAACTAGGCTTACTGGTCGATGTCATGGTGGTTATAGGAGCTTTAGACGTCCTCACAGGGATTCTGCTGCTTCGCTCAAGATGAACTCGTAAACTTTCTGTTTCTTTGTTAACACAGTGTGGGTACAGTAAATTCTACATTGTATATTTCTAGCAGCTGCTGCTAGAAATTATAAAGCATTATTAACGTGAATATTTCGAATATTAACATTTTCAGAAAACTAGAGGTAAAATAAGTATCAATAAGTAACAGAAGCAGAAGCTGAGAGATAAGTCAGATATTGAATCTTGATACCTAAGTAACATCTAAAGCCGCCTCTATCCTTCTTGTTACCGTGGGAAAGGAACTCTTCTTCGTTTTTGATAATCATATCCACCATTCCTAAGAATACAGGACACGCTCATTAACTTTTGGGAGCATACGAGGAATAAAAGAAAGCGAAATGGTAATGACGAGGCTACTGACTAAAATTTTTTAGCACTAGCAGCATTGCGTTGTATATAAGCTTGTCCGGCGTTGTCTCCAGCGTTCAGCTTTTTCCTCCATCTGCGTCTTCAATAGCTACAATTTGCATAGTGTATCCTCCTTATTTAAATTCCCATAAGAACTTCTTCGGCAGACTCTAAGCCTGTTCTAGGCTTCACGTTATATCCCAGTTTTTGAAGTGTCATTTCGATAGCTCCAATGGTGGCAGTTATGTCAGCCACACTTACATTACCCATGTGGCCGACTCGGAAGCATTTACCTTTCAAGGGACCTAGACCTCCAGCTACGATTACCTTGAACTCTTTGGCCATAATGTCTCGAAAGTCTGCATCGTTTACCCCGTTGGGATAACGCATTACGGTGAGAGTGTTGGCTGCCACCGTTTCGTCAGGAACAAGACCTAGGCCCATACTTTTAACCGCGGCTCTGAATGATCTAGCTATATCCTCGTGTCTTCTAAACCTATTTTCAAGACCTTCAGTTAGTATCATCTTCAAGCTTTCGTTAAGGGCATACACCATATTTACCGCTGGAGTGGCGAAATATTTGCGGGGGGCTTTCATGATAGGTATCCAATTCTGAAAATCACCGTAGTAGAAGTCCACTGGTTCACTTCTCCCCTCACATTTTTTTAATGTTTTTCCGCTGACAGCCAGAAGTGCCAGCCCCGGTGGAGCAGCTATAGCCTTCTGAGAACCAGAAGCGCAGATGTCGATATTCCAGTCATCCACCGGAACCTCCATACCTCCCAAGGAACAAACCGTGTCTACCACAAACAAGGTATCGGAATCCTTCGTTATCTCTCCTATCTCTCTAATTTTGTTTGTTGCTCCCGTAGAGGTGTCTACGTGAACCACAAATAACGCTTTATAATTATCCTTCGCAAGCTCCTCGCTAATTCTTTCGGGCGCCGCAATTTTCCCCCAGTCTACATTAAGCCTGGTTACGTTAGCCTTATGCCTAGCGCAAATCTCAGCGAACCTTTCGCCAAATAAACCGTTGATAACTACCAAGACCTTATCTCCAGGCTCTACGATGTTAGCAACCGCCATCTCTGTAGCAAGCGTGCCAGAGCCGCAAATTATTAGCACATCTCCCTTCGTCATGAAAATCTTCTTCAAATTTCCAATGGCTTCATCGAAAATATCCACAAACGCAGGGCTTACATGGGACAAGGTGGGCTTGGACAAAACTCTTAAAACTCTAGGATCCACCATCGTGGGTCCAGGTATCATAAGAAGTTCTCTTTCGCTCAACTTTTTCATTTCCTATCCATAAATTGGTTGGTAAAAGTTTTAAGCCTTTCGCGCGCGCGAGATGAGGGGTTTGTTTGTGGCCGAGTTGATTTCAACTTCTATTATCCTTCTCGTATATGCGATTGCGGCGCAAATATCTCTTGCGGTCCCGCGCGTGCCAGTGTGGTCATTATGCTTTCCAGCTTTTTCATTGTTAGGAGCAACATGTGTTGATAACTATGTCTGGTTTCGTACCCAGTTTCTCAGCTAACTTCTCAACCTTTATGTAGAACCGCTTTTCTAAGATAATGTTAACGAATTTTGTGTTCGCGTAGTTCTTTATTGTCAAAATTTTTTCTTGCGGATCTGACAGTCAAAACCCGTCCTCTTCAGTTGCAAGATGTGCAACTTTGCTTTTCTGAGTTTTTTCTTTACTTTTGTCAAACTTTAGTGCTTTGGAAGATCCTCCATGACCAGGTCTTTCTTTAAGTTTGTCAGGCAAATACTGCATAACCCACCGGTAACTCATCCCCGTCTCCTCAGCAATCTTGCACGCTATCTTCCCAGGCTTCAACCCCTCGCTAAGATATATCTCTCCAAGCTTTCCCAGCATCCCACTTTTCTCTCCGGCTGAAACATCTCTTCTACACACGTTACTTATCAGCCTCGCTACAAGCCTATCCTCCTCAGTCTCCACGTGATCAAGCCTCATTTTAGGCCAGTCCTCCTCCGCCGCGAAACGATGCCGCCCGTCTATTAAGTTTCCATGCTTATCCAAAAGCATCGAGTAAAGCCTCCCAACACGCTTAAACGAAGCCTTCAAGCCCATGATCACACGTTTTCAACTCACATACAACTCACCACATACAGCTTGTAAGAGATCAATCAGAACGCGCGTAGTTCACGAGTAGACCAGTAAAAGAAAGAATATCTAACGTTTATTTCATTGATCTAATAAAACAACATAGATAACTTACATAAGCTACCTAAAATGCGACTTATCTGCAAACAAGACTTAATCATCAGAAAATCCAATAATTTCATCACAGAAAACTATCAAGTTGTGTTTCTGCGCTACCTCAGCTATGATCTCTAGGTCCTGCTTTGAGAATACATGTCCTGTTGGGTTGGATGGGTTATACATCCAAATCATCCTAGTCCTTTTCGTTATTTTGCTCTCCAGGACTTCCATTTCTATTCCGTAATTCTTTCGCGCGCGCGACATTGGTCTTGCCTAGCGCTTTCATTAATTCTTTTTCATCAGCTATTTCATCTTTTTTTTCGATAGCTTCTCTCTCTTCTTCAGTCGGTTTTTCAACGGGTACAAGTTTCTCAACTAGTCCTTTATAGAGAAGTCTAAGTTCTTTAAGTTCCTCTCTGATATCTTTTAACACCTTGACACTCATGGTTCACGCCTTGTAATGTTTATTTAAGTTCGGTTTTATATTGGTTGCGAATTTCAGCAATCCCCAAACTCATAAGCTTCAACCTTATTCACAGCCATATCTCATGGACTCCTGAATCATCCTCAACGAAGCAACATTTAGAAGGCCGAACAAAATGGTAGTTTAACGGGCTCTCGATCTAACTCTAGGTTCAATTAGTGTCCATAGCCATTCTACGAATTCCCTTAAGTTTTTTGTTTGTATATAGACATCTCCTGGACCTGTTATTCGAGTCACTAGTCCTTCTCCACCCAGCAAAGTTTCTTTTAATCCCCCAAACTTTGTAACTTTATAGCTACATGTGTCACTGAAGGCTACTAGATGAAAGTTGTCAACAATCAGTGTTTGACCAGATTCCAAAGTGTGTTTGTCTATTGCTCCGAAAGTGTTTATGAATAGGGTGCCGTTACCCGTGACTTTTATCATGAACAAGCCTTGGCCGAACAATCCTTTAGTGAAGCCTTCCCATTTGACGTCTAAATTAACGTTTTCTGTTGATGCTATGTAAGAGGATTTTTGGATTATGTAGCCTTGGTTTGGCTTAACCTCTAATGTTTCTATGTCGCCTACAGGTGCTGAGACAAATGCTACTTCTCCCTGACCGTTTGAAGCTGTGTAATCGTTCACCCAAAAGGATTGACGCCCAAAAACTGCAAGACCTATACTGCCGAAAAGGCTTTTCTCTCTTTTACGCGTGTGTGCCTCTATGTTAGGATCCATGTAAGTCATCGCACCGGATTCAGCCGTTATTTTTTCACCTTGCTCTAAATTAACAACAAGCATTGAATAGGATGGTTTGTATTTTATTTCATGTTTCATTTAAATTCCTCTATTATGTGTTGTGTGCAGGTCTACTTTTAATTTTTGGAGCAAAACATTCTTATTTGTGCTTAACCAACATCTTGAATTGGTGAATCCTAAATTTGCTAGGCTTCGACCTGTTAGGGCTTATAGGTTTAATCATAATTGGTTTAGTAATTATTTTTGTCGTTCGTCTGCTTTTCATGTTAATTCCTGCGGCTCTTGTCGCCTTTGTAGTTTGGTTTCTCACAGACAGCCTATGGTGGGCTGGAATAGCGTTTCTGATCATTGCAGCCCTGTCAATACTTAAGAAGTTATGATGAAAAATGCGATTTATCTTGAAATATGGCTCAGATTACAGATTAGATTGCTATGGAATTGGAGGGGGTTTTCATAAAACTTTTATATGTAATGGTTTTGTGGATATGATAGACAAAGAGAGACTAAAGGTGCTTGGATGGAACCCAGTAAAAAACCGTTGAATGTGTTGGTTAAGCAATTGAACGCCCACATCGGAATTATGTTGAAAAACCGCTGTGAATATAGGGGAAAGATGATTAAATGTGACGGGCATATGAACATGCTCTTGGAGGGAGCAGCGGAATACAGAGACGGCAAGTTAACTATGAATTACGGAAACGTTTTGTTACGTGGAAACAATGTACTCTACATAATGTTAGACGTAGCTAAATAGCCATTTTGCCCGTTCCAGTCACATACGCTAAATTTTCCTCAAGTTCAGCTTTTATCATATGTTTGCGCCTGAAAAACCGCAAAATGTTTTCTACGTCACGCGTTAAAAGTTGTTGAGCGTTAGGATGTTCCTTCGTGACGTATTGTGGCCAATCAATTATCAATATATGCGTGTCAGGCTTCAAGATAACGTTGTATTCGCTCAAATCTGCGTGAACGACACTAGCCTTCAAATATGCCTTCCGAATGTTCCGCAATATTTCCTTTAGAACTTTTTTAGGCGTGGGAATTTCCTTGTATTCTGCAAGTTCTGCTCCCTCAATCATTCCCATTACAAGCACGTGGCGGTTTTGACTTAATGGTTCTGGAACAGCTACGCCATGTTGGAACACAAGTTTTAAGGCTTGAAACTCTTTTTCTGCCGCAAGTCTGGACTGAAAAAGCCAGCCAGTATGCTCGGTGGTATAACCTCTTTTCCTTATGGTTTGGCGAAAACTAATTCTGCCAAGTCTATGAAATTTTACAGCTATTCTTTCCTTTTTCGGGTTTAACGCGTCATAAACGTCTGCTTCCTTGCCTACTCCTAAAGGTTTTCCAAAAGCTTCAAGCACTTCAGCCTTAACGAACGCATTTATCGCTAGACAGTCGTATCCAGCATAGTTTAAAGTATAACCTATATAGGCGCCTTTCATTCGGCGAATGAGACGAAACTTGCCGAGGCGACCCAACCTGAAATCTGTTTCTTCAAGACTGAATTTTGCGAATTTTGCAATCAATTCTTTTGGGACAAATCCATGTTTGCTCATGGCAGTCTCAATGACTTGTAGCACTCTAAGGTCTTCAATTTCAAGTTTACGAAACACTTGAACCGCAATTTCAGCCGATGACATAACGACAGTAAATAACTTGTTTGCTAATAAGAAGGTTGAGCCTAAACCATTACAATTTTAGCTTCTCTAACCGATTCCTCGATCATTCCGTCTATATCCAGTTCTTCCTCAGCTTTCTTCACCATTTCCAGTCTTGCTTTAGTTGCAGGCCTTTTGGGAACTGCACTACATCCTTCAGTTTTTCTGGTTGAAATCTCAAAAGTGCCGATTTTCTTGGCTAATTTTTCCGTTTCCAACTTGTTAAAGCCCAAAAGCGGACGATGCACTGGATATTTAGTTGCAGCTTCGTTCAAAACTCTCAAGTTGTGTAGTGTTTGGCTTGCTTGTTCTCCAATGGATTCGCCAGTTATTATGCCTTCAGCTTTCTCTGTTTCTGCAATCCGTTCAGCAATACGATACATCATACGTTTGCACAAAATACACGTGAGCTTTCTTGGGCTTTCATTAACGAAAGTTTCAAGGTTTTTACCATGCGGCACAACGTAAATTTTCCCTGGAAAGCCGATGGACCACTCAAAGAGTTTTCTCGCGACATCTAAGGCTTTGGCGGTCGCCGCTTCATCTGTAAAGGGTGCAATATCAAAGTATACTGGAGTAGTTGGGCATCCGCGTTTCATTACAAGCCAGCAAGCCACTGGCGAGTCTATTCCTCCACTCAGCAAGCAGATCGCTTTAGGTTGGGAGCCTAATGGAAAACCGTCAACACCGTGCAGAGTTTCCGTATAGACATAAGCATAGTCGTCTCTAACCTCAACCGCCACAGTGAACTGAGGATTCGTTAAATCCACCTTTAAGTTTCGGTTCTTAAGGTTTGTTAAAATTTGTTTTCCAGCTTCTTTGCAAACGTCCATACTTGAATACGAATGTTTTCCAACTCTGTGGCAACGAACAGCAAAACTGTTTCCACTCTTCAATATCTCCTTTGCCAATTCAGAAGCCTTCTGCACAACTTCACTCATTTCCGCAGTAGTTTCAACGGCTGGAGAAACTGAAGAAACACCGAAAACCCGCGTTAACTCTGTAGCAGTTTCATGAGCATTTTTTGTTTTTATGTATATTCTGCCACTTTTGTGTATAATTTTTCCGTGAGAAATGCCATAGTGCTTTAAAACTCTCTTCATGTTTTTTAACAATAATTTTTCGTAGGTACGTCTTGTCCATTTACCTTTGATACCTATTTCTCCGCCGAATCGAACGATAACGGAATCAAAATTCACTTGACTTGACCAACCTACAATAGATTTTATAGAGGAGGAAAGAATGGATTTAACGGTTGTGTTTAAAGTCAAAACGCACAAGTGCAAAATCGTTGTTATCATTCTTTGTTTTGAAACCATTTTTTAGGTACAGTTCTATGGGGTCTGAAGGATTGTTCTCCGATTTTTTTCCCGCAAATGTCTCAAGAGCCTCAAACTTTCTTTTTCTAAATTCAGCTAATAGATCTCTAAGCATGGCTGTTCCTAATCCTCTTCTCCGTGCTTTTTTATTTGCAATGTAAAGGCATGCAAGGAACACAGCATCTTCGCTGGGCGGTCCAGAAGCGTACTCCTTTATTCGTGGAAAAAATTTTGCGGGTGCATATTGAATAAAGCCTATCGGAACACCGCTAAAATGTGCTATAAAGCCACAATTTCCAAACTCTCGCATTACTTCTTTGAACCATTCTCGTTTTTCACGCTCCATTTCTGGCTTCAACATTTTTTCATCAAATGTACCACTTGTTTGCCAGTAAGGCAATATTTACATGGACGGGGGATGTCTTTGAAATTATGCTTGTCAACTTTTTCAATTTTAAGCAATGTTTTTCCTCTTTACAGATGCTCGCGCTGTATATATGAATAACCATTAAGACTATACTAAAACTATTCCCTCGTGGAAAACAAAGCACAAAACAAAAATCACATGGTCACTATAAAACTGCCCATGAACCAGAAAATTGAGATAACATTTCTTGGAACGGGCGGTGGACGGTTTGCTACGACCACTCAGAAGAGGCGTACTGCTGGAATCCGTATAATCAGTGAAGACTTAAACTTTCATCTAGACCCTGGCCCCGGCGCACTGGTTTACTCGATTAACGAAGGTTTAAACCCTCAGAAACTTAACGCTGTTTTCGTTTCACACAGCCATCCAGACCATTACACAGACGCTGAAGTTCTAATAGAAGCCATGACCAAAGGCACAACAAAAAAACGTGGAGTTCTAGTCGCCTCGAGAAGCGCATTACATGGCAATGAAATGGGATTCAACCCTGTCGTTTCTAAGTATCATCAGCAAATGCCCGAACGTGTAATCGAGGCTTTACCAAACAAGAATTTCCAGATTGGCAACATCAACGTCTTAGTAACCGAAGCAAGACACACAGACCCCGACACTGTCGGCTTCAGATTTGCAACCTCAGAATTCGGAAGCTTCGCCTACACAAGCGACACAGAATATTTCGAAGGCATAAGCAAATACTATGAAGGTGTAAGGCTTCTCATATTATGCGTGATGGGACCTTCTGGGAAGCCTTGGAAAGGACATATGACAACAAACGACGCGATAAAAATCATCGAAGAAGCACATCCAGAACAGGCCATTTTGACCCATTTTGGAATGCAGATGATATCTAAAGGACCAGCAAGAGAAGCAAAACTGATCGAAAAAGAAACTGGTGTTCCAACAATTGCTGCTAAAGATGGAATGCAAATAAGATTTGGAGAAACAATAAACTTACAAAAAAGCAAGAAAGCCAATCAAGGTCTAAACAAATATTTCTAAAGAATTTTAACCTATGAAGCTGTATAGTAGGCATGAAAGAGTGTGAATCCATGCGACTCGTACTGCGAATAGGCGGCTCAGTTACAGCTTCACCAGTTAATCCATCCCTAATCAGCAAGTACACGGATTTATTGAAGGATTTGAAGAAACAAGGACATGAAATAGCTGTTGTCGTTGGCGGCGGCGCCATGGCAAGAGAATTTATCAATCTCGCGAAGGATTTAGGACTTGACGAAAGAGCTCAAGATGAAGCTGCAATTTCTGTTTCAAGAATCTTCGCTCAACTTTTCCTTCAGAAACTCGAAGAATTAGGCTGTGAAGCTGTCTCATTAACGATTGAAAATGCTGTGAAATGTTTACGTGACGGAAAAATCGCGGTTATGGGCGGCTTAAGACCAGGCATGACCACAGACACGGTTGCAGCGTTAATTGTTAAACAAGTAAATGCTGAAGTGTTTATCAAAGCCACAGACCAAGAAGGCGTCTACAATAAAGACCCTAGAAAGCATGCTGACGCCGTTAAACTTGAACAGTTAAGTTTTGAGGATTTGTCTCAAGTGTTCATTGAAGACAAGCATAAGGCTGGAATACACCAGATTCTTGACCCACAAGCAGTTAAGATTCTCAAAAAAGAACGAGTTAAGGTTATTGTTGTTAACGGGTTTAAACCTGAGAATGTTTTAGCCGTTGTTAAGGGAGAAAAAGTTGGAACACTAATTGCGTAATGGATTTAGATGCGTGTTTTTTGCGTAAGACTTATATGTCACGTTTGATATCAAACGCGACATCACTGGTGATAGCATGTTTAACCGTTCCCCACAACCATTCAGGCATTGGATGAGACACACAGCAAGTGTTCCGAAGGGCTTCCTCAGATACTGTGTGCTTAAACTCCTAAAGGAGAAGCCGATGTCGGGATCAGAAATAATGGAAGAAATTGAAAAGGAAACAGATGGACGATGGAAACCAAGTCCAGGCTCAATCTATCCGCTTCTGGCATGGCTTCAAGACAACGGCTATACAAAAGAGAAACCAACGGAAGAAAGCGGAATAAAACGTTACACGCTTACAGAGCAAGGTCAAAAATTCTTTGAGAAACAGGTGCAACTTAAAGAACACCTGCAGAAAAAACTAGGGTTTTTGGCACCCCCGTTTTTCGGTGGATTCTGGTTTAACTCTCACCGCGAGAAATTACGTGAACTCCGAGAACCTGTCAAACGATTTGCTGGAGCACTTTTTAATCTTAGAATGACTTTACAGGAAAATTTTACAGAGCAAGCTTTAAAAGAGATTGAGGAATTTTTGAACAGCACTTCCGAAAAAATCGAGGAAATAAGCAAGAAGCTCAGAGGGGAAAATAAATGAGTGGCGACATGGTAAGGGCTGATGGTTTAACTAAAGTTTTTAACAAAAGCCTAGTGGCAGTTGACCATATAAACTTTAACGTCAAGGAAGGCGAAATTTTTGGATTCTTAGGTCCTAACGGGGCGGGTAAAACCACGACAATAAGGATGCTCTCCACATTAACTAGGCCCACGGATGGCACAGCCACAGTCGACAGCTACGACGTAATAAAGGATGACAATGAGGTGAGGAAACTCATCGGCCTGGTTTCCGAAAAAATGATAATGTACGACAGGTTAACAGCCAAGGAAAACCTCTGGTTTTTTGGAAAACTCTATAACATCCCAAAAGAAATTCTCAACAAAAGGATCGACGAACTTCTAGAGCTGGTTCAACTAAGTGATTGGAAGAATTCTCAGGTGGGCACCTTCTCATCGGGTATGAGGCAGAGGATGAATGTAATAAGGGGATTGCTTAACATGCCAAAAGTACTGTTCCTAGATGAACCCACACTAGGTCTAGATCCCCAATCCTCAGTCGAGGTTAGAGAGTTCGTAAAGAAAATCAATAGAGAAAATAAGACGACGATCATCCTCACAACACACATTATGGTTGAAGCCGATATGATCTGTGACCGCATAGGCATCATAGACCACGGGAAAATCGTCGCCCTTGATACATCAACAAATCTGAAAAAGCTTGTTTCCGGAGCTGACACAACTATCTTGGGATTAGAGATTACAAATCTCACCACCGACATGATCACGTCGATACAATCTCTAAAATGCGTAAATTCCGTCTCTCAGGACAACTCCGCGCACATCAAGGTTCACGCCAATGGTAATGAAGCATTTGACACTATAATCGACACTATAAGAGCAGAGAAGGGCAAGATAAACCTAGTAGAGAACCTTCAACCCACACTTGAAGACGTGTTCCTACACATCACTGGTCGCGAGGTTAGAGACAAGGCAGACCAAAAGATGCCAATGAGAAGGCACAGACATTTTATGCCACGACGGAGGGTGAGGTGAGGCCGAGTGAGCGTTAAGAGTATGATCTCTCACAGCCTGGTGGTTGCTTGGAAGGACTTAATGGAGTTGTTTAGGAACAAATTAGGGCTGATTATGCTCGTGTTAATGCCGATATTCATGATGACCATGGTTGGCTTCATATATCCCTCTGACACGTCCATAAGCCACGTATCCGTCGCCCTAGTAAACGAAGATAATGGGGACAATAGCACAATGCTCATCACGGTCTTGGAGGCGATGAACAACAGCACGGAGATGATGACCATTACTAATGCTTCAAGCCTCGATGAGGTAAGGGACATGATCCAGAGGGGAGAAGTTGAAGGAGGCATAATAATCGCCAGCGACTTCACCTCGAGCCTCATGAGTGGAAAACAGGGAACCATCACAATCGTAACCGACCAATCTAACCCTCAGATGTCGATGTTCCTGCAGGGTGCCTTGAAGGAAGTGTTTGAACAGATAGGCCAGCAACTCGCTGGAATCGTGAAGCCTTACAGTGTTCAGACAGAAGGAGCCGTTCCAGGACACTTCAGTTATTTCGACTTCATAGCCCCTGGGATTATGGCCATGACTGTGATGATGAGCGTTATGACAGGGCTCCCTGCAGCTATCTCCCACGAGAGGGAGGTTGGCACGTTGGACGGAATGATGGCGGCTCCCATCAGCAGGCTTGCTATAATACTTGGAAAAACCCTCGCCCAGACTGCTAGGGGTTTACTCCAAGGGATTCTCATACTGACATTGGCTGTGGCTTTGTTCGGCGTCACCATTCACGGGAGCATTCTGTTAGTCTTTGCATTGCTTTTGTTGGGGGTGTTCAGCTTCGTTGGCCTCGGCGTTGTGATAACGTCGTTTGCGAAGGATCAGGAGACGGCTATGATGATAATGATGACTTTAATGTTCCCTATGATGTTCCTCAGCGGCGTGTTCTTCCCGATACAGCAGATGCCTTGGTACATGCAGGACATCTCAAAATTTCTTCCACTGACCTACGCAGCCACAGCTCTGAGGAAGGTTATGGTGCTTGGAGCAGGGGTGTCCATGATAACCACTGAACTCGCGGTACTGATAGGATTTGGGGTTGTCATGACGGCAATAGCTGTGCCAGTGTTCAGGAGAGCCATGACCAGCTAGGGCTGAAACCCATGTATGTATGTACCAATTCAATAAAGTTGATGTGAGGTTGCTAGATATGAATGGAAAACCACCATTAATAGAATGTAAACACTGCGGTTTAACCATACCCAAAAAGAAGAGAAGAGAACATCTAAAAAGGATTCATAAGATATCAGTCGGTTTGAAGGGGTGGATAGGCAAGCATTTTAGAGAACGCAAGTGGAAACATGGCTGGAAAAAACCGTCAATTATAGAGCTTGAATAGAAAAACCACTTCTGGAAAATTGAGGAATTACGAAAAAAATTAAAAGAGGAAGATGAGCGTGACGATATCTGTTGTTGAAACAATAAACCTTAGAAAGACCTACATGCTTGGCAAAGTTCCGGTGAATGCTCTGCAAGGAGTAAATTTGAAAGTTGAAAAGGTAGATTTAATCGCAATCTTAGGCCCTTCTGGAAGCGGCAAATCTACGCTTCTGAATATGATCGGCGCATTAGACAAGCCAACAGAGGGAAAAGTCTTCATAGAAGGTGTTGACGTTTCCACGTTAAATGGCACCGGATTGGCTGATTTAAGGCGGAGGATAGGCTTTGTATTTCAATTCTTCAACCTTATTCCACGGCTCACTGCAAGAGGAAATGTTGAATTGCCAATGTCCATAACTGGCTTAAGCAAGAATGAGCGAAGAAAACGCGCTGGAGAACTTTTGGAAACTGTGGGCTTAGAAGAAAGAGCGAATCATAAACCTGCTGAACTCAGTGGCGGTGAACGTCAACGTGTGGCAATTGCTAGAGCCTTAGCAAACAATCCGAAATTTCTCCTGATGGATGAACCTACAGGAAACATAGACTCAAAAACTGCAAACGAAGTAATAGAACTAGTCAAAAGGCTGAATGAGGAGAAAGGCGTGACCATAATAATTGTGACACATGACCAACAAATAACATCACAAACGAAGAGAACAGTGCAAATGCTTGATGGCTTAATAATCAAGGAAGAGGTGAATTGACATAAAAGTAAGTGACGTTTTCTCCTATGCCTTCGGTGCAATACGATTGAGGAAACTTCGTGCAGACCTAACACCCTTAGGCGTAGTCATCGGCATCGCAGCTATCGTTGCATTGCTTTCAATTAGCCAAGGCCTTCAAGATAGCATAACTGAGCAGCTTCAAACAGGATTCGCAACCAACACGTTAATTGTTTCTACTGGAGGAGGCTTCGGTACGGGTCCTGGCGCAATGACCGCAACTGAATCTGATTTCAAACTGCTAGTGAATCACACACAAATAATTGATGAAATAGAAGATGTTGCCATATCAGCGGCGGTAATTCAAAAGCCAGGCTGCTACATCAGATCTGGCGAAAGAGAGCTCAAGCTCACCGTAGTAGGCGTGAATTTCACCAAATACGCAAATATTTACAGCGGCACCTTTGTAGCTGAAGGTGAAGAAATACCTCTGAATGCGGAAAACAAAACGGTTGTAGTTGGAAAGCGAGTTAGTGACCCTTGGGATAATGGGACATTATTCTGCGATGTAAATGAAAACGTTGAAATCAAATGGACTAACATAACCAGCATTCCTATATACCCATATTTCATTTCAAGAAATGAAACCTATACTGGACGTGTTGCGGCTGTTCTTAAGGAGATCGGAGGCTTCGGCATCGGGCCTTCAGATTTTAGTGTTTACATTCCAACTTCGCAAGCTCACAGTTTCTTTGAAACCGATGAATGTGACACGATAATTGTGAAGTTAGAAAACGATGATGAAGCAACGATTGAGAGTGTTTCTGAGGCTATAGACGAGGCTTTTAGCGGCCAAGTTTCAGTAACTTCTTCAACAGCTGTGCTGGACATCATGTCATCAGTTTTCTCCACGGTAGAACTTTTCTTAGCTGGGATTGCTGCCATCTCGCTTCTAGTGGCGGGGATAGGTATAATGAATATTATGATTGTTTCGTTAATGGAGCGTACTAGAGAGATAGGTATACTGAAGGCTTTGGGCATGAAAAGTCGAACTGTGCTTTCCATTTTCTTGAGCGAAGCAGTGATAGTTGGTGTGATGGGTGCAGCGTTTGGCATAGCTTCAGGCTGGGGTTTAGCACACATAGTTGCAAGAGTCTTTAGTGGAGGAGGCGTTATGCCACAACGAGATCACACTGTAGCCGCAGGTGGAATGACAATAACCCCTGTCTTAACTCCAACAGTGTTCCTAGGCGCCTTCGCCTTCGGCGTAATAGTCAGCGTAATCTTTGCACTCTACCCAGCTTGGCGAGCTTCAAAACTCAAACCAGTAGACGCCCTAAGATACGAGTAAAAACTTCTGTTCCCGTAATTTCTTTCCGAAAAGAGACGAACCATTGTGCACTTAGAACATCAATTGCTGCACGATGTCCTAAACAAAGTTTAAACAAAACGTTCGCGTATCATATCAAAAGGTGTAACGATGTTGAATCGATTATATCCAGAACAACCACTTGTAGGAATAGGCGCGATTATCATTTGCAACGGTAAGATCTTACTTGAAAAAAGAAAGGGTGAGCCTGGAAGGGACAAATGGACTGTTCCGGGGGGTTTAGTGGAATTGGGTGAAAGTGCAGAGCAAACGGTGATGAGGGAAGTTAAGGAAGAAACAAACCTTGAAGTTGAACAGCCCGAACTTGTTGATGTTGTGAACAGTGTGACTACGGATGAAAATGGCAAAATAAAATATCATTTTGTAATCGTTGATTATTTTGTGAAACTTAAAGGTGGAACGCTTAAAGCTGCGGATGACGCTGCAGAATTGAGATGGGTCGAATTCAGCGAAGTGGAAAACTACGATTTAACAAAAAGTTTCAGAGAATTTTTTCAAAGAAATAGGCAAGAACTGGAAAAGCTTAATTCATGTCCTTAAAGAATAGTCTTGTTTCTCCCATCGTTTTGATGTCTAGGGCTTTAACTTTAACAACCATTGGGAGGTCTTGAACAACTTTTCCAAGCACTAGACAGTGACGCGGAGGCAAATCCGTGGCAATGGATTTGACTGTTTCTGCGTCCACTCTGGCTGCTCGTGAAACGGCTTCTAAGTCATGTTCGTTTGTGAAGTTGAAGAGGAAAATGTTGTCTGCTTGGCGGTATATGTTTTCGCGAATTGTGTTCGGCTGGTTTGTCACGAAAGTTGTGAATATTCCGAGATGTCGCATGCGTGTTACAATGTCGTCCCAATAGGTTTCACGTAAGTAGAGGTGAGCTTCCTCGGCGAATAGAAAAACAGCTTTGAGTTCCCAGCTTGTTAACAATTCAACAAGTTTTCCAAGCACGTATTCAACAACTATTTGTCGGTCAATGGAGGAGGTGTTTCGCAGGTTTATTATGATGGCGCCTCCTTCATTTTTAGCCTTGAGTAGGCTTTCGTTTAGAAGCATGGCTTCGGCAACGTTGTCTGTGAAGAAGCGAGAGTTTAGTAGGGCGTAGTAGCGTGAGAAGAGGGCGTCTCTGACGTGGTGGTTGCAGCGGCTGTTGCGTATGGCTTCACCTAATTCGTGTAGTGTGAGGTTGTCTCTTTCTTTTAGGCTTCGCCATATGGTTCTGAACTCGCGTGCGGATGTTCCGGGTAGATGTAGTGCGTGGATGAGGATGCTTAGCAAAACGTGCAGGTTTAGTTGTTTTAGGAGAACTTTGAAGTTTTGGGAAGGTGTTAGAACGTGAATTTTATTGTGGTAGGCGTTTCTTTTTTCGTCGGATGTCATTCCTAAGCTTGTGTATTCTCCGTTTAAATCGAAGACGACTACGGTGGCTCCGTATCTTATTAGGTTAAGCATCAAAAGTTTGGACAGATGAGATTTGCCAGTTTCTTTCTTCCCAGTCACTATGTTTAATCTTCCGTCCAGAGATGAAGCATCTATTGTCAAGAGCATAGAATCTTTCGTGCCGCCTAGAACTATTGGAAGTTTTCCAGTGATCTTTGCCATTTTTAGCAGAGTTGGAATTGGCAATTTTTTGATTGCTGATTGGGAGCGGGAGGGAAGCCATGAACTGTTTGGGCTTAAACTTTCGTTGTTCATTGTTGCACGGATTTTGCATCGGAGAAGCCTTGCGTCTTGAATGTATGTGATGTGTGGAGCAATTTCCAAAGGATCGAAATCCTCGCCTCGTATGAGTTCCCCTCCGTCTGGGAGGCTGCGGAGCAATTCTTCAAGGATGCCTGGAATGTTTGCGAATTGAACGTCGATTACTTGTACGATTAATCCTTTTCCAACGGCGCCATCTTCAATGAGTAGGTAGTCGCCTTTTTCCACGGTTTCGTTTGGAAAGCTTAGAATTTGGACTATGTTGCCTTCTTTCTTGTAGAGTTTCATGAACAGGTTTCACCTTTGCCGAAGGGTCCGAACAAAAGCCTATGCATGTCTGGTCTGTTGATGATTTTTAGGTCGTATTTGCGTGCGATGAAATGTTGCATGGCTATGACTTCGTTTGCTGTGAAAGTGCAGAGGATGTGGGCCAAACGTAGGGTTTCAGGGTAGCTTTGTGAGAGTAAGTCGTTTCCTAAGAGTTTTTCGAGGGCTTCGATTTTTTGTTCAGTGGGGACTTGTTTGTCTATATCGAGTCTGAAGGCGTAGTTTCCTTTGGTTAGTTTAGCCACGTAAATGTCACCTAATAACACGATTGGAGGTTTAGGCTTGAGGTCAGCTATCTTGAACAAGTAAGGCGGCTTATGATTGATTGGTATGTCTGTTATGAGGTATCCGTTGAATCTTAAAGTGGTCATTTTTGAAAAGGCTAAGACTACGTTCTGTTTTTTTCTTGCGTTGTCTAGAATTTCTTTGATGCGTTGGGTTGGAGCGTCGTTGATTCCTGAGGTTAGTGAGCCGTCAAAGAGGATTAGGCCGTTGGTTACTGTTTTTGAGAGCATTGTTTGTTGCCATCTTTCGAGGAGGCTTGCTATTCGTGTTGGCATTTGTAGAAGACTTGGCGAACCATTGTGGTTGTGTTCATAGGGAGAGTTGAGATATGCCCTCTGTAATGCAGTATAGACTTGTTTTTTGTTTTCCTCTGTCACATGAAAAATAAACGGCCCAAACCGCAAGTATCTGTAGTATTTTCTGTTTTTCCAGATGGTTGCTCCTCTGACTGCGATTACCATGCCTTTGGTTGTTTCACCGATTTTTATGCTTGAAGTGTCAACGGCTGCAACCATTGTTTCTTCCAGTCTTGGCTTTAATGGTATGGGTTGTAGTTGTGTGCGTGTGGTTTGTATTTGTTCTAGATTGTTGCTTTGTTGAAAAAATTGTTGATTTAGTTGAAAGGGTTGGTTTTGTGCGTGTTTGAGTGAGTGTATGCTTAGTTCTATGAGGCGTTGGGGTAATGATGTGTCTATGGTGGGTTGTGGAAAACTATATTTTGGGGTTGTTGTAATAGCTAGTTGTTCAATCAACATGATTCACCAATAACCAGTTGTTTGAGAAGGAAATATTTAAATGTTGTGCATGAACAAGATGCACAATTCAATATGCAATAGGTGAAAAGTTGACAGAAAAAGAAGTAAAGCCGCCTATACACGTGAAGATGAAGATAGGAGAAATAGAGTTCGAAATAGAATGCCAAGAAGAACAGCTTCAAGCAACAGTTGACAAAATCCTATCAACAGTAACGGAAAAGCTGAAAGATACGCGATTAATAACTGAAAGAACGGCATCGCAACCGAGAGCCGAAACATGTAAGAGCTTAATCCAAAAGCTTTGGGTAGAGAGATGGTTTGCAACTTCTAGAGGCTTAGGCGAAGTACATAGTGAAATGGCGAGGCGGGGATTTCACTACGACCGCACGGCTGTAGCTCATGCACTAATAGATCTAGTCAAAGACGGAATACTATCAAGACAAGGAAAACCAAGAAGATACCAATACACACAAAAAAGACCACCATAGAGTTCAGACTAAGATCTAACTGTTATCAACAAGTATTAAAGCCGATTTTAACAAATCATTGTTGGATGCGTCAAGATTATGCCAGCAAACCTGTCTTAGGGCTTACTAATTCTTTAGTATTCTTTTGTTTTGTGCCTTTATTGTTCATATGGTTTGTAGTTTTACCATGTGTTTCTTGCTGTTGATTTTCGGCTTGGTTTTCCATTTTGTTTTTCCTCTCGTAAGAGAGGGGCGTTGGGTTATATAAAGGTTTTCCTTTGTTATCCCATGTGTTTATATATTTGTTTGTTCCATGTATTAGTTTGGAGATGGTTTAAAATGGGTAAGATTAGTTTGTTTATTCGTTCAAGGAAGCAAGGGAGTTATATTGCGTCTGTTCCTTTAAAGAAGTTGGTTAAGTTGTCTGGTTTTCGTAAGAAGCGTTGGAAGTTTAAGGATGGTTGGTTGATTCTTGAAGCGTATTAATAGAATGTGTTACTACTACTACTGCTACTTTTTTTATTTATAGTAGTTAGTTAGATTGTTTGTTTAAAAGTGTTGAAAGAGTTGAGGTATGACTTCGATAAAGGTGGGAATATCCATGTGCTTTAAGAGAGGTTGAAAAATATGACAAGTAGAAAAAAGAAGCTTCGTTTGTGTCCTATACAAGATAAGAAGGTTGTTTGCGATGGTCTCTGTAATGTTGTCTTTGATGATGATGCGGTTCATATTTGCTCTATGCGTGAAAAGACTCTTGATGCGGCTTTAAATGTTGATGTTGGTTAGTTATGTTGTTTTGAGGATTTTATCCTCTTTTTTATGTTTTTCGCGCGCGCTATTCTTTGAAGTAATAGTCTTTCTCATCATAAGAATGTATATGCCCTTTTGGGCAAGTATGGTAATTCCGTCTTAATGTCGAAGTTTCAAAGCTCTTCTTGTAGCGCGCGCGGAAGGGCAAAGGAAAAATAGAGGCTTAAGACAATTTAGAATGAGGGAGAATTAAATGGGAAATTGGACTATAAGCTGGAATTTCAACAAGTCTAGCTATTCACTAGGAGAACAGGTTTTGGCTAGTTACTCGATGAAAAACACTGGTGAGAATCCACTTTATCTTTCAGACCTTGAACTGGATTTTGATTTTGGGGTATACAATCTTCAATCAATTAGCGGTAAGGTTGCTCCAAGAGAAGATAGATTCGTAGGAAATATTTGGCTCACATTGCCTAAGAATGTAGTTGGTAGAAAATTCTTTACATTGAAGTATCATCTACACGAGTTTATCGATAACAATTGGGTTGATTTAGGCATATACTCCTCTGAGAAACAATATTTCATAAGCATATACCCAACGCCATTCTATAGGGTATTCGTATCTAGGGGCTTGCCAGTTGAAGATAAAGCAGTAGGAAATCCTATTGCGGAAACAATAAGAGAGTGGGGATTCGAAACAGTCACTGTAGGTATTGAAGTGAAGGTTCCTGAAGAACAGGTTCCTATGAAAATAAGGGAAGAGATAAAGAAATCCGATGCAGTAACAGCTATTGCTACTCCAAGGTTCATGGATGCTTTAACAGGAACTTGGCGAACTTTGGAGTGGCTTCATAATGAGGTCGGGATAGCCTTTGGTATCGATAAGCCTCTTTTGATTTTGAAAGACAAAAGAGTTACCCTGCGGGGTTTGCCATCTTATCTTTCGAATCTAAAACAAGAACCAGTTGTGGAATTTGACCCTAATAATCTAGATGAACTTAAGATTGGTCTCCATAGCGTTATGCCCAGTTTTAGAGAATGGATTGAAAACAAGAGAAAACAAGGGTTTAACGAGTCACTTGGAAGACTAGTTGTCGGGGGATTAGCTGTGGTAGGATTCATAGCCGTAGTCAGTGGCATTATTGGAGCGCTATCTGGTTCGGATGGAAAATAGGTCAGCTTTGTTTTGAATATGCTAAATTGTTACTATCCGAAATTTCCATGTTTTTCTTTCATTCCTTAGATACTTAGCAAACAGATATGCCTCTTCATTGATTAGAGTTTCAATCTCTTGTTTCTTTCCTACTCTTATTCTAGGAATCTTCACCTTACTCTGAAAATGGAGGTTCAACCTTTTAACAAAATCTCCAGTCTTAGAATCGTTCGAATACTCTCTTCACGCGTGTAGCGCGCGCGCTAGTTATTTAAGGAGAAATATCGTGTTATTGAATGAGAGAATACAAATGTCTCTGAGGATTAAACTTCCTTGGGAAGAAAAAAAGAAGTGAAAGCCATGAGTGAAAGTGAAGTTAAGAAGTGTCCAAAATGCAGTGGAGAATTGGAGACTTTAGCAAAGGAATATGACTACGTGGATAACAGAATTGTTCATCTTTGTTGTAAGAATTGCGGTTACATTGAGTCTTACAAGGAAATGAAGAGAAAATCTACAAATGTGGAACTCAGAATCGACGAAAGATTGACGCAAGACGCAAGAAACGTCTTGCTTAGACATTATTCTTCCAAATCTACAAACCAAACAGCAATAATTCTTACTCTTGCTATCATCTTTTTCTCATTTGTTCAAGCTTTACCATATGCGGAAGTATTACCAAATTCCCTAGTAAATCCGTTTGTTGTATTATTCCTGGCTGCACTTTCGTTTCTAGCAATTCGTGCTCTGTCAAGGTTATTTCTTTGGGGTAAGATGGCTGGAACTATTCTTTATGTTAGAATGTTGACTAAGAAAGAATTAGAAGAGGGGAAGCATTTGGCAGGGCGCACACTAGAGCGTTTAATTCTGACACGTCACCTAAGACTTGACAAGGGCGCTGCAGAAGAAACTAAAAAGCACATGCATCTGATAGGGTGCGTGCTGAATTGGTTGACGAGAGAACCATATAACCACATTGTTTTTCTCTGTATATTCGCCATATTCGCGATATTTTCAGCCATATTCTCAGTTCCTCAACCTACTATTTGTTTTTATGTCATCTGCTTGCTTGTGGGCATGGTGGTGATACTTTTTGGTGTCTATAGATATACTCAGAAGGAGAGGAATAAGCCATGAAGCGCGTGCTATTCATGTAAGTTCTTAATGTCTCTCTTTTTCTTGATGGTGCTATTCTTTTGTTCTGAAAATTGTAAGAAATTGCGGTCTGAGGATGTTAAGATTCTATCTGAGGAGTATGAATAAAAGCAATTTCTGGAGTTTGTTGTGTTTATTGTGTAATCGAGTTAGGTATGTTTGTTAAATGGTAATTCAAAAGTGTTGTATGTGTTGTTGATATGTATGTTATAGATGTAGATGTGCTATAGATACAAGATTAAGTTTATATGTGAGGTTGTATTATGTTAAAAAGTGTGGTCTAAAATGAAGATAGGGAAAAGATTTAGAAAAATTCGTTTGGCGGTGTTTTATTTGCCGTTTGGATGGGCTTTTAGTTGAAAATCAATTTTAAATCTGTTAATCTTGGTAAATTGGCTTATGATCTTTCGCAAGAGTATGGAGAGGATAGGTTCGATGAGCCAGAGGTTAAGAATACTTACGGTCGTCATGGCGAATATGTGCTTGTTGGTCAGGAAAAGGCGACTAATGAGAACTGTGGAATATTTTTTGGTCGGAGAGGTTGTCTTCATGTCGAATCGCATGGTGGAAACAGATTGGATGGCACGAATCAAGAGGGCAAAGTTTATGTTGAGAGAATTTACAATAGTTGCGATAAGCCTAGTTGCTCAGTTTGTATGAAGTATGGTTGGGCAACTCGCCAAGCGGGTAAGATGGAAGAGCGGTTGAATGAAGCGTCAAAAGCTCTTGGTCTTCCAGTTGAGCATATTGTTTCTAGTGTTCCAGTCAAGGATTATGGTTTGAAACTTCCAGCTTTGCGTTCTCAGTCTGTTAAAGCTTTAAAGAGGCGTGGTATTGTTGGCGGTGGTCAGATTTTCCATGCTTTCCGTTACAACAAGAGGAAATATTGGTATTTTAGTCCTCATTTCCATGTTTTAGGCTTCGTTGGCGGTGGATACCGTTGTCGTGGATGTACGAAATCTTGCGTTGGCTGTGACGGTTTTGAGGCTCGTACTCGTAAAGAGTTTAAGAAAGATGGGTATATCGTGAAGGTTTTGCCTAAGCGAAAGACTATTTTCGGTACTGCTTGGTATCAGTTGAACCATGCTTCTATTAAGAAAAATATTTCTCATTTCCATGTGTTGACTTGGTTTGGAGCTTGTAGCTATCGGAATTTGAAGGTTACTGTGAAGCGTAAGAAGAAGGCTTGTCCTTTGTGTCAACGTGATTTAGTTCCGTTGCGGTATTCTGGTGGTAAACGGCGCATTTTGGCTGATTGGATTTCTGTTTTTGACCATGAGGTTGAACGTGACTCTTGGGAGGATTACAGAGAGGATGGTCAAATCGTCTGGTTTGAGAAGGTTGATCGTGACTATGGCTAGTGATAACTCTGTTCCTTCATTTGAAAAGGCTTTGGCTATGTTAAGAAAAGACGTTCCAGTAATGGATGTTCATGCGTTGATGCAGTTGTTTGTAGAGTTTATGCTGTTAAGGGCTAATTTTCGGGTTGACCGTAATTTAAGGCATGAGCAAGAAGCTGATGTTATGATGGACGTTTGCAAAAAAGAACTTGCTAAGCGTGGCTGTGTGGTAGAGGAGTTTGGTAACGTTGGCTAAGCGTAGTCGGTTTCATTAACGTATTCGTGCTATTAAGAGTGAAGTTGAAAGGAGTCTCCGTCTTTCTGAGGATTTTAATGTCTGTTTAGAAGCAATTTACGATGCTGTTGAACGGTTCAATAAATGTTGTGTTCCGTTGACAATTTCCCAGATCATTCGCTTAAAAGCGTTGCATGTCAAGATTTGGGGTTATCCAGTTGCTATGGTCAATGATATGAGTGAAGAAGAGGTTAGGCAATGGAGAGAAGCACATAAGTAGCGAAAGGAGAGAGCATGGAGATTGTGCTGGTTGTGCATGTTTCCTTAAAAGTTGCATTGCTGTTATCGATGTCAATTATCGTATGGTTAAAGTTTACGATGTCTGTTGTCGTTCATGCATTGAACGTTATAAAACGTTAGTAAAGTCCGTTAGGGTTTCGGTTGGGTAGGTTAGCGGACACGCTAACCATAAGATGAATGTTAAAGAAAAGAGGGGTGTTTATTTGCGTTTTCGGTATATTTTGATTCCGTCTATGTCTTGTATGTATGTGAATCCGTTTTCTAGTAGGTCTGTTGCCTCTTTGATTGTGGTGGCTGTTTTGCATGTGTATTCATCTTCTTCGGTTAGGTTGATTAGTTGTACGTAAATCAGAGTGGTGTCGATGCTTTTGTGCCCCATTTGTTGTTTAACGTATAGGATGTCTCTTGTCTTGTGGTAGAGCATGGTTGCGAAGTGGTGTCTAAAATCGTATAATCTGATGTTTTTTAGTGGTTGGTCGTTTAGTTTTTCTGCTAGGTTATTTCTCATGCGTAAGTATGAGTGTGCGTAGTTGCTTGGTGTGGTTTTGAATAGTTTGTCATTTTGGTTCAGCTTGTTTATGTTGATGTGGTTTTGTAGTGCCATGTTTAGATTGTTGCTGATTTTTAGTGTTCTTGCAGAGCCGTTTTTGGCTGTTGTTGGATAGATTAGTCTTTGGTCTGTGTCTATATCTTTCACTTTTAGTGTGCATAATTCGATTGGTCTTAGTCCTGTTTCTTTACTAAGTCTCAGTTTGAGTGATAGTCTTGGGCTTGCTCTTGCTATTAACATTTCCAATTGTTTTGTTGTTGGGATTCTTCGGTTTTTTGCTTTTGCTTTGTATTTTGGCTGTTGCCATTGTATGCCGTAGTATTGACAGTATCGGTTGTATGCTATACAGTAGTACTTTTTTGTTCCGTTTGTAACGGGCTTGTTTGCGATGAATTGTTTTACTTCTTCGGGATTGTCTAGGTTTGCGTGTTGGCTGATGTATGTTAATGCTTTATCAACAAATTTTATTGTGGTGTCTGCTTTGTTGTTGTTTTTCATGTTGATGAGAACGTTTATAATTGTGGCTGGTTTACCAGTTTTTTGATGTTGACTTGCCAGCAAACCTGCCACCTGAAGCCAAACACAAGTGGGCTGAAGCCTCAGCAACAAAAAATCCCAAACAAAAACTTCAACTTCTAAAAGAGTTCATGAGCCTCGTCCCAAAACACAAAGGCACAGAAAAACTCTGCTCTCAAGCCAAAAAGAAAATGGCTTCTCTGCGAAAAGAAATCGAAGAAAAGAAAACCAAAAAAGCTGGCAAAGGCGGACCAAAATATTTCATAGAAAAGGAAGGAGCAGCCCAAATCGCAATCATTAGCCTCACAAACACAGGAAAAAGCAGCCTAATCACAGCCACCACAAACGCAAAAGCCAAAGTTTCACCCAGCCCCTACACAACAAGAGAACCAATACCAGGCATGCTCACCTACAAGGACATCCAATTTCAAATCGTAGAAGCCCCAGCACTAATGGAAGGCTCCGCCGACGGCAAAGCATGGGGACTCCAAACCCTAGCCACAGCCAGAAACGCAGACGCGCTAATCATAATGATAAACCTAGCACAAGACCCTGTCAAACAACTAACCCTAATCCTAAATGAAATGGAGAAAGCCCGAATATTCATAAGCAAACCTAAGGTACGCGTCGAAGTTGAAAGAAAATTCATGGGCGCTAGCTTAAGGATAATCTTAATCGGAAAACTTGTCAACTGCACACTTAACGACGTCAAAGAACTCCTCAAAAGCTACCGCATCACAGACGCCGTTGTCAAAATCTATGGCGAAGCCACACTTGACGAAGTTGAAGAAGCAATATTCGAAAGCACAGTATACAAGCCAGCCATTATAGTTGCAAACAAAACTGACTTAAACAAAAGCAAAGCAAACCTCAAAACACTAGAAGCCTACATAGGCAACCAGTTACCCATCGTCGCAATTTCATGCAAAACACGCCAAGGCTTAAACACACTCGGAGAAACCTTATTCAAATCATTAAACATAATACGCGTCTACACCAAAGAACCAAACAAAAAAGAATCCTCCAAAAGACCATTCATCCTCAAAAAAGACGCAACAATCTACGACCTAGCCAAAAACATCCACACTGATTTCAAAGAAAAATTTTCCTTCGCCAAAGTCTGGGCTAAACGTCTCACTTTCAGTCCACAAAAAGTCGGCTCCACATTCACCCTAGAAGACGAGGATACAGTCGAAATCCACACGAAGTAACTTTACTATCTTGACGACTTAGCTATCCTCTCTTTTTCATGACGTTTAGCAACTGCATAACTCTTCATGTCATGCCTCGCCGCCAAAATCAATTCCTCTGCTAAACATTCTGCTAATGGACGCGGATTCTGCATCGAAGCCTTCCTCGCCCCTTCAGACAAAAGCCTCAAAGCCAAATCAACCCTCCTCTGAGGAGAAATATCCACAGACAAATGATAAACTATGCCTCCGTAGCTGAGTCTCGTCGTGTCTTCGCATTGTGCAGAGTTCTCCACAGCCTTCGTAATCACTTCTATAGGATTTTGGCCAGTACGTAAATATATTATTTCCAAGGTGTGTTTCAGAATGTTTATGACCTTAGCCTTCTTCCCAGCATTTTTCCCCGGACGCATAAGATTATTCAAAAGCCTCTCAACAATGTTCACCTTTGCCTTACGGAAACGTTTATGCTCATGACGCCCCATGCTATGAGGAACCACAACTGGCTTCAAAGATATGTATCTCTGTAAGCCTGGGTCCTCAATTTCAATGTCTTTAAAACTCCATTTCCCAAAAAGTTTAATTTCACTTTCTTGTTTCTGACTCAAAATTCTCACCGCATCGGTTTCTCTTTCCTTCCAAGCACAAGCTCCTTCAACGATATACCGTTAACCGTTATGACCTTCCAGCGAACTCCAGGAATGTCACCCATCGCTCCTCCACGCGAACCACCTATGCCTTCAACCACCACTTCATCATGCTCATCAACAATGTTAAGGGCTCCATCTCCAGGCATAAAAGCAGTTATGAGACGACCGTTCTTTATCAATTGAGTCCTCACACATTTTCTTATGGCACTGTTAGGCTGCTTACTTTCAACACCCACTTTCTCAAGAACTATGCCACGGCCCATGGGTGCCCCTTTAAGAGGATCAGCCTTCACGTCTAAGCGCAGCATCCGTCGTTTATAATATATGTTACTCCAACGAAACTTCTTCCTCTTAGCCAACAGTTTTCTCGCCGCGAATTCACCCTTTGGAGACTTCGAACCCATGATTATGTTTCCTCTTCGCTACGTCTAATCACCTTCTAATATTTAAACTGTAACGTGAAAAAATAGAACACTTCTCCAAGCGGAAATTATTTCAAATTTTAGGCTTTCGTTATTTGCAACTTCAATTTTTTTCCACTGCGGTTATATCCTGCAATGTTCCTTTCGTCTTCAAACGGAAAACCTACAATCATGAGTATATTCCCGAAAAAATGGTTCAAGTCCATGGTTGACGGTGCTAAACTTCCAGAAGGATGAGAATGGACCATTCCAACAATGGAGAAATCCATGGGCAACATATGAAGTGGAATGTTAGCGAAGCCCCGACCATAGGTTGCAAGCGGAGGAACAACAAGCTCAGAAATCCTAACCAAATTCTTTTTCTTTTCGCCTCGAAGAAGCAGAATTGTTTCCTTTGGATAAAGCCTTCTCGCACCTTCAAAAATCATTTGTAACAGCTCTTGACTGATCGAAACGGTTATACCAGCTTTCATACAACCTTCAAAATTGTCTAAGCCTTAATTACCTTTACGAAAATAAATGATGCTAAGTGATCGATCATGGCTGTTTGGCGGCTGCTCAAACTTGAAACTTACAATGCGTTTATGAACATGGCTATTGACGAAGCTATCATGAAAGCTAGAATTGAAAATCATGTCCAAAACACGTTAAGGTTTTATTGTTGGAAGCCGTCCGCTGTCTCCATTGGAAGATTCCAAAACATCGAAAAAGAAGTGCAGTTAGATAACTGTAGAAAACATGGCGTTGATGTTGTTAGGCGAATAACTGGCGGAGGCACAGTTTATCACGACTCTGAAGACGAAATCACCTACAGCGTGGTTGCCAACAAAAAAGACTTGGAAGCCCCAGACATCACAACTGCCTACGCAAAAATATATGCTGGACTGGCTGAAGCTGTCAAAATTTTAGGCTTAAGAGCCGATTTTAACAAAGGCAACGTGAAAACTTGTCCAAACTTGATGGTTAACGGTAAGAAAATTTCTGGAAGTGCACAATCTCACAAGAAGGGCGTTGTGTTACAGCATGGCACGCTTCTCGTTGATGTTGACTTGAAAAAGATGTTTACTTTCTTGCGTGTTCCATGGGCTAGGACCTGTATGGAAGTTGTTGGTGTTGCAGAGCGTAAAATCACTTCAATAAAGAAAGAGCTAGGGAGACACGTTTCAGTTGAAGAAGTGAAAGAAGCTTTAGTTAGAGGTGTTCAGAAAGCCCTTAACATGAAACTCGTGAGAGGCGAATTGACGCTTTATGAGAAGGAGCTTGCAAAAAAACTCTGCAAAGAAAAATACGCCACTGGCGATTGGAATTTTCACGGTAGAAGCAGTTAGAATTTTAATGTTAGATGTCAAGGTTCGAACAGCCTAACGGTTTGTAATTTTCCATTTCACGCCTTGCGGTGTATCCTCAATTATTATACCCATACTTCTAAGCTGTTCCCGGATTTTGTCCGCTGCTTCCCAGTCCTTGGCTTTTCTTGCTTCCTCTCTTTTACGGATCAACTCTTCTGCCTCTTCAGGTAGTCTATCCTTCCGCTTGATTTCACCTATCACACCGAGAACTTTGTCAAATCTCATCATCAGTTTGTAGACTTCTTCTGCTTCTTCCTTGCTAAGCATGTTGTCATCCAATAGCTTGTTCACCTCTCTAACGAAGTCGAATAATGCGGCTAACGCGACGCTTATGTTCAGGTCGTCATCCATTGCCTCTTCAAAACGTCTTTGCACATCATTCATTAAAGCCCTTATTTTTTCTCCGCATCCGCTTCCATCAGCGTCCATCAGTCTATACACGAAGTTTATCAAACGGTCTAACGCGTTCTTTGCAGCCTCTAACCCCTCAAAAGTGAAGTTTAACTGTTGCCGATAATGGGTTGACATAAGCAAATAACGTACAGCCTTCGGATCATAACCCTTGGCAATCAAGTCCCTTAAAGTGTAGAAGTTGCCGAGGCTCTTAGCCATTTTCCCTCCTTCGACAAGCAAATGTTCATTGTGAAGCCAGTAGTTCACAAATTTTTTACCTGTTGCCGCCTCGCTTTGGGCAATTTCATTTTCATGATGAGGAAATAGATTGTCTACTCCGCCAGTGTGGATGTCTATTGTTTTCCCTAAATATTTAATAGCCATTACTGAACATTCGATATGCCAACCCGGATACCCCTTTTCACACCACGGCGATTTCCAATTCATTATATGTTTGGGGTCATTTATCCAGAGGGCAAAATCAAACTGGTTTCTTTTATCTGGATTGAACCCTACTCTTCCCCCAGCTCCCAGTTTCAATTTTTCAATCGTGTTACCAGATAATTTTCCATAATCCTTGAATTTTGCAACATCAAAATATACAGACCCGTTCACGACGTAAGCATAGCCTTTCTTTACTAGTTTCTGTGTTAGCTCTATCATTTCGTTGATGTGATCTGTGGCTTTAGGTCTCACCATTGGCTCTTCGAAATTCATTTTTTCAGAATCTTCCAAGAATACTCTGATATAGAAGTCGGCTATTGACCAAGGGTCTTTCTTTTCTTTTTTCGCTGCGGCTTCCATTCTATCTTCTCCTATGTCAACATCCTCAAACATGTGTCCGACATCAGTGAAATTCATAACCTGTTTGACCGTGAAGCCTTTGTATTCCAGATGCCTCCTTAAAATGTCTGCAAACATAAATGCCCGCAAATTTCCTATATGAGCATAATCCCAAACGGTTAAGCCGCAGTTGTACATCGTAACGATACCCTTCTTTAGCGGCTTGAATATTTCTTTCTTTTTCGTGAGGGCATTATACAATTTAAGCATCTAACCACTCCACTTTCACGTTCTCTTTACCTCTATTGAAACATTTTAGCCACATAAAGTATTGATTCATCTAAGTTATATTTTTCTTTCACGCTAGAATGATGAGAATTTCAATTTTCGGTTTTGTCAGCTTACAAGGCAAAGAAAGCTGATTGAGAGCTTATTAAGTGTTGTAAGTGACTAATCGTATCTTTGCTTCGGGAAAACATGTTAATTCTCGCAATTCTAGCAACGGGTGGACTTTTTCCAGCATCTATACCGTATAGGCATTCAGTTCTTACAGATTCTACCAGTTGTTCTTTTTCCGTACTGCTAAGACTCGGGTTCTTGTATATCTTATTGGTCAAATCCGCCATTGCCTCGATAAGAAAACCTCCTGTTCCGCAACATGCATCTAAGACTTTATCTATCATCATCAGAAACCATGGTTGTCAAGATATATTGGAGGAAATTAAATGGGAAAATGTAAAAAATGTGGAACAGTTGTTTCATCGCCTAGGAAGAAGTGGACAATGGCTGGACGTCCATCCAAAGCTGGAAAAAGAATGCAGCTGGAAATCGGCCTTTTCGACTGTCCAAAGTGCAAGAAGCCCTTCCGAGAAGTACTAAGCAAGAAGATTATTTAGGCACACCGAATACGGCCAAAAAAGGCAAAAGAAGCTGCAAGTAAAACCGATGTAAAAATGAATGCCTCCACATTGACTTTAGGATTCGCCAGAAGAGCCACGGGATATAAGCGAGACTGCGCGGGGAATCCCTTAGTATTTCATATGCTATTTAGCACACGCTCTTAGGCCGCGGTTTTATCCCATGGTGCCATTTTCCTTGTCGCTTCATTCTCTTTAAGGCTCGTTCCTTCCTTTTCCGTTTTTTCCTAGATCTTTTCATCCCTTTTCAAATCCTCTCTTAGCATACATTCTTCGATCTTATTATAACCCTTCGTACGGGAAAGCTACAGTACCGCGTTCGGCCGGAGAAACCAGCACAAAGAAGGAGACTATGCATAAACAGAGTGCACAATACTGGGTGTTTCACGCAAGGTCGTTGAGTTACTTATCCTTTGACAGTTGAGTAATCGCGCGCTAGGGTGTTTAGAAATTAATTAGTTTGGTTTGTTATTTTTATCTGGGAAGAGTTCTTTGAGTATTCGGCAAGTGCTTTCTTCGTTGAACTTGAGTTGTATTCGTGGGTTCTTGACGTCTTTTTACCATGGAGAAGGAGCTGGCAGGAAGCCTTATCCTGCTGTTTGCATGTTGAAGGCTCAGTTGCTGAAATATCTGTTGCGTGTTCCAAGCGATCGGCGGCTTGCATTGTTGCTGAAGAGGAACCGGCGGGTCGCCAAGGCCTGTGGCTTCAGACGTGAGACTCCTAGTCATGGGTTGTTCACCCAGTTTAGGCATAGGCTTGGCAAGGATGGATACGAGAAAATGTTCTTGTTGCTGCTGAAGCAGCTGTTGAAGGATGGAACGGGTAAGGGAGAGGTTGTGGCTGTTGATAGCACTGCGGTTAAGGCTTACAGTCAAAGAAGTTTGGATAACAAATCAGGAAAAAGCGACCTTGAAGCCCGCGTAGGAAGAGGCAGAAGAGGCTTCCTTCTAGGCTATAAAGTGCATACAGCATGCTGCGCAAGCTTTGAGTTGCCGCTTGCGTTCACAGTGGAGCCTTGCAACCGCAACGACAAATGCTTCATCCAGCCTTTGCTGGAAAAGCTGAGGAGTCAAGGCATAAGCTTCAAAACTGTTTTGGCTGACGCCCAATACGACTCATCAAAGGTTAGAAAAGTGGTGGAGGAGTATGGTGCTGAACCAGTCATACCACACAGCAAATGCTCCAAGATTAGAAATGCCTTAAAGGTTGGCAAAGACTTCATCGTGAAAGGGGTTAAACGGTTAGTGAAGCTGTTCCGGAAACGTGTAAGCGTGGAACGCGTGTTCAGCAGAGCCAAAGAATGGCTTCTCCTAGACCACTTGAGAGTTAGAGGCTTACAGCAAGCGTTCATCCATACCTGCTTAAGTTTCTCAGCCATGCTGGCCGTGGCTTTAACAGCTGTCAAGCAGCATAAACCAAGCCTCATAAGAAGTATCAAACACTACACAACCTAATGATGTGAAGAAGAGATGTTAAAGAGACGCAAAGATAGAGTTAACCATCAAAGAAAAACCGGGAAAAAGGCAGAAGACAACTCAGAACTCTACTTTTCAGATAGAAACACCCCAATCAACGGGAAAAAACAAGCACAGAAACTCCAAAAACAGCAGCAACCACAAAATCAACAGCAATTTCTAAACAGCCTAGCGCGCCTATTTAGAAGCAGAAGAATCACACGCGCGCTACCAGTCCTCTTCCTCTTCGAAGTTTTCGTCCTCGTCCAATTCAGTTTCTTCGTCAGGTTCGTCGAACAAACCTTCACCTCCAATGTTTGCTCTCTAAGTTGCGTGGCGCGCGCGACACCCCATAGAAAAAGTTGGTTTATATGGAACAGTTTTTGTCATTTCTTTGCCTTCTTTTCAAGTTCAATTTCCCTCGGACATTTTAAATCGTATATTGCATAGTTGTATTCTCTTATGCGACAATGTTTAATCCCATCCTCATTCCAGTTGCAGTTTTCACAAGCCCAATGTTTAATTTTGTTTGTCATTCTTCTTCCCTCCTTAGTTTGCGTCCTCTTTTGTTCCCGCATCCATTGTTGAAGGTACATTTTCATCCCGTGTATTGTCGCCTTCGCTTTCCTCTGTTTTTTCTTCCACGCCCTTACGAGTACGACTCCACTTCAGTTTATCGTAGTACCAAGCTATGACTAATCCAAGCAGAATCCATGATAGAATAGCAGAAACAAGAAGTTTCAAGTCTTCCATCGTCATCTTTCTTTCTCAAGTTTTTTCCTACATTCATTTGCCCATTCCCCCACTATCCGAGCCTTCTCGAAACGAGTAAGTCTAGGCGGCCCTATCAAAACCTTCTTAGACGTGTCCTAATACACTCCGGCGCCTGGCCCCATTCCTCCCATTTCACCAGGCGGTCCTCCAGGAGGCATTGGCGGAGCTTTCATCTTACCAGAGGCGATTACATCGTCTATTTTCAGTATCATGGAAGCTGCCTCTGTAGCCGATTTGATTATCTGTTTCTTAACAGCAAGTGGCTCAAAGACTCCTGCTGCACTCATGTCTTGAACTTTCCCAGAGCGAACTTCTATTCCAGCCCATGTTTCGCCTTTTTCGTGTCTTGCCCTTAATTCTGAAATTATGTCGATCGGGTCTAAGCCAGCGTTTTCGGTCAGTGTTAATGGAACTGTTTCGAGGGCTTCTGCAAAGCATTTAACTGCAAGTTGTTCTCTTCCCGGAAGGGTTTCCGCATATTTCTTGAGCACCCGTGAAACCTCAAGTTCTGGTGCTCCGCCTCCAGCCACCACTTTTGGTTCTTCAACTATGTCTCGAACCACGCACAAGGCATCGTGAAGTGAACGTTCCGCTTCGTCCACTATGCGTTTTGTTCCACCCCTTATCAAAATCGTGACCGCACGGGGATTCTTGCAGCCTTCTACAAACGTCATTTTATCATCGCCGATTTTGCGTTCTTCAATAAGGCTTGCGTTGCCTAGGTCTGCAGGGCTAATGTCATCCAAGTTTGTTATTATTTTTCCGCCAGTGGCTTTTGAAAGCTTCTCCATGTCTGACTTCGTGATTCTACGAACTGCAAGTATTCCCTTTCTACTCAAGAAGTGCTGAATCATGTCGTCTAAGCCTTTCTGGCACAAAACCACGCTTGCACCTGCGGCGGTTATCTTGTCAACCATTTCTCGCAGCATCGATTCTTCCTGTTTTAGGAATGCGTCTATCTGTTCTGGGCTTTCAATGTTGATTTTTGCGTCAAACTCTGTTTTCTCGATTTCAAGGGCGGTGTCTAGTAATGCGATTTTCGCGTTTTCCACACGCTTAGGCATTCCGGAATGTGCGACTTCTTTGTCCAAAACTATGCCGTTGATCAGTTTTGTATCCCTTACGGATTCGCCTGGTTTCTTCTCAACTTTGATGTCGTCTATGTCTGCCTTGTACTTGCCTGGTTCTTTTTCAGCTACCTGCAGAACCGCTTTAACCGCTAAATCCGCCAAGTATTCCCTATGCTCAGCGACTAGCTTGCTTGCCATAGACGTCATAGCCGTTTTTTTCAAGTATCCTTGCAGACTCAAGTCTACAGATATTGCTATTTTTTCTAGGGTTTTCAGTGCTTTTTGAGAGGCTTTTTTGTATCCGTCAATTATTATTGTTGCATGAACACTTTTGTTGATTAAATCTTCAGCCTTGTCCAACAGTGCGCCGGACATTATGACGGCTGTTGTTGTTCCGTCGCCCGCTTCACTGTCTTGAGTTTTTGCAACTTCAACCATCATTTTTGCTGCTGGATGTTGAATGTCCATTTCGTCAAGGATTGTGCGTCCATCACTTGTTATGGTTGCGTCTCCGAAGCTGTCAACGAGCATTTTGTCCATGCCTTTTGGGCCTAGGGCGCTTTTTACGGTTTCTGCTACGATTTTTGCAGCCATTATGTTTGTGTGTTGGGCTTCTCTTCCTCTAGAGCGGCTTGAGCCTTCCTTTAAAATTAGAACGGGTATTCCACCTGTTTGTGCGGCCAATCTTTTTTTCCTCCATCAACTTGTGTATCATTAACTGGTTCAGTCTAGTTTGTCTAATTAAAGCGCGCGTCTACTTAAATATACCTAAGCTTTACAATTACTTCATAAATGGTGATGATCGAATGGGTTGGGACGAATGGCGAGAATGGTTTGAGCGGCGTAGACGACGCTTTCCGTTTTTTGGAGACTGGTACCTGAGAGACATGGAAGAGATTATAGGAAGCGAGTTTAAGGAACTGACTGAAAAGGCTCCTAGGGATCTCGTTCGAGAACAAACATTGCCAGATGGCAGAAGAGTGAAACAATGGGGTCCATTTGTCTATGGATACAGTGTAAGGATAGGCTCAGATGGAAAGCCTCAGATCAAAGAGTTCGGCAACGTAAAGCCTAGAACTCGAATGGGAAGACCTCACATTGAGGTGAAGGAGCAACGAGAACCCTTGGTGGACATACTTGAAATCGACGACGAGGTAAGAGTGGTCGTTGAACTGCCGGGGGTTGAGAAGCAAGACATAAAACTTTACGGAACAGAAAACTCACTAACGATCTCGGTCGATACACCTCAACGCAAGTACTATAAGGAAGTCCAATTGCCGTCTATGGTTGATTCAAAACTGGCAAAGTCCACCTACAAAAATGGCGTCTTGGAGATCACCATGCCAAAGAGGAAAAGCCGAAGGGCGAGCTAATAAACATAGAGTGAGAAGAAAGCGGAACGCTTTTGGCACGGGCAGGGGAAGTTTTCTCCATAATGTTACTCACACCCCCACTATTTCATAGCTGATTTCGGGTATGCTGAGAAACCCCGCGCGAAAAATGGGGGTTTGCGGGAGATATCTCCATTAAACGTTAGTGCCTCCAAACTGACGTATTTTTTGCCGAACTGTAGGGTTTTTCATTTTCGTTTCCTAAAGAGTTTCTTACAGTTCATGTCTGTGACGTATTCGAAGCCGGCTTCCACTATGCTGCATGCTTCTCCGGTCAGAAGTCACCTCTTTCAGTTGTTGACTTTCATAGAAACGGGTTTTTCTTGTGTGAGTGGGGGTTTTGTGTAGGTTTAGTGGGGGTATTTGTGTTAAAAGTGTTGAGTCATGTTGTCGAGTGTCTTTATTATGCTCTAGCCTTTAATTAGTCGTATCTTTTCAGTTTGATCATTTTCCTAAAGCTTTTCAGGTCTTCAGCGATGAGTTTTAGAAAGTGTAACTCTTCCATTGTTCTTTCAAATTTTAGGAATTCTTCGCGAAGCTTTTGTAGCGTGTTTCTGTTTTCGCTCAATTTCTAACCTTTCCCTTACAGCTTTGGATGGAGGGCTTTCATCGTTTTTTGGCTAGCCACACAGCCATTCCGTCATCGAGGAGAAAGGAGAAGGCTTCGAGAACGGAAAAACAATTTTTGGCTGTTTGTGGTCTAGCCTTCAACCTTTAGCCCTCCAATGCTCCGTCGTAAGACTTAAGATAAGCGTCTACTATAAAAACATTACTGAATAACACGAACATACAAACGGTAAATAAGCCTTAGCCTATGGCTAAAATTCCTTCTAAAACTTTCTTTTCTGGAATGTCTAATTGCTTTGCGAGCCACGTTTTTAAGAGAGAAGTTTGTTTTGGGGGTTCTCCGCTGTAGGTTATAATTTGGTTATTCTTCAAGGCATCTGCTTGGAAGGTTTTCTCTGCCTCTTTGTATAAGAAGGATAATGTTTGAGCCTGATGAGCTAGGGTTTGGAAGTCCGCCCATTGTTTACAACGCAAGATCACTGGCGGCCCACGCACTTCTCCAACTTGTGATGTTCGGGCTTTTTCTTGTTGTGCTACCTGTGCTGGTATTGCCATGGGTTCGCGAGAAGTTGACAAATAAGTGATTAAGTTTGTTATCTCACTCTGAAGAGTTCCGAGTCTTTCTTCCACTTTTTCTATTTTTCCACTTAACTCTCCAGTATCGCCCAGCCTCTCGGTTATTGTGCCCAACTCGTTTATCAGCCGGTCCAAGTCTTTTTCATGCTCCTTCAGAACGTTTATTATGAAATCTAGGGCTTCTAGAGCTTCGTCGTTCGATGGGGCTTTCTTTGTCATCGCTTTTCTCCCTTTCCTTCAATTTAATTCAATACGTTTCTTTATAAATAAAGGTAGCGAATCCTCAAAATGTATCCATGTACAGACATAACAGTATTTATTGACAATTAAAACTTGTGTGGGAGAGTTAGAATATCTTGTTCAGGTTGGATAACAAAACACTTATAGATTTATATTATCTTGCATTTCAGTTTGAATGTGTTTGGGCGGGTAGATCAGCTTGGAATGATCGCCACGTTGGCATCGTGGAGGCCGCGGGTTCAAATCCCGCCCCGTCCACATTGATTTAATGATGCTTTGACCATGCTCAAGTCAGCGTTTACTTTCGAATGATTTGAAAGCTTATTCACGTTTATAATATGAGGTGAACGTGTTGATTGAAGTCGTTTCAGTTTCCCCGACCTTTGCTGAATAAACTTTATGAGCATTTTGCTAAGATAGAGGAGATTTTGACTGCTTTGGAGGATCTCATGAACAAAGAAGGACCGGAGCGAATACAGAAAAGCTTGAAGACTACAAGAAAAAAGTCACGTGATCACAAAAAGCCCTGAAAATATGGTTTGACCCAGAAGGCGACCTACTCGAAATAGGACAAACAAAACCTGCGAAAGGATTTTTCAGAGACGTGGAGGATGACATTTTCGTTAGGGTGGATCATGAGGGAAACATAACGGGCTTCGCCATACTCAACGCAACGAAAAGAATGACAAAAATAAGAGAGGTAAAGCTCTCAGTGAAAGCAACCTTTTCCCAAACGCAGCAATCAACATCATAACTTTTTGACAAATTACTAACCTTGGTGCAGGGGATGGGATTTGAACCCATGTACCCCTTCGGGACGGGATCTTGAGCCCCGCGCATAAAGTCCCTCTGTGAGGATTGACCAGGCTCTGCTACCCCTGCACCCAGTTTCAGAACTATCTTTTACTTTCTTATTAATTATTTCCCGAAAATTCAGCTGCCTTTGACTTGTATGCTTGAATGAAATCCTTTGCAAATTCATCTGCGTACTTTTCTGCTCCCTTGTGTTTTGTATCTAAAGCTGTTCTCAAATGATGATAAAACTCGTGTAAAATGATGAATGGTTCCTTAAGTGTGTCACTGTTAAAAACAGAAATTGTCCCCTTTTTCGCGTTGTAGCATCCGAGAGCCTTCTTTTTACGTCCTTTCGGTAAGCCGACCTCTATCTTAGGCACGTCAACACTGTAATGTTCCGCGAGCAGTTCTAGAGCTTTCTCTACCTTCCCATTCAAGATAAGCCAGACAACTAACACTTCGAACTCGGGTTTCGTCGGTTTTGAAATCATTCTTTACCCATCTAATAGAAAGGGAGGAACAATAAAAGAATTCACACACAATCTGCAGACGAGCACAAGGTCAAAGGAAGCAAAAACCTAACCCTCTCAAGCACCTAGCCCCTTCAAGTTAATTTTAATGTTAACAAGAGGGAACCTAAGGAAAAAAGCCTACAACCACACCACCACAAGAAACTGGAATGCAATGCACTGACTCACATAAAGCCAATAATCATTGAATTCTAGACATTCATAAAGCAATTCTTCATACCCAAGTTTTGACTCAGCAAAAACTACGACTTCTCTGAGGCCGATGCAAGTATGGTACAGACTCCCCAGAAAACGCAAAGAAAAATGGGAACGTAGATGGTTGATTCTGTAGCGCACTGCTCCGCGAGGCATATTAAGTTCAGCTGAAAGCTTTGATACGTTCCTTGGACCATATAGCGCTAACCCTTACAGTACTCTGACATAGGTTCTGTGTAATCTTTTGTACTTATTTGATTTCACTCGTTTAATCAATGGAGCATCATCACACGTTATATGTCATAGGCTTTTTTTAACTTTTTGTTTAACCGATTTAACTTATGCCACATGGATGCCCGCCACCTACCGGATCACCGCCACATGATGCCACATATGAGCCAGTTGAAATCATCACAGAAGCAAGAACCGCTGAACAGAACAAAGCCGACACCAATAGGAATTCGACGATTTTGAAATTCATGGCATTTCACCCTCCTTTACTTTTGGTTACAAAATACCTATAATATCGGCAAAAATAAAAAATGTGCGAAGCCGAATCAGCAATTCTTTTTTATATACCATATTCAGCTTCAAACAACGGTAAATGTCGAAAACCCAGAGAGGGTATGTCCGAAAGTTTACACGGAAAATCTGCAGACGAAAACCCAAAATGCGGCATCTTTGAAAAAACCTTATGTCAATGGGGACAGCCAAAGGAATCGAAGAACTGTTAAGGGCATGTTTTGATTTCATTCTTCAGAAAGCACAAAGAAGCCAAAAATTGGGCGGTAATAGCAATCTTTGAATGGTAAAGTTTATTAGAAAGTGTGCAGTTACGCTTTTAGCCCATTAAAAGCTCGAAAAACCAATTTTTCAAGTTGGAGGAAACTAAAAGTTTGAAAAAACCCGCATCAAACAATTTCATGTATGTGTGTTTAAGTGTAAAATTGCGGGAGATGGTTAAGATTGGCTGAAACATCAAAGGATGATATACATCTTCTATTAAAGGCCTTCTTTAACGAAAAAGGCCTAGTCCGCCAACATTTAGACTCCTACAACGAGTTCATAGACCAGGGTATACAAGAAGTGATAGATGAGGTCAGTGAGATTTCAATAGATGTCCCTGAATGCCCATACAAAGTGAAGTTAGGACAGATCTGGATAATAGATCCACACACAAGAATTACCAGTCCATACGTCACGGAGGTCGACGGCACGAAACACGAAATCTTGCCCATGGAAGCAAGGCTCCGCAGTCTAACATATGCAGCGCCATTAGCCCTTGAGATGACTCCCGTAATAGACGACAGGGAACAAGACACGGAACTCGTTTATGTCGGAAACATCCCAGTAATGCTGAAGTCAAAATTATGCTTCCTCTCACAACTCTCAAGAGAAGAGCTGATAGCCTGTGGAGAAGACCCAAACGACCCAGGCGGCTACTTCATAGTAAACGGTTCAGAACGGGCAATAGTTGCCATGGAAGACTTGGCAGCCAACCGCATAATAGTGGACATAGACGAAAAAGGAGTAAAACCAGTATACCAAGCAAAGATATTCTCAACAACAGTTGGCTTCAGAGCAAGGATAGAGCTTAAGCTGAAGTCCGACGGAGCTGTATATGTCTCACTACCCGGCGTACCCACGCTAATCCCGTTCGTAATTTTAGTGCGCGCTTTAGGCTCAGAATCAGATAAGGAGATAGCTGAAACAGTTTCGCTGGAAGAAGAGATACAGAAAGAATTAGAATCCTCATTTGACAAGGCCATAGGCGTAGACACGATAGAAGACGCAATCCTCTTCATTGGAAACCGCGTCGCTCACGGTCAAGTTGAAGAATACCGCATACAAAAAGCCAAGACTGTGATAGATAGAAACTTTCTGCCACACATCGGTAGAACAAGCGAAAGCAGAAGAGACAAGGCCCTGTTCTTAGGCGAAATGGCATGCAGAGTGATTGAACTGAAACTTGGAAGAAGAAAAACAGATGATAAAGACCATTTCAAAAACAAGCGGTTAAGGCTTGGAGGTCCGTTGCTTGCAGACCTATTCAGAATCGCCTTCAGAAACCTCTGCAGAGACATGAAATACCAGCTTGAACGCATAGGGGTAAAGGGACAAATAATAAACGTTTCAGTAGCAGTCCGCCCAGGAATAGTAACCGAGAGGCTTCAGCATGCCCTTGCAACGGGAAACTGGGGAAGAGGAAGAGTTGGTGTAACCCAACTTCTAGATAGAACAAACCACATTTCAACTTTAAGCCACTTACGCAGATTACAATCGCCACTAAGCAGAAGTCAGCCAAACTTCGAAGCAAGAGACCTACACCCAACTCACTGGGGTCGTCTATGCCCAAACGAAACACCAGAAGGCTCAAACTGTGGACTAGTCAAAAACCTAGCCTTGTCAGCATGCATCTCAGTAGGCATAAACCCAGAGAAAATAAAGCAGATACTCTACAGCATGGGTGTAGTGCCTGCAATTGAAGCAAATGCAACCTTAAAACTTTCAGGAGCAAAAGTCTTTGTTGACGGAAACATAGTTGGGTACTGCACTTTCCCTGAAGAATTGATGCTAGAGTTCAGAGAAAGACGAAGAAAAGGTGAAATCTCAACAGAGGTCAACATTGCCTATTTCTCAAAAATTCGCAGCGAGAGAGAAGAAATATATGTCAACTGTGATCAAGGCAGGGTCAGACGACCCCTCATAATAGTTGATAATGGCATACTAAAACTTCAACCAGAACATGTTGATAAAATGGCTTCTGGAGAATGGTCTTGGGAGGACCTTGTTAAGAATGGCATAATTGAATATCTAGATGCTGAAGAAGAGGAAAACGCCTATGTTGCTGTAAGCCCTGAAGAGGCAACCCCGGAACGTACACATATGGAAATTGCGACATACATGATCCTCGGGATATGCGCTTCAACAGTCCCTTACGCCGAACATAATCAGTCACCACGAAATTCATATCAAGCTGCAATGGCAAAACAAGCACTAGGCATATACGCAACGAACTTTGAACAACGTGCAGATTCAAGATCCCACATTTTACATTACCTACAAATACCCTTAGTGGAAACTGCGTTAATGGATGTAATTGGCTACAAACTTCGCCCCTCAGGACAAAACTGTGTAGTAGCAGTACTTTCCTTTGAAGGCTACAACATGGAAGACGCCTTGATCTTCAACAAAGCCTCCATAGAAAGAGGCTTAGCTCGCTCAAACTTCTACAGAATATATCAGGGTGAATGCCGCCAGTACCTAGGCGGATTAAGAGACAAATTCCTCATACCTGAACCAGGATTGCGTGGATATAGAGGAGAACAATATTATAGACTTCTTGAGCCGGATGGAATAATAAGCTTAGAATCAAAAGTTTCAGGCGGAGACGTGCTCATCGGCAGAACAAGCCCGCCAAGATTCCTTGAGGAATACAAAGAGTTTGAGGTCAGAGGCCCCTCAATGCGTGACACATCCGTGGATATGCGTCCATCAGAACAAGGAATTGTTGACTCAGTTTTTGTGACCCAATCTAGGGAAGGCAGTAAACTAGTCAAGGTTAAGGTTCGTGATCAACGCGTACCAGAGCTGGGAGATAAGTTTGCCTCTCGTCACGGACAAAAAGGGGTTATTGGGTTAATCGTTCCACAGGAAGATATGCCCTTCACAGAAGATGGTGTAGTTCCAGACATAATAATCAATCCCCACGCCATTCCTTCAAGAATGACCATAGGGCACTTTATTGAGTCAATGGCCGGAAAAGTCGCCGCCATGAGAGGAAAACCAGTTGACGGAACACCTTTCTCAAACGAAAGGCCTCCGGACATCAGAAAAGCCTTAATTAAATTGGGGTTCAGCCACACTGGCAGAGAGGTTTTCTACAATGGTATGACAGGTAAGAAATTCGTTGCAGACTTATTCGTTGGAGTAGTATACTACCAGAAACTGCACCACATGGTTGCGGATAAAATCCACGCCAGAGCCAGAGGACAAGTACAAATGCTGACAAGACAGCCCACAGAGGGCAGAGCCAGAGGAGGAGGCTTAAGATTCGGCGAAATGGAACGTGACTGCTTGATAGGGCATGGAGCAACAATGCTACTCCAAGATAGATTGCTGGAAGAATCAGACAAATACACGCTATACATCTGTGAAAACTGTGGCTACATATCCTATTACGATATGAGACAGAGAAAATACGTATGTAGACTCTGTGGAGAAAAAGCCAGAATCGCCCCAGTAGTAGTGTCTTACGCTTTCAAGCTTCTCTTGCAGGAGTTGATGAGCCTTTGTGTAGTGCCTACACTAAAGCTTAAGGAGAAAGCTTAACATGACTTTGGAAGAATCAATCCATAAAGTTGTTGATGAAATTGGTTTCGGTGTGCTTTCACCACAGAACATACGTAGACTCTCAGTTGTGGAAATCCAAGCACCAGACACTTATGATGAAGATGGAGCCCCCATAACCGCTGGTTTGATGGATGGTAGGCTGGGAACCCTTGAACCGAGACAAAGATGCAAAACATGTGGTAATACGGCTATTCGCTGTCCAGGCCACTTCGGCCACATTGAGCTGGCTGTCCCAATAACGCACATTGCATTCACGAAAATCATATACAAGCTTCTGAAGGCGACATGTCGAAACTGTGGACGCGTATTGCTTTCAGATGATATGATAGGTGAAGTTCAAACTAGAATTGATAGAGCAAACAAGCTCTTGGGTTTGGTTCCGAACGAAGTCTACAAAGCAATAATACGAGACCTACGACGGAAACAGTGTCCCCACTGTGGAGCAATCCAATACAAAATAACTTTTGAAAAGCCAACAAAGTTTAGTGAGTTAATCCCTGAAAGCGGTTCGCAACCGTTGACGCCTAGCATGGTTCGAGAAAGACTGGAACGCATACCAGACGAAGACCTTGAACTCCTAGGTTTCAATCCGAAAGCCGCACATCCCGAATGGATGGTTCTACAGGTTTTACCAGTTCCACCGGTCTACGTGCGTCCATCAATTACGTTGGAATCAGGCATACGCTCAGAAGACGACCTAACCCACAAACTTGTAGACATAATTCGCATCAACCAAAGGCTAAGGGAAAACATGGATGCTGGAGCACCCACGCTTATAATTCAAGACTTGTCAGAGCTTCTCCAGTATCACGTAACAACATACTTCAATAATGAGACTTCAGGAATACCTCCAGCAAGACATCGTTCAGGCAGAGCGTTAAAGACGCTTTCACAAAGACTGAAAGGAAAAGAAGGAAGATTCAGAAGCAACCTTTCAGGGAAAAGGGTTGACTTTTCGGCACGAACAGTGATCTCTCCTGATCCAAGCTTGGACATAAACGAGGTTGGAGTTCCGCTTGAAGTTGCAATTCGGTTATCAGTGCCTGAAAAGATCACGGAGTGGAACATCGAAGAACTGCGTAAACTCGTGGTAAATGGACCTGAAAAATACCCCGGCGCGCTTTACATTATTAGACCTGATGGTAAACGTATAAGACTTGAATTCGTTGTTGACAGAGAAAAGGTTGCGGAGGCTTTAGAGCCAGGCTTCATTGTGGAGAGGCATCTCAAGAACGGCGACATAGCCATATTCAACCGTCAGCCTTCGCTTCACCGCATGTCAATTATGGCTCATTGTGTGCGTGTTCTACCGCATAAAACGTTCCGTTTACACCTTTGTGTTTGTCCACCCTATAACGCTGACTTCGACGGAGATGAAATGAACCTTCATATACCGCAAAGCCAAGAAGCACAAACAGAAGCACGCCTACTGATGCAGGTTCAGGATCAAATATTATCACCAAGATTTGGAGGCCCAATAATAGGCGCAATTCGAGACTTTATAACAGCCTCATACCTATTCACGAGAAAATCAAATTATCTAACAAGAAATGAGGTCAGCAAGCTATTGATAGCAACGGGATATGACGGACAATTACCGAACCCGAAAATCAAAACGCCTCAACCATTATGGAGTGGCAAACAGATTTTCAGCCTGTTTTTGCCCAAAGATCTAAACTACGTTTTGAAGGCAAACATCTGTCAAGGATGCGACAAATGCCTGAAAGAAGACTGCCCCTACGACGCCTACGTTGTCGTCAAAAACGGTGAACTCATAAGCGGCGTCATAGATAGACGCTCAATAGGTGCTGAACAGTCGGAAACCCTACTCCACAGGATAGTAAAGGACTATGGATCAGAAGCTGGACGCGAATTCCTAAATAAGATAACCCGTATGTTGAAGCTTTTCATAACTATGCGAGGTTTCACATACTCATATGACGAACTGGTTTTGTCCCCAAATGCTGAAAACAAAATAAGAAGAACCATGGACAAAATTGAGAAGAGAACAAAAGAACTGATAGATAAATACCGTAAAGGCACCTTACAAAGGCTTCCTGGACAAACCCTCGAAGATTCATTTGAAATATACGTGATGAACGAATTAGCCAAAGCAAGGGACCAATCTGGAAAAATAGCTGACGAGGACTTCACCATTGAAAATTCAGGCATAGTAATGACACGAACTGGCGCCAGAGGATCAAATCTAAACATTGGACAGATGAGTGCGTGCGTTGGACAACAAGCAGTACGTGGAAAAAGGATAATGCGTGGATATCGAGCCCGCGCCTTGCCCCACTTCAAGCCAGACGATCCAAGCCCAAAAGCAAGAGGCTTCGTTTATTCCTCATATCAAAAAGGACTCGACTCCGTTGAATTTTTCTTCCACGCCATGGGTGGCAGAGAAGGCTTGGTTGACACTGCCGTTAGAACACAGCAAAGTGGATACATGCAAAGAAGATTGATTAACGCACTGGAGCATCTACGCTTAGAATATGATGGCACGGTTAGGACTTCTTCTGGAGACATAATCCAATTCAAATACGGTGAAGATGGTGTAGACCCAGCAAAAAGCGACCACGGAAAAGCCGTGAACGTAAGCCGACTAATTGAACAGATAAAAATCGCAATGAGGAAAGGCACACCAGCGTCACCTGAATACATTGAAAAACACTTGAAGGAATTCGAAGACCAACTCACACCTTTGCTCATCAAGGAACTTAAACAAGCTTTGGCAAAAGCAAAACTAACCAAAATCGGTGTGGAAAAAGCAATACAACTAACAGCTGAGCATTATAAACGTGCTTTAATGGAACCAGGTGAGGCAGTGGGCATAGTTGCAGCTCAGTCAATAGGTGAACCTGGCACACAGATGACCCTCAGAACATTCCACTACGCAGGAGTTCGAGAACAAAACGTAACCCTAGGGCTTCCAAGACTCATAGAAATCGTTGACGCAAGGAAAATACCATCTACCCCCATCATGACGATATACCTGACTAAAAAATATAGAAAAAGCAAGGAAGCCGCGACAGAAATCGCCCGTAACATAATTCACACCACGTTGGAAGATCTAGCACAAGCGATCTATGAAGATACTATAAGAGAAGAAATACTAGTGGAACTCAGCAAAACAATGATGGAAGATAGAAAAGTAACACTTGAAGAATTGAAGAATCTGTTGGAGATACCGAACTGTACCATAAAAGCAAGAGGTAACCGAGTGCATATAAAACCGGAAAAAGCTGAAAAACTCAAAAAGTTACTTCCAAAGGTTTTCTCCTTCCACATTAAAGGTGTGCCTAAGATAAAGCGTGTTTTGGTCACAGAAGAAAGTGGAGAATGGGTCATAAGAACTGATGGGTCAAATCTCCCTAAAGTTTTGGACATTTCTGCAGTAGAGGCCTCGCGAACAACAACAAATAACGTTCACGAAATAGCTAATACGCTTGGGATAGAAGCTGCTAGGAACGCTTTGATATATGAGGCTGAAAACGTTTTGGAGGAACAGGGTTTGGATGTTGATGTCCGGCATGTGATGCTTGTTGCGGATATTATGACATCTACAGGTGATCCGCAGCAGATAGGTAGGCATGGAATAAGTGGAAAGAAATCAAGCGTTTTAGCTAGAGCTGCTTTCGAAATAACAGTTCCAAACATTGTTGATGCATCTGTTGGGGGTGAAATCGACCCATTAGATGGTGTAACCGAAAACGTAATAGTAGGGCAATCTATACCAATTGGTACGGGACTCGTTGAATTATATATGTCAACATCTCAATTGAAGAAGGAAAACAAATGATAGACATGGATAAGGCGATTAGAACAGTTGTAAAAACAGGCAAGGTGTCTTTCGGCGCGAAATCCACCATACAGAACGCAAAAACGGGAAAAGCCAAACTGATAATTTCAGCGGCTAACTGTCCGAAAAACACACATGAAGACATAGAATACTATTGCAAGCTTTCAAATGTTCCACTGATCACCTATAAGGGTTCATCCATAGACTTAGCTGCTATATGCGGCAAGCCCTTCATTATTTCAGCATTAAGTATAAAAGAACCCGGTGACTCAGAAATTCTCAGGTTAATAGAAAAGGCGGAGCCAGAGGAGTCTAACGGAGGAACTGAATGACAAGCGGAATAAAGATCACAAGCAAGGAAATGCGGTATATATCATTATTTGAGAGTATAACTGGGGCAAATGTTAAAGACTGCATAGTTAATGAGGAGCAGAGCCGTGTAATTTTTGTTGTCAAGGAAGGCGAGATAGGGATGGCCATTGGAAGGGGTGGAAGAAATATACACACGTTGGAGAGAATGACAGGTAAAAAACATGAAATAATCGAGTATTCAGAAAGGCCTGCACAGTTCATCAAAAATGCTTTGAAGCCAGCGATGGTTAAGGAGGTGCGCATAACAGAGAGACCTAACGGGAAAACAATGGCTGTTGTAACGGTTAATCCAAAGGATAAGGGCGTTGCCATAGGGAAAAATGGGAAGAATGCTGAACGCCTCCGCTTCTTGGCTAAGAGATACTTCGAAATAGAAAATGTAAGCATAACCTAACTTTTTAAGAGAGTAAGAACGTGAAGAAAATCAGATTATCATTGTATATTCTGTTTCTTTTGTTCACGCTTATCAATTCCGTCAGGGCGCAAGAAGAACCTTTTGTGGATAGGTTTTTAGGCAGCCCGTTGCTTGTTCTCGTAGCAATAATTGTTATCGACATTATAGCATTCATTTATCATAAAATAAGAAGATAAACGTTTTTAGGTTTCAGTGCTCAAAACAAGGTCGATGAGTGCTTTCTGGTCAACCTCAGTGTTGGTTCTCCAGTCAAGATATAATTGTTCATTTTCATCCTGCATTAGATACCCGTAACGAATGTATCTATCGATGTTTATTCCAACTTTCCATCCTGGAAGTTTGTTTCGTAGCAGTTCTTGAACTTCTTTTCGTGTTGCTTTTCCTTTTTTGGATATTATGTAGGCGATTGTTACTGCTAGTCCTGCGAGGTCGTCGATTCGCCAACCCATCATCTTGGCTTCTTTGGGTGTTAATTCCCCTCTTAACGTTATGCAGAATCTAGCTTTGTTCAACTGGTCTAAAGTTGGTTTTTCAGGTGGTTTCTCTCCTTCAAAAACCGTTTTCACTTGCAGATCGAAAGGTTTCAGGTGTTTGTTTAGAACTTCGAGGACTTTTGGGTAATCTGAGCCTAAAGCTTTCCGAAGCTCCCATCCCTTCACTCCGGGTTTTCTGTGTTTTCGATAGAAGAGGACATGAACCGCCCTCTTGATTTTGTTCGCGTAATAGGCTTTTCTTCTACTCACTTAGCTCGCCTCTCTTCCATTTCATCCAGTCTTCAGCTGTGATGGCTATGGGTATTGAAACCAACTGCTTTTCTCCGATTTTGGTCAACAGTTTTTCGTAGGGTTTGATGAACATTTCTTCCTCTAACGGGTGGATTTCCAGTGTTGCATAGCCGTATGTGACCAGGAAACTTGTCATGAAGGCTTTGTGCACGGTTTTCTCATAGGTTTCTGCACCGATAAAGTTCCAGTATCGAATTTTGCCGTTTTCACCCTTTTCTTCAACTTCTCCCTTCAGTTTGTGCCAAAACTTTTCAAGTTCTTCTGAGAACACCGTGTCTCCCAAGATTCTCTGTCTTATCAGATCTTCTCTTGTTGCTAGACCTGTTTCGATTTCTTCAGGGAAAAGCTCTTTCCATCTTTCATTTAACGGCAGCAGGCTTTTCCAATATTTGATTGCCTCTGCTAGGCTGTGAATCGAAATCTGTTCCATTTCAACTGTTGGATGCCAAGCCTTCAAGAAAATGTTAACAATATCTTCTTTACTTATGCGGGTGAGTTTCTCCTCTAAAAGAAATGGATCAGTGTAAAGCGATGTTGAACGATGTTCAACCCACTCGCTTTGAAGCTTTATGACTGAGGCTAAATGATGGATGGTTTCAGCATCTAAACACAGGTCTTCTGGTAGTTCCCATTCTGGGAAATACTCCTTAATCACGCTTATAACTTCGTCAACATCCGTGAGGAACGGGTCTAGGGAACGTCCCTCCACAGACGTGCACATCTCAATTATTCTTTGAAGCTTTTCTCTTCCGAGTTTTGTCCGCGTTCTTTTCGACTGCATCAGGCAACCTCTCTGATTATCGATTTTCCTTCGATGTTTTGCACCGTGATTATGTTGACATCTTCCTTTGTGAAAGTTATCTGGCTGGGAGTAAGAACAACGTATTGGGCGTTTTCATCTTTAACTGTAGAAACAAGCATGTTTGCAATTATTTCACGGTTTTTCGGGTCCATGTGGATGTCGTATTCGTCAACAGCACGGAATGGCGAACGGACGTGTTGCTGTAAAGCCAGTAGAAAGCTTATCGTTGCTGTTGTTCTTTCTCCACCGCTCTGTGTGTAAGCGTTGAGTGGAACTGGTTTGCTGCCCTTGAAGCCTACGAGAATTCCCAGTCCTGCCGCCTCTATGTCTTGTTCATTGACTAGTCTGACCTCTCCAAGGGCTTGGGCTTGTCCGATAATCTTTTGATATTGTAGGTTTACGCGGTCTAAGAGGCTTCGAATTACTGTTCGCCAAGCTTGCATCCTTGTTTTAACTTCTTCTAGTGTTTTCTCACGGTTTTCAGCAACCAGTGTTGCCTTCTCCTTCAATTCTAAGTAAAGCTTTGAATAAGATTCATACATGCGTTCTATGTCTTCAGAAACGTCTGAAAGGGCTGCTAGATGTCCGTCTGTAACTCTAATCTCGTCAAGAATTTCACTAACACTTTTTATTACGGCAATTCTGGGTCCTGTTTGCTCCGCTTTTTTCAATGATTCATCCAAGTAGATTTTTGCGTCTCTCAGTTCTCTCTCCAATCTTTCAAGTTCAGCCTTTATGTTTTCTTGGCGATACTGAAGCAACGCTAGGTTAATTCTGTTGTCCAGAACTTGACTGCGAATTTTTTCAACCTGTTCTTCCAAGCTCCCCATTGCTTTTTTATTTTTATCTATCTCTGGGTTCAGCTTTGAAAGTTGCTGATTGAAGTTCTGTATGAGCTCCTTCACGTTTTCGCTTTTTAGGAGTTTAAATCGTTCTGAAACAGTTTCCTCAAAGCCTTGAATTGTCAAAGGAGTTGGGTTGCCGCTTTGAATTGCATTCTCTAGCATTGTCGTTTCTTTTAGCAGTTGCTCACATAGGGAGATTGTCGAGTCGCTTTTGGCTTTTTCACGTTCAAGACTTAAACGGTCGTCAAAAACACTTTTCCATTCATCCTTTAGTTTTTCAAGCTGGTTTTGCTCGATTTGAACTTGATCTGTTACCTCTTTGTTTTCGTCTTCAATCTGGTTCAAGACAGCTTGTTCTTTTTTCCTCTTTGCTTCCAAATCCTTGACTGTGTCCTCTCTTCTCACCGCTTCTGCCCACACAAGTTCCCTTTCTAAGAATCTCCGTTTAGTCCGCAGCTGTTTTTTCTCTTGGTATCTGTCGTATTGTTCTCTCCAGTAGTTAAGTGTCTGTTCGGCTGACTCCAGAAGTTTGCTTACTGAACTCTCTTGGCTTGATGTGCGTGTCAACTTCTTTCGGGCTTTGAGCACGTTTTTGCGGTAGGATTCAAGTCCAACGGCAGCCTCAACCATGCATAACTTTTCTTGTGGAGAAAGCACAGTGAATTGTTCAACCATGTTTTGATGCATTATAATAAGCATGTTGTCAGGGTCAACGCCCAGCCTAGCCAAAAGTCGTTCAACTTCAGCCTTTGTGGCTGCCCTGTTCTCAAGCTCAAACCAGTACTTGCCGTCCCGCCTCAAGCCACGTGTAAGGAAAATTTGGTCTTTCCTAAATTTGGAAACAGGTCTACGTTTACCTCTCTTCGCGTTATCTAGAATCAGCGTTACACGGGCTTGGTCTCTTCCCCAACGGATCAAATCGCTCAGTTTTCTAGACCGTTCAGTGTAAGACTGCCCCAAAGCCACGGAAATAGCTAACAAGAGCGATGATTTTCCAGAACCATTAGGTCCGCAAACTATGTTTACGCCTGATTTAAACGGTACCCTAGCATATTCGTAGCTCATGAAGTTTTCTAGGATTACCTCCTGAATCAGCATTGATGTAGTTGCCTCTTTAGCGAATAGTAATAGAGTTAAAAGTCCCTTATTAAAACGATTAGGCTAGGTTTATGTTTAAAAACCGTTGTCTCACATTTCAGTTTAAGGATAGGGGTTGCATGAAATCTGCAAAGACGCAAATGCTTGAGTGACATGCCTCTCCAAACGTATCTTCCCTTGAGATTTTTGGAAATGTTTCTCACATTCTATTCAAATCGAGTTTTTGCGTTTTTTATCTTCTTAAAGTTTTTTTGGGTTGTGTTAGTGTTCCGTATATTATTGGCGGCGACTTATGTTTCAAAAATTATATAAGTTTATATATTAGATTCTCTGCAATATTGTTAGAAACAATGGACCAAGCGAAAAAATATGACCCAGAGCAAAATTCTCCATGAGCCACAATTAGATACTATACTCATGGTTGAAAAGGCGATTAAGGATGCTAGGTCGTATCCAACGAAGAAAGAGCTTCTGAAGAGTTTGCCAAAGCAAATTCAATATCAGACTTTCAACCGAATACTCGAATATCTCCAAAGCTCTAACAAAATTGTGCTTAACGGTCGTCAGATAGTATGGGTCTTTCCCGACAACCCGAAGCTGAAGAAGTTACTGGAGACACGCGTTAGACTTCGATAGTTTTGAAGCTACTTGTACCCAAATCTTTTGTTGTATTTTTTGTGGCTCAAAACTTCTAGAACTATGACAGCTACGCCTGATTCTTCCGCAACAAGCGTGTAGGTAAGACGAGTTCTGGAATCTAGGTTCAACTTGTGTAAGTTGTTTATCTGATACTTTTGAATATAATACTTCGGAAATTTCTTCTTCTCTATTTTTTGTCCCACAAACATATTGTCTTTCAACTTGTCTAATCCGTTATTGATGATCGCCAAAAGGCAACATCCCTTCTTTAGTTTCGATATGAAATCTGCAACTTCTGGGGTGGCATTGACAGACGAAGGCTTTTTCCTCTTCAAACTATCACGCACTATTTTTTACCTCAACAGGTTTTCGGCTTATGTCATATTCTTCATTATGTTTGCTGCTTCAGTTTTTATGATTTCTGGAAGAATCTTTGATTGAACTCTGAATGCGTGTGATCTCTAAATTGTTTTGCAACTTTAGGATTTTCTGATACTAATCACTTAATTCGAAGTGTAATATCAGGCATTGTCTTTTTGGCGAATTCGCTTTCCACGAACTTCAAATGAAATCTTAAATTTCTTAAGTGGATACTGCATACTAAAAGACTAGGTGTTAGCTTATGGTTGTTGCTGGTAAAGTCTTTAGGCTTGTTGAACCACTTTCGCTGGCTAAAACTGGGTCTATGCTTGAGGGCTACCATACCGAAGAGCCTTACGAGGAAGGCGACTACAAGTTTACGCTTGTGACTGAGGTTGTTGGACTTCTGCCAAAGGAAAACATGCTTAAAGGAGTTTACTCGCATGATCACGTGATTAATGTTTTCCACAGAGGGAAGATTATGTCACTACCAAGAACGGTTGAAGCCCTCTTCAGCTTTGCTGAACATGAAGGTACTATGTTTTTGACTATAGTTGAGAAGAAAAGCTTAGCTAATTTTATGGCAAACAAGCTGAGCGAGATTCTCTTTGAGAAAAAGGGCGGTGTAGTAGAAGCTAGAATTTCGCCTGAAACCTTAAGGGAATTTCATCTTAAAAATCCTGAAGACACGAAAATCACATTTTTTGACAATGTTGACATTCCAAACGTGAACAAGCTTTCGCTTTATGGACCAGACTTGATAAACACTTCGCTTTTTGAGGATTATGGTAAGCATGGTGACTTGTGGTATATTGTTGCGAGGTCGAAGAAATACGGTTACGTGGTCGGTGTAACAAGAGACGCCTCGGTAACAATATTTAATCTGACAGACAAAGAAAAGTATTTAGAATATGTGACAACAGAGATATACCCGCTAACCATGTAGTTTTTCCGCACTAACTAGAGCTGAAACTTGCAGGGCGCGGACACTTAAATACAGAACAAACAAGATCACACTTTTTGCTTTGCCGTTGCGTACAAGGTTAATTCCAAAATGTCTTCAGGTTCCCAGCAAGAAACTCCTCATCACACAACCCCTTGACCGACCTTTCCCAACCTTCCACAACCTTTGAACACCTTAACCTAACGCAACCTAAGCCACTAAAAGCTTCTATTCCTGAAAAGAAGCTTAAAGCAACCAGATCAGAAAACCTTAGGGGGGTAGGCTAGAATAATGAAAGAAGAAAAAAAGCGCTCATAAATATCTTAATGTCTCACTTCTACTCTTCCAGCGCGCACAGATAGAGATTAGTTTTAAATACAATTTCCTTTAAATAACTAGGATGGTTCAACATAATTGAATGTAGAAAAACCTTCACGTGAACTATCTATTGGCGAAATTCTTTCGCTAACGTTAAACCTTTACCTTTCCAAGTTCTTACAGTTTTTCTTGCCTTTTCTAATTGCGGGAATAATAACAGGTCTCTCCACTTATGCAATAACGTCCTCTTTCCCTCTACCAACCCCGCCCCCTCCTAGCATGAGGCCTTCCTATCAAGAAACATTCGAATGGTTTTCTGCTTTTCTTTCAACAGTCATCATAATAGGTGTTTTATCAGCTCTCGTTACATTGATCGTCACCACCCCAACCACTGGAATTATCATCAAATATGCCTCTGACCAAATAGAAAAAGGCACATCAAACCTCGGCGCCAGCCTCAACTTCATAATATCCAAACTCCCATCATTACTCATAGCTCAATTCATTACTGGAATTCTAACTGCAATCGGCATGCTTCTTTTCTTCATACCTGGCATAATCATCTCCATAATGTTCTTGCTAATAATCCCCGCAATAATTGTTGAACAAAAAGGCGCCTTTGAAAGCTTCGGAAGAAGCAGAAGACTAGTAAGCAACCGTTGGCTCAAAACCTTTGCTCTCCTACTAATCGTAGGCACAATTTTGGGCACAGTCATTGGTATTGTAAATCTGCTGACACTACCGTTAAACTCCACTTATCCAAACATTAGCTTTCTCATCATCAACATAGCATTCTCCTTCGTAGCTCCAATTTCTCCAATCGCAATAACCTACCTATACTATGCAATGGTCGCAAGAGAAATCCCACCACCTCCCCAGCCTCCATTCTAACCCACACTATTAAGTTACGGAAAAATACTTGATGGCGCACGCTAACGCAACACATCATAATTGATCAGTAGGATTTACCTTCGCCTTATGGCACAAAAAAGACTTGATAATATTCTCAAAAACACGACCTTGTTGCACAGATTTATCAGATGCAGTTACCCCGTACACCACGAAGTATCGTCTGGAAGGCTTGCAATAAAAGTGCAAGCTGCGAACTTCCCGCCCATGCGTTTTCCCTTTTCCAAACGGCAACAGTTTACGCACAGAGAAAACTATTCTGATGTGAGAGAAGACAGCTTTATGCGAGTTTACTTTGACCTTTTTGGCTTGAATTAACTCAACTTTTTTGATTTTTCTATCCTTTTTTATTCTATTAATAGAGTCTCTAGCATGTTCTTCGAGGGAGGAATACTTTTCCTTTGCCTTTTCAAGCAGCCCCCAACTTACAACAATGTGGGCTTTTTCAGGAGACTTGAAGGTAACATTCCCTTCACTCCGTTCTGACTTTGGATCAAGCTCTATTTTCCAACCAACAGGACAAACCGTACGAAATCCGTAGATGCGGAAGAATTCGTATTCTGACATAAAATTTCATTCCAGTCCGTGACCTATTAACAATTTGGTGTATCGCGTCCGCTAAAATAGATAAGCCATAACGTTTTTATGTAAGCAATTAAACCCTTTTGGAGGGTTCATAAAAAATGACAAGACGAAAAGTGACGGAACTCTTAACGTTAATCGGTTTCACCGTTACAGTTTGGATATTGTGCATTGCCTACGCGATTACCAGTTTAGGAGACTAAACTCTACACTAGAAAAACTACCTGAAAACACAGTTTGCATTATCTAATTCTTCGACCACGTGTTATTTAGGCAACGATGACCTGACTTTACTGTTTTTCTAGTTCTTTCCACTTTTCTATGATTAGTTTGTCTTGTCCGCCAGGTTTGAAGCTCACTTTTACATCTATGGAAGCGCTTCCCCCTCTTTTGCCTCTGGTGAAATCTGTGAATGGGAACATGCTGTCTTCAGCTAAGTACACTGGCAGATAAATCAAGTATTTGCCGTCTTTCCTTCTGAACAAACGTCCTCTTCCTTCACTAACCATTTTTTTAAACACCTCAATTATCGAAAGCACATTTTGCATTTCTACTTATTTATAGATTATGAAAGGTCAGAATAGATTATTCCTCTTCTAGATTTAGAACACTTACTTCCAATCCATGCTATTTTTAGCGCGAGCTAATTGCAGAAGCTATTTCTTCCTTTCTTCATTTCTCCATGCTCGTCATGTTGGACATTTGTCGAGACAGCTTGGTGATTGCGCATTCATCTCCAAGCTACCACATGCACTTTTTCTCTTGGCAACCAGTTGAAAAGCCACCCTTCATTATCAGTGGGCATCTTCGTCGAAAACGCTTTGCACGATCAAAATATAAGTAAACCACTTTCTTCATGCGCTTGGGTGCATCCTTTGTAGAGAGTCCGTTTAGGAAATTAAGCACGTCTTGAGAACGAACGAGATCTGTTAAAGTGACCAAACCTACAAGCCGTCCATTTTCAACTACTGGAAGTTTCCTAATTTTTCGCTCAAACATGAGTTTAGCAGCGTCCCCAGCACTCATTTTAGGCGCTGCTGCAATCAAAGGTTTTGACATTATGTCGATGACGCTTGTCTTTTCGGGTTCTCTTAACTCGTGTATAATCCTTTTTAACATGTCCCTTTCAGTCACGATGCCAACGGGCTTTCCACCGTTAACAACAACAAGACAGCCAATTTCATGCTCATTCATAACTTCAACTGCCTTCTTCACAGTAACATCGGCTTTCACAGTCACTATGTCCTTCACCATGATTTTTTAAGCTTCAGTGACATCAGAAACACCATACAAGTTTCGCAATGATTCTTTGTCGCTTTAATTATCTATAGATTACGAATTATGGATTCAGACTCGAATTCTGAATTCGCACTAGGTCTTATGCATAGTAAGTGAAACATGACAGTTCAAGGCCATTGATGAATAAGAATAAATTTCTTGGCTGTTTTTCCAATTTCTCTTGCTTCTTCTATGGAAAGATGAACCTCAAAGTTTTTGGCAGTTTTCTGGTCTTCCGACGAGTGGTGACTGGGTTGTTACTGGGACTGAAAGTTATTGTGCTGAATAGGAATTGGTTGTTGAGAATGGTGGAAACTCGACTTTTAGGAAGGCTACTTTGAAAATGACATGTGCCTAGGGCGCAGGGATTTCGGTCTGGCAATAGGAGTAGTTTCAGGCTTGGCTATCGATTTAATCATCGGATTCGCTGTGATCCTGGCTTCGAGGAAAAAATGTAAGCTTTCAGAAACTTGAAGTGAAATACTAGGGCTTTTGTAAGTGTCCTATTAACATCGGCAGGTCAGTGATTGACGTGACTACATAATTTGCTCCGAAATTGATTAACTCTTTTTTGGAAGATAGCCCCGTCGGCAAACCTACAGCAATCGCTTTTAATTCTCTGGCACATTTCATGTCGCTGACTCCATCTCCGACAACTATTGTCTCGTTTGGATCAACCTCTAAAGCCTTTAAGACGAATTCAAGATGTTCACTGCTGGGCTTGGCATATTTTACGCTGTTTCTTGGAGTTACTGTATCAAAAAAGTGTGCTATTCTGAACCGTTTCAAAATGTAATTTGTGGATTTTTCACTGTTAATCGTGAATAAGCCGATTTTTAAGCCCATTTTCTTTAACGTCTTAAGAGTTTCAGCCACACCTGGAAGTAAGCTTGTGCTTTTTGCAGCTTCCAATTCAAATTTTTCGGCTATTGCCAAGGCTTTTCCACGGATTTCTTTGATTGCTTTCTCGGATTTGCCGTTATTTTTCAGGAATATTTCAGCTTTTTTCAGCATCTTGAATATGCTCTCATTTGTTGACAGGATTGAGGCTGGCAAGTCTTTTTTTATGAAAAAGCTTCTGACCTCTGCTCTCACAACTTTATAGTCTAGGTTGAAGTTGGCAAGGGTTCCGTCAAGGTCAAAGATTACAGCTTTAAGCGTCATTCATCTTTCACTTTGGTTTCGAATTTGAAGCCTAAAACATCTCCAAAGAAATATACTTTGCGGTAAATTGAATAACCATCTTTTGACACATTACATATGGATTTGTATGAGCCCTGAAGATTACGCAAAAAATAGACTCTGGCCGATACTCGTTGAAATAGTTCACACCTTAGTCATGTACCCACACCATAAGAGCTACACAAGAGAAGTTATTCTCCACGAGAAACCGAATATAAAGTCGAATGAATTGGCTGCTAGGCTGAAGATATCTTTAGGCGAAGCACTGGTGATCTTGTATGAACTGAGGAACCAGGTTACGTGAACTGTTGAAACTTTAAACGATGGTTGGAGATGAGGTTGAAGCGGTTATAAAGGCAACGGAAGTCGTGATAGCAAAATAGATTCATAAGCCACATTTAGAATTCACTTTTGTTATTAGTTTCTTTCTCAATTATGCCCATGGATAACACTTTCTCATAAGTAAATTTAGCGAAATTACCAGAAATTTCTTCTGTAAGAAGGTACGAAAAAACGTAATATACTAGTGAGTATAACTTATTGAACAATGGAAGTGGAAAAATGTATAAATTTGCAAGATATTTTGCGGTGGCAATTGCGATAACTATGGTGTTTCTGGCAAATACTGTAAATGTAGCATTTAGTCCCATACCTTTAACGAAAGCTAAAAGTACACAAGAGTTTTCAGCTGATAGAGGCTTTATGCTTACTCCCACACAACCTGACAGCGGATTTTACTCCGGTTCTAAAGAAATGGATAATGGAAAGTCAGAGAGCATCTTTCAAAATCTTTTGGGACTTGACGCTTTCTATAAGGATTCTCGTTTTGATGGAATTGAAGAGCGCGGTGATTTTGCTTGCTTTGATGAGGATTCAGCAGAGCTGGTTATTGGAGTAAACAATGCAAACCCAGAGGCTTACACAAACCTCGTCGATGAAGTCAGAAGGAGCCAAGGCAGAATTGTAAACATCATCTCAATAGAAGGCGAAGTTATCGCCGTAGTTGCTGACATGCCTCTAACTACTATTTCCTTATTCACAGAAAAAGTTCAAGCGAACAATCTAGCACGATACGTAGAACCAAACATGAAGTTTCAAACACAATTTGTTCCAAACGACCCATATTGGAGCTTACAGTGGGGACCACAGAAAATAGAGTCTGATTTGGCTTGGAATACAACCACAGGCAACTCGTCCATTCTTGTAGCGGTTATCGACTCAGGCATCGACTACAACCATCCAGACCTTGAAGGCAACTATGTGACACTTGGTTATGATTGGGTAAATGATGATACCGACCCTTTGGACGACTTTGGACATGGAACCCATTGCGCAGGAATAATTGCTGCAGCGTTAAATAATACTGTAGGCATCGCTGGAATTGCCAATGTCAGCATAATGGCTGAAAAAGGCTTTGATGCTTATGGATATGGATGGGAAGACGACGTTGCCAATGCTATTATACATGCTGTTGATTATGGCGCGGATGTTCTTAGCAACAGTTGGGGTGGTTATGGCGAAAGCATGCTTATTCATGACGCTGTTCAATATGCTTACAACCAGAGTGTGTTGGTAATTGCGGCCGCTGGAAACGAGGCGTGGAATAAAAAGCCTTACCCCGCCGCATACGATGAAGTTGTCGCGGTTACAGCAACAAATTCAAGTGATTCTCCGGCATGGTTTACTAACTTTGGAGACTGGGTTGAGGTTGCAGCCCCCGGAGTGGACATCTACTCAACAATGCCAACATATCATGTAACTTTGAACGATTACGGCTACAATCAAACCTATGATTACATGAGCGGCACTTCTATGGCTTGCCCACACGTTGCAGGTGTAGCTGCTCTCATATGGAGTCAGTTCGCTAATGCAACAAGAGACTGGGTTAGAGCCCAGCTAAGATATACGGCAGAGGATTTAGGAGATCCAGGCTTTGATGAGTACTATGGCTATGGAAGAATCAACGCAAAAAACGCGGTAGAACAAGCACCACCTAACCATGACCTGCTCATTTTCGACTGGAATAGACCACAATACGTTAAGCTTGGAGAATCAGCCACTTTCAATATCACTGTGCTCAATTTTGGAGCAAGCAACGAAACTGACGTAGAAGTACGTCTACTAGTGAATGGCAGCTCAATTAACTCAACATACATCAGCCTTCTGCAAGGAGCCACATCAACCACTGTTAGCTTATCATGGACTCCAACATCGGAAGGAGCACACAATGTCACTTATTACGTTGTACCCGTTCCAGATGAAACAATAATAGAAAATAACCAGGTAACAGAAATTCTCTATGTTACAACTCCGCCCCCTGAAACGAATTGGATGCTGCTAGAGACAGACCCTGATGAAGGTGTAGGGACGAATCTTGAATCCATATATGGTCAAGTCCACTCGGACATAGTATACTTTAAAGTGGGACATCATAGATCTTGGACAACAATCAATGACATAGATACAGCCATTTTTATAGACGCAGATCAAGATGCCAGCACCGGTTTACCTGACGAAACTTATCCATATCAAGATACTGACATAGGTGCAGATTATGTGATTGTTGTGGGTTGGGAGGCAACTGAGATGTGGAAATGGGACCCTATCACTGGAATGTGGGATATAAGTGACCCTATCCCTTTGGCTTATCTGGAAGCCCCTGAAAACTCCGATGTGTTTGTAGTAGGCGTATTTTTTGTCAGTTTGGAAACAAGTGGAATTGTCGACTGCGCAGTTGCCGATATTCCTTCAAACTGGGATTGGATGCCTAACAGTGGATTCTTCACTTGGATATTAATCCAATATGAGCATGAGCTAGCTGTTTTGCTTGAAACTCCACAGTACCTTCTACCAGGAGAAACATCCTTGCTGAACGCTGCGGTATGCAACCGGGGGCTAAGCAATGAAACGAACGTGGAAATTCAGATTCTCATAAACGACACCGAAGTTGCAAGTGAAACATTAACCGAACTTGCCAATGGCACATGGCATACCATAAACTATTCTTGGACACCCGTAACAGAGGGAATCTACAACATAACAGCCTATGCTGCCCCAGTGCCGGGTGAAAATGTTACAATAAATAACATCGCAACGCAGATAGTTTACGTCCGTTACACAGAAGTCGCGCTGATATCTGCCTTTTCTGAGTTGCTGGTTATAACACCTATACTGGATTCCGTGGGAATCGGCTATGACATATACAATGATAATTACTACAATCTCTATACTGAAGATTTGGATTTGCTACTCAATTACACGGCGGTGATCTTCTACACGGGTATTAGATGGATAACATCAACCGAACATTCAACACTTGAGTCCTATCTGTCCTCAGGCGGAAACTTGCTCGTCACAGGCTTTGATTGCCTAGTAAGCGATGCGCTTCTAGCAGATCTTGTTCGCTCATCCTCAACGGGCGACAATATGGGAGAATCAGACTTGTATGTGGTTGATGAGACGCATCCCATAATGGACGGCCCCTACGGAAGCTTTCCGGCAGGATACCATATATACGGTCTATACAGCGACTGCGACATGGCTGAGGCAGACACAACACTAAATGTTGTGACAGTGGCTGAATTAGCAGACGGATACGACAGAATTATAGCGACAGAAGGCATTCCAGGAAAGGTTGTTTTCTGGAACGGGGTGGGAACATATGACTGGACTTCGAATAGCGACTGTGAAGTCATGTTCAAGAATCTGATATATTGGTTTACGGGCATTACAATTTCGGTAAATCCATCTGCTGGTTCACCAGGAACCGAAGTGACTATAAAAGGAACAAAGGCAACAGCAAACGGTACAGTTTCAATTTACTGGGATGACACCTTTATAGAAAACTCTACAGCCAACGAAGTCGGTGACTTCACATATTTGATGACCGTTCCTTCAGAAGCTACAGTTGGTGTTCATGAAATAATGGCAATGGATGTAGCCACAGGCAGAACAGGTTCAACGATCTTCAGGGTAGTTCTAATAGCTTTAAATCCAACTGAAGGCCCTATCGGAACAAACGTAACCGTTAACGGCGCCGGCTTCGCGCCTGAAAGCCAAGTGACAGTAACATTTAGCGATATGCTAATCGGCTACACTATAATTGACAGTTTTGGAAACTTCACTTTCACCTTTAACACACCGCTATCAACAGCAGGCAAATATTACATAAAGGCATTAGATGCTGAAGGCAACTATGCATGTAAGAAGTTTACCGTGATTAATATTACTCCGCTGGACGTCCAAATCGACGTAGGAACCATGCACTTCAAAGGAGAAATAGCTGAATTCTATGCTCAAACAGCATTTAAGGGACAAGCTGTAAACGCTACAATTATCAATGCTATGTTATATAAACCGGATAGAACAACTCGGGCGCTGATAGCCCAACAAATCAATACAGGCCTATATAAGATACCATGTAACATAACTGACGCTGAAACGGGCACATACATGCTAGTCATAACTGCAAGTTACGATACAGACACCATTCGAGCGAGAGGAACTTGTCTTAAATGCTTCTTGATAAGCAAAAAAATAACAAATGCAGTTTTAACAATAGAAACAATAAACAATGACATAGCAGAAATTCTAATTCCAAATCTAGGTATGGTAAAAGCAAACTTAACTGCAATTAACACCACGCTCATAAATATAAACGGAACAGTTGCGTGGATTCAAACAAGCCTAGGTCCAGCCATAACAGACATACAAACCATTAATGCAACGTTAATGCACATAAACGGAACAGTTGCAGATATAAAAACTACCATTGGTATAATACAAGTCAATATTGATGATATTCAACTGAAAGTTACAGCTATCAACGGTACTACGGCGACTATTCAAACAAGTTTAGGCGTAATGAACGGCACAATAACTTCGACGAAGGGTGACGTAGCGACCATTGTAACTCCGATTGGGCAAATCCAAACAGATATATCGAGTCTAAAGGGGACGCAGGAGACTTGGATAATCCCACAATCTGTGATATTGGTAATAGTGTTAATAGCAGCGGCTACTTCGACGATGTCAGTCACCTTACTAAGACGTAAGAAAACTACAAAAACAGAATAACTTGTATCCTCTTTTTCTTTTTAAATCGAGTCAACAAGTTTAAAGCTATTCCACAACATATCGGTAGGCTATGTGCGTGCCTGCTGTAGGACTCTCTCTAATTATCCGAAGTATGTCTCCTGGTTTTGCACCTATCGCTTTCACCGTTGGGTCTGAAAACCTAATCTGAAGTAGTTGGTATGGCTGAATCTTGTATTGGGCAAGCACTTGCTCTCTTTCTTTCAGCGTTAAAATTTCGTGTTTTGGGACAAGTTCATGCTTGAATAGGTTGAAGACTGGAAATATTTTCGGCAGAAGCTCAATGTTATTTTTCTTGGCTTCCACGCGTGCTGCATGGGTGTATTTTCCACTTGTAATTATAATCCCTTTGTCTATGTTCTTCTCTTCCATGATTTTGTACAAATTCTTGACTATTGCTATGCCCACTGTACCATCTTCTGGGATGCACCATATTAGGGCTTTCTTTTTCTCTTTGGGAACCTTGATAAGATACTTCACTTTGTCCTTGACTTTTTCTTTCTTAACGATCTTGTATTTCCTGAGCTTGATTATGACATCAGCCTTTAGTTCCTCTAGGCTTTCTTCACTCATACTATAAACCTCATGTCTAGAACAGTCGAAATCTAAATGAAACATTAACCCTTAAACTTTACGCTTTTGATCGAAAAAGTGAAAAGCAAGAGAGACCTTTTAGTTGTTTCTAAACGTGGGATGTGTTAAAGTGTTTTCAGAATTCGGTAAAATGGCTTTAGAAGAAGCAACTAAAAAAGGAGCTTCATACGCGGATATCAGAATAAGCGAAATTCTCAACGAAATCTTAACAGTGAAAAACTGTGAACCAGAAGCTGTTAACCTTTTGCAAACGAAGGGATTCGGTGTCAGAGTGATTGCAGATGGGGCATTGGGATTTGCAGGTTCAATTGACATAAACAAGGAAGAAGTCATGAAAACAGTTGAAAAAGCCATCAGCATTGCAAAGGCAAGTGCCATGTTAAAGAAGAAAGAAGCGACTTTGATCCGAGAAGAAGCTAGAGAAGACCAGTATTCCAGCAGCTTTCAGAAAGACCCGTTTAAAATTCCAGTAGAGGAGAAGTTGGATGTGCTTGTTCAAGCTGGGCGGATTCTCAAGGAGCAGTCTCCACTGATAAAGGCTGCGTACGCTTATTATCGTGGATTTAGAGAGAACAAACTTTTCATGAGCACGGAAGGCGCGAAAATCAGCCAAAACATAACATGGTGCGGCGGAGGGCTGTCAGCTATAGCTGTTAAAAACGGAGAAATGCAAACAAGATCGTATCCAGCTTCTTTCGGAGGCAACAACGCCACAGGCGGTTATGAATTCTTTGAATCTTTCGCTTTAGTTGACCACGCAAAGGAAACTGGACAAGAACTCTTGCGACTGTTCGACGCTGAAAAATGTCCTTCAGGAAAAATAGACCTAATTCTCACGGGCGATCAACTTGCTCTGCAAATACATGAAAGCTGTGGACATCCGACAGAGCTTGACCGAGTGTTAGGCATGGAAGCAGACTATGCTGGAACAAGTTTTCTTACTCCTGAAAAACTTGGAAACTTCATGTATGGTTCTGAAAAGGTGAACATAGTGGCTGATGCTACTGTTCCGCATGGGCTTGGATCGTTTGGCTATGATGATGAGGGAACAAGAGCGAAAAAAGTGTATTTGGTTAAGGAAGGCTTGTTTGTGGGTTATCAGAGTTCTCGTGAAACTGCGGTTGAGTTGAATCTTGGAGAAAGCAGCGGTGGAATGCGAGCGGACTCCCCTTTGGCTTTGCCGCTTATTCGCATGACAAACATTAACCTGCTACCAGGAGACTGGAAGGCTGAAGAGATTGTCGGAGACACGAAGGATGGTGTTTTGTTCATCACTAATCGTTCATGGAGCATTGACGACAGACGCATAAACTTTCAGTTTGGCACGGAAATCGGTTGGAGAATAAGGAATGGGAGCAAAGAAAACATGGTTAAGAACCCAACTTACATGGGTGTTACTCCGCAGTTTTGGGGTTCATGCGACGCTGTAAGCAAAGACGACTGGGTAATGCATGGTGTGCCAAACTGCGGCAAAGGCGTGCCAGGACAAGTAATGTATGTTGGACATGGCTGTGGAACCGCGAGATTTCGTAAGGTGCATGTTGGATTAATGTAATGAGGTGAAAATCATGGTTACAGAAAGATTGTTAAGAATTGCCGAGAAAACCGTACAATACGCTATGCGACAAAACGTTGACCAAGCGCAAGCTTCAGCTTTTCTGCTTGACACGGCGTTGACAAGGTTTGCAAATTCTCAGATACATCAGAATGTTGCAACAAAAAAGGGTGGAGTATTAATTAAAGTAGTTCTAAACAAGCAAGTCAGCACGACACGAGTCAACACTTCGGAAGAAGAACAAATTGAAAAGGCTGTGATACAAGCAGTGAAAATTGCTAAGGCTTCACCGCCAAACAAGGACTTCAAAAGCTTACCAGCGCCAGAGCCTTGGACTCCTATCGAAGGAGTATTTGATGAGGAAACGGCTAATTGTACGCCTATGTACAGAGCGGAAAAGGTTAAAGAAGCCATTGAAACGGCGCATTCAAAATCGTCAATTGTGAAGGCTGTTGCTGGTCATTTTTCAACTGGTTCGATGGCTTTTGCAATAGCAAACTCGTTAGGCGTCTCAGCAGGGGCTATAGCATCCTCGGCAAACATGAAAACTACAGTTATATCGAAATCTGGAACCTCAGAAGGTTTTGGAACCGCTGAAAAATATTCAAGGCAGGTTAAAGACATTCAACCAGTTGTTTTGGCAGGGGATGCCGCTGAAAAATCTGTGAAGAGCGTAAATCCAATCAAGCTGTCTCCAGGCGAATATCAGGTTGTTTTGTCGCCTATGGCTTCTGCGACACTTTTGATGTTCCTAGGCTATGTTGGATTTTCAGCGACTTCATATCAGGATGGACGGTCATTTGTCAAATATTGTCTGAACCAGCAGGTTTTCGACGGCAAGCTTAACGTGAAAGATGATGCTAGGGATCTCCGAACGCTTTATGCAACGCCAATCGATGGCGAAGGAGTTCCGAAAAAGGCTATGCAACTGATAAGTAACGGGGTTGTTTCGGAACAGAGCATATGCTATAACTCTTTTACGGCCGGAAAGGAAGATAAGAAGAGCACTGGACATGCTTTGCCCCCGATCAGCGATTACTATTCTGAGATGCCTATGCCCTTCAACATGATTGCGAATCCGAGAGATGCCAGTTTGGAGGAGATGATTGCTGAGACGAAGCGCGGAATATTTGTTACAACGTTTCATTATGTGAATCCTGTTGAACCTACAAAAGTGGTTCTGACGGGGCTGACGAGAGATGGAACGTTTCTGATTGAGAACGGTGAAGTGTCTAAGCCTATTGTGAACATGCGGTTTACGGATAGCATGCTTTCTGCTTTGAAGAACATACCTTTGATTGGCAGAGAACTTGAGATGGTTGAGGCGACAACTGTTCCTTCGATGAAGCTTGAGAAACTAAGATTTGTAGGCGTATCAGCCTACTAACCCCCCTTATTTATAGGACTAACAGTCTTACGATAATACATTGAACTTTCAGAAAAAAAGTGCAGAGGAGATTCTTTCACAAACACTAAATAGAAGGAATAGCGCACGCTAGCCACATGAAATCGCCGAAAGCTTAATGTGTTATCTAAAAACCCTAAAATTTATACTTTGTCAAATGAGTACATTAGGTTTTTATTGTCATTCTGGTTCCGCATTTTGGAGAAGTCTGCTGGTAGCATGGAGTACCCACTTTGTGAGGTGTAGTGTAGTCGCAGTTTGGACAGATGCAGCCGCCTCCTGGACCAGCTGCGAATCCACCGCTCATTCTTCCTCTGCCACGTCCTCCCATTCCACGACCTCCGCCACCACCTCTTCCACCGCCGCCTCTCCCAGCACCTCCTCCACCCCGCCCACCTCCTCCTCTACCAGACATTCCATACCAGTTCATTCTTCCACCTATTTGCGAGAATTGAGGAAAGTTTCCAGCAGGTTGCATTGGAGGTGCAGCTGGCTGGTATGGGATAGGTGAAGTTCTTGGGACAGTTTGCGTTTGTTCTGTGGTTTTTGGTGTGAAGTTTGGACACGCAGGATCGTCAGGGTTCATGGCTATTCCGTAAGCCATACAAAATCCGTTCTTGAAGTTAGCGCATTGCTTATGTGTGTGAAAACTCTTTACGCTCATGTTATTAAGACCTTTTTGTGACTATGCACAGAAATGGTTCAAGTCTAAATAAAAAGTTTATGCAACCGAAAAGACAAAACCATTCATCGAATGCAAAGCACTATCTCATCAACATAATCCATCAGAGCAACCATTCTTCCAATATCTGAAAACTTGTTTGTGCGAACTCGGATTTTTTACTTTTTAGATGCTTTTGCCAGCTTTAACCCGAACGTTACTAATCTTCTGAAGTGTTCGTCGTGTGTTTTCAGCGTCATGTTTCTTGGTATGGCTGTTGTGGCTATGAGTAAGTCTGCGTCAGGTATTAATACGCCTTCCTTCTTGAGCCTGCGGTACAAGCTGCAGTAGACTATGATCGTTTCGTTGTTTAGGCTTTGCACGCTGAAGCTTTTTTCGAGTAAATCCTTAACTTTAATCCTTTTCCCATCTTCCAGTCCTCTTAATATCTCAATAAGCGTTATGACTGAGATGGCTCCGATCTCATATCTTCTCTCATGCAGCAACTCTAGGATTATGTCTGTGTCGAGCAGGTTCATCTGAACGCGAACCTCTCCCTGAACTCTTTGCTGGATTCGATTATAGCTTTCAAGTCTTCATCTGTGAGCGTTCGCGCCAGCTGCTTAAACGCTTGCTCACTCCTTAATCTCTTGACTTCGGCATACAATTTGAGCAGAAACTCGCCCCACTCATTGTCACGTTTAGCCTCTTCCAGAATCTTTTTGATCTCTGCGGGAACAGATATTGTCACATACTTTCCCAAATCTTATCACCACATAACTATATAGCAACGTAACGATATAATAACCTTTCCCACAATCTTCACAGCTTGCTTCTAAAATGCCGAGCTACACACGAACTGTTACATTTGCAACATATCTTTTCATAACACTCGCAAATTCACCGATAACTTTAGGCGAATAGGGATTAACATCATTGAATACTTTGTCTAATGTGTCGCCAGGAATAAACTGTTGAAACGCAAAACGTTTTCCACCCTTAATGATTTCACCCATCTTTGGAATATCCTCTTCATCAACGAAGCCAGGAACAACCGTTGCTCTAAACTCATAATCAACTTTTCCATTCTTCAAAATCTCAACAGTACGCAAGAAATCAGCCGTGTCTTTTGCTCCTAAACGATCATACTTCTCCAAAGAAGTTTTCACGTCTAAGGCAACATAATCCACAAAAGACAAACAGTTCTTTAAGACTTGCGGGAAAAACCCGTTTGTGTCTAGCTTAACCACAAAACCTTTTTCCTTAAGCTTTTTTAGAAATTTTGGAATTTCCTTGTGCATCGTTGGTTCTCCACCAGTTATGACTACAGCGTCCACGTGTTTTTTGCGTTTTTCAAGAATTCGAATCACTGTTTCTTCGTTAAGAAACGGAGGCTTAGGGTCTAACACTATTCTCCAGTTGTGGCAGTAAGGACATCGTAGATTGCAGCCAGGCGTAAAAAGCACGGTTGCTATTCTGTCTGGAAAATCTATTAGACTTGTCTTTTGGATGCCGCTGAACTTCATTAGCGTTTCACTTTATGCAGGTACGGTTGCCACAACAGATTTGTCAAAGGTTCTGCGTATGGCAAATTCAGCTTGTTTACCGTCGTTCCACTGGTCAACTGGTCTGAGATAGCCGACAACCCGTGAGTAAACTTCACATTTTGTTCCGCACGTTTGGCATTGCTTGTGTTCTCCGCTTACGTAGCCGTGGGTTTGGCAAACACTGAACGTAGGCGTTAAAGTGAAGTACGGCAAATGCGAATTCCAAGCCACCTTCCTAACGAGTTCAGCCGCCGCCTTCCAAGAATAAACTCTCTCACCTAAGTAGATGTGGAAGACCGTCCCACCAGTGTAAAGAGTCTGCAGCCTATCCTGATGCTCTAAGGCTTCAAACAAGTCGCTTTCATAGTCCACTGGCAGCTGCGAAGAGTTAGTGTAGAATGGTTCAACGCTTTTTGAAAGGTGTTTCTCGTTCGCCACAATTATGTCTGGATATTTCCTCTTGTCTAAGCGGGCAAGCCTGTAGGATGTGCCCTCAGCTGGTGTTGCCTCTAGGTTGTATATGTTTTCAGTCTCTTCTTGGAAGTCTGCCAACTTTTTCCGCATAGAGTTTAGCACTTTCATTGCGAATTCTAATCCTTCATGGGTCGCTATGCTATGTCCGAAGAGGTTCAGTATCGCCTCGTTCATGCCGACTAAACCTATTGTTGAGAAGTGGTTCTTCCAGTATTTCCCAAAGCCGTCCTTTACAAGGTGGAGATAACGCCTTGAGTATGGGTATAACCCGTTCTCTGTGAACTGTTCTAAAGCTTTCCTCTTTATTTCTAGGCTGTTCCTTGCAGTTTCCATCATTCTCTCTAAGCGTTCAAAGAAGTCATCTTCATCTTTTGCTAAATACCCTATTCTCGGAAGGTTCATTGTGACAACACCTATGCTGCCCGTTAACGGATTTGCCCCAAAGAAACCGCCGCCACGCTTACGCAATTCTCTGTTATCTATTCTTAAGCGACAACACATACTCCTAACATCTTCGGGCTTCATGTCACTGCTTATGAAGTTCGAGAAGTACGGCACACCATATTTGGCTGTAACTTCGAAAAGTTTCTCAGATACCGTGTTTTCCCAGTTGAAATCTTTTGTTATGTTGTATGTTGGTATTGGAAAGGTGAAAACTCTTCCTTTTGAATCTCCCCTGCACATGACTTTTGCGAAGGCAATGTTAAAAATGTCCAATTCCTCTTGCATGTCGCCGTAAGTTTCGTTCATCACTTTTCCGCCGAGGATAACCGGCTCGTCCTTCATAAACTCCGGAACAGTAAGGTCTAAGGTCAAATTTGTGAAGGGTGTTTGGAAACCTACACGCGTTGGCACATTCATGTTGAAGAAGAATTCTTGAAGTGCCTGCTCAACTCCCTTCCGGTTTAGCCCATCATAACGTATGAACGGCGCCAAATATGTGTCGAAATTACTAAAGGCTTGGGCTCCTGCCGCTTCTCCCTGAAGCGTATAAAAGAAGTTCACCACATGCCCGAGGGCTGTCCTGAAGTGCTTTGCAGGAATACTCTCTATTTTTCCCGATACGCCGCCAAATCCTGAAAGCAGCAAATCCCTCAGATCCCAGCCGACGCAGTACGGTCCCAATACACCGAGATCGTGGATGTGCATGGCTCCTGAGAAATGTGCATCAGCAATATTCGGCGGGTAAATCCTTGTTATCCAGTATTTCGCTATCACTGTAGATGACAAATAATTGTTTAGGCCTTGCAGTGAATAGCTCATATTTGAATTCTCTCTGACACGCCAGTCTTGAACCTCCAAGTATTGATCTACAAGGTCAGCTGAACTTAGTAGTGCGGCTAACTCACGCATGTCTTGGTGCTGCTTCCTGTAGAGAATGTAAGCCTTAGCCGTTCTTGCGTGTCCGTTTTCGATTAGTATCTTTTCAACTAAGTCTTGGATTTCCTCAACTGTGGGAACACCTTCTTCTCCGAAGCGTTTCTGAAGCAATGCCACAACTTGATCGCTTAGTCTCTTTGCCAGTTCAAGGTCTTTTCCGCCTACGGCTTTTGCTGCCTTCCAAATGGCGTTTGTTATCCTTTCTTGATCAAATGGTTCTAATCTTCCGTCACGTTTTCTAACAAACTTCATTTTCTCACCTCTTTCAGTATGCGTCGAAAATCTTCTGGCTCTTCAAAACGTTTGTAAACTGAGGCAAACCTGATATAGGCTATACGGTCAAGCTTCTTCAAATGTTTCGCAGTTAGGTCTCCAATTTCTTGTGAAGAGATCTCTCCTTTCCCCCTCATCATCAAATCCTGTCTAACACGCTCAGCTAAACTGCGAATCTGCTCCATAGTTACAGGTCTTTTCTCACAGGCTTTCTGGAGGCCTCTAACAATTTTGTTCAAGTCAAAACGCTCAATTCTTCCATCCGTCTTCCGAACTATAAGCTCTACAGTTTCGATATACTCGTAGGTTGTGAAGCGTTTTCCACAGTTCAAGCATTCCTTACGGCGTCTAATGGTGTTATTTTGTGAATCCCTAGTTTCAAGGGTTCTGACGCCATCAGACCCACAATACGGACACTTCATCCCACGATTTTCCCTCACAATATTCTGAAAGGTTCGCTGCGCATACGCATCTAGTGCTTGCCCAAGCAAAACGAACACTATACATAGTGTTTTATTATATAAAACCTTTCTACACTGATATGAAAAAATTCAGTTCACAAGCAAAAGAAACAATGTAAAGCATAGACATAATCACAGAAAAAAATGAACCGTGAAATAACGTGTTTTTAGATGAATAACCTCGATTCCAAGTTGCAGAGAACATGCTTAAAACTTTTGAGTCAAAGATTACTGTGATGGCTCAGAAAAAATTGTTGGGTAATGACTTTGTTCGAATTAAGACGGAAATCTTCCCTTAACCTGTTTGATGCTGTGCAATTGGAAAGCATGTCTGTTCTTGCAAAAAGTGTGATACTGGTATCAAATCGACTTTTTCTTCAAGATAAAAGACAATTTCTTCTCTTCCTTCTCAGTGAAGCCAATCTTCATATAAAGCTGCAGTGCAGGGATGTTCACCTTTAAAACTGAAAGCTCCAGCCACTTCTTGTCCAGTTGCTTGGCAAGCTTGTTGGCATAGTTTAGTATGTAGTTATTCCAAGTCTTCTGTATTCTGGCGCAACGGCTAGGCTGTTGATATACAATGCTTCAGGTTTTTCGCGAATGACAAACATGCCGACCACTTGCTCCCTTAATTTAATGAAGTAACGTTTTCCTCTGAAAAGGATGACCTCCATTGCCAGAATATAGGGTATAACCGTTAACGGAGACAGCAACTGAGGGCCTCTAAAAAACAGAAGATTTCCGCCTTCACTGTTTTTGAAGAAGTGAAAGCTTAGTAGGTTGAAGGATAGATGTTCAAATCTCCTTGCAGGCGTAATTCGGAAACTGCAAAAAGCCTTCATGGCAACAACGCTCTCAAGATTTGTGTTTGTCATTGATATTTAAATTAGTTTTAGCAACACCGAATAAGGCAAAAATTATGCAGGAAAATAGCAGTACGAGAGCAAGCGAAGGAAAGACACCACGATATTGTAGATTTGTTGCAAGTATAAACCCACTAATAATGGGTCCAAGTGTTTGTCCAACATCCATTATCGTAGAGAGAAAACCCATGGATGTGCCAATTGATTCTTTGGGCACAAGCTCGCTGATTGAAGCTGGTGTGGAAGCGGTTACGGTTGCAAAACCAAACCCGTAGATCAAAACAAGCAAAAGGAGAACCCAAAAATCAGTAACAAATGGAATTGCCAGCAATGGAAGACCAGAAACTATGCAACCAACAACTATTGGAATCTGTCTTCCAATTTTGTCTGAAACTCTACCCATGTAAGGTTTCGCGAAAATTGCTACACCTATTATGCTTGTAATAATGACACCAGTCAAGAACTTGTTCAATTGGACAACCTCTGGCAAATAACCTGCCAGATAGAATTCCGTCGCACCATAAGCATAATACTGGCAGGCTTGCACAAAACTCACCATTAGAACTCCGCGGCTTCTAGCGACTGTTCCCCATCCACGAAACACTTTTTTAACAACTTCTTCGGTATTTCCAGGTTGAATAGCTGTGGGCTGTTTTCTTCTAGTCAAGAATGACAAACCCATAATCACCGCTGTTACACCCACCACAGCCACACTCAAATAAAGCACATGAAAATTGTCGGTTGTGACGAACAATATGTATCCGCCTAAAGCAGGTGCGATGAGTCTTCCAACATTTGTTGCTGAAGAGAAAAGCGATATGCGTTCTCCTCGCTTGGTTGGAAACAGCTCAGCTACTGAAGCTTGGGCGACTGGTACAAAAATTGCTGTGGCAAACCCGTGGTAAAACCGAACTAGGATGAGTTGCCACCACACGGTTATTAGAAGATAAAGGAAGGGAGCTGAAGCAAAGAAGAATCCTGCCATTAACAAGAATTTCTTTCTTCCATAAACGTCTGAAAGCGAGGCAACAGGTAAACTAATCAAAATGCCTGGAATTGTTGAAGCAGCAGCAACAAAACCCGTCAAATCCGTGGGAGTTCCGAGACTTAAAGAAAAAGGTTTTAGAACTGGACTCTTGGACATCGTGGAGCTTAAGATAGCAAATAGTCCCATAGTGCAAATCATCAGAAAAATGTTGTCTCTAGCGTTTCTTGTGTACAAAGTCATCAACAAACCAGCTTAATAATTACTGATCTTTAGTGTTAATAAAAATAAAGGGAAAAGTGATGTTAACTTGTTGTTTCTTCTTGCACTTTCCTTCTTAAGAATTCCCTACGTTGTTTCCTAGTCATTTCCCCCAATTCATCCTTGTATTTCTTTCGCAACAGCTTGATTTTGCAATAAGTGTAAAGTGCATCATAAACGTAAGCAGCTTTTTCCAGTGCTTCGAAATCGTCTTTCATGTTGTATCTTGCGCCAGTCATCGTTGCACTTAACCCTATTCCTTCAGGCGCAAGCTCAGTGTCACGTGTATCCGCAGAATGAACGATTTTGGCGAGTTCATGGAGCACTGGGTCTTCCAGTTTGTATTCTTCTATTATGGTTTCGAAGCTGCATTTTCCATTTCTGTGTCCAAGCTTTACTCCAGGCGCGTCAAAGGGTGTTGCTCCTTGGGTTTTTGCGATTTCTGCTATTTTCTCTGTGGGCGCGAAGATGAATTGGGCTTGGGGGTCTATGAATTTCTTGATAAGCCATGGGCATGCGGTTCGGTCTACGTGAACGAATTCACGGGTTACCCACTTCACAATTTTCACCTCTCTCTAAGATAGATGCAGCTAGAATTAAGGTTTACGAGTGACTCGTTTTTTTAAGCTTATAACTCCTGATTTATTTTGAACACATAAAAACTGAGTTCTATGTGTTTACTAATTGTTACATCATAAAATTTGTTAAGTATCACTATAAACGAAAAAACGTGAATGGTGTTAAACATTGGGAAGCACTTCTGAACGTGAATATAGAGAAAAACTGAACAAGATAAATGAAAACCTAAACAAACGTGCAAGAAACATACGAAAAGACTTCGCTCAGAAATTCTGGTTTTGAGAAACGAAATCAAAGAGGAATATGTCGAATTAAAAACGCAAATCTCTCAGACTTTGATACCAACATAGCCAGAACAGTTAAGTTATCGAAATCTTTTGACGCAAGCAGTTAAATCATTAACACAGAAGGAAATGTTAGGCCGGAACCCATAGCCTATCTTATTTCCGTTTTGTCACTTCAACGACGCTCACACAAAGCGACAGCAAATCAGAGTTTCACAACAACCCAAGACTAATCTAAACACTTATTATTATTCCTCAGTTCTCTTGTTAAAGACAAAGCATGGCCGTTCAAATTCAAAGCTTCACCGACAAAAACCTGTCAAGCCTAGTTAAACTGCTAAATGAGGCACGTAGAGAATCATACGAGTTTATTCCCATCAACGAAGAGAAACTTCGCTCTCAAATTAAGGAATGGGATCTTAAAATTCTAGTGGCTGAGGAAGAAGGCGAAATCATAGGCTCTGTTGCATACAACAATGGACATTGGGGCGAAGAAATTGAGTGGCTTTGCGTTCGTGAAAATCCAAATCGAAAACATCTAGAGAACTTGTTGGTGAGGGAGATCGAAAAACACGTTAAGGGCGAAAAGATTTCCACAGTTGTTGACGCTGAAAGCCCAAAAATCAACGAGTGGACTGAAAGGGGCTACAAGCCCGAAGGCGGACTATGCCACATGATAGCCAGACTTGACGGTTTAAAGCCTCTTCCAAAAGTTCCAGAAGGCACAATTATTAGCAGCTTGAAAACAGAAGAGGAAAAAGATTTCGTCGAAGCCGTGAATGCCGGATTTGACCGTGAAAGGCTAAAACAAGGTGTTGTTCAAAGATGGAAATCTGAATGTCCTCCTTTCAGCGAGGAATGGATTCACATAGCTAAGCTTGACAGCAAAATTGTTTCAGTTGTTGTTTCTAGACCAGACGTGAAACATAACGAATTCTTTGGTGGTAAGCGAGGTTATCTTGGTCCAGCAGCTACGCTTTCCCAACATCGCGGCAAAAACCTTGCATCTGCCCTTACACGTCGGGCGATGAACGCGCTCTTTGAAAAAGGAATAAGTTCTATGGCGTTGTATACTACAGAACGGAACGTTCCATCTGTTACTCTTTTACGAAGACTCGACTTTAAAATTGGACATCACTGGAAGTTTATGCACAAAAACTTACTTCAAAAGTGCTAGCTCAAAAATTATGATGCAAAAATTGAAAAACTAAAAGTTTGAGAAGACATAGCGAAGAGAAAAATTTGGAAATAGTGATAAAAATGATGTTTAAGGCTTGCTTTTGTGGATCAGCGTCTTTTCTACTCCCAGCTCCTTTACTCTTGTTTCAATGAATTCCGCGACTTTGTCTTGGCTGTATCTCTTTTCTTCTTCTTGCTTCATTAGCTCTTCCTCTATTGTTCTAAGAGTTTTTTTCATGTCAAAGGGCTTTATTATGTAGGCGTCTGCACCTCTGTTCACTGCTTCCACGGCGTTCTGCAGTGTTGGATAACCCGTGATAATTATTTTTCGCATTTTAGGCGTTGTGTCCTTCATTCTTGTTAGAAGTTCTATTCCCTCCATGTCTGGAAGGCGAACGTCAATTAAGGCTAGATTGTAGAATTTCTTTCCAGTTTTTACTATCGCTTTTTTAGCCGTACCTACTGACTCAACAATGTATCCTTCATCCTCAAGTATGGTCGTTAATACTTTTCTTATGTCTTCATCGTCGTCAACAATGAGGATTCTAGCGGTTTCACCCATATCTTTTCACCTCCCTCTAATTTTAATTTAACCGGAATGGTCACAGTGAAAGTTGTGCCTTTCCCACGAGCGCTTTGTACAGAAATAGAACCTCCGTGAGCCTCTACAATACGTTTACATATTGCCAAGCCGAAACCCATTCCCTTCGCCTTCGTTGTGAAAAGCGGAGTCCAAAGCTTCTCTATGGTTTTCTTTGATATGCCTGCTCCAGTGTCTGAAAAGACGAATTCTACGTTGCCATTTGATTTTCTGCTTTTTGTTGTCAGCGTTCCGCCTTTAGGCATGGCTTCAACTGCGTTTTTGAGTATGTTGACGAAGGCTCTCTTAATTTTTGCGGTGTCAACCTTTATTTTCGGCTTGCCTTCCGTTAAATCTATGACTTGAACATTTTTCGGAATTTCAACAAGAGACAACACCTCTTTTATCATTGATTTCGGATTGGTCTCCGTTAAATCCAGTTTTATCTCTCTCGAATAATCCAGAAGGTCGTTTATTATCTTGTTCGAGTATACAATGTTTTTCCCTATAAGATCGAGCATTTCTTTTACTTTGCCGTCGATTTTTGAACTTAACCGTTTCTTCACATAGTATACAGCTCCACTGATACTCGTTAAAGGATTACGTAGGTCATGACCTACCATGCCAGCTAATTCACCTATCACCGCCAATCTTTGAGCCCTAAGCAGTTGCTCTTGAGACTTCTTAAGCTCGCGAGTTCTTTCCTCCACTTTTTGCTCAAGCTGTTCTCTTGCTTTTCTCAAACTTTCAATTAGTTGAGCGTTTTCAATGACTATTGCAGCTTGATGCAAGAAAAGCTCCAAAGGAGTAAGAGATTCTCTGGTTGGCTTCCGACCATCCACAGGATCATCCATGCTTAAGATGCCTACCACCCTTCCCGCAGGCGTGCGGAGGGGAGCGTAAAGCATGTCTTGAGGGTGCCAATCAACCATCTCTTCTGTTGAAAGTCTGCTGGGAACACCTGCATATGTTGTTGCTTCGTCAAGAGGGGCTTCACGTGGAACATGGTGGACGTATTCTCGAATCCATGAGTCACTCCAAGGTAGATAATAAAACTCACCTATCCTGAAGCGTTCAAACTTTGGACCTAACCGTTCTCTCCAGACATGCCCTGATGCCTTTCTTTCAAGTAAAAGCTTGGTTTCTTCCTTTGTTAGGCCTGCTGTAACAAGATCTGTTCCTTCCAAGTTTTCGTTTCTCAGAGAAATTACAACCCTTCTCCACCCAAATTTTCTAATGGCTTTTGCGATCACCTTTAGCCTTTGATGCGTGTCTTTTATGCGCATGATTTCCGTGGAACTTTCCATCAGATTCGCTAGCCTGTTAGAGAGTTTTCTGAGTTGTGTATGTCTTTTTATGTCGATTATAGCAATGGCAGCGTGGGAAGCCAATATTTCAAGAAGTTCCCTGTCCTCTTCATCAAAGGCTGCAAGCTTTTTGCTTTCTACATTTAAGACTCCTAGAACCTCTTTTTCCACTTTGATAGGTACAGCAAGCTCAGAAAGCATGCTTGGTTTACCTAAGACGTATGTCTTTTCCTTTCTGATGTCTGAGACGAAAACTGGTTTGCCTGTCCTTGCTGCCTTACCAGTTACCCCTTTTTCTCCATCCAACGGCAGACTTAAAGACAGATTATTTGAGTATCCACGCTGCGATACTAGCCGAAGCATTTTTCCTTTTACCATTAGAACGGAGGCATACTCAAACCCTAATGTTTTCTCCATAGCCTTCAACGTTACTTTGTAAATATCCTCTAGGCTCTCCGCTCTGTTTAGGTTCCGGCCGTAAATGTTCAATGTAGAAAGCTTTTCCTGTCTTTTTAGGTTACTTATGGCGATAGCGGTGTGTGAAGCGAGAGTTTCAAGCAGTTCCCCGTCCTTTTCATCAAACGCTTCAAGCCTTTCACTTTCCACATTCAAAACACCTAAAACTTTATCCTTAATTTTGACTGGCACAGCAAGCTCTGACAGCATGCCTTCTGCGCCAGCTTCAACGTAGGCTCTTTCTTTTCTAATGTCCGGAATGGAAACAGGTTTGCGTAATCTTGCGGCTTTAACAACTATCCCTCTTCGCCCATCTAAAGGCAAGTTGAGGGTGAGCATTTTTGAAAACCCGCGATGGGCTACTAGACGGAGTGTTTTTCCTTCAACCAGAAAAACGTCGGCGAATTCGAATCCCAGAGTTCTCTCCATGACGCCTAACGTCAACGTGAGAATCGCACCTATGTCATCTGCCACGTTCAAGCTCTGACCATGCTTGTTCAGTGCAGAAAGTCTCTCTTCAAAACGTTTCCTTTCTTTTTCCATTCTTTTGCGTTCGGTGATGTCTCTGAATATTCCTTGAAGCAGTTTTTTGCCATCAAGTTCAAAGACATTAGCTTTGATTGCAACATCTTTAATCTCTCCCTTTTTTGTAATGACTTGTGTTTTCAAAACTTGCCCTTCTTTCTCTTTGAGATGCTGTTTGAAAGTCCTGCTGAACTCTCCTTCGATTTTTTTAGGAGGATGGAGAATCCGCTGGTGTATACCAACCAGTTCTGATTTCTCTCTGCCCACTAATTCTGATGCTGCACGGTTACAGTCAACTATTACACCTGTTTCGGCGTCGGCTATGAAGATAGCGTCCATTGCCTCCTCAAACTGCTTTCTGTATTTTTCTTCAGATGCCCTAAGCGACTCTTCCATCCTTTGTTCTTGGTTATTGTAAACTTCATTCTTCCTCATTTCAAACATCCCTTTTCAGCGGCAAACGTTCCCTTGCATTATCTATGTGTTCCAAAAAGTTCCAGTTCTCGGCCTCCTGGAATTCCAGCCCCAATTTTTCATAAAGCCGCTTCGCAATTAACTTCTCAAGGTAAACAGCCCCAGGCCCAAAAATTTTTTCCAACGCCTTTGAAAATTCTATCGTATTTGCTGGAATATTGTCTTTACTTATTTCAAAAGAAGTCTCTAAATGAAAGAATATTGCTTGCTTGGGCGAATCTCCCAAAGAGGATAAGCCTTCTTCAACGGCTTCTAAAAGGATTTTTCCAAGGTTATTTTGAGACAAATGAATCCCTCGAGTGTTTAATTGTGAAGTTTTAGAAATGAATTCAATGGAGCTTTGATAAAGCCTTTGTGAACTGTAAATATGTATTTCTACAAACCTATTTTTGCAGCGATGTCTAACTTCTTTTTCTTTCTTTTACAAAGCTGTGCCTTGCAGCTGCAACGTACTCGGTGAATATAAGCTCTTTACTTTTGTCCCATTCGAGAGGTTGTCCGATTCTTTCATACAGTTTTTTCATTATTAAAATTTCTAGAAATTGGGCTCCTACTCCAAAGATTTTCCCAAGTCCATCCGCAAAATCTTCAACGCGTTGAGGGATTTGATTTCTTTCGATTTTAAATTTGTTTTCAAGGTGGAAGTAGATTGCTTGTTTAGCGGAGTTTCCAAGGGAGTCCAGAGCGTCATCTACTGTTTCAAGGAAAAGTTTTTCGAAGGCTTCTTTTGCCAGCTTTGATTCCTCCAGCCTATTCGATTTAATAGGCGTACTTTGAATTCTATATTGTTTATGTATTTTTAAGTTTAGTTCTCAATTACGTTAACTTCGAGTTGAAATCCGAATGAGTAGCATTTACATTTTCAGAATTCGAGTAATGACAAGAACGATAATGTAGAACATCATTGCTATGGGGAAAATTATCGAAATCTCAAATATGTTGATTAATACCCCCAGTATTATCGGCATCACTATCCCTATAATACTCATAGGAATAAACTGCAAACTGTAGGCGGTTCCCCTGGATTTCGGCGGTACGATTTTCGGCACTATTGAAGTAGTTATTGGCATAGTCATACTACTGAAAAAGCCATAAACAAAATAAAAAAGCACTGTCTGACTTGTCGAAGTTGAAACAAACACACAAAACAACGCAACAGTCACAGCTGAGAAAATTGACGTAAGAGACCTTCTCCATCCCAACCTATCCCCTACATAACCGCTTATGATAACACTTATCAAACCAATCAGAGGACTCGAACCAAAAATGATGCTCGCCAAACCAGCATCCAGCCCCTTACTTTCAGTGAGGTAAGTTGTTAAATATGTTGAAATAGTTCCATCTGCAGCGCTTCTGAAAAGCATCAACAAAAGGAAAGACAAGAAAGTCACAGACAAAACATCCCTTAATGGTGTAGTCAAACTTTTTCTTTTACTCTCATCATGCTCCTCATCAGAACGTTCACTTATGTTCACAAAAAACGCTACAACCGCAACAACAAACACCGGAATAATCCAAATAAGGTAAACATATCTCCATCCAAACCAACCTAAAACAAGCCCTAACGTGATAGGCCCAATAGCAAACCCAAGAGTACCGCTTGCACCGTGAAAACCCAAACCCCTACTCAAGAAACCTGTAGGCAAAATATTCGTGGCTGCACTCAAAGCTGGCGGATGATAAAAAGTCGATGCCAAAGCAGTCAAAGAAAAACACAAGACAATGGTCTCAACAGTAGGAAATAATATGATTAAAGAAGCCGCAAACACTTGCAAAAATAGACTGAAGGAAATGAGCTTAGTATGACCTAGACGATCAGCAAGCAAGCCGCTGGGAACCGAAAAAATGAGTGAAAAAGCTCGGGGAATAGCCACGACGATGCTTGCAATGAGAATAGATAACTCATATTCATCAATTAAAATCGGTAAAAGAGCAAGGGGAAGATTTGAATACACATGAAGCAAAGTATGAGAAGCACACAAAAAAACCAATTTAGGTTTAAAATCCCCCTTCACCATAAACCCACCACAGAACCGTATTGTCTTTCTCCTAACTTTTCAAATTCTTACAGCATCATACAGAGCCTAATGCACTACACAATATAAAATCTTTAACGCAACAATCGGCAGACGTGACATTGGAATCCCTTTTCCATTCAGCTCAATATCCTTATTTTTTAACAATCGCATTTCAAAAAGCCTTTTTGACAAAAACAATTGAAAAGTCTTAGTCCACTCTTTTTTTTAAACGCGAGATGTTTTCTTTCCGTTGGCGCAGTGACTTCCTGTAATGTTGCTGTCGTCAATGTTGATGTGGTTTGAGAAGTTAAGCCTTAAATGAGCAGGTGTTCATGATTCTCGAAAGAGTGAAGTTCATGTGGTTGAGGAACGCTCTCGGGCGGTTCAAGGACTTTCTATGGCAGGAATTCTCGTTCATTACGGGTAACTACCGAGTTCTAGTACTTAGTTGGATGATAATGGACATTGCCATGGAAATGCCTCAATCAAACTTCCAGTATTACGTTGAAGCCTTAGGCGGACCGCCTATAGCCTTAGGACTGATAGGTCTTGCCAACTTCGTTGCCATGGCTGTTGTAGCCGTTCCCGGGGGCTACCTTGCAGACAAGTATGGTAGGCGTTGGCTGATTAAGACCATGACTTTTGCGATGGCTTTGTCGTTCGTTTTTTTTGCGTTTGCTCCGTCGTGGCACTTTGTTTTGTTGGGGTCAATAGTGAGCAGTCTTTGTCTAATCTATCAGCCTGCATTGTTTGCGATGGTTCAAGATTCGCTTCCGCCTGAACGTAGGGGCATGGGTTCTTCAATCATACAGCTTATCCACGGGACCTTTAACACTCCGGGTCCTGTGATTGCTATTTTTCTTTTCACGTGGTTTGGAAAGGTTATGGGTCAGAGAGTTATCTATTTGCTTATGACTGGGTTTTTCCTTGCTGCAGCAGTGTTTCGGCTTAGGTTGAAGGAGACGATGACAGATGGGAAACCGATTCGGTTCAGCTATTTCATTTCTTCGTATCCGCAGGCTATCAAGGAGAGCGTTGGCGTTTGGAGGGTTGTGCCGAGAACGGTGTTGTGGCTGTTTTCTATGAGGACGTTGGTGATGTTTGGTATTTCCCTTACTGGTGTGATCAATGCGCTTTACGCGAGGGATGTGCTTGGGATAACGGAGGGGCAGTGGTATTTTGTGTTCATTCCGCTTTTGCTGACTATGGTTGTGGCTTCTCTTCCAATAGGCAAGCTGGTTGATAAGATTGGGAGGAAGATTCCGATAGTTCTCGGTTTATGTGTGCTCGGCTTGGGTACGGTCATTTTTGCCTTTGGCGACTACGTAATGATTATGATTTCGATGTCCTTGTTTGGATTTGCTCACATGTTGATAATGTCGGGCGCAATGGCACTTTCAACGGATCTCATACAACCAGTGAACAGAGGCAAAGTAGTTGGATTCAACAATTTTTTTGGCTATATAATCATGGGCTTCGGCATGCTGCTGGGTGGCTATCTATACGAAAATTTCATTCCTCAATCTCCCTTCATCATAAGCCTCGGAGCCACCTTTATAGCATTGCTCATGGTTCTGTTTCTCATACACGAACCCAAAAAACGAGTAGGCGCAACCACACCAGAATAGAAACATTGTCGATCTGATTTTTGCAGCTTTTACAGTTCACCTAGGAATAAAAAAAGCATTTCCAAGAACAAAAGACGTTGTAAACACTCAAAACAGACCTTCAACGAACAATGGAAGTTAACAAAGCTACAATTCAGCTTCCTTCAAAACCTTGAACACTCCTACCAAAAAGCAATAAATTCACCAATAACTTCATGCAAATTCCATATTTTACCACCCCACCTCCGAAGCCCCTACGAACAACAAGAAACGCCTATAGGTTTCCCAGCCAACCCAAACCTGAGTCATATACCTTTCAGAGATGAATAAAAATGCAAAGATTCCCAAACGACAAAGAAGTTACGAATTTGAAAACTATATCAAAAACACAAAAAGAAAAAGGGGTTAAGTTTTGGAGATTTAGATTTTCTTCACTGAAGCTATAAATTCATCTATAGGAATCGCAGCCATACTCATGATTTTAATGGTTCCTCTGAAGCCAAGTTCAATAGACACTTTTGCAATTGTTTCGTTATCCGGAGCCTCAACAATATTCACAAAATCATAAGGTCCCAAAACAGCATATTGACGAATCACTCAACACCAAAGGCTTCAAGCTCCCGGTTGACTTCCTTAATCCTTTCAGGCCTTTCCCTAACAGTTTTCCACCCCTCATCCGTCAGATTAGACAACAGAATATAGTAGGGCATATAGACGCCAAACAATAGTATTAGCCTTATGTAAATTTCAGCTTTTCGATTAAAAATGCAGAAGAATGACTTCTCAACCTTTCAGAAGCTCCTTGGAATCTTCCTCACTTGGAACGCGGCAAATTGAAAATCTCTCATCAACACCTCAATCACCGACGGGCGTGCACACCAAAAGAAGCCTTATTTTTTATAAGGCTTCCTTTTCGATTTTCTTCCTCATACACTTCTCTCTGCACGGTCCATTCCGCGTATTTTTCCAATAGGCTTTTTATCTGCTGATCTATGAAGTCGCTTACACTTAGGAACGGCATCTCCATACCCTTTATCGCCTGCTGCAGTTTTTCATAACCTCCCTTTGAAATTTCCACATATCCGTACTCCCCTTTCAGAGAACGAAGCCTCCACCTAACCGCATCCCTAATGAGCGCGCGCGCTATAATCAATCACCAATTTACATACCTGATAAAGTCGCGCAAGTGATGTTGTAGTTTAGTCGAACAGGTCGTTAGAAATGTTTATTAAGACTCCAGATACCGCAAAACTCGTGATGAAAAATGAGAAGGAAATCAAAGAGGAGTCCAAGTAAGAAAAAAGACGGCCTAGAATTCATGATATGGTCAGATGATGTTTTCCTGTATGAGGTTTTAGTCCATAGAAGACCGATTTAAGATTTAGGTAGCCGCTGCAGATGACGAGGCTCTTCGTGTTAAACTGTGCACCGTTAAATGAAGACTCGAGAACGTGGGTGTTCGTTGGATTGTTTTGGTGGAGCGTGAGCCTATTGTTATGGAAGCCTAAGAAAGGTCCTAGACATTGGCATTGTAGTTAAGCGTGTGGACTTGGAGAATGTTAAAACCGTTTTGAGAGACGTTGGGGACGTTGATATGGTGGCTGGAATCTCGGCTTCTACGTCTGAAAGGCGGAGTAGAAAAAGGCGTATTTTAGGTAAATGCATATATTTATCTGTGTGACTAGAAACCTTCATAAATTACGTGTCTAAGGCGAATGTGATGACTTTAATTGACGAGATAAACAGGCTGAAAAAAGAGAAGAAGGCAGTAATCTTGGCTCATAATTATCAAAGGCCTGAAATTCAAGACATTGCGGATTACGTTGGAGACAGCATAGGGCTGAGCAGAAGGGCCATGGAGGAAGAAGAGGCAAAAATCATAGTGTTTTCAGCCGTGGATTTCATGGCGGAGTCAGCTGCAGTTTTAAATCCGGACAAGAAAGTTTTGTTGCCGACACTTGGCGCACGTTGTCCAATGGCTCAGATGCTTACTGTTGATGAAATTAAGAGATTGAAAGTGCATTACCCTCTTGTGCCGGTGGTTTTATACGTGAACACTTTGGCTTCAGCCAAAGCTTACTGCGACATATGCTGTACTTCAGCGAATGCTGTAGAAGTCGTGAATTCTGTGAACAGTGAAACAGTGCTTTTCGGGCCGGACCACAACCTAGCCGAGCATGTTCGCAGGAAGACTGGAAAAACGATTATTCCAATTCCTGAGAGAGGTTTCTGTCCTACTCACCTACTCTTCCAGCCTGAAGATGTGCAAGCATTAAAAATGAAGTACCCAGATGCTGTTGTTATGGTTCATCCTGAATGTACCGTTGAAATGCAGAACATTGCCGATTTTATTGGAAGCACCTCTCAAATGTGCAGATACGTAAAGAAGAGTGATGCTAAAGCTTTTATTGTTGCGACTGAGGAGGGAATTATGCATCGCTTGAAGAAGGAGAACCCTGAGAAACAGTTTATTCTAGCCTATGAAGATGCTGTTTGTCCAAACATGAAGTTAAACACTCTTGAAAGGCTTTACACGTCTTTGAAAGAAGAAAAACATGTGGTTACTGTTCCCGAGCCCGTAGCAAAAAAAGCTCGGAAAGCCCTAGAAAGAATGTTCGAGCTAAAATGATAAAGCCTTATACAGACACAATCATTGTTTTGAGTGTTTTTACTCCTCTTTTTGCAGCTAGTTCGTCGCTTAGCTTCCGAATATAAGCAACATCACCCTTAACGGCTATTGCTTCTAAACAATCTCTTTCGCTCAAGTGAATATGCATAGTTGAACAAATTACATTGACGTAATGATGCTGTATATCAGTAAGCACGCTTTCAAGTCCTCTAACTTCATGGTCATAAAGCATCATCAGAACTCCAGCCTGTATGCCTCTTTCTTCTTGAAGCCACTTCTTCTCAGAAACAAACATTCTGACAGCATCCTGAACAGCTTTAGAACGGCTTTCATATCCCATTTTATCAACTATCTCGTCGAAATCTCTTAGCAGATCTGGCGGAAAAGTTACCCCTACACGGATTATTTTTGTCATAGACTTCCCATTATAGGTTAAAAAATTGGCATAAAGCTTTTATGGAGGTGGTAACACCAATGTAGAAAAAGGTGTTACCATGAACTACTTCACAAGTCGAGATATCGCCGCAATAGCCATGTGCGCCGCCCTATGGAGTGTGCTCAGCGCGTACATTGCACCAATCTTCTGGAGGACGACCAGTATGCCATTCTTCTGCGATATGTTGGGTGTTATCTTGCTCACACTTGCTTTGTGGTGGATTAGAAAGTTTGGAGCCGTAACTGTAACAGGGATAACTGCAACCATCATAATGATGATGCTTAATCCTAATGCCACTCATTTCTTTGGCTTCACAGCCGCAAGTGTAATCTTTGATGTTTTGACAAGACTCATCGGATATCAAAACTGTTTAGAAAAACCAATAATAAGCGTAATTAGCTTGCTTTTTGCATCCGTAGCCTCCACAGCTGTTGCTGGCGTTGTAATAGGAACCTTTTTCATGAACCCTAATTTTCTAGTGACCATGTTTGGGGGTGTTGCCTTCTTCTCGGTATTACACGCTGCAGGTGGCGTCATCGGAGGCACTATCGGTCTTATGTTGACAAAAGCGCTTTCAACGAGGATTAGTTTGCCAAAGGTGTGAAAAATGAAGACTCTAGAATCAAAGATAAGCGAAGAATTAACGAGTTTGATTAAGAAAGCTGCAGATTTTCATGGGCATTTAGGTCCTTTTCTGGTCATAGGCGTCAGAATGGGAAGTTTAGCCAAAAAGATTTTAAATGCAAATGCTGAGGAAAATAATAAATTTCGGGTAACTGCGCGGCTTCCACTTTTAACTCCATTCTCATGCATTATAGATGGAATTCAAGCTACAACTCAATGCACCATTGGAAATCAGAAACTTAAAATGGAGAACTCCCAAACAAAAATAATTGTGTATTTTGAGCAAAAAAATTCGCATAAAGCGTTGAGAATCCATGTTAATCCCAAAACAATAAAGGAGCTGAAAAATAGATATTCAGAAGGCGCTTCCAACGAAGAGCTTGCACAAGAAATTGCCGCCATACCAGAAAGCCAGCTGTTTGTCATAGAAAGGCAATAAATATTCTAAAATGTCTAGCCAAATATGTCCTTTGAAAGTTGGCAAAGGAAATTGCAGATCCATCGGAAGCTTACGGAAGACTTGAAGCCTTGCAGCGTTCCTTCTCCACATGTTAGAACAAACTTGGCACTGTGAAGTTTAGGCTTTATATTTAATAATGACATAGTCGTTTGAAATGTGTGGGAAGAGCAAGTGAAGGCATGAACAGTGAACATAAACAATTATATATCTGAGGAGAATGAAGAACTGACGCGTATCAAGGAGAAGAAGTTAAGGGAACTTATGAAAAAGCAGGAGAAAAAGCAGGAAATGAGTACGAAACCAATCCCCGTGACTGATTCAAACTTCAACGAAATAGTCGATAAAAATTCATTGGCTTTAATTGATTGTTGGGCGCCATGGTGTGGTCCATGTGTGGTCATATCTCCAATAGTTGAAGAGTTAGCAAAGGAATATGCTGGAAAAGTTTTGTTTGGAAAGCTCAATGTTGACGAGAACCCTAGAACTGCGGAGCGTTTCCGAATCTTCAGCATCCCAACACTATTAATAATTAGGAATGGGAAAGAAGTTGACAGAATTGTTGGGCTGGTTCCAAAAGATCAGATTGAAGCGCACTTGAAAAAGCATTTGGAGTGAAAACCATGGACGTTCCAGAACGCAGAGTAATAGGGGCACTACTACTCCTTTTAGGTGTTTCCTTCTTAACTGTAGGCGTGTACACAGGTCAGCTTGACGAAATAGTCGAGATGTTGAAGACAGCTTTCAAAACAGTAACTTAAAACTCTTTAATTAATCGGGCATACGATTTGGTAAGTGGTTGAAATGTGTCCAATGATTGAAAGGAAGAATGCGGAAAGAGACGCAATTTTGGAAGCAGCTAAATTTATGCTGATTAGTGCGAGAACGGCTCCTAAATCAGCTGGCATAGACGACGTTCTAACCATAATTGTATACGGTGAGGAGAAAGATGCTATCGCCCGCAAAATGGAAGAGATGGCTGAAGAACGGAAAATTGAAGGTTTTAGACGAGACGCAAAAAACGTTAGAGACTCAGAAGCAGTGATCTTGATTGGAGTGCGCGGAAGCAAGAGTTTTGGACTAAACTGCGGCGCATGCGGTTACGAGAGCTGTAAGGAATTCGATGATGCTCAGAAAAAGTTTGGTGAAGATTTCTTTGGTCCAACGTGTCTTTTTAAGGCTTTAGATCTGGGGATAGCCTTGGGTTCAGCTGTGAAAACTGCAAGCTTGTTGAACGTTGATAATCGTGTAATGTATCGTGTCGGCACGGCTGCTTTGAAACTGAATTTGCTGCCTGAGGCGACGGTTGTTATGGGAATTCCAGTTTCAGCAAAGGGCAAAAATATCTATTTTGACAGGCATTGAAAGGCAGAGGTAGGTCGCTGAGACATTTACGTACGCTCTTAGTTATTCTGCTTTCATTGCGTTAACTCCCTACCCCCTATGGTCTTTTGATAAGGTTGTTTCAGGCTGGTTTTCTAAAGCGGAAGGTTAGAAGGGTTTAGGTTGCGTTAGGTAAAGGTGGATAGAGGCTGTGGAAGGTTGCAAAAGGTGAGGTAAGGATGCCTTTATTGCACATGTGCGAGATCGTTCCAAGTAAGTGTTTTTTAGGTCTAGCCCCTTGTTTTCTCGTACATTTTCTCCAATGTCCATCGTATGCTTGACTTGAGTTCCCTCAAGCGGTTAGCATCGAAATTTTTGATCACCATCTCGTGAATTGTATCGCCTTCTTGGACAATATTGTAGGAAAAAATTTTGTCTGTTGTCAGCTGTCCGCTTCTGACCAGTTCACTGTCTTTTTCCTGCATTTTTGCCAAAACCCTTTCCACAAGAAACTGCGTGAAGGGAGGTGTATTGATGTTGAAGTTTTTATCCTCGGCCAAGACAATGCGTAGCGAGTCTTGCTCTATGTAAAGGGTTGCTAAAGATTCGCCTGTGACAGTTTTCAGCGGAATGACGTTTTCAAATTCTGATGAAAGCTGAGGAGGAAGCTCAACTGGCGTCTCTTCTTTCACTGGCGAAACTTCAGCCGTTACTGGTGTTTTTGCGATTTCTGCACGCTTGAATCCTTTTTCCAACAATATGGAGTTAACTACTTCAAGCATTAATCGCTGTTCATTAAGTTCAGATTCTAACCCTTCAATTTTTTTCTCAAGTTTTTTCTTGAACGCTACAAATTTCTTTATTTTTTCAGCTTCTTCGGACATAACCTTCACAGTGTTATTTTAGAAGCTTTTCCTTTATCAAGTCTTTGATGCGCAAAACCGAAAATTAAGTCAATAGTTAGGCAAGCTTTGTGACTACATGTTCTTCAGAATCAATTTCTGGGTTAAGAATGGGATTGAGTTTAACTTTCAACTTTTTTTCAAGAAAGTTTTCAAATTCTTGGAAAACAGGGCTATCGGTATTGTTCAGTTTGAAGCCTAGGTTTTTTCCTTCTAGTACTGGGCTTAGGTTGTAGAGAGCCATTTTCTTAGAAAAATCTGGGTTCTCAAAAATTGTTTTAACCAAGGTCTCCGACGGCTCTTCCGAGAGTAACCAAGCAGTGTAGGATGCTTCAACAACACGGTAAGATAAGCCCTCTCGAACAACACATTTCCTATTTGCGGCTATACGTTTGAAGGATGAAGGATGAATGCTCCTAGCCCACAGAAAGTTGTGATATCCATTTTCAGTTTCAATCCAATCATCCTTTTCAGAGGTTTTCCAACCGTGAAACTTACATAAATCTTCAAATCTTTTGAGGATCTCCTGAATCTTAGGCATTTTCATCGTCTCATCACGAACCTTATGTTAAAATCTTCTAGAACAGTATTCTATAATGCAAACCATAAATTTAAACTTATTTGTCTGTTTAGCCCGAAAAAATGTAGAATAGCAGTAGGTGTATTGGAAATCTGTCGCTAGAAGGACATTTTCGCCGACAATTTTACGGCAAAGCTCCGCAATGAAAAATTGATGGCAAAACTGAGAATATTGTACACTTTCCGACAGCAAAAATAATTAACAGAAAGCAACATACCTCCTAGCGAAAGGCGGAAGGCAGTCTTGAAATTCAAGAATAACACTGTTGCTTTGGATGCTACAGACTTGGGAATTTTGGAAGCTTTGCAAGAGAATGCTAGGCAGACGTACACAGCTATAGCTAAAAGCTTAGGGATAGCCCATTCAACCGTTTACGACAGAATAAAAAGAATGGAACGACACGGAATTATTAAGGAATACACAGCCGTAATAGACACTGAAAAGACTGGAGCCAAAAACATCATAGCCATAATGACCATTTTTACAGACCCAAAAGAAAGCGACAAGGTTGCAGAAAAACTATGCGAAGCACCACAAATACTAGAGGTTTACACGTCGCTTTCCGAAGAACTCTTAATCATAGCAAAAGTCGTCGCAGAAAACCAAGAAAGCCTACATGAATTCATCGCAAGTTCAGTTGCGCCGTTACCTGGAGTTTTAAGGATTCGCACCTCAATGATTACAAAAAAGTTTAAGGAAACACGATTTTCAATAGCTAATAACCCTAAAAAATTAACATTTATAAAAGAAAAACATAATAAATAGGAGAAAACAAGCGTTGAATGAAAAAATGAATTCAAGAATCCTCAGAACCCTCCCAAGGGAAAAAGCATTTTACTTCTTCACTTCCATTGGAAACTATACAGGTGAAAGCGCAACTTCATTAAAAGAGTTTACAGACAAAATAAACGAAGTAAATGCAAAGTCATTAGAGTTCCACTTTTACCGTGGAGACTTTGAAAAATGGACAGCTGAAGTCTTAGAAGACAAGGAGCTAGCTGAACAGATTGGAACTCTTAGAGAAATGTCTCCAATAGGAGAAAATTTGAAGAATGGACTTTATCGTATTTTGATTGGGAGATATTCTAGATTGAGAAGTACGCTTTAATTTTGACTTTGTTCTTAAAAAAACTGCAATGACCGCAGATCCCGCATTACTTGCAGTGTTGGCCTCTTTATAATTTGGGATGCGATAGTCCGCAACTTCAGGGCGCGGATAATAATCCAGTGCGCTTGGCCCATAAAACGGAGAAAAGTATGAGGGTACTTCGTTGACAGCTTCACTGATCGTATTGTTTTCGTTGATCAGGTAGTCAAGCAGAAGGGTCATTGCATGGTCATTATCAGATGGGTCAATCCATCCATTCCAGCTTATCCACGCCTTTGCACCCTTTTTTACGAAAGTTTCTGCAGTTTTAGTATATTCTTGCTTTAACCCGTTACAGCTCATAAAAACAATGACGGTGTCCTCAAATCCACCGCTCATACATTCTTCAACAAATTTAGGAGTTATCGCAAAATATAAGTTCGGATCACCAGTTATATTGCACAGAGTAAGCTGATCAGCCGAGTATTGGTTGTATTTCTTCGAGTCGTATCTCTCAGAACTACATATGGCAATGAAATGGTTTTTGTCTAATGCTGAGTGCACTCTCCAAATAATCAGTCTGTAACCTAGGGACGGTAGAGATCTGTACTGGTCTACTGTCGCATTATCTGAGTAGCAGTCAACTTTGGGAAAACGCTTGTATAACAATTCTTTCGTGGTCTCTATAAAAGTTTGATTTGGGAAACGAGATGTCCCTAATTCTGTACTACTTAACTGATCTATTATTGCCGCTTTTGGTTGGCTGGGTTGATTAGGATGATAATAGAGGAAAAAGCCTGTCAGAATTAGTATAGCCATAATTGCAATAGCTATATAGACTAGTCGTTTATTGTGACTAAAATTTTTGCTTTCATTCTGTTTATTCTTTACCTTCATTAACTGAGCTCCAAACAGCCACTAAATACTATAAAAGAAGAAACTATTGCCTATTTTCTTTTGCGCCTGATTAGGCTTATTACTGCGGCGAACATTGCTATGAGCATAGTGTAGCAGATTAACGGCTTCTCTGTAACTGCTTTGGTTAACGAGACTGAGTAGCCTCCAACAGGGACAGACGTAACGGTAATTCTTGCGGTGTCTGATTGAGCAATGTTGCTGTTTGCGTCTGTAACTTTCAAGTACACGTAGTATATTCCGGTTGATGTTGGACTGAAGGTCCAGCTGCTTGAAGTTGCCCCGGAAACTGGATTGCCATTAAGGTACCATCGATAACTATATGGTGAATAGCCTCCTGATACTGTTGATGTGAACTCGACTGATTGGCCAACAAGTATTGAGGCTGACATGGGGGATATTGAAACTGTGAGTTGAGGTGCCACCGTTACTGAGGCTTCGTTTGATTTCGCGGTGTTGCTAAGGCTGTCTGTAACAATTAGGTAAATGGTGTAGGATCCTGTTGTTTCTGGTGCGAATGTCCATGTGGGAGATTTTGCGTCTGGAACCGCGCTTTCATCAAGGTACCATTGATAATAGTAGTCAGGTACGCCTCCAGATACAGAGGATGTGAAGGTTACGGATTCTCCGATTTTGATATTTGCTGTTGTTGGACTTATTGAAACCGAAAGCGGCACAATCTCCGCATAGTGGGCTGTGGCTATATGTGGAGCGTGCATATGAATAGTTATGGTAACAACTTCATCGCCTTGTGAAACCCCATCAACATCCCAATTTAGAAAGTCATAGCCCGCAACTGTTGGAGCCGTTAATTCCACACTTGTGCAATTGTCGTACCAGCCCTCGCCTAGAATCGTTGTTATGCCCGGCGGGTCAACCCTTACAGTTAGATAAAATTGGGTCTTGTAGTTGGCGGTTATATCCTTAGCAGTGCTCATACTTACAGAAACCGGTCGGACCGTGCCCGTGGCGTCACCAGACCATTGAGTGAACACAAATCTCTTTAAACCATCAGTAATTGGGCTATCGATGTCGAGCAGTATTAGGCTTCCCTCTTCAAACCAGCCCGTGTAAGGCGCAGCGTCAGTCGCTGTCCCTAGAACAATTGTACCATTGTAAACGTTAGTAACATGTATGCCAAGCCCACTTGTTCGAACAATTAATTGATATTCGGTCTTCCAATTCGCTATTGCTGTTTTCGGTGCGTCCATAGTTATTGGGTCGCTTTGTGTATAGTTTGTTCCCCAAGCGTTTCCATCTACACTCCAGTGAGTAAATACTCTGCGGGTTCCATTTCCATGGTCTACAACACCCGTGTCCAGCTCGGCATAGGCTATATCGCTGCTATTATACCATCCCATGCCGCTTGGAATACCATAAGGCGAGACAACCGGTAGATAGTACTGCTTTACATAATGAGCTATTGCTGTATGGTTACTATCCATGTGCACAGTTATATTTAAGGTTGTGAATACTTCCCCATTAACCGTCCAATTATCAAACCTATACCGCTCGCCATTGACGCCAGTTGCGTTTGGAACAAACTCTGGAGCTGTTAAGTTTACATATGTACAATTGACGTACCAGCCTTCGCCAGGAATGGTTGTGATACCCTCTGGATCTGTTTTTACTGTTAGGTAATACTCCATTATGGGTGAGGGACAGAATAAAACCGTGGAGTCTTTTTGGTGCGCGTTATGGGTTACGTGGCCTTTGCTCGTTGGCGGGGGCGGAGAATCTTGACTTCCGTAGGCGTCAAAGTGCATCCTCACACCAGTTGCATTAGAGAAAGTCACGGAAACTTCCACATCTTTGTAGCCTTTGGGATCTACGGTTCCGACAACATAAGTATCACTGAACCATGCTGGATATACGTCTTCTTCCCAAGTCAGTGTGAAGCCGTATGGTTCTGGTTTACCGTATATAAAGGAGCTTTTAGGTATTGTTGTGGAGTCAACGGTAAGGCTTTCAAGATATTCGTAAGAGGCGTTGCTGAGGGCGATAATTAGGTGCGTGTCATATGATGCGAAACTTGCATGCGTATTGTTTATCCTTATGGTGAATGTTTCGGAGAGCCCAGTAATGTTAAGACGCCAGCATTGACTTAACCAATGGTCCGGGTTAGGTCCAACGTATGTGCCAGCCGGCAGAGAAACGTATAAGATACTTGGGTTTGTCACCGGCACAATGTCTGCAACGGAGCCGGTCGAACCTTCATTATCTGTTACTGTCAACGTCACTGTGTAGTTTACTGTGGACTCAGCCGTAGTGTAAACGTGCGTTATGATCGGGTCGGTCACAGTTGTGACGTTTCCGTCTCCGAAATCCCATGCATAGCTGACGATGCTTCCGTCGGGATCGTAGGATGCTGAGGCGTTAAAGGTCACGGTATCATAAATTAAAGGATTGCTCGGAGAGAATGTGAAAGAAGCTACAGGAGCTTGGTTGGGATGGGTAAACATTACATTCTCTATTTTGGTTTGATCTGCCTGAGGTAACGTGCCATCATCAACCAACAAGCTAACCGATTTTGAGTTTTGCGGAGTTGTAACTTCAATGTAATATGCCACTTCTAAATAATCTGTTTGGTCAACAACTGTATAACCGGGCCAATCGTATGTCCCTGTTAATGTTTCCCAAACATTGGTTAGGGTCAAGGAAGGTGAGTTTGCAACATCGGATGCTATGCTGTTCCTAATAGTGCCATCTGCCTTCCTAATCAATATGTCAATATCACCATGCGCCACAACATCCTTCGCTGACGCACTTTTCATAGCCCTATACGTAACAGTCCATGTTGAGGCTGGAATTGAAACGATTCCACTCAACGGGTAGACCCATCTGCCCATCAGCTTTCTTCCAGCGGTTACCGCCGATGCGGATAATGCTGTTCCATTTCCGTCGGCAGGTGATAATGAATGGAGGTAATAACTGGAGCCGCCTATGGTTGTTGTTTCTGCGTGAGCATACAAGGTTTGGGAGGAAGACGAATAGCCGAAGAAGGTTGAGAAGTTAGGTGAAAAAATTATCAGAACAATTAGAATAAATACGAGTAAGTATAGTCTCTTCAATGGAACTTCTTCTCCCTTCTCCTTCTGCAATATTTTATATGCCCTAAATAAATTTAAACCTTACGGAATTATCTTCTATAACGGAAAACATAAACTCTTTCAAAGTTCTCATCTGAAAACCTGCACTAACCTTTGCCAAAACATTTCATTTTGGGGTTAACAGCAAAACGTTTCAAAACAACAGAACTGCATCTTTTATATAGGAAGCCAGAAGAGCAGTGATAATAGCGATGGTTCTAATGGACTTTGGCTTGTTTATTTTTGTTTGAAGGATCTCCCAATTCGATGTTATCTCGAGAAAAAACACGCATAAAAAGAGAAGGTAGAAGAGATTCTATGATTAATTTATTTATGCTTTTGTAATATTTCTTCTGCGGAATATGGATTATAGGGTTTTTCTCGAATAAGATTATAGAAGATATTTCCAGAATGTTAAAAACATGGTTTCAAGATTAAATAGATGGGGGGCATGCGGGGAGGCTTTCAACGTTGTATGGGAGCTGGTCTTGATGGGTTCTTGTAGGCTGAGACCTTTTGTTAGGATGTTCCTTCTTTTCTGTTTAGTTGCGATGATGTGCCAGCAGACGTTTTTGTATGGTTTGATTTTGGACGTTAACGGAGAAACAACTTTAACGTCAAATGGGTCTATTGATCTGCCCCACGTCGTCACAGAAGCAACCTGCGAAGTGTTCTTCAAGCCCCTAGGAGCATGGATCGACCTATACACGCAATATCCAGAACCATTCGGAGGACAAGGACCAAACAAACCAGCCGACATGTTCTGGCCACAAAAAGAAGTGATACTCCACGCAGAAGTAATATACAATGAATGGCCAGAACAAAACAAGGATGTAGCCTTCCAAATAATCGACCCCCACGGAACGACATGGGCGGCCTTGTACAACCGAACAGGGGAAGACGGTGTAGCCAAGGTCAGCTTCCGAACCCCGTGGAGCCACGACGACCCTGAACATTGGTTTGGAGAATGGACTGTAATAGCGAACGCGGAGGTTGCCGAGGAATCCATCAACGACACACTCACGTTCAAGTATGACTACCTGGTGAACACATGGGTGGTTAGCACTGACAAGGACTTGTATGAGCATCGCGAAACGATTGAGGTGACCGTGGACTACGGAAGCTACGCGATACAAAACTACGATATAACCTACGCCGTCACAGGCGTCGATGAAAGTGGATGTTGTTTTGGATACGATAACATGACTGTAACCATTGGCGGAGCAGAGTACTGCGTGTGCAAGAACGGCACCATCAAACTCTACATATCTGTGCCTAACTTTACTTGTATTGGTATAGCCAAAATCTACGTGGGCGCCTCAGATTGGCTTGGAAACCCAGTCACTCCGCCATACACCCTAAGCATACGCATAGAAGCTCGCCTGAGAGACGTTGCGGTGCTAAACGTTTGGACTAATGTCACAGAGGTTTACGAGGGAGAGCCTGTTGACATCGCAACTCTTGTTGCCAATAAAGGAAATGTCGCAGAAACATTCAATGTTAACGTCTACGCAAACGTCACGCAAATCGACAGCTTGAAAGTCGAGGCGTTGAACTCTGGAGAAACTCGCACCCTAACTCTAACATGGGAAACCAGCGAGGTGAAAGTGGGAAACTACACTGTTTGGGCGGAGATACCTCCCCTTCCAGACGAATATGACACTACGAATAACGTTTTCATTGACGGAATCGTTGAGATCAAACCTAAATTACCCATATTTATTCATGACATCGCAATAACTGACGTTCAAATTTCAAACAACAGCGTTTACATTGGCGAACTACTCCAGATTAACGTTAGCGTCACCAACAAAGGGACAGAAACAGAAACCTTCAATGTAAGCACTTACTATGACTCCTCGCTAATCGAAACCTCGCAAGTCAAAGCACTTGCACCTAACACTCAAACAACACTGATTTTTGTTTGGAACACAAGCTCTGTGAAGGAAGATTGTTATCAAATAAGTGCTTCTGCTTTTCTTCCAAGCGACATTAACGTTTCAGACAACACTTTCGTTGATGGTGTTGTTTGGGTTAAGTCACGGGTGTTTCCCGCTGTTTGGGAAGTTCCTAGATGGCTTCTGGCTCTATTATTCCTGTTGGCCGTGTTTATCGGAGCCTGCCTAGCTGCTGCCATTGTATTTGCGTTGTTATGGAGGAGATGTGAGAGAAAGAAGAAGAGACGGAGGGGCGGGCAGCCAACTCACCCTGAAGTCGGGTTCAAAAGAAGTAAGACATGTAGCGTGTGCGGGAAAGAATTCCCGGGAACATACACTTTCTGTCCCTACTGCTTCACTTTCCACGGAAAAGACTACGAATAACCAGTTAACCTCACGATATAATCTTAGTGATGTAGATGATTCAAAAAAACAATTTTCTCGAGCATATTTTGGGTGGAAATAGACATTAATTCTAGAGGAGTCTATCATAAATGCTTTTTAACTTCTTAATTATAAATAAAATGTTGAGAGGAGAAAAGGTGAATATGGCTAAAAAACCTGAGCCTGAGCTTCCTATTCGTGTCATCTCTATATTAGTTGGAATCATGATTGGATGTGTTTTGGCGTATGCCTATCAGGTGAATTTGCCTACTTTGTTCTTCGAAATAAATGGATATAGTTTAGTTGGTTTGCTGTATAGTTTAGTTGTCTTCGTCACTATTCCTGTGCTGGCTGGTTTTGTTAGTGCTTTGCTGCATCCTGTCATGGCTGTGAAGAATGGTTTGTATGTTGGCTTTTTTAGCGGGTTGTTTAACAGTATAATTGCTACTATTAAGCTGATTTATGCACCAGCCTTAATGCCAAGCGAGGTTTATGCCTTTTCCGTGTTTGCCGTAATGTCAGTTTTCATCTGGACGATTCTCGCGGCTGCGGCTGCTGTGCTGGCACAGAGATTCTATGAATAACTAATTATACATTTGTGGTAATATTTCTTTGAGAGAGTATGGATAGCGTATTTTCTTGAATTAAATAGTGAGAAATATCTCGGAACGTTAATAAATGCATTTTGAATGTTATTCTATCGTGGAAATCGTGATGTTGCGGGCAATGATACTCTTACATTTAATTCTGGTTGAATTGTGAAGTTTCTTAAAGTTTCGAGCGTTGTGCCTTCAGTTACAGAAGTTTTTCCCCGCCAAGCGGTTAATATTTTTGTTGTTAGAAGAATCATAAACTTTTGTAGGCTTCTGAGTGGAAAAGTAATGGAAGCTTCTCCTTTCTCCAGCTTGGGCTAAAACTGTAAGGTTAAATCTTTGAAAAACGCTTGCTATTTGTATCAGCATATACCATTTCTACAGGAAAGATATTACTTTCTGGATTACATAGCCTTCATAATAATTTGGGGCGCCCTCTGGATGTGTGCTTACAAAAAAGAAGATAAACAGCTAAACCGATAATTTAAAGGGCTCGTATGATGTTGCAGGAGACGGTGTGTCTTTGTAAATTACTTCTAAGCATGGGTCTTGCGCTGTGCCGTCGTATTCTTTGCTTGCGAAGCACCGTGCAAGATTGGGATTGTTTTCAGTTGGGTCGTCCAAGAGAAGTTTTACAACTATGCTTAGGATTTTGTCTCCAGAATACTGCGTTTGACCATAAGATGTAATGTCCCAACAATAGTATTGTCCAGTTCCATTCACAAGAATGCTAGTGATAAACGAGTTGACAGTGGGTGCATTATTCCATGTAATGCTTGCTTCGTCCCAGTTGTCGCCGGTCTCGTGCACGTAGATTTCAACGCTAGAATAACTATTTCTATATGTGCAGTACAAGTAAAGCTTAACAGAAGTTACTGATTTACCACTTGGAATAGAATTTAAATCAAATTTCAAATAACTCCGCCTAATTCTGCTGTCAGATTTGACGCGTAGGCTTGTTTCAGATCCGTGATTGCCGTTTGGAAATTCAGCTTCAACCCAAGAGTCCCCAGCAGAATATACATGTGACGTATAGGAGGACTTGACAGGAAATACGAGCAAAAACGAAAGAATAAGAAAACCGACTAGAAACATCACTCCTAATTGTTTATGCCTTAAGTATACTGCCCTTCTCCCCTCTCAGCACTAAATATTCGCTTTTCAACAAATTTAAAACTTTTGGAATTATCTTCTAGTCTAGGTAATGTTTCCTTTTCTAGTTGTCATTCGAAAATAACAAGCAGACACAGCATTCTTTTTGGAGTTACAGAAACATCTCGAGATAATATTTATTTACGTGTTTTCACAAGTCTAACTTGGCGGATCTAGTGTTGATACGGAATGGTCATGAGAAACTGAGTGCGGATAGAGTGTCCATGAAAACTGCTTTTTTACTGATTCTTCTCTGCTCACTAACACTTTTAACGGTGATTGGTGCACTAGACAAGTTTGTCGCCACATCAGATGCAAAAGACAACTGTGCTGATTATAGCCGAAAACTCGATTCTGATAGTTCCACAACAAGTATTCAAGAGGCGATAAACAAGGCAGATCCTGGAGACACGATTTATGTAAGAGCAGGAGTGTATCACGAAGACATTGTTGTAAACAAGTCTTTGTTTCTTGTTGGGGAAAATGCTGTTACTACGGTTCTTGATGGTGAAGGTGAAAGTTTGCTTATTCTAAGTGTGGTGGCGTCAGATGTTACCGTGCGAAATTTTACAGTTAAGAATACGAGGGAGGATCAGCCAGCCTACGGGGTCACCATAAAGGACAGCCAAAACGTCAGTTTAATGAATGTTACAGTGGGACAAAGCTACACTGGGTTGGTTCTTGACAGTTCTTCTAACTGCGAAATAGTTAACAACGCATTCATTGACAACTACGCTTATGGAGTTGATTTACGCGACAACAGCGTCAACAATACTGTAGTCGGCAATTGGATAGTTGCCAACCCAACAGGAATACTAATCATGGACAAGACATGTGAGAATAACCGGTTTCATCATAACAATTTTGTTAACAACACGAATCAAATAGACGTCACATATGGAGGCCCAAACATGTGGGATGATGGAAACGAAGGTAACTACTGGAGCGATTATACAGGCCTGGATGACGGCAGTGACGGCAGAATTGCAGGAGACGGTGTTGGTGATACGTTGCTTCCCCATCAAAATGTTGATTATTACCCGCTTATATCGAAAGAACCGCTTGCCCCTGTGCCTCCGGTAGCCTATTTCAGCATTTCATCAGGTCCACTTTTCGTAAATGTAGACATAACGTTTGATCCGTCGGATAGTATTGATCCAGATGGTAATATACGGGGTTATTACTGGGATTTTGGCGACGGAGATACCAAACATGGAGTAAACAAAGGGGATAATAACACAGTTGAACATTCCTATGCGAATACTGGTAGCTACACTGTAAGCTTAACAGTTACGGATGATGATGGATTGAATGCGAGTATTGCAAAAGTTTTGACTGTTCAAAAGATGAACACAAACATAGCTATAACGGTGGTACCTTCAGCAGCAACTGTTGGTAACAATGTAACGGTAAGTGGATATATAACGCCGAAGACAGTGGGAGTAAGCGTTACAATTTATTGCATGTTTGTATGGTCGTCTCCAGGTTGGAAAGAACTTGTAACTGTTCCGACAGACTTTTATGGCAATTACATTTATGCTTGGCCAATAACTCAGGCTAGGTACGTTCTTCTGAAAGCAAACTGGACAGGTAATGAGGAATTTCTAGGTGCTGAAAGCAGTGTCAAAAGTGTTACTGTTGAAAAAGTCTTAAGCTCCATAACGGTTGATGTTGAGCCGCAGAATGTTACAGCTGGTTCTAACGTAACTATATGTGGAACTATAAATCCGATACGTGAGAATGTAAACGTTTCTGTTCAAATTAGTCGTGCAAATGAAACTGGCATTGTGCTTAATGCAACAGTCAAGACGGATGCTGGTGGCTCTTACGCCTATGTATGGAAAACGTCAGAGGCAGGGACATGGGAAATTAGGGTCAGCTGGGAGGGTGACCAAAATACGAAACCTGCGGAAAGCAAGGCTGAAACGGTTAATGTTGAGGCAACTCCTTCTCCTTCTGCTCCTCAAAACCTTCTTCCCTATGTAGCTGCAACAATAATAATCATAATAGCTTTATCTGTTGTTTATTTCTTGATAAGAAAGCGCTAGTATCCACTGTTACCCTGTTTTTGTATTGGTTTGGCAGTCTAGATTGCGGTGACAGCTACCATAGAGATTAGTCTTCTTAAGTTTTGGTTTTACAGCTAAGAAATCTGTTGTCTTATTCATTGAAGAACATGAGGATATGGTGTTTGGGTGGTTGTGGCTGCCGGGAAAAGTTAATTAAAACCGTTATATTCTAGTTTTGTAGGAATAGCAGGGTGATCGGGTTGAGAAGAGAATTGCTGGTTTTAGGCACTGTGTTGCTGTTCATTGGAGTAGTCGCCACGTCTAAAGCGATAGGCATACAAGAGGAAAAAACGATCTCCAAGGATTGGGATAAAACAAACCCGAATGCTTGGTCAGTTTCTGGCAACTTCACAAAAGGTAGGAACCTGTACTCGTATATCCAGCCCGGGAAATATTGGAGTGCGGAATACCAAGGTGGAATTAATATTCTTAACCTTTCAGTTACAATTCGAGACCCCGAGGGAGGCAAAACGGAACTCAGAGCTGTATTCAGTAGCGATCCTTTGGCTTCAGACCCAAAACTTCAACCTCATGCAGTTCTGGTTGTTTCGAATGATGGAGGTTTAACTTTCGAAAAGTCAAACGAGTTGGAAAAGACAGATGGAACAATTTATTATGAGGAGATTAGGGGAACTGTCACTTATGACGGGGTTTACAACGTGACAGTTCATAGGTCAGGTCCTTTTACGCCCTCGTCGCCTGCCCTTATTGGTCTTCAGAGTTCCCTAACTGAAAAGTTTTATCCATACTGGTTTGTTATTATGGCGGGTGTGGCGTCTATGGTTGCAGGTGTGTTCTTATTAGTATGGGTGTGGAAGAACCCGAAAAATAAGAAAAGGTTGAAAGCAGATACTCGTTAGTTGAAAGCGTTTTTCACTTCTTTTTAGGCTTCACTGATTTTTCGGAGAAAAGGTGACATGCTACCATATGTCCTTTACCCATGTCTATGAGTTTTGGTTTTATTTTTTTGCAGACGTCTCCGATGTATGATGGGCAGCGTGTGTGGAATCTGCAGCCGGAAGGTGGGTTTACGGGGCTTGGAATTTCACCTTTGATTACTACTTCGATGCGTTTTGAGGTTGGGTCTGGGTTGGGTACGGCTTTCATTAGTGCTTGAGTGTAGGGATGCATTGCTTTGAATATCACTTGGTCTATGGTGCCTTTTTCCACTACTTCACCCAGGTACATTATTGCGATGCGATCGCATACATGTCTGGCTAGTGCTAAGTCGTGTGTGATGTATAAAAATGAGGTTTTATACTTCTTTACTAGAGAGAGCATTAATTGAAGGATTTCGGCTCGTATAGAAGCATCCAACATAGAAACTGGTTCGTCAGCAACTATAAATTCTGGGTCAAGAACGAAAGCTCTAGCTGTGGCAACTCTCTGTCTTTGACCGCCGCTTAGTTCATGTGGGTATCTGAATATGAACTCGCCCGCGGGAACCAGTTTAGCGTCTTCAAGAATTGTGTAGATTCTTTTTTCTATTTCTTTCTCATTGGTTATGCCTTGCAACTTCATAGGTTCTGAGATGATGTCGCCTACTGTCATCCTCGGGTTTAATGATTCATAAGGGTCTTGGAACACTATTTGCATTTGTCGCCGTAATGGTTTCATTCTGGCTTCGTCGAGATGAGTGATGTCTTTTCCTTTGAAATAGATTTTTCCTGCGGTTGGTTCAAGAAGCCGCATTATTACTCTGCCAGTTGTGGTCTTTCCGCTTCCGCTTTCGCCTGCAAGTCCTAGGATTTCACCTTTCTTTATGTCTAGATCGATTCCGTCTACAGCGTGAACGTAAAGTTTCTGTTTGGAGGCTAAAGTTCTGAAGAAGCCCAGTTTTACGTCAAACCATTTCTTCAGGTTTTCAACTTTAACAACGGTTTCCGTCATTGTATTCACCTACTCCTTAACAAGATGGCATGAGACAAAATGACCTTTAGATACTTCTTTAAGTTGAGGAGTTTTTTTCTTGCAGATGCTCATTACCTGTGGGCATCGAGGATAGAACCTGCAGCCTTTCGGGGGGTTTAGTAGATTTGGAGGAGAACCGGGAAGCGCCTTCATCTCTTGTTTCGGTGCATAAATACCTGGGAAAGCTGCGATCAACCCTTGAGTGTAAGGATGCATCGGTTTCTTAAACATTGTAAATACGTCTCCCAGCTCAACCAGTTTTCCAGCGTACATTATAGCTAGTTTGTCGCATGTTTCTGAAATAATTGAAAGGTCATGGGAAATCATTATCATTGCTAAGTCCAACCTTTTTCTCAACTCAGTCATGAGTTTCAAAACTTGGGCTTGGACAATAACGTCTAAGGCTGTTCCTGGTTCATCTGCAATTAGAACACTGGGATTGCATGCAAGAGCCATTGCAATCATCGCTCGTTGTCTCATTCCGCCGCTGAACTCATGTGGATAGTTCCGTGCCCTAGCTGGTTCTAGTCCCACCATTTCGAAAAGTTTGGCGATTCGTTCCTTCGCCTTTTTTTTGGTTACTTTGGTTTCATGAGACTTTATTGCTTCGATGATTTGATCTTCAACTCTGTACATTGGGTTCATGGCGTTCATGGCGCCTTGAAATATCAGAGATATAGCCTTCCATCGTATTTTGTTTCTCATATCTCTTTCCGACAGCTTGGTAATATCTGTGTTCTTGAAAAGAATTTTGCCTTTCACTATTTTGCCGTTTACAGGTAAAATTTTTAGTAGAGATAAAGCGACTGTGGTTTTTCCGCATCCTGACTCGCCGGCTAGCCCCATTGCTTCTCCTTTTTCCAAGGAAAAACTGACGTCTTCAGCTGCTTTTACATCGCCTCTCTTGATAGAGTAGTGAACTGTTAGGTCTTGTACATCTAGTAAGGGCATACGCATTCACTTTCAGCCTTGATTCTTTTAAGGATAAGCAAACGTGCTTATATAAGCTTTGAGAAAAGGATGAGAAAATCTTTATCTTCTTGTTGTTATAGTAAGTCTTCGATGATACTATGGAGGTTCAATGGAAAAACAGGAACATTCAATTACCGATGTTAGTGGATGTCATATGTCGATTTTTCACTGAGAGGAGTTTTGCTGTTTCCTCTAATGATTCAGGCGGAAAATATCTTGTCGTTGCGAGGCCGAAGCGTTTCCATCAGATTGCAGAGAACATTCGTGTTTCAGTGATTGGTAAACCAGATGATTTCACCGTTGACTTCATTGCCGGTTCTCACTCACGCCGTCTTGTTATGTTCGGCACACTCACGTCGTTTCTGGGTGGTGGCTCCTTTGGCTTGAAGGGGTTAAAGTCTAGGGAAGCTTTAGAGAAGTTAGAGCCTGAATTTTGGGCTTGTCTAACTGAGAAAGTTTGTCAGTTAGAGGACTCGTCGCATCGAACAGGTCTATCTTGAAATCCGGTTTTTTTTTCTAGCGTCGTTGTCTAAGTCGTGGGTTCAGCATTTCGTCTAAGGCGAATCCTAGAAGGATAAATGCTGTTGCAAGGATTGCTATTGCAATGCAGGGTGGAAATATCCAGAACCAGTACTCTATAAGGCCCTTAGTGACGGCTATTCCAGATACGTTGAAGTCATACAGTATTTTTCCCCATGATGGAATGGTTTTGTCGCCGAGGCCTAGCCAGCTTAGTGATGCTTCGGTGATTATAGCGCCTGGAACTGCTGTTGCAAGTGTGACGTAGACTAGTGGAAAAACGTTGGGAATCATATGTTTTGTTATTATGTAGAACTTTCCTCCACCAGCTGCTTTTGCGGCTTCAATGAATGGTCTTTCGCGGATGCTTAACACCATTGATCTTACGGAACGGCTAAAGCCCATCCATCCAAAAAATGTTATGAGTATTATGATGTTCCACATGCTGACTAAACCATACGTTGCTGACATAACTGAAATCAGCACTATGAACAATGGTAATGTTGGAAGGACTAAGAGTAAGTCGGCGAATCTCATGATAGTTTCGTCGCCAATACCCCCTACATATCCGGCGACTAGTCCTAAGAACAGACCGATTACTGTTGAGAATAGAGCTGCAAGGATACCTACTATCAGTGACACTCTTGTTCCATGAACCAGCGTGGAGAATATATCTCGTGGAGGGTAGGGGGATCCGTTATCTGTACCCAAGAGTCCAAAGGAGTTGCCGTAAAGTATACATTGTAAATTGTCAATGTACACGGTTACATCTTTTTCCTTGTTTGGAAAGTCTATGGTGAGACCATATGACATGTTCGCAGGCAATGTGAAGATTATACGTTCCGGATATTCCCCGATGTTCGCTTTAGCTTCAGAATATGTTGACGTAGGATATTTGTGAATGTATATTCCCGTGGAGCTTAGGTCATACGATGAAATGAGAAATGTTTCGTTTAATAGCTCATTACGCATCCATAAATGTATAATGACATTGGTTTTCACGGTTGCTTCAACATGAGCAGAGAAGTGCGTGTCAAAAGAGATTGGCGGCATCCAGTATGGATATTCAAAAGGTATCATTAAGGTTGCGTTGACTTCACCATCGGACGCGTTGTATTTAGATCCTAGATACGTTATTTGCATGCATCCATCGTCTTTGAATCCATCTTGGCTGTTGTATTTTATACTGACAAGGCGTGGATCGTTTGTCTGGTTTTTAAACACACTGCAACTTTCTTTTGAGGAGAATTTATAGTCATCCACCAACATTATTGTTTTGCTAATGTCTGAACCAGTTAAGTAGCTTGCTTTAATTAGTGTTCCGTTTGGGAAGTTACCAGCAACACGCCAGTCTACGTATATTACTCTTAGTCTTTTAGGATTCCATGTCCATTCCTTCTCAGGAATCAGTTCTCTTGAAGTTTCATTTGGGAATATGACGCTGATTTTTTGGGGTTGGGCAATTCTTTTGGATACTGTGAGAGATGTTGCAGTAGAGAATTTTTCAATTTTAGACACGTTGATTACAACGACATCGCTTTCGAATGTTTCCGTTACATTTATAGGCCCTTTGTATATCCAAGGGATGTTTTCGTACCAAGATGGGTAGCATAGCTTTTCAGCGATTTTGGGGCCGTTTACACCGTATGCAGGATATTGTCCTGGATCCATGTATGGTTTTATAGGGTCATAGGGGGCAATTAATGGTGCAAAAACACCTACAATGACAAAGAAAAAGATAAGGGTGCATCCTAAAGCTCCTCGTTTGCTATGGAAAACTTGGTTTATGGTATTTCTGAGTTTTTTGAATGTGAATGATAGTCTAGCTTTACGTGTTGCCATTTTTCTCACCCGTATCTTACACGTGGATCTATCATACCATAAAGTAAGTCAGCTATAAAATTAGCGATTATTACAAGTAGCCCTGAAATGTAGAATATAGCCTGTAGGGTAGGAAGGATTGGAGTAGGATAGATTGCATACCAAGTAGCCAATCCCATGCCGTTGTATGAAAAAAGTGTTTCAGTTATTATGGCACCGCTTATGAGAAAAGCAGCGGCTAATGCAACATTTGTTATGATGGGTAAAGAAGCGTTTTTCAAAATATGCTTGTATAGTACCGTTCTCTCTTTAAGTCCCTTAGCTCTCGCTGTGAGCACGTAGTCCTCGTTTATTGTTTCAAGAACACATGCTCTTGTAAAGAGAATCCATCCTCCAACCGTGAAAAGAAACAAGGTTAAGGCTGGTAGGAAAATGTAAGTCAGCCGTCCAGATATGTATTGAAGTATGTTTGTCGGTGGATTACGACCCCATTCCATTGGGGAGATTCCTCCTGCTGGGAACCAATGAAGCTGGACAGCGAAGAAAAGAATCATTATCCAACCTACAAAGAATATTGGAACTGAATAGGTTACAAGTGAACCTGTGGTAAGAGTAGTGTCCAAGATACTATCTCGTTTGTAGGCTGCTATAACACCTAGAAGGATTCCAGCTATCATAGAGGTGATCGAAGCGGTTCCCATTAGCAGAAGCGTGTTGAGTAAGGGAGTTTTCAGGTGATCAAATACGGGTTCTCCACTGATGGTGTCTACGCCGAAGTTGAAAGTCAGCATATTACCTAGACTTACAAGGTATCTTTCATGTAAAGGTCGGTCAAGACCGAAACTATGTCTTAGTTCGGCATATCTTTCCGCGTTTATATTTCCTCTCAGACTCATCACAAACTGCTGCATAGGATCGCCAGGCAACATTGAGAATATTAAAAAGTTCACTGTTATTACTGCCCAGATTAATATGAGCGAATAAACTATTCTTTTTGCAATATATCCTCTCAAGCCCATTTTCCATCTCTCCAATAAACTTTCCATTCTATGGGTATTTAAGTTTTGGCTGCAATAAAAAAAAAGGGTGTGAAAGGCTTGGGGTTTTATGGTTCAACCTATGGTGGGGGTGCGCCCCACTCACTTCCGTATTTTCCGGTGATGCTTACTACGTCGTAGATGCCTACGTGTCCTAGGTCGCTTGCGTCCAAGTCACCGCCCGGGAAGTATTTTGAATCGTATGGACCGCTTCCACTGTGGCAGTAGCTTGCTGTGGCTTTAACCACATCGTAGATTTCTATCTTGAAGTGGCCGCTGTCACGTCCAGGAACTGAAGGACCGGGGATTCCTCCTAGAGTATCCCATATGTATCGCCAGTCAGTTTCGCCTAGAGGTGGAGTTTGCATCCAGTAGTACGGGTTCTTGTTGTAGCTCACGAATCCTCCGACGCCTGGAGTTATGCTGATTGGATAGAAGGCTCCAGAGCTGTACCATGTTTGTGTCCAGTCTAATCCTGCCAGGTAGTAGCCGTGAGGATCAAGGTCTGGTGTGTAGTAGGTGATTGTGTATGTTCCATCTGCAGGTACCGCATCGAAAATTATACCCGTGTGGGTGTCGGTTTCGTATCCAGCGATAATGGTGAAGTCAACTGATATGTCGTCGCTGGTCACGTCTACTATTACTTCGCAATCTAGCCAGTAGTTTGTGTTTGCACTAACGTTTCCTGCAACAGTGATTGTTGTACTGGTCGTCGTGCAGAGTGTGCCGATTAGTTCAGTTTTGGGGAATATTGGGTATTGTGGTGCGGTGTAGAACCAGTAGCTTGCGTCGTCGAAGTAGTATTTAATTGTATAAGCATCAATCACCTCACTGTGGTGAACGTCCATATAGTCTGCCCAGTTCCAACCGTCGGGGAACGCGTATGTGTACCAGCATCCAAATTCAAGGTCATACGCATTCAAATTGCGCACGAAAGTGCCGGTTGGCGATACAATTCCAACGTCTTTTCTCAAGTAGTATGTGACTGTTTGTTTCGTTGCTGGTTCATCAGGGCCTGGGTCTGGATCAGTCCATGTGCCAACTTCCCAGTCTTGAGCTGCGCCTGGCTGGTCTATTCCAAGGTCATACGGATTAACCGTCAACAAAGCATCAAACACTCTATCCAGCGCTGCATAGTCATAGTACCATGTGGCGTATAATGGGTTAAGCGATTTAGGCGCGGAAATTGTTCCCATCTTGAGTGGAGTGCCATCAGGTTTGTATGCGTTCAAGAATTGATACATGTTGTCGTAGCCGTAGCCGAACTCGTTGATGACCCCAGCCATTGATGTGCGCCAAGCTACAAAGCTGCTGTAGCTCCAGAGTGGAATGTTGAACACTTGATCACACCAACCATAGTCAGCTGCTGCTTTTGCAGCGACTTGGCATGATGCTATGCTGTCTGTGTAGTACACGGACCGAGCTAGTTCGTCATAGATAGGATAGTTTGGCAGGTTGCTCTGGTTCATGCCTGTTACATAGTTTGATCCGTCTGGGAACCAGAAGTCACTGTGGAATCCGTTGTACAGGAACAATGGGTATCTTCCAAGGCTCCATCCACCCGTGTAAACATGGTAGTCACGCGCATCCATCACTGCTGGGAAGCAAACGTCTGAAGTAGCCTCAATCTTAGTGTATGGAATGCCCAATAGAGTCAGTTGGTCGCAGAAGTATCTGCCAGCATCCAGCCTCTTATCCTCTGTCCTCACGTAAACTTTTAGTGGATCCATGTCTGGTTGACCTGGTCTACCTGGCCAATCAGCTGGATAGTTTACGACGTCATTAGTGTCTGTGTCAACGAAACCAGCGAGGGCTAATTGTTCTGCGGCTTTCGTCATGTTATATTGCCACTCGTAATTCGCTAGAAGAGCACCGTCAGGCCACCAGCTGATACTGTTCAATGGAATTGGAACGTTTAGTATTCCTGCAGCTCCTTTCAATATGGCGTTTATGATGTGTTCTTTGTCAATCATACATGAAAGAGCTCTCCTGAAATTTTTGTCGGTGACAGGATTCTTAACGCCTGGAATGCCAACCATGGTGTAGTTGTTGTTCAAGTCGTATTCCATCATTCCGTTTTCGCTGTAGCCTGCAACACAAAGATCTGGATCGTCCTCAACATCCAATTTCTGTTCATAAGTCACTGACCATTGAATAAAGTCAACATCGCCTGCCTTCAAAGCTGTATAAGCTGCTTCGTGACTGCCATAGAATCGAACGTCAACGTCTGATCGTGCTGCAGCCTTAGCTGGAACAAATGTGTAAATAGAACCCATAAGTAATGCTGCTAGCAATGCAATAGCTAAAACATTAAGTTTCTTCATTATAGTTTTTCTCCTTTCTCTTTTTTCAACAATACTTGAAATACATCGACGAATAATTAAAGCTTACGGAGAAATGTTCTATTGCTAAAAATTAACTAAAAGGTAAAAATTAATATAATGCATTAAGCTATCAACTTACTGCCATCTAGAATTGAGCGTCTAAAATTTGGAAGCTGAGTCTTGGAAACATCTAAGTGTGTTTAAGAGTGAAGTCAGAAGACGCATAATAAAACTACTGTTACAACTTGAATGGAGATCGTTGTCAGATATTGCTGAAAGATTAGAAAATGACTACAGCTTGAAAATGACGCTGCCTGGATTACTTAAACACATGAGGCAATTGGAAGAAGCAGGAATAGTACGGCATGAATCAGGCGTTTTCGCAAAGAAACCTGACGCTAGAAAAACGATCTACATGTTGGAAGGAAAAGAGAGGATTGAAAAACTTCTAATGCAACTTGAAGAAAATGTAGCGAGTCTGCTTAATGCAGGAGTTATATTCAGTAAAACCGCTAAAAAAGCACGGATAATTCAGAGAATGGAAACCCACGTGCAGAAGAAAGAAATAGACAGCTTTGAATTCTTACTCACTAAATGTGAATCAGAAAAAGTGAACAGCTGTTTAACAGAAGATGAGAAAAAGAAAGTAAGGCTGTGGAGAATGATGATGCATCTCTTGAAAGAAAAATAATTATTTGCCGATGCCCTTTTATGATCTGATCACCTTTTGGATCAACTCAACCACATCTTTTTTTTCGGGAGGTGGAAGCTTCCGCAGAAGCCGCAATGCAACCGTGTGGATGCCTTTAGAAAATTCGCTTCCCCGAAATTTTTTGTAAGCCAAAAAAGCACCCTGAGATTTTACGACTCCATAAGATTTTGACACATTGGAATCTTCTCTGATTTGTGCTATACAAGGGATTTCAAGAAGATTTTCAAGATCTCTAATAAACTCTTCATCGAATCTTTCAGGTGTTTTAACTCTATTCATCACAAAACCAATCGGTACACACTGGAGAAAGTATTTACCCATACGAATTGTGTCTATAGCAGATTCTACGCATAATACAAACTCGTCCTCCGTGAGAAGAATGATGAAGTATTCGCATATTCCCAAGGATAGAAACGCTGCTTTTCCCAGAGGAAATGGGACGTCTATAAACAGGAAATCAGCAGTTAAGCTGGTGAATTTTCTTGCAAAAGCAACGGGATCTATTTCAACGTAGCCCTTAAGTGAAATTCCTGACGGTATTAGAGATAAATTATCAAGTTTTGTGGGATAAATTGCCTTTTCTATGTTCAAGTCATCTCTTACAACATCATCAAGCTTCAAGTCCTCAGGCGTGAAACTGATGCCTAGAACTTTCTGTAAAGGATTGTTTGGATCTCCTTCCACCAGCACCACTCTTTTTCCTTCCTCAGCCAAGGCTGCACCAACATTTGCGGTTATAAGCGATTTACCCACCCCTCCTTTTGAAACAGCAAAGGTTATCGATTTCATGCTAACTCAAAAAGTCTTCACAGTTGAAACCTAAAATGTTAAGTATACTTAACATAAAGGTTAAAAGAAAACAAACTAGCTTGATTTTTTCTTCTCCCGATCTTTTTTGAACTTTGCAGTTTTAATTATTTCTTCAAAACTGTCGTGTGGTTGTATTTTCAGGTTGTATTTCTTTTCAAACAGTTTAATCTTTAATTCTCTTCTTGTTACGTCAGTTTTGAAGGAAGCTTGTACAGCCTCTACATGATTGTCAGCTTTCCTTTGCAATTCAAGTTCGTAAGCTTCAATGAGTTTCTTCTGCTGTTTAAGTGTTTTACGATACTTGATAACAAAGAAAAACAGAATTATCACAATTACTGCCAATCCAATCAAAGTCCAGAACCATAGTTGATACCAAAATGGCTGTTTCAGTGACGATAGGCTGATGACAGTTGGTCTGTATTTCGAACAATAGCATGTGAAATATATCCAAGAGTGTGTTCCATTACTGTGGACAATCCGACTGTGCAATAATGTGACATGATTTGCGATAACCGTGTAAGGAGGCGCGATCAATGAATGAGGAATGCAGATACGTAAGAAAATATTACCCGTGTCACCGCCGACTTCAAAACTCAGCGAGTCCGTTCTATTGTCTTCGTGACTTAGATACTTGAATTCGGAGATTGTGGAGTTGCAGATGACATCGACTATGTAGGACATAGTGTCTGTCACAACGTGGAACAAAGTATATGGGGCTTTCAAAGAACAGTTATCCATGTTTCTTTCATCAATCACGTATGGCATGTCGATAATTCCGTCTTCATTTTCATCAGTTTCATTGAACCTACTCCAATAGTTACCTTCAACCCCATTGTCCCAAGAATTTGCTGATTCAATAATATATGGTTTCTGAGTTGTGTCGGCTATTGTGTTTATGAAGTTGTTGTGGAAAATGATGTTATTGAGAGAAGTTACGATACGGAAACTGTTTCTATTATTTATCATGTGATTGCTTGAAAATAGGTTGTCACAAGAGGCACCTAGTACAACCCCGTAGTTGTTGATGGAAACATTGTTTCTTGAAAAAGTGTTGGACCTCGAGGCGCTGAGGAAAAATGCTTGCTCATTCATTGAAACATCGTTATCAAAAATGTCATTGTAAGTGGAGGATATAGCATGAAATCCATTAGTGTTGTTTTTGACTCTGTTGTTTGAAAATGCATTGTTGGCACTGGCGGAAAGCAATACTCCTTCAAAATGATTCGATGATATGTTGTTTCCACAGAAAACGTTATTGACAGAGATTGAAAGCCAGATTCCACGATTGTTGCACATGAAATTGTTGCTGGAGACTATGTTGTCAGCAGAAGAAACTAGTTCTATTCCGTAAGAATTGTTGATGACTGTGTTATTCATGATGGAGTTTCCACTTGAATAGAAGAGATAGATCCCATACTTGTTATTCTTAATTACATTACCGATTATTTTGTTGTGTACCGAACGATTTATGTACACTCCTCCTACCGTAAGAACTAACCCGCTATTTTGTAATGTGAAGCCTGTCACAGTGACATTGTCTGCAGTTATGAAAAGTACGTTTCCGCTGTCGCCTCCATCAATGATAGTGTTGAACCTGTTTTCTCCTATGAGCGACAAAGTTTTGTTAACAATCACATGCTCATTATACAACCCATTTCCCACGTAGATAACGTCTCCAACACTTGCAGCGTTGATGGCTTGTTGTATCGTTTCGTAATCCTCGTTCTTGTTCAAATTGCGAATTTGCGAAGTTTGTTGCGCAGAAATCTCCAAAGGTAACGCATTGGCTATAAGGAAGCACATTAGGAAAACATAGAAGCACAGGAGACTTTTAGTTATCATCGCAATTACTACCGCTAACCTTCGACATATAGTCTTTATGTGAAAATATCTCTTAAACCCTTGTACCCGCGTCCCTAACTTTTCATATTAACTCTTGCACACAATGAAGACAACCATGTAGTTAAGCACTCGTTTTCAAACAGCCAAAGGTTAAATATAAAAGAATTAACTAATTTTAAATGATGAGGCCTGTGAAGCGATTACAGAGCTCCAAAGAATCGTTCATTGAAATTCTAGTAATTATTAGAGCATGCTTGACCAGTTTTTGGTTTTGGCTTCCAGTACTGTACTGCGTATATTTTTGGATGCAGATTTGGCTGATATTTTGGGTGCATCCATTGACAATTCTTGTTTTGCCTATAGTTCTTTCAATTTATGCAATCATACAGGAGGAAAAAAGAGCGAAGGCTTTCTACGAGCTTAATGGAATAAAGTACTTAAGTGCTTCACATCCGATTGGTGAGGGGCCAAAGGCGAAACTGTTCAATTGGAAAGTTGAGAAATACGTAAAGGAATATGAGAAGCTGTTGAAAAAGAAACAAGAACAGAAAGATTCAGGCTAGTCTGGAGTGACCAATATTGCGGGGGGTTTCACATCTTTTTTTGCTAATGGTGATAGTATCGGCTGAGGCTCTATTGCTCCAAACATGTTTTAGTTTTCCTCAGGAAGGAGATTGGGCGGTCTATTCAGCTCGTGCAGTTTGTTGGGCAGGTGCTAATGATGATAAAGTAAAGGAGCAGATTGAATATTATGAAAATATTAACAACACTATTTGGAATCTCACCATCCACATAGTTAACTATCCAAACGTAACATTTTCAATTACTAAGAACCTCAAAAATGGAACAATCTCAGAGAATTATAAAGGAAACCTTGAAACAGGTACGCCTGATATGGATATGTGGATGATTTCACCTAATCTTTCCGTTGGTGACCCAATCTACCGGCATGGAAGTAATCTGAACATCTTCATAAGAGATAGAGCAGCACATGAATTTGCATATGCAACAAGAGACGTATTATACACGAATTTCAGCCAACCTCAATCAGGAGTGGAATCCTACTTTGGATTTTTTTGGGATAGAGAAACAGGAATCCTTTGCGGCGCTTCGTCCATAATAAAATATTATGATGAGAATGAGCCTGTGCTTAACGTAATGATAAATATTAATATTGTCGACACTAGTTTATGGGTGAAGACTACCCAAAATTATGATGTAAAATGGCCAGTCATCATCACATTAACTGCTCTTATTTCAATCCTGATTGTAGCAATGTTGTTGTTCCGCAAACGAAAGAAAAAAGGAAAAATGGGCTTACGCAAATGAAAGTGTTGGTGTCAAGCAGAGATTTTCGCCTATTCTGTGGGTGTCAGTCCGCTTCTTCTGCGACGTACAAGTATGAAAGCTGCTATTACAACTACTATAACTACGATAATGACCGCAATGTACTCAATAAGTCCCCAGCCACCACCTTGGACAAATATCTTCTCTACAAGCCTATAAGCAGCAGTTTGACCTCTTGTTCCGCTGTATGTGATGCCATAGCTGTCCTCTACTCTTAGAACTATTGTCCAGTTGCCTGCTTCTGTGAATGTATAGGAAACACTGATTTCACTTTCTGCACTCCTATATTTAGGAATCGCCTCCAATTCTTGGCCAGGAGCATATATTGCCCATTCGTAAGATGTTAGTTGCCCGTTAGGATCTCCGTGAACGCTATCTGAAGCATTTAACACTATTTCCTGATTCACAACCAATGTTTCAGGAGTACAAGTTATGTTCAAGATAGGTTTGCCTATGACACGCATCATTTGCTGCAGTTGATTATTCTGCGTGTTGTTGTCCTCCGGGGTGATAGTTACTTGGACTGTTATGTTATATAGTCCACGCTGGGAAATACTATTCCAAGTATATGTCAATATTTTCTTAGCACCTGCATCCAAAGCATCAGTTATGCTCCATTCATTCAATGATGAACCGTTACTGTAAACCACTACGCAGTATGATTCTTCTGGAACTGAACCGTGATTTTCGATGCCCATTGTGAATAATGCACTTTCACCGAAGATGACGGGAAGTGCAAACTGGCCTCCTCCATAAGACGCTTGTAATCTAAGGGTTTCAACAGCTAAATCATGTATAGCTTCTAACGTGATATATACTGGTTCTGAGATTTTTGTGTTGTCCGTTTCATCTTCATAGGGAACTGTTGTTGCATTAACTTTTATAACATAGTATTTATCTGCTTCTACTCCAGTAGTGTTCCAAATGAAAAAGTACATGGGCTCCTCACCGGCTCCCAAATTGACCACGTCTTTTGTGGCAATCTTTGCCCAGTCTGTAGCAGAAGTATTGTAGTAGGCTGCTAGAGTGAAATTTTCATTTGTATACCCATTATTAGTAACTGAAGCATTAACGCTGATAGTGCTGTTAACTTGTTTTTTGTAGCTTGAAAGCGTAATTGACGTTATCTCTATGTTTCTAGACTTCACAATTGTCACTACTCTCACAAATGGAGCGCTCTTCACAGTTGCATTATCCTCTACGATGAGTGAGACACTGTAGATTTTCGTGAAGATTGAGTGGTTAAATACATGCGTAATTTCAGCACTGGTTGAGGTTGTCAGGTTTCCATCATCGAAATCCCAATAGTACTTCACTATTGTACCATCAGGTGCAAAGCTTTCAGAAGCATTGAAAATTGTGGGCTTACCGACAACACCTATCGTAGGCTGCCAAGCAAACCTGGCTGTTGGGATTCCAGGGGTTTCAAAGTAACCATCTTGACTGTCGTAACTTATTGGCTGCCCAGCGCTATTCGAGAGCTCTATAAGTGGTAAGCCTGTAGTCGGGTGTTTTGGGAATTCAAGAGAACAGCCACCCGCTTCTATAACTGTGAATGTCATGTTGAAGGCTGTGCCTGTTCCGTTGAAGACCGGCGCCGGATCCATACATGCATATGCAAGTGCGTATGTTCCTGCTGTTGGATCAGCGGTGTCCATTATGGTTATTCCTGGTTGGTGTAGTATTCCGTCTGGGTAGGTTTCAACTGGGATTTTGGCTGTGTGGCTTACATACTCAAGTATTAGTGGGTCCCATTTGAATTGTATTTCGACACCATACAGGTCAGCAACGTCAGCTATAACTACGTCAATTGTAAATGTTTCACCAACATTTTTCGTTACGGTTTCTGGATCAACATATACCAAGGGCTTAGAAGTCGCTGCTATTTTCCCGTCACCAGACGGGTTACTAAAGGATACATTAGTTTTTGTTGCTATCAGGATTGTTGAGCTTAAGAAAAGCATCATTACTAAAACTGTTATTTTCTGCATTTTTCGGAAATTCAACAGTATCACCTTTGCGTCAGTTTCTATTGCTTACCGATTTAAGCTTTGCGTTAACCATTTCTTTAGTTAAGTAACAAACTTATTGATTCGTTGACGCATGTCGGCATAGCAGAGTTCACGTGTTTTTGACGTCAGCTTTGCTTAGTTGGCGTTAGGCTTTCAGGTTAACCTCCGACGTAAATATAATGAAAAAACAGTGCAAAACAGTTCAGCAGCAGATATGTTTGCCTTTAACGGATAGAAGATACTTCCAGAAACTTTTTAATCTATGAAGTACACATATATTTTGCTGAAAGAGAAAGGAGAAAGGAAAATTTGAACATTAAACTTGAGAAACTAGCAGCTGTATTATTCATTACGATGCTTACTTTAAGCGCTATGGCCACAGCAATACCACCAGCCTTAGCTCAGCCCACTCCAGCGGTTTTAGTGAAACCTGCAAGCCAAGAGTTCGGCCCAGCCAGCTGCACAGGCACAGAGTTCAACATCAACGTTGTTGTAGCAAACGTCACTGGCCTTTACGGTATCGACATACAATTTGCATGGAACACTACATACCTGCTATACCTGAATCACACAGCACACATCACAAAAGACACTTACACAGACGGAATACTATGGAACCCAGGCATGTTCGTTACTAACGTTGTTGATCCGGTTGCAGGAACATACAAAGTTGCATTTGCATGTATGGATCCGGCGCCGGTCTTCAACGGAACAGGCATAGCCTTTGACATATGGTTCAGAATAATAAAGCAGCCAGATCAGTCAGAACCAGATGTAATACTTACTATGGACTTGACATCCACTGACCTGTCAAATAAAGCTGGAACCCCAATCACACACGATAGAATTGATGGAGAAGTGATAATTCACCACAAACCAGTTGGGTATCCACCAGAGCCTCTGCTGAGGGTAATGCCTGAAGCAGTGACAAATATACCTGCTAACACCACATTTGAGTCAAGTGTGTATTTGATGGGAGAAGGCGGAGTTGACTTAGATCCGTTCTGGGACGTAGCTGGCTTCGACGTATACATGAACTTTAAACGTGCTGATCCTCCATACATGCTTATAGAGGCTGTCGACGTGACAATTGACCCTGACGGATGGTTCGCAGCTTTCTGGCCGAATGGCATATTTGAAATTGGCGCAACTATCGACAACGCTGAAGGGTGGGTACACGTTGTATTCATGGGATTGCCAGGCGTCAACGGAACACACACTGCACCCTATGGCAGCGGACGCTTATTCGCTGTTACATTTAACGCACTCTTCGAGTCTGACACCTTCCCACCACCAACGGTAGACATTACATTGAGGAATCCAAGATCATTCGTTCATAGAGCTAACCTTCATGCTGATGCGGGATTAATTGACCTAGCAACCCCTGTCGGTACTGATTGGCATGGAATCAACGCATTTGATTTTGGAACACCATTCAGCATAATCGATTGGACAGACGGAAACGCAGACGGTGAACTAAGTGCCGGTGACCATTTACAAATAACAGACACAGACAGCGGACTATGGCACAATTACATCTTAAATGAAACTAAAGGCACATTAGGACCCCTAGAGCAACAACCATTCCCAGCAGAATATGATTGCTTGGCAATGGATGGACCAACACACAAGTATTCACCATGGCCAAAAATCATAGACACAGGACTATACACAGATGGATGGGGTAATTCATACTGGACAGGCAACTTCTCATGCACATACCCAGCAGACTCAGTCAACTACTTCGAAGTACAGCCGCAAATAGGCGCACCATACAACCTCACGGAAGGAGTCGACTTTATCGTAAACCCTGACGGAACAATAGAACTGCTCACACCACTTGACGAACGCGTTGAAAACGAATTCGTCGGCACCATGCCTGCTATCGACGCTGGATGGCCAGCAATCGCCTATATTGCAAGCGGCTTCGAAAGTGTATGGATAGACATGCATAATGGCACACAAAGATACGCCCGCAACAACGGATACATGATGGGACCACCAAGCGAGTACTGGTATGACTTCGACTTCCCATACGAAATCGAAAGCTATTGGGCAACCGGATACATCTCTGGTCCTTGGACATGGCCTGACGGCACAGACATCTACATAAACTATAGTGCAGCAGCATTCATACACATTGACTATAATGCTGTGCCAGATCCAGAACCATACTACTTCGAGCTTGACGGTACGTATGCAGAGTTCCTAGCAGCCTTAGCTGATCCTGTTGGCACCCATTGGGACGAGATTTACCCAAGTACACTTCTAGAAGGCGACTTTATGGAATGGAGTGACGAAGACACAAGCGGCGACATAACCATAGGCGACTACATCACAATGGAAAGCCACGTTGGCAACAGAACTTACCTTGTGAACGGAGTATCCACCGACATTATTGTTGATCAAATACGCTCCATATGCGATGTAGATGTAACCCACGAATTCTACGGTTTAGAGCCAATAGTGGAAGTGGCAGGATTCCCACATCCAGACTACGGATATTGTCCATGGCACGGCAGCGATAGTTCAGTAGGTCTTCCGCACGTCGTCGAAGACGGAACCTTTGAAATCTACTTTAAGCCTCCAGGAGCATGGATCGACCTGTACACGCAGTACCCAGATGGATTCAACGGAAAAGGCCCAGGTGTACCAAGCGACATGGTCACACCTCAGGGTGATTTGTTCCTCTATGCCTACGTAACATACAACTTCTGGCCTGAACAGAACAAAGATGTTGTCTTCGAAGTGAAAGACCCACACATGAACGTCTGGGGCATCTTCTACGCCAGAACAGACTCAGAAGGCTTAGCATGGGTTAACGTACGTCTACCATGGCCATGTGACGACCCTGACGATTACCTTGGAGAATGGCACGTTTACGCCACAGTTGACGTTGCCGGCAAGACAGTTAACGACACAATGAACTTCAAGTATGACTACCTCGTAAACATATGGAAAGTCACAACAGACAAAGAAGCATACGCCCACTGCGAAGACATCATCATAACAATAGACTATGGAACCTACGCCATGCAAACACACAATGTAACAATAACCATCACAGTAGTCGATGAAACAGGAGTACCATTCGCCTGGACATACTTAACAGTGACAATCGGAGGAGCAGAATACTGCACTTACGAGAACGGCACAATCGAACTCAACGTGCACGTAGTCAAATTCGCTCGTGCAGGCGTAGCCAAACTATATGTCGGCGCACTAAGTGACTTCCCGCAAAACGGCGGAAGCGCTCTCTGTCCACTATACATACCAGTACCAGAAGTCGGCATCCTTGCAGAATGGGCTATATAAGCCCAATACACCAAGCAGCCACATTCTCCCTTTTTTTATATATAATTTCAATCCAAAACACGACAAATGCCAATAGAATACTATTCCATAACATTTATTAAAACAGCTAATCCTTAATAACTAAAGGAGAAGCATAAAACCAATGGCAAAAATGAAAATCTCTGTATATGTGTTCTTGATTGTTATTAGCATGGCATTGATGACAAACGTGGTTTTTTCGCCAATCCAACGACTTGAAATCACAGTGTCAACAGACAAATCAGCATATGGATACAGAGAAGCTGTAACAGTGTATGGAAACGTAACGTTTGACGAACAACCTGTGGAGAACGGGTTAGTAGGCATACAAATACAGGACCCTGCAAATAGGACAATTGTGCTAAGAACAGTGCCCGCCGGCGAAACCCCGTCAGCTAGCTGGCAGGTTGAAGTTATCTCAATTATACCTTGTGACGGAAGCGGCAATCCAGAAAGCAACTTCAACAGAAAAACCTTTGCCTACTTCAAAGCAACCGTTAAAAACAATGACATCAACTCAAGAAACGCTTTAGTGTCAATCAACATCTACGACATCGACTTCACACCCATAGGTATCGCATGGCAACAACAAGTCATCCCTCCAAACGGACAAACAACGTTTATGCCTGCAATATACCTTGATGAATGGGTTTCCACAGGATCCGCTTTAGCATGCGCTAACGTCTATACAGACTGGCCGAAAAACAATGGATACCCTTATTGCCCTGAGAAAACCGTGAACTTCACCATAACTACAACAACCGCAGCGGCCTATCTAAATGAACCAGTCCAGACCGATGGATATTACGAAGGAACATTTCGGGTACCACCAAAAGAAGCACCTTATTCAGGAATATATTTTGTAGCTGTCGGCGCCTGGAGCGTAGGCTGGAAAGCCTTTCAGAACACCACTTTCACAGTTGAATATCAAGTCCCAGCTGACTTCGACGACAACCATGAAATAGAGATTTACGACGTAATCAAAGTAACAGGAATATACGGAGCAAAAAGCGGAGACCCCAATTGGAACCCTGAAATCGACCTGAAGCCAGACGGAGCAATAGGCATTTACGATGTAGTAAGAGTAACAGGAATCTACGGAACAATCTACTAAGCATTTTCAACATCACCCATTCAGGAGTAATTAATAGAAGAAGATTCCAGAATCTTTAAATTAAATAAAACAATCTTATAAACCTCGGAGAGAAGTAGAAGGATGTTAAAAACAAAAATAGTTTACAGCATACTCTTTGCCTTACTAATCTCTACCCTAACATTCAACATTAACACAGCATTCTCACAAAAAACACCAGTAATCTATGTAGATCCCTCAACCATCACAGGCTTAGACCCATCACAAACCTTCACCATAGAAGTAAAAGTTGCCAACATCACCAACTTCTATGGTGTCGACATCCAATTTAGATGGGATCCATCAATACTGGAGTATGTAAGCCACACAGCCAAAATCCCAGTTGAAACCTACCCAGACGGAATACTACACCAACCAGGAATAACCATAATGGACACCGCTGATCCAACAGCAGGAACATACGCACTTGCATATGCATGTATGGATCCAGCACCAGCCTTCAACGGAACAGGCACAGCCTTCAACATGACATTCACAGTTATAGACATAGGCCAATGCTTGCTAGAAATATATGGAAGCCAACTCTCAGACAAAGGTGGAAACCCAATAGTGCATGATGTGCAAAACGGTTACTTTAGCAATTATGTTCCAACGGAAGCCAAAATCTCAGTTTCTCCTCAATCAATAATCAACCCATCATTAGTTCCCTGCAAAAACTTCACAATAAACATTAATCTAGAAAACTTTGTGGATTTGTTCAGTTTCGAGTTTTGGCTTGGCTACGACACCTTAGTACTGGACACGGTTGAAGTCAATGTAGACCCAGCTTTCCCACCACCAGTTGAAATACAGATAGTTGAACCCGACGGTCAAATACGTGTTGCCGCCAACACATCAATCCCCATCACCGGCAACTTAACAATAGCATCAATCACCTTCCACGTTACAGACCAAGGAGAAAGTGTGATTGATCTACACAACATCACCCTGACAGATTCATGGTCTGAACCAATCCCCTGCGAGGAACCTGTAGACGGATATTTCAACAATGTTCTAGTAGCAAAGCTCTATGTATACCCTCCAGAAATTGTAGATCCAACCCTAACACCAAGCTCAGATTTTCAAATAGACATCAAAATGCAGAATATCTTCAACTTCTACAGCTACGAATTCGGTTTAGCCTATGACTCCAACGTAATAACATGTTTAGGAGCCATCATTCATCCAACAGACAACGACACTAACTTCCACACAGAAATCATAATACACGACGCACCCGGAAACATACTAGTAAACCTCACCTATCATCCCCCAGCAGAACCAAAAAGCATCACTGCTCCAACCACGATTGTTTCCATTTACTTCCAAGCCAAAAACTACGGATCCACAGCGCTAGATTTACATGACACAAAAATCGTCAAACAATCCGGAGAAGAAATACCCCATGAAGTTGAAGACGGATTCTTCGCCACACTTACAAGAGACGTGGCAATCATACATGTTGAACCATCACGCAACATGACATATCCAGGACGAATAATAAACATCACAGTTGTCGCCGCCAACCTAGGAGACATACAAGAAACATTCAACGTCACAACCTACTACGACGAAAACGAAATCGGAACACAAACAGTCATCGACCTACCTGCAAACCAAAACATCACACTGGTTTTCCCTTGGAACACAACAGGCCTACAACCCTGCACCAACTACACCATAAAAGCTGAAGCCACTCAAGTACCCTACGAACAGAACATCACAAACAACATCTACATCGACGGCTACGTTAAAATCAAAATGATAGGCGACGTAAACGGAGACGGCAAAATCGACATCTACGACATCACCACAGCCGCAGGAGTCTACGGCTCCAAAGAAGGAGATCCAAACTGGAACCCAGATGCAGACGTAGCACCTCAATGGGGAATCATCAACATATACGATCTAGTAACAATAGCATCACGATACGGACAAACCTGCCCCTAAAACAGCCCCAACAACACCAACCTCTTCTTTTTTATTGCAAGCCCTCAAAAATTCTAGAACAGTGAACTGATCGATAGTAAAATTCAAATACATATTGGCTAATACTACATGTCACAGTGACAAAAAATGAAGAGAGATTTATCGCAAGCAATTAATAAAAAGACTTTACAAACATTGATTGTTACATTTATACTTGCAATGTCAACCTTCGTCATACTGTCGATGCAAATCCAGCGTGTACACGCCGCATATTCCTCTATTGACATTATCCCTGAAACCCTAGAATATGGCCCCGGAAACGCTACAGGCCAAGAATTCACCATCGAAGCATACGTTAAAAACGTAACAGACCTTTATGGTATTGACCTCCAGCTTAAGTGGGACCCCACATATCTACTGTACCTGAATCACACAGCCAAAATCCCAGTTGAAACCTACCCAGACGGAATACTACACCAACCAGGAATAACCATAATGGATAGCGCCGATCCAACAGCAGGAACATACGCACTTGCATATGCATCCATGTCCCCAGCACCAGCCTTCAACGGAACAGGCATAGCTTTTGAAATGGCTTTCAGAATAATAGATCACCCAGTTTATCCCGAACCAGATGCAGTGCTTAGTTTGCACTGGACAACTGCTCAGTTGTCAGATTCAACTGGAAGTCCCCTCCCTGGCGGATGGACAGAGAAAGATGGGACTGTAACGATACATGCAATTCCTTATAATTATCCGCCGAAGCCGATGCTGAAAATAATGCCTGAAACAGTAAGCGCGCCAACTGGTACACAATTCAACTCAAGCGTAAACATAATGGGAGAGGATGGAGGAGACTTAGACCCGTTCTGGGACGTAGCTGGCTTTGACGTATACATGAACTTCCGCCGCACAGAGGCTCCCTACGTGATCATGGAAGCCCTCGACGTGACAATTGACCCCGACGGATCATTCGCAGCTTTCTGGCCGAACGGCATACTATCAATTGAGGCAGTTATTAACAACACTGAAGGGTGGGTACACGTCGTATTCCTGGGATTGCCAGGCGTAAACGGAACTCACACTGCACCTAGCGGCACTTTCTGCATATTCAAGGTAAGATTCAACGCAACATATGGAGGCACCCCAGAACTAACCACAGACATCACCCTGAAGAATCCATACTCATTCGTGCATAGGATGAACCTTCACGCTGACGATGGACTAATTGAATTAACAAGCTCTCTGGACACCGAATGGCATGCAATCAATGCATACGATTACGGAGCACCCATAAGCCTATATGTTTGGACAGACACGGACGGCGACGGACAATTAAGCTCCGGCGACGAAATCATGCTAAACGATACTAGTTCCGGAGTGTGGCATCACTACATCACAAATGAAACTAAAGGCACATTAGGACCCCTAGAGCAGCAGCCATTCCCAGCAGAATATGATTGCTTGGCAATGGATGGACCAACACACAAGTATTCACCATGGCCAAAAATCATAGACACTGGATTATACACGGACGGATGGGGCAACCCCAACTGGACAGGCAACTTCTCATGCACATACCCAGCAGACTCAGTCAACTACTTCGAAGTACAGCCGCAAATAGGCGCACCATACAACCTCACGGAAGGAGTCGACTTTGTTCTAAATCCTGACGGAACAATAAACCTGCTCACACCACTTGACGAACGCGTTGAAAACGAATTCGTCGGCACCATGCCTGACATCGACGCTGGATGGCCAGCAATAAACTATACTGCAAGCGGCTTCGAAAGTGTATGGATAGACATGCATAATGGCACACAAAGATACGCCCGCAACCTTGGATACGCTCAAGCTCCACCATCTGAGTACTGGTATGACTACGACTTCCCATACGAAATCGAAAGCTGGTGGGCAACCGGATACTATCCAGGTTCTTGGGTATGGCCTGACGGCACAGACATCTACATAAACTACACTGCACCCGCATTCGTACACATTGACTATAATGCTTTTGCAGATCCAGAACCATACTATGTAGAGTTTAATGGTACGTATGCAGAGTTCCTAGCAGCCTTAGCTGATCCTGTTGGCACCGAATGGGAAGAGGTTTACCCAAGCACAATTCCAGATTATGATCTCATGAATTGGACTGACTCTGACTTAAGTGGCAATGTAACTATAGGCGATTACATAATCCTTGAAGGCACCGTTGGAAACAGAACATTTCTTGTGAACGGGATAGCTACAGACATTATTGTTGATCAAATATTGACTGTAGATGATGTGGATCAGAGAAGCCCATTCTACGGCGAGATGATAATAGTGGAGGTGGCAGGATTCCCGCATCCAGATCGGGCACTGTCTCCGTGGCGTAACAGCAGCAGTTCTATGCCTCTGCCTCACGATGTCGAGGATGCAAGCGCAGTTATACCGGAATTTCCAGCATCTTTCAATCTAGTATTGTCTCTAATGACAGCTACAATCATTGCTCTGCTAATGAAGCCGAAACCGAAAAAGACAGAAAAATAGAACCATAACTAGGCAACAAAACATCTTCATCCTTTTTTTTGTACAAAACCTTGAAAACTACAACTTACTTTCTCAAATTGACTGAAACTTATAGGGTAAAACCGCTCTAACAAATACACCGATCGCCACACCTATCAAGCAAGTGGCAACCACACCTGGAAACATCATTCTAAACACGTTCAACATAGCAAAATAAAGGGGAACTTCCCAATCGAACGGATTTGCCGAAAAATACGCCCCGTGACCCTGGACAAACCAGATATATAGAAACACATATAACACCCCAATGCAAAACGACAGAAAAATCGACGCTAAATAGCCATATACCAGATCCACAGGATTATATGCTAAAAGACTAAACAGCAAACTTGCCACTACAAGAACAAGAACATCCAACGCCTGCAATCCAGGAGCATCATATCGAGTATATATTATATCATACGTCTTAAGCCGCGCAGTTGTTTCATATTTTAACCAGAAGACCTCAATTATGACGAATGCTATAACTACAGTCCATAACGTAACCACCAAAACAGTTCTATTTCCAGCCAAAATCCTCTTAGCAAAACTTTTGAATCTAGCATACATCTAATTCACAGTAAATCAATTTTCTCATTCGTAATAATTAAGCTTTTACAACGTCAAAGCACATGTAACACTCAGCAACTATTCAATAAACACTCATAATACAAGCAATCAATCACAACCTGCCATATCAACAAGTTCAGCTCCCAATTTTCTTCAACTGATTCCTATACATCCCCACTATCTCCACAGAAGTAGTAGCATCTTCAGCTGACTTGTCAAGCCTGTAGTTACCAGTGAAACGTGGAAATCTAATTGCCAATCCACTTCCTCTCCGGATAACATCCATTGCACACATATGAACCGGGCTTAATGTCGTTTCGGCGCCGAGAATCTCAATCACAACAGCGGGCTCAAACCACACATCTGCATTTATCATTGATCGAACTCTCAGATGCTTGTGAGCAATCTTATGCTTCTGCAACATTCTCGGCAGCCCCGCCAAATCCTCATCAGTGAAACCTGTCCCACATTTTGTTACAGTCTGAAAAGCATCTTTCTCTGGATTATATGCTGCTAGAAGCAATGCTCCATACGTTCCAGCCCGTCTTCCTCTACCGTGGAAAGCACCCACAACAACTAAGTCCACGGTGTCCGTCATTTCACTTTTATAATCTCGCTTATACTTTATCCAGAGCCATCCTCTTGCTCCAGCTTGATAAACCGAATCCTTTGTAATGGATTTACAGACTAAGCCTTCACAACCATTTTCTATGGCTTCTAAAAGGAATTTTTCCATTTCTTCCACGTTGTCTATGACTATACATTTGGCGGTTTTCACCCTGTCGCTTTCTACTATTGCTTCTTCAAGTGCTCGACGCCTAATCGGATACGGCTTCACAGTTAGATCCTTGCCATCAACATAAAGTACATCAAACATGAACAGAGAAACGGGATATTCTTCCATGGCTTTTTGGATTCCGTACTTGCGTCTGCGGTGCATCAATTCTTGGAAGGGCCGCATCTCGCCAGTGTCAGGGTCTGTAGCGACGCATTCCGCTTCTAAAATGGCGTTTTTTGCCTTTACAAACGTCTTGACAAGGCCTATAGCATCGGGATATTGGTTTGAAATGTTCTCCAAACGCCTAGAGAATAAGATAATTTCGTCGCCTTTTTTGTGGGCTTGTATTCTTTCACCGTCATACTTGTATTCAGCTATGCATTTTCCTCCGAGCTTTTCGAGGATCTCCGCTGGCGAAGAAAGCCTTTCACACAACATAGCCCTAATTGGTTCGCCAATAGATATCTCAAATTTTTTAACTCCTTCTAAACCTTTCTCAGCAACCATTTTTGCGATTCTTCCTAGGTCCGAGGAAACGTTGTATGCACGTTCTAAATATCCGCGGTTTTCTTTTCCGCCGCCATAGGCTATTGCTAAAGCGTCTAGAACAGTCATGTCCGCGATGCCTAAGCGAAGGTTTCCCGTAACTGTGCGCATAATGTACTTGGCTTCTTTAGGAGTGGCATCAGCCAAAATACCCGCTAGAAATGCGATTTTAAGATCAATAGCGCCCGACCCTGAAGTCTTAGCCATTTTGTCAAGAGTTTCGTACACTCTCTGAACAGTTGGTGATTGCTGAAAGAAAGTTACCTGCCTCTTGTCAGCCATGAAATTTTTGGCTGTTTCTCCAATGTCACCTGTCTTTTTTACGTCTTCTTCAATTTCGCTTTCCTTTCTTCCGGAGGCACGGGCGAGGGCTTTTATTGCGAGTTTTTCAGCTACACCTATTTCAAGGTTAACAAAGTCTGGGTATATTTTGCCCTGTGTTAAGTATACAACTTTGTTTATGATTTCTTTTGGTGTGTTCTTAAGAAGGTTAACAAGGAGGTCTGTCATTTCCAGCCTTTTTGTTGTAGCTTCAATTTTTTCGTATGCTTCAGCAATCACGGCGTATCTCAATAATTAAGCCTCTTCATTAGAAGTATGAGTGTAAGGATATTAAAATTCATTTGTTAACGTCAGCCTAAAAGGTTTCATAATGAATTATTTGACTTGTGGATTTTCTCATCCGTGCTGTAGGAGCCTCAGCAGGATAACCAACAGGAATTATAGCCACTGGCCTCATGCCACGAGGAATCTTCAATATTTTTCTTGCTTCTTCTTCTCTGAATGCGCCAACCCAACAGGTGCCTAACCCAAGCGAGTAAGCAGTTAAATGAATATTTTGCATGGCGGCAGCTGTATCTTGTATACAATATAATGTTTTGCCTCGCACACCATAACCTTGTGACGAACGTTCTTCATCTGCACAAACAACGATCACAACAGGAGCTTCCTCAATGAACATTTGACCGAGAGCGGCCTCAACAAGTCTTCTTTTGATTCTTGGCTTTCGCACAATAATGAATTCCCATGGTTGGATGTTTCCAGCTGAAGGAGCCCACCGCGCTGCATCAATAAGCTCTTCCACAATTTCCGCTGGAATATCTTGGTTTTTGAAGGCTCTTATGCTTCTCCTACCTTTAATTACCTCTAAAATGTCCATAGTTTCACTCAACTCTAGCCTAATTAGGTTCCAAGATGTAATGGTATATCTTTCGATTTTTCAGTTAAATAGTTTTAAACATGTTAAGTCAGTACAGAAAACCAGCGTGGTGTTCAAATGCCAGAATTGAGTGGAATACTTCCAACACGTTTACTTTGTTGTGAAGATGCTTACGTGAAAGAAATTGAAGCAAGAGTGATTAAGATTGTGAAACCGGAAAATGGTGAAACAGGTGTAGTTTTAGACGAGACGGCATTCTATCCCGGCGGCGGTGGTCAACCACCAGATACGGGTTTAATAGAAAACGATAGTGTGCGGGCTAGGGTTGTTAGGCTGAGGAGACATGGAGAAATAATAATTCATTTTGTTGACGAATTTTCTGGGGAAATAGGGGAAGGAGACAAAGTTAAAGGAGTTATTGACTGGAATAGACGTTACAGGCTTATGCGAGTTCACACGTGTGCCCACTTAATGGGGCAGGCAATACGCCAAGCTCTAGATAAACCAGTGGAAATCGTAAGTTCAGGTATGGACCTGCAGAAGGCGAGACTTGACTTCACGCATGAAGGCTCGACCCGTGAGTTATTCCCACAAATCGAAAACATAGCAAACAATGTTGTTATGGAAAACAGAACAGTAAAAGTTAGGTTAATGCCGAGAAATGAAGCAGAAGAATATGTCGAAAAATTTCCCGAGTCTTTGAAAACGCTTCCACAACAAGTTAGCGAAGTTCGCATAGTAGAAATTGAAGGTTGGCATGCGTGCGCGTGTGGAGGAACACATGTTAAGGGCACCAGTGAAATACGTGAGGTTAAACTACTTTCCAGAAGTTCTAAGGGCAAGGGTATTGAAAGAATAGAGTTCACAGTGCAAAAGCCTTAAGTCTTGTTATGCTTCATTTTCTTTAGGATGATGAAGTAAAGAGTTAATAGAGCTTATGGCTGTGATATTACTCGACGGGCGAACTGACAACTTCTATCGGAAAACTTATGAACAAAAAACACAAGTGAAAAAAGAGAAAGCCACATTGAGATCGCAGAAGTTAAATGCAGGCGGAAAGAACAAACTTGCTTAAACCCAAAATCGCTAAAGCATTGGACAAACTTTCATCAAAGACCGTCATAAAAAACACCATCTACATAGTTTCAATAGTGATATTTTTTGTGTTGATTCTGCTTCCGCCAATTTTAGGAATAATCATCAAATGGGGCTCGATAGAAGATGTGTTAAGCGAACCACAACTTATGTCAGGTGCCTTGAATGCAATTGGCATGTCCTTCGCCGTCGCCCTTCTCGTTTCCTTCATAGATGTTGTTGCCGGCGTGCCAATGGCATGGATGATCACGCGAGGAAAATCAAAATGGCTAAGCGTTTTAGACACCCTTTCAGACATTCCCTTCATCGTGCCAACAGCTACACTTGGCTATTCACTTCTTCTTTTCTGGAACGAACCTGGAGGATTATCCTCACTTTTCGGCGCTTCTCTCGTTTCGCCCGGCTGGCTCCTCGTAATCCTACTACATTTTACTTTTTCATTTCCAGTCGTGGTTAGGGTGATGGTTGGCGCATTACTGGATTATAAGCTCGAATATGAACAAGCAGCAAGAACTTTAGGTGCAGCCCCACTGACAGCAGATAGAACCGTCACGTTTCCCATTCTAAAACACTCACTCATAGCCTCCTTCACTCTAGCTTTCGCAAGGTCCCTTTCAGAAACAGGGGCAACAATGATGGTCGCAGGGGTATTCGTCCACGGTCCAATATTTATCAAAAACCACATTGCCGAAGCCGGCACACTTGTCTTCGTTAGCGCCATATTGATAGCACTCTCCAGCATAGTATTTGTAACAATAAGATTGTTAGGACCTAGGCTCAAAATGCCTGTTAGAAAAGTCTGGCCGGTAGCAGAAAGGAAACTAAGCAGTTCCACAATTGCATCTTCCAGAAATGGCATAACGCTTTTAATATTTTTCGTTATAGTACTCGTTCCGTCTCTTTTCGTGGCCGTTCCAGCATTTGAAGCCATTTTTACAGGTGTTCTGCCGGAAGCTTTAGGTGGGGTTGGTGTTTGGGGAGATTATTGGCAAAGCATATCTCTCTCGTATTTTGTTGGAATTGTTGTTACATTGTTAAACGTTGTTATCGGTTTGCCTATGGCGATAATAATAGCGCGAAGGAAAATTGGAAATGGTCCCTCGGCGGTTTTAGATGTGCTTGTCAACATTCCAATAATTGTCCCTTCGGTTGCGTTAGGCGCTTCCCTCGCCATCTTTTGGGAGAATTTTGCGTTCATACCTGACGTCTTGCTGCTCATTTTTGCGCATCTTTCCATCACTTATCCCTATTTTGTAAGGTCAATGTCAGCTGCCGTAGAGAGAATAGGTATGGAGCTGGAGGAAGCTGGAAGGACGCTTGGAGCAAAGCCACTAGGTGTTTTTAGAACGATAATTTTTCCGCTTACCAAGTACTCTATGCTTTCAGGTGCAATAATGATGTTTACAAGAAGTATAAGTGAAACTGGAGCTACTTTAGTTGTAAGCAATCTTGTTACTGCTCCAGTATTATTGGTTAACTGGGTTGAGAATGGAGTTCCAACATCAACTCTAGGGCTGGGTTGCGGTTTCCTTATACTGTTCTCTTTCACAATATTGTTGGTTCTGAGGCTTGTTGTAAAAGGAAGGGGATCATACTAGCATGTTTAATATACCGCTAAAATCTTATGCACTCTTTCACGCCCTTATAGATTTAAAGGAGGAGGAAACAAGTGCCTGATGTTCGCTTGGTTAACGTGACAAAGAGGTATGGAAAAATAGTTGCTGTGGACAGTGTAAACGTCCATATTTACGATAAGGAATATTTCTCGTTGCTTGGTCCAAGCGGTTGTGGAAAAACAACTTTGTTGAGGCTTATTGCTGGGTTAGTTCAGCCGGATGAAGGTGAAGTTTACATTGGTGATAGACTTGTTAATGACGTCCCGCCTGAGGATAGGGACATTGGTTTTGTCTTCCAGACTTTTGCTTTATTTCCTCACATGAATTCTTGGGATAACGTAACTTACGGTCCAAGAGTGAAAGGTTTCGACATGAAAAAGGCAGAGACAATAGGACATGAAGTGCTTGAGATGGTTAGGCTGCATGAACGTTTGGATGCCTATCCAAACGAGCTGAGCGGGGGAATGATGCAGAGGATAGCTGTGGCAAGAGCATTGGCAGCGGGTTCAAAATTACTACTTCTAGATGAGCCGTTAGGACAGTTAGACGCGAAGGTAAGAAATGAATTGAGATACGAAATAAGAAAGATGACGAAGGATTTGGAGTTAACAGCCATACACGTCACACACGACCAAGCTGAAGCCATGGCAATTTCAGACAGAATCGCAGTCATAAAAAAGGGAAAAATCTTGCAGGTTGGAACCCCAAAGGAGCTTTATATGACACCGAAAAGTGTCTTTATAGCCCATTTCATTGGAGAATCAAACTTTCTAGAAGGTTACGTTTCAAACCTAAGCAGAAGAGGAGCAATAATAGAGCTTCGTGGTGGAATAAAAGTTCAAGCAGGAGTCCCAAAAAATATGGATAAGGGAGATAGGGTGGTTTTAGCCATAAGACCAGAAACTTTTGTCATTGAAAAGGGGATGAAGAAAACTGAAAACTCGATTTTAGGCATTGTAGAAAGAATAACGTTTGAGGGAACAAATATAAGATATGAAATTAGACTTAGAAACGAGGATTTAGTTGTGGTTGTTAGACCATCTTTAGCTGAAGAGTGGCTTAAGATGGGTGAAAAAGTCACCGTAAGCTTTTCACCTGAAAAGACACATGTATTTGCGTATCCAGAGGCAGGGTTGAGGGAGGAATTAGCTGTTGAGTGAATTGATAAAGTGGTTTGGGAAAAGAAGAGAAACAAAAGCCTTGGCAACGGTGCAGCGACACCTAGTCCTGACAACAGGAATAGTTGCAGATTTGGAAATGGCAATGGGTGCATCCATTAGAAAAGACGAAAAAGAAAAGCAAAGATGTATTGAGAGAGTGACAAGCGGTGAAAAGGAAGCAGACGGATTACGCAGAAAAGTTATGGACGACGTTTCAAAGGGAGAACTCTCACCGATTGACAGGGCTGACTTGATGGAACTTGTGAAGAGGGTAGACATGGTTGCGGATTGGAGTAGAGAGTCCACTCGTGTACTGACAGCCATATCGATGGAGCAGGTGCCAACCGCACTCAAGGATGTGTTCATGGAAATAGTTCGAAACGTAAAGGACTGCGCAATCTCTCTTCAAAGATGCGTCAATAAAATGATGACAAAACCAGAAGAAGCGCTTCAAGCTGCAGACACCGTGGAACGAAAGGAAGAAGAAGTTGACGGCATACACGAGAAAGCTAGAATACTGCTGGGAAAAGAGGATTTGCCAACGGCTGGAGTAGCGATTTTAGTAAGCCAGCTTTTCGAAGCCATAGAGATGATTGCGGACTCTTGTGAAGATGCATGCGACCAAGTAAGAGTAATAATGGTTCGGAAATAAGTGATTAGCCATGCCAGAAATGAGAGTTGATATATCTGAATTAAAAAGCGAAGGCAGTGACGTAATCAAGGAACTAGTCGAATTCCTAGGAGAAAAAACGAAAGTGGAAGTGGAAAGAGCAACAGATGAGATAGTTGTGAAAGGCGAAGGAAAAAACGTTTCAAGATCATACTTGCGAGTGCTTTTGCGGAAGTTCCTCCATAAACAGGAACTAAAGGAGTATTTCAGGGTTATCGGCGGAAAAGAAAACACTTTGGTTATTAAAGAGAGGAAAATCTCCGAGGAAGAATAGCCTATTTTTTCTTTTTCAGTGCTTCACGTTTCTTTTTAGCGAAATCTTTCTGAACTTTTAGCATGTAGTTTCTCGCAATGTAAGCACTCTTGTAAGCGTCTAACAACTTTTCGTTTTTTATACATTTTTCAGCGTCGTTAAGCAAATCTTGCACTGTAACCAGCGTCGGACCCACTTCGACTTTTTTGAGCTTTGGGTTAAGCTTCCATTTTGACTTGTCAATTTCATTTTGAGCTGTCATTGAGAATAGGAACAATGCGTATTCTAGTTCGGCCGCTGCATGCCAAACGCTATCCGTAAGCAAATCATCATCTTTTTTATCCATAGCCACAATTGAGCTATCGAGATAGGTTATGGCGGACTTCAAAGCCTTCAGCATTTTCCTGTTTGTTGTCATCATCTCAACTCGTTTTAGCACATTAATACCCGCCAGTCCTTTTTTATTGTTTCGTCAAGCTGGAATGCTTTCAATTCTTCTCTTTGGCAATGAAGAGGATTCCTAGCAGAATGAAAACGGCGCCGAAAACGAATATCGCCGCGGGTTTTTCTTGAAACAAGAGTATGCCTAGAATTGTGGCGCCGATAGGTTCAAGCAAAGCCATTGTTGCGGTTTCGAAGGATTTCAGGTTTGATAAGGAAGAAAAATAAAGTGTATGAGCTGCTGCTGTTGGCAGTATGCCTAGTCCTATCAGTGGAAGGATTATTTCCGCTGCAGTTGGCAACGTTAAAAATTTGCTTGTTGCGGGTATGCTTGATATTCCTATGATCGTCGCTGTGAGCATATATATTGGGAGCACTGTGGGAAGTACATTCATCTTTTTACGTATTTTCCTGCCATAATTCAGATAGAAAGCTTCAACTAACGCAGCCAAAACAGCCTCTAAATCGCCTTTCAGGCTTGGAAAAACACCTTCTGGATAAGCATTTGCATTCGTAATAGTGGTTTCACCATATGCAATTACGAGTACACCTATGAACGAGATTGTCAAGCCCAAGATTGCTAAACGGGATGGTTTAATGTTAAAAAGGAAAGTTGAGACGAATACTGAGAAAATTGGAGTTGTGTTTACGAGGACAGTTGCGTTTAGGATTGTTGTGTCCTTTACGGCAGATATGAAAAATATGAAGTGGAGAGCAAGGAAAATGCTGAGGATGAAGAGTTCTTTCAGATTTTTTCTTACGACATTGAAGTTGAAAGATTTTTTCAGAACAACCAATACTATGACTAGGATTAGGCAGGCGACTATTAGACGCCAGAAAGCTATACAGAACGTGTCTAGGTTTTGAAGAAATCTTATGAAGATGGCTGCTGTTCCAAAGAGAACCCCAGCTGTCATGCCTTCTGTTAAAGCCAGTTTTCTTGTTCTCACACGCATCTAAACGCCCTTTTCGTTTTCCAATTGAATGTTACGACGTAAGTTAAGTTTATACCTGTTTTTCGTTATATCAATGTTTCAAGAATTTGAAGGTGAACATTGTGGTGAATACCGAAGAAATTATGGAATCATCCTTGAAACTTGCAGGATTGAAAGACATTCCGGAAGACAGCACTATATACGTGAGCGGTAGAGACATTGGAAAGGTCTTGTTCGGCATAGATGCTGGTGTTCCTGAACTTTTACTTGCGAAACAGTTAGGTTATGATGCTGTGATTGCTCATCATCCACAAGGCGGAACTGCTGTCATAAACTTTCATAGAGTCTTCAACAGACACATTCAACAGATGACCAAGGCTGGAGTTCCGAGGGAAGAAGCGGAAAAAGCTGTTACGAAGAAGCTACAAATATTAGAGGTGCAGGGACATACACGAAATTATGCTCATGCGGTTGATGTTGCAAAGCTTTTGAAAATGCCTTACATGAATATACACACGCCTTTAGATGAGATTGGAAGAAGAATAATGAGTGAACAAATCCATAGCAGAATCAACGAAAATTCCACGGTGCAAGACGTAGTTTCTGCTCTAGAAGAGCTGAATGAATTCAAAAATGCAGTTACAGAGATTAAGATTCGACTGGGAAGAGCTGAAAACCTTGCTGGAAAGGTTGTGATGTCGCATGGTGCTGGAACGAATGGCGGTTATGAAATTGCGAAAACATACTTCAAACACGGCGTCGGAACAGTTGTGTACATTCACATAAGTCCTGTAGATCTGGAGAAACTGAGATCTGAAGGCAAGGGAAACTTGGTAGTTACTGGGCATATTGCAAGCGATTCTGTAGGTATAAACCCGTTGATTTATGAACTTGAAAAAAGAAACCTTACTGTAACAAGAATTGGAGTTGTTCCGGGCTAAGAGAAGGAATCTAGTATTGAAACTGGTTCGTAAGAAAAAGGGCATCATCAGAATTTGTGTATGAAACCTATAGACGGATGAAAAAAAATTAAAAGCGACGAAGGAAAAACCTGATCCCTGTTGTCCGGAGAGTGTATCTCACTCTTTATGGCTGCTTGCCAATTGAAACCTTGCTTATGCCTGCTTCTTTTTCCAGTCTTATCACATGTTCAGCCTTTTCTGCAAACGCTTCGCTGTGCGTAACCGCGATTATCTGTTCTATAGCTTTGAAGCGTGATATTGCTTCGGCTAGGCGGTCTATCGAGCCGTCTTCCCTTCCAAGGCTTTCAGTTGGTTCATCAAGCAATAACATGCTTAATCCGTGGCCTGTTCTAGACTGCATAATTAATTGACCTAGTCCGAGACGATACGCAAATGCAAGCAAAGTTCTTTCTCCGCCTGACAGATTTGAAACTTCTCTTTCAGCACCACTTTCGCTTTTCACATATGGCGTATAAGTCTCATCGATTAGGACGTTTATTAGAGCGCCCTCACCGCCTACTAGGTTATCGAGAACTTGCTGGACGAAGTTTCTTAAGACTTTCACAAATTCGCTTCGCAATTTAGGCTGAATGCTTCTGTAAGCGTTGCGTATGCCACCGATGATCTCAACAACCTTTACTATTTTCTCCATGCGCTCAATCTTTTGTTGAGCCTGGTCAATTCTCTCTTTCATTTCGTCCAAACGCCTAAGCAAGTCTTTTTTGCGGTTTTCCCTAGTCCGCAACTCGGACTCTAACAAGTAATATTGTCTGAAAGCCTGTTCTCTTTGAACTCTCGAGGCTTCCAGCTTGGACACGTCGAACTTGGCGATTTCTGTTCGTGTAACTTGAAGTTGCACGCGTAATTCATTTTCTAGTCTCTGTTTTTCCTCAAACTCCTTTGCAAGTCCAGCCAATATTTGAGATTCATCGTTTATGCGCGTTTTTAACTCTTCAATTCTTGGAGCAAACATTTGCAGGTTTGAAAAGGCAGCGTTTGCCCTGTTTTTTATTTGTTTTAGTTCTTCAATGTCGTGTCGAAGCTGACTTATCGTTTTTTGCCTTTCACTGTTTTCTTCTTGCATTCTCTGCATTAGGTTGTTTTTGTATTCCGTTGTTAAGAATTGGAGACAGAGTGGACAGCGGTTTTCAGCGGATAATGACGAGATTCTTTTGCGGTCTGTTTGTATGCCTCTAAGGGCTGATTCTTCTTCACCTTTTAAGCTAGCGATTTGGTCATCAAACGTTAACATACATTGTCTTAATGCTTCAACCGGCTGATCTGGCGAAATTCCAATTTCCTTAAACTCAGTCTTACAATATTCCGTCCGCGTTTCCATAGTGTTCAAACGTTGCTTCAAATTCTCAACAATGATTTTTTCCCCTTCAATTTTTTCAGCTAAAGACGCTGAAGCATCCTCCACATTCGTTAGGTTTGCTTGTGTCTGCGCCTCTTTGCGTTTAAGCGCTTCAGTCAGAGTTTTCACCTCTTCCAGCCTTTTGAGTTTCAAATCTGCATATTCTAAGGCTTTTTTGGCTTCTTCCAGCTTTTGGGCCATATCTTGCAGTTCAATCTCGATGAGTGAAAATTGCTCAGCCGCATGGTTATATTCAGTGTTTAGTTTTTCCATTCCAACAACATCTGGGTCTTTTTCGTAGGCTCTTCTTTCTCCCTCGTATTCACGTTGATATCCAGCGAGGTTGCTCCATGCTTTTTCGTAGTCTGATAAGCCGAATAATTCGTCTAAGCGTTTTTGCCTTTCTCTAGGCCTAGCGTCTAGAAGTTCCTTCAAATGTTCTTGTCGAACCCAAACTATTTCGCGGAAAAGTTCTTTATCCAAACCTGTTACTGTCTTGAGTTGTTCAGCCACTGCGTCAGTTTTCACACTTGCTATTAAGTTTTCGTCTTGAAAGAGTTTCAGTTCATCAAAGTCTTGGCTTATGCCCTTGCTACGTCTTTTCAGTCCACGTAATATTTTGTAGCTTTTTCCATTCTGAACGAATTGGAGTGTAACTTTTCCGTTGTCTGCACCTTCACGGAGCAGGTAATCGTAGCTTCTGCCGAGGGGTTCTCCAAACAACGCAAAGTCTATGGCATATAATGTGCTGGATTTTCCACAACCTAAACCGCCGACTAAACAGTTGAAGCCTTTTGCGAAGGGTACTGTTGACTTCACGTGAGAGCGGATGTTTTCTAATTGAATAATTTCAATTCTCATAGAAGAAGCTCCTCGAAGGTTTGTTTCACTTTTTCTTCCTCCTTCTTGGTCAGTGGTTCAATAAGGCTGACTGCTACGCGGGCTATCTTTTCAGCTTCATTACGACTGTAGCGTTCAGAAAAAATCTGCATAAAGTATTCGAAAGCCTTCGTTTTCAAATCCTTGAATTCAGCTTCGAATATTGAACGAACAATCTCTTCTGACACTTCAGTTTCACGCAGCAAAACAACAGGGTGCACAAGCAAAGCCTTTTCAGCAGCACTTCTAAGCTGAGAAAAATCCACTTCTGCACGAGTCGCCTCAGCAGGCAAAACTCCTCTCAAAACTGGAACTATTATTACACCTTCTTCATCAGCTCCCCTTACAACCTGAACGGCTAGCTCGGTTATTTTTGAGGGAGTTACACCCGTGAAGTCTTGATCCAATACAACAAATTTGCGTGGAGACTCTAACCGCATAAACTGCGGTGATGCTGTTCCCTTTTCGTCCACTTCAACATAATAGAAGCCCTTATCATTTTTCGCTTCTTCATAATCGACCGTTTCCGTACTTCCGCTATAGACAAGCAGACCTGTCTTAAACATGTCCTTGTAAGATTTATGCACATGCCCAGCAGCATAATAGTCAAAACCTTCTGGTATAAGCTCAGGTGGAGCTTCAGCCTCTATATAAGGGGGGGTCAGGCTTGGAATGTCTAGAGCCATGTGCAAAACAAAAATGTTAAACAGTTCTGGATCGGGTGCTGGTTTGTTTTGCTCCATAAAAGCTGGAAGCAACTCTTCAGTCTTCCGCCTAGTTCTAAAATTTGGCACGCCATAAACGTAGCAGCAATCTTCTTTTCTCCAGCAAGCGCCTTCATGTCTTGGCAAATAATAAATCAGCCCAGCACTATCCAAAGGATTCAAAATTGTTCCAGTTACAACGTTAGGCGCTGAATCATGTGAACCGTCAACTGTTAAAACTGGAATTCCAGCTTCGCGAAGGCGACTGAAGTTTCTAATGGCGTTTTCCAATGTGGCGTTTGAAGGGCGCGCATGATGGAACAAGTCTCCGGCGATAATCATGAAATCAGGCTTCAACTCGATGGTTTTATCAACCAGCTCTTGAAAAGCCCTATCAAAGTCTTCACGTCTAGCTTCTAAACCATATTGTGAGTAGCCTAAATGGAAGTCCGCAGCATGAACAAAACTGAAAGCCCTCAAATGTTCCTTTCCTCCCTGTCAAACTGTAAACGCTTAACTTTAGCTTAGCATTGTCAGTTTTAAGTATTTAGCACTGTCCGCATGACGTTGCCCAAGTGAAAGAGAAACATATAACAACAACTTAACATTCTAGTCATAAAACGCATGCCGAATGAAATGTCAAAAATGCGGAAAAGACGTTTTCCTATCTTTTAGATGCCCATATTGCGGAGGCTACTTCTGCTCAGAGCATCGCCTGCCGGAAAATCACGATTGCCCAAGAATGGAATTGGCAAGAGCGCCAAAGAAAGAAATGAAACCAATAGTTGTCCAAAAACAAAAACCGTACGAATACACATTAAGCTACTCGCCAAGATTCCAAGCCAAAAAATTCCGGTTCAGCCAAAAAGAACTCAAACACCTAACAGTTGGAGCACTTCTCGTTATGGGAGTGGGCTTATCCTTCATTCCACAGTTTCTAGGCTTATCGGTGCTGACAAGACCGGAAATTCTACTCAGCCTCGCAATAGTCTTCACGTTCTCATTCTTCATTCACGAAATCGCCCACAAACTATCAGCACAACGCTATGGACTCTGGGCTGAATTCCGACTAACCCTCTTCGGAGCGCTCCTAACCCTCCTTTCAATGATCCCCTTCACATTTTTCAAAATAATATCACCCGGAGCCGTAATGATCGCAGGACCAATAACAAAGAAACAGGCTGGAAAGACAGCCCTCGCCGGACCCCTAACAAACATCACAATTTCAACAATATGCACTGCAATCTTTGCCATAGGTGCGCCGAGCACCATCGCGATAATCGCGGGTTTCAGTGCATTGATCAACGCCATCATAGCTATTTTCAATCTTATACCGTTTGGAATACTTGATGGATTCAAGGTTTTTCGATGGAACAAGCCAGTATGGGCTTTAGCCTTCACTGCAAGCCTAATTCTCACAATAGCCTGTTACATCTATATTCTGTAAATCCCAAAATATATTTCACAATTGCTCTTAGAGAAGTTCTATAGTCACGTGCACTTCTTCTGGAACACGAATACGCATTATACGCCTCATAACACGCTCTTCAGAATCAACATCTATGAGACGCTTATGAATACGTAACTCCCACCGGTCCCATGTAGCAGTTCCCTGACCACAAGGGGACTTTCGAACAGGAACCCGCAGTCTTTTAGTAGGCAGTGGACACGGACCTGTCATTTTAACTCCGGTTTTCTCGGCTATGGCTTTCAGTTCTTGGCATACCTCTTCCAACTTTTTGTAGTCTGTACTTGTTAAACGTATCCGAGCTTTTCTACCCATAGCCCTAATCTCAGCTTCTAACAGATTTATGGTGGTTACCTTACACACCAAAGCATAAATAAAAACTTATCGAAACAAGAGTTATAACAAGTGTCACGTGCGTTAAAGGATGAAAATGGAAAAACGAAAGTTCAAAGTAAAGGGAATAATTCTGGATCTAGATGGTACAATAGTTGACTCAAGAGAAGCATACGTAGAAGCTGTGAAGGCTGCTTTTGCAGCGATAGGACAAGAAAAAGTTGACATCAAAATAGCAACAGAAATCCCGAGGAGACTTGAACAAAACCTTTCAATAAACAACATGATAAAGGAAAATGATGCACAGAAGTTCTTAGATGCCTATCTCAAATCATATTACAGGGTAACAGCTACAAAGACAAAACTAATCCCCAACGTTTCAGAAACCCTGAAAAAACTCTCTCAAAAGGCGAAGCTGGCGCTAATAACAATGCGTCATGTTCCGAAAGAAAAAGTCATCGAAGAACTGGAAAAATTTGGCTTGGCAAAATATTTTCAACTTGTAACAACTGCGTTAGACACTTCCCAGCCGAAACCGTCTCCAGAAGCTCTAACAAAGTGTGCAAGGCAGTTAGGCATTCAGACAAGCGAATGTGCTGTTGTAGGTGATTCCGTCGTGGATGTGAGAGCTGGTAGAAACGTTGGAGCTAAAACAGTTGCCGTCTTGTCTGGAATATTCACAAGAGAAGAATTAGAAATGGAGAAACCGTATTTGATTTTAAAAAGCGTCAACGAACTTCCAGATTTTCTTGAATAGACTTTAAAATGGGCTTCAGAATATTCTTGAATGTACAATATGGCTAAAAAATATCTAAAAATGTTATAGAAGCAATCATAAATAAAGCTTAATTAAAACCTCAGCCTTAGATTTTAGGTGGAGAAGGCTTCGAGGCTGGAGTAACTGATGAATTTCATCGAAATACTGTTGTCAGAAAAACTGAAGGGCAAAAATCCAATGTTGGATATTTTTGGTTCGGACCGCAAAGTCCTCCAGATAGCATGCCAAGACTTAACAAACTATCTTAAAGTTCACTGGGACCTCGTTGGAAAAGAAGCAAATGAATGTGAACTCGTAGACAAACTAGAAGAATTCCATAGCGAAAACCCAGATGAGCTGGAAGAATTTATAAATTTGTGGACTGGAATATGGCTTAAGAAATGGAAAGAACGGGTAAAACTTTTAATAGGCAAAGACAAAGCCAAAAGATGGAACAAAGTTACAAAAATCCTTAACAAAGCACAGCCTCTATGGAAAAAACTTGCAGACCGCACAGAGATGCAAGAAATAGTCACGTCTACACTTGTTAAGAATGGCGAAATTTGCGGCACATCAATCCTTGCCGAGAACCTTCTAAAAATGGAGATAGGTCGAAACAAGAAGAAATACACTAACGAAAAGGAACAGGTAATGAGCGTTGTCAACAATTCTTTAAGAAAAGCCAGAGAACTAGCTCGAAGCAAAGGGCCACTAATCTTCGTCAAAGTTGATAAGGGCTACTATCAATATTCACAATAAACTGTAAAACTTAACTGGTTCTCTCCCTACAAAGATTTCTAGTTCTCCATGAGGACCTATTAATGGTTGATGTTTTTCCATAACCGCATGCTGCACATCGCCTCTTTGAAACATTGTACGCTCTTTTTCCGCATCTTCTACACCGTATGTGAAGAGTCTTCCCAGCGCGTTTACCAAAAGATGGAGTTCCTTTCCCCAAAGATTTTCACCTTGGTGGAGGTGAAATGAGAACAACATTGTCTCCGCGAACTATTATTAATCCAAGCTTCTTCACATCTTCAACGTTCGTTGTGTCTTCAGTTTCTTCTAAAACCAGGTTCAGATGCTGGTCAAACCCCTTCAGTCTTCCACGCAAACCTTTTCCACCTTTCAATCTCACAATTACCATTTTTCCAAGGTTTTGCTCAAGGATTTCGGTTGTCATTTCGCTCATTTCAGACCCTCGAAGTATATCTGTGTCTTTTTATACTTGAACTTATACGATTTAAACCTATCTGAGAGAAAAATACAATGCAAGAAAAAGTGAAAGATAGTGTGCCGTGTTGTTCTTTATTATGCTTAGAAAAATCTGCGTTTCTTTTTTTCTTCTTCTTTGTGTTGTTCTTGCGATTGTGCAGGCTCTTCGCCTTCAACAGGAGCCACGGTTACGATTAAATCTGTTTTCTGTTCTTCTTCCTCCGTGCCTTCAGGTTTTTGTTCCTCAGTTATTTTGAGAGTTTCTGGTTCGTTCAATTCTTTTTCTAGGTCGCTTTTCTTAGATTCCAGCTTTTCCACAGTCTCACGTTTTACCTTAATTTTTTCTTCCGGCTTTTGAATTGCCACGTTAACTTCAAGTGTCTTTATGTCTTCTTTCAAAGTTTTCTCTTCTTCCATCATAGACTGCAACTTATCTTCCAATTCCTCCTTTTTCTTTTGAGGGTCTTCAGTTTCTATCGATAAGGCCAAACTTTTCTCACCAAGTTTTATTTTGGCTGTTATGAAGACAGAATCTGAATCTGCTATACAGAAATATAGACAAGATCAAAAAGCCGCGGGCAAAATATAAAATAGTTCCCTAATTAAAATGCAATGTTAGTGATGTTTGTGAGCGGGAAAGATGTTTTAGAAAAAATGAAACGAGATGAACTAGTGTTATCTATGAGTTTAAGAGTTGGTATGGGAAATCCATCGATCGAAGTTGCGAGCAAACTTGGTTTTGACTATGTGTATTTTGACTTTGAACATGGGGTTCTTGAGGTTGAAACTTTTGCGCAACTGATAAGAGAGACTCGCCTCGCTGGTTTAATTGCTTTATGTCGAGTACCTGAACTTAACGCGGCTTTCGTTAATCGGGTTCTTGATGCTGGGGTCAGCGGGATTGTTTTCCCACATGTAAAGACGAAGCAAGATGCAATGAGGGCTGTGGAGTTAACAAAATACCGCACTCCAGAGACTCCTTTCGGCAAGCGTGGTTTTGAACCCGCTTACGGGCTTCCAAAGCATGATGATGAGAGCTGGACGGAGTATTTCAAGCGGGTGAATGAGGAGACGTTAGTTGGACTGATGATAGAGGACAAAGAAGGCGTTGATAATATTGAGGAAATTCTGTCAGTCGAAGGGATAGATTTTGTCTTTGTAGGCAAGATGGATATGGCGTTCTCTTATGGTGTTCCTTTCACACCGCGGGCTGGGAGGGATGACCCTGTTATTGAGAAAGCTGTTACGAAAATCTGTGTTGAATGCAAGAAGAGAGGAATGCCTGTCAGATTCAGTGTTGGTATGGCTGCAGAGGATATTGTTGAGAATGTGAAGAGATGGCTTCCGAAAGGAAGATCTCACTTGTTCATGGTGAATGATGTAACTCTGCTCATGCAAGGTGCTGAACGTTATATGGATACATTGAAGAAAGGCTTAAAGAAGCATACAGTGGAATAAACGGCAGAAAGCTTTGCAGTCAAATGACGAGACAATTATTAGTGGTGAGACATTATGTGTTCAAATGATTACCCAAAAGAAAGAGCACGGAAGGATACGCGTAGCGAAGGGATTGCTTCAACCGAAAAGATCTTAGACAGAATCGCAGAAGCTGCCTACGACAACGATAGAACATACGAGGGCTGTACACGTTGTGTGCTTGCCGCACTTCAGGAGCATCTCCATCTTCTACACGATGACAAGGCGTATAGAGCTGTTTTGAAGGCTAGCACAGCTCTCGCTGCGGGAGTTGCTCGTAGAGGGGAGACTTGCGGTGCTTTGACAGGTGCTGTGATGGCAGTTGGTTTGGTTGCAGGTACTGAGCGTCTGGATGATGCTGAAGGTTATGTGCGGGCGATGAAAGTTGCGGTAGAAGTGTTTGATAGATTTAAAAATAATTATGGAACAGTGAAGTGTTTTGAGATTCAAGAGAAGCTTTTTGGGAGACACTATGATTTTTTCAATTCTGAAGATGCTGAAGCTTGGTACAAAGATGGTGGCCTCGACAAGTGTCCCAGTGTGTGTGCAGTGGCTGCAAGAATAGGCGCTGAAGTGATACTTGAATTTCGAAAGCGAAAATGAATGATGAAATTTAGCAGTTTTCCGCACAGTGAATTTTGGACGCCCTATATTTTTTCGGTATTCATTGGTGTTTGGAGTTGAATAGGGCAAGGAAAAAGGAGGTTGCGAGGATATTTTTACTGGTTTAGAGTTGTAGCTCTATTTGAGGAGGAAGAATTCGGCATGCGCATGTGTGGTTCATCTGGTTGCGTGTAGTGGTTTATTCGTATCGAGTCAAGTATAGTGATTTGCTTGCTCCTTTTTTTCTTTCTTGTCGGGAAATAGTTTCTAACGAGTTGATTATTCTGAACTCTACGTTTTCGTGTGGTTTTTTTGTGTTGATTAAGGCTGGTTTAGATAAGGCTTTATTATGAGTGTTTTCATCTTGGGTTTTCAATTCTTATGCCTCTGCTCGTAGTAGTAGTTAGTAAATATTTGATTTCAGAAAACAGAATCAGTATTTTAAAGCTGAATTTCAAATTCGTAATAGATGTCTGGTCATTCGCAGTCTTTTTTAGTCGTTATCGCGGGTTGCTTACTTCTCTTTTGCAGTGATTGTAAGCATTCCTGAAGCTGTAAACCCTATTAAAGTTCCATGAATAGACGTTGTTTCTGAACACATCCTGCAGAAGCCCGGCAACCAAGCTTGCGTGTTAAGTTCTTATGTAAATCTTTTTTTACATTTAACAAGCTTTGTTCATTCTGGTCAATTTGTATGTTCCAGCTTCTGTGGCTGCGCTTTCGGAGTATACGGTGTCTATTGCGTTTTTCATGTGTGTTAACACTATGTTTGAAGCTTTTTTGATGGCTTGTAGGTCAATTTTTGTGTTTTTCTTGTTTGGGTTTGGACGGTTTTTTTGTTTTTTGATGATGAAGGAATAGTGTACAAGCGTGTAGGCTGTTAAGGCGCCTAGAAGATTCATGAAGATGTCTGCTACTCCGTTCCAAAAGAAGACGTTTACCACTCGTGGAGTGAAATTTTCGACAATCTCCTCTAAGCCTTCCCAAACGAATCCTACGAAGATGCTTGAGTAGCATATGAATGGAAGTTCTGCGTTTGTCTCGAAAAGTGAGATTTGGTGACTGAGTTTTGCCGAGTCGAATATTGTTAAGGCCTTGCTGTATGATATGTAGCTTGTGAATGTTCTGTAGGCTTTGACTGCAAACAATCCTATGCCGAAACCACTAATATAGTGTTCAACGAAGTCCAAACCTGGAATCACGTGGTAAAGTGGTACGAAAGGAGCGGCAAGTATTGCATGTGAAGACAAGGCTAGGCTGACGAGGGCGATGACTTTGGTGTCTGAAAGGGCTTCTCCTATAGTGTCAATTATGCTTCCTAAGAGACCTCTTGAAGTGTCTTTGTACTTGTTGATCAGTTCAGATGCGATTCCAAACAGTAAGGAATATAAAAGGTAGGATGTGAAACAGACGGCAACCCAGTAAATGTCTCTTTCCAAAGCACGAGCGACAGCAACCATCAAGATAACCGTCTTGGTTGTGTCCAGTAGTATTGCACTTTTGACATCCTTTGATTTGCCGTTTTTTATTCGCAGAAAGACTTGACCGCCTGGCAATATTTTTATAAGAACTCTCTTGGAACTGCTGGTTTTTTCGATGTTTGAGGATTGAAGTTTGTTCTTTTTCTTAAGGTTTCCCTCGAATATGTAGTCTTTGATGGATGCGTATTCTTTTGTTAGTGTTTCAGTTGTTTCTTGAGGTATGCCGGTTTTTGAGAGTTGTTGGCTGAATATTTTGTTTGCTTTGCTAACTGTTAGGTTTATGGGCAGCCATGTTGTGATGAATTTATATATGATTGTTGGGACGAGGATTAGGCTTACGAAAAAGTTGTGAATGCCTACGCGAATGCTCGCTTTGTTCATGTGCCGCATCTCTTTTCCATGGCTAAACCGAAAATTTTTCACCGTTTTTTTTTCTCTTATGGTTTGTTGGTTATGTCGTCAGTAGTTGAACTTAAGGGTTTTTATACAAGCGCGCGCGTTTAGATTCTGACATAAATATGCTTCATGAATCTACAATCCATATTCACAAGCGAAACCTTTTATTCCAGCCGAAAACTTAGTTTCGCAAACATCCAAAAGATGATGAATTATGGCTCTACACAAAGGAGATTTCATACTCATAGACCACGTGGCAAAAGTGAAAGAAACAGGCGAAGTATTCGACACAACCATAGAAGAAACGGCAAAAAAAGAACACCTATACAAAGAAGGCGAAATCTACGAACCAAAACTAGTAGTAATCGGCGAAGGATGGGTTCTCAAAACACTAGACGAAAGCCTAACAACAATAGAAATCACAAAAAAAACACCCATAGAAATACCACCAAAAAAAGCCTTCGGAGAAAGAGACCCAGAAAAAATCAAACGCGTCTCGCTAAGAAACCTAACAGCCAAAGGGATAACCCCGAACCTCGGAAAACGAATCGAATACAACGGAAAAATGGCAACCATACGAACCATAGGCGCCGGACGCGTCCTACTAGACTTCAACCCACCACTAGCAGGAAAAACATTAATCTACGAAGTAACCATTCAGAAAAAACTCACAACAAAAAAACAAAAAATAGCAGCTCTAATCCACCGCAGAATGCCAGCAGTAGAAAAAAACAAATTCAAATTCACCACCAAACAAACAACAATCAACATAGAAATGCCTGAAGACGCATTCTACATAGAAGGAATCCAAGTAGCAAAAAGAGGCATAGCCCTAGACATCCAAAAATTCTTCCCAAAAACAACAACAGTCACATTCACCGAAACATTCAAAACAGAACCCAAAACACAAACCACGCCCCCAACAACCACCTAACCGACGACACCCAAGGTGACACATAATGAAAATAATATTCCTAGGTCCCCCCGGCGCAGGCAAAGGAACCTACGCCTCAAGACTAACCCCAATCCTCAAACTTCCACACATATCCAGCGGCGACATGGTTCGAGACGAAATAAAAGCACAAACAAAACTCGGCAACCTAATGAAAGAATACAGCGACAAAGGCAAACTAGGCCCAGACGAAATAATGATCAAAATCCTAGCCAAAAGATTAACAAAACCCGACTGCGAGAAAGGCTGCATCCTCGACGGCTTCCCCAGAACCATAAAACAAGCAGAAGCCCTAGAAAAAATCGTGAAGATCGACCTCGTCATAAACCTAAACGTTCCAGACGACATCATAATCAAACGCTTATCAAACAGGCTTACTTGCAAAAAATGCGGAACCATATATAACAAGTTAACACTGAAACCAAAAAAAGACAACATATGCGACAAATGCGGCGGCGAGCTCTACCAAAGAGAAGACGACAAACCCAAAGTCATACAAGAACGCCTAAACGTCTACAGAAAGAAAACTGAACCGCTAATAGAATACTACAGAAAAAAAGATCTGTTAAAGGACGTCCACTGCAACGACCTGATGATACCACCTGAAGTAATAATTGAAAAAATAAAGTCAATAATCAACAGCGTCCAAAAAAACCGCTCCTAAGAACTCGTTCACTCTCATAAATACTCTTCTAGATAACACGTGTCATTCTCGCCAGTCCTTCGTAACCTTCACGGTTCAAATTCAACTTGTTAAGGATCGTGTATCGTTCAGGCCTTATAGAAGGAGCCATTTCCAAAGCCTCTATTATGTCGTCTTTTTCCACACCAAGCTCATCCGCATTTGTCGGAGCACCTAACACCTCCAATGTCCCTCTTATACGTTTCCAGTCCGCCTTGTGCAGACAAGCCATCATTATTGTTCCCACACCACATTGTTCACCATGCATGGCATTGTTAGGCCTAATCGTGTCAAGTGCGTGACTGAACAAATGTTCCGAACCGCTACATGGACGACTACTTCCCGCAATACTCATGGCTACTCCGCAACTTATCAAAGCCTCCAAAAGCACTCGCAAACCCTCCTCCTTCCTTGATTTAATCAACTCAGCATTCCGCATCACAAGTTTAGCACTCATCAAAGCCAAGCTCGCAGCATAATCCCCATAATACTCCCCTTTCTCTTCATGGGCTAGCCTCCAATCTTTCACCGACGTAAACTTCGCTATCACGTCTCCGCAACCACTTACGACGTGACGCCAAGGCGCCTGCATCATAACGTTTGTGTCCGCTATGATGGCTATTGGCGCTTGAGCCATGACAGAATACGGTTTTTCAAAGCCTTTCACAGAGGATAACGGACTTACAATTCCATCATGAGAGGCTGTTGTTGGGACACTGATAAATGGAACTTCTTGGTGTGCTGAGCTTAGCTTTGCAACGTCAATTTTTGTTCCCCCACCAACAGCAAAGACAATTTGAGGCTTCGAAGCCTTTATTCTCTCCTCGACGGCGTGAACATCCTTCATTGTAGCTGATTCAACAAGGAATGTGCCAACCTTTACCCCCTCTTCTTCAAGAAGCTCCCTAACCGTTTTCCCAAGGATGCCATACGTTCTTGAACCAGCAACTATAAGAGCAGATTCCGTGAACCCAAGCCTTCTGCAAACTTCTGCAACTCGATCAATTATCCCGTTTCCCACAATCACCTCTCTTGGAAGTTGCATGCGATGATATTCCAAAGGCAAAGCAATCACCATTCAGACGTATATCTTTCTAAATCTACATAACTCTATACGTTTAAAACTTTAATTCGTTCCTTCGCTAAAGACATCTTTGTCTCGTTACCTCGAAACCGTAATATTAATAAACTCGCGGTTATGATTACACCATGCTACTTGCTAGCGAATCAATTCCACGTACGCGCATTTAGGTTTTGGAGAAAAAAGAAATGACAAACAATAATGATGCAATCAACCAGTTAGTATTAAAGGGAACAACAACAATCGGCCTCGTATGCAAAAACAGCGTAGTATTAGCCTCAGACACTCGCGTAACCATGGGTTCTTACGTAGCCCACAAACACGGCAAAAAAATATACAAGATAGATGATCACTTAGCCATGACCATTTCAGGAGGCGTTGCTGATGCCCAAAGAACCGTAGACATACTAAAAATAAACGCACAGCTTTACAAACTGAACATGGACAGACCCATCCCCGTAAGCTCCGCAGCAAGACTTATCGCAAACCTTCTGTTCTCATCCAGATATGCACCACTCATCGCACAAGTTCTAATAGGCGGAATGGACGACACCGGGCCACACGTGTTTTCAGTAGATCCGTTTGGCAGTTTAACAGAGGAAAAATGTGTCGCCACAGGTTCTGGATCGCCAATAGCTTACGGTATTCTGGAAGACAGGTTCAAAGAAGACATGTCTGCTGAGGAGGTTCTGCCCGTGATTGTTAAGGCTGTTGACTCCGCTATGAAGCGGGATGCTGCAAGCGGAGACAGTTTTAATGTGGCAGTGATAAATGTGAAGGGCTATCGGGAGTTAACCAAGGAGGAAAAGAAGCAGCTTCTAGTGAACTGAGGAAGTTTAAGCAGTGGCGCCAAGCTCTGAAAGAGATAGAATAGAAGTAAGTCAGTACATTTTGGAGCACGTTCCAGAACAGGCTGAAGTGTCGAGAATAGAATATGAGGGCCCAATGCTTGCAGTGTATGCTAAAAAACCGGAAATTCTGGTCGAACAGAGCAGCGTAATCGCAGGCATAGTCGGTGTACTGAGGAAGAGAATAGTTATTCGTTCAGATCCCTCGGTAAGATTGCCAGAGAAAGAAGCAGAAAGAATAGCCAAGGAGATAATCTCGCCTGAAGCAGAAGTAACAGACGTAAATTTCGACCCAAGCCTCGGAGAAATAATAATTGAGGCTAAAAAACCAGGGCTAGTCATCGGAAGAAACGGATCAGTTCTTCAAGAAATTATAAGACAAATCAGATGGCGTCCCCGTGTTCTAAGAAGCCCCCCTCTACGCTCAAAAATTGTTGCTCACATGCGTCATTATCTTCACTCGGAAAGCAAGGAAAGAGAAAGGATACTCCGCACGGTTGGGGAGAGAATTTTCAGACCTAAAACCTATGAAGTTGGAGACCTTCGAATTACAGCGCTTGGAGGGGTTCAACAAGTTGGAAGATCAGCCTTTCTAGTTCAAACAAGAGAAAGCAACGTTTTATTAGACTGCGGAATTAACCCTGGCTCCTCGAAACCCTTTGAACTCTTTCCAAGATTCGACGCCCCCACATTTGAAATCGACTCTCTAGACGCTGTCGTGATAAGTCACGCTCACCTCGACCATTGCGGTTTGGCGCCTTTCCTCTACAAATACGGGTATGACGGCCCTGTCTATTGTTCGGCTCCAACATCGAATTTAATGACGCTGCTTCAGCTTGATTACCTAGATGTGGCAGGCAAACAGGGGATTACATCACATTATGACCAGAAAGACGTCCGTGAATGTGTTTTACACACTATTCCTTTACGACACGGCGTCGTTACAGACATAGCTCCAGACGTTCGGCTAACCCTGCACAACGCTGGCCACATTCTGGGTTCTTCGGTGACACATCTGCATGTTGGTGAGGGTTTACACAACATTGTTTACACGGGCGATTACAAGTATGCAAGAACCATGCTTTTGGAGGCAGCAACAGCGGAGTTTCCGAGAGTTGAAACGTTAATAACTGAAAGCACATATGGCAGTCCCAACGATTTTATGCCTTCAAGAGTCGAGGCTGAAGAACGTTTAACATCCATCATAAATGAAACTTTAGAGAGAAAAGGAAAGGTTATAATTCCAGTACCAGCCGTAGGTAGAGCTCAAGAAATAATACTCGTCATTGATGGTTACATGCGACGTGGTTTGATGAAAGAGGCACCAGTGTTTATTGAGGGCATGATTTCAGAGGCAACGGCAATTCACACTGCTTATCCGGAATATTTAGGCAGAGAAGTCCGCAGGAGCATACTGTACGATGGAATCAATCCTTTCAAATCGGATTACTTTACGATTGTGGAGCATCCAAGCGTTAGACAGGAAATAATAGATGGCGAACCGTGCATCATCATGGCTACGTCCGGAATGCTTGAGGGCGGACCTGTAATAGAGTACTTTAAGAGTCTAGCAGAAGACGACAAAAACAGCATAATCTTTGTAAGCTATCAGATTGAGGGCACTCAAGGAAGAAGAGTGCAGAAGGGTTTGCCCGAGGTTATGACGATAGATAGCGATGGTAAAATGGGAGTTGCAAAAGTAAAATTGCAAGTAGAATCAATTGAAGGTTTTTCTGGGCATTCGGATAGGCGTGAGATAATCAATTACATAACTCATCTTAAGCCAAAACCTGAAAGAGTTATTGTGTGCCATGGTGAGAGCGCGAAATGTCTGAGCATAGCAAACTTCATTCAGAGAAGATGTGGAATACAAGCATTAGTGCCAGCGATTATGGAAACGTTTAGGCTGCTGTAGGTATAGGCTTATTTGATATTGGAGTCTTTTCCCGCCAAATTCTCACATCTGAAGGGCAGATCACAACTCGTTCCTCACCCAGACGAGCGATGTCCCCGCTGATTGATCCAACAAACTCGCATAATTCGTTTATCGCACGCTTTACATCTTCGATGCTTTTGTCTGCGAGGGGAGTCACCCTGAGAATCATAATGTTCCCAGAGGTTACCTCACTCTTAACAACGTCCAAATCCGCCAAGTCACGGAGAGGCATAGCCTTCAAATAGGTTTTGCCAGAACTACTCTTAGCCTCAACTCTAACCATTTTCTTTTTTCCAGCTTTCTTGGATCTACGGAATATGCCACCTAAAGCTGACAAACTTCTCCTCTCTAACACATTATTTACTTTTTAAGAGTTTAAGCGTTTCCTTAAATCACGCCTCTAAATTCAGAACACAGATTAACTATTAAAGTGTTTTATGAATTCAGAAGGTAGATTAGAAATGTCCTTTTGATTTTAGAATGGGAATAAGTAATTCAAAGATTTGTCTTCTTTTAGAACGCTTGCAATAATTAGTTCAATTTTTGTCATATATTATTCAGTTTTTTAATAAAATTCCATATTTTGTCGCCGACGAAATGAATGTTTTTCATGACAACACCTTTCGTAACTTTTTTTGCAGCATCAACATCATAAGTGGCTTCGCCTAATGCAATTGCTTTGCCATGTTTCTCATCCACAACAAAAACGAGATCACCTTTCTTAAACTCTCCTTCAAACCGAACAATTCCAGGAGCCATCACACTTGCACCATTACACACGTATGGGACGGCACCCATATCAACAACAACTCTAGACATCAAAGCAAAAAGTTCATTGAAAATTAATGTTGGAAGAATTTTTCCCTCAATCCTAAAAAGCAGTGGCTTACCGTTTACAAGAAATATTTCAGCGAAATCCGTTTCAACCAGTTCTAATTCAACCTTGTTTTTAAAAATCTGATTGAAATCAGCTTTAAGTTTCTTCGAAGCGTCACTTAAAATTGACTTTACTTCTTTTGCTTTCAGAAAAAATCTTCGATATTTCTTTGACATAGTCCTTCTCTCTTACATAGTTTTAAATGGTACGAGTTTAAGTATAAAACCTCACACTTTATCACACAACATCCTTAGTGTTTCCCGGGTCTGACAGTTTGTCTACAACAATTGTGGCAACCTCTGTTTTTCTGTCCTTGTTGGTTATTTCGCTTGTCATCATGCGAATCGTTGAAAAAGAAATGTATGTATTAAGAGGAATCAGAAGAGGAAAAGTTTGCTTCGCCACCCGATAAGTGAAAGAGCACGCTAGACCATACGCAAATAAGCCTTAGGTGAATGGGAAAACCTTTAGAATTTATTTCAGTATTTTTCCAGTCTCCATATACCATAAATACAAATCTAACTCTGCTAAGTTGAGATTTGATTTTCTTGCGATTTTCCTGAGTACGTCTTCGATTTCTAAGTATTTTCTTTTCGTTAGCACATTTGGCTTTTCAATTATTTCGTGCTTTGTCAGGACATCAATTATGTGAAAGTCTATAATGGCATAACTGGTGTAGCCTATGTTTCTAAGGAAATGACTTGCCTCTTTGTACCCGATTCCTTTTACATTCTTAACTAACCATCCTCTTAATTCATTATCATCATTAAACGTTTTAACAATGTCTTTCAGTATGTTTTTGTGCCTCCTCGCATCGAAGATATATCTTGCCCTTCTGTTGGGAAAACGGTGACCAAGTGCCCTTAGCTTTTTTGCCAAGTGAGATTTTGAGATAGTTAAAAATTCATCTCCTATCTCCATTTGAATTTTCATGCTTCTTTCAGCGTTGAAATTCGCAGTTAGAATGCAGAAACAGAGTTCTTCAAAGATTTCGTTGTTTGACCCGTTGCCGATTTCTTTAAACTCTCTCAAGCGAGTATCCACTAGATTTTTTATTTTGCTATTCTTCAGATTCTTAATGGACGGCAATAATTTTTTTCGTTGCATTAATCTGCTATTACTCGAAAGAAACGACCAAATAAACATTTCATACAATACGAGTTGCGAGAAACAAACCGATTAGTTTTAAACCATCTTTTGCAAAAACTAATGCAAATAAGATTAATGCAATGCCTAAAGCACGAACAATGTAAAGATAATACTTGCTTTTAATGAAGGACTTGGATTTTTCCACAACTAGAACAATACCTATTTTTGACCCAACGAGCAGACTGTAGAATCCTAAGATAAAAAGAATTGTTGCTGAAATGTGTATATCTAAGCTTTTGAAAATTATTGGACCGCCAATAGAGAGCCAAAAAAGGTAAGGGTGAGGACTTGGGAAATTTGCAATAACACCTCGTTTCAGAGCATCTCTTTTTGCAAGTTCGACTATTATACTGTTTATTACCTCAGTCACTTTTCATTCGGTTCCCAAAATTCTTTCGCAGAAATATTAGCTTTCTTTGCTGACGCAACATTGTAAGGGCAAACTTTTATGCATGTCGAGCAGTCTGTGCCGTTTTCACACCAATAAAGATAGCATCGTTCAACATCAACATACCACTTCAACGCTCCCGGATTATTAGATCGACATGTCACTTCAAAGCTTGGTTCGTCATTCATTGAGATTGCACTTGCCTCGCAATGTTCAGCACACAGCTTACATTTTTTGCAGAACTCTTTTACACCAAACTCTATGGGTTTGTCGGTTTCCAGTGAAAGATCTGTTAAAACTTTGCAAAGCCTCACTCTTGGACCGTATTCAGGCGTGATCAACAAGCCATTGCGACCCAGTTCTCCAAGTCCAGCGTCAATCCCGAGTGGAATGCTTAAGGCAGTGTCGTTTCCGCATTGTATTGCTTCATAGCCAAGATTTCGAACAAATTCGCCCACGCCAGCAAGCATAAACGCCATTTTTGAATAACCTACACCAGTGGCAGCCGCAGCATCAGCAGCAGGAGATGTTGCGATTCCATCCGCGTCCATCTCAACCGCCATAACAATAACGTTTTCGAATTTCTCAGGGACATCAACATCTGAATATACCCAGTCTCTGTTAAGCTTGCAGACTCCAACCAGTGACGCACCGAAAAGCCTTGCAACCCGCTTGACAAAAATACCCATTCTATACGGATCATCAACTTTATATTTCGTTTTCGTCAAATCAATTCCAACAGCATCCACTGAAGCCCTATACCGTTTAATTTTTTTCCATGAAAAACCACCTTCAAAAGCATCATGCACTATCCAAGAGGCATAGGCTAAGGCAAAGTCAACTCTTGAATAACCAGATTTTCCCTCGGCAATTCTGCTAAACACTTTTTCATCGTACATTCGCATGTAGCCTTCCCATGAGGAATCCCACATTACCCTACCAAAAATTATGTTTTTACTGTCGAAACGGCGAAGCTTACATTGATCAACAACGTAAGGCGGTTCTCTAATTCTTCTTACCTCAGTTTTTGGAACTTTGCCTGTTCGATTTGAAATCATAGTGCAGCACCTAGAGATATCTATTAGGACAAAAGACAAAAATAAGTCATGCTATAGGTTTATTGATTAATCTTTATACAGAGATGTATATGCAAAAACGAGTTAGAGGTGCTGTGCGGGGTTGCCCTAGCCTGGTAGGGGGCAGGCCTGCTAAGTCTGTGGTCCTTTGGACCTCGCGGGTTCAAATCCCGCACCCCGCGCCAACAATACATTGTGAGAACACCCACATTTTCTTGATTATTTCACTATCTGAATATCCTCTAGGCTTCTAATGTCCATTTCTTTAACGGCTTTGACAATTCCGATATCTATCTTCACCTCTGGCGAAAGAATTATTGCTTGTACAGACCCCAATTCCAATTGTTTAGCACGAAGAGATCTTGCATGCCCATCCAAAACGTAAAACCTACCTTCATATTTAACGCAAGCTATCGGCACCAACAATTCCTTTATCGAATCAACCCGTTCCCTTCTTATTTGAGACTGAGTTGGAACAAGATCTTCTAGACGAACTTGCTCCTTCCTTAGGTAGAAGGAAATATCGTACAGAGCCTCATAATATTTTAGAATAGTCAATATTTCTCCCCACGTTTTCATTAGCGGATCGTCTATGTCGCCAATGTCCTTGATTGGAAGATCTTCAAGCGAACGCTCAGGGTACAGTCCGATAGCTTTTGTTCTTGGGAAATCTCAGAACGTACGCCTTCACGGTCTTCTTCATCAGCTTCTTTGAAACAAATGACCGGTGGTGGCCATCAAAAACAAAAAAGTCTTCCATACGTTCTACAGCTATTATAGGTACGTCATAATCTTCAGTCACCACCTTCATAAACACGAGCGCGAGCTTGTCTTTCTCCAAGAAACTTTCAGTAGGATGAAGCCGATCAATTGGAACGTCCTTTAAATCGACTCCAAGTTTGACTTCGTAAATGATTTCAAGGGTTTTCCTTAAGCTTGCAAGTCGTCTTGGAACGTCTTTCCAACTCGCCAGTTCTATTTTTCTCATGGATTCTTCAGCTCAGTTCTTTATTTATAGTTTATGAATACTTAGAAATTGGAATGCTCGCTAGAAATTGCAAGTATACGCATAAATAATCGTGTCTAGGGTGAGTATTCCTATGAAACATGAGTTCAAGGTTAAAGTCAGTATGTACATGAGTTATCTTCTCAGGCATAATCCTGAAAACTTGAAAATGGATAGACATGGTTTTGTTAGTCTAGACGAGTTTTTGGAGAGAATTAAAGAACGTTTTCAAGTTGACAAGAAATTCGTTTTTGAAATAGTTGAGAAAAGTGAAAGAAAACGATTCGAAATTGTGGAGGACAAAATTAGGGCCTTGTATGGGCATACAATTCCTGTAAAGCTTGAATTGCAAGAAGATAGAACTGTTAAGGTTCTTTATCACGGGACAACGTGGGATGCAGCCTCTAAGATTCTGAAAGTGGGTCTTAAACCGATGAAAAGAAAGTGGGTGCATTCGTCTCCAACTATTAAGATAGCAAAAGAAGTAGGATTGAGAAAAACTCGAAAACCAGTCATCTTGGAGATAAATGCTGAAGCAGCAAGACACAATGGTGTGAGATTTTACAAAGCAAGTGATAGGGTCTACCTGTGCAATGATTTATCGCCTAAATACATTAAACTTGCGAAAACAAGAAAAACCCTGGGAGCGCGTAATGTTTAATACGTTCTGACTTATTTATCGTACAATGTGGCGCAAACTTTTTGTCGTAGAATATCGATCATGTTTATCTTGAAGGTCTATAGGTGATCTACGGAATTGTTGTTGCTTTCGTTCCAATTTACAGGCCAGTGCATAGACCAGTTGTGTTAATCTGCCCTAAATGTCAAGCTCGCATTCCAGTGAGTTCAAAATTCTGCCCAGAATGTGGAGCCGACCTGAGGCCAAAGTAGATTTCTAACTCTATGACTTTCTAAAATAGGAAAAAATCGAAAGACTCGGTAGTATTCTACGTAAAGACACTATTTCTTGATAATGACCGATTTTCCATTACTCAAGCAAACCACTTCACTTGGACTTTTCAGAACTACTTTGTTTTCATTTGACACAAAGACCATGTCCATAGCCTTGTAAACCAGTTTCAAACCTTTGGCGACAAGAACGTCCAATTTGCTGATTTCATTCTGAAAAGCGAAAATGAAGCCACTGTGTTCGTCGAAACATTGGTGGTTATGCACTCCTCTCTTTTTGAAAAACTGGTCACACAAATCTTCTGCTCTATCTACAAATTCTTGTTGGTTTTGATAGCCCATTTTTGAGAAGTCTTCTTCGCTCGCTTCGGTCAGGTGTTTCTGTGTTTCTTCCGTGTCTCCTAGCATTAGAAACGATTCGTCTAATTCCTTTTCAACAGGTTTTCCGATGGCGCCTTCTTGTGTTTCAACTATGGTGTCCAGAAGCAGTTTACCGTGGCCATGGAATACGTAGCCTCTCTCTTTGTCATCTAGCATTATTGGAACAGCTAAGGTGTTCTTGCTGATCTCTACGATGCCCTTTTCCATTTGCCACAACGTCACAGCTTCAGATGTTTTTGAAACGGTGTTGCCTAGTTGATAGTTTTGCCACATCATTCCTGGTTCCTTCTTTCAACGAATCTCGTGACTCGTCTTGCCATTTTGTATGCGGTTCTGCCTGGCATGGTGATGAGGTAGCGTCCCCTGACTTTTTCTTGAACAACCAACCCTGCTTCTTCAAGCACTTTGAGATGGCTTGAAAGTGTGCTTGTAGTTATCTCTGAAAGCTTCTCTTGCAACTCGTTAATGTATTTTCCACCGCTCATGAGTTCATCTAATATTCTCAGTCTATGTTCGTGGCCTAGGGCGCTCATGACTTCAGCTGCTTTGGGAAAACTGGGTTCTACTTCATCCCTTCTTATATGCGGTTCTTTTCTTCTGAGAATTCTGACACCTCTCGGGCCTATGAATATGGATTTTTCAAGTTCACCATGTATGCCTTCAGCGACACCTTCCATCATATCCTCAACGTAGTCATGTACGCGGTCTCCAATGTCGATGTATATGCCGCGCCTTCTTTCTCGTTCTCCGCCCACAACATTTTTGAGCTGTTCTTTTAACTCTGCCATTTCCTCTTTGAGTTTTTTCATTTCTCCATTAAGGTCTTCAGACAATTTGATCCTCACACTCCTTAATTTCACGCTTATAGTTTTGTATTTGATAAATATCAAATAGAAATCGACACATATAAAGATTGTGATAGTGATTCTGTCAACTTCTTGAGGATCAAAGCGTCTCACTCCGTATCTATCCGAAGCCGTGAACCCTCTTTTTTGTTTATAAAGGGAGAAAGAATGAGCTTTCAGGCATGTTTTTCCGCAAAAAGGTTGTTTTGTCGGTCTTTTCCTAGGAAAATGCAGATATACCTTTCATTATGGCTTAGAGGAACTTTGGAGGTCTAACGTTGCTCTGCGAAGAAGAAGAGGAAGACTGGAAAGAAGAAGAACCTTTGGAAGAAGAGGATGAGTGAAAGCAATGGGAAAGAAGAAAGGTAAGGGAAGCAAGCGAAAAGGAAAGAAAGAGAAGTAACAGCCCATCAGCGCTTGAGCCGCTCTCTCCCCTTTTCTTTATCATAGTTTTGTGCTTCTGCTAATGACTTTTCCACTTGACATCTCTCAGCGCTGCGCCTTACCTTAGAAGCTTATAAAAATCTTTTGACTACACTTATTATCAGAAGCCAAGCCACCATGTGAGCTTTTCCCAATTCTGAAAGATTTGGAGAGACATGCTAGAATGGAGAAAACAAAGCCAAAAGAGATTTCAAAAGAAACTGCTCGACTGTTCCTTATTTTAAGGCAAGGTTTTCTCCAAGAAAAAAGAGGCAGGAACGGAACGTTAGAAGCAATCAAACGGCTTGAATGCGTCCAAATGGACCCAATTAGTGTTGTACATCGCAACCAGCATTTAGTTCTTCATAACAGAATTGTTGATTACAAGCCTTCTTACTTGGATCAGTTGATCTACAAAGACAGACTTCTGTTTGAGTATTGGTGTAACGAAAAATCCATAATCCCCATTGAAGATTTCCCTTACTTCCGCTATCGAATGCAAAACCCATCAAAGTTTCATTCTCCCTTTTACGAACGACTGAAAGCCAAAAGAAAAAGTTTGAAAGATACAATCGCTCACGTTCTATCAGAAATCAGAAGGCACGGACCACTTTCAGCACTAGAATTTAAGCAGAAGGGAAAGATTAAAAGCAAAGTCGCAACGAGTGTCTTGAATTTGCTATGGGACTGCGGCGAACTCATGATTCATCACGTCGAAGGAAATAGACGATATTACGACCTTACTGAACGATTGCTTCCACCAAATACAGATGCGAAAACTCCGAGCAGAGAAGAGTATGAGCGATTTATGATTCGAAAATACATGAGAGCCTACGGACTTATCGATACACGCGACTGGAGGTTTGGCTGGCTTCCACTAAAAGCCTCTCAAAGAAAAAACATAGTCAAAAAAATGACCGAGGACAATGAGCTATGTCCTGTCAAGATTGAAGGCGTTAAGCATGTATACTACGTTTTAGAGGAAAACTCGAGTCTGCTTGAAAATTCTGATACATCTGTAAGTGAAAAAGTTCATTTCGTTGCACCACTAGACAATCTTTTATGGAATCGCAGAATGATTTCCGAAATCTTCGACTTCAATTATTCTTGGGAAGTGTACAAGCCTCCAGAGAAGAGGATTTATGGCTATTACGCCATGCCAATCCTCTATGGAACGCGCTTCATCGGAAGACTTGACCCCAAGCTTGACAGACAAAACAGGAAAATGATTATCAATTCCATAGTTTTGGAAGAGAAAGACTTCGACAGAGATAGATTAGTAGGCGAACTTGCCGCAGCCCTTCAAAGATTCATCAAACTTCATGACGTATCCCAAATCAGTGTAGAGAAAACTTCGCCAAAAGATCTAAAACATGCGTTAATGTGTGAGTTAGGTTAGCTTTTGCTAAGTCTTGCGGTGACTAGCTTGAAAGTATTGTTTGTGTGTTCAGGAAACGCTTATCGAAGTCCAGTAGCAGAAGCACTATTGAAGAAACTCAAACCTGACATAACGGTAGATTCTGTGGGAACACACCCAGCAATTCCAATCTCACGAGAAGCAAAGGAATATTTAGCTAGAGAAAACGCGGAACAATACCTCAAGAAAAATCCCGAAGGCTTAGAAAGCACGCAACTGGGCGAATACGACCTTATAGTAGTTATGGAACCAAGACATAAACATGTTGTCTTAACCAAGTGTCCAGAATGTGCAGGCAAAATAGTTGTTTGGAACATTGATGATCCATATTTCCTACCTCACGGATACGATGAAAAAGTGTTTAGACAGATCAAAGATAAGGTTCATGAATTGGCTGACTCGTTATAAGAACAACAAGAGTTAGTTTCCAGATTCTTATTGCTTTTCTGTATTTTTGATTCACAAAGGTTATTGATCGCCAAAGAAAAGAGTTACTGATAATTCGGATAGAAAAGATGCCAATTTGTTTTCTTTTCATCACAATGGTACTTGCGATTCTCGTTCAACTTGCAGACGCAACTGCCATAAGCTTTACTGTACCAAAAGGTGAAGAGATGACTAAATCCATCAGTCTTGTGGTTGAGGATTGTGTTTTGGTGAAGTTTTCTGTTGTAGGGCAGAGTGAAAGCACTTTAGACTTTTACATTACTGATCCTCATGGAGACGTGAAAGTTGAATTCAGCAGGGTAGGCACTGTCAGTTACCCTTTTGTCTATGATGAAACTGGAGAATACGTTTTACACTTTCCAACACAGACATGTCAGAAGATAAGCTTGTAACATTTGAGTACGAGATTCAGCATTATATTTTTGGAATTCCGCAGATGTTGTTCCTAACAATAATTATAGTTTTGATCTCTGTGGCTGCTGCGGCAACGTTTATACTGATGGGAAAACCTCACTAGCAATCAACAGCTGGGAATAGAACTGGTTCTTTTTAACAATCCAGATTTTCAATATCAATTTGGATTACGTATGCTGAAACATATAAACCATTTATACTTATTCAGTAATACATTTTGCCGTGAAATGTCGTGCTTGTCACAAATAAGGATTTGATGTCACCAGCCATGCAGAAGGCTTACGCCGTTGGAGCCTTCAACATCAGCAATCTAGAAAGCTTGCTGGCAGTTGTTGAGGCAGCGGCTGAAGAAAAATCGCCAGTGATCGTTGCTGTTACCCCGAGCTCTATAAAGTACGCTGGTTTGGCTTACATTGGAAAAATGGTTAAGACGACAGCGGAATCCGCTCCAGTGCCCATGTCTCTACACCTCGACCATGGCAAAGACATGGAAACAGTTACAAAATGCATAGAAGTTGGCTTCACATCCGTTATGATTGACGGTTCCCATTTGAAATTTGAAGAAAATGTTGCATTGACGAAGCGTGTGGTTGATTTGGCACGTCCAAAAGGTGTTTCGGTTGAGGCGGAACTTGGAAAACTTGCTGGCGTAGAAGAATCAACTGTTGAGGAGAAAGAAGCCGTTTTGACTGATCCTGACGCTGCTGGAGAGTTTGTTGAACGTACCGGTGTTGACGCCCTTGCAGTTGCAATAGGCACTTCGCATGGAGCCTACAAATTCAAAGGCGAACCTAAACTTGACTTTGAAAGATTAAAGCTTATCCGTGAAAAGGTTAGCACCCTCCTTGTTTTACATGGTGCTTCAAGTGTTCCATCAAGCATTATTGAAAAAGCCGTCAAATATGGAGCTGAATTAGGCGGAGCAAGAGGCATTCCGGAGGAACATATTCAAAAGGCCATTTCTCTGGGAATAACTAAAATAAACATTGACACGGATTTGAGGCTTGCTTTCACTGCCGCTACACGTGAATTTTTGGTTAAATCGCCTAAGGTATTTGACCCTAGGAAAATTTTGGGTTCAGCCAAAGAAGCCATGAAAGAAGTTGTTAAGGGCAAGATGCGTCTATTTGGAAGCTCTGGAAAAGCACTCTGAAGATGAAAAGATCAAATGAAAGTTGGAATATTAAGCGGAGGCGGAGATGCTCCGGGAATCAACGCTGTTATCCGGGCAGTTGTTAGAAAAGGCATTCAACACTACGGCTATGAAATTGTTGGTATAAGGGATGGATGGCGCGGCCTTCTTGAAGGCGAATTTATGCCATTAGATTTGAAGGCTGTGTCTGGAATTCTTCCCCGTGGAGGCTCTATTTTAGGCACTTCAAGGACAAATCCATTCAAGTATGAAAAAGGAGAGGAAAAAATACTGAAAAACGCTGAGAAAGCTGGTATAGAGGCTGTTGTTGTTATTGGTGGGGAAGACACTTTAGGCGTAGCGCACAAGATGAGTGAGCTTGGGCTTAAATGTGTTGGGGTACCCAAAACAATTGATAATGACTTAGCTGGCACGGACTACACGTTTGGTTTCCACACTGCAGTCGCCATTGCAACAGAAGCCCTTGACAGACTTCACACAACAGCAGAAGCCCACCATAGAGTCATTATACTTGAGGTTATGGGTAGATATGCAGGCTGGATTGCTCTGGAAGCTGGGCTTGCCGGGGGCGCAGACGCCATACTAATCCCGGAAAAACCCTTTGACCTAAATGAAGTCTGCGAGTATATTAAGCGCAGAGAAAAAAGAGGCAGGAACTTCAGTATAATTGTTGTTGCCGAAGGAGCAAAACCAAAAGGTAAAACAGAAATAGTTTATGGCGAAAGCGTAGACGAGTTTGGACACGTTCGCTTCGGCGGCGTAGGTTATTATATTGGAAAGGAAATTGAAAAGCGGATGGGTATCGAAACCCGTGTTGTGGTTCTGGGTCATCTCCAACGGGGTGGTTCTCCAACAGCCTTTGACAGAATATTAGCCACAAGATATGGTGTAGCGGCTATAGACCTAGTTCATGAAGGAACATTTGGATGCATGGTTGCCCTCAAAGGAAACAAAATAGTTCCTGTACTGTTAAAAGAGGTTGCTGGTAAACGAAAGACCGTGGATTTAGAACTTTACGAAATAGCAAGCGTATTCTTCGGCTGAAAAAGCTGATGGAACAATTCAAGTGTAATGTTCCACTCTTTAGGTTGGTTCTATCAACTCTTAGCTCTAGATAACACTGTTCAAGATAGAGTGCACGCTGGTTTGTCAAAAAGAATCTAACATTTCTAAGAAAGCAAACATTCAATCATTTTGCAACATGTTAAACACTCATCAGGAAATGGCATATCTTTCGGACGCCTTTTCAAGTATCCAAAAAAATGCTTACACTTTACATTGTTTTCAAGCTTTATCGATGGTTTCTTCACATCTTTCTTTGAAATTGTGATCTCCTTGCGTTCCTCACTGATTCTCGCCATGCAACGTGGACACGCATAATATTCCTGCACTCGTCCATCACATGAAACCGTTGCCAAAATCGGCTTCTGGAATGTTTCTCCACACTCATCACATACGAAATCAACATAGTTTCTCTCAAAGGAACGATCTTCTTCATGCAGGGTAGATAACTCTAAGCTTTTCTGCGTTCTTTCCACCTACTTAGTATACGTTGAATCTTAATATTTAATAAACTTTTTCGAATATGCGTTCAACAGAAAGACGGATTCTCTAGTTTATGTTGCCAGTATATTCGCCAGCCCTAGTAGGTTTAGGTTTAGAGGCTTCTCGGTTTTGCATGCCTTCTCAAGTGCCAAGCTGGTTACTCCTCCTTTCTGCAATCCAACTACTCTGTTTCCCTGTCCGTTCGATAATAGTTCAACCGCTTCGTTTGCGAACAAGCTAGCTAAAAGCCGACTCCTCGCCGTAGGGTTACCTCCTCTCTGGGCATAACCTAAAATGCTGAGCCTAACTTCTGCTCCTGTGTTTTCTTCGATTTCTCTCGCAAGCTTGCGAGTGTCCCCGATTCCTTCAGCCGCTACAATTATCCCCGACTTTTTTCCCTTGGAACTACTTTCTTTTATCGTTCTGAAGATGTTCCCTTTTCTGTATTCAACTTCTGGAACCAGAATTATTTCGGCTCCCACCGTCAGCCCTATCGTTAATGCAAGAAAACCCCTTCTCCGTCCCATGACTTCAACTATGAAAATTCTTTCGTGGGAGATTGCTGTGTCTCGGATTTTGTCAATCTCCGTAACTGCAGTGTTTACGGCTGTGTCAAAGCCTATTGTTTCATCTGTTCCAAAAACATCGTTGTCAATTGTTGCGGGAACGCCGACTATTAACGTGTCAGTTTCTTTGCTTAATTCTAAAGCTCCTTTGAAAGAGCCGTTACCGCCAATAACGACAAGTCCACCAACATTGTTTGAAGCAAGAGTTTCTGCAGCTTTCTCAATGCCTTCTCTCTTTCTAAACTGCGGACACCTTGAAGTGTGAAGGATTGTGCCGCCCAATTGTATTATTCCACCAACAGAACGTGGTGTTAATTGACTGAACGTGTTTGTTAGCAAGCCTTCCCATCCCCTTTCGAAACCTAAAACTTGAAAATCTTTTGAATAGGCAATGCGGACAACTGCTCGAATAGCAGCATTCATGCCGGGTGCGTCTCCACCGCTTGTCACAACTCCGATATTCTTCAACGCTAATTCCTCAATTCTGAATTTGATTTCAGAACAAATGATATAGTGGATTAAAGAGATAAATTTGAGCCTTCAGCTTTCAGAAAAGTTTTATAGTTTTGAAAGACATCAAATCTTTTGGCGGTGGGTCTTAGGCGGGGGGCTAGGGGTCCCCTGAACCGTAAACCCTCTACATGACGGGCTGAAAGCTGAGGCTGAGGCGTTTAAGGCTGTTGAGACCCTCATTTCCGAAACAGTGACTATCCGTCCCTTGGGGCTGGCGATCATTGAGCAGCTTCCGTAAGGAAGCCGTCTTCGATGTTCACCAGGCGAATTTGGCCAGGCCCGGGAGGGAGCAACCTAAGTCTGGGCGTTCAGCGCTCAGGGGGGTGCGGGTACGAGCGTAGGGTTTGAGGGTGTTGGCGGATTCTGGACGTCGAACCTCAGTGATCCACCGCTTCTTCTTAATGCGAACTGAAATTCGGAAAACGCTAAATGTTTATACATTGTATTTAGTTTGTTGGATGTTTAGCATGCCATTTAACGAAGTTCGTAAGGATTATTTGCTTGATCGTTGGGTTGTGATTGCAACAGAACGTGGTCGCCGCCCAACAGACTTTGCAAAAAAAGTAAGAGAGAAAGACAAAACAAGTGTTTGCCCTCTCTGTCCGGGCAATGAGCATATGACTCCGCCAGCAGTTCTTGTCTATCTTAAATCAGGAAAAGACATTGGAAAGACTAAGGATAAAGACGGTTTTAGGCATAAGAACTGGCTGATTCGGTGCATTCCAAACCTTTATCCAGCCTTTACCCCACCAAAAGGGAAGATTAGCCGAAGACGAGTTATGAAAAGTAATGATTTGGTTGTGGCTGTTGGTCATCACGAAGTTTTGGTTGAATCTCCAGTTCATGATGAGCATCCTGCAAACGCAAAGATTTCGCAGCTAGTGCATGTTATTAACGGTTATATTGATAGGCTTCGTAAATTCTCTGCAAAGCCTTATGTGAAGTATGTTTCCATCTTCCGCAATCACGGCCTCGAGGCTGGGGCTTCGCTTTCCCACGCCCACAGCCAGATAATCGCAACACCTTTTATTCCAAGCGTTGTAGAAGAAGAGATGGAAGCCAGCAGAAAATTCTGGAAACAAAACAGGAAATGTGTCTTCTGCGATATTCTGGAAAAAGAGATCGATGGACCTAGGCTTATTCTAGAAAACGCGGATTATGTAGCTTTTGCTCCTTGGGCAAGCGTTAATCCATTAGAGTTTTGGATACTGCCCAAAAAACATGAGATCACGCTACTCGAAATGTCAAAGAGCGAAGTGAAAACCTTTGCTAAAACTTTGAAAACATGCCTTAACGGATTGAAGAAGCTGTTGAATGACCCGCCCTACAATTTTGGTTTTCATTTGGCTATAAATAAAGACGCGAGCAAGTATTATCATTGGCATTTGGAGGTTTATCCTAAACTTGCCATTTGGGCTGGGTTCGAGAAAAGCACAGGCATCTACATAAACACTTTTGTCCCAGAAGCAGCAGCGGAAAGCCTCAAAAAAGCGATTTCATCATGAGCCTTGCAAAACCTCTCTTTGGTGTTTTGGTTTAATTTGCATTACTTCTTCAACGTAAGCTCTGAATGGTTCTGCAACGCTCCACGCTTGAGAAACGCATCCTTTAGGCGTGTGTGGCGGTTCACCGTTAAAGATTTCGCTTATTGTTCCAAGTCCAGCCTCAAAACTTTGTTCAGTAAACAATGGTAAAAGAAAATTCTTTAGAGCATACTCACGCCTGTAATCCACAGAACCCTTAGTTTTTAGAAACGCCGTTGTGAAAAGCCCTAATAGCCAAGGCCAAACTGTTCCATTATGGTAGGCGTTGTCTCTGCTTCTTCTGTCTCCAGCGTAGACTCCAACGTATCTCGGGTCATTTCTTGCAAGAGTTCTTAAGCCGTAAGGTGTTAAAAGCTCCTGATTCGCAACGTCAACGATTTTTTCGTTTTTGGCATTATCTAGCATGGTGAAGTCTAAAGCAACTGCGATAATTTGATTGGGTCTCAACGAGTCGTCCTTGCCGTGTTCGCTTATAACGTCGAACAAGCAGTTCTTTTCTGGATTCCAGAATTTCTCAACAAAACTTTTCCTTGCTTTTTCAGCCATGTCAGCGTATCTTTCAGCTTCATCTTTCTCTTTGAACCTATTTGCCAGAAGCTCCATGATTTTCAACGCGTTATACCATAATGCTTGAACTTCAACTGCCTTTCCAGCTCTCGAAGTTATCGGTTGACCATTTATTGCCGCGTCCATCCACGTCAGTTGGGAACCATGGTGAAGCAAGCCATCGCTGTCCACATGCATGTTGAAAGCTGTTCCTCTTGCATAGTTCTCGATTATTGTTTCTAGGGTTTCCCAAAGCTGTTCTTGAACGAATCTGAAATCGCCTGTGTATTTGACATATTGCAGCACTGCATTCACATACCATAGGGTCGCGTCAACAGTGTTATAGGCTGGCTCTCCTGCCCTGTCTGGAAAAAAATTAGGAATCAAACCGTGTTTGCAGTGATTTTTGAATGTTAGAAAAACCTGTCTTGCATTCTCAAATCTTCCAGTTACAAGCATTAATCCGGGCAGAGAAATAAACGTGTCTCTTCCCCAAGTTCCGAACCAGTGGTAACCAGCAATCACAGAATTTTGTTTGGAGTTCATCCCTTTAACTGTGAACATGCTTGTGGCTAAAACAATCCGGTTTAGCCAGTCTTTTGCTTGGATGTTCTCGTGTTTTTCATAGAATTTCGTTAGTGAATTTTCGTGACGCTTTGTTTCTCGCTCGTATAAGGCTTCTATGTTATACATGGCGACTGGCATTTCAGCCAAAACTTTTTGTGCATAATCCTCGTTTCTGTCCGCGATTGCAGTTATTGCGAACTTTATATTTTCTCTTGCTTTTACGTCTATTTGGAAGCATCCGAGTTGATAGCAGTCGTCTAAACAGCTTTCTCCACGCTTGGCTTCTTCACGGTAGTACACTTTTTCAATCCATTTTCCGGTTGCAAGATAGTGTCCCTTCGTTGTGGTTATCATCAGCGTAGACTGCGATGCGCCAAAGCGTATGTCCACTTCTTTATCTTCTCGTTTTTGAACAAAATGCCAAGGAATTTTCCATCTGTCAGTTACCGAGTGGAAATGTCTCCAATTTATCAGTGGAAAAACCTGAATTTTAACATCAGAAGCGTTTCTGTTCAAAACATTGTAAACAGTTATAACGGCATTCTTTTCGTATGGCATGAAAATTGTTTTTTGAACTTCAACATCCTTTACAGTGTAGGTGTATTTTGGGAAGGGGGAAACTGAAAATTCTTTTAGGAACATGTGTCCTCGGGGGAAAATTCCATTTCGGAACTCGTTGGCACCAAGTGGGTAAATGTTATTTTCTATTTCTACTTCTTCATCCAATTTTGCCAGGCATACTCGTCGGTCTCTAGGCGGATGAAAAGCAGCAACAAGTAATCCGTGGTATTTTCTAGTGTTTATGCCTAAGACTGTGGAAGATGCGTAACCACCTAAACCATTGGTTATAATCCACTCTTTTCGAATGGCGTTTTCAAAGCTGGAAAGCATTTCTTTGTCTAGACTTATGGATGGCATTCTCATTACGGCATCAACTTCGCAGCGTTTCTTTCTCGGGGCACGCCGAAAAAGTTTGCCACGCAATTACATTTAGTCCTAAACAGCAGAGCATGAGGCTTTTTCAACTTGTATTCCGTTAAGGTTTCAGCGTAGCCCATGCCTTTGGCGAAAACCATGTCAACAGAATTGTAAAAATCAAGGAATTCTTTGGAGAATTCTTTTGGGGCCAATCCAACCGCATCTGTTCCAGTTGTGATAGTTTTGTCTGCAATCTTGTTCATTCCTGAGGCTTCTGCATCTTCCATAGTGGCGTCGTTGATTACGGGTTCGCCCTTAACAGCAACAATCACTGTTAGACCCATGTTTTTCAGTTGTTCAACGAGTAACGTGTCAAACACAATTTCTCCAGCATTATCCGTCAAGTAAAGGACAGTATGCGCTTTTTTGGCTAGTTCGTAAATTTTGTTAGTATCGTCTATTACGAGGTCTTTTCCACTTTCTCTGAAAAGCTTTCTGAGACCGCCGAATGTGAATTTATGGCCTGGAATACCAAATTCCATGATGTTGCCGACAATGACACATAGGCATGCCCTTTTGAATCTGTCCTGCTGTCCGTATCCATCTTCAACAATTTTTCTTGCGTATGGCAGAAGCTTCAAGGCTTTTTCGTTGCTTATCCTCTTAATCCTTGCATATGGGTCGTTGTTGCCCGTAATTCTCTTTATTAGCCTGTCTCTTTTGGTGCCTAATTCCGCTGGTACTGATGTGGGCTTGAACTCTTTGCTCAGCATCCGTAAAAGTTCGACCATTGTTCTGAAACGTATGGCTGGATTTGTCGTGGCTTCAGTGACTTGTAATACGGCTCTGCCGACTATGCACCCGGCGCATTCAGCTTCAACCTTCAAAGGTTAATTCCCCTAAACCCTTGTTGCTTCTGCAAATTCACGTAAAACCATATATGGGTCTTTCGCCTTCACGATGCCGCTTGCAACCAACACTCCTTGTGTGCCAAGCTTCAAAGCAGCCTTAACGTCTTCTCCCCGGCTTATGCCAGCCCCACAAAGTATTACGACTTTCTCGTTGATTTCCCTAACAAGCCTAATCGTGTCCGTTATGACCTCAGGCTTAGCCTTTGAAACAGGAATCCCTGTGCCTATAAGCTCCGGCGGTTCAATGGCTATAATATCTGGTTTTAAGGATGCCACGGCTGCACTTATGTTTGGATTGTTTGCACACACAACTGAAACCAGGCTGTGTTCGCGGGTTATTTTGATTATAGCACCAATATCCGACAGTTTGAGTTGTCTTTCAGAATGGTTGATGAGCGTTCCTATTGCTCCAGTTTCCTTCACGGATTCCGCAAGTGTATGTCCCGTGTGACTTCCCGGCTGGATTGGGTCTATGTGCTGGGCGAAAACTGGAATTTTCGCGGTCTTTGCGACAGTTGCTATGTCCGCGAGTTGTGGAGCTACGCTTATTGAAGCCTTTGTTTCAAGGCTTATTTTTTCAGCTTTTTTTGCAAGTTCAACAGCTTTCTCGCCTGTTGCTTCCAAGTAGGTTTTGAAGTTAACAATTATCAATGGCGTCTGAAGTTTTTCCAGCAATGGGATTTTCACCTGTTTAGCGTTAACGTTTATCGCTAATATTGTTTTGGAATAAAACTTTGAAATGCAAATGTTTAAAAATGTTGCTCTAAAGTACGAACACTGCTGCTGCAATGACTGTTGTCCACAAGCCGTTTTTGTCTCCTATTGCAGATTGTGTTATGTTGGTTGTTTTTATCAGTCCTCTGGTTTTGAACAACTGTTTTCTCTCGTCCCAAGTATTTTCAGGATCAAACTCGAGCCCCATGTTTGTGGCCAGCATTGTTGCAGCTAAATCTTCTGCGTAATCTCCCGCCATCCCCTCTGTTTCTCCGAAAGAGTGATGTTCAGAAAGATAGCCGTAATTGTCTTGATCTAATGGGATTGCTGCGCCTATTGATGCTGCGATCAGTCTATGTGGTTCATTAGTTGAGTTCTTATCCAAAACGGCAAAGGTTATTTCTCCGGGCTTGATCATTTTTAAGCCTTTTTCTCTCGAAATGAGCTCACAACCCTGCGGTATTATGCTTGAAACGTTTACTATGTTGACATGTTGTATGCCTGCGTCTCTCAGGGCTAACTCTAAAGATTGCAGACGCTCTTTATGTTTACCAACACCTTTTGTCAGAAAAAAATACTTTGGAATCATTTCGCAATAAAATAACAACATATGTTTATTAGCCTTTTGTTTTCGGCAAATTTCATTTTGTTTAGGATCGTTGAACATTGCAGAGGTTTACTGTCGTGTTAGGGAAAAGGAATAAGAGCTTGTCGCATAATTTCTTTTGAGGTTTAGCACGTGTCACCGTACCAAAGCGTATTCAAAGATGAAACGAAACTTGACATAAACTATGTTCCTTACAGGCTTCCACACAGAGACAGGGAACTACGTTTACTAATGGAGTTTTTCAGTTTCTTATTGCGGACCCCGGAGAAGATGACACAAAGAATCATGATAACTGGAGATGTCGGCACAGGCAAAACTGCTCTTTCTCAACGTTTCGGAGCAGGCATTACCCGTGAAGCAAACAAGCGTGTGATAAATCTTCGTTACATTCATGTCAATTGCCGCGAGTATCGTGGAAGCCTCTTCCTCATCCTGCATCATGTGGTTTCCATTTTTCATCCAAACTTTCCAAGACGCGGCTATTCGGCTGAAGAGCTTTTAGGCATTCTGCTGCAAATTCTGGACGAACAAAAAGCATACGTAGTCTTAACCTTAGACGAGTTTGAAAGCCTAGTTGAGAGGGAAGGCTCTGATGCTGTTTACAAGCTGACTCGCTTGCAAGAAATAAGACTGAACAAACCGCAGAGAATCTCGCTGATATGCATTCTACGAAGCTTAAAAGCGATTGAACAGTTAGATGCAAGCGCAAGAAGCACTTTGCAATCCAACATAATCTATCTTGATAGATACTCTAAACAACAGCTTACGGACATCCTCAACAACCGTGTCTCTCTTGCCTTTAAGCCTTTAACAGTGCCAGAAGACATCGTAAGCCTAACCGCTGAACTTGCCTTTTCCGAAAATGGAAACGCTCGATTCGGGATTGAACTGCTTTGGAGAGCTGGGAAATATGCAGATGCGGAAGATTTGGACACGGTTACGCCAGAGTGTGTCCGAAAGGCCGTTTCAAGCATATATGCTGTTATGCGCAAAAGTGACGTGGCATCATTAAGGCTGCATGAAAAACTGTTTTTGCTTGGCATAGCCAGATTTTTTAAGCAAAATGAAACGGCTTACGTTTCTTTAGCAGAGGCTGAACAAGCTTATGCTGTTGTCTGTGAAGAATTTGACGCTCAACCGCACAGCCACACGCAACTGTGGAAGTATTTACATACACTTTCAACTCTAGGCATAGTGAAAACTGAAGTTTCAGCCGCTGGTTCGCGTGGAAGATCAACATGTATCTCTCTGCCTAGAATTCCAGCTTACGAACTAGATAAAGAATTAAGCAATCTTCTGCAAAAGGAAAGGTCGTGAAAGTCATGAACATAGAGGACTTTTTTTCTTCAAAGGTTCGAATGAAAATTCTAAAAATCCTATCGGAAGTTGGTGAACTTAATATTTCAGGGATCGCTCGCAGGCTCGGTGTGAATTATGGAACGACAAACAAGCATTTGAAGATTTTAGAAAATGAAGGAATTGTTCAGCATAAACGATTTGGAAGAATCCGAATCTACAGGCTAAACGAATACTCACCTAAAACTAAAGCCATACAAAATCTTCTCGAAGTCTGGGAACGATAGAACAGATAAAAAAGGGAAGATAAAGGCTCATCAATCGGGCGGTTTTCCAAATGTTTTTCCATAACCATTTGTGATTGTTACTATATCTAGAATGCCTATGTAGCGTAGGTCGTTTGCGTCTATGTCAGCTCCAAGCAAGTAAAAGGGTTTTCTATTTTCCAAGAAAACACACAAAAACCTAAAATGTTAATACAATTTAGATAATTAACAAAAGAGAGCTATAATGCAATTTGAAAAAGTCGTCAGTGTAAATGTCATGGTGATTTTTTGATCAAGGAAGAATTTAATGAGAAAATAAGTGAATTTGAAGAAATTACGCAGAAAATCGCAAGTGATGTTGCCAGTGGAGCAATATACGAAAAACTCCCTCCGTCAGAATTGCTGAACAAGACGGAGCACTATATTAACAGGCTTAGAGATTTAGCAACAGAAAGCGAAGAGATCATGGTGATTCTGAAACCAGAAAAAGCCTACACGGTAAAAGCTTTATGCAAGAATTTTACTCAAACCCTAACGACTTTCAAGGATATTCTGGTTCAAAACTCTCCAGACCCGCTTGCAAATTCGCGTTTAGCCTTCGAACAACTTAGAAAAGCCCTAACAGACGGCTCAGATCTCCTTCTATTAATGCAGGACATCAGGGATAACCCCTCACCGCTCATGGATGCACTAATCATTCTGAAGAAGGCTTCCAAAACAAAAGGTCCCGTAATAAGCATACAAGCCTCAGAAGAAATCCAACCCCTCATCAAATATGTTTTGGGTCGCATCGACGAGCTTAGAGCTGCGTTAATGGGTTTAGAGAAGAAGGTTGGTGAAACGAAGCAAATCATGCGAGAACTTCAAGAAGAAAGCCTAAAAATACTTTCACACAAAACCATTACCAACTCTAAAAAGAATGAGGGAGAAAATAGAAAACGACAGCTTTCCCTCTCGAACTTCAAAGCAAAAGAAAATGGAAGAAAGCCATAGTTTTCTTCAAATTAAGATTCAGAGTTCAATTATTTCCGCTTCACACCTATCTGTATCAAGCAAAGCAATTGTTGATTTGCCAGTTAGATACCCACATACCTCACCTGGGTTCACAATCAACGTTTTGCCTTTTTCATAAACTTCTGCTTTGTGATTGTGACCATGAACAACAATATCGAAGCTTTGGCTGTTAATCAGAGCTTCTAAAAGCTCTTCTTCATCTCCATGTAGTAACGCTATTTTTAAGCCGCCAACAATTATTTCGGCGAAGTTCCCATGCACCTCTAAGTCTTTATATTCATTAAATCTCTTTTTTAAGAGTTCACGGTCGCCGTCATTATTGCCGAAAACACCAATCAACTTCGCCTTCAATTCCTTCAGTTTCGGGATCACGAATGGTGCCACGTAGTCTCCGGCGTGGAGGACAAGCCCAACATTCATTTCATTTAACTTTTTTACAGCTTTATCCACCATTGGCAGATTATCATGTGTGTCTGCAATTAAGCCTATTAACATTTTATTTCACTTGTTCAATTACGTCGTCCCATAAGAACTAAAGTCTTTCTACGCTGGTTATAGGAGCAAAATAGAGGATTCTTCTAGAATATTCCAATTCTTGTAATAGTCATGCGGGCGAAACACGATTTAAAAGGTTTCATACGATTTACATTCTAGAAAATAGTTCTAAAGGAGGAATATAGAAAAATGAATCCATGGGGTTCGAACCCTTCTCGGAAAAGAAGAGACAAATTGTACATTATATCGGAAATTTTGGAAATAGCAAAGGATGGAGTTTTGAAGACGCAAATTATGTATAGGGCAAACCTAAGTTTCACGCAGCTTAACGATTACCTAGGATTTATGTTGGAAATCCACCTCCTGGAAAAAATCAGGCAAAACGGTAAAGACATTTACAGGTCAACAGAGAAAGGCATAGATTTTCTTGAACGTTACCATCGCATAGCTGAACTGCTAAGAAATGAAAATGATAATATTAGAAATAACGTTAAAATTCCACCTGCGCATCTGCTTAAAAGAAACTAGACCCGTAGAAGAAATTGACGAATATTTCTCCAAATCACAGAAAAATAAAAACACAAAACTCGACCGTTAATTGGAATTTTTTAGCCTTCTTCCAGATAGCTTTTAACCCTTTCTTTTAATGCTGGGAATTCATTCAACATAGCCTTTAAGACTTGCCAGCGGATCTCTTCAGTTTTTGAACGGGTGTTCATATTTACCAAGTCCTAATTATTGTGTAGCAATATACAATATAAGCCTTTTTCCAAAACCAGAATATTATGAATTAGATCATCATAAAAAAAGGGAAAAATTATTGCACATTTGTCATTTGTGTTCGGTGTATGGTTCTCTGTTAAGAATATTGCTTTTGTGGGAATACTTGCTTTATCCTAAGCGGGCTCACTTACTATTGGAGAAAAGGGAAGGGCTTGCGAGAATTTAACCGCAGAGGACAGGTTTGTCAATGAAGTTTAGGTTGCAGAAAGGTTCAAAGGTTATTTACTTGGCATTTTGCGTACCGTTTATTCTGGCATATGTTTCTTGGGCATATTTCCCTTTTTCGCTCAGTGGCTTGCAATCAGCATTTTCAAGTATGAGGTTCATCAGCAGGCGGGTTGGCTCTGGTATTTGACTGTTCGCTTTTTCTACACTTGGTACACTTTTTTGGCTATTGGTGTTGCTGGGGTTTGGGCTGTTTCTGCTACCTTGGCTAAGAAACAGTGGAAAGAGGAGGCAAGCGACATTATCCTATGGTTTCTTTTGTTGTTTCAGCCTTTGGTGAGGAGAAAAATGTTTTCCGTTGCATAAATAGTCTCTTCAAGTGTGCAGAGAAATATGATGGATTGTGCGAAATCATTGTTGTTGATGACGGTAGCAGCGATTTTACTTATGAGATTGCTTGGGCAGCCATACAGCTTAACCGAAGAAGGTACCCGAAGGTTCGCGGGAAAGTTGTTAGGCATTCAACGAATTTAGGCAAGGTTGAAGCTGTTAAAACTGGTTTGAATAAAGCCTTAGGCACCCTCATAGCGGTTGTTGATGGTGATTCTTGGTGGATGCCTGACACGCTTTTGAAGCTTGTTGATTATATGCTTTTGAACGAGAAGAAGGCTGTTACCGGTTACGTTCATCCGTCAGATGGGAACGCGGAGCTTAATCCTTACGTGGTTTTGCAGCAGCTTGAGTATAGTCAAGGCTTGGGCATATCCCGTTGCGCTCAGTCTTTGGGGAATAATGTTTTGGTTGTTTCTGGAGCTATTGGCTTGTATGATGCTGATGTCTTGCGTGGAATACTAAACGAGAAGAACATTCATTCGGTCACTGAAGATTTGGAGATCACTTTGGAAATGCATGAAAGAGGAGCGGGTGTTGACTACGTCAGTGTTGCTAATGGCTTAACGATTGCTCCGCTTTAGTTTGATGTTTTGTGGAGTCAACGGTTGAGATGGTTTATTGGTTGGCTTCATAACACGTTAAGCATTCACAGGGATTTGCTTCTGAAAAAATCTTGGTTGACTTTGCTTTTCTACACGCCTTTTTATCCTATTTTGAGGCTGATCAACATAGTAGCACGTTTAACTAGTTCCGCGAAATATTTTTGGGTGACCATGGCAACTGGCATAGCGAGACGAAGAGCAGATTTTAAGATTACGTTTTTAATTGTTTGCTGCAAAACTGTTTTTATGTTCGGCTTAGAACTATAGGCTTGAGGTATTAGAATGAGAGTTAAGGCTGTGCTTTTTGATTTGTTTAACACTTTGGTTTTGCTTGAAAGCGATGAGGTTTTTTATACACCTTGCTTGAGGAGACTTCATGAATTTTTGGCTAGAAATGGAATTAAAATTCCCTTTGAAGAGTTTAGACGTGTTTATTTTGAAGTTAGGAATAGACTTTACGCTGAAACTGAGAAAAGCCTAGAAGAACCGCATTTTAACGTTCGTGTTTCGCTCGTTCTACAGCGGTTTGGATACAATTTTGATGTTTCAAGTCCCATTGTTGTTGGAGCTACGATGGCTTTCACTGACGAGTTTATGAAATATGTGCACTTAGACCCTGATACCATTAACGTTTTAAGAGTACTACACGGAAAATACAAGTTGGGGCTTGTTTCGAATTTTGCCATCCCTGAGTGTGCTTGGAGGTTGCTTGACAAGTTTGGTTTGAACGAGTTTTTTGATGTTGTTTTGGTTTCTGGGGCTATTAATAAGCGTAAGCCTGGTTCTGAGATTTTTGAGAGAGCGTTGAAAGCTTTAGGTGTGAATAGTTCAGAGGCTGTTTTTGTTGGTGACATGTTAGGTTTGGATGTTAAGGGTGCTAAGAACGTTGGGATGAAAGCTGTGCTCATTGAGAGGAGACCATCAGAAGAGATCTTGAATGTTAAGCCAGATAGAGTTATTAAGAGTCTGAGGGAACTGTTTCTCGTGCTTGACAACTGTTGATAGGAAAAACAACAAAGGATATTACCAATCCTTGCACACACATCACCCGCGATCCCTCGCCCATTTTCTCTTTGCAAGCACCGGCAAACGCTACGTCCGTTTTGGCACATCGTCTTTGAGTTGTTTCCAGCTTTCAACGACTCTCGTAGCACCTCGGTCGATGAACTGTTGCACTGAATATTTCTTTGGACGCAGAAAGCCGATTCTTTCGAGAACATCGAACTGTTTGTAGACAGGAAAGTAACCAGGATAATCATCAACAACCCTAACAACATTGTATTGCTTGGAAATTGAAGAGAACAGCCTGGATTTTGCGTCAACCTGCGTTGATCCAGAGGGATTCAAGCCCCGCGCACGCTCATAGTCTTCAAGGTTAAACATCACCAGTTGAATGTTGTCTGTTGGAAAGCCGAATTTTCTCAGCTGGTCTAAGGTTAGTTCACGGGTATTTTCAGTTCGTCCAGTGAGATATACTAACAGGCAATGTTTGCTCCATTTTTGTAGGACTTCCGGTGCAAAGGGAATAGGGTCATCTAGTTCAGCCAGCCCAATTCCAACATTTTCCAAACAAAGTAATAGATCCCAGAATCTTTTCTTAGCTCGTTGGCACGTGCCTTTTGGTCTGACGATGCGAACTTCTCAAATATCTGCCCCAAACCGAGGGTTTCTATCGCCTCCATGGGAACTTCACGACCCAATAGCTCACGCCAAACGCCTTACATCCTTCGTTCAGTGTTTATCAATGTATCGTCAACATCAACCACAACGCTGATCATTGTTTCACCTCATTCGACCTTTGACTCGAGCATATGCCCCATGAAATCTTTAATATCTTTTCTCATTATGGAAACACACTTGCATGAAACCGTCTGTGGCTACAACAACATTTCCGATTAACTTCTGACTTTTCAGGCATTACCTCCTCAGGACACCACTCGCGCACGCTTCGACTGATGAAGAGCATATACTACAGTTTTGTGCGTGTTGTCTTATCTGGTGTCACATATGTAGCTTCAGAAGGGAATATCTCCAGAAGAGTATAGCTGGGGTCACCTATGCTTTCCCAATGTTTGTTGAAGAAATCGCAATGTCTCGCCAGTTTTGTCTTGACCAGCTTACCTTTAATCATTTTTGCCAGCCCAGTAACTCTTATGCAACAATCTCTATCTCCCTTTTTGAACATAAAGGAAAATTCGACTTTCGGGTTCTTCTGTATTTGTTTAACCTTTTCACTCCACGTGTCCGTTGTTACCCAAAATTTCCCGTCAAAATTAATCAGCGTTACAGGTCTGACTCGGGGTTGATCACCTTCCATGGTCGCCAAGGATACATGTTGAAAATCCTCAAATTGACTCCATACTTCTTCAATATCCTCATTTTCTTTAACCATTGACAACACATCAGCGTCTTTAGTGTTATTTGGCTGATGACTTTTAACTTTTCTTCAATGCTGGATGTACCATTGGAATTATGTCCATGATAGTGCGCGTGCATACCAAGTCAAAGAATGTTTTTATCCGTCTTTAGCGCGTGCGAGAAAGCCACTATGACGTACCATAAAACAAAGGATCCATTATACGTTAAGGAGATGCTTGGCCACAAAAGCCTGAATACCACTCTGCTTCACATCCAGCTTGAAAAGACGCTGTTCAAAGGAAGCTCAGACGAGTTTACAGTCAAGGTTGCTCAAGAGCCTGAAAAGATAAAAGTCTTGCTTCAAGTTTGCTTTGAATATGTATGCGAGAAAGACTGATTGATGTTTTTCAGAAAGCAAAAGTAACCCGTAAAGTGGAAAATTAAACCCCAACGTATATCAAGACTGTTAGTGACGATATCTCCTACAAACCCTTTTTTTCTTTGTTCTATTCGGCGTTAAATAAGGTTTCTATGTTGAAAATCTATAGGGGGGTCTAGTCTTTTTACGGTGCAAAATTTTTTCGCAATCAGGCACAAACAAGCCTTCTTCTCTGAGATCAGGCCAGCAGGCGAGATCGGCACCTTTCTTTGGAAAAACATGCCCACAACGAGAACATCAGAAGATAATCTCTGAGAAAACGCCACCAAGACAAAAGACTTACGGAATGGATGTTTTCACTCCGCCTTTCGCTTTAATTGAACTCTCTCCTAAGGTACAATAATGTCGTAGGTTCAACTATATATAAGGGGTAGATGCTCAACAGAGAGCAACAGGCTTCAATTACACCTGCAAAAAAAAGACAGACCGTTATCTTTCAGAAAGCACAATTGACAAAACACACGACAACAGAAAATCTTAGATAATAACGTATACTAATAGCGTAAATGCAGATATCTCCCGCAAAAATCCCATTTTTCCATTCCACCCTGAAGAATAGTCAAGTGGCTTTCAACTGGCAAAAAAAGGTGGGTAAAAGCCTGATGATTGAAGGCTTTTCTAATGTATCGTGTCAACGATTTCAGCTTTAGGAGCGTTTTCCTTAATTGACGCTATTCCGTTCTTGCATCCGTCTTTTGACTCGTAAGCTTCACCAGAGGCTATGATTTCACCGTTAGGAGCTTTCAATCTAAATCTGAACTTTCCAGCAGCATCTTTGTAGATTTCAAATTTTGGCATTTTTTCCGACATAAATATCGCCTCGAGATTGATGCAGATTGCTCTATAAATATCTCCTTTAACATATTCGTGTGCACTATTCTAACATGGGTAATCAATGTTTTCAACATCCTACAATGATTATAAAAGCTTCTTTTAACATTACATATGCCTATTAGTGTCTCCAGAGCCAAAAAATTGAAACAAATAATCTGCGAGAATGGAAAAATTTCTGAACGTGTAAACTAATTAACTGAGAAGTTCAAATAAAAAGGATGAAAGCGTGCGAGGTTGAAGTTTCGTGGAAATCTATTCATAGAATATAAGCTGTTTTTCCTCTAAAATTCTGTGGATCTTGTGCACCGCATCGTAAACATCTTGTTCTTTTTTGGCTCCTGTGCAAACTAGTTTGCCGCTTGCAAACAACAACATAACAACCTTAGGTTCATCCATTCTATATATCAATCCCGGAAACTGTTCAGGCTCATACATCGTCTTTCCTAGGGGACGTACCGCTTTTTCTAAGTCTATTATCCCTCCCAAAATTACAGAGGCCACAATATTCACGATTTTCAACTCAGGTTTGCCAATGATTATTATTCCACCCTTTTTCAGTTCTTTAACCACCTTCTTAACTGCTCTGTGAGCTTCCTTTTCGGATTTTGCACCTGTACACACCATTTTTCCAGAGTTAAAAATCAAGGTGGCTGTCTTCGGTTTTTTCAGTCTAAACACTAGACCTGGAAACTGTTTGGGACGATACTCTACGCCTGGATATGCCTTCACAACAGCGTTTAAATCAATTCTCTGGTTCAAGGTTACGGCGGCAACAACATTTTCTATCTTTATTGTGGCTTTAGTTTTCGACATGAAAAATCACTTCTTATAAGCAACGTTTAAATACCCACTATTAAGCCTTGGGTTAACAAAGCGGAGAATGCACGCAAGAGATCACTAGGTTACAATCTCCTAGACAGCCCCCGCTAACCTTTAATCGAAAAGTGAAAAGAACCCCGAGATCAGAGACTTTGAAAAGGTTCTTCGCGTGTACAAAGGTTAATAAGCGAAGCTGCTATCCAAATGGTTGCGCAGCTAGGCTCCGAAAAAAGGTAGAATCATTACAGACGGTTCTACATTTCTTAGAAGAATTCTAGCTGGCAAATCAACCGAGTTGACAAAATGTCATACAGATCCGGAAGCCATAAACCTGGATTCAACGTGAAGAAACCAGTTGAACTTGATAAAGAATATGAAGCTGAAATTGAGGATATAAGCACGAGAGGCGACGGCATCGCAAAAATCGAAGGCTTCATCATATTTGTGCCAAACACTAAAAAAGGAGAGCGCGCGAAGTTTAAAATAACAAGATTTGGAAACAGGTTCGCAATCGGAGAGTTAGTGCAAGCCTGATTCAAATTGTGCCCAAAATTCAAAGCACCGTAGCACTATTAAGACACTCAAAAGGCATGAAGAAGGAGGGAGAACAAAATGGCAGAAGAAAAAGAAGAAAAGAAACTGACAGAAGAAACTGTTAAAGAGAAAAAGCCCGAAAAAGCCCCGCGGACTCAGAAAGTCAAAGAGAACATTATTTTTGTCGGAAGCAAACCACCAATGAGCTATGTTCTAGCGATCATCACAAGCCTATCGGCACCCAACGCTAAGGAAATAACTTTGAAAGCCCGAGGACGAGCAATCTCAACAACAGTTGACACAGCCGAGATAACTAGAAGGCGATTCATTAAAGACTTGAAAGTAAGCAAAATCGCGATAGGAACAGAGGAAATGCCAGCAAGAGAAGGCGAGAACAGAACGAGAATGGTTTCGACAATAGAAATAACGCTTACGAAAGAGTAGAAAAACATTGCGAAACAAAGCAACAATCGGCGAATACCTCGCTTTTCTTTCAATAAAATATGAGGTTGACCCTGACCAGTTTTTTCATGCTTTAATCTCGGCTTGGGAAAACCAAAAATCCACATGTGAAGACCTTTTAATCACATGCCGCAAGAAAATGCGCGACAAAGCTATCTTCTTGGTAACAAAAGGGCACAAGGTCATTGCACAATTTCCCATACCGAATAATTTCCTTCTGAAAGAAACTAATCCGATTGCACATTCACTAAATACTGACTTGATCCGCAGATACTTATTTAAGAAAGCTAATAGAAGACCGCACTCTCTTCACGTAGCAGACTTAAGAACAGGGATGAAGCAGATCAACTTGAGGGCTAAGGTTCTGGAAATCCCGAAACCCAAATGCGTTTTTACAAGATTTGGTAATTACGCCGCGGTAACCAACGCTTTGATAGCAGATGAAACTGGAAACACTAAACTATGTCTATGGAACGAACAGATAAGCTCCATTTCGGAAGGCGATATCATCCAGATCGAGAACGCACGTACATCCATGTTCAAAGGCGAACAGCAGTTAAGGATAACAAAAAATGGAAAACTTAGTGTAATAGGAAGCACGGAATCCTACCATTATCACTAAAGTCATGCTAATTCACATGAAACTCACCTTTTGGATAACACACGCGCTATTTTGGGACAACTCTTTTATTTCTGGTGTCTACCCCGCAAAATGTTGATTCTAATATTGCGCTTTCAGAAAAACTCACGAAAAAGCCAAAATGCTTCGAAGTTGCGTCTCGAGTCCTTCAAAAGCTCAATATTTTCACGAGTAGTGTGTAACCCAGCATCACTGCTACGCCAATAATTCCATATTTTGTCGCAGTTTTCTGCATGTTAACGACGTTTTTTGCTGACGGATTCTTCAACACCGCAGCATAACGCTTAATGGTAGGTACGGAAAGGGGAAAGAGCATGAAAAACAAGAACAGATGTTTATAAGAGAGCAAGCCAAAAGCTGAATAAATGAATGGCGAGAAAAATGATGCTAGAAACATGAATCCAGCAACGACTACACCCTTTTTCTTTCCAACCTTAACAACAAAAGTATGAACCCCCATTTTACGGTCTACTTCATAGTCTCCAACGGCCTGAATGATATGACCACCACAGTGAAACAGAACTAGCGGCATGACACCCAACATTATCAATGAAGTATCGGAGCTTAACTTGCCGGTTAACTCTAACCCCATTAAGAAAGGCATGAAGCCAGCGCCTATACCCGAAACAACGAAGTCTACGACTGGCACGGTTTTCAGTCTGAAAGGAGGAGCAGAATAAGCAGTTCCAAACACTATATAAATGAGAAACAAGGACAGGAGAGTCATATCAACCAAAGTTATCAAGACTAAACACAGAAATATTAGCGAAAGTGAGAAGATTAACGCTGTCCGAGGCGCTATTCTCCCGGAAGCAACAGGCATATTGGACTTAAACGGGTTCTCTTGATCTTCTTTTCGATCGAAATATTGATTCAAAATGAAGATGCTGGCCGTGGCAAGTGAGAAAGCAAACAAAACAACAAGGAAGCGTTCAAGAGGGGGTAAACTTAAAAAGATGCTGCCAAAACCGAAACTTAAAATCCATCCAAGCCAACTCCCAACTCTCATAACCTTGAAGTATTCAGCAATCGCCAAGAACCAACCGAACTCCTGAAAAGCCTTCACCAACCTCCACAATACTCATTGCACAGCATTTTAAATATTTTTTTAGAAACTTCTGATGAACTTTCCAACGCTAGCGCTTTTAAATCAATCACTAAATAATATTGTGCGCGTAGAGTAGACTTAGAGAGAGACATGACGAAACTGGAAGAGGTGAGACGCTTGTTGGCAAGGGGAATATTCTGTGTGAGACATAGATGTGTGGAGTGTTGCTTAGAGACGAGGATGCCTCTTTCCGATCTTGATTTAAATAGAATCCTAAAGCTCGGCTATAAACTTGAGTGCTTCGCTGTGAAAACAGATGGGGAATGGCGTTTAAAGAATAGCTCTGGACGGTGTGTTTTTCTCGTAGAAGAGCGATGTGGAATATATCCTCATCGACCTGAAGGATGTAGGCTGTACCCGCTAGTTTACGATGAAACCCTAAGAAAAGCTGTGATCGATCCCCTATGTCGCTATGGTTACCTATTTAAGGTTCAAAAGAACGATGTCGAAAGATTAAAAACCCTAGTGCGCGCGCTTCGACAAACTCACTAGACTAGGGATCTAAAAGAACATCAATTCGCCAAAACTCCGAATTGTGCGCGCGAGCAAGTAAAGGCACTGATTAATAAGAAGAAAGTGGATGCCGTCTTTGGTTGGGATGCTTTCAGAAGGTTGTGGATGAAAACCATGGAAGTCGTAGAGTTACACAAAGAGCTTCAAGTGTAGAGAGAGCGCTTAGGCCCAGATCTTGTCGGCTTCGAATATGTATGCGGGAAAGACAGGCTAATGTTCTTCAGGAAAGTAAAGTAACCTATAACGTTGAAAAGCAAAAGGTAACGTATATTAGAGTGAAAAGAAACACTTATATTGGTTATGACGCCTTCAAATCCATTTTGGCGAATGAAAGCCAACCCCGCAATCAAACAGCGGCGGCTCAACCCCGACTATAAAGGCGTAAAACAGCCCTAGAGAATGAGGATGGTTGACCTCCAATTGCGGGAACAAACATGTGGACCTAAAGCGTAACGGTTTAGGTCTGAATTGGGCTTTGGCAAAAAGTGGTTATTCCCTCCAAATCCAGTCGGTTTTGCGTTGTACAACCAATAGCATCCTAACTCCGGTTGATCCTGCCGGACCCCACTGCTATCGGGATGGGACTAAGACATGCTAGTCGAGCGTCTCCAAGCTATGGAAGAGACGCGGCAGACAGCTCAGTAACACGTGGCTAACCTGCCCTTGGGACAAGGACAACTCCGGGAAACTGGGGCTAATCCATGATAAGTGAGAACTCCTGGAATGGATTCTCGCTGAAAGGACGTTTAGACCATGCTTCTAGGCGTCGCCCAAGGAGGGGGCCGCGACCGATCAGGTTGTTGGTGAGGTAACGGCTCACCAAGCCTTTAACCGGTACGGGCCGTGAGAGCGGGAGCCCGGAGATGGGCACTGAGACAAGGGCCCAGGCCCTACGGGGCGCAGCAGTCGCGAAAACTCCGCAATACACGAAAGTGTGACGGGGTCATCCCGAGTGCCATCCGCTGAGGATGGCTTTTCCCCAGTGTATAAAGCTGGGGGAATAAGGAGAGGGCAAGCCTGGTGTCAGCCGCCGCGGTAATACCAGCTCTCCGAGTGGTGGGGATGCTTATTGGGCCTAAAGCATTCGTAGCCTGCTTGGCAAGTCCTCCGTTAAATCCAACGATTCAATCGTTGGGCTGCGGGGGATACTGTCCGGCTAGGGGGCGGGAGAGGCCGACGGTATCCTCGGGGTAGGGGTGAAATCCTATAATCCCGGGAGGACCACCAGTGGCGAAGGCTGTCGGCTAGAACGCGCTCGACGGTGAGGGATGAAAGCTGGGGGAGCGAACCGGATTAGATACCCGGGTAGTCCCAGCTGTAAACGATGCAGGCTAGGTGTTGGCGCGGCTACGTGCCGCTCCAGTGCCGCAGGGAAGCCGTTAAGCCTGCCGCCTGGGAAGTACGGCCGCAAGGCTGAAACTTAAAGGAATTGGCGGGGGAGCACCACAAGGTGTGAAGCTTGCGGTTTAATTGGAGTCAACGCCGGAAATCTCACCGGGGGCGACAGCAGAATGAAGGTCAGATTGAAGGTCTTACTAGACAAGCTGAGAGGAGGTGCATGGCCGTCGCCAGTTCGTGCCGTGAGGTGTCCTGTTAAGTCAGGCAACGATCGAGACCCGCGTCCCCTGTTGCCACCGGCCTTGAGCCGAGCACACTGGGGAGACTGCCGCCGATAAGGCGGAGGAAGGAGCGGGCCACGGCAGGTCAGTATGCCCCGAATCCCCCGGGCTACACGCGAGCTGCAATGGCAGGTACAGAGGGTACCGACTCTGAAAAGAGAAGGAAATCCCGAAAGCCTGCCGTAGTTGGGATCGAGGGTTGAAACTCACCCTCGTGAACATGGAATACCTAGTAACCGCGTGTCACTACCGCGCGGTGAATACGTCCCTGCTCCTTGCACACACCGCCCGTCGTTCCACCCAAGTGATGCTTGGGTGAGGCGTGGTCCTTTGGGCTGCGTCGAATCCAGGTTTCGCGAGGAGGGAAAAGTCGTAACAAGGTGGCCGTAGGGGAACCTGCGGCCGGATCACCTCCTAAGAAATAGCCTTGCAACGCCGACTGGAGGAGAAAGCCTAAGAGCCAAAGCCCATTACCACTCGATAAATAATCGATGGAAATTCGGAATTTTGCTGTTTTTTGTTATTTATTTGATGTGGAGCAGTAATGGTTTTAAATGTGGGGTAAGTAGGCTGTTTCTGAAGGGGGAGATGTTTGGGTCAGGTTAGGGTTGTCATTTTCATTCAGGTTTTGAATTCTTTTGTTGCGGGTGTTCTTGGTGTCGCCTTGCCGTTGATGATGAAAGAAAGGAATGTTGACATAATTACTATTGGACTTGTGTTTGCGTCGTTGCCAATGATTTTTCAGCTTAGCAGAATTTTGTTTGCTACAGTTTCTGATTTTTGGGGTAAGAAGCGTTTCTTTGTTTTAAATGGGTTTTTTGGCGTCGTTGCAAGTTTGATTTATTATTTGGCTCATACGCCCTTGGAGTTCTTGTTTGGTAAGGTTGTGGAGGGAACTAAGGATGGTTCGTTGTGGGCTGTGAATAGGGCTTTTCTTTTAGAGAAGAGCCAAAAGAAATGGACGACTTTAGTTTATTTGAGAACAGCGGCGTATGTTGCTTATGCTGTTGGAAGCTTGCTTGCTGGGTTTTTAATTGTATGGTTTTTCTTTGAGGGAACGTTAACGTTGTGCGTTTTGGTTGGAGCTTTTGTTGTTCCTACAGCTTTGCTGTTGGTTGGCGACCGAAAGAAGAGGTTTAGTCTGGCAAAGGCTTTGCATCTTCTGGATTTTAGAAAGAAAGATAAAGTTTTCAAGAGATTCTTGGTTTTGTTTATTGTGATGGGGTTGGCTTTCGGGTTTAGGAGTGGTTTTGTTTTTCCGTTGTTTTTGAGCTCGAATGGATTTGATGCTGAGATTGTTGGCGTGCTTGTTGGTTTGCAGGTTTTGTTAGCAGGTCTGTTCTCGTATCTTTTTGTGAGGAAGTTTGAGATGGGGAAGCTTTTGCTTGTGAGTGGAGTGTTTTACACTGTTACGATGGTGTTGCTTGGGTTTTCGAGTTCTGTATTTGCAGGTTTCCTTGTGGTTGTTTATGGTGTTGTTGAGGGGTTGCTGAGTATCAGTCAAGAGGGAATACTTTCAAGAGTTACGAGTGAAGGATCTTACGGGACTGATATTGGATTATTGATGATGGGGCTTCACAGCGGAAACACTTTGAGCTTAGCTCTGTCAGGATTTCTTATAGAAATGTGGGGTTTCGTAGCTCCGTTTTTGATGTCGGCCTTGATTTTTGTGGTTTTCTATGTGGGTTCTTACTTCCTTCTGAAAGAGTAGCTCATATTCGTTGAAATATAGTCTGAAACGGAATTTTTATTAGAGTTAATGTTTGTTGTGAGATTTTGTTGGTGTGGCAGGTATGAGTAAGGAGGATAGGTTTTGGTTTGGAAAGGTGCGGTATAGGGTTTTGGAGGGGAAGGAGGGTGTTAGGGAAGCTTATGATTGTATGGCTGGAGTGTATGATTTCTCCAAGTATCTTTATTGGACTAGGAAGATGGAGGAGGCGGAGGAGAGGGCTATTAGGAAGTGGGTTGATGGTTTTTCTGGAGTTTGTTTGGATGTGGGTTGTGGGACTGGGAGGTATTCGCTTAGGATTGCCAGAGCGGGTGTTGAGGTTGTGGCTTTAGATCTTAGTTTGAAGATGTTGAAGAGGTTGAGGTTGAAGGCTAAGAAGAGTGGCTTTTGCGATAGGGTTAATGTTGTGGTTGCGGATGGTGAGCGTTTGCCTTTTAGGGAAAATGTTTTTGATTGTTTGGTTTGTGCTTTGGCGTTTGATCATTTTGAGGATTGTGAAGGGGCGGCTGGGGAGTTTTCTAGAATATTGAAAAATAACGGCTTGTGCGTTCTCAGCGTGTTTAATGGTTGTACGCTTGGGGATTTTCAGAGAAGATACGAGTTTGGGGATAAGGTGCCGTTTAAGACTGAAGATATGTCTCCTGTTTTGGTTTTTGAGGTTGGCCATTCTGCTGGTGAGGTTGAAGAGATTTTTAGGAATTACGGGTTTGCGGTTGAGTGTGTGAAGGGTTGTTGTTATTGGCATATTTCTCGATTGTTTGAAGTTTATTACCCGTTTTGGTTGGATTCTTTCTTCAATTTGTTTAGGGGTTTGCTGAAGTATGCTGAGATTCACGGTGTTTTAATGAGGAAGAAACATGGGCTTTTATGAGTGCAGGTTCTGTTTGTGCGCTGTGTGACTAGACCCCCCTTATATATAGGTCATATTGAATCATGATATGCTTAATTTTGGAAGGTTTTCAGTTGCTAAATTGATAAGCCCCCTATAGTTTTTTTGTATCGTTGTTATTTGGCTTCCATTTTGCTCATGAAGCGTTTTGTTTTGTGGTTGTTCTGTTTGTGTTTGTTAAAATTTATCAGCGAATGGGTGGTTATATTGAGGTTAGGTTTAGTGCTTTGTCGGAGTTTGGGAGTTTTGGGAAGGGTGTGGGTATAGATCGTCTTGTGGTGAGTAAGGCGATTTCGAGGCATAGAGACATTCTTTCTGAAGAGTATTTGATTTCTGTGGTTTTGAATGCTACGGCGGATGAGATAACTAGGTTGGATAGGGATCATTTTATCGTTGAAGTTAGAAGGAGGAAGAATAAAGGATGTGTTGCGGTGCTTGTTTGGGTTCATGATCAAAGGTGGAGATATTACGTGTATAGGGTTCACGTAATGGCTTGTCACAGGTGAAACTTGGAAGAGTAAGGTTTAAATGTTTTGAGATAATATTATCTAATTGGTGAAATTCGTGAAGCTTCAAGCAAGCGTTAAACAAGCGAGGCAGAAGCAAGCAGAAGAGACGGATAGGGTTTTGCTTGATTTTTTGTCGAGAAAGCCAGGTGCTTTGTCGTTGTATCAGTTGGCTCAAGAGATCGAGTGGTCTATTGGTCGTGTTCAGAAAAGCGTGGAAAGGTTGACGGAGAAAGGGTTGGTTACGTATAGGCGTGCTTTTCTCGGTGGAAGATCTTTGAAGCTCATTGTTCCAACAAGAATGAGGTCAGATTTGGAACCTTCAACCGTGCTCAAGAAGCTTTCGAATGTTGAAGTTGCCGTTCCAGCTGACATTGTTGATGGTGAACGTTGGGGTGAAGCTGCTTTTTTGTACGCGTTGGATAGAACGGGCTTCGGTATATCATCATGTGAGGAAAAGAAGTGGCATGAAAGTTCTCTTTTTGAATCTGAAGTTTCTTTGAGAAAGGAAGAAGACGCCTTTATGGTAAAGATGCCTGAAAAGGTGTATCGCTTTTATCGGTTGTATATGAGTGATTATGAGGTTTCAGCTTCACCGAAAGGAAACAAGGTTATCATATCAATTGGCACTTTTCGAACCTCACAATAAATATCCCATGCTGGCTAAGACATGAGCTAACGATTTATTTTATGCTAAGTCCGTTATCAGTTGCAGATTTTCCGCGCAAGGTTTTCCGAACAGACCCTCCAGTAGGTTTCAACATAGAAACCCATGTTTGGTTTCAGACTGTCAATGCTTTGAGAGTTTACACGATACTATTTCAGGAATTTACTCAAGCGTGCTCCCTTTCTGAATTGGAAAACCCTGTGCTCCCCGTTCCTTTTATGATGTATGGAAAAGATCTCAATCTCAGGGATTTGAGCAGACAATTTCTCTTCGATTTTCTTTACATCAGCCGATGCTTGGAGAATTAGGTTGAAGCTTCCTTGTGTTATTTTAGGATAGAACTTACTATGAGGGTTCCCTTCTGGATGCACCTCAGCCATAATTCTCAGTCTAGGTCTTACTGATGCCCCTTCTATGATCTGTGAGCTGGCTATTATAGTTTGATCAGTAATATAGGAAAGGGCTTCCTCAACTTTCTCCAATGTTTCTTCGGGAAATTCTATTTTCTTCTTTTCCATGTGTTTTCGTAAAACGTTTAGAAACATCTGATAAAACAGGTGTTCTTTGGAAACTGTTTCAAAAAAGGACCCATCGACTATGGAGATTTTCACTTTTTCAGTTTCTTTATGTGTCCGTATAAGGTAAAAACATCCTCTTTCATGTTCGAGATAGGATTCACTAGCAGTGAGTTCGCCGTCCTTAATCGTGGCAATTCTTGAAACTAAGTTGTTACCATTGATTATGTCTATTTCTTCTAGGCTTTTACGTTTCGTAGGGATTGTCGAGTTAAAAGAAGCGACATTCCCACCTTTGGAGTCTTTTAGTTCTACTACGCTGCCGCCAACGTATTTTTCCCCCACACTTTCTTGCCTTGAATAGAAAGTCTGGAAACTGCTGCGACTCTGAATACAACAAGCTCTTTTCTATTCCCTGAGCCTTAAGTCGATCTACACTCACGCCACGCCAGAAATCAAAACCATATTTCCGTTTAGCATCCCTGCGATTATCCACGCAAGCCAAATCATCTCCGCATTTCCTTATCACAAATTCTTCCAAAGGAGAATGAAGATTAATTGTACCTTTCTTCAAGTTGTTTACTACTTTGATAAAAAGTCGTGTAGCGTCAATTAAAGACGTTTAAAGAAGCCTCCTTTGTTCAGTGACCAAAATGTTCACTGGCCAAATTTCTCTTAAATTTCGTGTAAATCTGTAGTAATCATAGTATTTAGCGATGTCATCGGAAGGCCTTAAAGATTCTAACCGATTCTTAATAATTTCAACATACTTAGGATCTATTTCTATCCCCATAGAATTCCTCTTCAATTGATGTGCAACTACCAAAGTGGGTCCTGTTCCAGCAAGCGGGTCTAAAACTGTGTCTCCTGGCAAAGTGGACGACAGTACAATTCTCAGAAGCAGTCCTACAGGGCTTTGTTGCTTATGAACTCTATCTCCATTAATGTCTCTTATTGCTTCTTTTCCAGCAAAGTATCCAGAAGTTAATTCCCTGACGTCATCCCATACGTCAGTAAGATAAACTCCGTTCTTCCTCTCATACTTCTGTTCAGGAAGAAGAAGCAAATCTATGCGCAGCTTGTTAAAGACTCGCGGTTTATCTCCTTTAATGGCATAAGCAATGATTTGATATTGCTTAGAAAATCTGGAGGAACATGGGACAGCAGACGTTTTTTTCTTCCAAATAATAAGATTCTGAAAACTCCAACCAGTCTCTCTGAGCACCTTTAATACTTCTTCAGCGTTTTTTTCCCTTTGCATAAAGTAAATCGCTCCACCATCTGCTGTGGCATCATATAGTTTGCCTAAAATACTCTTCAACCAACCCCAATATTTCCAAGCAGGTTGATTGTCATCAAAGAACTTGTAATCTTTGCCTTGTCTGTACGGTGGATCAAGAAAAGTAAGGTGGACATCATTAACAGATCCATCATCAAGGTATCTAAGACAATCTCCTTGAAGCACTTTACAATATACACTTGATTCACTGTCTGGCTCACGGCTAACTGACATGACCTTCTTTTCTTTCATCAGACGAATAAAATCCTTTCGTTCAGTCTCACTCGGTACAACTTGATACCCATTCTCGGTTTTGCTGATCTCTACTCTGGTACCGACAGAGAATCTACCTTTCAAACATGACGACCAAAGCCTTCCATAATTGTCAATTCTAGCAGGTTCACCATTCAACTCAGTAAAACAAGGCAAACGAATATCTCCGATCAAATCAAATCTACTTCCACTCGGAACATGAATAAATCCTCGGAGAACCTCCATCTTACCTAAAATCTTACTTACCATTTGCATCCTCTTCATCAGAACAATGAAATTGTCTAATAAGCCTCAATTTGCCCATACTAACTATATCTCGACCACACTTAAATTCGCATCTTAACCAAAATCAACCCTTTAGAATTCTGCCCTTGCTATACGGGATGAACTCTCTAATCTCCTCAACAGAAACTTTCAAAACCTTTTCCCGCTGTTCTTTAGGTATTTTTCCAGCTAAAGCAGCTAGAACGTGCTTGAACACTTCTTTACCTTTCAAGTCTCCAGGCACAACAACCACATAAGCATTCGTCTTAGCTTCAACCGACTGAACAGGCCCACCTACAAACTTAATTTCGCCATCATCTTCCATAACCACGCCAACAGCTGTCTCAAGTGAGGCCCCACGCATCCAATTCCGTTTTCCACGAACAACAAAGCCTCCATGAGACACATACTCGCCAGAAGGCCCACCCTTGCTCAGCTGATCTGGCTCAACCCAATAAACATCCACACTCGCGAAGCCTTCACGCCAACCTCTGGAAAAAGCAGCAGCAAACTCACCAGCTTCACGCAAAACCTGCTGACTAGGCTCTTTACCCTCAGTCTTAACGACAACGAAGGGTGCACCAACAACATCAGCATGAAAAACCACATCGTCATCCTCAGTGTACTTCTTAACCAAAACCTCATTGCTGACAGCGTCCTTACCAGCCACAACCAAAAAACCATCAGAAGAAACAAACCACCTAAACTTCTCAAACCATTCTTTGCGCTTAATCTTACGCTCAACAATCTCCTCAACCGCTTCGGCTGGCTTAATCTTCCCTAACTCTTCAGCCTGCCCAATCTTTGCTTCAACTTCGTCTAACTTCTTACGCGTTTCTTCCAAAGCAGCCCGTGCACCTTTCATCTTCCGCTTGGCGCGCTTACTCTGCTCATAAAACCTTGCAGCATTATCAAACAAACTCTTCCGCAAACTCAAACCAAAACACAAACCGTCTACACAAGCATTAACCACTAAACCCTTAGAAACAAAAGACTCAAAAAACACACTATGCCTCAAACCAGCCTTTTTCTCAGCCAAAACTTCAGAAACAACCTCACCCCACTCCATCCCACTCGTCTTACCAGCCAAAAACATGTTCAATAACGCTTGAAGGTCACCGCTATGCGCGTAAATCACGTCGCCAATACGCCTATTTTTCTCTAATGTAGCTTCAGCCTCAATCAAAACCTTCTCCTGACCAGCAAAAATCCTCTTGAGCCTTGCTTCCTCATTCCTTAACTCCTCAACATCCCCCGCAGCCGCAACCAACGCTCTCTGAATTGCACCAACCCTAACATAAAACTCATCCAAAGCCTCATTAAAACTCCCATAGGACTGATGCCCAAAACCAGCATAACGCTTAAGCCTAAAAGGGACAACATCAACAAAACTGCCAGTCTCATCCAAGACAACACAAGGCTCCAACTTCCCACCAGTAACTTGAGCGAGCATATCATGCAAATTCTCAAAAACGGCATCAACCACTGCATCAGCTGAAGCATTGGAAGGCGTTTTCTTGTCAACACCAGCCCTCAACAAAACCTCCTCAGCATAAAAACCACCAACACCCAAAAACCTTGCAAGACCCCTAACAACCTCAACATCACCAACATTTCGCAACTCTTGCAACAACTCTTCTTTGCTAACTTTTAAAGGATTTTTCCCACTGGGAGGCGGAAAATGAAAAACCTCACCGCGAATAATGTTCCGATCTCGCATACGCTTATAGCTTAAAGCTTGCAAAATCTTGCCATTCTCACCAACCAAAATGATGTTGCCATCTCCGAAAAGCTCCAAAAAAAGCCGCATAACACCAGTCTTAGTCTTAAAAGTAAAAACGACAACACGCTCAAACTCATACTGCTCAACACCAGTCAACCAACAATTCCACAAATACTTTCTCAAAGCCATGCAGAAGGAAGGAGGACCTTTAGGCTTCTGCACCGCGTAAGAGGTTAAATGTAAACGTTTACCAGCCTCCAAAATCAACCAAAAAACAGGCTTATCAGCCTTACGAAGCTTAAAGAGTAAAGTCTTGCTGCTTAGCTGGTAAACGTTGCTGACACGAGAATCCAAAACAGCCTCGCTTAGCTCGCGAACAACAGCATTAACATCAAAACTCGTGAATTGTTTCTTCATTAACTCACCCGCTTTCCAAGAAACTATAACCATCAAAACTATAAATAGGCAGCTTTAAATCTGAAGCTAAAATACTAATTGCAAAGGCTGAAACACCATGAAAACCCTAGAAATCATATACTGGTTAAGACTCGCCTTAGGCATAACAGCAGCCCTCATATGCACAGGCTACGGCCTAACAACAAACACAATAGTCAAGGAGAATCCCACCTACACCACTTTACTCAACGGCGTGTCCATAGCACTAGTCATTTACTTAATATCCTACTACATCATAAAATCCAAATTTTCACTCAAAGTAGAAAAACCGCAGAAACTCGTAACCACAGGAATAGGCATCTACTTCATCTCATGGATAGCCTTCTGGACCCTACTATACACAATAATCGCCACTATCATAGCTTAAGCTAAGCCTTCACTCTCAAAAAACTCTCTATTTTCGCTTGACTTTTATCCTTCTCAAAATTGTTAGATTTCGCCTTCTCAGATATCTCACTTTTCGCTTCAGAATCATTCACAGCCAATTTGCTGAGGACACGCATAAAGTTAGCCCAAGCAGAAAAAAATCCACGGTCAAAATCCCCGTCAAGCTTGCTTTTCACATGCCCCTGAAACTCTTTTCTATAATTCCGCAAAACATTCTTATCATTAAAATCCGGCTTTGACAAAAACGCATAATCATCGTTGTTTGATTTGCGCGCAATTAACATGCCAGACAAAGCCCTAAAATAGCCTCTGTTCCACTCAGTCTTGTGCATCTTCTGCTTGATTCTCTCAAGTTCACGCTCTGCCTCAGCAAACCGCCGATTAACCAGAAGTTGAAAGAACCTTGTAACCAAAGCAGACGAGATGGGCATATTTAACGCCTACGGGGTTTCACTTTTTCGTCTTCAGAAACATCTTCTATGCCGCCTTCAGTTACTTTAAATATTTCCTCTCCCTCAGGCAAATAGGAACAGGCAACCAAGCGGGCAATCCGCACGGGACCACGAGAAGCCTTCCTCAAAGAAATTCGCGTATTACTCGTGTGGGCAACAATGTTGCCGCCGATTGGATGAACAGCATTTCCGAAGAACACGTCAGGTTTAGCCATAACCTGATTTGTCACAACAGCCACGGTATTGAAAGCCCTAGCCAAACGAATAAGCTTATGCATGTGCTTGTTCAACCTCTGCTGCCTACGAGCCAACATTTCACGCCCAAGGTACTCACTTCTAAAGTGCGAAGTCAAAGAATCAACAATAATCAACCTAACATTATTCTTCTTAACGATCTCATCAGCATTATCAAGAAGAAACATCTGATGATCAGAAGTGTAAGCCTCAGCATAAATGATGTTCTTAGCCACTTCCTCAGGATCAAGCCCCAAATGCCTAGACATCTGAACAATACGCTCAGTTCTAAAAGTGTTCTCAGTGTCAACGTACAAGACTGCACCATTAAGCCCGCCCCGTTCAGGAGGCAATTGCACATTTACACACAACTGATGACAAACCTGACTTTTACCACTGCCATACGCACCATAAAACTCAGTTATGGTCTGAGTCTCCAAACCCCCACCAAGAAGCCCATCCAAGGCTTTGCTGCCAGTAGTCAAACGCAAAACGTTCTGACGCATTTTAAGAAGCTCGTCAGCTCGGACAAAAGAAACACTGATAGTAGAACGGGCAACACCAATAATTGCTAAAGCCTTTTTTTCACCGATGCCGGCTGATTCCAATTCACGGGCAGCTGCCATAGCCAAAGACTCAACAGTGTGAAAACCTAACTCCTTCAGCTTTTCAGCAGTAGCAGGACCAATACCGGGAAGATCCTCCAAAAGTTCATATTTTTTTTCAGTTACAGCTTCCTCTTCTTCAGCCATTTCCTTTTCCTCAGCATTCCATAAACAGTTTGAGTTAAGCAGTATTTAAGTTACACGAACAACAATAGCGTCCATTCTCCGGAGAGATAAGTTAAAGTGAATGTTGTAATCTTCAACGTGTTACTAATTTATAGTATTAGCTACAACAATTCCAAAGGGAACACAAAGCGTGCGCCTTCCATCGGTGCCAAGTAAATATTGATGACTCTTTTCTAGCAAATCTGCTAAACGCTATTCTAATGCCTTGGCAAAGAAGTCTGCGATTTTTCTAAAGAGGGTTTTCTGATTTTTGGTTTTCAATATTCCATGCCCTTCGTCTCTGAAAACTAACAGTTCATACTCAATGCTCTCTTTGTCCAGCCTTTTTCTCACCTCTTCCATGTTTCTAGGTGTAACATTGGGGTCACGGGCTCCTTGAACGATCATAATCTTGCCTTTGATTTGTTGAACGAAGTTTATGGGTGACCTTTCATAGTATCGTTTAGGCACTTGTTTTGGGTTTCCTCCCATCATTTCTTCAGAATAGGGGCGTAGATCAGGACGGGTTGTTTTATAGTCCACCACCAAGTCCGTCATGCCACAGATGGGAACTGCCGCAGAAACTAATTCTGACGCTTTAGTAATGGCATACCAGCTTGAGTAGCCGCCGTAACTTGTTCCAGTAACCCCTATTTTCCCTTTCTTCGCTATTCCCCGTTCCATCAGAGTTTTGATTCCTGACCATATGTCTTCTTGTTCGTCACTTCCCCAACCGTTAACTCTGATTAAATCTTCATATTCCACGCCGTAACCTGTTGATCCTCGATAGTTTGGGTCGAGAACGTTGAAACCTCTTGAAGTGTAGTATTGAATTTGAGGGTTTATTGCGTCTTCAGAATGAGCGGTGGGTCCGCCATGAACGTAAACGATGGTTTTTTTGCTAGCAGTCTTTGAATGATACAGCCATCCATGAATCATCAGACCATCTTTCGCTTTCCACGAGAAATCTTCTGCAGGAGTAAGATCTTCACGTTTAACGGTTGTTCGTTCCCAAACGTGGGTTAGCGTTTGAAAACGAGATGGTACAACATTGTCGAGGTTAAACTTCACAATTTCATGTGGTTGAGTGGACGAATAATACAAGCCCACCCATTCTGCATCACCTACTGGACCTATTGGTACGAGTGAACCTTTAGTTTTATTTAGGAATTTTTCTTTCATGGTTGTTAAGTCAATTATGGAAGGTTTCACCGTTGCCTTCTGATACTCCAAAACTACCAAGTGACGACTATTGATGGGACTGTGTATTCTTTCGATGTTGCGGTCTGGGTTATCAATCAGCCACGTGATTTCCTCTGTTTCAATGTTGTAAATGCCCAACGAATAATATTTTTGAGCTTTGCCGTTCTTTGTCTCGGTAATAAATCCGACACGTTGTCCATCAGGCAACCATAGTGCTTCAACCTTTGCTTTAGGTCCAAAATTGAGTATTTCTCGATCTTCTTCCCCTTCAATATCTACTAGCCAATATTGCTCTCCTTTAGGGTGAAGTTCTTTTCGATTGTAGAGCACGTGAGTTCCCTGTTTGTTAAGCTGAGGGTAGAGCCACGTCGGTTTTTTTGGTTTTGCTAAAACTATCCTATCGCCATTTTCAAGGGTCTGTCTGTAAACCAATGTTGCTTCAATTTCCTTTTTCTTTTCTAAGTCATAATTGGCACCATAAACAAGCCACTTCTTGTTTGGATGCAACGTTCCTCCCCGTAAAAAGAAAGGCGGGTTTTCTTCTGTTAAAGGAATCATTTCTTCTGACTTGTCTATTGTTACTTCGAATAATTGTACTCTTTCGTTTCTGCTTTTGTCCTCTCCCACAATTACTGAATTGGAGTCTGGAGCAAAATCTACAATGAAGGTTGCTTCTGGTGTTTCTGTTAAGGCAATGGGTCTTTTCGATCCGTCGGTTGTGACGAGAAAGACATCGAGGTTAGGATGAACGTTTTTCCAAGTGTAAGCAACGTACCTTGAGTTCGGAGAGATTTTATGATTGTATATTGCTGGAATGGTTAACAAAGCTTCTAGGAAATCGTTTTCTCTCATATTGTCCGCGACCATTTTCGCTCCTCCTGCCGTTATACTTTGAGCTGTGCGTTACTTGTCTTATTTAAGTTATTAATTTCCTATAACTCGCGGAGATCTCAAACTTGGCGAATTAAAACCAAAGATGTGGTGACATTTCAAGTAGAGGTTACGCAGAGGATTCAAGAAGTCGCTAGAGATATATCAACCCTGTAAAGCTTTAACTGTTAAATATATTAGGGACTTCACGAAAAGTATGTTCAAAACTTGGGGAATGCTTTGGCGTCTCAACCAGTCATAACGGTTTCAAGCCTAACCAAATATTATGGAGATTTCAAAGCCTTAGACGCTGTCTCCTTCGCAGTGGAAAAGGGCTGGGTGTACGGTTATCTCGGCCCGAACGGAGCAGGAAAAACCACAACCATAAGAACCATGCTTGGTCTCCTGAAACCAGACCAAGGTGAAATCCAAATAACCAGCATAAACCCAGCTAAAGATCCGGTTCAAGCGCTTCAAAGCCTAGGATACGCCCCGGAACTGCCAACTCTGCAAACCTTCTTCACCGGAGAACAACTGCTAGACTTCACGGGAAAGATGTTTGGGTTGGCTACACAACCTAGGAAGGAGAAGATTAAACAACTCCTCGACCTCGTTGGCTTAAAAGAATGGGGAGACAAAAAAATTGGAAAGTATAGTAAAGGAATGGTTCAGAGGCTCTCCTTAGCCCTAGCCCTAGTCAACGATCCCATGGTTCTCATTATGGATGAACCTACGATCGGTATGGACCCAGAAGCCACAGCCCACTTCAGAAACTTGTTCACAACACTTTCAAAACAAGGAAAAACCATCTTCATTTCATCCCACCTACTAGGCGAAGTTCAACGCATCTGCACCCACGTGGGAATGATCAACAGAGGCAGGATGGTCTTCGATGGTCCAATAACACAGGTGCTTGAGACCTTCACTCAACAATGGGTCATAGAAGCAGAACTGAAAAAAGTAACAAAACCAATGATTTCAGCCCTCAAAAAACTAGACTACGTACAAGACGTGAAGTCGGAGGAAAACAAGCTAAGAATAGAGCTCAAGGAGAAAAAAGACCTAAGAGGAGAAATCTCCTCAGAAATCTTTAAGCATAATGGTGTGTTACTCAGTTTAAACCTTCATCAAATAACGTTAGAAGACGCCTATCTCCGCGCTCTAAAAGGAAATCAATAACATGAACGCCTTTCAAAGAATTGCAATTATCGTGGGCTACGAGTGGAGGAGAGCCATAGCCAAAAAGAAATTCCTTGTTTTGATGATTCTGGCTTTAGCGCTTCAAGTCGGACTGTTTGCTTTGTTTTACTACTTTTTCACTAATCCACCTCCAGGGTTTACCATCATTGGGCCTTCCCTAGAAGAGGTTAAAGCTATGATGTGGCTTGTTGGCGTGTTAGGTCCTCAGAGTCTGTTCATCCCGCTCATAGCTATCGTAATTGCTGGAGGTTCCATGTCCGAAGAATACGAGCGAGGAACTGCTGACATGCTATTATCGAAGCCCATTACAAAGATTGAGTATATGACAGGAAAGTTCTTGGGTGGTTTGACGCTCTTGGGTTTTGTGATAGCCTTGACCACGGCTCTTGGAGCTACATTGGCCTATGGACTATTCGGTCCTCAGGAGTCTATCCAATTTGCCCCAGTTATCTATTTGGTTCTCCTTTACTCAAATATGCTCTTCTTTTCCATGGCCTTCATGTTCAGCGAAGTCTTCAGGAGAACCACCCTTTCCATACTAGCCGCCGTCAGCATACTTGTGGCCTCCTCAATTATTGGCGGTATTCTTTCCACGATGTACTTCATGACTCAAGAGCAGCTTTACCTAGAAGTTAGTAAGTGGCTTCCGAACTGGAGCGTCTCTAACCTTCCTAGCTTCGTAGCCTCGGAACTCATAACTGCACCGGAGAGCCCCTTCGTATCTATGCCGGGCGGGGACATTCAACTGGCAGCCGCGATCATAGCGGTTTACACAATCGCCTCTATCCTAATAGCCGCTCTTAGACTTGTGAGGTCAGATGTTACGAAAAGAACCGCCTAATGATTCAAAATTGTTCAATTGGTATGTCTAAATCTCAGCCTTTCTCAAGAATTCTCTCGCGCTTTTGAGGGCTATTCGATAGAACACAAAAGTTATGGCGACGGCTACAACTGCGCTCGTGGTAACTGCAACGTAAAGGTCTATTTTTGGTAGAGGCACAGGAATAGGTATGTATTCCATTGCAACTGCGTGTAGAAGGAGGGGCGAGAATATTACCGACGCTAAGACCAAGCACACGATCATGTTAACGAGAGACATCAACGGCCTAACCATTCTAGGCCTTGGAACTTCGGTAAAGTCGGCTCCTTTTATTCCTGCTCCGAGGGAAACGGCGCCTAAAGCAAAGATTAGCAGAACGGATTCAATTAACAACGCCACAGTGATGTCTGGCGGAGGACACGTGACTAGAATTCCAATAACACCACACACCAACGTTACTACGCATGAGAAGATGATTATAAAGGCATACTTACACTTGACTAGGCTGTGCGCAGTGATGGGTGAAGAAAAGAAATGCCAAACAGCCCTACCCTCCTCACCAATAATCATGGTGCCCAACATAACAGCCATTATAGCTCCAGGCCCAAGAAGTATCCAAGCGAAAAGGAAACGAGAAGACCCTGACGCGGCGGATCCACCCAAAAATCCCAACTGCTGCATCAACGGCATAAGTATGAAAACCAAGGGCATTATGAAAATGTACATTAGTTCCCGTCGTCTCGTGAAGGCCTTAATGTCTTTCCTTATCACTGCAGCCTCTAACGAAGAAAAACCGAGTTTTCCCAAGAAGCCAACCTTCGGAGCATAAACTCCTGTGGAAATCGTGATTGCTGGCGGTTCATACAATCCAAATCTGGAGTTCATTCTAACTGCCATGTAGAAGAGGACGAGAATAAACAGAAGGGAAGCCAGCGAAAAGATAATGGTTTGCGCCAGTAATCCACTCATAAAGGAAGCTAAAGTCAACCCTAACCAGAGGTACGGAATGAACCAAACCGCTTCTTGGCCACCAGCAACCACTTCAATGAGGGTGACGAAGCCAGCGCCAGACGTAAAGGCAAACCAAACCACGTAGAACGCAATCAAGAAAAGCAGGGAACCAATGAACCTCACCCAAACAGCAGCCTTCCCAGAAGACTTGTAAACAGCTCCTGTAAGTCTCACTTGAAAAACTCTGAAAATCTCCGTCGTCGTGCTAGCTAAGAAGGCACTAGCCAGCAAAGCAAAAATCGTGAAAATGGCAAGAGGCAATTCTCCCAGAAAAATGGAGAATGCCGCTATGGCTGAACCAACTAGAATGATGGAAACCAATGGGACCCCAATAAGATGAGCTAGAGTGGAGGCTAAAGTGTGCTCCTCCCATGTGATGGGCAGCCAGTACGGAGGTTGAATGGAAAACCTTACTCCGGCTCGCTGAATTTGCACCATCATGGTGAAGACCATGCTTGAAATGAGAATTAGAGTGGGGAGGGATGGGAAAAGATAGTAAGCCCCTTGATAGAGCAAGCGTTTCAGTTCAGAGTCAGGCATCCCGCTATAGTAGTTTCCAACGGCTAATCCTATCGCTAATCCTAGAACGCAGGCTCCTCCATACAATATATACTGAAAAATCCTGCTTTCTCGATACCTTCTCAGCCTTTGACCCCTAATCAATCTTCCAGACTTTAGTTCAATGCCAATAAGCCTAACAACGTTTTTCCAGTTCATTTAAGAAGTGCCTCGACAACATCTTTTATGTCCCCTGTTCCTGTCAGTTTTAGGAAGATTTCTTCTAGATCCGATCCAGGCAGCCTTGCCTTCTGTCTTAGTTCCTCCATGTTACCTAAAGCCAATAACTTTCCTTCGTACATTATGGCTATGCGGTCGCACATGGCCTGTGCTATCTCTAGAATGTGGGTTGACATTATGGTTGTTACTCCTTGGGCTGTTAGCTTGCGTAGGAGATCCTTTACGATTCTAGCCGACTTTGGGTCTAAGCCGCTTAGAGGTTCGTCTAAAATGAGTAGTTTTGGCTTGTGAAGAAAAGCTGAAATGAGCGCGATTTTCTGTTTCATCCCTTGTGAGTAGCTGTTAATCATGTCGTCCTCTCTTCCCTCCAGTTCAAGAGCCGCCAAATGCTCTTCTATTCGCGTCTTCTTCTCTGACATCTCCACGGCGTAAATGTCACCAACAAAGTCAAGGTATTCCAGTCCTGTCAAAAATTCATAAAGACGCGGAGTCTCGGGAACGTATCCCACCTGCCTCTTCACCGCCACCGAATCCTCTTGTGTATTTATGCCTAAAACCTTGACAGATCCAGAGTCTGGCTTGACCAATCCTAAAATTATTTTTAGCGTGGTGGATTTCCCTGAGGCGTTTGGGCCTAGAAGGCCGAAGATTTCTCCGTATTTAACATCTAAGTCTATGTAGTCTACGGCTACTATGTCAGCGTAGCGCTTAGCCACTCTTCTTAACTCTACGGCGTATTCACTGGTTGAAAGCATGGATGATTACCACAGCTGAATAGACGAAAGAAAATATTTAAACATTATACAGTCCAACAAGCCTCTCCACAGTTAAAATCGTGTGGCAACTCAGTCCTCAAACTGCTTAAACGCTTCAGAAGGTTATTGGTGGAAGAAAAAGCATTTTTTGTAGTCTACGTTTTCTTGATTAAACCAATCAATGCAATGATGATGCCGGCTAACGCTGTAAGCCCGCCTAGAATCTCCATGGCTGTCCAGAAATTCATGTAGCCCCTCGTAATAAAGCCTATTAGGCAGTTCCTCTGGGAAGCGTAAAAGCCCAAAACGACGCCAACAATAAAAAGAATGAAACCGACGATAATCAGGCTTTTTCTCAAAGTCATCCCAACAAGTTCTTGTAATCAACCTTTATTTGCTTTTCATTCATTCATGTACGCAACTCTGATTAACTCGCATAGTTGAGTTATTATTCTTTTAGGCTGCATTAATCAGAAAAGCTAAAAAAATATAAAACAAAAGTTATAAGCACACCAATTCACCATAAACCGCTAAAAAGAGGGAGATCTTTGGAAACATTAAGTATTGTGGAAGATGTTGCCTTCAATCTTATAAAGCAAGCAGTAATCTATCTGCCCGAAGACGTTAAGCAGGCACTGCGAAAAGCATACGCTGAGGAAACAAGTGATGCAGGAAGAACACAGTTAAAGGCTATTTTGGACAACATTGAATTTGCCGAGAAATATCAGGCGCCTATATGTCAAGACACGGGCACAATAATATTTTACGTCAAAGCTGGTGCCAAAGCGAAAGACCTTGACAAGATTGAAGCAGCTTTGATAAAAGCTACGAGAAGAGCCACTGTGGAGGTTCCTATTCGTCCGAATGCTGTTAATCCCTTCACCCAGAAAAACAGCGGCGACAACACAGGAAGGTTAATACCATGGATAAATTGGGAAATTGTGCCAGGAGATGAAATAGAGATGACAGTGCTGCCAAAGGGTGGAGGGGCAGAAAACACATGCGTTATGGGTATGCTTGTTCCAGGTGAGGGAATAATGGGAGTGAAGAAGTTTGTTGTTGACGCTGTTATGAAGGCTGGGGCGAAACCTTGTCCACCAAACATTCTAGGCGTCGGCATAGGAGGAGGCTCTGACATTGCCATGAAAATAGCGAAAAAAGCTTTGCTGAGACCGTTAAACGTGTCAAATCCCGACCCTGAAATGGCAAAGCTTGAAAAAGAGATTCTAGAGGCTGTAAACATGACTGGGATTGGACCGATGGGACTTGGCGGAAAAATCACAGTTTTAAGCGTAAACATAGACTATGCTTATAGGCATCCAGCGTCCTATCCAGCGGCTGTTGCATTCAATTGTTGGGCTGACAGAAGAGCTAGCGCAAGAATAAGTGCAGACGGAACAGTTGAATATTTAACGCATAAAGTCAGGTGAGGTGAAATAAAATGGCTGTTTACAAATTTAAGACCCCAATATCGGAGGAGGAAATACGAAAACTAAGGGTAAATGATGTGTTATACGTGAGTGGAACGATGTTTACCGCAAGAGATCAAGCTCACAAGAGAGCCTTAGAATATTTCAATCAGGGCAAGCCTTTACCACTGAGCTTAGAAGGATTAGCTGTTTTCCATTGCGGCCCAATCGTGAAGAAAAAAGAAGACAGATGGACCATAGTTGCAGCAGGTCCAACAACAAGCACACGGATGGAAATTTTCGAGGACGAGTTCATAAAGAACTTCAAAGTCAGAGTAATAATCGGCAAGGGTGGAATGGGAAAAAGAACAACAGAAGCCATGGCAAAGTACGGTGCTGTTTACGGAGCCTTCACTGGCGGAGCTGCAATACTGGCTGCAAAAGCCATAAAAAACGTGCGAACCGTTGAGTGGCTTGACTTAGGAATGCCTGAAGCCATGTGGATTCTAGAGGTTGAAGAATTCGGTCCGCTAGCAATTGCTATTGACTGTCATGGAAACAACCTTTTCGAAGACGTTAAAAGGAAGGTTGAAGAAAACAAGCAGAAAATCTATCAGAAACTTGGCTTGTCGCCATAGTTCAGCAGTTTTTTTCTGTCCACAATTTTTATATAATTCTTTGATTACTATTCTATTGGGAGAGGCGAAAAAAGCAGTAACTCTCCAAAAGCCTCAAAAGTCACAAATGAGTTCGTCGTAAACAAGAGGCTGTTCAGTATAATTTCGAACTTACGCGGATGCTCGATAGAATCTTTGTTTTCAAACTCGGCTGGCGAAAATCGAAGCCGAAATCCCTCTCCCTCCTTTTTTGTGAGCGCGGTTGACTATACAGAAATCCGGTTTTGCCTGTTTCCTTGCTATTAAGGGGTAAGTTGTCGAGAACGAGAAAAGGATAAGGACTATACATAAAATTAAGACTGAATTAACGAGTTGAGAAAGAAAGGTTTGTGGTTTAATTTCTGTGTTTGATTTTTGATATCTAGTTCAGATTTTGTTTATTGTGTCAGAAGATTTAATATTATATTCCACATTCAATTCAAACGGTGTCAGAATCATGCTCAAAAATTTCAGAGACAAAATAGCCCTTTCCGGAATAGCCGTGTTAATGATAGGTGTAGCCTTGCTAGTCTTCACTTTCATAAGTGCCTATGGGTTTCTAACCGAGAGCCTACCGATAATTGCTTCTGAGGATTTGATGCAGACTTTCGGTGCGGCGTTGGCTCCTTTGATTGCGACGTGCATACGCATAATGTATCTTGGAGTTATGGGGTGGATAAGTTCACTCTTAACCATCAGAGGAATAACGATAATCGCCCATGCACCAAAGACGCAAAGGATTGTCCAGCAGAAACGAGTGTCAACCAAGCCAGCTCCTCAAAAGGGGAAAGTTGAACAACCGAAAGAAGAGACTAAGCCAAAGGAGCCGAAGGCTGAACAGCTGAAAGAAGAGATTAAACCAAAGGAAGAGATTAAGACGCCAGAGCCGGAGATCGTAGTCATACCGCCGGAGCAGGCTTCACAGGTGCAACCGCAGCCTTCACAAGAGCAACAGCAAGAAAGCAACTCTTCTCAACAACCACCTAGTTCTTGAAATGCGTATAAACGCCCGGAAAAGGGGTGACTATGAGAATTCCGATTCGAATGATAAGCATTGCTACAACTTTTTTCTGGATATTTCTAATTGTTTTTTTAGTTTCTGCAGTTTATTCCTTTAAAGATGTTCGGTTTGATTTCGGAGAACCGCAAATAGGCTTAACTTCAGACAATAAAATACTCTTTTCTCTGCCGATAACAATTGATAACAAGGGCTACTATAACATAGACTGCTTCAATGTGACAACGGAAATCTTAGATAAAGAAGGCTTCATGATCACACAAGCATCCACGTTTATTTCTGTCATAGAAAAAAACAGACAGATGATAGCAACTCATAACGTTACGATAGACGTCAATGATTTGCAAAACAGCCAAGATTACTTATTCAATGACACGGAACTGGAAGTGCGTGAAACTGTTAGCATCAAACTTGCGGAAGTCATTCCAGTTCAAGCGTCAACAAACCTTTCCATGCCTTGGGGTGCACCACTATACAACTTCACGCTGGGAGAAATTGAATATGCTGGATTCAATGGAACCCACATGACAGCCACTATTCTGATAAGTTTTGAAAATCACGCCTCATTTGACTTGACTGGCAACATCCAAATTCAGATGTATAACGGCACCGACATCCAAGTGAGTGAAGGACAGACAACGATTGAAACTCCACAGAATACGCCATACTACGGGCGCATGGAGCTTAACGTTCCAATAGTGGGAGCCACTGAAAGCGGATATTTCGAAGTGTATTTCTCATTTCCATCTTTCACTTTAGAAGAACCATTGGTGATTCCTTATGACTGAAGAAAACAAGGACTTGAATAAGCGTCTTCAAAAATTCACTCGTAAAGCGCTAAAAGCAACCATAAAAGGCGTACTTTTCTACGGAATATACTTCGTTCTATCAATGTTTTTGGCTCCAGTTTCAGAGATAGTTCCAGGTTTTCAACAGATGATTGAAGTTTTTGTTATGGTTTACATCTTTCTGATGATTATTGGGGAACTTACTGCGGGAACGATTGTTCATCACTTTTTTAACGGTGCAAAGGCGTTATTCGTCATTCTTTACTTAATCTTCGCGTTGAACGGTGGGATAGTGGGCATAACTGTCCAAAACGTAAATTTGATTGTTGACTTTCGTTTGTTTCTGGTGGTTGCTATGCTTCTCGGCTTGTTGGGATTTGCAAAATCTGTGCTTCAAGCAATAAACTTTCTGAATGAAAAAGCAGAACATGTGCACTTCTGAATTCTTTTCGCATTGACGCTGAAAGTTTGTATCGGCAGGGTTAGGAACGGCTGTTTAGATGCGGTTAAAATTATCCCAGACAAGTTTATGTCTGTTGAGAAATAAATGTTATAATATAGGTATGGTTTCAGCGATCCCGTTGATTATGAACTGCACTGCTATAGCCAACACAATTATCGACATCAACCTCGTTACAACATGAAGACCTTCTTCACCTAGAAACTTGAATATCCTAGGCGTATAGGTCATCCCTAAATAGGACACTAACACACCAGCAAAAATTCCCACAAAGACAAGAGAAGCCTCCAGTAAGCCGCTTGCCTCAGAAACAAGAAGTATCACCGCCATAATTGTTCCAGGCCCAGCTGTGAGAGGAAACGCAAGCGGGACTATGGCGATGTTTTCAAGCTCTTCCCGAGAAAATTCTTTCTTTTTAGGATTAAGCATTGAAAATGCACTTGTCACCAAAAGGATGCCTCCTGCAATCTTGAACGCAGCAACTGTTATGTTAAAGACCAAGAAGAGAAGCTGTCCCGTAAAAACAAAGAACGCCAAAACAACAAACGATATCTTCATAGACTTCAATAACCTTGCGACTTTCCTCTAAGTTCATGTCTCTGGTAAGAGCGATGTAAATCGCCACGGTACTTGTAGGGTTCATCACTGCAATGATGGAAGTTATTGCCACGAGTGCAAACTCTACAGGCTCCATTCACTTCATCTCAAAATGCCAAACTATTCGAAAGTTTTCTTGTCACCACATATAATGTTTTGACGTGTTCGTTCTTCGTCTTTATTAGCTTTCCTAACAATTGAGATAAAAAGGGTATTGTCCACAAATGTTGTCAATGGCGCTAGCGTGTTGCCCCAGAACCACTCAATTTTTCTTAGGTACGTCAAATCTTTGAAAACAACCTTAAATCCGACTTTCTTGTACAGTTCGATAGCCTTAGTTGGGTTCGAGTCGTCAACGCCGAGTTCCACATCAGTCATTCCCTTTGACTTCAAGAATTCCATGCCCTGCTGCATGAGTGATGTGCCTATTCCTTTTATACGAAGCGGCTTCAACACGCCTATGGACATTATCCAACCGCGTTTTATACCCTTATGTTTGATGAACTTGCTGTCTATTCCAGCCCACACGTATCCAGCTGGTTCATCATTTAAGTAAGAGAAGAAGACTCCGAGTATGTCGCACCAAGGCTTCTCCTCTATCCAAAACTTTGTTTCTTCAACTGTGTCGGGTCTGAAGTTAAAGTGTTCCTTGAAAGTTTCGTTACTAAGCCAATTGAGCAGTTTTATGTCGTCCATGTTCATCTTCATTTCGCGCATCTTTAGCTTTTTATGTTCGCCGATGTTGTCGGGGATTCTCAAGTTTCTTCGCATCGTGCTGAAAACTCTGATTAAGTTAAATCCCATACTTTCCAAGAGAGACTTACAGGCAACCTTGTTTTCTCTCGTCCAACCTTGAACGGACTCCATTCCCCTCTCCTTCAGGCTTTCTATTGCTTTCTCCGCCAACCGTCGGCCCATGCCTCTTTTCCTGAACTCTGGAACGACACCTAACGCTCGTAGAAATCCCATCTTCTCCTTTCTCTTCCTATCTATGTAAGCGTTAACCGCGCCCACAGGCTTTCCATCCAATTCCGCAATAAACATTCCGGTAGAGTCGAAATTTGGGCTCTTCTTCCAGATTTCCATGTCTTCCATGGTGTCTGGTCTGAAATCCTCATATTCTTTGTATGCTTCATTCTGTATCCTAATCCAAACTTCTTCATCCTCTCCGTCGATAAACTTCCTGATTCTCAACATCTGACAACACCTTCATGAGGCAAACCAGACCTTGACGGAAAATGAGATATTTAACCATTTCTTTGGGCACTCTACAGATATTCTTACCCAAAAAATCAATGTTTTTCTAATTTAGTCTCCATCACGTAGGCGCCTTCTCCATCAGCATAATAACCCCGAACTGTTCGAGAAACGTCAAATCCCAGCTTTTTGTATAGGTCTACCGCTGCTGTGTTGGTTACCCTAACTTCCAGAAAACAATGTTTCGCCTTATACAATCGCATGCTTTCCATAGCCTTGGCAACCAAAGCTTCTCCTATGCCCTTACGTCTATACTCCGGCATAACAGCCACAGAGACAATATGACCCTTCTTGATTAATCCACGGAAAACAAAGCTTGATAACCCCGTTTCAATACGACACATTATGTAACCTACAACTTCTCCATTTTCTTCTGCAACAATGAAAGTTTCTGGAAACCTGCGATGCATATCAGCAAAAAAATAGTCCGAGTAGTTCTCTGGTAAACAAGTACGATTGATGTATGTAATACGTTCCAAGTCGTTCGTGTTGAATTTCCGCAGTTTGAAGCTTTGTTGCAAACGTTATCCCTTTTCCAACTCAGTCCTTAACGTGAATTCAAGTTATGTTAACTCCTTCTAGATTATAATTGTTTTTTGAAAACTTCCCCGTCTTTTCACTCTTCGCCTGTCTTGACCTGAGTCAACGTACAGTTTCCATAAGGCATTGCCCAAACCCTCGCCTTTTTTCCAGCAATGTTGAAAGCCTCACTCAAAGCATCGTTTACGGCTCTAGCCGTTTTCAGTTTGAAAACATTCGAGGCATAATAATCCGGCATTGACGAAACCAAAATTATCTGAACCTTTCGCAAAGCTTTCAACAAATAATAGGCTTTGTGCCCACCTAAAACAAAACGGCGCTTAATTTCCCTTTCAACAGCTTTTAAATCCCTAAACTTAACCATCCAATCATAGAAGACTTGGTTTCCATGCCCTTCAGGGCATTCAGCTACGAGAATTATCACTCCGCCACGCTTAACCACTTCGAGGGCGTTGTCAACACTCTTATAGGCTTGGAAAAGATTCACATCCGCTGGATGCCCACCCGGACTGACTACAACTATGTCTGCTTTGCGGTCTACCTGTACACGGTACATTTCATCAACAAGTTTCACTCCTTCATAGAAAGCTTGTTCCAAATCGCCAGCAAATGCCTTAACGATCTCACCTTCACTGTTAATCACAACGTTTACAATAAAATCAACCTTTGCAAGTTTTGCTGCTTCAACCATGTCCTCATGAACCGGATTTCCTTCAAGAACTCCCGTTTTGGCTTCAGGATGCAAAAGCATGGCATGATTATGCTTTATCGTTTCTTCGCCAGCGACAGCAGGCGAAACGCTTTTTCTCCCTCCGCCATAACCAGCGTAATAGTGAAAACATAGGTCTCCTGTTAAGATTTTAACGTCTGCCTCGGCGAAAACACGATTCAAATAAACTTTTGTTCCATGCTTCCCAGTTTTACCTAAATAAACCAAGTCTTCCGCCCTGCAATCGTGGCTGATAACTTTAACACGGTTAAGAACATCTTCACCCAACAGCCTTACAGCTTCTTCACGAGTAACCGCCCTGTGCGTGCCACACCCAAAAATAACCGCGACGTTTTCTTCTTTAACACCAGCCACATTCAACTCATCAAGTAATGGCGGAACCATAAGATCGCTAGGAGCAGGCCTAGTTGCATCATCAACAACTATTGCCACTTTATGTTCTGGTTTTACAATGTCGCTCAAAGGTTTAGAGCCTATAGGCTCCCTTAAAGCTCTTTCAATCTCCGCCCTAGCGTCTGATACACTGGGTTTCTCTGCTGGTTCGATTGAACCCAAAAAGTTTCGAGTTGGAATCCTCACGCATATCTCTGATTTCCCATAGGGAAGCCACACATCAACCATGCTTAGCTTTGCTCCGATGGAAGTTAAAGGCTATTACAAGTCTTTTAAGTGTAACGGACCTCCTCATCAAAGGTCTTTTAAGTATTTAACACAATAATATTTTTCCGTGATTCTACATGTCAATCGAAAAGAAAACACCAAGCAAAAACGAAATACTATTTGTGTGGTTTAACCGCTACGCTGGAGTAACCATTAAAACTCCTTCAAAAACGTTAGTTATAGACCCCGTTGACGTTAAACCCCGAAACTTCAAAAACGTTGACGCTGTTTTAATCACACATGAACACTACGATCATTTAGACCAACCAGTTATTTCGCAGATTCACAAGCTCACACAATGTGAAGTTGTGGCTGACCCAACATCCGCAAGAAGACTTCAAAACGTTATTCCTCCAGAAAAATTACGTGCGATTCAGCCAGATTCAGAGGTGAAGTTTGGAGAAGTTTCGGTCAAAGCAGAAAAAAGTAACCACCCAGCAGCCACACCAGTGTCTTTCATAATAACAAGTGAAGATGGAGTCAAGGTTTACCATACATCGGACAGTTTACCATTTCCAGAAATGGCAGCAATAGGCAAAAGAGAAAAACTCGACGTAATTTTCTGCACTGTCGGAATTGCGCCCGGGACATCGCCGGAAACTGGTGTTGAAATAGCAAGATTAACAAAGCCTAAGGTGGCTGTTCCCTATCACACAGGCTTAACCCAAGACTTAAAGAAATTTGCCGAATTACTCAAAAAGGAGATGCCAAAAGTTACGTGTCTAATCCCTGAAATAGGTAAAATTTATCAAGTCTCTAAGAAGGGGTGAAACATTGCAAAAGAAAAAAAGCAGAGAAACCATAAAAGTTGAAATCTGCAAAATCCTAAATAAGATAGGCGCCCTAAAGTTCGGAGCGTTCAAACTCACAAGTGGAAAAATAAGCCCATACTACATAGACTTGAGAATAATTCCAAGCTTTCCAGACGCCTTCCAAAAAATCTGCAACTTACAAGCGGCCTTCATTAAAGAAGAAATAGGGCTAAAGAGTTTTGACAGAATAGCCGGGATTCCCATCGCTGGCATACCATTTGCTTCTTTAATTGCTTACAACTTGAAGAAGCCGTTCCTTTACATTCGCAAAGGCGTGAGACTTCACGGAAGAAAGAGGAGAATAGAAGGAATTCTCACGCCCGGAGATCGCGTCTTGCTAATTGACGACTTGATCACAACTGGTCTATCTCTAACAGAGGCAAAGAAAGCCATAGAGGCTGAGGGAGGAGTAACAACAGACGCTGTAGTGCTCCTAGACAGAGAAGAAAAAGGTAAAGAAAAACTTCACAAAAACGGAATAAAACTTTATGCACTGCTTAAGATGAGTGAGATAGCTAATAGACTGTATGAAATCGGAGCAATAGACGAAGTGCAATTGAAGACCATTTTGAAACAGATAAAAAAAGGATGAAAACAGGCGAAAATTGAAGTTACACGGCTGAAGCCTGTTCGTAGAATATGAGTTCTTTTTCCTCTAGAATGATGTGAAGCTTGGCCACTGCATCGTAAACGTCTTGTTCTCTTTTCGCTCCTGTACAAACTAGTTTACCGCTTGCAAACAATAATATGACAACTTTCGGCTCAGCCATTCTATATATCAACCCTGGAAACTGTTCAGGTTCATACATCGTTTTCCCTAGATCGTATGCTGCCTTTTCCAGATCTATCAGCCCGCCCAAACTCGCAGAGGCAACGATGTTCTGGATTTTCATCTCCGGCTTGCTAATGATTATTATTCCGCCATTTTTCAGTTCTTTAACCACTTTCCTAACTGCCCTACGAGCTTCCTTTTCGGATTTCGCTCCCGTGCAAACCATTTTTCCAGAGTTAAAAATTAATGTGGCTGTCTTCGGTCTTTTCAACCTGAATACTAGTCCCGGAAACTGTTCTGGACGGTACTCCACACCTGGATAACCCTTCACAACTGCGTTCAAATCGACTCTCTGATGTAAGGTGGCAGAAGCAACTACGTTTTCGATATGTATATATACAGCTTTCGGCATGAACAACAACTTCTTATAAGCTAATGTTTACGTATCCTTTATAAATAACCTTTATAAAACCTTAGGTTTCAGCTACCTTCTCCGATTTTTCTCCACTGTCAACTTCAGCTTTCTCGCTTGAAAACACTGGAATTACAAACTCCACAATCACCAAGATGACTATCAGAATTATTATTATGAATATTCCAGAGGAATTGTGCAGGAAAAGAGCGATATGCCCAATCCAAGGAATCCGCAAAACGACTTTACCAACAACTTGATCCTCCGGAACCGGCACAGAGTCTGATCCAGCGTTGCCATCGCCTTTTGTCGTGAAATGAATCTCACCGTCAGCTCTTGTTTCTTTTTTAATAGCCCTATGAACGATTAATTCATTGCCACCAAGCGGTTGATGAAATACGATAATGTCACCATCAGGCTCTGGAGCGGCCTTAATTTCTTTTGGGTCTACTCCTTGGACTATTATTAGGTCGCCCACATGTAATGTTCGGCTAAACGGATGGGACCAACCGTCACAGTACATGTGTTCTGCTTTGCACATGCTGCCGGAAGCCACAGCTAACGCTGGGTATTGTGTATTCAACGCTAGTTGCGAGCCATACCAGAAGCCAAAAACTACTGCAATAAGTAAGATTACCATTATTGCGGTTTTGACGTACTCGTTTTCCCAAAGTTTTGGAATAATGTCCATTGTCAATGTCATGCCTTCTTTTAGTTGATGTGCTCTTGTTGACATAGTGTTCTATGTTTTAAAACTTAACGCTTGATTTTTGAAAAATGGGGGAAAGGTGGAGATAACTTTAAGGCTGTATGCCTTCTGAACCTAGTTTGGTTTTGCTTAGGGCGTCTCGGAATTTTTCGCCGCTTTTGGGGCATTCGTGCATGCCTAATATTGTTACTGTTATGCGCGTTTTTGTCTGGAAATGGGGCTATGAGTTCCCACGTCTTGTATGGTTCCTTTGCGGGTGTTCCGCATTCAGGACATGTGTTTTGTCTTTTTTGTGTTTTTGGTAGCGATATGCCAGTGTCAGAGCGTTTTTAGGCTTAAATCTTCTTTTTGCTCAGTACTTTTCGGAAAGATTTCTTGCATTTAGGACAGTCGAAAAGTCCGATTTCCAGTTGCATTCTTTTTCCTTTTCTGTCTGGGCGTCCAGCCATTTTCCATGTCTTTCGCGGTTTAGAAACGTCTGTTTCACATTTTGGACAGTTAGCCATTTAATTTTCCTCCAACATTCTCAATAGCCATCGTTTCTGATGATGATGGATAAAACATTTTCCATTGTTTTTGAATAGAAAACAATTGTTTGAACATTGCGTTTAGACATATTTCTTACAAAGGGGCATATACTTCACAAAAACTTTTAAACTAAACACTAAAAAACGCACACATCAACAGGATGGAGCGATTTATGAAGCAAGATTTGGCTTTATTCACTGTTGAACATGCTTCCAAACCTTGTGCAGACTGAGTTGACGTTAGGCCTGGGCCTCATTACAATGAGCCCATCATAGTTGTTGATGATAAGATTCAGCGCGAGGTCATTAATCGTAAACGTGGAATGACGCGAGAATGTTAGGTAATCATGCATAGGTTTTTCAGTCAATAACAGATTTTACAAAAACAGGATAAGAGAAGTAGTTGAAATTGCGTTTAAAATGGCAAAAACGTCAAACAAACATGTTCCAACACTAGTTCAGTGTCTATGCTTTTTGTATTGGTGTTTCAATCCAGCATTTTGCGTCGTAGAGCTTTCCTCTCAGCCCTCGATGTCTTCCGCCTTTCCTAATGAGCGAAGGGGACGTTACCTTTCTAGCTTCATAAACCAGCCTTTTCCCTAAAATGCAGTCGCCAGCTTTGTGGACAGTCATTTTACTCGGCCTCTTTCACTTCACCTTCAGCCTTCAGTTGTTTAATCGCTTCGAAGACTGGTTCAAGCTCTAGACCGTAATGGTCGGCTATGTCGCTCGGGTACACTAATCCTTGATGCTGGTTTAGGTATTCCTCTATCATTTTCTTGGCTTCTTGAACCGAGGTTTCTTTTATGCTGATAATTTCTGTTTCTCCGAGCTTTTCGAGTTTGTCTTCGATTGCTTTTCGGGTGAAGTCTGAGAAGTTGAGAAATATGCCTGCGTCGATTAATCGTTTTATTTTCACGTAGGTTGACTTGGAGACTTTGCTGGATACTTGGTATGAGAGTTCTTGTGTTGCCAAGTTAATTCCTTCTGTTATAAATATATAGAAATGTGTAACAAATATTAAATATTTCTGTCAACATCCGAGCGTGCGAGAACAAAGTGAGGCTTTCCAAAATGCAAAATGCTTTTACTTGTGGTTTCCCGCTTATTCCTTAACACCGAGGTTCAACAAAGCTTGAAAGATTATCCGGAAAATGCTTTTGGCTTACTTGTTAAGCCAGTTCGAAGGCTGATTGAGAAGAGGGGATTCTCAAAACCAACAGAACCACAAGAAAAGACTATTCCGAAAATTCTTGAAGGAAAAAATGTTCTACTTATTTCGCCTACTGCTACTGGTAAGACTGAGGCTGCTATTTTGCCTGTTTTGAGCATGCTTCTTCAAGAGCCGCAAAGGATAATGGGCATAAAAGTCTTGTATATTACGCCTTTGCGGGCTTTGAACCGAGACATGCTCGAGAGACTTGAGTGGTGGTGCAACAATCTAGACATAAAGTTAGCTGTCAGACACGGCGACACCGAAACAAAAGAAAGAACAAGACAATCCAGAAGCCCACCAACTATCTTAATCACAACTCCTGAAACTTTGCAGGCTATATTGCCAGGGTGGATACTGCGTCAGCATCTAAGACATGTGCGTTGGGTAATAATCGATGAAGTGCACGAGATGGCTGACAGCAAACGCGGAAGCCAGCTATCCTTAGCCTTAGAAAGGCTTAGAATGATAGTCGGTAAAGACTTCCAAACAATAGGCTTATCCGCAACCGTTGGCACTCCTGAAAAAGTGGCTCAGTTTCTCGTTGGAAACGGGCGAAGCGTTGAAATCGTCCATGTCCCAGTTGCAAGAATTTTGAGGTTTAAAATAGTTTTTCCAAAACCCACAGGCGAAGATTATAAGCTCTCTACAAGGCTTTACACGCATCCAGAAGTCGCGGCAAGGTTGAGGATAATTCGCGACTACATAAGCAAACGTAAATCAGTGCTATTATTCACAAACACACGCGCAATATCAGAAGTTTTAGCAAGCAGATTCAAAGTGTGGGACATGAACTTTCCAGTGTCAATACATCATGGTTCTCTTGCTAAGCCGTCTAGAATTGCTGCTGAAAGAGGACTAAAAAACGGTGAATTAAGAGGACTTGTCTGTACAAGCAGTCTCGAGTTAGGCATAGACGTGGGTAGAATAGACATGGTTATACAGTATATGAGTCCAAGACAGGTTACGAGGCTTATACAGCGTGTAGGTAGAAGTGGTCACAGGGTAGGACGCGTAGCTGAAGGAATAATTATTACAATGGATTCTGATGACACTCTTGAGGCTTTAGCTATAGCTAAAAAAGCATTGAAAGAAGATTTGGAACCCGTTGAAGTTCCCCCTAAGCCTTATGATGCTTTGACGCATCAAATCGCTGGTTTGTTGCTTAGGAGGAGGAGATGGGAATTCGATGAAATCTTGGAAATATTTAGAAAAGCCTATCCATACAAGGATTTGACATTAGAAGACGTTGAAAAGATTCTCAAGTACATGCATCAACGTTTTCCACGCTTAACGTGGGTTTCCTTCGAAGACAAAGTAGCTTTGAAACCGCGGAGGACAAAGGCTCTCTTCGAATACTATTTTGGAAACCTATCCATGATACCTGATCAAAAGCAATACCTTGTGGTTGACGAGTCAAGCGACTCAGCCGTAGGGGTGCTGGACGAAGCTTTCATGGCTGAATATGGTAAACCTGGAATAAAATTTATCATCAGAGGAAGTCCATGGCAAATCCTACACGTTTCCGGAGAAAAAGTACACGTAAAACCGGTTGATGATCCTACTGGGGCCATTCCAAGCTGGATAGGCGAGCAAATTCCCGTTCCCTTTGAGATTGCACAAGAAGTAGGCTCTTTTAGGGGCTTTGTTGAAGAACAAATGAAGAGTGGGCTTTCACCGGAAGAGATTGCTGCCAAGCTGAGTGAGCAGTATCCTTCTGATAAGGAAAATATTTTGCGTGCCATAGCTGAAACGGTTGAGCATGTAAACCGTGGATTTCCAGTTCCTACGGACAAGCGAATAATAGTCGAAGACTGGGAAGAATTCGTTATAATTCACGCTCACTTCGGCTCTCTTACGAACAGAGCTTTAGCGCAATTGATAGGGCAGTTGCTCTCCGAAAAAATCGGGTACAGCATTGTGGTTCAGCATGATCCGTACCGCATCTTCGTGCAAACAATGGGAGCGGCAAACTCAAACCAAATAGTCACGTTGTTCAATGAGATGAGAGCCCTGTCTGACAAGGCAATAACAGACAGCATAACAAGAGCAACCGTGAAGACTGGGCTTTTTAAGAGGAGAATGATTCACGTGGCACGGCGTTTTGGAGCCTTGGAGAAATGGGCTGACTTCAGCAGCATAAGCCTGCAAAGGCTGATAAAAAGTTTTGAAGGCACACCGATTTACGAAGAAGCCTTAAAGGAAGTTTTCACAAAGGACTTGAAACTGGAAAAGCTGATTCATGTTTTCGGAAAAATTCGGGAGGGCGAGATTCAAGTGCAAAAAGTCGAAACTTATGGGAGCGTAAGTCCAGTTGCCCGTGTGGGCGTTGAAAGGGTAAGCATGAAAACCGATTTGATTCCTCCTGAAAGAATGAAAGCCGTACTCATAAAATCAGCGAAAGCAAGATTGCTTAGTGAAACATGTGTTTTTGTTTGCACAAGCTGTTGGGACTACATTGAAATGGCGTGTGCAAGAGACTTGCCTGATAAGCCGAAATGTCCAAGATGCGGTTCCACAACAATAGGTCTTCTTAAAGTTGAAGAGGAGAAGGTTCTTCCAATTGTTGAAAAGAAAGGTGAGAAGTTAACTAAAAGAGAAGAGAGAATACATAGGCGGGCGTTGCAGACAGCGCATTTAATAGCGAGATATGGAAAACCTGCTGTTGTGGCGTTGTGTGCCAGAAGGGTTAAACCGTCGGATGTTATGGTGGTTCTTGAAAAAGAACACGAACTTACGGACAGATTTTACGAGTTGGTTCTTGAAGCTGAACGTAAAGCCTTGAGTAGGAGATTCTGGTAAGGCTGAGACTCGCAACAACTTTTAAATCAATGGTCAACGTAGTTTGGATAACGTTCTTATCCGCTTATGGAGAAAGAAAAATTTGGAGATAAGTCGAAAAAAACTAAGAGAAGAGGTTCTCAAAAGAACTGAATACGTTAAAACTTGTGTTCTAGCCAGAGAACTGTGCCTTCTGGTTCGCACGAATAGAGCTGTGCTGGAACCGAAGGATGTACATGACATGTGCCTTCACGTATCTGGTCTCTGCAAAGAACAAGGATGTGAAGAGCCGAGTGAATTGTGCCGTAAGGCTGCAGAGGCTGTGTTAACAGACGAGAAGAAGTACCTTGAATTGTGTGCTCAGAGCTGTACGAAATGCGGAGAATCTCGAAGACCGAGACCTAAGAAGGCAACTTATGTTGCTTAGAATTAGTGGAAAACTTTTAAAACATCAAAACAATGGTTAAAACAAAATAATAGTCATGTGTGAATGGAGGTTCATGAATTGTTTATAGCGCCTTATGTTCCAAGCCCACCCTCAGTGGTTCGTCAAATGCTTGTTTTAGCCGAATTAAAACCTGGAGACGTTTTCTTTGACTTGGGTGCAGGAGACGGCAGAGCGGTTATGATGGCTGCTAAAGATTTTGGTGCAAGGGCTGTTGGAGTCGAGTTGAGGGAGGATTTAGTGAAAAAAGCGTTAGGCTCGATCTATGAGCATAATCTTCAGAATAGAGTGACAATAGTGAACAGCGACATGTTCAAGGTGGACTTGTCTTCGGCGGATGTTGTTTTTCTTTATTTGACAACAAGTGCGAATGAGAAAGTTAAGCCTAAACTTGAGGGTGAGCTTAAGAAAGGAGCTCGTGTGGTGTCGCACGATTATGAGATTGTAGGGTGGAAACCCGTTAAGGTTTATAATTTCTGCGAAAACCCAAAACTGGGATATCCATCGCACACTATTTACTTGTATAAGAAGAGTTAAACTTTGTAAATGAAACTCGTGCGTTCTGTTGCTTTCAAGATTTCTTTTTGAGTTTTATGAACAGACCTTGATAGGGCAAGTCGGGCATTTCAAACCGGAAAAGCCGAAACCCTTTTGCTAATAGTTTTTATAAGGAGTGTTTGATTTTGAGAATTTGGGTAAGGATAGGCTGGCGTGGAAAATGTTGTTTGTTCCGTGGAGATACATTGCTGATTGGAAATGCGTTGCTTGTGGTAAGTGTTGTAGGTTTTACAGTGTCGTTTTGAGTTTTCCTGAGTGGCTTAAAATTGTTAAAAATTATGGGATTGATAAAACTGTTTCTGGGTTGAATAAGCTGTTTATAACGAGGAGAAACGACGGCTCATGTGTGTTTTTATGTAAACTCTCAAATACGCATTTCTGCGGATTACAATTTATGAAGCCTAAAGCGTGTAAGCTCTGGCCTTTCAGAGTTCTCAGTAGACCTGAGTATGGATATGTAAACGACGCTGTTTACTACTATGGAGGGAGTAGATTCTTCATATATGCGGATTCTAATTGTAGCGGTCTTATTTATGGAGAGCCAACGGAAAAATTCGCCAAGTACACGTTGAATGAGTTTGTAGAAATTGCTCTAGAACGCCGTAAAGATCAATCCAAGACAACTGCGAACATACGATTTCTCCAAACCTATACTGGGTTTAGAATTTGAACATGAAGCCAGTCTCCCATTTGAGACGGTTATCGTACGATGGCTAGTTCTGGTGGCGACTGCGGTGATTTTTGCTTTTGTAACGCTGTTGAAGCTAGGTGGCGAGAAACCTAATCTGCCGTCGCTTTCCAAGGCTTGTTCACGGTGAACGTAAAGCTTACACATCCAAAGGAGAAGAGGAGACATTTGCGGTTTTTCTGCGCAAGCAAAAAATGGTAGACCCCCCTATATTTTTTTGTGTATCACCATTATTTGGAGCTAAACAGATCAGTGTAAATTGGAAAGAAGAGTCTCAAACGAAAAGAGGTTCAAACAAGAATTCCTGCCACTACCAAACATCCCACATCAATACATTCCAGAATGTCATGCAAAAATTCTCAGTTTTTTCAGAGAAATACGAGACAATATAAAGTTACGATGTGAACTCCCTATGGTCGTTCGCTTCTAAAATCTTAGGTTATGTTCAGTTCAAAAAAACCTCGATTGGTTTCCTAGAACGTCGGCGGCTTAACGATTGGTATCCGTTAGGTTTTTCCTTTCAGCTTTTTTGTCCCGAAGGCTTTGAGATGGGTTCTGTTGCACGGAGGAAGCCGTCGGCTGTTATATCGATTTTTATTCTTCTTCTTTCGAAGTTGCATATTCTGCAGTCTAAGATGCGTGCGATTCTGACGAACTCTCCTCTGTTTGCTTCCGGATTGACTTGCTGGTCTTGCCAGTAGACGCGTTCGTAATCCACTATTATTGCTCCGTCTAGGTTGTGCGCCAAGCCTGTGCCTCCAGCCATCTCATAGCTGTCCCAAGTTTCGGTGCTTCTTTGGTTCACGTACAAGGCGGTTACGCCGTGAACTTGGTTGTATCGGGCTAGTTCCATGACGCGGTGTTTTAATGCTCCACGGTAGGCTTCAAGCACGGTGACAGAGTCGATTATGGTTAGTTTGATTTTTTCTTTTTCGGCAACGTAACGGTAGGTTTCGGTGAAAGTGCTCCAGTCCCGCAGTTCTGGATAAGCGACCGTGTCAAGCACGAAAAGGTTTTCGCGAATTTTGTTCCAGTCTAAGCCTATGATGTCTGCCTTCTGTTTTAGGCGAGACTGCAGATCAAAGCGTGGAGTTGCGCTCTTCCAAGTGTCTTCAGCTGTTGCATACAAAACTTTTCTGCCGGAGCCTGCAACTCTAACAGCTATTTCTTCGACAAGTATTGATTTTCCTGCACGAGGTAGTCCTGTTATGGCGAATTGTCCGCATATTGGTATGCCGTTTAGGCTTTTTCCTTCTGTCGTCATGAAAAGGTGGTCTATGAAGGTGCCTGTTTGGAGGCTTAGTAAGGGTTTTTTGGCTTCTGGTGCTTCGTCTGGGCTTAAAACAAGAGATCTCAGTTTTTCTTCTTTTCTTTCGACTTTCGTTGTCATTGGTTTTGTTGCCAGTTCCCATTCGTCTGTTGGTTTTTTGGCGGTTTTCATTGCTTCTGCAACGGTTTTCGCCATGGCTTTCACAAGCTTCTCAACTTCCGGGGTTGCGGAAGCTTCTTCTACAGGTGGCGGAGTTTGTGGTGGCGATGGTGTGGGAACGGCAGCAGCTTCAGCTATGAGTGTCCACTGTTCTCCTCGCCGTTCAATGACGCCCTTAGTCTTCAAAGACTGTAAAAGTGCATAAGCAGAGTTAGGTCCATATTTGGATATGCCTAAACCTTCTGCGATTTCGTTGAGTGATGCCTTACCGTCTCGGGGTTTGAGGAATTCCAGTATGTCTTTCTCTTCAACCATGGTTTTCCCAAGTCTAAATGGGCTTAGAGAACTATAAAGTTCACGCTTTGTCGGATTATATCTTCCACTGAGTTGGTAGCTTGGTTGAGTGCTGTTTTGTTCAACAAAGGAAAGATTTCAATTGTTCAGCAAATTGGGTTATAAGTACGAAAAAGTAAATGTTAAAGTTCTCATTTAAGCTTCCCTGAGGTTAGATTATGGTTAAGCCTAAAATCGGTTTGTCCACGCTTTATTGTCTAGGCGAACCCTTCAAAAAAATGACTCAACGCATACTCAAAGCAGACACAACCTACATAGAAATTGTTGATGAAGGTTTCCATGCACTAAACAAGAGAAGAGTTCAAAACCTAAACGAGTTAGCTGCTTCTTACGCCTTAAAATACACGGTGCACTCGCCCTTTGCAGACATAAACATAGCTTCACCTTCAAAACCACTTTTAAACACCATGCTAAAGAGACTTAAAAAATCCATCCTATACGCTAGTGCCTTGAACTGTCAAGTATGGGTTTTCCATCCAGGATTGAAAACGGGCATAAGCATGTTTTACCCCGGCAAGGAATTGATTCAAAACCTAGAAACTTCACGTTTACTGTTCAAGTTTGCAAGAGACCATGGCGTGGAAGCTGCTGTAGAAAACGTGCCAGAACCTTTCCCATTCATCATGAAAAGCATGGAAGATTTCAAAAGATTCTACAATGAAGTCAATGAAAATATAGGTTTAGTTTTGGACATTGGACATGCAAACATCAACAAACAAATAGAACTTTTCCTAACAACTTTTGCAGATAGGATTGTGCACATGCATGCACATGACAATTACGGGAAAAGCGACCAACACCTAGGAATAGACTACGGAAACGTTAACTGGGAGAAAACTGCGGCTTTGATCAAAAAAATCTCCTACAGAGGCATCGTTGTTGTGGAATCAGTGGAACACATTGAACAATGCATGTCTAGACTAAGGAGATTGCTGGGTTAAGCTCTTCCAAGCTACATGCACCATCAGAACTCATTTTTCATCCCACATTTTATAAAGATCTATATGGGTCTCAAACAAATGAAATTTGTGGGTGAAGCTTGATGGCAAAGGCGAAAATGGACGAGAAAGGAAGAATTTTAATTCCCTCGGAAGAAAGAAAAAAGCTCGGTCTTAAAGCCGGAACCGAATTTGAACTAATCGAAAAGCAGGGAGTGCTACTTCTAAAACCCATTATCTCTAAGCCTATCAAGGTGCAGTGTAAGAAGGAAAAGTGGGGCAGGGAAGCATTTTTAGACATTGGAGAGGCAACTTTTAGTGAACAAAGAGAAAAAAGTGGTTGATGTCAACACGTTGACAATATTCCTCGGCGAAGATCATCTGGGGAACCCGCACTGAAAGAAGATGCGACCACAATCATCACTACGGACACAGACTTTAAAAGGCTCTGTAAAAGTGTAAACCTCAACTACATAAATCCAGTTCCGTTAGACGTATTGAAACGCTTTAGAGAACGGAACCAAAAATCTCTGACCAGACCAAAATGTTATGAATAACTCACGGCTTTCAGTTTTCCAGTAACGGTATTTCTATTTTCATGAAGTCTTCTGCTACTCGAGTGTTTTTGAAAATTCTCCGTCCTTGTTCTAAAAGCACACTTGTATCGTCATATCTTGCACTAATATGCGTCAGGATTAGCTGCTTCACTTTAGCCCTTTTTGCGTTTTCAGCCGCTTGGCAGGGTGTTGAATGCCCATCTTCCGCGGCTCTTTCAGCCAATTCATCATCCAAGGTGGCGTCGTGAACAAGCAAGTCTGCACCAGCCGCAAACTTCACAAAGCCCCTAAACGGTCTTGTGTCGCCTGTGTAAACGATTTTTCTTCCTGGTCTTGGCGGTCCAACAACTTGTTCGGGCTTTATGACACGTTCGTCTGGCAAATTGACATTCTGTCCATGCTGGAGTTTTGACCATAACGGTCCTTCTGGAACGCCTAAGGCTTCTGCTTTTTCTGGATAGAACCTTCCCGGTCTTGGCTTTTCCTCTAGGGCATATGCTAGGCTTGGGATTGCATGGTTTGCCCAAACAGCTTTTACTGCGTACTCTTCTGTTTCGCAGACAACACCAGCCTCTTCTATCTCGTGAATTTCAACTGGAAAGGTTAAGACAAACTGAACTGTTTCTTTGATTGCTTCAATGAAACGTTTTATTCCTGACGGCCCGTAAACCTCAAGTTTTCTTTCCCTATCCAGCAAAGCCATGGTCTGCAAAATCCCAGGCAAGCCTAAAACATGGTCGCCGTGCATGTGAGAAACAAAAACTTTCATTTTCTTGTGAAAACCCGTTTTAGCCTTCATCATCTGCCTCTGAACACCTTCGCCGCAGTCAAACATTAACTGCTCGCCTTCACGCTGTATGAGAATGGCTGGCAAACTTCTTTTGGGCGTTGGAACACTTCCAGCCGTTCCTAGGAAAATCACGCGTAAACTCATGTTTTTACACCTTTTCAAACACGACTATCTCTCTTGTTAGGCTTCTGTGAACATAAAAGAAATGGGACTCTAAATGCTTATACCCCAGAGTTATGCCTGCGCGGCTGAGATTCAATGTTTTTGGTGCAGCCATGCAAATCCGCTGTCCCTTGTCTAACAATTCGTGAACGCTTGTTAAAACTTCTTCAACTATCTGCCTTGTGGTCCGCTTCACAGTGGTTGCAGACCGTCCATAAGGTGGATCAGTCACAACACAGTCAACCTTTGTTATTGGTAGGCTTTTTGCATCCGCAACAACAATGCCTTCAGGTTTAATGTTGAAGTAAGCCATGTTTAGGAATGTTCCCTTCGCCATCCTTCTTTTGATGTCCGAGCCTAGAACTCGGCAACCAATAAGCGAAGCCTCAATAAGCATGCCCCCTGTTCCACAGAACGGGTCAAAAACTAAATCGCCAATCCTAGGTTTAGCTAAGTTGACCATGCACCTTGCAAGTTTCGCTTGCATTGCCGAAGGGTGGAAAAAAGGTTTTTTTGTCGGTCGTCTTTCAAAGAATGGTTTTGGCAAAATGTCAGCAAGTTTCACTCCGAAAATGAATTTTCCATCTGTTAGGATTCCAGTGAACGTTTTATCTGGATTTTTCAGATTCACCTTGGCTTTTGTTGCTTTTTTCAGTATGATTTGGCCAAGTTTTCTCTCAATAGCCATCTCATCGATTTCCAAAGCATGTCTTTTCACTCGTTTTACACGAACCGCGAAGCTTTCACTCTCCCTTAAAACCTTGTTTAGGTTTATGGAACGTAAGGCTCTCACTATCTCGCTTGTTTCTGCTTTGCAATTGAACAGTTCGAGTCCGCAAAGTCTTGTCAAGGCTGCCCTATACTTTACAGCTTCTGCACAACTCGAATCTGTTTCAAGCCTTAATGTTTGGTCCAGCTTTTCCAAAACCTTGTATGCATAGCTCTCTGCCTCTAGTATCGCCTTTAACTCTGAAACTGGCAGAGTTTCATGTTCGCCAGAAAGCAGAAAGAAAAGTTTAGCCACTTTTAGGCTCCTTTACGTGGTTAACGCTTTGCTTATTAATGGAGCGATGGAAACTTTGCTCACTGAGCTTGGAACACTGTCTGTGCCTATTATCTCTTCAGCTCCGTTTTCCAGAATCCTCTTTTTTGCGTCGCCCATAAGCAACGGATGCACACAAGCTGAGTAGACTTTTTTTGCACCTTGTTCTTTCACGAATCTCACAGCTTTCGCCATGGTTCCACCGCTGCTTATGATGTCATCAAATATTATCACGTCCCGATTTTCAATCCGTAACTCCTTCTCTTCTAAGGTGGCGTTTCCCGTTATCACATCCCTTCGTGTGGAAACGTAATCAAATCCACCCTTCAAAACACCATCAGCTTCCTTTGCGACACTCAAAGCCTTTTTGCCAACAGACAGCGAAACAGGGTTTTCCACCAAGCCCTTTGCTTTAAAATACTCTGCCAAAAGGGGAATGGCGGATAAGTCTTCAACAGGAGTGTTAAAAGTCTTTAACACCTTCGGATTATGAGCGTTCACAGTTATTATTCTGTTTACGCCGCAGTTTTCAAGCAGTTTAACAATGGTTTTTACGCTGAAAGCCTCACCTGATAAAAATCTTTTGTCTTGACGGCTATAGGCAAAGTATGGCACCACTGCTGTTATGCTCCTTGCTTTCATCTCCAGAGCGTTATCAGCCATGAGTAGAAGCTGGATAAGCCTTTGATCTTGGGGTGGACTTGTAGTTTGCACTATTGCAACATCTTCGTTCTGCAGAGAGTTTATGTTGAATCGGATGTAGGATTCTCCGTCTGGAAAGGTTTTGAAAAACACTGGCACTGCTTCTACGTTTAAGGCTTCAGCTATGCTTTGACCTAGTTTTTTTGATGCTGGTCCGGGTATTATCTTCATTTTCTCGCCGCTTTTAGAATGCGGTTGCCCAGCTTTTTAGAGTTTTCCAGAGGTTTTATACTGCTCTATTAGTTCTTTTGCTCTGTCCATGCGGATTTTGTGTTCCTGAACCATTTTTTCAGCCACGAAATCTATCAGTTCATCTGTTGCACCTGCTGCTACGGCGATGTTTCTTGCGTGAAGTGACATGTGTCCGCGTTGTATTCCTTCATGTGCTAATGCACGTAATGCTCCGAGGTTTTGAGCTAAGCCCACAGCCGCTAGAACTTCAGCAAATTCGTTAGCAGTTTTTACGCCTAGGATTTTTATGGCTATCTTCGCTATTGGATGTGTTCGCACGGCTCCGCCTATTAAGCCTACAGCCATTGGCAGTTCAACTGAGCCGACTAGGTCGCCGTTTTCGTTTTTCTCCCATGTTGACAGCGCTGTGTAATGTCCGTTTCTGGCTGCGTAGGCGTGTGCTCCAGCTTCTATTGCGCGGTGGTCGTTGCACGTTGCGATTATGACGGCGATTATGCCGTTTAAAATTCCCTTGTTATGGGTTGCCGCTCGGTATGGGTCTGCAGCTGCAAATGCGTAAGCGTTCACTATGCCGTCTACGACTTGTTCTCCGCCAACCACTTCTTTAGGCACGATGCACCATGCCCTTGCTAGGCGTTTTGTAGCCAAATTAGAAATTATCCGCAGGTAGACGCGTCCGCCTGTTATTCGTTCTATTATTGGAGTAATAGCCTCAGCCATGGTGTTAACAGCGTTCGCTCCCATGGCGTCTCTGCAGTCCACATGCAACTCTGTGATGAGCATTGGTCCTTGGGTTGTGTTGATCACTTTTGCGGTTAGGTCTTTTGCTCCTCCGCCAACGGAAACGAGCACGGGGTCTTGGTCGTTTGCTTTTTTTAGAATTTCTTCTTTTGCTTTTATGACACGCATTCTGGCTGCATATGGGTCTTTTATGCCCACGGCTTGGATTTGTCCAATCATTATTGGTGGTGTGCTGCTTGTGTGGAAGCCTCCGCCTTCACGTGTCATTTTTGCTGCGTAGCTTGCAGCGGCAACAACAGAGGGTTCTTCAATAGCCATTGGAATCAAGTAGTCACGTTTGTTTATTTGGAAGTTTACGGCTATGCCTAAAGGTATTGGTGTGGCTCCGATGACGTTTTCTATCATGCGGTCAGCCAAATCCAAGGGTAAAGAACCAGTTTTCTGCAGTAAAGCCGCCTCTTCATGAGTTAGGTCAGCGAATTCTTTGACAAACTGTAAACGCTCTTTTGGGCTTAGCTTATAAAATCCTGAAACCAGAGATGATTTGCTCATACATTTCACCGATGTATTTTACAATCGAATAACAGAAATGCTTGCTTTTAAATTTTGATGGAATTCAGGATGTTGCAAGTTTAAACAGAATGTGTAGGCATTGATTTAAATTTCTGGTTAATTTTTGAGTAAAGCTTCTTTGAGTGCATCGATATTTAGAAAATGTGGGGTTATCCAAACATCGTCTTTTACCATCGGATTTTCTAGTTGAACTTGTTCAGTTCTTTTCGAATTGTTTGTTGCTATTACTATTTTTTGTCCGAGAGCGTGTTTTATTCCGGTTTCGATTAACTCGTTTACGTCGAGTTTTGATGTGTACCTGATTATTTTTGTTCTTACGTGAGGATGGTTGACTTTGTTGAGTTTCGTTGCCAGCCATAGGAGGTAGTTTCTATTTCCTTGAGGATCATCCGTTATGATTATTATTTCGCAGAGGCCTGAATATTGTTCTGAGAATTTAAAGCAACAGTTTATCTGCTCGACTGTTAGGATTTGTTCGTTTTGAACTGGTAAAATGAAGGTTATTGTGGGTTGCAGCTGATGTGCCATGTGCATCATATTGTTTTTGTCTTCGCCGTGTAAAAAAGGGTATTCTTTAATTGAATATATATCGTATGCTGTGGTATTTTATAGTTTTATACAAACTGCATAATTGAAGGCGAGAAGCGTGAGTTGCGTAGTTTGAGATTTGTTGATTTAGGCTTTTGTGTAGATTTGGATTTCTTTTCACTTTCTGGATGATGCGTATAGTAGGTAGCTTACATAGGCTATTGTTACGGCTATGACAATTGATGTTATCCATAGTATTTGGTTTGTGTTGAGCCCTATTTGAGCTTCAACTCCTCCAGTTAGATGCGTTCCTGCTAGGAAAAGGAACATAGCTAAGAAAGGGGTGATTCCAAAGATTGAGCATGTAAACTTGCTTAGGTTTAGTATGCCTGTTTCGGCGAGGGTGAAAATTGCTGTTGTGTAGCTTATCATTATCTGGATTAGGCATAGGATGCCGCCGTTGAAGAAGAAAATTGTTACTTGTTGAAGGCCATAAATGCTTGAAATCACTAAGAAGATCATCCAAAAGGCGTTGAAAGAGGATAAAGTGTGCAATCCATACCATCCTTCTTTTAATGCTTTCGCAATTGTTAGTGCAAAAAATGAGCAGAATGCCAGAAAAGCTAGGAGAGTGAAGGTTGCTGTTGGAAACGAGCTTCCCATTTCTATGGACGGCGTTGTCTGTATTATCCATGATAGTAGACATGCCATAAACCATGCGAGGGTTACACCCCCGACTATTGCTTCGAGTGTCTTAACTTTTTCATTGACGAGGCTGGTTGGTATTCGCTTCATTGTCTTTCCGAGTTTACTTCTGATGTTTAGGTTCTAAAATGTTTTGAATTTGAGATACGTATTCTGTCTCATCAACTTAAAGAAACTGGAAATTACGGTTTCTAACAATTTTTAAGGGATAGGTTTCTCTGAATTTTCATTCCCAAAAGCGTGAGGAAAAGAGTCAGAGAGGCATAGGTAAAAGTAAGTGCTGTGTCAAAATCTTAAGAGTTGAAGAAACTTGGCTATCTTGTAGTTTGAATGGCGGCTTAAACTATCCATTCTAAGTGATGCGCAAGGAAGACTATTGAGATAGTTTTGAATTCCAGTCCGAAAGGGCTTTACGCCTAACTTTTCAGCATATTCCTTTTCATCCATGTATGAGATGAGCATGTATTGATGAGTAATTTCATGTTAGGATACTTGTAGTTAGCTGATTCAAGATTCTCTCGATAGCACCTTCAGCGCGCGCTAGGACTGAAATCATTCTAAACCAGTTTATCCAATGCTTTCTGCGGATCTTTCTCTATGTTTATAGCGGTTAGGCCTTCTTTTATGGCTGTCCGGATAAGCCTGTTATCGGCACTTAATAGTAGGTTGCAACGAGCTTGTTTTGAGGTGGATATTTGAAGTGCGTCGGCTTCATATATGTGGGTTTTCAGTACGATGAGCCAGGAGTCAATGAGGCATTTTGCGGTTATAGGCAGTATTTGGAGTGAGTGAAGTCGGGCCATTTTTATTGACTCTGAAATGAAGTCTGCTAGAGCTACCTTAAACATTTTTTCAGTAATTAATCCCCTTAAAACATGTCTGTCCAAAGCTCCGAGCGTCTCTCCTATGTTCCAAAGTGAAAATGTAAATTTTAACGTTTCAGTTTCGGCTTTTTGATACACCGTGTCAATGACTTTGGAGCCGGTCTCTTCAATGTATCTCTTCACGATGCTGCTCGAATCCAAATATGTGAGTTTCGCGTTCATCCCTCATCTTTCTGATGACCTTGCCCGCTGAGGTTTTGAGTTTAGGTCTTCTGCTTTTGATCTCTTTAATGAACTCTGTTGATGTTACGCATTTTATTATTTTGCATTCGGCTGCCTTTCTCAGGAATTCATGGTTCTCTGATACTAGATACTGGGCTTTGCCAGCAACCGCCACTGCAAAGTGGGTTAAATCCTCGTCAGGAATTCGATTAACGTATTTTTTTTCGGTTTTGCTGTATTCTGGTTTACGTATAATGAGCGGGTTGATTTGAGCCAGAATCAGATATCTAATCCATCCGGCGAAATCCCTTCCCAACACTCTTCTTGAGGCGACTGTAAGTTCTTCCAGTTGCTTGAGTGAAGTAACTAGTTTAACTTCTCCCTTTAATAGCCTTCGAACGACCTGTACTTCAGCCGTCTCTTCTTTCTCTAGTGTTAGATTTACCGCTCCTATTAAGAGAGCATTAGTGTCGATGAATGCTCTTACCTCTCTTCTGTCCACTCTTCATGTACCTTCTTTCGTACTTCGCCGCTAAATCTCAGGATGTCGTCCTTTTCTTGGTAACCAGCAGCGGCTAACCCTTTTCCTAGCAGTTTGAGAGCCAATTCCAAATTACCCCTCTTATCCAGCTTTGTCATTAAAATGGTTCCATCCCTGTACACAACCTCAAGCAACTCGCCCTTTCGAAGGTCCTCTATCTTCCTAATACTGCTCGGAATAGTTACCTGTCCCCTCTCACTGACTTTAACTACCTCGTGTAGCTTTTCCTGTTTCACAATCTTCACCAAAAGAAAAATATGAATTTCTTACTAATAAACATTTCAGAAAGGCTTCCCTTTAAGTGTTCTCAAAATTTGTGCACGCGTGTGTTTGTTCTTAGGCTTCTATTCTGAGTGTCTTTTGGCTTTTCTGATATTCTCGCGCGCATGAAGCATTCTTGGACGGATTTTCAGGACTAAGATGTTTTAGTTTCATCTGTTTTAAGGATGTTCGTCTTGCTGCTTTGTGTTTGTGTTGTAGTGTTTGTGGCGAGTCTGTGTGAATGCCTTGTTTCCGTGTGTATAGGAAATTGTTGTGTGATGTTGTGGTATAAGCGGTTCAGACGATTTGCCTGTATGGGTTAGAGAGTAAGCCTCTTCTAGTATCGATGCTATTCTCTGTCTTTGTTAAAAAATGGGGAAAAAATAAAGAGGGGTTTTGGCGACTTTATGGGTCGTGTGGAGTTTTCTCGCTGATTGTGCCCAGCTTTTCCATAATTAGTGACATCGGTAGATGTATCTCTTTAGCTCTCTCAACCATTCAGAAGGCATTTGGCAAAAGGCTTATATTCACCATTCTGCGTTATGTTTGGTAGAGTTGGTCCGAATGGCAGAAGTCATCGTGAAAAGAATAGACCCTCAAGGCCGTATATCCATCCCAATAGAGTGGCGGAGCGGCTGGAAATCCGGCAAGGTTGTGTTGATAAGGCGTGGAAACAGAATTGAGGTGACTCCGATAGAGCCCATCCTTCCATCTAGCTTATTTGATTCCATCAAGATATCCGAAAATGTGGATTTTGCGGATCCACATTCTCTGAAGAAAGCGTTGTTGGAGCTACGGGAACATTGAGATTTGTGGACTCGAACGTATTTCTCCACGCCTTCCTTGCACCTCGCAGAACGTTAAGGAAAGAAGAACAGAAGGTTAAAGACGAGGCCAAGGCTATCGTGGAAAGAATTGAGGGGGATGAGGAAGTGGCTATGACCACAGCCCATCTATCAGAAGTAATTAACATAATCGAGACGGGAATTGGTCTCGAAAAGTCTTTAGGCTTCCTTGCATGGATCATAACTAAGAAAAACATTAAAGTTTACCCAGTCGCCGTAGAACATTATGAAACAGCCATGCCACTCGCCAAAGATCGCAGGATCAGTGCCAATGACGCGTTGGCATACCTATCAATGAAGGCTCACAGAGTGGAAGAAATATACTCCTTCGACAAGCACTTCGACCAACTCAAAGATGTTGTAAAGCTACCGAAGACTTCATAGGAGCTGGATTGGGTAACCTTTCGGCTGCAATTTGTCATATTGGATTTCTTCATCTGCTGTTATGCACACTGTTTTTTGATGTTCAGCTAAAGCAACTGGTATGGCATCGTACAGCGTAACGTTTCCGTCATAAGCTATTTCGCCAGCTCTGCCTAGAAGGTCTTCATTTAATGGTACCACGTTTAAGTGAAGCTTAAAGAGTTGGCTGACAGCGTTTTTCAGCTTTTCAGCATCGTAGTCAGGCTTATACCTTAATGCGTTTGCAATCTCACAGAATAACAGCTCTGAGGCTGACAGCTCTATGGAGCCTTTCACGTGAGAGTCCATGAGCCTGAGGGCTTCATCCGATTTTACCTCTTTGCTGAACCATTTAACTACAACTGAGGAATCTAGCACCACTATTTCGCGGCGTTTCGCCATTTACGTATCTCCTCAGCACCGTTCCATTCAGCTTGACTTTCCAGTCGCAACTTTTTGATGGCTTTAGCAGCTTTCATCATCTCTTCTAGACGAGTGGCATCTTCGAAAGATCTTCTGGCAACTTCGCTCCAGTTGATATGCTTAAAACGTTCCATCCGACGTTTCAGCTCCTCTGGCACGCTTATGGTAACGTTGACCATTATACACATACACCTTATACATATTAATATTAAATAAAATTTAAATGTTTCCATTATACGTATAGTGGTTCACGTGTTTTAAGGATGTTCGTCTTGCTGCTTTGTGTTTGTGTTGTAGTGTTTGCGATGAGTTTTTGTGGGTGTCTTGCTTCTGTGCGTATAGAAAATGTTTACGTGATGATTGCGGTGTGAGCGATTTAGACGTTTGTTAACATGGTTGGAGAGTAAGCCTCTTCTGGTATCGATGCTATTTGCTGTCTTTGTTAAAAAAAGGGAGAAAATAAAAAAGGGAGAGAAGGTTTTAGCGACTTTACGGGCAGTCGTGTGGATACTTTTCGCTGATTGTGCCTAGGCGTTCGTTGCGGGCTATGCCTACGCTGTACGGGCATGTCGTGTAGTCTATTTTTAGAATGATGTCTGTTACTCCACGGTTTTCGCCTTGCAGGTATGTGATGCCTGTTTCCCAGAACCATTTGGTTGCGTAGTAGGTGTCGTCTCCGGTGAAGCCCCAGATTAGGAAGCCTATTGTTCCGTTAATGTCTTTGTATACGGATACTACTGCGTATCCACTACCGTAACTGTATCTGTTCCAGCAGGATAAAGCGAAGATTTCGTATGCGTGTCCAGTGTCATTGACTACATATTCGGTTCTTGCGAAGAAGGCGTTGGTGAATTCGTTGAAGTATTCTGCTCCTAGGTTGACTTCTGGTCCTCCTGCGAAGAGCATGTTGCTGCTTGCTACTGGATATGTGGTGCACCAGTCGTCTCTTAGATGTGTTCTTCCTAACGAGTCTCTGTAGTCGGCTTTTGTGCCTGTTACTGCACCGCCCATAACAAACGGTGTGTGTGGTCCGTAAACTGTGTCGTTGATGTCTAAGGCTGTCACTTGAACGTGTATGTCTTTTATGGAGTCGAAGGCTTCTGTCATGTAGGCTGCGCCTATTGAGTCTATGGTTGCTGCGTCTTTGCCGACAACCATCCATTCGTAGCGTCCCTTCTCGTTTTCTTCAATTGTTGAGTAGAGCACTTTGACGTGGGTGCCTATCGGTAATGTCCACAGGTGGTAGCCACTAGCTAAAGACCAGTGATAGAATGTTATTGTGCCCATTTCAAAGTCAATGGTGTAGTATGGTGCGTAGCCGCCTTCTACATAGTTTCTTAGGAGATAATACGGATATCTGTCAATGAGTACTCCGTCGACTAGGACTCTTTCTGCAAAGCTGCAGTACTCATCCCAATCGCTTGGAATCAGCTTGTCCTCTTCCATGTTGTAAACGCGCTCGTAGCGTATGCCAGAGGCTTTGTTAAGGTAGCCTATGCTTACGTCGTCGATAAGCGATGCACCGAGCGCTTGCCCGACGCCCACGTAGTGCACATAGTAGTTAGGATACTTTGAGGTGAAATATTCGAATGAGTGCCATCCAGTTTCAGTGATGTCGACGGTTTTGTCTGCTAAATTAAAGGCAACATCTGCAGACGCACCACCAGGTATGAAGTCTTCTATGGTGTTCAGGGTGTAGTGTTTCCAGCCAGCCGCCGTGTTTGGGTTGTTAGTAGACGATTGGATGGTGAGATAGCTGGTTGCTAGTGCAGGATTTGCGGTATTCGTAACGTTGATCTCTATCCACGGGCCCCAAGTACCAGAAAGGAAGGAATACCAGAAGTCAATGTCAACCAAGTCCCCGAGTTGTAGTGTAAGCGGCGCGGCTGTGGTCGGTGTGGTGGCTTTGGGCGTGATCATCAGCATCTCAACATCAGCAGGGGATTGCGTGGCGTTTGTAGCGGTAAGGTGCAGGGCCCAGTTCTTGCTGTGCGCCGTGTAAGTAGCTCCGTCTTCGAACGCGTTCACCCATGTAGACTCCACTGGACCAGTATCACCTGTCCAGCGTTCGGGGCTGAGGTAGTACGGCTCCCATGCACCCGTCGTAATACTGTAGTAATTCGTGTCGTCTAGACCGTCTGTTAGATGAATATGGTCGGTTGAGCTTGTCAGTGTTCTTATGTCTACCCATCTTGACTCCTGTTTGTGCACTGCATTATATAGGTCGTATGGGTTGAAAGTTTCGTCCAGGTAATACTGAACCTCGCAGTCTATCACGTTGGCGCCATTTGACCAAGTTTCGGCACTTGCGTCGTTGTCATCTGCGTCGTGTCTGTCCGTTAGTCCATACATGGTTACTGCTCTGAACTGCCTCTTGTAATCTTCATTTTCAAGGTCGAAGCACCATTCACCGATCACGTAGGGTGTGTCTGGCTCGTGGCCAGCGTTAAGTATCATGTCGTCGCCATCAGGGTTTTCTGAGTGCTTGTACACTACTACAATACGATCGGTGTCAGCCGGCTCGATTTCAAATGTGATAGTGTCTGTTGCGGCGCCGACCCATGTGTAATCTACACCGCCTCCTGTTAGCAGGTACTTGTTCTTGTACACCATTGGTTCATCATCGACATCTCCTAGCCCTATGGGATAAGGATCTGAAGAGGGCCAGCCTAAATCAGGAATGTCTATTTGCCGATCGACTGGTGTGCCAAGAGCAAGCCAAGTTTCGTTGTATTTTTTTGTGCATAATGATGATAGTATTGTGCTTCTGGTTATGTGAGTGGTTCCGTCTACAAGTTTTCCAAATAGTTGCGGCCAGAACGCTGCGTATCCTACGTAAGTTCCGTCCTCGTCTATCATCTGGCACATGTCATATCCAGTTATATCATTGGTGGCGTCATAGAAGTCGTGGTAATGATTGTCGTATACGGTCGCTAGATTATCGTAGAAGTGCGCGTAGCTGGGTGGGGCCGACGTGGCGCCAATGTCCCATTCTCCGCGGTTGCTGAATTCAACCTGAAATGTCCTACCGAACTTTCCTTTGTCCAATCTTTTGATGTCTTTGAACAGAACCACGTTCTTTTTGACTTTGTTGAACTCAAACGTTATCGTTACACTAACCAGCGCGTCGTCAGCTAATTTTGTTGACGCGCCATATATAGTGGTGTTCGTTACAGCGACAAATCGTCTAGGTCCATCGTAGAGAACCTTGATGGGGTCCGTGATGGTCCACACATTCGTTTTCCGACCACCGTAAGGTGATCCGAGCGGTCCATTTACGACTCCTTCTTTCCAGTCTCCACCGATACCAGTTGATCCAGATATGTCACTGTACAAGGCGTAGGCCCACGCATTCTTATAGCTGTTTTCCAAGTCAGCGTAATGTATATCAATGAACCATCCTTGACTCCAGTCCTTCTCAAGCACGTAAGAATTCGCGAACACGTCCATACCGTCATATTCCAAACCTTGCTTGGCAACGCCGTTTATCAGCTCTCCATATTTAGAGAAGCCAAAGATCAGATTCTCATCTCTAAACGGATAGAGCACATAGGAATCAGTAGCCAACACACCTTCAACCATCATGTTATCTGCATTGTAAGTAGTAGCGGTTGCAGAACCGAATGGATAGAACAATGAAATAGTCAGCGTCGCAATAATCGCTATAGTCGCTAATATTGTAATCAGTTTTTGTCTATTCATTTTTCTTATTCCTCTTTTTTTACTTTTTTGCATGCATACATGCATGTCGCCCTAAAGGTTCTAAGGTGTATGCTTAAAAGTCTTACGCTATATAGAGTCATCTTCTGTATTTCAGTTCTATGACCGTGTAACATTTTCATCATTTTCTCACATGCATGATACATGTGCTCCATAGTGTATGCCGTTGAATAGGATAAGGCTTTCTTCCGTTAACTCTGTAGATTGCGTGGACTTTGTTGACACTGTTGAAGCAACATTGGAACAAAGTTTTTCTGCAAAGCATTTTTATATCTTGCTATTGAAACTATTGAAGGGGAAGTAGCAGTTTGCCTCAAGACAGGCTGAAGCCAAGTGAAGCCAGATTACTAGAAGAAAGCATAAGTTCAGACTATAAAACTGTTAACATACGCTTACAGGAAGGCGGATACCAATACGACCTAGCAAAAGAAATAGCATCTTTCGAATTGGAACAGCTTTTTCCAGATGTTAAAGACCTAATAAAAAAAGTGTACGGAGAAGAAAAAACAGATGATCCCCAGTTTATTCGCAAGATTCAGACAATCCTGAAGAAAATGGAAAAAAACAAGGTTGTTAGGATTCTGCCAAAAAATAAGCCTTGGGAGTTACAAAGATATGCACTTTCAAGTTTCAAGTTCATAGATATTGACAAAAATCTTGTAATTCTAGCGACACCCCAACAAATAGAACAAACACAAAATCTGCTACACTCCGTACCAAGCCCACAAAACATGCCTAAAGCCAAACCAAGCTACACCAAGGCCAAGATTTTGATATCAGCATTCATAATGGTCATATCCTATACAGTGGTTCTATGGTCCCTCTTACAACCCATCATAAAGCCAATCATCTTCGTGCCTGCTTTTTACATAGCTGTTGCATGCTCTCTTATACTAGGAAAACTACACGCGCACCCCCAAAAATAGTTATTGGCTTTCTCAATAGGCGCATGCAATCTTAAATATGGATTCTTTGATAATAGAATTACCGTGATGAAAATGAATAAAACTGTTTTGACTTCATTTACAATCTTGTGTTTGTTATCCATAGTGTTTCTAACGGGGTACAGAATATCTGTAAAGGCAAGTCCAGTTGTAATCCATGTTCCAACAGACTATCTCACAATTCAAGAAGCCATAAACGCAGCAAACACGGGAGACTTCATATTCGTCTACAACGGAACATACTACGAAAATGTTGTTGCGAACAAAACTGTATCGCTTGTTGGAGAAGATAGAGTGACAACAATTATTGATGGCGGAGGAACTGGCAGCGTGGTTAATGTAACGGCTGATAACGTGAACATCAATGGTTTCACCATACAAAACAGTGGGTCAACCGAGTCGGATAGTGGTATTTATGTAATTTCAAACGGCAATAATGTAAGCTGCAGCACAATAACAAACAACAAGAATGGAATCTACCTTCACCATTCCAGCAACAACGTGGTTTCCGGTAACAACATCTCTTCAAACAACTGGTATGGCATCTACCTTTACCATTCCAGCAACAATGTGGTTTCTAATAACAACGCCTACTCAAACTACAACGACGGAATCTACCTTTACTACTCCAGCAACAACGTGATATCTGATAACAACATCCACTCAAACAATAACGGAATCAACATTTACTACTCTAGTGACAACATTGTTTTTAATAACAACATCTCAAACAACGACTGTGGAATCTGGATATGCCAGTTGTCCAACAACAACTTGATCTCTAATAACAACGCCTACTCAAACTACAACGGCATCTACCTTTACTACTCCAGCAACAACGTGGTTTCCGGTAACAACATCTCTTCAAACAAAGAATATGGAATCTACCTTCACCATTCCAGCAACAATCTGATATCAGACAACAACGCCTACTCAAACAATTTGTATGGCATCTACCTTTACTACTCCAGCAACAACAACACTATTTATCATAACAACTTCATCAACAATACAAATCAAGTGTGGAGTGACTCGATGAATGTTTGGGATAATGGAAAGGAAGGCAACTACTGGAGTGACTACACAGGGCAAGACCTAAACGGAGATGGAATAGGAGACACCCCCTACGTTATAGATGAGAACAACCAAGACAACCGTCCTCTAATGGGAATCCTTTCTGATTTCAAAGTCACCTGGAAAGAAGAAACCTATCACGTCACTACTGTTTGCAATTCAACAATCTCTGATTTCAGATTTGAAGTTGGGACAGAAACAGGAAACAGAATAATAAGCTTCAGCGTCGCTGGCGAAGATGGTACCTTTGGTTTCTGTAGGGTTGCGACTCCCACCGACTTGATGAATTATCCATCTATTGTGCTGATTGACGGAGAAGAGATCACTCCAACCTTACTTGATGTTTCAGACAACGCACACGTTTATCTATATTTTAAATACATCCACAGCACTCACACGGTTACAATAGTTTCTTCAAGGCTACTGTACCTTTACAACGAACTAGTCGATGAATACGCTAAATTGCAAATGGAATTGGACGGATTGAACGTTACATACCATGAACTTTTGGGCAACCAAAGTACACTTCGAAGTAACTACAGTCAACTGCTGGAAAGATATAACACGTTAAACTCTACAACCAGTGAACTTTTGGGCAATTATGCCACGCTTCTAGCAAACTATAGCCAACTACTACTAAGCTATAACTCTTTGAATCGGGCCTATGAAGAGTTAACAGGTAAGTACAGTCAGTTACTGGAAAGTTATGGCGCACTAAACTCTACAACTAATGAACTGTTAGGGCACTATGAGACGCTTCTAGGTAATTACAGTCAACTAGTAGAAAGTTACAGTGCATTAAACACATCTTATCAGGAACATTTGTTGGATTATTCTGAATTGCAAGCAAATTATACTTCGCTGTTACTGGAGCACACGCAAAACATTCGAAGCCTAGTATACGTCTTCATAGCGACAACAACAATTTTCATAATAGCTGCACTCTATCTATCAACACACGCACACAGAAAAGCTTCTAGAAGCTAAGAAATCTTAGGGCACACGTGATGAAAAAGATTTAGCTGCAATACTGGAGAGGACAAATATGAAAAACGCTAAGACACCCATCACACCCCAAAAACAAATGAGGAAAAGTTAAGAACCACAAAACAAATAAACATTGATGAAAAGGATAAAAGAAGGTTTGAACAGTGCAGAAAGCTAAAGTAAACCATCCATACATTGAAGCAGACGAGAACATCTGTGGCGGTTCCCCGGTGATAAAGGGAACCAGAACGAGGGTTGTAGATATAGCAACTGAATACGAATACCTCAACCACACACCCGACGAAATAATCAGCGCCCACCCCCATCTTAAACTAGAGCAGGTTCACGACGCTCTATCCTATTACTACGAGAACAGAAAGGAACTAGACGAAAAAATAAAAAGTGACAAACAGTTCATTCAGAAGCTTTCCAAAACCTTAGAGGCGAGTCCATAATATCAAAACGAATCAAAATTTACGCAAACGAAAGCGTTAACGTCGCCATCCTCGAAGGATTGAAAAGACGGGGCGTAGAGGCGTTCTCCGCCAAGGACATAGGCAAACTAGGCATAACCGATGAAGAACAAATCGAGGTCGCCACCAAAAAACAAGCGATAATATTCACCCACGATGTAGACTTTCTAAGAATAGCCATCCACAAACAACATCCAGGCATAATCTACGTCCACCAGCAAAAGCTAAGTATAGGAGAATGCATAAAACGACTAAAAGCTATTGCCGAAACAAAACCCCCCGAAGAAATGCGCAATCGAATCATTTTTCTATGAAACAAAATCTGCAACAAATCCTTTATGTTAACCATTTTGCAATTACGTTGCCTTTATGCCAGATTCTTCAGTTCATAGACACTCCAACCTTAACGTAACGTTTCTGCGAATAAGCACAAACGAAAGCCACCATTAAACTAACATGCCTACTCGACTTTTGTAAAAAACCTAGGAGTTCAAAGTAAATCTACAACCAGAAGTTCACCGAAAACCACGTTCGCAACTATAGGACTTGTAGAACCAGTTTAAGGTAAACTTAAACTCTTCTCTTTCACAACCTCTCTCAGAACAAATCCACATAATATTCTACATCTTAAACTCTACAATTCTCTTTAATTTTAATACGTTCCTTTCGAAATTTTCCTTGCTTTTCTAACAGCTTCTAAATAAACTTCTTCCTTTAGCCTGAAGCCGTGTTTTACCAACTCGCTTAAAGCATCTAAAAACTCGTTCAAACTAATCTCTCTAACCTCTAAAGCCTTCAACAAAACGAAAATAGTGCCTCTAGGTATTAATCCCATCAACCTTGCCGCTGTTCTTGCGGAGATTTCATCAACCAAAACTTCTCTAAGTCCCTGCCTCTTAGCAAGTGAGAGAACAGCAATCTCTCCTGACTCCAATTTTATCGGAATCTCTAAAACTTTAACGTTTAAAACCTTAAGCCAGCCGTCCCTTATCGCTTTCTCAACAATATAGGCGTCTCTCTCACCTAACTGCTTCCCCTTGTCCACGACTTCCACTTTAACCTCCTCTGGAATGAATACTTCTCCAAAAACCTTCCTAAGTAAATTCATTCTCCCTATCTTAGCCAAATAGATTAAAGGCGTGGCATTGGAAACAACACTCATTCAAAAGCCTTCAAGTCTTCCTTCAGTTCTTCCAAAGTGTATGGAACATGGATCTCTCTCTTCTTAGCTTCATTAATCATTTCCCAGAGAGATAAGCCGCACTTTTCAGCTGCTTGCCAAAGAGTTAACTTACCCTCTTCATACTCATCCAAACTCTTTTCAATCAACCAATCCTTCACAGCTCTAAGCAAAAAACGCCTAATAACCGTAGACCTATCCATACCCTCCCTTTTCGCTATAGAATCTATAATTTTAGCAAGCTCTTCCTCAACCCTCGTGGTAACAGTAACAGGCACTTAAACCACCTCTGTATTAAAATTATTCATTTTAATATTTAAACATTCCCAAAAATCACAATCCACTACACATCCAAAGCTGACCACACACAACAAAACGTTACACCTTCATGGACCTAAGAACAACAACGAAACTAACACTAACCACCATAACAATAGGCTACTAATCACAAACCTAGTCGCCGGAACACGAAGCCTAACCATTAGCTCGCATATTTACCCTCCAAGGAAAACCCTGAATTTATTTGTAAGGGGGAATTTATCAGATAGTTAACAAGAAACTCCAAATCTCTCAAGTGCAGGACGAAATGCGTAAACTCTTTCCTAAAAGGAGACGTAGAAAAATGGTTAGGGAACTTTTCAATATCATAGCTTTGAAATATCTAAGGGATAATGGCAATTTAGTGGAATTTGCCGAGAAGCCCACCCTACTTGTAGGGAGGTAGATCACCCCAGCACTTTAAGAATAAACAAAATCCTTACGCCAAACATCACAAACAACAGTTAAAACACCGATCACCGCCAAAAGCATAACAGAATTCATAAGAAACCCGCCGTTTAAGCGCAGACCATCCGAGCTAAAGATCCTTACACCATCATAACTTAGCACTTAAATTTTCCATTTCCTTCCGTTTTGCTATTGATTGAGCCTCCTCTAACGCTTTGTTATACACGTCTATAGACAGCCAAAAACCCGAAGTGATCAACCTGTCTAAACATTCCTTAAACTCGTTAAAGGTTAATTCATCTCTAGCCAAGGCGAGTAGAAGCACCACGATAGTGCCTATCGGTCTAATTCCAAACATCTGAGCAGTTGCAAAAAAAGGCGATTACCAGTCCAGTTTGTTAAAACCCTGTTTTCATAGATGTACGCATGAAAGGCCAAGAAAATGTTGACTGTTAAGTCGCTATTCTAGAAGATTACGCATGCCTAGCTCAGAGTAGTTACTCATCTTCCATACAAGTGTAAAAATAAGCAACCACTGCCTCATCAACAGGAACACGACCTGTATAGACGAATTTCTTCAAGTCGAGAGATGTATCAACTGTCAAGTCGTCAATCCAGAATGAGATGGGCTTGCCTGCGTTGCTGTCCCAGACATAGAAGTCGATTCTATCGACCACACTCAAATTGAAACCATCCGTCTGAGAAGTATAATCTGTAAGGTTTACAACGAATCTCTTCCAGCTTGTTGTGGCCGAGTCTTCTTCCGCTTTTATCGACCAGAAAATTCTAGAGTTGCCGTTAGCATCCGTAAGGCTTATTGAAAATGAAGCAGACTGATTAGATTTTGCCCATACACCAATTGTTGAATATCCCGTCAGATTCCATGTTCCATTCAAATCATACCTTACACCAAGATTGCCCCATGAATCCGTTTTGCCAGTGATTTGTAGGCTTGCCACTCCCTCTTTCTTGGATGATTTGTCGAGTTTGAGGTTTCCGTATTGCTCCGGCCACGGCGAGCTCCAGTTTTCTATGGAGTCTGCTGGGTCGTTGCCACTTAAAGCCTTAGTGCAATTAACTCGCATGGGATTGCTTTCTGGATAGCTTAGGTCTCCGCCCTGCTCTATGCGTGTGAAGATAAAATTAGATGGGATGTCGGTGAGGTTGTATGATGTGTATCCGTGTGAGGCGTTGACGCTGAGATAGACAATTGACGGGTCTTTTGGGTCGATGTATAGGTATGTGCTATTTATCTCGGAGGTTGTGCTTTCTCTGGTAACCGTTACTTCGGGACCGTATGAAACTTTGGTAAAATCGACTTGTGAGTCTGGCGGAATAACATAGATTCCGTCGCCTACGTGAAATGGCTTAAGACAGTAGGGTATTTCTTGGTTGTAGAATTCCGGGGTGATTATGACTATGGGATGAGCCATTAATGCTTCTGTGCTATTGATGTAGGAATCATGAACATACATGGGAGGCGGTGGCCCGCTAAGATTTCCCAACATTTCGTTAAAATAAAAGGTTATGTAGTGTTCTTCAAGCTGAAATAAGTAAAGATTGTATTTAATCTTTGATTCTGAGGGGAGCAAGCGAAACAGATTTTCAATCTCTCCATAGTAAGCGAAATGTTCACCTATCTCTGCTCCTAAGTAGTTTCTGTAGAGATTCGCATACCAAACTGGTGGATCACCACGGAAGACAAAAACTGGAGCGGATGGAGAGCTTCCAGCTAAGAACTGCTTAGTTTCCATTATTTTTTCGTAGCCTGAGCGCGGTATGAATGGGGTGAAAAACACATCTACATATTGGATTGTAATGAACGCAGAGCTTCCTATCAGAAAGAACGCAATAAGAAATGGCGGTAACCGTCGAAATATCGCTTTAAATGATCGCCTTTTTTTAGTAGATAACGATGGCTTAGTCCGTTGGTGATGGCTTATGAGGTTGTTGCATCCTAGGGCGGCTAAAGCCAAGAGAACTGGAATGGGTAAAATTATTAGAGAACGGTGGGCAAAGTCCGCGGGCAAATGAACAATTTTGACTCCAATAAGGCTGATTAAAGCCAAAAGCACAAGAGACCAAGAGAAAATAGGGGAGACCAGCTTCTTACTTTTTAGCTCCGACTTAAAGAATAAGAAACTCCCCACAATTATAAAACCCAGAAGTATCCACGATCCTCCGGTCCATAGAAGAGCAATACTGACCGTCAATTCATATTTGAAGTACACCAGTGTGCCCAAGTATGCAAAGAAGAATTTTGAAAATAATGGCACTAAAATAGCTGCTGGAATCGCACCGGCCAAAGCGAACTTGAATAGCTTCTTAAGATCTTTAGTGAAAATTCCATAGAGCACTAAAGACAAGGATAAGATGAAATATGTCTCGAAGTGCGTCATTGCTATCACAAATAGGAGTAGAATGAAGGATAGATATTCTCGGTTTACAAAGGATTTTCGCTCTTCAAGATTTGGAACTAATAGAAGCGCAATCATGCTAAGCGAGAGTGCCATAAGGTTTCTATGAAGATCAGAGACAACCCTCAACACGTTTAGCGAAATGGCTGAGAGGATAGCTGCTAAACCAGAAATGTGGACATTCTTGGTTATCTTGAAAACCAATTCGGAATAGGCCCATATCAGAAGAATACCAAAAAGTATGGGTAACACTCTTTCAACCATCACCGCATCTCCCGTTAAGTAGCCAAAAAATGCTACCATTAACGAATAAAAGTAGGGGAAACCCCAAGCATCAATCATGTATACTGGGCCCTTGACTATCACATGCCTAGCTGTCCACACATAGCTAGGAGTGTCCCATCCTAACAGAAGCGTCGTTCCAAATAGCCTATATTTAAAGGATTGCAACAGCACAATCAGTATCATCAGAGCGCTTGCTGTAATGATATAACGAATAAAACAACGGTGCCTTTTCCCAACGGTTATCAATCGCTCTTCATTCAATAGTTTCTTTCTCCACACGTTCATCCTTTTTAAGAAGAATGAAAATTAAAGATGAGAATCGCTTAATTATGGGGATCTGATCCAGTATGTCGTCAATTCTAGATAGTTCATCGAGTGGATAGGGGAGCTGTGAAAATCTAGCGGAAAAATTGTAATGGAACTGATACTCTACTTTTGAAAATCCGATATTTCTGCATGCTGAATTAATATATTTTTCATCAAAACCTCTAGGGACTTGAACATCTGTTTTTGAATAGTAGCGCTTACGCAAATCTAGACCAACCGAAGATAAGATTCCTTGTATTTTTTTATACTCTATTGTCATAAAAAGAAATAGATCTATCAGATAAGAAATTTTTCGTCTGCGTCTTGAATTTGGCTCATGATCGATGTAAACGATTCCCCTTGGTTTGGTTGTCCTATAGATTTCTTCTAAACATAAGAATGGCGAAGGCAAATGATGCAAAACAGAATACATGCATATAAAGTTGAAGACGTTACCACAAAACGGTAAATGTTCACCATCAGCTAATACACATTCCAATTTTCTCTTCTCATACTTTATTTTACATTTTTTTAAAACGCCCCTAGAAATGTCGAGCGCCACAACGTACTGGAATACATCAAGTAATTTGCCTACTAAATTACCTGTCCCACAACCAATGTCTAAAGCTAATCTCCATTCGTCACAATTGTTTATTGCTTGTAAAAATCTGCGAACAAGACTTCTCTGCTCAAAGGCATTAAAAATTTCTGTATGTATCTCATCATAAATAGGTGCTTCCTTGTTATGTACCTCAATGTTTGCTTTCTTAGCGTCAGACATGACCTACCACCTTGCGGTATCAGGCGGAATGTAAGGAACGAGCTTCGGATCGCTACTCACTTTCCCATCACTTTTCCTCATAATCAGTGTTGTATTGTTATCCTATATAATTCCCAATATTGCTGTATTTTATCTTTCCAACAAAACTCCTCTTTGACCTGCTTTAGACATGCTTTGGCCAGTTTTCTTGACAAGCTTTTATCAGATGACAAAGTTATTATCTTTTCCGCCAAATCATTGTAATCCCCTTGATTGAATAATGTTCCTGCATTTCTTATCACCTCTGGACAAGCTCCTGAATTAGACGCAATTACAGGCAGACCAGAAGCCATAGCTTCCAACAACGTCATTCCAAAGGCCTCATTAACAGAAGTAAGAACAAACAGGTCTGCGGCGCTGTACCATGGCCTTAACTTCACATTGTTCACTTGCCCTAACAGTTTCACATTATTCAAAAGGTTTAGTCTAAGAATTTCATTTTTTACCTCTTGATAAAGCTCTCCGACACCAATCATTACAAGATACACATTGGCGTTCGTCTTAACGATCCTATAAATTGACCTCACCATAGTCAATGGATCTTTGACAGGATGCATCTTGCCAACGAATAATATTATGAAGTCGGTTTCTTTATATCCCAGCTTTCTCTTGCTTTCTGTCTTATTCTTAGGTTTAAATTTATCGGCGTCTATGCCGTGATAAATTACTTCGGAATCTATACCATATCGTTTCTTCAACATCTCTTTAACATAATTAGACACCGCTACAACAGCAGATGCCTGAGAGACACCAAACGGCAACAGACAATGTTCAATAGTGTAAGCAATCTTATACAGCGGTGAGGGCTCTAACCATGGTTGAGGAAGCCCATGTAAGGTATAAATAAAAGGGATTTTAAACACCCATTTCTTGACAATAGCTAAAGGTGCAAACCATGCAAAATTTATGTGAATAACATCAGGCTTATCATGAACAAGGAAAGTAACAAGTGCTCGCAAGTTTGGGAGAAAATTTGAGGTAGTAAAGTAATTAAAACGTATGTGCTCAGAAGGCACAAGACGTTTAGCTTCCTTAGATTGCGTAAGGAAAAAAATGTTGACATCACCGCCTTTACGAGCTAGTCCCTTAGCCCATTGCATTGTCACAGTAAACACTCCCCCCTTCGAATTACTGAGCATTGTGACTTTCATCATCATCACTTCGCGCACGCTGACCAGCGAAATCTCTGGGTTAATTTCTATAATTTATCTACTATGGTGCCGTTGTCCATTCTGGCGTTATACTCCGATTCGTAAGAGCGTTACCATTATAGTAAATGTTTGCATCTACACTCTTCTTATTTTCACCAAATATTGTGCCAAGATTAACATAGGTGTCTTCTGCCACAACTGACCCCTGATACAGGATTACATGAAGCCTGCAATTGTACGCTGTATCACTTCCCACGTTCCATACTTCGCCGTAGACATGGAGATATGGTGTACCCAACCAAGGTCTCACATCTCCAGAATAGACGCTTAACATCGAGAGCTTCGGTGATTTTAAAGCTAAAGTTAGATTTTCGTAGTAGTGATGCCACCAATTTTCATGAGTGTAATTAGCATGTAAATCCCAATATTCGGTATTCAACGAATCTAGTTGGGATTCGAGATTTGTTTTATCGGTGTGAAGTTGGTTGACTTGATTTTGTAGATTTGTATAAGACCAGACATTCGAAACAGCGAGTATAACAACTAGAACAGCACATACTACTAAACCAGCTTTTGCTTTTCCAATTCCTTTCTTTTCAACTTCTGTCATTTAAACCACAAAAACAGAGTTTCATACTTCTAGTTTAATAAACTTGTGTTTTATACCCTATCCAGAGAACTACGTAGTTAAGAAAAACTCTATTAAACATCTTTTCCATCCAGAACCTACATTCAGAACCGCCAAGAACCTAGTTTGCCATGTTAAAGCGAAAAAGAGGCATTTCAATCCTAAAACCGCAAAAAAGAACCGCAAAGGCAAACATTAAAGGTAAAACAGAGAGAAATGACAAAAAACAAAAAATGTAATATTCTACCTCTACAAAAATCCAAAATCGCGCACGCTATAATTGCATGTAGATTCGGCAGGAAATTTGAGAAGTACTCAAAATGTATACGCTTAGAAGACATAAGGCGCTTAGCCTGTTCAGATCGAATTAGAAAAAATATTGATATCACAGCTCTTACGAGCTAGTCCCTTAGCCCATTGCATTGTCACAGTAAACACTCCCCTCTTCGAATTACTGAGAATCGTACCTTTCATCATTATCACTTCGCATTACGACTAAACAATCCTAAAATGAATCCAATAGCATAGCCAACATGCACCAAAACATAAGTCACTGGAGCTACCAACACCATCTTTATATCTTTGAATCGATAAGCGGCAAAAAGAGCAGAGGTAACCGCCAAAGCACAGTAAGAAGAAACAAGGAGTAAAGTGGCATATAGAAAGTTCCCGCCAAAAACAAGTGACAACAGAAATAAAACGGATATACAGACAATGGCAATGCTAGGAACCGCGTTCAGCAAGGAGAACAGATAAGGATGTTTTTGGACTGCAACAGCCCTACCGGCACCATATCTGAACATGTAACGAAACAAAGAAGAAAATGAATACACCTTCCAATCATGCTCAACAGTCATCTTTGGAGAATAAACAAGTCGATAGCCCAACTTTCTTATCCTATAATTCAAATCAGCATCTTCACAAAATCTCAAATCCTCAGCGAACAAACCCGCCCGTTCTATCACTTCTCTACGATAGACAGCATTGCAGGAAGAAATACTTTCCACTTCTCTTTGCTTCTCATATCTCGCAAACTGGGCTGATCCAGCGTTCGCGAAGAAAGTGGATAGAACATTCATAAGCGCCCTAGACATATAAGGGGCTTCACTAAACGGGGTTATAGGTCCACCAACACCGCCTATATCCTCTTGCCTAAACAAATCAACACCATTTTTTAACCAATCTTTTCTTTCTACGTAACAATCCCCATCAATAAATGCAATTATTGGATGAGAAGAGTTACGTATTCCCACATTTCGTCCCTGTCCCGGAGTAGAGTCCCTCGTTTGGATGATCCTCACTCTATGATTCTTCGCAATATCTACAGTTTTATCCTCAGAACCACCATCCACCACTATCACTTCATAATCAGGATAATCAACTCTTAGCATAGATTCAATTGCATGTCCAATTGTTCTTTCTTCGTTCTTTACCGTAAGAATAACAGAAACTTTAGGCGTTTTTTCAAGCTCGGATGCCGTGGAGTTACATGAGATCGATGTCATGCTCTAAAAAGTAGGCAACATACCACTAATATAACTTTGTACACACGCATATTACTTATATCAAAAATCTACGCGCATAAGCCAATTAAAGATGAATGCCTTCACGTATCACATGACTGAAAATTGAAGCAACTATAGAAATCCCCTGCCTTAGAGGATCACGCTTCGAAGCCTTAGGATAATCTTCATAATCACAATCTACAGGAACCTCAATTATTCTTAATCCAATGTCATGTGCCCTGAAAAAAACCTCTACACTTGAACCCCACCCAAGTTCAGTGAGCTTCAACTCTTCAAGAGCCTTACGACTATACGCCCGAAAACCGCTTTGGGCATCAGTTACCGGATAACCAGAAAAAATTTTCGTCAATAAAGTAATAACAAGTATACCCATTCTCCTATAAAGTGGAACATTTATTCTCGCACCCTTTATAAAACGAGAACCTATGACCATATCCGCTCTTCCTTCCAAAACGGGCTTAACCAACTCGGGAATCTCATCTGGATCGTGTTGTCCATCTCCGTCAAACGTCACCAAAACATCAGCACCCAATTCCCTCGCTTTTCTAAACAGAGTTTGCATAGTCGCCCCATAACCCATATTCTTTTCATGCCCCACAACATCAGCCCCATTCTTTTTCGCTATCGCCTGCGTCATATCCTTCGATCCATCATCACAAACCAACACTTTACCAACATGAACACCAGCTTTCAAAACCACTTCTGCAATCGTCCTTTCTTCATTATAGGCTGGAATACCAGCAACAATCGAGGGCGCACGTAGACTCTGTTTTAAAACTTGAACATGTGCCAACTCCTTATTTTCACAACCCATCTTTTTTAACATCCGCGTCAAACCACCTTTCAACCAAGATACTTAATAAAACTTATAGATTCTGCATACATATTTATGATACTCGTGACTGCTATGTCAACTTTATCAATATAAAAGATTTTCCACACAAAAAATTCAAATGTATTTCTTACGCAACCATGACATACGACGAGAACGTTTCCAAAAATGGCTTACCCATCTAAAACACCTTGAGAGAGTAACATTCATAAGATGATAAATAAGGCATAAAAGAGTTCTCCCTTAAACTAAGAATTCTCCATGCCGTACGTTACGAGTTGCTTTACATCCTTTTCAATAGACAATTCAGGCTTAAAACGCAGTTTACCCCCGATTTTTGCTATCGAGTAGCAAAAGTTCGGCACACAAGTCTCACCCCTTCTAGGCGGAAGATTCACAGTACCAACCTTTTTCCCATACTCTGCATAGAATATTCTCGACACGGTATCAGCTATCACATTTACGGATGTGGCCTTCCCAACCCCCACGTTAAAGTTTTCGCCAGCAACTACCCCCCTTTCACCCTTCAACGCCAAGATAACAGCCTCAACCACATCCCACACACGGATGAAATCTCTACTCTGCTTCCCATCACCATAAATCGTCAAAGCCTGTTCACTTAATGCTTGCCTCACAAACTTTGGAATAACAGTCTCCCAGTGCGTATACACTCCAACACCATACACATTTCCAAAACGAAGAATAACAGTGCCCAATCCATAGCTCGCATGATAAGACTCCAAAAGCCCCTCAGCAGCCAACTTAGTCACACCATACAAGTTCGTAGGACTCAGGGGGTGATCCTCGCCTATCGGAGCTCTAATAGGGCTTCCATACACAGCCGCGCTAGACGCGAACACAAGCCTATCGACATCATATTTTCTAGCGATCTCAAGAACAGCATAGGTCCCGTAAATGTTCGTCAATATGGCTTCCTTGGGATTTCTTTGACACCTCTCTATCCCCGGAACAGCAGCCAAATGAGCAATAGCACTCACACCCCCACCCTCCCTCAAAACCCCCTCCAACTTTTTCGAATCACATATATCCCCAACCACAAGCTTCAGACGAGGACTCTCCCTATATTTCACCAAACACTCATAGTCTCCCCGTGACAAGTTATCAATCGAAACAACACCATGTCCCTCCCCCACCAGCCTTTCAACGAGGGCTGAACCTATATAACCCGCCCCACCAGTCACCAAAACATTCATTCACTATCACTTAATCTCAATAATCCTGCCCATTCCGCTTTTAACATTTATCTCCCACGCCACACCGAAGTGAAGTGTCTTAACTGCCAGAATCCCGTGCCTTTAATTAGGAGTTTGGTTACCAAGCATTAATCACGCATACACGCTACATTATTCCTCTTCCAAAGCGCGTGAGCTGTCCAAAATAAGACTGATCACCGTCAAAAAGCATAACAGAATTCATAAGAAAACCGCGCGCTTAAGCGCAGGCCATACTAGCTAAAATCCTTTACACCCACACAACGTAGCACCTAATTCTCCATTTCCTTCCGTTTTGCTATCGATTGAGCCTCCTCTAAAGCTTTGTTGTAAACATCTATAGACAGCCAAAAACCCGAAGCGATCAAACTACCTAAACATTCCTTAAACTCGTCAAGGGTTAATTCATCCCAAGCCAAGGCGAGTAGGAGCACCGCGATGGTGCCTATCGGCCTAACCCCAAACATTTGAGCCGTGATGGATGCCTCCCTCTCGTCAATAATTAACTCCATTCCCAATTTTTGAGCTAGAAGAATAGCTTCAGCCTCACCTAAATGCATGCCTGACACGCCCACTAAGACATCAGCCCCATCCATCTTCTCCTCAGAGACCTTTATCCACCCATCCTCAACGGCTTTACTAATTAAAACAGCGTCTGCGGATTGCTTCTCTAAAGTCATTTCCTTGCATACTCTCTTTGGGACAACAACCTGTCCAAAAAGGATTTTTAAAAGCGGGAGCCTACCGATCTTAGCCAGCCAAATTAGCGGGCTGCTATTACTCACCACGAGTTTTGCGCCGGACATACTCTACGTCACGCCTAAGATCATCTATGGTATATGACACAGCTATCTTCCTTACCCTTGCCAACTCCATCATTTCCCGAAGCGATAAACCAGCCATCTCAGCAGCCTTCCAAAGAGTCACCTTACCCTCCTGATAAGCCCGAACAGCTTCCTCAATCCTCTTCTGTTGAAGCGCAAAATCCAACAAACGTCTAATCAACTCAGAACGGTCAACCTTCAACTTTTTCGCCAATTTTTCAACTTCTCTAAGCATGTCGCGAGGAAGCCTTGCCGTAACAGCCTTAAGGGACAACTGAATCACCGTATACAATAGATGCTACCGCACACATATAAACTTTCCCAACGCATCACCATGAACAAAAGAAGAGTGTATGAGAACAACTCAACCTAAAGATAGCAAAATTTCACCCTATTCGCATCCCCCTTACGAAATAACACATAAAAATTATGTTGAAAAACAACAAGGTTAACAATGGAAAAAATAATACATTAATAGAATTAAACCCGCTAGTCCTAAAACAGCCCCTAGCTTAGTTGCCACATTGATAATCAGAACAGCAAAGCTTTCACTAATAAACTGCACACACCACCCCAACGACACAGGAACCGAAAACAGCAGAAACCAATGTTGACCAGCAACTTCACTCCAAGGAAAAGTTGACAAAACATCCGAAGCCTAATATACGTCTTCATCGCCACAACAACAATTTTCCTAATAGCCGCAGCCTACCTATCAACACACGCACATAGAAGAGTCTCTCTAGAAGCTAACAGTCCACGCCACAACAGTAGCAACCCGCACAACAACATTGACCCTTAAAAAACCAACCACTGAAGAAACCCCAACTCCAAGCCAAAAAGCGGCGACCAGAGAAAATGACAATAACAATACGTGTCCACGGTCACACTCCACGGCAAAAAGGTAGAAGCCACATCAGACAAAGCCCACAAAACAATAGAATCATAAATCCGCACATGAGAAGCATTAGACTTCACCCATCCAACCAGCAGAATCAGTCCCCCATTTGGTAATCCTAATAAAATATCACCTAGCGAGAAGTTCACTAAGCCTACATGCGCTCGCATCACACACCTCCTTGAAATCGATAGTTTAAAGAAAGAAGATGTAACCGCAGTTTTAGGGTACGCGACCGAAATCGTGAAAGAAGAGAAGGTTTATCTGCTGTCTTAATCAAGCTTCTAGCTGACGAAAACGTCCGATTAAAACTGTGGATGCTCTAATGAGAAAAGGTACTGTAGATGTATAAACATTCAAGCCTACGATAGGTTTATAATAAGGTTTTTTCTTATTATAAGAAAGGGTAAACTATGGGCAACGAAGCCCACCATTCACGGTTAGCAAGGGAAAAGAGAGCTGCTGCTCTAGACGAATTCAAGAAGGGCAGATACACGGTAGTTGGCGACTTAACCATCAAGGCTGTTGAACAAACTATTGAAGCATCTGCTGCAGCGGAAGGAAAACATTTCCATCTAAACCCCAGAAGCGCCCATGCGCAAAGAGTGAAATGGGCTAAGAAAAACTTTCCAGAAATTGCAGCAGACATCGACATTATTTGGAGCGCTTATGGCGATTTAGGCTATGACGGAATTGATGGAAGACGAGCGAAAGAGGCCATAGAAGCCATGGAGAGAATACTTCATGAAATTGAAAAGCGAGCTCGAATCAAACTTAACTAAACTAGTTGAAGCCATAGCATGCATCGAAGGTGTAGTAGCCATAATCCTGTTTGGCAGCAGGGCGACAGGAAACTACGACAAGTACTCAGATTACGATCTGTTAGTCATCTTTCAAGATGAAGACACCATGTGGAAAAACAGAAGAACACTCTTCGAAAACACTGGAAAACTAGGCCTTTTCACACAAGTCCTAGCAAGAAGCAAAAAAGAATTCATGGAAAAAACAGAGCCAACTTTCAGACAAAGCATTCTGGAACAAGGAACCCTCCTCTACTTACACTACCCATTCAAAGCCCCCGCTTTCTCACAAAACCTAAAACAAATGGCAATAGTGAAATACAAACTAGAAAGACTCCCACAAAACGAGAAAATGAAACTAATTTACCACCTATACGGAAAAAAACCAAAAAAAGGCATAGTTCAACAAAGCGGAGGAATAAAACTCGGCGACGGATGCTTCATGATTCACATAGAAAATTTGGAAAACGTAATCCAAATTCTAAAGCAATATAATGTACAACCCAAAATAACCAAAGTTTACAAATAGTTCACAGAGGTCAACGAAGTAAATAGTTCACTAAGGTCACGGAAGTACATCGGGTATATTATGATCAAACGCGAAACCTCAATAAACATCAAGAGGATCAATCATGAGCGTTAAAGTGTTAAAAGACATCAGAGAGGAACTTAGAGAGCTTAGGCTTCTCTATAAAGAACTCGTTGAGAAACTTGTATCAGTTGAAGAACCCTCTGAAGAAGAGAGAAAAACTATCGAAGAAAAAGAATTAATGAAAGCCCTAGGCAAAACAAATGTTCAACATTAAAAGAAAGAGAAAAATAAAAAGAACCGTGTTAATTTTAAAGACCGATCCGATCCCTTTTAGAAAATTAGACGTCTGCAAACTCAAAGGTTACGACAACACGTACAGAGTCAGGGTTGGAAATTTAAGGATAATCTACGAGGTTTTATAGACTAAAAGAACAATAATAATTCACTACATCGGTCCAAGAGCAAAAGCTTACAAGTAAACATCAAATAGTAACCCCCCTTTTACAGCCATCATTGCTAACAACAGCTAGAAGTACCTCCGTTAAACTAAAATAGAAACTACTTCCTCGGAAGCGCCACGGCAGAAATTCCAAAACGTTTACGAATTTCTTTAGCCAACGTTTCAGCGTGACCAGCACGGAAATTATCAGTAATCACAAGTTTAGGCTTTGAACGCCTAACATACTCCATCAACCCATCAAAGTCCGAATGGTCGCTGAAAGCCACAACAACAATTTTCCTAATAGCCGCAGCCTACCTATCAACACACGCACACAGAAAAGCTTCTAAAAGCTAAGAAATGAACTCTAAGTTTGAGACTGAAGACTAAGTGGTGTCGGGTTTGATGCGTGTTAAGCCTTGCACTTTGTCGTATGATTTGTCGAATGAGATGATTGGTCTGTCATGGTTTAGTGCATTGTCGGCGTAGTGCGAGTCGAAGAATGTTAAGTTGAGAAAATTCACGTTCTCAGTAATTTTAGGAAATCTTTGAAGGAGAGCCTTTTTAATCCAAGTTTATCGTAGATCTCATCGTTTGAGACTATCGACAATTTATTGTTTAGTGCTACGGATGCGTGTAATCCGTCAAATAATGTTAAAGAATAATGTTGCATCAATAGATACTCACATAAAATTAAGTCGTTGGAAGAAAGTTCTATTTCTTTGAGGTTTGATGATATGGTCTTTGCTTTTATGAACGTGAGTGCATTGAGCCTTTCCGCAGCATCTTTTTTGTGGTTAGCCATAACTTCACGAACTTCGATAAATGCTGAAATTGGGTAGTAAAGAGAAAAAGTTTTTGTTACCGCTGTATACGCTTTTAAGATGCTTGATACAACATCATAGCGTTTATCTCTTGGCTGAAAACCAAAAAGAAACTCCGTCTCAACCATGAAGTCTCTTTCCAAGAGAAGTTGTCTCCTTTAAAAGTTGTTCTTCAGCAAGCTTTCGTTCTTCTCTGCTGTACTTTATATCACCTAAAAGTTCAGCTAAGGCTTCGTCAATTTTTTCCGGGATGGGAATTAGGATAATGTAAGGGAACCTAGCTAACAAATAGACCTTCTGTCCAACTCTTACAGCAATTTTTTTCCGTACATCCCGAGTAATCGTTACACGATATTTTGGACCTACCTCCACAATGGACATATTATTTTCATCCCCACTTCCTATGTAAGTTAGTGTGTCAAATTGGATATAAGTGTTACTAAAAAACAAAAGGTGCCACTAAAACTAAAGTAGCTCATCTTTCCTGAATGACGCCTCAAACGTACTAGACGGGGTGAACTACCAATAAAAGACGAATGTTAGGAGAAGACTTTAGTGACTAAAGCAATCAAGATGGCTAAGGTTTCAGCTAAAGGCGCATTCGACCTTTTCTGCGACCTAGCCACTTCAACAATCATATCAGCCGTAGACGTCATAATCATCGCAAGGCTTCTGTCTCCACCCAAATACAGCATAGTCGCAATCGCATGGATGACTACAAGCTTAGTTACACTTTTCAGAGACTTGGGCGTAAACTCACCAATACTCATACGATTCTTAAAATGTTGATTTAGCAAGTTTTTATAAATCCTCTCGTATATACAGTTTTAGAGATGATACGATGGGTAGAATCGTTATAAATCCTAAGATTAGACATGGCAAGCCCGTGATAAAGGGTACCAGAGTCTCCGTAGATGTCATCTTGGGATCCTTAGCTGGCGGAATGTCTGTCGATGAAGTTACTGAAGAATATGGAATCACAAGGGATGACGTCTTAGCGGCGATAGAGTACGCGGCTAAACTCATATCAACGGAAGAAATAGAAGAGTATGCATAGTTTAAAGTTCCTTCTCGACGCAGATATGCCTAGATCAAGCGCCAAGCTGATGAGAAGTTTAGGTTACGATATTGAAGACGTGAGAGATATAGGGCTGAGAAGAGCAAAAGACGAAGAAATAGTCAGATACGCCCTAAAAAACAACAGAATAATAATCACAAGAAACGTTGGTTTTGGAAGCACGCTTAGATACCCCAAACATCCAGGGGCGATAATCATCAGATTACTATACAATTTTACTTCAAGAGAAATAAATGAAAGGCTGAAAAACTTCTTAACTTCAGTTAATGAAGACGAAATTAAGAACTCAATAATAATAGTTGAACTCACACGATACAGAAGGAGACCCCTACAACAGAAGTAGTTAAGTTACAACACAAACATCCACATCCCTCTTCGGTTTTGCATTAAAAAGTCCTAAATCTGAAATTTTTCCATGCTATTTTCATCTACATCTTAAACAATAGACTTCCCAGCAAGTTCCCCTAAAATTTTCACCAGCTTCAGATAATTAATAAACTTATTCGTCTATATCAATGAAAAACACAGTTGGGAGAATGGGCTTCGGTGAGCAAAGCATGCAGGATAGCTAAGGTTTCAGCTAAAGGCGCATTCGACCTTTTCTGCGACCTAGCCACTTCAACAATCATATCAGCCGTAGACGTCATAATCACCGTAAGGTTGCTGTCACCGTCAGAATACGGTCTATTCGCACACTTAAATATTTATAATCAATAGTTTTATGTCAAAGAAAGAAGGGTATACTGTGACCCGAAAAGAGGAGGAAAGACACCTACTTAAAAGATCGAAAGAATTTCTGGAAACTGCTAAATATCAAACAAGCAAAGACTTTTATGACTTGGCAGTCTTCAGCCTCGAACAAGCCCTACAACTATTTTTAAAGTCGAAAACGTTAGCAGAAGGCATCGACTATCCCAGAACAGACAGTGTCAGAGGCCTCCTAGAAATACTGTTAGACCTAGTTCCTGAAAATAGGAAACCTATAATAAAAAGCGTACTGAAAAATTATCTATTGGAACTGGGCATGCTAGAAGACGCCGATATAACATTCAGATATGTGATGAGAGAATTCACCAAACAAGAAGCAGAAAAATTAACAAAAGCAGTTAAGGAAATAATGAAAAATGTCACATGAAATCTTAGTAAAAACTGCTCTAAAAAGACAAGAAGCCTTCAGAAACCTAAAGAAACATCTACAAACCATCAAAAAAACAATAAAAAAACTCGATGTAAACGCAGAAGCCTACCTATTCGGATCAGTTGCAGAGAAAAAACATAACTACTCAAGCGACATAGACATTCTCATAATAACAAAATTAAAACCAGCAAAAATACACGCTGAACTCTGGAAAGCTGGAATAAAAGAACCATTCGAAATCCACGTACAACCACCAGAAAAAGCCCACTTTTACAAAAGAAAAATAAAACTCGTAAAAATATAACAGCCACAACCCCACGATTTGAACAAAAGCTAAGTAAAAAACCTAGGATGGATACATAGAAAAATAACCCTCACAACATCAAACACAGACGAAGCCGCATCTCCGACCATCAAAAAATAGTAAACTTTTAGCTAAACACTTCAACGTGTCTAAACAAGCCATATCAAAAACCGTCAAAACGACAACATGGAAAGAAATAAACAAAGCCGAAAAAATCGTGGATAAACTTCTAAGCAAACCTGTTAACAAAAAGCCTTGAAAATACTGCACTATTTAACCTATTGCAACTAATCCTTCCAACACTTCGTCTTCTTCTACATCTATTTCCTTAGACAGCCAAGTTCTAAGTAAGGCAGTGCCGCTTGGTACTTCACCACTGTAAGTGTACACGTTACCGCCTTTAACAGCGTCCACTTGAAACGTTTTCTCCTCTTCCTGACAAAGAAACGAAATCGTATCCGCGTTCAAAACATGACGCTTAAAGTCTTCCCAGTTTTTGCAACGTATAATCAGAGGCGGGCCACGTACGCTTACTAACGAGTTGGTCGCAGGTAGACCTGAAAGAGAATTAACTGTATTAGAAATCTTCCTTTGAAAAGCTGAAAGATGCACTTTAACATCCTTCAATTTTTCAGTTTCTTCCACGCTTAAACCTTGGCTTTCACCAATTCCCCGAAGTTGACTAATTAAACGCTTAAAATTCGCTTGGAATTTTTCCAAACTCTTTAAAACAAAATCCAAAGCTTCACTTGAACTTTCACCCGTCATTTCACACACTAAACCTAAATTTCTAGGTGTTCGTAGTGATAAATAAATCTAATGAATCAAGAATATAGAATAGAAACACAATGAAGCATACGGATTCATATCCGTTTTCCACATATTGATTTAACTTTACATCAATCAATTCCAAAAATCCTATTAAATTTTCTAATATCCTTTTTTTTCCTGTTTAAACCCAATTTTGCCTCATAACCAGTCTATTGGAATATTTAAAAACAAAACAGTTAGGCAACTATTTCTTTGGAAGCGCCATGGCAGAAATTCCAAAACGTTTACGAATTTCTTTAGCCAACGTTTCAGCGTGACCAGCACGGAAATTATCAGTAATCACAAGTTTAGGCTTTGAACGCCTAACATACGCCATCAACCCATCAAAGTCTGAATGATCGCTTAAAGCAACCACATACTTCTTATCCGCAATCTGACGGCAGAGAGAATTAAACTCCCAACCACTCACATAAACACGGAAACCGCCTAAACCAACCTTGCGTCCAGAAGCCATATGATAAAAAGCTACGCACGATGAATTCCTTTCTAAGAGTGCTTTTGCTTCACTTTCCCTAGACAGCATCAAACGTCCAAAACGCATACCATGCCTTTCACAAACCTTAGAAACATGGAAGACCCTTTCAGGCACAACAAACGGCCCCTTCACTCCAGCATTATGCAAAACTTGCATCACTTCTTGAAGTTTCCCATGATACCCAAAAACATAAACCGTGCCATGCGTCAATCCTTCCTCCACCAAGGAAACAAGCAAATTTCTCACATTCCTCCCAAAAGAACGCTTACAAGAAGGGCTTCCGTAAGTGGCTTCCATAACAAGGACGTCAGCATCCAAAACTGGAGTCTCGTCAATCCTAAAATCTCCAGTAAAAACAATCCTCTTTCCCTCAACATCTTCAACAAGCACTTGAGCCGCACCCAAAATGTGGTCAGCCCTGAAAAACGTTATCTGCTCTTCCCCATACTGAAGAGTTTCACCATAATCAACCGTCTCCACACAGCCACCCATCAGAAAAAGTGGTCCGCGCAAAACGTCAATCAGATCCTTCGTGGCTTTAGTCATCAAAACTTTTTCACATGTTCTTAAGCTCTTTCGTAAACCAACAATGTGATCGGCATGCGCGTGAGTAACAACCCTTAACGGCATAGACTCATCAAAAGCATCACAAGCCACGTACTTGCCTAGCAGAACCGCGCCCTTAGCAGTCACATCAGCCTTCATGAAAAAGTTGACACCTGCTACAAGGCAAAATCACTGATCAAAGTTGCAATGAACTTTATGCCTCTAACATAGCTTTCAATTTCCAAGTTTTCATTCGGAGCATGAGTATTAGCCTCTGGATGACTGCACCCAGCTGAAACAACTGGATAACCCAGAAAATTTCGGAACAGATGCATTGGACCCGAACCCGCGCTAGTGGGATAAATTACAGCCTTCTCACCGTAGACTTTCTCAGCGGTTTTTGCAACCAACTCTACAAACGGGTCATTAATCGGTGTTCTCGTCGGCTCGGTAAAACCATGTTTAATTACCTCTAAATCATCAAACCCATGCTCTTTCAAATATCTAACGAGTTTTTGGAAAATTTCAGTGGGATCTTGGTTTGGAACCAATCTGAAGTCAAGTTTTACACTTGCTTCATGTGGCAAAACCGTTTTAGACCCTTTGCCCGTATAGCCCGATATAAAACCATTAATAGTGCATGTCGGCTGATGCAACAATGCTCTTAGAGCTTTCAGTCCAGACTTGTTCTGCAAAAACACCTTTAAACCAAGCTCTTTCTTAAATTCTTCCTCTTCAAAAGGAATACTTTTCAAACATTCAATCTCTTCAGGAGAAGGAGGCAGAACATTATCGTAAAAGTCCTCGATTGAAATGTTTTCTTCCTTACCCTTTAAGAGATTCAATGCCCAAACGAGACGCCAAGCCGCGTTCGGGATTAAAGGCGCATTTGCAGAGTGAACGTCTCTGGATGCACAGCTGGCTTTCAGTTCCACCGATAAGACCCCTTTTAATCCCAGATACAGATTCGGTCTTCCACCCCTGTCCGTTCCACCAAACTCCCAAATGGCTGCATCGGCAGAAAAAAGATCTCTATACTTCTTTATTACAGGTTCAAGATTTGGACTTCCAATTTCTTCTTCTCCTTCAACAAAAAACTTTATGTTTACGGGCACATCGCCTGTGATTTCTAATAATGTTTGAACAGCTTTTAATCTTGAGACAAAGTTACCTTTGTTGTCCGATGCTCCTCTTCCATAAACTTTTCCATCAATTATTTTGCCACTAAACGGTTCGCACATCCATTTTTCAAGAGGTTCCGGTGGCTGTACATCGTAATGGTCGTAAAACAGAAGAGTCTTAGCAGATTTTTTTGATTTGATTTCTCCATAAACAACAGGATGCCCCCGTTCTCCGCGAATAATTCGTGTTGAAAATCCTATTTCTTGAAGCATTTTCTCAACAAGTATTGCACATTCTTCTATTCCTTCACCCTTTGCCGAAACACTAGGCTGCTTAACAAGCCTAACAAGGTCTTCAACAAAACTATCAGCATGAACATCAACATATTCGTAAACTTTTTCTAAACTCATTTTCCTTTCTTCCTACAGTGTTTTTCTGGTAAGCCAGTTAATAAGTTCTCGGGGATTCTCACATTCGATTCGAACCCTTATTGGACCCAAAGGAGACTCCGCCACCTCTTGAGAAAAGGATACGTGACCCGCATAAGCAACCTGCTTATTCAAACAGAAACTAATGACATCTCCCTTCAATCCTTCAAAAAGAGCCTTTCTGGCAGCGCTGCGGATGCGTTCCCTACGAAGTAGATTGCAAAGTTTAGCGAGTGCTTCTAATCCTTTGGCTTCGGAAACTAAGAGACTGCTTTTACGTAAGGGTTTTATCTGCACTGGTATGCTGCCGAACATATTTTCAACAGCCTCCTTTACCTTGTCTTCGGATTCTGTTGGGTTAATCTCAACTTCTACGTAAACATTTACTTCATCCATTTTTCCTCAACCCTTCTCAAAATTTCCCTAACTTTTTCTTTTAGGGCTTCCAATTCTCCCTCATTCACTATTACCCATTCAGCCATGGCTATGGCATCCCCTAATCCTACGCTCAACTCTCTCACATCCCTTCTATGGAAGATTTCCCACGTTTCTGGATCATCGCTTCTTCGACGACGATAAACTCGTCTAAATCTTGTTTCTGGAGACGAATGAACAGCTATGAAGCTGAATTTCGAAAAACTCTCCCTGAACTCTTCAACTTCGCTTAGGCTTCTTATGCCATCCACAACAACTTTAGACTTTGCCGTTTTCTCTATTTTTGGGATGCACCTCTTTGCTATGACAGCCTTTCCTTCACTTCGCCTTAGTTCAAGCATTATTTTTCCGAGATTATCTGGATTAAGCTCTAAACGTTTTCTTTCGGCTTCCTCTCTTATCACGTCACCCATAACAACGACGTCATAGCCGCATTCTATTGCGACTTTAACAATTATAGATTTTCCCGATCCCGGCATACCAGCCAAACATATAACGAGTTTATCATCCATCTTCAGTCGCTCCTTCTAAGTATTAATTTGAAACGATATTAGGATTACATTAAAATTTTTAACCCTATCCTTCAGCTTTACACCCATATTTTGCAGTCATTTTCTTGACAAAAATCTTTATGCGTCGGTCTTCACCGTAAACAAGCAGGCAACCGTCGTTTTGCAGATTGAACGAAAGGTTTAATTCGTCAGCTAATGCTTTTATCCCTTCAATGGGTAACTCGGCGGAAGGTTTAACACGAATCCATTTTTGTTCCCGTGGAACACCAGAGATAAACTTTGTCTCATTTTCCTCTTCTTCAACGACCTTGCTGCCAGCTTCATTCAACCGTTCAAGCCATTGCTCAGCGTAGCCTTTTCCGAGCCTTTTCTGGCCCTCAGAAACAAGATAAGACTCTATACTGAGAAGATGTTCTTCCACCTTTTGACTGGTATCTAAATGAGTTGGGTCAGCTCTTAAAACGTTGATCAAAGTCTTTGCATGTCTTAAATTGCTTATCATGTCTGCTGGAAGGGTTATTCCTTTTTTTCGGAAATCGGTAATCATTTCTTCCAGAACTTTCCAAACAGCTAGATAACCCATCTACCGACTCACCATTCGACGATAATTAAGCCGTTGGCATTATAAAAATTAAATGTAGACTGGAGGCCACATCAAATTTTGCTTTTCAAAAGACTTTGACCAAGAGTTTTGAGGACAATAGATCAATGGAAACAAACTTGACAGTTCAAAGCTTTACCAACGATTTTTCGTAATCAGCAACAACATGTTTTTTACCTTTCTGAATTACTCTGTGCCCTTCTTTTTCCAAAATTTCTTTCTGTCCTTCAACTCCACCTGGATATTTCGCGTTTATCACTCCGCCAGTTTTCAATGTACGCCAGTACGGAGTAACATCGTGTTTTCCTTCTTGTCTTTGCTCTTCAGCAGCGTTGGCCGCAATCCAAGCGAAAATGCCAGTGGTTAAAGGACAACCAATCGTTGCCTTATGTTTTTTCGCCAAGGCTGCACGAATTTCATTAATGGTAACAAGTTTTCCCTCAGGTACCCTTCTCATCATCTCATTGACTTCCATCGGCGCTGGAATAACCACAGTGCCCGTACCCCACCTTTTACTCATCTTCTCAGTAATCTTCTCAACTCTAGGCAAACCCTTGCTGTCGCCTAATTTTTCAACCCAACTCTTCTTTTTCTTTGTCAAATCTTTAACGCTTCTCTTTCTCTAACCTATGAATTACGCTTTAACATTTTATTAAGGACGCTACACTCAAAACGTTTAACATTTTTTAAGCTTACTATACATCAATAGTTTGCCCACTTTATTCGTAAGATATCCTCGAGTGCGTTACCTTAAGGCTAGGAAAAGGGTTCTAGTTAAGCTGTTGGAGGTGTCTCCCGCGAAATCCTCTTTTTTGTTTTTGCTTGGCTTTTCCGTTTACATGAACCCTCCAAAACCTTTGCGAATTTGTAGGATGCACACACAGAAACGCGCATGGAACCTTAAAGAAATACAGAGACTTTCACGCATGTACACAAACTAGAAGTGGCGGTTTCTGAATAGTTATTGCGTGAAAACATTGTGAGTAAGACTAAGCTTTTTGATAAGCCTGAATGTAAAAACTGCATTTCCAAAGGAAGTAGCTATTGCTGGAACCAATGCCCATATAACATTTGGCGAAAGCGATAAATCGAGGCATGGAATAAGCGTTAAGTTGTTTATCTTTTTCCTCCGACAACTATCATTGTTGTTGCGGATTGCACTCCTTCAATTCGCTTTATAATTTTATAGATCTGGTTTAGGTTTTCTATTGAATCTACTTCAACGACCGCTACTACATCATAGGTTCCGTACAACATGTATGCCTCTTTTACGCTCCACGTTCCACGCAGCCTCTGTAATACTTCACTTTCTTTTTCCAGCTCTGTGTTTATGAACACGAAAACTTTCACTGAATTCCACCTTAACGAAGCACTTGCTTCTTCACTTAATCATCTGGAAACTGTCTTTACGTACATTTAGACTTATTCGTATACGAAACCTTGTTCTTGTAGTTTACGCAGAAGCTTGTTAACTGCGATGTAGACCTCTTGCTCTTTCTTGGTTCCTGTGCAAACAAGCTTTCCCGACGCGAAGATGAGGACGACCGCCTTAGGTTCACTCATTCGGTAGATAATTGCTGGAAACTGTTCGGGTTCATATATTACCCGGCCACCACTACGTTTTTCAGACTCGCAAAACTCCACAAGGTCAATTGTTCTGCCAAGATCAACATTCGCAACGATGTTCTGGATAGCTATATCCGGCTTACCCGTCATGAGTATGCCGCCTCGCTTCAACTCTTTAATAACTTTTTGGACGGCTTTTTTCGCTTCTTTTTCCGATTTAGCCCCAACACAAACCATCTTACCAGTTCCGAAAAGTAGCGTAACAGTTTTAGGTTTCCTCAACCTGAAAACCGCTCCTGGAAACTGTTTACGACGATACTTCACGAAAGGAAACGCTTTCACAATGGCTTCTAAATCAAGCTTATGCTGCAGAGTCACTGAAACCACAACATTAACAATTTTCACCATTGGTTCAAACTTTGACATTGCAGACGTACACCTCGAGAAGTGCATCGTTAAACGTAAATCAGGCTTTAACATATATATAGTATTATTGAGAACGCCGAAAACGAACTTACAATCACCAGGAAGCTTAAAGAATAGTAGATCTATGAAATATTTGCCAAGTCCACATATTCAAATAGCCAAAGAAGTGGGCATCATTAAAAACAAGGTTGGTCCCAGATTGCTCTTTGTGGATGACCAGACTTTAATGAAAATTGTTGCGTTGTTCGGTGAAGAAGCAGTTAAGGTAGTCCGAGTTCTCAAAGTAGTGAACGAAGTTACAGACAATGAGATAGCAGATAAGACTCAAATGAGCATCTATATGGTTCGTAAGGCGCTTTACAAACTTTATGATCATTCTCTTGTGGTGCTCAGGCAGTCACGCGACAAGGAAAAAGGCTGGTTCGTTTACCATTGGAGGCTTCAGCCTGATCAGTTCGCTGGATTTACCACATCCATGAAACGGCGTGTTCTCGAGAGACTGAAAACTAGGCTTCGTTACGAGATGAACCATGAGTTTTACACCTGCCAAACACCAGGATGCAAACGATACACCTTCGAGGACGCGGTCGAACTCCTCTTTAAATGTCCCACATATCACAAGCCAATGATACACCTTAGCTACAACTGTTTCATCAAGGTCTTAATACGGAAAATAGAACAGATAGAAAGGGAACTAAGCGAGTAGCCTATAGGCGCTCGCGTCTTAGGTCCTTCAAAAGCCGACTATTTTCACAAGTAATGTATAACCCAACATCACTGTTACGCCAATAATCCCATATTTTGTCGCAGTTTTCTGCATGTTAATCACGGCTTTTGTTGACGGTTCCTTTAACAAATCAGTATAGCGTTTGATGATGGGTAGGGATAGTGGGAAGAGTATGAAAAACATGAATAAATGTTTGTAAGAGAGTAAACCAAAAACCGAATAGGTGAATGGCAAGAAACATACCAATAGAAACATAAGTCCAGCTACGACGACGCTATTTTTCCTTCCGTACCTAACAACAAAAGTGTGAACCCGCATTTTACGGTCTACTTCATAGTCTCCAACGGCTTGAATAATATGACCACCACAGTGAATCAGTATTAGCGGCACGACACCTAGCATAATTGATAAAATATCGGAGCTTAGCTTGTCAGTTAACCCTAACCCCATTAAGAATGGCATGAAGCCGGCGCCTATACCTGAAACTACAAAGTCTACAACGGGTACGCTTTTCAGTCTGAAGGGGGGAGCGGAATATGCGGTTCCAAACACAAGATAGATGAGAAACAAGGAAAGGAGATTCGCATCAACCAAGATTACTAGGACTAAACATAAACCAATTAATAAAAAGGAAAAGATTAACGCTGTCTGAGGTGCCATTCTTCCAGAAGCAACAGGCAAATTAGACTTAAACGCGTTCTCTTGATCTTCCTTTCGATCGAAATATTGATTCAAAACGAAGATACTAGCCGTAGCACACGAGAAAGCAAACAGGATGGCAACGAAGCGCCCAAGAGGGGGTAAACTTAGGAAGATGCTTCCAAAACCGAAACTAAAAATCCACCCAAGCCAACTCCCAACTCTCGCAACCTTAAAGTATTCCACAAGCGCCAAGAACCTGTAGAGCTCCTGAAAAGTCTTCACCAACCCTCACAATCTAAAACCCTAACATCATATTCAGTGAATAATACTTAAAAGATTTTGTTTAGAAACTTCCGAGTTTTCCAGCGGGCGCTACATCCCTCTGCTGTTCATTTCTTATCATCTCGTAAAGTTTTGTGGCTGCGTCTCTGCCTGCGGAGCCTAGACAGAAGAGATCTATAACTACTTGTATTGGGTCGACTACGTTGAAATTGCTTATGTTTCTTGTGTTTTTTAGGATGTCTGAATAATCCGGGCTGAGTATTTCTATGGTGATGGGGCCGCGTCCTTTGGGGAGTAGTTGGCTTAATTGTTTTGGGTTGTTTGTGTATGTGTGGATTGTTGGAAAAGTTATGTAGTAGGCTAGGTAGCGGCTTAAACCTGAAAATGCTGTTAAGGCGTAGTCCAGCTGGGCTTTTAGGCAATTTTCTCTCAGATTTTTTTCAGCATTTGCTAATTCTGTAAGTTCAAGTCGAACGGTTGCTTTAAGAAGTCGTTGAAGACGGCGTTGCCAAGATAGGAGATCAAGAAGCGCGTATGGGTCTTCAAGTTCGATTCTTCGCCATTTCCCCTTTTTTGTTATGCCTGCTTCGTAAAGGGAGGTGACTACCTTGTTTATCCAGCCGATTGATATTCCGAGGTCTCTGTGGATTTGACGCTGAAAAGTAACAGGTTTTTCCAGCAAATATTTAGCTATACGGAAAGCTTGAGGAGATGACAGTTTTACAGACAATTTCATTTCACAAGCATCTTTGTAACCTTGGCCTATTTAAAAGTTCGGTAAATAACGAACAGTTCGGTAAATAACGAACTCTTCAAGATGTAGAAAGGGAATAAGTAACATGTGGCTGAAAGTGTTTAGCTGAACCAGAGTATCGCGGAATCTCAATTCCATTTTGGCCTAGGTCTTTTATAAGCGCCTTGCGAGTTCAGTCGCAAGCTGTTTATAAAGGGTTTGCGACTAGAACCAGAGTTTCATTACATGAAAATGATAGGTAGCGAACTTTCTTAACGCTCTTTTATAGTTGTTAAGCAGTTGACCAAAAGTTGGCATGTTGCATTTAAAACTTTGAAGTTTTTCGGTTGTCTGGTTGGCTTTTGTTGTTGTGGTTATCCCTAGGTAATCAACAATGATTTTTTCCATTCATAGGACTGGTATCATTGGTCTTCTTCTGCTTCTATGCCTCTAGCGCGTGAAGGCTGGGATCTGGCTAAAGACTGTCTAATGGCCGATTTGTGTTGAAGAAAAAGCTTTGATTAAGGGGGCTTCCAAAAGTTCGGTAAACAAGTTAACGTTCGTTGTTCACCAAACATTTTTCCTATTAAGCAGAGAATTAAACGAGTGTCATTGCGAAAGGCCTTTATCTTGTCAATGCGCTGACAAGATTAGATGATAAACTTGTCAATCTCAAGTCTAGTTGAGGATAAGTGGTGGTGAAGACCTGATTTTCTGAGCTTTTTACAGGGTCTAATGGAAAATGCAAAAGAGGAGTTGAAGCTGCATTTAGACGAGATGAAACGTCATTTGAGGGTTCCTTTGACTGAGAGAATGGGGGAACGAGATCATGAGTTTGGGCGACAGAATTTTCTTTGTTCCCGCTTGGCCTGATCCTTTCATAAGATTAGCTTAATTTTCATTGCGACAAGCAAAACTAACGAACTGCCAAGAGTTCAGAAGTAGTAGTCGTCTTATTTTTCCTAGGGCGCTGTACTACTACTTCCAATTCTATTCTAATTACCTTGTTGACCTATTTTTGAGTGGCAAGTCACCATTATTACTAAACCTTCATGATTTGTTGTTGTAGACCCCCTCCCCCTATCAACAACAACACTTAAGCCAATTTCCACATAACTGTCAAAGAAACTCCAGCACACATCCTCCTTAGTCTGGTTCTTTCATGACCTTCTGATGCGAAACATGCTACGAACTGATGCTACATCAAATATTCCCATTTCTCAAGCATAGCGTTATCCTTTTTTCAAAAAAACAGGGGGGTAGGTCGTATTCGTTGAAAATTCATGCAATAACCGCGGACTCCAACTATTGTGCCAAAGACAACTGCTTGAACCATTCACACGTTTTTCCACCAGATACCAGCACACCATTGCCAGCAAAAGCCTCGAGGAAATGGCATATTTGGATCTCAATACCACATCAAAGCAGCCCACAACATCGAAGAAGCCCTTAAACTGGTACACGTATGTTTCGAATACGTCACAGGCGAATACAGTGACGGACGCAAGATCTTCCGTAAAAGAAAGCAGCGACTTTAACTAAAAGCTAGAACAAATAGGAAAAGGTTTTTAGTTCAGTTGTTATATGACAGTCTGCAAGCGAGTTTAAGATACATTGAGGTAGATATTTAATGTCTATATTTGCAGCACCAGGAGCGTACGACCGTGCCATAACCGTTTTCTCACCGGACGGTCGGCTGTTTCAAGTTGAATACGCAATGGAATTGGTTAACCGTGGAGCAACAATTTTGGGGATACAATGCCGTGAAGGAGTAGTTTTAGGGGCAGAGGAGACAGTTGATCCACTTGAAGAAGCGGAATCTTCTTGGAAAATTTTCAAACTTGACAACCACATAGGAGCAGCCATAGTAGGCTTAAGCTCAGACGCAAGAGTCCTAATAGACAATGCACGAATATACGCCCAAAGCAACAAGTTAACATACGATGAGCCAATAGACGTAGAAGTAGTAACGAAAAGAGTATGCGACATAAAACAACTTTACACACAACATGCTGGCGTGAGACCCTTCGGAGTTTCAATGATTTTCGCTGGAGTAGACAAAACTGGAAACCACGTGTTTGGCACACATCCAAGCGGAACATATCGAGGCTACAAAGCTAGAGCAGAAGGCGCCGGAAAAGAAACAGTAATCAAAATATTGACAGAGGAATACCGTGAAGAAATGAGCCTTAAAGATACCACAAAGCTCACAGTGAAATGCCTCGTAAAAGCCCTAGAAACTAGACAGTTGCCGCCCAGAATGAAGATAGCAGTTATTCCTTCAGCAACCAAAAAAATGGAAATGTTAAGCAACGACAAAATTGCAGAATACCTGAAGGAATTAGGTTCAGGCAAGTGAAATGGGGATGGGTGAAAAATACACAATTGCCCGTTTCACAAAAGATAATGGGCACTTCGAAGTTCTCGTAAAACCCGAAAAAGCATTACAATATCGCATGGGAAAAATACCAGCAATAACAGAAGCCCTGGCTACTGAAACCATATTCTTAGACGCAAACAAAGGCACCAAGGCCTCAGAAGAAGCCCTGCGCAAAGCATTCGGAACAACAGAACCACTAAAGGTTGCAGAAACAATCCTAAAAAAGGGAACAATACAACTCACAACCGAACAACGCAGAAAAATGATTGACAACAAAAGAAAACAAATAATAGCTTTCATATCAAGACAATGCGTCGACCCGAGAACAAACCTTCCACACCCACCATTACGCGTAGAACAAGCCATGGAACAAATCCACTACTCAATAGACACCTTTAAACCAGTAGAAGAACAAGCAAAGGAAATAATCAAACTTTTACGAAGTGTTCTACCATTAAAAATGGAGCAGGTATCAGTTGGAGTCCGCATACCACCAGAATATGCAGCCAAAGCCTACGGAACAATCAAGGGATTTGGAACAATAAAACGTGAAGAATGGCGCGGAGACGGCTCATGGCACGGAGTCTTAGAGATGCCAGCAGGCTTATACGGTCCATTCCTAGAAAAAATTGGAGAAATAACTAAAGGAAGAGCAGAAGCAAAAATGCTCTCTTAAAAATGGTTTATCACGAATGTATGGATGTGTAGATTATGCCAACCTTTTTTGAAACAAAACAGCTTGTAGCACCTGGAGATTTGCTTGCAGAAGGAACATACGTTGCAGGCGAAAACACATACAAGGAAAACAACAAAATTTATGCATCAAGACTGGGGCTTGTGCAATACGAAGACAAAAACGTAAATGTTGTTGCTCTCAGAGCCTTTTACATCCCAAAACTAGGCGATACGATTATAGGAACCATTGTGGAAGTTGGTTTCAGCGGGTGGACGCTAGACATAAACTCGCCATATTTAGCTATTTTAAGGGCTTCAGAGGTCTTAAGCAGACCTTTCAGACCGCAGGAAAACGACTTGTCCAAAGTTCTTGATGTAGGCGACCTGGTAATTGCAAAAATAATGGCATATGACAGAGCGCACGACCCACGACTAACAGTTAGCGAACCTGGACTTGGAAAAATAACCCGTGGACAAGTTGTAAAAATGACTCCGACAAAGATCCCCCGCGTGATCGGTAGAAAAGGATCAATGGTGTCCATGATAAAACAGGAAACAGGCTGCCACATAATTCTTGGACAGAATGGAGTTATATTGATTACTGGTAAAAGCCTGAAAGATGAACAGTTGGCAATGATGGCTCTTCGCAAAATTGAGTGTGAATCTCACACATCTGGTTTAACGGACCGCGTATCCCAGATGATTAAGAAAGAAAAAGCAAAACAAAAGGAGGAATTAAACAGTGAGCCAAAAACCTGAAAAGCTAATTGATAAAAAAGGTTTAAGATTAGACGGAAGAAAACCAGAAGAATTAAGATCAATAAAAATTGAAGTAGGTATCTTACCGAATGCTGACGGCTCAGCATACATCCAGCAGGGGAAAAACAAAATTTTGGCTGGTGTATATGGTCCAAGAGAGTTGCATCCTAAACATCTGGCGCTTCCAGATCGAACAGTCTTGAGATGCCGCTATCATATGGCACCTTTCTCTGTTCAGGAACGCAAGTCACCAGCGCCGTCAAGAAGAGACATAGAACTTTCAAAAGTCATTCGAGAAGCTCTTGAACCCTCGATTTTCCTTGAATACTATCCGCGGACAGGCATAGACATTTTCGTTGAGATTTTGCAGGCTGATGGAGGAACAAGATGTGCAAGCATTACAGCAGCATCGTTAGCCCTAGCAGATGCAGGTATTCCAATGCGAGATCTGGTCGTTGCTTGCGCAGCTGGAAAAGCTGACGACACCATAGTGCTGGATCTAATGGACACTGAAGACAAAAAAGGAGGCGCTGATGTACCTGTGGCTTTAATGCCGAACCTTAACGCAATAACATTGCTACAGATGGATGGAATTCTGACGTTTGAAGAGTTCGAAAAAGCGGTAAATCTAGCCCTTAAAGGATGCAGAAAAATCTACACAATGCAAAAGGAAGCGTTAAAAGCCAAATATGAAAGTGTTAAGGAGGTTGAAAAATAATGTCGTCTATAATTGTTCGTGTAAAGCAAAAGCAGATTTTAGATCTAATCGCGAACGGAAAAAGACTGGATGGTAGAGGTCTAAAAGATTATCGTGAAATAAAAGTTGAACAAGGACTAATTGAACGGGCTGAAGGTTCAGCAAGGGTTCTCCTCGGAAAGACAGAAATCATAGCTGGAACAAAAATTGAAATCGGCAAACCATTTTCAGACACACCTAATGAAGGCGTTCTAACCGTAAACGCTGAGCTTGTACCGTTAGCGTCACCAACCTTTGAGCCAGGACCACCGAAAGAAGCCTCGATAGAACTTGCCAGAGTTGTTGACAGAGGAATAAGAGAATCAAAGGCAATTGACTTCAAAAAGTTATGCATAAAACCTGGTAAGAAAGTGTTTGTGGTTTTTGTGGATGTTTACGTGCTTAACCATGATGGAAACCTAATTGATGCCTCCGCATTAGCTGCTCTCGCCGCTTTGCTTAACACGAAGATGTTTAACTATGAGATAGAAGAAGATGAAGTGAAAATAACACCGGGTTACACCCCGCTCCACGTAAGGAAACATCCGATTGCCATCACTTTTGCGAAGATAAATGACAAGCTTATTGTTGACCCATGGCTTGAGGAAGAGCAGACAATGGATGCTAGGCTGACCATGACAATTGATGATGACGAAAATGTATGCGCAATCCAGAAGGGAGGCAGCGGATACTTTACACCGAAACAAGTATTAGAAGCCGCTAAAACGGCTATGGAAAAGGCTGACGAAATTCGAAAGAAACTAAACTGGTGAAACACCCGTGGGAAAGAGAACAAAAAAAGTGGGACCGACACGCGGGCTAGGCGCTCGATACGGAGCCATGGTCAGAAAACGCTACATCAAAGTAGTTAAGGGAATGAAGAAGCCCCATAAATGTCCGCAGTGCGGACTTCAACGAGTGAAGAGGATAAGTGTTGGCGTTTGGAAATGTCGGAAATGCGGGTTCACGTTTACTGGTGGAGCCTACACTCCAATCACTAAGCTGGGAGTAGTAGCAAAGCGTGTAGCTAAGGGAACAGTTGCAGAAGAGACAGCAGCAACCGAGTAAAAACCAAGCGACAGCTTTTTTCTAACTTCGTTAGTGATTTGGACATTGGTCAAGAAAGCGTTTATTTTATTGACTACTTCGCGGAGACCAGCAAAGAACACGAGAACATTTTGCAAAGACCTTTCAAACACTTTTCCAAACGTTGTGCGGACAAATCGCGGCAAAATGAGCCTTGGCGGAGTGGCTGAGAAAGCATTAGCGCTTGACGCAGAGAAGGTAATTATTGTTGGTAAATGGAGAGGAGACTCGGGAAAAATACAGTTATTCAGAACAAGTGCGAAGGGGTTGGATGTTATTCCACCATTAATTTACGTAAAAGGCGCAAAGTTGCGTAGAGACTTCGAAGAAAACTCGCCCAGAAGAAAGAGAATAAGGTCCGTTGCAATCGCAGCTTCAAAGACCCCTTCATTAGAGGTTAAGAGACTTCAAAATGTTTTATCAGAATTCTTTAACATTCCAGTTTTTTCACTTGAGGAAATTCATGATAGAAAATTTGAGGCTGCAATGCAGATTTCGGCAGATCCGCCAAACCGCATGATTATCACGTTTAAGCTTATTCCAGATCTTGTTGAGATTGGTCCACAGATTAGAGTATCGCATTTGGTTTGGGAGCTAAACCGATGAAAGCTAATGCTGTTTTGCGTTTGAAATTTCCTTCACAGAAGCACTTGGAAATCATTTTTAAGGCGTTACTACCAGAGGTTAGAAAGCCTCCGACGATGCGTTCACGAGCATCTTTGGAGAAAGATGACACTTTTTTGATTTTGAAGATTGAAGCTAAGGATACGGTTGCTTTGCGTGCAGCAGTAAACGCTTATTTGAGATGGATAAATTCGATGACGAATGTCATAGAAGTTTTGCAGAATATTTCTTAGCGTGCTAAAGCTCTCTAGATTTTATCCTTTTCTCGTACAAAATATATCGAGCCAACTCGGCATCTAGTTTGTTGATGCCGCCGAATCCTCCTCCACTATTTTTTGGCCAGGTACTGATTTTCCGATAGGAATTGATGTTTTAGAGAATGTTTAATTAATGGCTTTGATGTATTGCTGTGCAGACGGAAGGTAACACAAAGTGAGTGAAGAAATTTCGAAGCTTCCACCTCAAATTCAAGAACGTTTACTAAGACTTCAGCAGCTGCAACAAACACTCCAAACAATCTTAGCACAAAAACAGCAAGTAGAACTCGAACTAACAGAAATCGAACAAGCTCTAAGCGAGTTACAAAAAACAGCAGACGACACAACCATATACAAAGCAATAGGCTCGCTTTTAGTAAAAGCCGAAAAACCAAAAGTAACCGCCGATCTAACCGAAAGGAAAGAATTGCTTAACGTGCGAGTCCAAGTTCTCGGAAAGCAAGAAGAACGCTTACGAGGACAACTGAAGGATTTGCAGACTAGACTTCAAAAAGAATTAAGCTCCATTTCTCCCTCGTAGCCTTCAAAAACGTTTCTGGTGGAAAACCGTGGAAATAGGGATGCCAGAGCTCAAAAGCGAACAAATTGAAGAACTCTGCTCAATTGTGGAAAAAACCGCCAGACAATACCTAATATCGAAGGTTTCTCCAAAAAGAATAGAAGCCCTAAACATAAGTGTAGAAACTGAAGGAACAAAACCTGTAAGGCTCACGGTTGACATTGACGTTTCGCTATCACCAATAATGAAAAAATTTAACGTGCAAAAACTTGTTGACGAAGCAATAAAAGAAGCCTTCGCCTCAGCTGAAAATTACTTAAGGGAACTGAAATGTCATTCCAAGAAATAACCAAAATCATAGATGAATCAGATGCTAAAGTTGCTGTTTTATTATGTCACCACAACGCTGACCCAGACGCTATCTGTTCAGCCTACGCCTTCAAAAGCCTACTAAAACATTTTAACCCGAATCTTGAAGTTGAGATTGGAGCAACTCACGGAATAAGCCGACTTTCAAAACATCTACTCAAACATTTACCTATAAAAGTGGAAACACAACCTAGCGTGGAAAATTCTGACGTCATAATCCTATTGGACACCAACACAATCCAACAACTAAATAATCTAGCTGCAAAAGTGAAAACCTCAAAAGCCCCCATCATAGTTATTGACCATCACGCACCCCACCCAGAAACACAACAACTAGCAAAACTGTACATAACAAACGAAGAAGTCTCCTCAACATGCGAAATCGTCTACGACTTCTATAAGCAGACTGACGTTAAACCAGACGAAAACGAGGCAAAAGCACTGTTTTTAGGTATAGCCTTTGACACACGCCACTTCATCATAGCCAACTCATCCACACTAAAAAAAGTCGCAGAACTAGTTGACGCTGGAATAAATGCCCAAGAGACCATGTCTCTGCTCTCGCTCCCCATGGAATTTTCGGAACGCGTTGCAAGACTAAAAGCCTCCAGAAGAACCAAACTCGTTAGAATCAACGAGTGGATTATTGCGTTTTCACACGTCAGCGCCTACCAAGCCTCAGCCGCAAGGGCAATAATCGAATTAGGCGCTCACGTCGCAGTTGTGGCTGGACAGAAAAACGAAAACCTAGAAATCAGTTTGCGTGCAGCCCGCGAATTTTACAAAAAGACTGGCATCCACCTTGGCAGGGATATAGCTAGACCCCTAGGGGAACATCTGCAGGGTATGGGTGGTGGACATTCCACAGCCGCCGGAGTGAACGGAGCAGGAGATATTCAAATCGTGTTTAAGCGTTGTTTGCGGCTTTTAAAGGAAAAGTTAACTAAAAATCAAGTAGCTACTCTTAAATGAGAAAATGAACCCGCTTACAAATAGGCAGGCACCAACAGCATGTCGATAATAGAAACAGAAAACCTCACATACACTTATCCCAGTGGAACAAAACCATCAATTAGAGACGTTTCCATAAAAATTGAGAAAGGAGAATTCGTCCTAATCACTGGCCCAAGCGGATGTGGAAAAACAACACTCTGCCGATGCTTCAACGGATTAATCCCACACTTCTACCAAGGTGAACTAAAAGGCGAAATAACGGTCGCAGGACTTAGAATTTCCGAACAACCAATCTGCGAAATGGCAAAACATGTAGGACTTGTTTTCCAAAATCCGGAAAACCAGCTTTTCGCGCTGTCCGTAGAAAAGGACGTAGCCTTCGGACTTGAAAACCTCGGAGTCCCAAGAGAAGAAATGCGAAAGAGAGTGGACTGGGCACTCAATCTAACGGGAATATGTGACCTAAGGGAAAGAGCACCCCACGAACTTTCAGGCGGACAACAACAACGTGTAGCAATTGCGTCTGTTTTAGCCATGCAACCAGAAATAATAGTTCTAGACGAGCCAACATCCTTCCTCGACCCGTTGGGTGCAAAGAAAATATTTGAAGTCATCCACGATTTAAACAGAAAGCTCGGAATCACCGTAGTGCTTGTTGAGCACAGACTTGACCTAACTGCAAGATACGCAAATCACATTGCCGTAATGGACGATGGAAAGATCGTTCTCGACGGAGAACCCCGAAAAATCTTAAGCTCTGAACAAGCCCGCCTAATCGGAGTGGGAATCCCAAAGCCAACACGCCTATACCAGATACTCCGGAAAGACGGAGTAAACCTCAGCAACACGATCCCGTTGTCTTCAGATGAGATGGCAGCCATACTAAGGGAGGCGCTCAAAAGCCAATGATTGAAGCTGAAAACGTATACTTCACGTATCCAAATGGTGTAGAAGCATTAAAAGGCGTATCCTTAACAATCAAAAACGGTGAGTTTGTAGCCATAATGGGAGAAAATGGCGCTGGAAAAACAACTCTAGTCAAACACTTCAACGGACTGCTAAAGCCAACCAAAGGAACCGTGCATATTGACGGGGTGAACACAACAAAAGTTAGCGTCGCAACCCTAGCCAGAAACGTTGGATTCGTGTTCCAAAACCCGGATCGCCAACTTTTCAGCGAAACAGTTGAGGAAGAAATAGCTTTTGCACTAAAGAACTTCGGGTTTAAAGAAAAAATAATAAAAAGACGAGTGACGTGGGCTCTAAACCTTTTAGGCTTAACACAATACAGAAAAACCTCGCCCTTCATGCTGAGCGGCGGAGAAAGGAAACGTGTAGCCTTAGCTTCAATTTTAGCTTGGAACCCAAAAATATTGATGTTAGATGAACCAACCATAGGGCAAGACTACCGACAAAAAGAGAATCTTCTTCAGTTCATCCTACAAATGAAAGCTCAAAGAAAAACCATAATTATCGTTACGCACGATGTGGAGTTCGTGGCTGAATGCAGCCCAAGAGTTTTGTTAATGCGAGAAGGAAGAATAGTAGCTGATGGTGAAGCACGAAAAGTGCTTACAAACCCTGAAATATTAACCCAAGCGTCGATCGTACCACCACAAATAACTCAAATTTTCCTACAACTATCCGATTTTCAACTGCCAAAAGAAGTCATCGACGTTTACAAGGCACGGGAAAAATTGCTCAATCTCTTGGAAGCGAGAGCAAAATGAGCGTTTTTGACGGACTCAAGTTTCGAAGGGTCTACTCGCCCATTCACAACCTAGACCCAAGAATAAAATTTGCCTATGTTTGTGCAATTTTTGTGGCTGCAATAATCTTCTGGGAACTACTGCCCTTAGCAATACTGTTCTTGATACAAGTTCCATTCGTCATTTTGGCTGGTGTCCAACGTGAATGGGTTCGTTCCATGCGGGGAGCAGCATTCTTAGCAATAGTAATTTTCTTAACGAACTTTGTCTTTTCGTTTATTGGCGCTGGTTACACAAATCCAGCCTACTATCTGGAATATGCCTTTGCCATGACTTTACGCTTCATAGTCCTTATTGAATCCTTCTCCGTTTTCTTCCTAACCACATCACCAGACCATCTAGGCTTAGCCCTAGAACAAACACGTATTCCTTATGAATTCTGTTTCGCCTTCACAACCGCAGTACGATTTGTCCCTGTTCTAGCCGAAGAAGCCCAAACAATTATGGATGCCCAGAAAGCGAGAGGTTTAGAGCTTGAACGTGGAAACTTTTTGAAAAGAATTAGAAATTACATTCCAATTCTCATACCCCTAATTGTGAGTGCAATTCGCAGAAGCCTAGAATTAGCTGAAGCCATGGAATCCCGTGCATGGGGAGCAACAAAGAAACGTACAAACCTGTACGTGCTTAAAATGCACAGAGGCGACTTCGTTTTAATAGTCATCACTATCTTAATCTTAGCAGTCGCAATCTACATCCATCTATCCTTTAGAATTCCATCTCTAAATGAGCTGTTAGGAGGACTTCTTAAACCGCAAGATTTTTAATATACGCGTTTGTGTATGGGCTTTTCGGAGCTTGAAAGAGGGAGAGCAAAAATGGGTTGGCCTGAAGAAGAGGATTATCTGGCTAGACAGCCTGCGGGCGAACGTGAACCCTTAACCCATCTTGGAAGCATTTTTGAGAACAATTGCTTGGTGTTTTTGGACGGTTCAATTGTTGAGTTGATGCATCGGTTAGGCTGGACCGAGGAGGATTTAAAGAGGAGACTTGCAACAATAGAGTAAGAATATAACTGGAGCGTGCAACATATTCGCGCAAAGTGGAGAAAGAAGAAACAAAGGAAACTTAAAAGAAAAAGAAAGAAAAGACGGGAAAGATACAAATAAGTATAAAGTTTCAGAAAAAGGATTTACACTCGAGAGAAATATAAAATAGTTGACGTTTCATTCTTGAATGAGGTGTGAGTGAAATCAAAAGCAACATCAGCCACATAGGATACGTTAACAGCATTAGAGACAACATTTTCAACATCAGAAAGAAAAAACTGCTACCGCTATATGAAGACCTAAAATCAGCAAACTGCGTAGTCTGCGGAGGATCCGGCAGATCACTGTACTCCTTGAACGCTGCAATGAGCCAGATCGCAATGAGCCAAATAGGCTGGAGAAACAAGGTTGTGTTGACTCCGGACGACCCAGGCTTTCCTGGAAAAAACATGTACGACGCGGCAGCCGAGCTTGAAAGACGATACAAAAAAACCCTGCTGTTGATAAACTCTGGTAGTGGCTTCTCCGATGATCCCCTAGCGATGGCGCAAGATTTAGCAAGATACGCTGAAGACAAAAAAACGTCAAGGTTTTCTATGGGACTTATAACCTCTAACTTAAACTCGCCACTAGCCAAGATAGTCCGCGAACACGGTCATGTGGTTAAGTTAAAAGGACGAGGAAGATCGAAACCCTCTTTTGAATATAGCAAGATAGGCATCATGGGTGACATCTTCGAGCTAGGGAGCTTGTTTCTTCTGTCCATGATGACCGAGGCGATCTTCCGAAACCTTGGCGTAGATGGGATGCTTCAGCTTTGCGAAGAAGAATTCGCCAAGCTAGGGTCAATAATTGATTCGAATGTGCAGTCAGAAACCTACTCACACATCGTTGACATGCTGGAAAGAAGGACCAACGTGTTTCTGGGCGGGAAGGGTACAGCAAATGAAATTGTAAAGATGACGGGTGTAAGACTTTTCCACATTAAGGGCTTCATGGGAGACAACGTGTATATAGCCAGAGGCGTGAACACTCCGCATCCAAGAGCTGGAGATCTCGAGATATTGGTGTCATTTTCCGGAGAAACCAGGCCTGTCATAATCTGGCGTGACGTCTTTAAGAAACTGAATGGAATTGTGTTGGCAATCACGGGAGCAAAGAAGTCAACTTTGGCCGAAAAGTCAGACTTCCAAATAGTTCTGGAAGAAGAAGTTAAGCCAGGTCAACCTAGGAGGTTTTACATGAGAGCAGCATACGTTTTAAGCCCTTTACCAGTTAAATTGACTGAAAGACTGGGGGAAAGAGGTCTGAAGCTACCAGAATACCTAATCGGTTGGTACCACTCTGTCACACAATAAAACTAGAGCATGAGTTTTCTGAGCAGTTTCTTTGTGTGTGAAGCTGGCTGTTTTTGTGATGGTTAAGGTTAAGCATGATAAATATTAAAAGTGCATATAACTTATTAAGACTCATGATAGAGTATATCAAGGCTTCACAACATACTTTAGGTGAAAGACAATCGCGCAGTAACGGTGAAAGCAAGTGCTTAAAACTTCCAAAACAGTGGAAAAACCAGAATTTGGCATACTCATGAAAGAGGAAGGTAAAAAACCAGCTGTTTTCAGAGAAGTCTACCCCATACAAGAACCCTATGTATATGCGGCAATAGTCAAAGATCCGAAAACACAAAAAATAATGTACGAAATCATAGAGCCGACACTGCAAAAAGATGAGAAGGAACGGCTAAAGGAAATAAAGACGCTTTTAATTGACGAGTTGAATGTAAGCCTGAAAGAAATAGAAACAAAGGAGAAAGCAGAAAACTATCTGAAAGAAAAAACAAAGGAAACAATTAGAAAATACCGTATAAAAGTTTCACCAGAGGCAATTGACAAACTCATATACTACATAATACGCGATTTCCTAGGCTATGGAAAAATAGATGCGTTGATGAAGGATCATCTAATAGAGGATATATCGGCAGACGGCGTAAACATACCGATTTATGTTTGGCACAGAATGCACGAGTCGCTACCAACAAACATAATATTTGAAGATGAGGCTGAACTAGACTCCTTCGTTATTCGAATGGCATATCTAGCAGGAAAAAACATCTCCATAGCATCCCCAATTTTAGACGCATCGCTTCCTGATGGAAGTCGTGTACAACTGACCTACGGAAGTGAAGTCACCAGAAGAGGTTCAACATTCACAATTCGACGGTTCAAAGTTGACCCATTAACAATTTCGGATTTGATAGCGTTTAACACTCTATCCTCAGAAATGGCAGCCTACTTGTGGTATCTCATAGAAAACAGAGCCTCAGTAATTGTGGCTGGCGGCGTTGCAGCTGGAAAAACAACCATGTTGAACTGTTTATCCATGTTCATAAAGCCTGAAATGAAAATAGTGAGCGTAGAAGACACGCATGAGCTTAACCTTCCACATGAGAACTGGATACCTTCAGTCGTTAGATTAGGCTTTGGACATGAAGACAAAAAGGGCGGAAGCATAACGCTGTTCGACTTGTTGAAGGCTGCTGTCAGACAAAGACCAGACTATATTATTGTGGGCGAAGTCCGAGGAGAAGAAGCGTACACACTGTTTCAGGCAATGGCAACGGGCCATCTTGGAATGAGTACTCTTCATGCGGAATCTGTGGAAGCTGTAATAAACCGTTTGGAGTCTGAACCGATGAATATTCCGAAACCACTCATAGCAATGATAGACGTTGTAATGGTTATAGCAAGAATAGAAAAGGACGGAAAACCAGCGAGAAGAGCAACTACAACTACGGAAGTTTTGGAGCTTGACCCAAAAACGAAGAGCATTCCAACCGAAGAGGTTTTCAGCTGGAATCCAAGAGAAGACAAGTTTGTCTTTTCAGGGTATAGCAGCCTTCTGGAGAGACAAATGAAAAAGTTGGGTGTTACTAAAGGAGAAGTCAAACTTGAGTTAAATCGCAGAAAGATTGTTTTGGAATGGATGGCTCACAAGGGCATCCGTCGCCATATTGACGTTGCAAACGTGATACGAGAATATTATGCTAACCCGAAACGTGTTTTCCAGAAAGCCAGAGTGGGACTAAAATGAAAAATAGAAAAATTCGACATAGAGTCAAGAGATTTTTCAACAGCATCAAAAAAAGACTCAAACCAAGAGCAACACCAGAAACATTCAAATTTGCACTGAAAAAGCCTCATTCCCTAGCTTACCAACTTATCGGAGAAAAAATTGATCGCGTTCTGCCACTTTTTGAGGACTTGGGCTTAAATCTGCAGAAGGCGGGGTTAAAGGTTAATTTTAAGGCTTACCTTAGCCTAGCATTGTTTGCCACAATTTTGACTTCAGCTACTGCATTAATTTTTATTCCATGCTTGCTTGCTTTCGTTTTCAACATACCGTTTTTTCCAGCGGTTTTGTTTGGTGTTGGCGGAGGCCTCTTCGCAGTTGCGTTTTCCATAATTGGATTTTATTTCTACCCAATTTACCGCGCCGACAAGCTCAAAAGGGAGGTAGAGGATGAGTTGCCGTTTACAACTGGTTATATGGCCATTCTTGCGAGCGCTGGCGTTTCTCCAGAAAAGATTTTCCATTCAATTTCAAATCTCAGCTTGCCTTTGACCGTTTCTGAAGAAGCTAAAAATATTGTCAGAGACGTAAATCTCTTCGGTTTGGACATAATATCTGCTTTGGAAAAGACTTCGAAACGAACTCCTTCTGAAAGGTTTCGTGAAATGCTGGAAGGCTTCATCTCAACAATACATTCAGGCGGAAATCTGGCGGCCTATCTACGCGAAAAGTCTGGGCAGTACATGAACCTAAAGAGAATAAGCCTACACAAGTTTTCCGACACCTTGTCTGTTTTATCAGAGTTCTACGTGTCTCTGCTCATCACAGGACCTTTGCTTATGGTCATCATGCTTGCGGTTATGGCTATGCTTGGCGGGGGAAACCTAGGCGGACTGGGTCCAGACCTTCTACTTAACCTGCTCACTTATCTTGGAATTCCGCTGGGCTCTGTAATATTTCTGATAATTTTGGATGCTGTTTCGCCTAAATGGTAATGAAAAATGCCGAAAATAGAGAAGCACATGAAAAAAATTGCGTGGATTGGCTCGGTTTCCTTAGCCGTAGCCATAACCTTATCTAGTTATTTCACTTTTTGGGGAAGCCCAACATTCGACGAGTTCGTTCTCTTCGCTGTCATAGTTGCCATTTTCCCTCCAACAATCCTAAACTACGTAGATTATAGATGGAGAAAAGCAGTAAACGATCACTTGCCAGACCTTTTTAGAAGTATAGTTCAAGCCCAAGAGACTGGTATGACTCTTCCCCAAGCTTTGGAGGAAGCTTCTAAAAGGGATTACGGCCCGCTTACAGCTGAATTGAAAAAAATGACTTCGCAGATTTCTTGGGGAATGACTTTTGAAGATGCGCTTCTAGCTTTGGAAAGACGCGTTAACACGGTGCTCATGCAGAGAACCGTACCGATGATAATTGAGGCAAGCCGTTCAGGAGGGCATGTGGAGAGGGTTTTTGACCCAATGGGTAAGTTTATACAGACAACGCTTCTGCTTGATAAGGAACGGCAAAATCAGACAAGACCATACATTGCAATAATTTACGTGGCATTCTTCGTATTCTTGTTCACAATAATACTGCTTTTCAAGTCGTTCTTCGCCAGCATAGAAGGCTTACCAATACTTGGGTCAGCGGTGATGGCGCCTGAAGAAATGCAGCGAATGTTCTTTCACATGACAGCGATTCAAGCCTTCTTTGGAGGAGTTGTAGCCGGAAAAATGGGGGAAGGAACAATAAGCGCTGGACTGAAACACAGCTTAATCCTCATGCTCTGCGGATACATAGCTCTAAAACTTTTCTTGTGAGGTAGAGAAAATGACAAGAAAGGTTAAGAGATTTTTCCGTGACAGACGGGCTATAACTCCTGTGTTAAGCAACCTTTTGCTCACGGTTGTGGCTGTGGCTGCAATGTCAATTGCTACAACCGCTACTTACGTGATTACCACTAATCTGAAGGAAACCATGAGCGAACGCATTGTTTTGGAGGATTTATGGTTTAACAATTCAACTGGAGACATGAGTGTTTATCTTCGTAATGTTGGAAAGGTTGCTGTTCACGTTTCAGCCGTCTACGTCAACCACACCTCGCAGTCTTTCCCTTCACCTTTCAATTTAGAAATAGATGAGCATGGCTGGCTTAACATTTCATACACTTGGTCTTTAGGCAGCCTATGCTATGTAGATGTTGTTACAACTAGGGGGACACATGTTGGAGGCTATTATAAAGCGCCTTAAACGCGACAGGCGTGGAGTAAGCAACGTAATAGTCGTCATGCTAAGCCTACCTCTAATAGTAGTTATAGTTGCGAATGTCGTGCTCTGGAGTTACCAGATGAACCAGATTGACTGGGAAAAAATGCAAGAAAAAATTGAAATAGCTGACGCAAAAAGCGGAGGATCATTCTCATCTTGGTTTGTGACGCAGACCGAATATTCAATAAATATCGGCAGTCGCGTAAGTGGTTTTTATACGGCTACTCACTCCGCTGAAGATGGATTCTGGGAGACATTACAGGAAGAACTTTCACCCGCACCACCAAGATATAGGCTTTTCATAAACGGGAGTTTCGTTATTAACATCGGAAGCTATCCTTTGAATAATATTCAAACAGTTGAAATATTATTAAGATACAATGCCAGTGATACTGGGGAAAAATGGTATTTGAAGGCTTACAATTGGACAGCACAAGCATATAGTGATAACGGTTTTAACAATGCCTCGGGAAGCCAACCGTCTACGCCTAGTGCATGGATTTATTATGCAGTCAATCTAACAGATCATTGGCGAAGTTATGTTAGAGATGATGGACTAATATACGTTCAAATCCATGATGGAACACCCGAGTCCCCTTCTGGAACCAAAACAAAAATTAGCATAGACTTTCTCGGAGTACGTGTTAAAGGAAATTGGACAAGTTTCACTTTTAACAATGAATGCCCCTTAACCGTACATATTGTCTCACTTTGGATCGTTAATTCTATTTACCACAAACGTTACGACGCAAATTTTTTCATAAACTCTGGAGAAAACACGACATACATTCGAACAGATATAAGCCTTCCAGCTGATAGCTCCTTAGTCAAGAGCATAACGGAAAGAGGAAACACAGCGGCGTTTGCGAGTCATTAAACTGAATAACTGTTCTTATTTGCTTTCATTTGCTACATAAGCAATTTATCTTTCAACGCTTCTATTGCTTCTTTCTGGTTTTTCCCCTCTACCACCTTGATATTATATAACCCTGCCATTTTCTTCCCATTCTCACTCATTTCCGGAATTGCAATCAAGTAGGCACTGTCTGGAGACACATCAAATATCTTAGCAAATAATGCTATTACTGGCTGCTCTGGCACGGCATCTTCTGTCGATATTGCCAAATCAATCACTGTTACCTTTCTTTTAACATCTCCCTTATAGGCTACTATGTCAAACATGTGGTTTGCACCAGACTTGCCCTTCAGAAAGGCATGACTTTCAACCTCAAATCCATTTTCTCGCAGAAACTCACTCATGGGCTCAATTATAACCCAGCCAACTGCAGCTTCTTCTCTAATTTCTTCTTTCAAGCTGTAGCCATAAACGTCTTTAATGACTGCATCTTCGAAAGTTGAATTTGCATGGCAGTCTCTACAGAAATGTGCGGTGACGGGGATGTCAAAGTTTTTGTTGCAATTTTTGCAAGTACACCATGTTCCAGCCTGTCTATAATCAACATCAGGTTTTTTCAATTCTTCATGGCACTTTGGACAAATAAGTTTGTTTCCTTTACGGAAGTTTTCCTCTATGTCCATATATCCGCATTTGATGTGTTCAATTAAGGAGCTTTTCTGGATGTTAAATGACTTGCAATATGGACAACAATAATGAACAGAAATGTTTGCGGAACCACATTTTGGACAGTAAATAATCTTATCGTAGAGCCTTCGCTCCAATATTCCAGCTTCACAAAGCCTATTCAAAAAATCTTCTACATCTGCGGCGTCGCCAACAATAGGCTCAACAATTGGATACCGATAACCAAGTTTAGGATCATAAACTGGTTTAAGTTCACTTATTTCATCGCTTAAAAATTTGCCTAGAAAAGCTTGCGTATTACGATCCTTGTAAAGCTCTGCCCGTTTTATTTTGTTTGTCTTCTGCATCATTTTCCCAGATTAGATTTTGTCTATAAACAAAAGTGTATGTTTCAAAAATATAATATTAATTGTTTTTCAGTCAACAGCAATCTCTTAACACCAACAGTTCTAGAAAAGCTTTTAAAATTCCCGTAGGTGTTTGATCTAGAGAAAGTGACACAAGATGAGCTCGCAATCGAAGCACGTACTGAGCTGCCCGAAGTGTGGTTTTACCTTTGACATAACGTATGGCAGAGCCTTGGCTTGTTCCGGCTGTCCATCCTCTGTGCAATGTAAATTTGTCAAGTGTCCAAAGTGTGGACATGAATTCCCCTTGCCGCAACACTGAAAAATTCACTTGGATGTTCTTGATGTGTTTCAAAACGTCCATAGAGCAACCTCTTTGAAAAAGAAAATTTTCCATAGTTTTGCACAGCCCTACTGGAAACTGAACAAACGTATTTGCCTGTTAGAATAAAGAGTTTAAGGCTTAACAATTCAGAATTAAAATCAATATGCAGTATCCACAGTCACATTTTTTAATGGGAACTCTCATATTTCCTGCACAACATAAACTCATAAAAACATAACAGTGGACGGTGAATTAGTTGTCAACAAAAAAGCCTCCGAAACGTTTGATCTTCCAATGGACGACACTTAAAGGTGCGACGGCAATACTCCTATTCCTAATAGTAGCCACATTGATTGAATACATTGTTGTCCTCTATGCCATAAACCTCAGCGTTAAAGATGAAACGCTGCAACAGTGGAGTTCTCCTTTTCCAGGTACTGATTGGACTGTAGCAATAACAATTAGTCCACTATTTCACTTGGTTCCAATCGCTGTAATAATTGCACTTGTATCCAGCTGGACGTATCTAACGAGACACGTTGCCGTAAAACCACCCGAAAAATGGAAAGGAAAGGCCAAGTCTATTTCCAAACATAGGAAAGAACGAGGGTTTAAAGACGTGAAAAAACTGACAAAAAAAATAAGAGACTTCTTTGGAAATCTGAAGTCCGCGTTGTTAAGGATTAGAGGCGTTGCGTATATCTGGCAGAAAATACATTTTGCAAGAGCAACAATAAAAAGCGCCTTAGCAGTGCTGTTAGTTTTCGGAGCGTTAATTCTTCTCGTGTCTGTCTTGACATACCCGCAACTAATCTATTGGACAGTGTCAAACGCCTACCGAAACGATTCTTGGTTACTTGGCTCTGTGACATGGATAAGCGAGTCCGGGAAAGGCATTGCAACAGCCTTAACGCCTATTGGTTGGATTTGCTCAGCCGCAAACAACGCTTTGCTGTCTATTGCACCGGCATTCAGAGATTTCGTCCTAAGCCTCGGAGGCCTGACAAAGCCGTTGGTTGAGTTGGATGGCGCTGGGAAATATCTAGTTTTTCAAAATGTTGCCGCTTGGGTTTCTGCCTTGACAGCTCTTCTTTACGGAGGACGTAAACGAAAAATTTATCGGCACAAGAAAAGCAGAAGGCGTTAAGAGGCTTCTGCAATGGCTGACCGGCCGAGATTTGGTCCAGCTGGAGTTCCTCTATCATTTAGGACTATGAAGGCAACTTTAGCTGATGTTCCCCGACTTCTGACGGATAAAGGGCTTGACGCTTTTGAGTATCAGGCCGTCCGTTGGGGTGCAAAACCACAGATTAGAAGGGAGAAAGCTGAGGAGCTTGGTCTAAAAGCTGAGGAGCATGATGTTTGGCTGAGTCTCCATGGTTCTTATTTCATAAATTTTTGTGGAAAAAGAGAAATCATTGAAGCTAGTAAAAACCGCTTAATTGCGTGCGCAACAGCGGCGGAATGGATGAAAGCTCACGTTGTAGTTTTCCATCCAGGGTTTTATGGTAAAAGACAGCCAAGAGAAGCTTTCAAAGATTGCTTAGAAGCTATAAAGGAGGTTGTTGGAACCATGAAGACTCTGGGAATTAGAAATGTTAAACTTGGTCCGGAAACCATGGGAAAGATTTCTCAATTTGGAAGTTTAGACGAAATTTTAGGTTTGTGCGAACAGGTTGAACAGACGCAGCCTGTAATTGATTGGGCGCATTTACATGCTAGATGTAAGGGATGCTTCAAAAAAGTTGAGGATTTCCGCAAAGTTGTGGAAGAAATTGAGAGACGATTGAGGACAGATGCTGTTAAAAATATGCACTGCCACTTTACAAAGGTTGAGTTCACGGATAAGGGTGAAAGACGCCATCACACAATGGACAAGGCAGAATATGGTCCACACTTCACGATGCTTGCGAAGGTTATAGCGGAGTTTAAGCTGAGACCGGTGATAATAAGCGAGAGTCCAGTTCCAGATGTAGATGCAATAAAAATGCGGGAAATTCTCCAAAAAGAACTTGAAAGCTAAAACTTTTCTTTTATGCTAGTCTAGCTTTCTAAGGTCTTTCTCTTTGCTGCAGTGTAAGCCGTGAAAACCCACGTGAAGAGAAGATAGGCAATCATGCCTGCGTCAAGAAGCACATCCTTCTCGAAGGCGAAGTAAAGCGTGTATGCTGAAAAGGTTGTGGCTATAAATAAGAGGGCTACGACAACCCAGAGCGTCCAAGCTCTGCTTCTAAGCAATCCGTAGGCGGTTATTAGGCTTAAGATGCCAATTATGCCTATGTGAACGAGGCTGAAATCAACTATTGCCAATACAGCAAAACAAATTATTCCAACAACTGCGTAGAAGACGAAAGCTGCGAACATACCAACGTTTTCGATTTTAAGTTTTGACTTAAGCGACATCCACAAACCGCCTTTTAACCTAAATGCATTAACAACAACGTTAATAAATTTAATGTTCAAAAGACTTCTCTCCAGACTTTATTTTTCGGAATTTTAATATTTCAACTACGCGTATAATAGTATAACGGTGAATCATTATGCCTTTCACTCCCTTCCACCTTGGTCCAGCCCTTCTTTTCGGCTTAGCTTTCTCCTCAACTTTTGATCTATTAACTCTCTTGATAGCAAGCGTTATTCCAGACGTAGAACCCTTTTTCATTCTTCTGTTCGATCTCTCTTGGCCTTCTCATGGCTTTTTCCATTCCTATATCGGCTCATCCATACTTGCTGTTTTGGTAGCCGTTGTTGTTTATCTGCTTAGGGACTCGTTAACCAATGTTATGCTGAAGTTTCAAGTGTCACAGAAATCCTCTTTTAAAAAGATTCTATTCACATCTTTTGTTGGTGCTTATTTCCATATGTTTCTGGATTCGCTTCTTTACCACCGAATGAATCCTCTCTATCCCTTAAAAGGCAACGCGTTTGTTGGTATAATGCCTACTTACATCGCATATGTGGCCGTCTATGGATTTTGCAGCGTATCATTCATTTTGGGCATCATCTTATACCTTTACAAGATCAGAAAGGGAACCACTGTTTTGGGCTAATCATTCAAAGCAAACGAAAAAGTTTAGAACCAGCTGGCAAGATAAGCAAACTAGAAACAGAAGGAGTAACAAAATGAGTTATCATGAACTTTTTGTGTCCCAATCAAACGTTTTCAGTGGTCTCCAAACATCCTTCGAAAAGGCGGATTACATAATTTTAGGCGTTCCCTTCGATGCTACAAGCACTTACAGAACTGGAGCGCGATTTGGACCGAACGCCATTCGACAAGCTTCCTTGAACATTGAAACCTACAGTTTCCGCACAGGCATAGACATAGAAGATTTGCAACTGCATGATTTGGGCGATCTACACATTTCCACAGACACAAAGAAAACTTTGGAGAGACTGGAGCTTGTTATCAAAGACATTTTGGAAGCGGGAAAAACACCAGTAACCATTGGCGGAGAACACACAATCACATTAGGCATATTGAAAGGCTTAGTAAAAAAAGCCTCGAAAACAGCACTGGTTAGTTTTGATGCACATCTTGACTTGCGTAACGAGTTTTTAGGACTGAAACTTTCTCATACAACCTTCGTGCGGAGAATAAACGAACAAGTAAAGCCAGCAAAAATAATTGAGGTCGGCACCCGAGCGGTCTGCAAAGAAGAGCTGAACTATGCAAAAAAGGCTGGGATAAAGTTTTTTACGGCACAGCAAATCAGAAACGAAGGAATTAAACAAATTGTAAAGCGGTTAAAGGAAGAACTTGCAAATTATGAGAACCTGTACCTATCTATTGACATGGATGTTCTCGACCCAGCTTATGCTTCAGCAGTGCAGAACCCGGAACCAGAAGGCCTTGAAACGCATACCTTACTGAATATTTTGCGCCATATATGTGATAACCGCGTAATAGGCTTTGACGTTACTGAAATCGCCCCAAACTTCGACCAAGGAGTTTCAGCAATCCAAGCTGCAAAGATAATCCTGGAAACTTTATGCTTCATAGAGAAATCGAGAAAGACGTAATATCAAGCGAGGAATCGCAAATACAGTAGATAGTAAAGAAGGCGAAGACATGACGGTTGAAGAGTATTATGACAAAAGATCATCAAGTTACGATTCAACATTTGACATGTTATACTTCAAAGTTTTTGACGTGATTACTTGGAAATGCATTGAACCATATGTTCCTGTTGACCCTGACGCTTTGGTTCTGGATGCTGGTGGAGGAACTGGTCGTTGGGCAATCAGGATGGCGCGAAAAGGCTGTAGAGTGATTTTAATGGATACTTCCGAAAAGATGTTAGAAATTGCCGCCGAAAAAGTGAAAGAGGAAGGACTCCAGCATAAAATCACCACAAAAAAGGGCGACATCACAAAAACGGGCTATGCAGACGAAACCTTTGACATGATTCTTTGTGAACACACTCTTTTCCTTTTCAAAGAACCTGACATTCTCATAAAAGAACTGAAGCGAGTCCTCAAAAGGAAGGCTCGATTAATCATTTCTGCACAAAATCGCTATGTTCAACCGTTAGCTTGTTTGCCCGAAAAACCAAGCCCAGACAAAGTAGATAACGCATTGAATATTCTACTTCGCAAAAAATACAATACCATGACTAAACGTGGCAAAGTTAAAATTTATACTTGGACTCCAAACGAGTTTCGAACATTGCTGGAAAAAAACGGGTTTCAAGTGGAAAAGATTGTTGGCAAAGGAGTTACTATGCCTTTACGAATCTCAAAGGAACTGTTTGTAAAAAAGGAGTATTCAGAAGATTTGTTTAACAAGATACTTCAATTCGAGCTTGCTTTATGCGAGAAAACAGATGCATTAGCATTAACGGGGCACATGCAAGCAATATCCTACAAACCATAATTACCACGAAAAAGCCGACAAACACTTTGATGAGGAAGACAGCAGCTATTAATTTGGAAGACACCATTCCTTCAACAGTTTTGCGATAAAAAAACCGTTGCACCCGTGAGTTTGTGGGTAGAGCCTTTGACATTCTTCTAGTCCCCTTAAACCCGACAAGCCTATTTTCGGCGTTATCTCAACCAGCGAAAACTCTGGATGCCACTTTAGAAATCTTTCAATAAGCACCTCATTTTCTTCAACGGTTATGCTACATGTGGAGTAGACCAAGGCTCCTCTACATTTCACTTTCCCAGCGCAGTTGTTTATCATCTTCCATTGAATCTCAGCCATTTTATCAACAGAACGTCGCGTAAGTCTCCACTTTGCTGAGGGAATCTTTCTGAAAGCTCCAGTGCTCGTGCATGGCGGGTCTAAAATCACAATGTCTGCTTTCACTTCTAACGGCAAAGGATTACATGCATCAGCAATGATTGGCACGGCGATTTTCACATCCATACGAGCGACGTCATTTTTCCAGACAGCCATCCTACGTCTTGAATAATCTATAGAGTAGATAACCCCGCGATTTTGCATTAGCTGAGCCAGATACGTGGTTTTGGCTCCTGGTGCAGCACAAACGTCTAGGAGAGTCATTTCAGGTTTTGGGTTTGCGGCTTCAGATGCGAAACAGCTTGCCTTGTCTTGAATGTAGAATGAGCCTTCTCGGAAGTTTTTTGTTTTGGTTAATGGTTGTGTTGTATCAACAATGGTGTATGTGTGTTTTAGCTGTTTAACTCTCTCAACTTTTATTCCATCTTCGAAAAGTCTTTCCACAATTTCGTTTTCTTCCGCCTTAAGCGTGTTCAGTCTTATGTATGTTGGTTGTGTTTGCATGTTTGCTTCTAACATGGCTAGGGTTTCTTTTCTGCCAAAGATTTTGAGGCCGTATCTCACGAACCATGTTGAATGAAAGGTTCGGAGTCCGATTCTCTCTTCATCGCTTACGTCTTTAAGGATTGAGGCTGGCTTTTGCGTTAGTAACAAGCCTAGCACACGTTCAACTTTTTGAAGAGTTTTCCATCCGAGAATGGAGCGGGCTAGCTTAGCTATGTTTTTGGCTTCCTTGATGTCGATTTTAGACCAGTTTTTGGTTATTCTTGTTTGGTAAACGTAAAGTCGTAAAAATGCTTGAACACCGAGATTAAATTCGCTTATTGTGTTGGGCTTTAAGGCGTTGTTGATGAATTTGTCTATGAAGTTTCGTCTTCTGACAGTTTCGATCACAAGTCTGTGGGCGAGTCTAATAGCGTTGGAATCGCTTATGCTCAATTGTTTGATGGTTTTTGCTAAGGCTAAGCGTTCGCTTAGCTTTTGCATTTCCATCCAGCTTAGGGTTTCAATTGCAAGCATCCAAGCTTCTTTGAGCAAATCTATTTCACTCACCTGAACAAGTGTTTTGGAATAGTAATGGTTAGATAAGAATTAAAGGGTATTTTTCTCTTTATTTCGTCTCGCATATCGAAAGCTTGTTTTCTGGAACAAGGAATAAATAGGATAATGCGCTATTAACAGACTCGTGGTTTAAAATGGGGTATTTAGAAACACAACCCTAAGAGACTTTTAAAACGAAAAGAACACGTTAGAAACCCCGAGAATTTGTTTCGTTTAGAAAAAGAGAATAAAAAGAGAGAACTGTCTAACGCTGATCATAGAGTCCTCGGTAAACAATTGGATTTATTCTCCATAAGCGAGGAAGTAGGCATCGGCTTGGTTCTTTGGCATCCAAAAGGCACGATAGTTCGCAAAATAATCAGAGACTTCTGGGAAAAGGAGCATTTGAAAAATGGATATCAACTTGTTTGCACTCCGCACATAGCTCGTGGAGAACTCTGGAGAATCTCGGGACACTGACTATTACCGAGATAACATGTATATTTTTGAAAGGGACGAGGAACTTTACGTGGTAAAACCAATGAACTGTCCCTTCCACATCCAGATCTACAAATCTAAACCGAGAAGCTACAAAGACCTTCCAATAAGATATGCAGAATGGGGAACCGTCTACAGATATGAACCGTCAGGCACGTTACATGGTTTACTGCGGGTGAGAGGCTTCACTCAAGACGATGCTCACATCTTTTGCACTCCAGAGCAAGCAGAAGAAGAAATACCTAAAATTCTAGACTTAACTGAAAACATCCTAAAGAAAATCGGTTTCCACGAATACCGTGTATATCTTTCAACCAGAGACCCAAAAACAACCCAAAAAATACATGGGTTCAGAACAAGAGTGGAAACTGGCTCAAAAAGCCCTAGCCGAAGCTCTCAAAAAGAAGAAAAGTCCATATCGGGAAATGCCCGGCGAAGCCGTGTTTTACGGACCGAAGATTGACATTTACATAGTAGATGTTTCAGGCAGAGAATGGCAATGTTCCACTATCCAGTTTGACTTCAACCTACCTAAACACTTCAATATAGCCTATACCGGATCAGATGGGGAACCGCACGAAGTTGTAATGATTCACAGAGCTCTTCTTGGAACTATTGAACGGTTCTTCGCTATACTATTGGAACATTACAAGGGAAATCTCCCTGTTTGGCTTGCCCCAACACAAGTGAAAGTATTACCCATCAGCAACAATTATGTAGAGTATGCTCATAAAGTTTGCAGAAAATTATCAGCTTATGGAATAAGAACGGAAGTTGACGATGGCGACTCCACAATCAGTTACAAAATTAGAGAAGCTGAAATTCAGAAAATCCCATACACGGCAATATATGGTGAACGTGAAGCGAAATCAAAGGAAATAGCGGTCAGAAAGCATGGAGTGGGAGATAAAGGCCTATCAACAATTGGAGAACTCATCAAGACCATCAAAATAGATGCAACCAATAAAGTTAGTGTGCAATGAGAGAAGAAGAGACTTTGCATACCAGCAAAGATTTTAGTCTATCCTGTTCATAAAGTAACTTAGGTTAAGGACTAAAATGGCGCAAAAGCATTTAACTGAATTCTCTCATTCAAAGGCTAAGCCTTCAGAAGAAACCAAAGTGGAAGCCCCATCCTTCACGCAAGCCGTAGCAAAGGAAAAACGTGTTTTTCCGCCAGTTGCTCCTGAAAACTTGCCGCCTTCATACTTCGTTTCAGCCACATACGATGGAAAAACTAGAAAAGCATTGATCAAACTTTATGAACCGAATTCAGGTCAAATCTATTTCTGGTATGACAACACTGGACACATGCCATACTGCCTAACAAATCTTTCACCATACGAACTTGGAAAAATCAACCGCTTAATTCAGCATTCAGGCTTCGACCACTTTGAGATAGTTGAAAAAAGTGACCCATTACTTGATGGAAACGTGAAAGTAACAAAAGTCATAGCGAAAGACCCGCTGGCCATTGGCGGCCGCCCAGCAGGATGCATAAGGGACATAATTCCAGAAGACTTTCCAAAAGTATCAGGAACGCCAATATCTCCAGAGGAAATCAAAGTCTGGGAAGCCAAGATAAAGTATTACCAATCCTACATTTATGATAGGAACCTTTGGCCTGGAATGATCTACGAAGTCAAAAATGGCAATCTTGTTCCAAAGTCTTTGAAAGAAGCTGAAGGAATGACTAGGCGCATACGTGGAATTTTCAAAGACGCCTCGTCCGAAGAGCAGCAGTACATTGAGCAGTGGGCTAGGCTTTTGGAGTATCCAGCCCCAAAATTCCGTCGCGTGGCACTAGACATAGAGGTTTACTCATCAATTCCAACAAGGATGCCTGATCCACGCGAAGCTGCTTACCCCGTCGTGTGCGTATCGCTCTATGGCTCTGATGGACAGAAGAGAGTTTTATTATTGAAGAGACAGAATGTTCGAGAAGGAACTGAACATCTTCCAGCCGATGTAAACCTTGAATACTTTGATTCTGAAGAGAAGCTCATAAGAGCGGTTTTTGATGCTTTATGGGATTACCCCTTCGTCCTCACATTTAACGGTGACGATTTTGACCTGCGTTATTTAACTCACAGGGCAGAAAACTTTGGTTTTAGACGAAATGAAATTCCAATAGAGGTTGGTAGACGCGTTTGTTCACTAAAGTATGGCGTGCACATTGATTTGTACAAGTTTTTCTTCAATCGCTCCATACAAATCTACGCCTTCAGCAACCGCTATCGAGACGTCAAGCTTGACGATGTTGGTAAAGCCCTAATTGAAACAGAAAAAATCAAGCTGGACAAGAGCATAGGCGCGTTGACTTACACAGAGCTTGCCAAATACTGTCTCAGAGATGGTGAAATCACGTTTAAGCTCACGAGTTTCGAAGATGATTTAGTTATGAAGCTTATTCTAGTTCTAGCCAGAATCAGCAGCATGCCCATGGAAGACGTGAGCCGCCAAGGTGTATCACGATGGATAAGGAACTTCATGCACCGCGAACACCGCAGAAGAAACATGCTTATTCCAAACGCAGCAGACATCCTAGCCATAAAAGGTAAAACAGCAACAAAAGCCATCATAAAGGGCAAGAAATACAAAGGCGCGATTGTTGTTGAACCCGTTCCAGGCGTCCACTTCAATGTTGCAGTCATGGACTTTCCAAGCCTATATCCATCCATAACAAAAGTTTGGAACCTCGGCTACCAATCCATACGTTGTCGACATCCAGAATGCCGTAACAACCTTATTCCAGACACGCCTCATTGGGTTTGCATAAAAAAACGAGCACTAGAAAGCCTGCTAATCGGTTCACTTAGAGACTTGCGAGTACGATGGTACAAACCAAAATCAAAAGACGCAACTTTACGAGCAGAATTGAGAAGCTGGTACAAAATCATTCAAGGCGCACTTAAAGTTATCTTAAACGCTAGCTATGGGGTGTTCGGTGCAGAATCCTTCGACCTTTACTGTCCGCCAGTGGCGGAAGCAACGGCAGCTATTGGTAGACACTCGATAACCCAAATAATTGACAAAGCAAGAGACCTCAACATCCAAGTACTCTATGGCGATACTGACAGTGTTTTCTTAAAGAACCCATCAAAAGAACAAATTGAAGAACTTGCCCAGTGGACTGGGCATGAATTAAAAATGAGCTTGGATGTTGACAAGGTTTACAGATATGCAGTTTTTAGTTCGCGAAAAAAGAATTACTTGGGGGTTTTGGAGGATGGAAGCGTTGACGTTAAAGGATTAACGGGCAAGAAAAGGCACATACCATTGTTCATCAAAAGAGCCTTCAATGAAATGAAAGAACGCTTGGCACAAGTCAAGTCACCAGCAGATTTCGAAGAGGCCAAAAAGGACATATGTGAAATCGTTCGCAACCGCCATACACGGTTGAAGAGAAGAGAATGGGAAAACCTAAACGAATTAGCATTCAACGTGGTTTTAGGAGAAGCACCGGAACGCTACACAAAAACAACGCCCCAACACGTTAAAGCTGCAAGGATTCTCCAAAAAAGAGGGGTGGAAGTGAAAGCTGGCGACCTAATAAGCTTCGTGAAGGTTGTTAGGGAACCGCACGTCAAACCAGTCGAGTTGGCAACGAAAAATGAGATTGACGTTGACAAGTACGTAGCTTACCTCCGTTCGACATTTGACCAAGTATTAGACGCATTAGGCTTAGACTTCGACGAAATAATAGGATTGACGAAACTGGAACGCTTCATGTAACTTTCAACCCAGCTTTTTTCATGAACTGCAAGGTCAAAAAGCCAATAAGATTGATGCTAATCAAGGAACCAATGAAAATGCCCAACAACCATATCCACAGCTCTATCTCCGTCAGTATCGCCAAATATGTTCCAACAATGAAAGTTATCACAAGAGTTGCCATTGTACAACCGAGAAATTCGCTTATCATGCTGCCACGCTTCTGAACCGCTATTTTCCATGCCAAAATACTAGCCAAAAAATTGGCAAATGCACCTAAGCTCATGTCAGTGACAATGCTTGGCATTGGACTAATAACATTGCCAATCAAACAACCTAAAGTAACTCCCATAACCGCAGGCCATCCGAAAATGACCGACATTGGAATCAACGCATCAGCAATTCTCACTTGAGCCAATCCAAAACTTAGACTAGATAAGAACAACACTAAAACTGCATATAAAGCTGCAAAAATCGCTGTTAAAGCCACATCTCTAGTGTCAAATTTCAAATCTCTTCACCTCCTACACCGGGATTTATATGGCGGATCGGGTGGAGGCCCACTCACCCGCCAACAAAATGTATCACATGGATTTCAGATTATAAATGTTGCTATTGAAACTCAACCTTCCGTGTCTGCAAAACCTTCAGTTCTTCTTTTAACGCGTTCTTCTGCTCTCGGTTCCACATTAACATCTCTTGTGGGTGTTTCAGGCACTTCTGTTGTTGCTCCCCCGCTTTCCATGCTTGGTGGCTCTTCAGTTCTTTCTTCAATGTGTTTTTCTGCTATTGCTCCGCTGACTCTTGATTCTACTTCAACATCTTCTGTTGCTATTCCTTCCGTTTGAGAGACGGGGAATAAATTGTGCGGAGGTGGAGGCGCCTTCAAGATAGTTGACAATAGGTACATGGCTGCAAACGTGTTTTGGTAAACCTTCTGGAAAACATGTGGCACTTTTATTTCAGGGTCAACCTCTAACATCTTGTTTATTTCTTCGTCTTTACCAGTTAAAGTTGCAGTGCCTTCAACCTCGAACTTCACAACACTCGGTTTAGTTGTTAGAAATAGACTAAAATTCACAATAACCATTTGACTTCTCCGTTCTTTCTCCTCTAGCCTTCCCTTTACATCGAAATTAATAGCTCCAGTACCGCCTTTAACGCCCAGTCTGACACCTGCTATATTAGTGATGTCTATCGAAACCGAAACGTTTGGGATATTCAATGTTGGGCAAATAACTGATTCCGCACAGTAACTAATCGTGCACGGAAACTAGTTCTCCAGCAACCTCCGTATTAAGCCTTGCCTTTCAACCAATTTTTGCCTTTTTGTGCGTAACACGATAATACTCACACAATCACATAAAAAAACGCTACAACAATAACCATTGAAAAATCAAAGCAGCAAAAGTTGAAACTGCGACCAAAAGCGAAATTATTACAACTACTTGGCGTTCACTTAAAGGACGACGATAAGTAATAAGCGTAATCAGACTCCTTCTATGATCTGAAACCAGTTTTTCTCCATCAAAGGAAACACTCGCCCTCGTTCTAAAAAAGAAATGATTCAACAAAATCAATGAAGAGTTAAAAATGTTCGGCAAAAGTGAAATTAGCAAACTAGATTTCAAATCCGAAGTAATTGCAAACGCAGCTAACGTCATTCCAATAGCAAAAGATCCAGTATTGCCAACAAAGATTTTACCTTGGAAATTAAAAAAAGCCAACAAAAGCCACGTAATTGATGGAACGTATAATAGAATGACATTTGATCCTGAGATAGCCATCAGCCCCACTATGATTATCGCTGGACAGATTGTTTCTAAACCGTTCAATCCCCCAAGCTGATTCACAGTGTTGCTAGTTATAGTCACAATCAACGGAATAATTATGAAATAGTAGTAATTGCCAAAATCGATGGCTCCGAAAATTGGTGTTGTTATGGATGTGCGCAGTCCAAGCCTGTAGGCTAACGAAATAAGCGGTATTGCAGCTATTAAAGGAAAAAAAGCCTTATAACGCCACCTCAAATCCATCCAATCATCAAGCAAACCCATGAAACCCCCAAACAATATGCAGACAGCTAAAGTTAAAGCTGGAGAAACATTGTTAGAAACATCAATTCCTGACGGGTTATGCCAATGCAATAGGAAGAGATAAGTTGCGCTAACTAGAACGTAAATTACACCTAAACCATTCGGAACTAAAGGTTTATTTGGCTTATGACTGTCAGGAGCTTTTGGAAACAACCTACCTCTCCTTCATCAACTTGGATAATCGATTTTGTAAAGGCACACGAGCGGAACAATACCGCCATAATTGTCTCCCGCATCTAATCCCGCGAAATATGCCTCCTTGAAATATTTAGGCTTAATATCTTCAGCACTTAGACCATTCCTAGCCCATTCTGCCTCTTCCGGATCAACTACTCCATTATTCCAGCACCAGCTGTATTTTCCCCAAGCCATCAACTTGTAAATAGTTGAATTCATTCCCAGAAGGTTCCAATCCCATGCACCCCTAGTGGAATTATACTCCCCGAACGCATCTTCATCAGTCCATGAATATTGCTCATCAACAAAGCCGTCAGCTATGAATCGGTCCTGTGCTTGTCCTGAAATGCGTGCCATCCACATCCATTTTCCTTCATCACCGTAGCCAACCCAACTGGCATAGTACTGCTCACCAGACTGCCCTAAACCAAGAGTTGTGAACACAAGAATGTATTTTGCGTCATATAGCTCTAACATCTTCAATGCTTGTGTTTCGTTAGCCATAAAAATGAAACCAATGTTTTGTATCTGTGTCGTATTTATTGTGGCATTGTCAGCCAGCGTTGTCACATTACCCAGAATTGTTAACCAATACCCGTAGTCCCACCAGCTACAAACAACAGTAGTTCCTTCGAGATTGCTTTGGGCCCAGTTCAACATGTCTAGCCATTCATGTACAGGCTCGGCAGGCACGATAGGAAGACTACCAGCAGAGATAGTGACCGGAGTCCAAGCTTGCCTATACACTTTGGGCATTGGAAAAGCAAAACTTGTCATAAGAATGAGGAAAATTAAAAATATGGCAGCACCGCTAAATTCCTTCCCGACAGGTTGCAAAACATACTTCTTTTTCACACTGATTTTTGGCGATTCCTTTAATAAAGTGTTGAATGGTTTTAATATCCGTGTTATTCCAACGGCCGCCAAGAGACCAAATGCAGGAGCCAAAACTACAAGTAAACGCACCATGGAACAAGCAAAGTATAGAGATGTTAAACCAAAAATTAAGAGAAACAAGTTTTTATCGTTAAGATCTCTCAACATAAAGAAAAAGCCAGCTAGGAAGAAGATTATCATTATTCCAAGATCATAGTACACGGACCCCCACGCCGAAATTCTATGCTCAGCCACAGACTCTATAAGCGGAAACGCTGCTCGGAACAGGGGATTTATAACCGAAGTAAACTTTCCAGCTATACCCCACATGTAGCCAAACTGCCAAAGAACGGAAAAACCACCAACTAATATGGCGAGCAAAATGACAATGAACACCGTTCTCCACTTTGTTGAGGTCAAGGCACGAAAAGCTTCACAAAAACACAGCAGTATAAATACACCAGCAACTGGCAAAACGACGCCTGTAGTCAGATAAGTTGTTGCAAGCCTTGGGACGCTTATTGCGATGAACAAACCAAATCCAAAAGTTAAGCTGTAGGATAGCAGAAGACGTTGCGTATATCTCTTGAGCAGTACCGACAGAAAAGCAAAAAGCACTGTGATGCCGATTGCATAATATGCGGCACCCCACCCTGAGCAGAAGTATCCCAAGACTATACCTGATGCAAGAGCATATTTCATACTTGAACCCAACGACCTATCCCTTTCTATTGCTCTTAAAAACAGAAACATAAACAGTAGAAGAGCAAATATTCCTATTGTTTCGTCGTCAAAGAACCCTACTTGAGTTCGTTGAATGTAGGAAGGACTCAAAGCCAGAAAAAGAGCAGCAAGTAGCCCTACAGGTTTTCCTCCTATATCCTTACCCAGAAAATAAATCATTAAGCTGGCAAGCATACCCATCATGGCTGGAAAAATTGCACAGAAATTCATTAAATTAATATTTACACCTAGCGATGAGATTATGCTATATAAAAATGCCGCTGTTAGTGGTAACCCTGGATATGATATCCTCAAAATGTCTATTCCTTTCGGATACCAGCTTCGACTGTCAATCCAGTCTAGATCAGACCATGTCCAAAATGCAAATCCATTGCTCAATATACGCTTTGTGAATCGGTATTGATGGTACGGGTCGAATTCAGACAGGTGTAGTTGTGCTGAGCTTGCTTCTGGATCGATCTCCCATCGTAAGGGAAATAGCCGTATTGTGAAAGCTATGAGGAGTATGAGTACCAGAGCTGAAAAAGTTAGCAGGGAGCCGTGGCTCACTTTAATGCGGAGCTTTCCCAGATTCTTTAGACTGTTGACAACGCGTTCCTTCGACAGGAGTTTTCTGATCCTCATTTGATCATCTCTTTAACACAGATTATTGAGGTGTTTTATTTCTCTTATGGTTGATTAGCGGTTTTTCATGTTATAGTTTTCCTCTTATAACCGTATTTTTCAGCGTCATAAAATGGAAATGACACGATCTTGCCTTTTGCTAATCTGCCGCGTATTTTAACGTTTACGAAGTCTCCTTTCTGAGCTTGAGCTGCCTGAACATAAGCCATTCCTATGCCATATTTAAGTAATGGTGAAAATGTTCCACTTGTCACGTATCCTGTTTTTTCGTTTTTGTCGTCATAAACTTCGAATCCTTGTCGAGGTACACCCCTCTCTATCATCCGTATTCCAACGCGTTTACGTTTGATTCCCTCTTTTTTCTGTTTCAGCAGCGCATCCTTCCCTATGAAATTTTCTTTCTGGAATTTCACAACGAAGTTCAACCTTGCTTCCAGAGGAGTTGTGTTTTCGTCAATGTCATTTCCATAAAGGCACATTCCCGCTTCAAGCCTTAAGGTATCTCTTGCCCCCAAGCCGCAGGGTTCTATTGGAAAAAATTTACCAGCCTCAAGAATGGCGTTCCATAACTTCACCGCGTTGTCAGGTCTCGTTGATGAGGCGTTCCATACGAAGATTTCAAAGCCATCTTCACCAGTATATCCAGTTCTAGAGATGACAACTTCCACGTCCGTTAAACGTGAATTTCGGCACTTGAACCTTTCAATTTTGCTTAAATCTGCTGTAGAAATTTTTTGAAGAGTCTTTTCAGCGTTTGGACCCTGAACTGCAAACATTGCTACATTATCCGAAACATCTTCGACTTTTACATCAAAGCCTTCAGCGTTTTTAATTATCCAATTGTAATCTTTTTCTCTGTTACCCGCGTTAGAGACCACCAGAAACTTTTCTGTCTCTAACCGGTATACAACGAAATCGTCTATTATACCCCCATTTACATTGCACATAACTGAGTATTGAGCACCATCAGGTGGCACCACAGAAATATCGTTTGTTATTACGTAATTAAGGAGGTTTTCGGAGTCTTCACCAGTGATTAAAACACGATCCATATGTGAGATGTCGAAGATGCCAACGCTGTTTCTGACCACCAAATGCTCCGAGATTATTCCCTTATACCATAAGGGCATTTCAAAACCAGCAAAAACAGTTGTTTTCGCTATTTTCTTGTGCACTCTATAAAGTTGAATTCTACGTGTTTTCTCTGTCAAATTTCTCTTCCTCAGATTATTTTGCGGGTTTTACTTCAACATCTAATGGTACGAGTGCAAGTTTTTTGCCGCATTTAGGGCATTTCCCATTGTACTGATGTAGAATTTCGTCTGGCGGCTTAAGGTCAGCCGCGTCATATAATACGTAGCCACATTTTTGACATATAACACGTTGGGGCACGGCGTTACACTCCATCTAACAGTGAATGAAGTAAACGATCATGACGTATTTATTGGTTGCTAATATAGGAAGTCGCCTTTCGCCTTCACAGAAACTTTTAATTTTACCTATAGAATTCAATTCTGAGAAGTCGTTCCTTAATATGTCTATAGTATGTGTGCTGAGATGGAAAAGTATACGCTGATTATTACGGAGAAGCCAGATGCTGCACAAAGGATAGCTTCAGCTCTCAATGAGAAGGGAAAAGTGGAAAAAAAGGAAGACAATGGAGTACCGTATTATGTGGCTAAAAGAGATAAAGAAATAGTTGTTGTTCCAGCTTTGGGACATTTATATACGATTGCTGAAGAAAGAAAGGGAAGAAATTATTATCCAGTTTTCAATTTCAGATGGGTGCCAAGATATGCTGCTGAAAGAGGAGCAAAACAAATCCGAACATGGATTGAGACTATCTCAAAACTTGCAAACGACGCTGACATGTTCATTGATGCATGTGATTATGACATTGAAGGAAGCGTAATCGGATATTGCATATTGAAATATGCGTGCGGTAACAAAGAAAAAGTCTCTAAACGTATGAAATATTCCACCCTTGCTAAGGAGGAACTGGAGAAATCGTACGCTGAATTGCGTCCACACTTGGATTTTGCACTCATAGAGGCTGGAGGCACAAGACACGAGGTTGATTGGCTTTATGGTGTGAACCTTTCACGAGCCTTAACGATATCGGCAAGGAATTGGAGTGGAAAATATGCTACTCTAAGCACTGGAAGAGTGCAAGGTCCAACTCTAAAGTTTCTTGTTTCAAGGGAGAAATCCATCAGAAGTTTTGTACCCACACCTTACTGGGAAATAAGAGCAGAGGTCGAAATAAACGGATCAGTTTTTGAAGCAGAATACGAGAAGCAGAAAATCGAAATCAAGACCGAAGCAGACACCGTTTTAAATGCATGTAAAGGAAAGAATGGACAAGTTGAAAAAATCGATGTTAAACGATTCAAGCAGAACCCACCTGTGCCCTTTGATTTGGGCACTCTGCAAAGTGAAGCCTATGGCTTATTTGGTTATACGCCGAGACGTACATCGTTTATCGCTCAACGTCTTTATCTAGACGCCTTGATCTCCTATCCAAGAACAAGCAGTCAAAAACTCCCACCAGAAATAAACTACAAGGCAATATTAAAGAAACTGAGCAGAGTCCCAAAATACAAAAAGCTCGCAAAAGAGCTTCTCCGAAAACCAGAATTAAAACCCAGAGAAGGAAAAAAGAAAGATCCAGCACACCCTGCAATCTACCCGACTGGAAAACCGCCTGCAAGAGATTTGGATGATTCGGAAAAGAAAGTTCTCGATCTTATTGTAAGAAGATTTATGGCTGTTTTCAGCGAACCAGCGACAAAACAGACCATGAAAGTTCACATCAACGTTAATGAGCACCACTTCTACTTGAGGGGAAGACAAACATTAAAGGAAGGTTGGCTACGCTTCTATAAACCATACCTGAGATCAGAAGAAGTTCTTTTGCCCCCGATAGAAGAAGGACAAACAATCACAGTTAAAAAAGTGATTTCAGAGGGTAAATTCACTAAGCCGCCGCCACGATATAATCCTGGTAGTCTTCTCAGAAAAATGGAAGAAAATGAAATTGGGACGAAAGCCACAAGGGCGAATATTATACAGACACTTTACAATAGGAAGTATGTTCGAGAAGAAAGAATGGTAGTGACAAATTTAGGCTTTGAAGTTCTCGAAGTTCTTGAAAAATATTGTCCACCAGTTGTTTCAATAAAATTGACAAGCGAACTTGAGGAACGGATGGATAAGATACAAGCCAAAAGAGAAAAAAGGGAAAACGTGCTAGTGGACACCGTTGAAATTCTTAAGCCAGCAGTACAGGAGTTAAAAGAGAAAGAGAAAATAATCGGTAAACAGTTGAGCAATGCTATAAAAAGGGCTAGGCTGGAAGAGAGGATAATTGGCACATGCCCAGTTTGTGGCACAGGCAAGCTCATCATACTCTACTCAAGGAAAACTGGTAAACGTTTCATTGGCTGTACAAACTATTTCAAAGGGAAATGTGAGACGTCATTTCCACTCCCACAAAAAGGGTCGGTTAGACCGCTTGGAAAGAACTGTCGTGGATGCGGTTGGCCCACAGTTCAGGTTCGGATAAAAGGAAAACGCCCATGGATGCTATGTTTCAATCCGGATTGCCCATTAAAAAAGGAGAGGAGGAAAAAAATTGAAATGCGCAATATGCAGTAGAAAGACTGACGAAGAAAGTTACTGCGAACTACATGCGAAGGCTTATGAAAACATTAATAAAAAATATGACGAATGGAAAAAGGCATTAGAAATCTCTTGGAAAGAGTATTTAAGTGAGATTGTTAAGAATCCACTAACAGGAGAATGGGCTAAGGAAGTGGCGGAGCATTTAATTAAAAGTGGTGAAAAACAAAGTGTCACGCAACGTTAAGAGAAGAATATCATCATTGTCTTATTCCATAAACAGATTCTATAGAAAAATTTCAACAACAAAGCCGTCCACCATGGTTCTTTCAGCCATTGTCATAGCTGCAGCTATATTTCTCTTCGGAGGAGGCATCTACGATTTAGTAAATAGGCCACTTCCATCAGCTTACGTGAGCTCGCGCTTCATCTTCCTTTACCCGCAACTATCGGAACAATTTATAACCGACAGTATCATCGCCATGACTCTCTATTCGCTGGGCATCATCGGAGCAATAGCCATATATCAAAGTACAAAATATGCTTACAAGCCAAGACAAGCCTACCTGATGTTTCTTATAGGCGCAGTTTTTCTAATTATGGCATACATATTCCTTGAAACCACAATACAGATAAAAATGGGCTAGTGAAAGCTTTACCAAGGATTACTTTTTAGACCCAGTCTATATGCTACAAAATTTGTTAACAAGTGTATGGGGGGAGTTACAATTAAAACAGCGGCTAGAAGCTCCCAAGACAGTGTGTGCAAACAAATGGGAAGAGAGAACAGAATTGCCCCTATTACAAAATCAACTTGATCAACAACAGGCAACAAGTCACCAGGAGATAGCCCAAGCCTTCTCTTTGCGAAGGCTGCGGTTAAGTCTCCGAATAAAGCTCCTAAAGATAGTAATAAGCCAAATGCGATGTGATAATTGAAAAATACACTTTCTACAAAACCAACAGCCGTTCCAATAGCCAGTCCAGAAAAGAAGCCTCGAAAAGTTTTGTTTTTCCCAAAAATCGGCTTTCCACCAAAAAATTTTTTCCCGAAGTCCAGAGCAAGACCTCCACCAGCGATTACTGGTACAGCGTTGGCACAGTACGCCGGAAATATGAATATTAATGCTTCAATGATTAGTCGTGTTAGTTCCATTTTACACAACCATTAGTGAATTAAACATTCATGTATTCCTGTCTCTTCTATTTTTAAGTGGCAAGTTGCTGGCAACATTTTTTTGGGGTTTTTTTCCAAGATCGCTCTGATTATTTGCGGATTCTCGGTAGGTTTCATAGCGATGATAATATCTGCCCAGAATCTTAAAACTCTAGTAGCTACGGGTTCTACGCTTACGAGGGCTTCGTTAAAGACACTTCGCACTTGACTTGTTGCTAAAACTACGATTTTGTGGGTTTTGGCAACTTGTGCTAAACACGCAATCTGTCTGTTCAGTTCACGGTTCAGGTTGAATGTTTTTTCAGGATACTCTGCAACTTCAACGCGATAAAGAGATGTGAGAGTGTCGAAGACTACGAGTCCGAAGCTTTTAGTTAGGTAATCTGTCAGTCGATCTATAACTATTGTTTGTTCACTAAAATCGCTTGGTTTCATTAAAATTATCAACTCTGAAATATCTTTGAATTCTTTTAAGGCGATTTGGGAAAGCCTTTGCGCCGAAAATGTGCCGTCACAATCCACAAACAATGTTTTGTATTTTTGCCTTGCACAGTTGAGTGCGCATTGCATAGCCAAGGTCGTTTTCCCAGTTTCCGCTTCGCCATAAACTAAGCTGACTTTTCGGTTTGGAATACCACCTTCCAAAATTTCATCAATCGTTTTGCAGCCTGTTCGAATATTGTGTAGCACACCTATCCACATCAACGGATATAAACAGCGAAACTAATATTTTGTTTTATGCTATAAAGATAATACAGATAGGAAAGCAATATGAAAGCGAAGATAGCCGTGGTAACAGTTTCAGGAAAAGCCTACTACTTAATAGTTAGTGAGTTGAAAAAGAAGAATGTGCCGTTTTTCAGTTTGACCCCAAATGAACGCATCCCCATACAGGTTAAGGTTGTTATAACCACAGAAAAGGAGCGAACCCTCATAAAACATGAGAAAATTCTAACCCTGAAAGAAGAAATGGCGCCTGAATTGCTAATAAATCAGGCAATGCAAATTGCCCAAGGAAAAGAACGTTATGAAAAAATAGTTATCGGCGTAGATCCCGGTGAAGTGTTCGGATTAGCAGTTTTAGCAGATGGTAACGTTGTTGAAACAGGAAATTGTTTCAGCGTTGAAGAAACAGTAGATAAGATAAAAAGTGTTCTTAAAAACTTCAAAAGCGATCTTGTAACGTCTATTTTGGTGAAAATCGGCGACGGAGTCCCGGAATATAAAGATGAAATTTTGCGGGCTTTAGATGAAATACTGCCTTCAAATGTGATGTTGCAGAGCGTGAGAGAGGCAGGAACCAATCGCTACATAAGTGAGACTAAGCATAGAAGAGGATTAAGGGATATTGTCTCAGCCATGAAAATCGCTGGAAGAAACGGTCATACATTTACACGGAGGAAAAACAATGAATCGAACAATTGAAAGCGGGAAAACACTATTGATTGACGGCCCAGCTTCTGCTTCAGTGGTTTCAGGTAAGGTAGAAGTATTTGGTGCCAGATTGAGAAACATGAGAAAGATCGTGGTAAGAGAAGGGAAAAGGCTGCCCTTTGCTGTTAAGGAAAAAGCCACGTTTGACATTTCAGTGGGAGAAAGCACAAACGTCGAGGAGGTAGATGGAGACACCATTCCATCCTCATGGTTCCAAGCATTCGAAGAGTTGTTAAACTCTCAAGTTAAGCCCTTTACTGCAATGGTGATTGGCGCTGTTGATTCTGGAAAGACAAGCTTCAGCACGTTCCTGATTAACAAATTGCTTAATGAAGGACAGAAAGTAGCAATTTTAGATGGAGACTTAGGTCAGTCGGATATTGGCCCCCCTTGCAGTGTTTCTTATGCCTTTGTAACCAGACCATTAACGGACTTGTTTGCCTTACATGCAAAAAATGCTTTTTTTGTTGGTTTCACTTCGCCAAGCAGAGCCATCAACAAGGTGGTAGAAGGCCTAGCCTCATCAAAACAGAAGATTTTAAGCAATAATCCAGATTTTGTCATTGTAAATACTGACGGTTGGGTTGAAGGAGAAGACGCTGTTAAGTACAAGCTTCAACTCGCCGAGAAGCTCAATCCCAACATCATTTTATGTATGCAACAAAAAGATGAATTGGCATCTCTTTTAGAAGCCCTTCAAAAGTTCAGAAAAGTAAGTGTATATTCACCCACAGCCATAAGGCAAAGGAGTACAGAAAAACGCAGAAGTTTGCGGGAGCTTGGATATGTGAAATATTTGAGAAACGCCAAGGTTAAGACTATTCCTCTAAGTTGGTTGAAAATCGAAGAAGATGAGTTAATTGGCCTAGGGAGGAACTATGGAAACACGGCACAGGCAGGAAAAATCTATGGTCTTCTGGGAATGAAACCGTTGCATCTTGCAGAATTGTGCGACAAAATTTGCATAGTTATTGGCAAAAGACGTTGGATAGATTCGGAAAACATCAAGAATGTGGAAGAAATCACAAAGAAGAAGGTTGTAGTGGTTCACACGGGTGAGGAAAAGGGCTTGCTTATGGCTTTATACGATGATGAACGGAATTTCCTCGGAATAGGTTCTCTGCGAGAAATTGATTACAGAAGGAACGTCATGAAAATCTATACACCTGTCTCCGAAAAAATTTCGATAGTCACTGTAGGAAGAGTTAAACTGGATGAGAACTTGAAGGAAACTCCGATTTTCGCAGAAGAAAACCAATCAGACTTTGAAACGTTTGAAAACCTCTTTTGAGGAATCCATCTTGGAAAACATACTCTGACCTAATGAGAAAATCGCTGTAGATTTTCTATGCTCCAGTCATTTATTATCCTAAACATGCCTTGATCGACAAAGCACGTTCACTGGGCATTGTTTACATGAGGGATTTCTAGCCTTGCAATATGTTCTACCTAGCGAAATCAGTAAAATATGAATCGATAAGTAGTCTTTTGGATCATAGAGTTTCTGAAGTGATTTGCGAACGGCTTCATAACCTCCGTTCTTTGGCGCTAGACCTAACCGTTTTGATACACGATTAACATGAGTGTCAACAGGGATTGTTGGTTTTTCTGCACAGAAGAGTAAAACAACGTCGGCTGTTTTTGGTCCAACCCCTGGAAGTTGCAGAAGGGCTTTTCTTGCTTCTTCGAAGGACAGTGACAGTACTTGTGTTAAGTCTCCCTGAAAGTTTTTTATGATGATTCTTGAAACTTGTTTTATTGTTTTGGCTTTGTTTCTGTACAAGCCAGCCACTTTCAAGCATTCTTCAATTTTGCTTTTTTCAGCGTTCGCTAATGCTTCGGGTGTTATTTGGAATTGATTCGAAAGGTTTTCGAAGGCTTTGGCTGTGTTTTTGTCTGCGGTGTTTTGTGAAATTATCGTTACGATTAATGTTTTGAAGGGGTCTCTATCGGAGGTTGTCCATTTTGGCGAAGCGAAAGTTTTTTGGAGTGTTCGGAGAATCTTTTCTGCTCGATTTTTCGACATTTATTGTAGCACCCTTGAAAACAATAAATAGTGAGTGCATGAAGCTAATAAATAAGGTGAGGATTCGTTATGGAACGTGCTACAGTTGTTAAAGATGAAATAGTTGAGCAGAATGTGCATTTTCTGGCGGTGTATTTGGAAACGAAAAATTCATGCTTTGTTCTTTTAAGTGAAAACGAAGATAAGCTTGGAACACTGGCAATAGCTGTGCCCAAACCTCAAGATTTGCTTGGACCACCTTCCTCATCCGTCCTTTTAGGCGATAGGAACATCATTTCAGCCCGCATGTTTGCTGAGCATTTGGCTTCCAGAAAGAAAAAGATAGCGTTGGTCTCCGTGTATTTGAAAACCATTGATGAGATGCAGGGTCAATCAATTTTCCTGAAGTTGCTTGAAAAAGTTGTCGGCACCCAACCCGAGAAAGAGGGAGCCACGGCATGAGCCTAAGAAGTTACCTCAAACAAATGGAAAAGAAAGGGAAAATTTTACACGTAAAAGATAAAGCCTTCACCCGTTTCGAAGTTCCATTCATCATGAAGAAATGCGACAATAAAGGACTGATTCTCTTATTTGAAGAATCAAATTATAGGACGAAAGTCGTTGCCACCGTTTGCGCAACTCGAAAAAGAATCTGTGAAGCACAACATAAACCAGAATGAACTTTACAGTAGGTTGGTCGAAGCTTGGCGTTCGCCACAAAAAACGAGGTTTCTTGAAGACGGTGTAGTGAAGGAAATTACAGAAAAGCCCGACTTGTCTAAAATTCCCATTCTAACACATTTTGAGAAGGATGCTGGCCCGCACATTACGTCGGTAGTCATTCATGCAAAAAACGTTGACGCTACTCGCCCGTTATCGAAGCCTAAGGAAAAGTTTGAACGTGAAAAAATTCATGTGAGCAAGCATGTTGAAGGTTGGTTCGTAAGCTGCTGGGTCAGTGAACGCCAAAATTTTTTGCACACCAATTTATATATTGGACTTGGCAAAATAAAGTCGGTGAATTTGTTGTCTGGTGGGAAGAAGGAAACTCCCTTGTCTTTGAGGGTTGAGGACGTAATGGTGAAGGAAGTAATAACCATAGATGAGAAAGCAACAGTTAAAGAAGCAGCAGAAGTGATGAACAAGTTTGAGATAGGATGTTTAATCGCTGTCAGGGACGGGAAGGCTATGGGTATAATAACCGAGAGGGATTTGCTGAAGAGGGTTGTTGCAGATTCTAAGGATGCGACTAAGACTGGCGTGAAGGATGTTATGAGCAGCCCGTTGGTTGTTGTTGAGCCTAACATGGATTTGGAAGAGGCGGTTAAATTGATGTTTCAGATGAAGATTAAGAAGTTGCCCGTGGTTGATGGAAAACGTCTAGTCGGGTTAATCTCCTTAACGGACATAGCTCGTTTTCAACCTCAGGTGATAAAGATACTGAAACAGCTTGCCATCAAACAGGCTGCACCGAAAAGCATGAAAAAAGTCATAGATTATTATGTTGTCTGACAACCCCAGCGGGTAGTTTTCTCTCGTTTTTAATTCAAAGAAGCTTAAATGTCTGGAATAGATTCTAAAAGCTAGGTAAACGATGAAGAAAACGTTAGTGTTAAAAGTTGATTCGCAAAAGCCACAGATGGAAAAGATTTGTGTAGCAGCTGACTTCATCAAAAAAGGAGGTTTGGTTGCTTTTCCGACAGAAACGGTTTATGGCTTGGGTGCTGACGCTTTGAATTCGGAAGCGGTTAGGGCTCTTTTTGAGGCGAAAAAGCGTCCTCTTGATAATCCGCCAATAGTGCACGTAGGAGATGTGAAAGACGTCTATAGATTAGCCAGAGAAGTTCCTTTGGAAGCTGAGAAGCTTATGAATACGTTTTGGCCTGGTCCGTTAACGTTGATTTTTAAGCGTTCGGAGATTGTTCCGGATGTGACTGTGGCTGGTTTGGATACTGTTGCTGTTAGGATGCCTAGGCATAGTGTTGCTTTGGCTTTGATTAGGGAAAGTGGTTGTTGCATTTCTGCTCCTAGTGCGAATCTTGCTGGGAAGCCTAGCCCAACCATGGCGAAACATGTTTTGGATGATTTGGATGGGAGGATAGATGCTGTTTTGGATGCTGGACCGACGAATATTGGGGTGGAGTCCACTGTTTTGGATATGACTGTTGACCCGCCTCAGATTCTTCGTCCAGGGGGGACGCCGTATGAGGTGTTGAAGAGAATGCTTACGAGGGTGGAGCTTCATCCTGTTGCGGTTGCTGAGATGGAGTTGTCTGTTGAGAAAGCGCGTTCTCCTGGGATGAAGCATAGGCATTATGCTCCTGATGCGGATGTGATTGTAGTTGAGGGAGAATTGTCATCCGTTGTCGCTAAGGTGAAACAGTTGGTTGAGTTTTACATGGGCAAAGGCACTAAGGTTGGTGTTCTTGCTACTGATGAGACTGTAGGCTATTATAGGGCTGATGTTGTGAAGTCTCTGGGAAGCAGAAGTGACTTGAGGGTTATTGCGAAGAATTTGTTTAGATTTTTGAGGGAGTTTGATTTGGAAGGTGTTGATGTTATAATTGCTGAGGGCATACCCACTGAAGGGCTTGGCTTGGCTGTTATGAATAGGTTACGTAAGGCTTCTGGATACAAGATTGTTAAGGCAAGCAGTCGTTAGAATCCTTATACATTTGTTGACGCTATTTTTGGGCGGATAAATTTGGCGCATTTGGGACATTTTCGTCTGGAGAGTGTTCGCACGCGAGGATAGCCCATGGATTTTAGATGTGTTTTAGACATAGATTCTCGCCATCGGTGTTTACAGTAGGGGCATTCAAGCATCACTGCTGCTTCTTCAGTGACTGTGACTTTTTCTCTTCTGGCTATCAAGATTGCAGAGCCAATAATGACAAACGCGATGCCGAAAACGGTGTAGTGTATGGGTTTTAATCCGATTCCTAAAGTTAGGTCCGTGTATTCTGTCCAAAGACTGGCTTTCAAAGCTGACAGTACATTTGAGGATGCGAATACTTCTTCAGCCCACAATTTCCAAACTGTGATGAGTAACATTATTATTCCTATGATGCAGAGTAATAAACCCAAGGCATGACCTGTTTTTTTCTTTATGATGGTCATTGTCATGTAACATACACCAAGCATTTATCAGTTAGAGAATTTTGTTTATTTAATTTGTGCATTCTCAAAGTGAGGATTTGCCTATCGTATTGAAGAGTATAGACCCCCTTATGTATAGAGCACAATGGGGAAAACGTGTTTTGTTGTTGGTAAGGTTTGGGTTGTTCGATTGTGAGTTGTGGTATAAGTCGTTAAGGTGTATCGGCGCGTCATTCTTGTTCTGGCTTGTCATAGTTTTAATAGTTGGTTTGGTGATTAAGAAGTTAATGAAGGTTTAGAAAGATGGCTGAGCAGAAGGATTGTCCAAACATTCAAATAAATCTGCAGGATTGCCCGTGTACTTATGTTGGTTGTGACTTGCGTGGGAAATGTTGCGAATGCATTCGCTCTCATAGGAAAAGAGGCGAACTGCCGGGATGTGTGTTCCCGCCAGAAGTGGAAAAAACATATGATAGGACAATCAAAAAATTCGTAGAAACATACACCAAGTGAGTTCCCTATTTTTCAGCTGAAGGGTGGTAAGAACTGGAAAAAGAATCTTGGAGGTACTGTTTGCTTGGTATTCGGACAAATTAAACAATATCTTCAAGTTCGAAAGCCATGAACTCATCTGCGTCTGGATAGAGCTTTTTAGCTGCTTTAACGGCTTCAAACACGGTCGAGGCTTCAGGAAATATTCGCTTATAATCTACCTTAAGAAATATTCTAGCCAGTGTCCCTCTGTGAATCTTTGTGATTTTCTTTCTGAAAATATCTCTTCCACACTGAATAGTAACTACGTCTCCGGCATTGCTGTTTTTCCATTGATGCTTAACCGCTCTCAATTCCACATCTCTTTTGCCAAATCTGTACAGGTCGAAGGCTTCCTTCTTCACCATAAATAGAGGCATAACACCACAGTTTTTATTATTACATCTGTTCTTTGAAAGTTTTGCGTATGCATAAAATATCTTAGAGATTATGAGTATGTAGGATTCAATCGAAGATTTTCCACAAATCATAATCAAAGTACGCAAAAACTACAACATATGCTGCCTACACTTAATGAAAACGCTACCGTAACATCGGCATTTTTATTTTTTTTTCTTTTGCTATTTTTTGTGCTTTTTCATATCCTGCATCTGCGTGTCTCACTATTGCCGTCCCCGGATCTGTTGTTAACACAGTTACTAACCGTTTTTCCGCTTCTTTTGTGCCATCAGCCACCAAACACATGCCAGCATGAATACTATAGCCTATACCCACGCCTCCGCCGTGATGAACAGAAACCCAAGTAGCCCCACCAACAGCATTCAACAAAGCATTAAGAATAGGCCAATCCGCAATTGCGTCGCTTCCATCTTTCATGCCCTCAGTTTCGCGGTTAGGAGAAGCAACACTCCCACCATCCAAATGATCACGACCAATCCAAACAGGCCCACTAAGCCTCCCATCCGCAACCATATCATTAATCAACTTACCAAAACGCGCCCTCTCGCCGAAGCCAAGCCAACAAACCCTTGCCGGCAAACCCTGAAACTTCACCTGTTCCTTGGCTTTCCGTATCCAACGGCACAACCCCTTATCATAAGCAAACTCTTTCAAGATAACATCGTCAAGCGTGTAAATGTCCTCTCGACTACCGACAAGCGAAGCCCAACGGAAAGGCCCACGACCTTCGAAAAACATGGGTCTAGTATAACGGGGAACAAACCCTGGATAGGCAAAAGCTTCTTTGAATCCAGCATCATAGGCTTGTTGACGGAGGTTGTTGCCGTACTCAAAGGTTATGGCGCCTTTCCTCATCATTCCGACCATGGCTTCCACGTGAACACGCATGCTATCGCGCGCACGACGAATATACTCTTTCGGATCATTCTTTCTAAGCTCGTCTGCTTCTTCCTTTGACAAACCAGCGGGGTAATAACCATTCAACGGATCATGTGAAGCAGTCTGGTCAGTCAAAACGTCAGGAATTACGTTTCGCCGTAAAAGTTCGGGATGCACCTCAGCAGCGTTACCTAACAAACCAACACTTTTGGGAACACCTTCCCGTTTAGCATTCAAAACCAACTTCACAGCTTCATCAAAATCGTCGGTCCACATTTCTAAATATCCATGTTCTATGCGGCGTTCAATCATATGCCTGTCAATTTCAACAACCAAGGCAACACCTTCGTTCATCGTAACGGCCAAAGGCTGAGCACCGCCCATTTCGCCTAAACCAGCGGTTAAAACAAGCCTTCCACGCAAACTCCCGCCGAAATGCTCTTTCGCAACAGCAGCAAGCGTTTCATAAGTGCCCTGCAATATGCCCTGCGTGCCAATATACGCCCAAGAACCAGCAGTCATCTGTCCAAACATGATTAAGCCTTTTTGCTCTAACTCGTAAAAGTAATCCCAAGTAGCCCATTTCGGAACAAGCATACTGTTAACAATTAAGGCTCTTGGAGCCCACTCATGTGTCTTAAAAACAGCAACAGGCTTGCCGCTCTGAATGAGCATGGTTTCGTCAGGCTCGAGCTCCGTTAAAGTCTCAACAATTCGCTCAAAACACTCCCAGCTCCGAGCAGCCCTTCCAGTCCCACCGTAAACAATAAGCTTTTCTGGGTCTTTAGCCACTTCAGGGTCAACAACGTTAAAAAGCATACGTAAAATGCCTTCAATCTGCCAGTTCTTACAATGCAGCTCAGGACCAGTCAAGCATTTAACAGGCTTCTCAACCTTAAACAAAGCAGTTTCACCACAAACCAGAATAGTGTAAATGCATTATAATTCTTTGCTAAAACAACTTAACAGTTTTGATTGTACTGGCTTCTTTGTCAACAACCAATCGTCCACTTTTTACAACCTTGTCAACTAAATTCACGCCGAAGCGGTAACCAAGAAACTTGTGATTAGGCACATCTAAAACGATGACATCAGCCTTTTTACCAACCTCTAAACTGCCAACCTCATCCGCTCTGCCTATGACGTGTGCAGCATTAATTGTAGCTGCTGTTATGACTTCAGCAGGCGTCAACTTCATAAAATGACAAGCAAGAGCCATAACCAACTGTTGATTCTCAACCCAGCAGCTTGGATTAAAATCAGTTCCCAAAGCCACAGGGACATCAGAACCAATCATTTTTCTGGCATCCGCGTATCGCCCAGTCATCAAACTGAAGGCTGCTGCAGGAAGCAAAACGGCAATCACGCCTTTTTTAGCCATAGCCTTAATGCCCACGTCAGAAGAGAAAAGTAAATGCTCAGCAGAAACAGCCCCTACACCAGCCGCCAGTTCAGCTCCACCTAACATACTCATTTCATCAGCATGAACCTTAAGCTTCAAGCCCTGATTCTTAGCAGCAACCAAAACACGTCTAGACTGCTCCAAACTAAAAACGCCTCTCTCACAGAAAACATCACAAAAACTGGCAAGCCCCTTCGCAGCCACCTGCGGAATCATGTCCCCAACAACCAAGTTGACGTATCCCTGCGGATTGTTTCTATATTCAGGCGGAACAGCATGGGCACCTAAAAAAGTTGGAACAACATCAACAGCGTGCAGTTGATTCAAACGCTTAATAACCCCTAAAATTTTTAGCTCGTCCTTCACAGTCAAACCATAACCGCTTTTGGCTTCAACAGTCGTCGTACCATGCTCCAACATAAGGTCCAAAGTTCTAAAACCAAAATCCACAAGCCTATCAACACCAGCCCTACGGGTCTCCCTAACAGTCTTCAGAATTCCGCCACCAGCATCAAGAATCTCCATGTACGAGGCACCTTCAACCCTCATCTGAAACTCATCTTCACGTGACCCAGCAAAAACAAGATGAGTATGAGGGTCAACCAAGCCAGGCATGACGATTTTTCCATTAGCGCTTATCACGTTTTCAGCTCTAAACTCCTGTCTGATGTCAGACGTTTTCCCAACAGCAACTATTCTGCCATCCTTAACTGCCAAACCGCCCTTACGTATTACCCTGAGATTTTGCATTTGCCTGCCAGTAAGCGGTCCTTCACTGCCACCTTTTAGGGTTATAAGCTCATTAGCATTGATGATGAGCAGATCTACCTTTTCCTTCTTAACTCGCCGTTTCCTTTTCTTTCCAGTAGCAACCATATCTAAGCCACTTGGTATTCTTCGCCTTCCCGCAATATCATTGCCTTGACGTTCGATTCAGCTTCCACCTTCTTTTTGAACTCTTCTGGATCAGTGTTCCAACGGTGCATAGGTATCACAACTTTAGGGTTAATCGCCATAGCAGCTTCAGCAGCCTCAGGGTTGTCCATGGTATACGTGCCTCCACTCGGAAGCAAAGCCACATCCACAGGTCCAAGCTGTCGCATTTCAGGAATATAATCCGTGTCTCCAGCATGATAGATTGTCTTGCCCTCAGCCGTTATCAAGTAGCCAACCCCATAGCCCTTAGGATGGTAAGGATTGCCAGGAGACCTAAAACGCTTATAATTGTAAGCTTCGACAGCCCTGACTCGTATGTTATCGACTGTTGTCTCTTCTCCAGGTCTAAGTGTTTTAACGTTTCCACCAATTTTTGAAACACAGTCTTCAGGAGCAATTATCAAGGTGTCTGGCTTACGAACCTTTTTGATCTTAGATGGGTCACAGTGGTCAGTGTGTGAATGCGTCACCAGTATCAAGTCTGCCTTTTCAGAGGCTTCGCCATACTTCTCTAAATCAACGTAGATTGTTTTTCCTTCAGTTTTAATTTGGAAGGCGGCATGAGCTAGCCATTTTATTGAAACAGTCATTCCAAACCACCTTTCTCTATATTCAATTGGTGTACTTGTCTTAAAAGATTCGCTATTACTGCATTCTGCAATCAACGAAACTCTTAAAACAAAAGACACAATTCTACAATGGGAATTTGATTGAACCAAAATGTCATAAAGAATGTTAGAATCATCGAACTCGTCAAAGAGGAGCTGACTTTTTCGAAACTGAAGTTCAAGTACATTACTGAAGAGCATTATGCTGTAGCTGTTTTTCGCAAAAAAGACGGATGGGAAATCAAGCTAGTTCTCGGAGCCTTGCCAGAGCCGATAGAGAAACGGTTTGAAGGCGGGCTTTTCCAAGATTTTGTTGATGAACCGCGTGTTTTTGCCGCTGAATTGGAAGGCAAACAAGTTGGTTGGATTGAACTGGGCTTTCAAGAGTGGAACAACAGAATGCGCATCTGGGAGCTTTTGGTCAAAGAAGGATTTCGTCGCAAAGGAATAGGCACGCTTCTTGTGGATCACGCTGTAAAACCTTCAAAAAGGAGAGTGGCAAGAATGTTAGTCGTGGAAACGCATAGTTGTAACATTCCAGCAATCAACTTCTATCTGAAACATGGATTTGAACTAGTTGGTTTTGATGTTGCTGCTTACTCTAATGAAGACATAAAAAGAAAAGAAGTTCGCCTAGAATTCGGATTGAAAATCAAATGATTCATTAAGGTACGTCAACTGTGATGTTGTCTTTCGCCTTTTTCTATGGCGTTTTGCACAGCTATTTCTAACACGCGATCTTCAGTCAAGTTGTCAATTTTGAGGTAGTATGCAGCTATGTCTATCAATGCCTTTAACGGAGTCATACCGCAGAATTCTGAGCCGATTATTGGCACGTTGTAGCGGTCAGCCTCCACCTTGAGCATTTCAAAGACACGGTAAAGCGGAGTCTTCTCAAAATTGCTTATGCTCATACCAATCTGCGTAACGTTTTTCTCTGGAATAAAGGCAGCCATAGCCTTAACATTTGAAAAACCACCCTTCTTTGCATGTAAAGCCTTAGCGATTTTTTTTGCAACCTTCAGGTCAGCCGTACCCAAATTGACATTAAAGCCAGCCATAACCTTTCGCGCACCAGTTATCGTTGCACCAGCCGTAGGATGAGGCTTAGCTGGACCAAAATCTGGTTTACGCTCAGGCTTAACAATCATCTCAGCCAATTCTTCATACTCGCCTTTACGAATCCAGTCCAAATCACTACGTTCAGGAGTCGCCGCTGCTTCACCATAAAGATAAACCGGCACACTGCATTTCTCAGCTAGGGTTTCTCCAAACTTCTTTGCAAGTTCAATGCAGTCATCTATTGCAACATTTTTTATTGGTATGAAGGGAACAACGTCAACAGCGCCTACGCGTGGATGCTGACCCTTATGTTTTCGCATGTCAATAAGTTCTACAGCTTCAAACGCAGAGTTCAACACAGCCTCAAGCACCGATTCTTTATTGCCGACAAAAGAAACAACAAGCCTATTGTAATAGTCGTCAAAAGTGTAGTCAAGCAGAAAAGCGTTTTCGGTTCTCTTGATCTTGTCAAGGATTAACTCAACAACTTTCTGGTCTGATGTACTAAAGTTAGGTATGCATTCTATTATCACTTTCAATCTCGGCCCTCCCTAGATGTCTCTTTGGGCGTTTATTTAAAATAAATGTGTCGCAGATGAGTTTATCAAATCTGAAGAAGCAGCGACATATTGTTGGGGTAGAATTCAAGAATCATCAAGAACTCTAAGGGTGGCGTAGTTCGATCAATTCTTTGCGAAAGACTGAAGAAAACGGAAAAGGCAGCATTTTCAGCGTGCGCGGAATGATGGGGTTCGGGTTTCATCTCACTAGCAACTATTTATATATTGTTCAAAGCGACGAGAAGCCTCCGCCGCACAAGTCCCCTTTTTTCCATTTCCCAACAGTCTTGTGGCAAACATCTTATAACCAGCAGGGCAGCCGTAGCAAGAGTTAAATTATTTTGCACTTCTATGAAATTCAACGAGACTGTTCTGGTGAGGGAAGTTGAGTTCAGAAACCCAGTTTGAAATTCCGACATGGGATCAAATATATGAAATGCTTTTGAATTTGGCTGAAAGAATCAGGAAAAACGGGTTTAAACCAGACTTGATTGTGGGTGTTTCCCGGGGAGGATGGCCGCCGGCTAGAGTTTTATCAGACTTGTTGGATAACCCTAACCTTGCGAATGTTAAAGCAGAATTTTATTTGGGAGTTGCAGAAACAAAAATGGAGCCAATTCTGACGCAACCAGTTTCTGTGGCTGTGGCAGGTAAAAAAGTGCTTATCGTAGATGAAGTTGCTGACACTGGAAAAAGCTTGGAACTTGTGAAGAAACACATTGTTAAACAGGGTGGTTGTGAGGTTAAAATAGCTACAGTTTACTACAAACCTTGGAGTGTTGTCATCCCAGATTACTATGGAAAGGAGACAAGCCGTTGGATAGTTTTTCCATGGGAAATAAAGGAAACAATCAGAAAAATCGTTAAGAAATGTAGGGAGAAAGGGAAATCTGTAGAAGAGGGAGTTGCAAAGCTTGTAAAGGCCGGAGTGTCTGCTGAACTTGCTAGAAGGTTCTTGAAGGAAATTGTTGAGGAAGAGAATTGCTGAAACAGATTGAAGAATTCGGAAAGCATGTTACGATAGCTGGCTTTAGAAACGTCAAAATTAAGGACATCGAAGAATTTTTTAAGATGGCACGAAAAGAAAAGCCTTCAAACGTGGAAATTCAATTCTTTGACGCGAAATTTGTGGCTACATGGCAACACTTATACTTTGCAGCTTTGAATGCATTAACAGCCTTCAAGAACAGAGAAAACATTTCAGAAAGTTTGGCGATGGAATCGTTGCTTTACGCTTCTGCACAACATCAAATCCGAAAGGCAATGAAGCTTCTCGGAATTAAACCTAGTTCGTCCGAAATTGCGGTGCTAATAATCGGAGAAAAACGAGAATCAGTGAGGTCAGCTTTGTCTTTGGTTTCAAAACATGTTAAAGCCGAACGTGATGACACAATTCTAGGATTATCAGAAGAAAAGGCAGTAGACATCCAGAAGATTTTTGTGATTTCAGATGTGGAACTGGAAACCGTTATGAAGAAAGGTGGTTTAGAGAAAGCCTTAACAGATCTTGTTATCGAGCGAATAGCGCTACTGGCAACTCAACATTAGCGTGGCCTACAAAACCTTTTCCTTCATAATAGATATGATGTCGTCAGGTTTTATCACAGATATTCCGGTTAATCCGCCAACAACCTCAATCAACAAGATTTTGTCAGGCTTACTAAGATCAACCTTCCTTTCAATGTTCGCTGCAACTTGCTCGATGATATTTCGACTCGGCATTGCTGTGAAGCGTTTCTCAACTGTGACACGAAAGGTTTCGTTTCCACCTATTTTCGAGCTTAGTTCTGTGGCTACATGTTGAATTTCGTCCAAGTCTGTGTGAACAACCTTTTCAATTGGAATTATTCTAAGTGCATAACGAAATTCGTAGGGGCGTTCATGTAGAATGCTGCGAAGCTTTTCTATAACCTCGAAAGATTTGAAGGCTGTCTTTGCAGCAATCAAACCAGAAATACCGGTCTTTTCAACATTTGGGGCTGAATCACCTATCTCACCAAGTAGATACGACAATTCGGAGCAGGCATCACGCTCGTTTCCACGGGAAGTAGTGGCTAGAAGATTAAAATCTCTGAGCATGATTTCACCTTGATCATCTTTTAGTAGATTTAGTATAAACCAGTTTTTGGTCAGTGCAGGTTAGTGGCTTTTTCATAGCTTATGGCTCTTACCGTCGCCTCACATCATCCCACATCTAATATTCGATTACGAGGATTTATTCATTTTGATGATTTCTAGGCAGTAGGCTTAAATTTTAGCTGTATGAGTTTTATTATTCTCGTTAACAAGAGGAAACAAGGTTGAGTGAAGTGCGAAAACCCGTAATTGTCGTTCACGGTGGGGCTGGAGCTTGGAATCCTGAACGCAGCCAACCTGGTTTAGAAGGCGTAAAAAAGGCTGCAAAAACTGGTTTCGAAATCTTAAAGCATGGTGGAAGTGCAGTTGACAGCGTCATGGAAGCTGTTGCCGTCATGGAAGATGCAGGTGCGTTTAACGCAGGTTACGGTTCAAGCTTGAACATAGACAAACGTGTCGAGATGGAAGCATCAATTATGGATGGAAAGACACTGCAGGCTGGAGCCGTTGGGCTTCTAGAGGATATTAAAAATCCCGTTCGTTTAGCAAAGATTGTCATGGAGAAGACGGATCACGTTTTTGTGGTAGGCGAAGGAGCAGAAAAACTGGCTGAAATGTTTAATCTTGAGAGAAGAGAGCCTACTACTGAGCTTAGGCTGAAATATTATGAAAACCAGAGAAAAGCCTTACTGGAAGGAAGAAGTCGCTTGCCAAGACTGGCTAATCTTGTTAAAAACCATCCTGAATTGTTCACGCTAGAAACTGTGGGGGCAGTCGCCCTAGACAAAAAGGGAAACGTTGCAGCATCAACCTCCACTGGAGGCTTTCCCTTAAAGCTTCCTGGAAGAATCGGAGATTCACCATTAATTGGATGCGGAAATTACGCGGACAATCAAGCTGGAGCTTGTTCAGCCACTGGTGTTGGTGAAATAGCGATAAGGCTTGTTTTATCGAAAACTGTTTGCGATTTTATGGAAAGTGGAAAAACAGCGCAGGAGGCTGTTGAATTTGCGATAGATCTTGTTAATCGCAGGATACCTGACACGTATAATTCTATGGGGTTAATCGCTGTTGATGCATACGGAAGAATTGGAGCAGCGCACAATTCACGAAACCTCTGCTGGACTTACATTACACCTGAAACACAAGAGCCTATAGCTCATTTAACGGCGAAAATCATTGAATAGGTTTTGGAAAAGAAAGATTCGGAAGAAAAGGAATGGTGGGATCCTATAGTAAACGCAAGCATTTTTGTTTTAATCTAAAAGTTCTTAGCGTCTTTTTATGTTGGTTTTTGAGGCTTATATTTATAAACTTACAAGTTATGACCAGTTCGTTGCTGGATTAGCCATGACGAGGGTAGCGGTGTTAGACGCTGACAAGTGCAAACCGAAACGTTGCAATAGACTTTGCTATCGCTTTTGCCCAATGGTACGAAGCCACAAAGAAGCAATAAAATTTGAACACGGCAAAGCAGTTATCGTAGAAAACCTCTGTTCAGGATGTGGAATCTGCATAAAAAAGTGTCCCTTCAAAGCCATTTCAATAGTTAACCTTCCAGACGAGTTAGAAACCGAATGCAGCCACCGTTTCGGACAAAACGCCTTCAAACTTTACAGACTTCCAGTGCCTTCGCCCAGCGTCGTTTTAGGTTTACTTGGACAAAACGGAATAGGTAAATCCACAACGCTCAAAATACTTTCCGGCGAGGTCAAGTTAAACCTTGGAAACTATGAAAATCCATTTGACTGGGACGAGATAATCCGGCATTTCAGAGGCTCAACACTTCAAGATTACTTCCAAAAGATGAGTGAAGGCGAACTTAAGGTTTCCCATAAACCCCAGTATGTTGATAAGATTCCGAAAGCCATCTCCGGAAAGGTTGGAGAACTCCTAGAAAAAGTTGATGAACGAGGAAAGCTTGAAAAAATTGCAGGTCAGCTTGAACTTAAACAGGTTTGGAACCGTCCCCTTGAGGTTTTGAGCGGAGGAGAACTGCAGCGTGTGGCAGTGACGGCAACCATATGCCGTGAAGCTGACGTGTATCTTCTTGATGAACCGTCGAGTTTTCTGGATGTGAAACAGAGACTTGAGGTTGCCAGAGCCATAAGAAGCTTGAAAAAAGATGAGAAAACAGTGATTGTAGCTGAGCATGACTTGGCTATAATAGATTATTTGTCGGATCAAATATGCGTCTTTTATGGAGAACCAGGGGTTTACGGCATTGTATCTCACGTCCACGGCGTTAGAACAGGCATAAACATTTACCTGCAAGGTTATATTCGAGACGAGAACGTTAGATTTAGAAAAGAAGCCATAATGTTCCATGAAAAGCCGCCCGCAGTGAGTTTTGTGGTTGGCGAAACATTGCTGAAATGGAAACAAATAAAGAAAACATTCAAAGGGTTCAAACTTGTTGTGCATCCCGGGGAGATAAAAAGGGCAGAGATCATTGGAATTCTAGGACCTAACGGTATAGGCAAAACAACTTTTGTGAAGATTTTGGCTGGAATTGAAAAGACTGATGATGGAAAAAAGTTTGGCGAGTTGGAAGTAAGCTATAAGCCACAGTACATTTCAGCGGAATATGAGGGAACAGTTCAAGAACTCTTAAGGAGCATCGCTAAAGAAAATTTCATTTCAAGCTGGTACAAGACCGAAGTCCTCAAACCTTTAGGCATAAACACGCTTTTGGACAGAAATATAGCAGAACTGAGCGGAGGAGAACTGCAAAAAGTTATGATTGCAGCATGCCTATCGCGAAAGGCTAAGCTTTACTTGCTTGATGAACCAAGCGCTTATTTGGATGTGGAAGAAAGGTTGAACATGGCGCGAGCTATTCGCAGGGTTGTTGAAACACATAACGTTACAGCCTTCGTCGTTGAACACGATGTTGTTGCACAAGATTTCATAGCTGATCGCTTGATGGTTTTCACTGGAAAACCTGGAGTTGAGGGCATAGCAAAACCCCTAACTAGCCTAAGGGACGGAATGAACGTGTTTCTGAAAGAAATGAAAGTTACTTTCCGAAGAGACCCGACTACGAAGAGACCTAGAGTTAATAAAGACGGCTCGAAGCTTGATAAGTTTCAGAAAGAGATTGGAGAACACTATTACGTACGTTCATTGAAAAGCTAGCATGTAATGAAAAGTTCGGTTAGAGGGAAGTGGAGTTGAGTGAAATAGGGAAAACGGAGAAAAAACTTTTGGATGCTGCTCTGAATGCTATGAACAATGCACATGTGCTTTGGGGTTGTAAGGTAGGAGCCGCTGTTCTTGCAGAAAACGGTGAAATCTATAGTGGCTGCAATGTTGAGAGTTGGGTTTCTGGACTTGGCATTTGCGCTGAAAGATGCGCAATCAACCACGCTGTTTTGCATGGCAACCGAAACATCAATGAAGTAGCCATAGTCGTGGATGCAGACAGTCAATGTGAGCCTAGACCATGCGGAGCATGCCTGCAGTACATTTACGATTTTGCGAAAAACCCCAAAATTGAAATTGTTATGGCAAAAGCGGAAAATGGCAGAATTTTGTTTAAAACGGTTAAAGTAAAGACTCTCAGAGAGTTGCTGCCCTATCCTTTTAGGAAATGAACAGAATTCACTGAAAAAGTGTAGTTAAATTAATGAGTAACCAGAGCATATCGTAAAAGTGATTTGTGAGAGAGGGTGTGGTGGAGGCTTAAGTGGCTAGGACAACCTTTGAGGAGATAAGTGCTGCTGACTTCTTCTATCGAAACCGTGATATAGCTGGATTTACAAACCCTACTCGAGCTATTTTCGCAGCTGTAAGAGAACTTGTAGAAAACTCTTTAGATGCCGCTGAAAGCCTTAAAGTCCCACCGGACATCTACGTCAGACTTTCATATGCAAACGAAACGGACAAAGAAACAAATGTTTTCAGGTTAAGGATTAAAGATAACGGTATGGGAGTCCCGCCAAGACATATACCATCAGCCTTTGGACAAGTGCTCTACGGCTCAAAGTACAAGCCGAAACAGCAGAGAGGAACCTTCGGCTTAGGCGGAAAAATGGCAATTCTATACGGACAAATCACAACACATCAGCCCGCCCGCATAATTTCAAGCACAGGCATGTCAAAAATCTACTCATACAAGCTGAGAATCGACATCCAGAGAAATAGACCACTCATACTTGATAGAAAAGTTCTCATAAACAAAGAAAGATGGTGCGGAACAATAGTAGAGTTCAGCCTTGAAGGCGACTATGGTAGGGCAATGGCTAAGATTCTGGAATACTTCAAGCAAACAGCCATGGTGAACCCATATGCAAATCTGACATTTGTCGACCCTAAAGGTAGGTTATACAAGTTTACGAGAGTCACTGAGGAAATGCCTGACCCGCCGAAGGAAACTTTGCCTCACCCGTATGGTGTTGATGTGGAGCTTCTCCAGCGCCTCATACACATGACGACTTTTCGGAACATGTCTGACTTTCTGAAAAATCATTTCCACAGGATCGGCGAAATAACTGCACGAAAATTTTTGGAATTCAGCAACATAAGCCCATCTAAAAATCCTAAGAGGCTTTCCCACGAAGAAGTTGTTCGGTTGATGCGCATGCTGAAAGAGTTTAGGGAGTTCTTACCTCCGAATGCAAGTTGTTTATCTCCTTTGGGTGAGAAGCTGTTAAAGGCAGGTATCTCAAAGGAGCTAAAGCCTGAGTTCATCGCTGTTCATCAGCGCAGACCGTCAACCTACGCTGGCCACCCCTTCATCGTTGAAGTGGCAATTGCTTATGGTGGAGAAATCCCAAGGAAAGGAAGCTTCCTAATTTATCGTTTCGCTAACAGAATCCCATTACTTTATGATGAAGCAAGCGATGTCTCAATGACAGTGATAAATTCCATGAATTGGCGAAGATACAAAGTTACACCCGACATGCCTATCGCCATAGCAACGCATATTTGCAGCACCAAGATTCCATACAAAACTGTAGGAAAGGAATTCATCGCCGATAGACCAGAGGTTAGAAGAGAGATAGCCAACGGATTGCGGGAGGTCGCACGCCGACTTCAACGCTTTCTAACGAGGAGGGAACATGTAAGCAGAGATCGGAAAAGGCTTGACATTTTCAGCAAGTACTTGCCAAAAATAGCTGAGTTTTCAACTCAGCTTGCTGGTAAGGAAAAAAAGCCAGATATAAAAAAACTCTTGAGGAGTGTAAAGAAGTTTGGAACGTAGGGAACATAAAAGTATCATGATAGAAAGGAAAAAAGAAGTCATAGCAAGTTTGGAGAATTTGGGACTCGAAATTTATGAACAGATCGACACTGGATATTTCCCTTCAATAGAGATGCCGAGCCGCTCAACAGAAAACATCCGTTACGACCCCCAAATAAGACAGTATATTTTGGGAGACAGAAAAGTTCGAAGACACACCCGCAATATACGTCACATAAGACCTTTCACACAACTTGTTTGGACAGCGTTATTTTCCCGCGAACTCACTTCTCACCGTAAAACATCAACACTGAGAGATGTTTACTATTCTGCACAAGCATACGAAATGAAATTCACGGACCAGCAAGAATCAAACAACATCATAACGGATTTAGAAACAGTTTTAGGGTTATCTAGAGAAGACTTCAACATCTTTCCAGAAGAACGTTCAGCAGTGTTCGGCGACCTAACAATAGAATACACAGTGCCCGGATACGAAGGAAAAACGTTGAATCTAACCTCTCACCCGGACGGCGTTATGATTGGGCCGGCTCTAACCTCATCAGAGTTTGTGAGTACAACAGCGGACAAGGTCATAGCCATAGAGAAGGGCGGTTTGTTCACACGGTTTGTAGAGGAGAACGTGCACAAGAAGTTTAATTCCCTACTTGTTTTAACGGCTGGACAAGCCCCAAGAGCAACACGACACTTCATTAGAAGGCTCAGCAGAGAACTAGACATACCAGTCTACATCTTTACGGACGGCGACCCATGGGGAATGCACATAGCCATGGTCATAATTTCGGGTTCCGCAAACGCTGCACACCTAAGGGAATTAACCACACCCGATGCTAAATGGAGCGGAGTTTGGGCAACAGATATCGTCGATTATAAACTGCCGACTGACCCACTGGATCAAGTTGACATAAAGAGGCTTTATGAGTTGCAGAGGGACCCACGTTATAAGGATCCGCTGTGGCAGAGAGAAATCAAGACATTCCTAAAAATAAGGAAGAAGGCGGAGCAAGAAGCCTTCAGCAGATACGGCTTAACATACATTGTGGATGAGTACTTGCCTACTAAGCTTGAAGAAACTAAGTGAGCATGAGGAAATTTAAAATAACTGTACGTCGTTCTTAAGTAAAAGCACACAAAAAAGGAAGAGTCAGATATGAGTGAGGAAGGCGGTTTCGGATTGGTTGTGGCCGAAAAATTCTTTGGCTTAATACTCATTGTTATCGGCGCCTTAACCACGTATTACACTGTCACAAGCACTCAAGCACTACGTGATTACACGGGATTTTTTGGGTTTCTAAGCGTCATAGTTTTAGCGCTAGGAGTAATCTTGATCATTGCGAAGGTTGAATAGCATTTTATTTTTTTAAGAACCAGCGGTTGTGCCTAGAACAAACATTTCTATTCATGTTAAGGCTATCATAGCTACGAAAATGGCTATGGCTCTACTTTCTCTTGCTTTGTACAGTTCTCGTGGACCTATGTAGAATTGCATTGCAAAGGAGTAAAACGCCGCAAATAGAGAGATGTAAGGTAGAAAACCTCTAAGCAGACATGGTCCAATGCCGTAGCATGCAGCTTTCCAAGCGTTTAAGATGAAGCCTTGTCCGCCTACAAGTTTGTAAAGCAAATGCAACAGCAGGGTTACTCTCTTCTTTCAACGACCACCGTACAATTGGTAGCCAAAGCAGCTATCACGCCTAAAGCCGCAAGCCAAGGAGCAAGCACAACACCGATAACTCCTACAGTCACGGGTATTTCAAGCAAAACCTTTCCTTTTTCATCCTTAACAATTATTCTAGTCACGTTTCCTTCATGAAGCAACTCTTTAACTTTTTCAATAAGATTGTCAGCGGATACAGAGAATTCCTCTTCAACGACTTTGGTGACTAGAGTGCCACAAGCATAACAGAACTTATCGTCTTCTTTCAACATTACGCCACATTTCGGGCAATGAGGCAAACCATTTTTCACCTTCTGGAAAAGAGTCTTAATGCCAGTTAAAAACATTATGAAGAAAAGGACTGAGCGCTTATTAGGTAATAGTTTATTAATTTTGAAACGCATCATTGAACGATTAACTTATTCAGTCCGTTAAAGGAGATGCAGAAGATGCCTACTCGCCAACCAATCGTGTGCGTGCTCGGTCACGTTGACACTGGCAAGACTTTGCTTTTGGATAAAATACGCAAAACAAGCGTTCAAGCTCGAGAAGCTGGAGGAATTACACAACACATCGGTGCAAGTTATTTCCCTGTTGACACACTTAAGCAACTAGTCGGTCCTCTGCTTTCAATGGTTAAGGGTGAAATTGAAATTCCAGGATTGCTTGTTGTTGACACACCGGGACATGAGGCTTTCACGAACTTGCGTAAGAGAGGCGGCGGCGTAGCAGATATAGCAATACTTGTTATTGATGTTTTACGGGGCTTTGAAGCTCAAACTCACGAAAGTATAGAGATTTTAAAGACCCGTAAAACGCCTTTTTTGGTAGCTGCTAACAAGATAGACCGAATACCAGGATGGAATTCTTATCCTGACACACCATTTCTGAAGACTTACAAGATGCAAGGTCGTTACGTTAAGGAAGATTTGGATAATAGAATCTACGATATTATCGGTACTTTTTCCCGTTTGGGGTTCAGGGCGGACCGTTTCGATCAAATGAAGGATTTCACAAAGACTGTGGCGATTGTGCCTACAAGTGCGAAAACTGGTGAGGGCATAACTGAGCTTCTTATGGTTCTTGTCGGTTTGACCCAGCAGTATTTGAAGAAGCGTTTACAGACGACAGAGGGACCAGCTAAAGGCACGGTTCTAGAAGTTAAAGAAGAGCCTGGTTTGGGTTTAACGATTAACACCATCATTTACGATGGAGTTTTGCAGAAAGAAGACTTGATCGTTGTTGGCGGTAAGGAAAAGCCCGTTGTTACGCGGATACGGGCGATTTTGGTTCCTAAGGCTTTGGATGAGATTAGGGATCCTAGGGACAGGTTTTCTTCTGTTGATTCTGTTTCCGCTGCGGCTGGAATCAAGATTGCGGCTCCTGATTTGGAAGGAGTCTTGGCTGGAGCACCATTGTATTCTGTGCCGCATGGTGAAGATCTGGAAAAATATGCCAAGCTTGTTTCTGAGGAGATTGAGAGAATTAGGATTACGACGGATGTTGACGGAGTTGTTTTGAAGGCTGACACTTTAGGCTCATTAGAGGCTATTGCTGAAAGCCTGAAACGAAACGATGTACCAGTCAGATTGGCGGACGTTGGTGACGTTTCAAAAAGAGATGTTGTTGAAGCAGGTGTTGTCAAGGAACACGAGCCTTTCTATGGTGTGGTGTTAGCCTTTAACATTAAGGTTTTGCCAGATGCTGAAGAAGAAGCGGAAATTAAGGGCGTTCAGATTTTCCGTGAAAACATCATCTACCGCCTAATGGACGATTATCTGTTGTGGCTTAAGACCAAACGGGAGGCAGAGTTTGAGCAAGTGTTCGAAAAGCTGGTTATGCCCGGGAAAATCCGAATTTTGGAAGGTTATGTTTTTCGAAGGGCGAAACCAGCAATAGTGGGCGTGGAAATCTTAGCTGGGAGGATAAAGTCGAAATACACGCTTGTGAGGGCTGAAAACGGTGAGGAAATAGGTGTGATACAACAGATCCAAGAGAAGGGAAAAGCCCTATCAGAGGCTCGGCAAGGAATGCAGGTGGCTGTATCAATAGACAAGCCGATGGTTGGGAGACACATATTCGAAAAAGATGTGTTGTATGTGAAGGTACCGGAACGACATGCAAAGGTGTTGCTGACAACGTTTATGGATAGGTTGACAATGGAAGAGCAAGAAGCACTAAACGAATACGTAAAACTGATGAGAAAGAAAATACCGTTCTGGGTAGCGTGAAAGTTAATAAGATTCTGCTCACTTAAATGTTAAAGGTGATAGGCTTGAAGGTTGGTGTAACAATACACAAAGATGGACAATGGTACGTTGCAATGGATCCAGTAACAGGTGTGGCTAGCCAAGGGAAAAGCGTTGACGAAGCTTTGAAGAATTTCCAAGAAGCATTTGGACTTTGGTTCGAGAATGCAGAGGAGTGGGAGAAAGAAAGGGCGGTTAAAGGCGAACCAGTCGCTACAATGGTTATCGAATTAAAAATTTAGGCTCTTCAATACTGACCCGTAGTACCGTTGAAAACCGGAGCTTTCTAAGTGTGTAATTTTCAGGCGCGTGTGCACTACAAGGGAAGCCTAGTTCCTTCTCCTGTTTTGTTTGCTTTTCCATAGATGAGTATGGCGGTTGCCATGTCTTCTATTGATAAGCCTAGGTGCATAGACATGATGCGTTCTTCTGGGTTTTCGCGTCCTGGTTTTTTGCCGTTCACAATTTCGCCTAGATCCGCGTATGCTTGTGGTATGTTAGAGAAGTACCCTACTTTTTTGTAGTAGTCTAGTTGGTTGTGGTCGTCGGTGCAGAACTTGTTCATGGAATGCATGGCTTCTGGTTTCCAGTATGAGTCAAAGTCCAGGGCGCAGGCGAAGCCGCCGTCCTTAAACCATGATGCCTCAATTACTGGGTATGGATGTTTCAGTATTGGTCCAGCCGTTACGATTATGTCGCAGTTTTCAACAGCCTTTCTAGGCGAGGAAACGGGAACAACTGCTAGTCCATGTTTAGCTGCCATCTCTTCTACGTAACGCTCAAGGTTTCTTTCGCTGATGTCGTAGGCTTTCACTTCTTCCAAGTTTTTGCACGTGACTGTTAGGGCTTCGAGGTTGCTTCTGCCTTGAACACCGCATCCGAGAATGCCTAGGACCTTTGAGTCTTGCTTAGCTAGGTGTTTAGCTGCAATGGCGGTTGCTGCTCCTGTTCGTTTGGCTGTTATCCAAGTGCAGTCCATAACGCTTATGGGAAAGCCAGTTTCAGGGTCGTTCAAGATAAGTAGTCCTGATATGTATGGTAAGCCATGTTTGGGGTTTTCTGGGAATCCGCTCACCCATTTTATGCCTGCTGACTTCATTTTGGGTATGTATGCTGGCATGGCGTGGATGAAGGCGTCTTTTTGAGGGTGGATGCCGGGTTTGGGTGGGACTTCAGTTCGTCCTTCTGCTTTTTCAAGGAAGGCTTTTTCGACTACTCGGATGACTTCGGTTATGGGGATGTTTAGATTTTCTATGTCGTGCCGAGAAAGGTATAGAACTTCTCTTAAAGAACTCATTACAGACACCTGATCCCTTTATCGAGTGGAGCTACCACTTTTCGATTCTCCACATTAATACACCATCAATATTCATTTTCCTTTTTGATAAAAGGTCAGTGTTTTCTTTGGTTGACAGAAAGAGCGGACAATGTTTTAAATGTTTTATTGACCTATCTGACTTTTTGATCTCCATATTGCGTGGATGCCGCAGTATTCCCTTGCCTCCATCTTCTCCGCTGCGGTTTTAAACTCTGCCTCTGGCTTGTCTGTTTAACCAAACGAGCAACACTATTGCTGCTGCCGATATCACTGCCGAAATTATGAAGCCGTATCCCAGTCCATACTGGATGATCGCACCCGCAGTAATTAAAGGCGCTATTCCCTGTCCAATGTCTATCCCCATCATGTAAAGCGAGTTAGCAAGTACATTTCTAGAAGGCTGAATGTGCTCTGCAATGAGCATGGAGCCTACAGGGAAGAGTACTCCTTGGATTGCGCCAATCAAAGCGAAAATTACTGCAAAAACTAGATTATTTACAAAAATGGCTAAGGCAAAAGAAAACAATGCTGCAAAAATTGTGGCAAATATCACAAGCATTGGTTTGCTTGCTCTTCGGACAATTCTCCCTATGGAAAGACGTGTAACAGTCGTGGCGGTGTAGTACAGGAGGAAAAGCACAGAAACAAGTTCGTCGCTGAACTTGAGCTTGTCTTTCGCGTAAAGTGGGGCATAGGCTAATATCACTCCAAAAAGAACGAAAAAGGCGAAATTTCCAATAAAAGCCATGTCAAACATCCTATTACGCGTAATGGCTGAAATCTTGCTTTTTAGGGCTTCTCTGCTCACTGCCGCACCGATAATCTGCCAATTTTTCTCAATTGAAGAAATCTTTTTGTTAAGAAAAAAAGCTGCAAAAGTTCCAATGGAACCCATCAAGCAAGCAAAATAGAAAGTGTTTTGAACGCCAAACAACGGAATAGAAAATGTGGTGATTGCTGGTCCAGCCAATAAGCCGAGACTTAACGAAGCAGTATAGGTACCGACACCTTTGTCTCTTTCGATACTTGAGATTGTCAAAGCAGCCAAAATTAAAGATGCTGTTCCGATAAAAGCGTACGCAAAACCCTGCGTAGCACGCAAAACAATTAGCATACCGATGCTGTCTGTTAAAGGGTAAAGTGCTGGACAGATGGAGAAAACTGCAAAAGCAACCAGCAAAAAAGTTATTGTCTTTTTCTCGCCTGCAAACACACCTAAAGAAAATTTTGCAACAGCAGATGCGATAAAGAACATAGCTGTTACTAAACCAACCATCTCAATAGACGCGTTTAAATCTTCCACATAAATTGAAAGTATAGGCGCAATAACCGAAGAACAAGCTATGTAGCTGAATCCCATCATGCACATGATTGAATGTGGTGTTAGTTGCAGCCTTTTCAACAAACATACACACGCTGTCTCGAGTTTAGCTGGTTAGGCTGGAATATCGAAATAGAAAATCCCACCATTTTTCGTCCTTAACTTTCTCTCCTTCACAGACAAGTTCATGCATACGCTTCATTATTGCATGATGTTTCTTTTCGTCGCTAATTATGTCCTGAAGAATGAATCTTACGCGTTTATCCTCTGTCTTATCAACAATTTGCTCGAAACCCTCAAGCATTCCACGTTCAACTTCAACATGCTCCTCAATAACTCCACGGAATTCTTCACCCTCGCATTTAAACTGTCCCTTTGAAGATGCTTCTAACAATTCTAAAACAGTCTTTAACATATGCTCATGTTTCGTCGAGTCCAAAGCAAGTTGATAGAGCAGAAGCCGAATGACAGTGTTATTTGTCTTTCTTATCGAGTCATGCAGAAGTTTCACGGCTTTCCTTTCATTTTCAATCCGCTCTTCAATCATCGCCTTAAACTCTTGTTTGTCTATTGACAAATAGATCCCTCAGTTATTTTAAACCCGATTTTATTTAAATATTTCAAGGATTCTCTTATGATGCAACCTTCATGTTTCCGTCCCTGAATCTGTATTTTACGGAAGTCTTAAATCTCGATGAAAGATATCTAAAATCGGTGGTTCGATTTGACTGAAACTGTAATGGTGCACAAGAGAGAAAGTAAAACTGTAATGGATTTATGTTTTGATATTAAAGGTCAGACGGCAATCGTGACTGGTGCTTCTAGCGGTTTAGGTGTAACGTTTGCTGAATCACTAGCTGAAATTGGAATAAACGTTGTAATTGCCGCAAGAAGATACGAAAAACTTGTCAAAGTAGCTGAAGAATTATCCAACAAATACGACGTGAGAGTGATTCCTGTCAAAACAGACGTAAGTCAAGAGGAACAAGTAATCAGCATGGTGAAGACTGCTATAGAAAATTTTGGATCACTGGAAATTCTGGTTAACAATGCTGGAATTGCAAGTTTAAGTCCATCCGTTGACATGAGCCTCGAAGAATGGAAAAAAGTGATAGACGTTAACTTGACTGGGGTCTTTTTATGCGCCAGAACTGCTGCACGAGAAATGATTAAGAGGAAATATGGAAAAATAGTAAACATTGCTTCCATTTATGGAGCTGTAGGCGACATATTTCCAACTGCACCGTATTATGCCTCCAAAGGAGCAGTCATAAACTTGACAAGAGCCTTAGCCATAGAATGGGCACCTTACAAAATAAACGTGAACGCCATCGCGCCGGGATTCTTTCCAAGTGAAATGACAACACCACTTTTCCAAGATGAAAAAGCGTTGAAATACATCCTTTCCAGAACTGCGTTAGGAAGAACAGGAGAACCATTAGACTTGAAAGCAGCGCTTATATACTTAGCCTCTCCAGCTTCTGACTACTTGACGGGACAGACAATATTCATTGACGGTGGATGGACAGCGCGTTAATAAAACTTTAACCTTTTCTAATTTCCTATTCGGGTTTATCGTTCCAGTATATGAAGCCAGAATGCGCTAAGCGTTAGACTTAACCAAGATTTGCAGTGACTTCTTTCTTCCGTTTTTACGGGTATCCGGCACCGAGATTTGTTGAATTACTTCCAAAGTTTGTGTTGTAAATTCTGCCGAGGCTTGTGCAAACTCTATGAGCAATACGTGCATTTTTTCAAGAAGTTTCGCGATTTGTCTTCCTTCTCTTGTTAGGGCGTAGGCTTTTGGACGTTTCCGTTTAAAGGCAAGTTTTTTGCCTCTAAGTTTTCTTAGATATTTGTAGGTTCTCCTTAAGGAAATGTTTGTTTCATCAGCAAGTTTTTTGGCTGTTATGCCTTCTTCTGGAATATCCTCGTAAACGCGCTTTTCTGTTGGTGAAAGCCTTTCTTGGTAGGGGTTTCTTTTTGTTTTGAAGTAGAAGATGTAGCTGTTTTCATGGTCTTTTGTTATGAGCTTTGTCTCTTGAAGACGTTTAAGGACTCTCGATAGGCTTTCAGTTTGGATGAGGAATTTTAGTTCTTCATAGGTTTTTGGGTTTTCAAATAATGCTTCAATCGTTTTTTCTTCATAACATTCGGAGTGAGGTGGTAGAAGGTCTCCGATTTCTTGGAAATCTCTTATTAATTCGTCGAGTTTGCAGCCGAACGATGTTGTGTGGTACTTGTTATGGTTCTCTTCAACTAATCCAACCTCTATTAAGGGGTTAACGTATTCATCAGCTATTGTTCGTCGGCTATGACAATATCCTAGTTTTTTCAGTCTTTGTTGAAGTCTTACTGTGGAATGTCGTCCGTTCGAGAGTATTTCCAATATTTCCAAGCGTCTCCTGTTCTTTATTGTGTTCAGCAGGTTTGTTACGAAGTTGGGATTTTTCATTTTTTTGCATAATCTCCTGAGTTCGTTCTTCAGTTTCCAAACGTTGCATCTTGTTACACACGTGATTGGAGTTAATTGACGACAGTATTCGCAAGTTTCCTTCGCTCTTTCCAGCATGTCTGCTAAGCTTGGTTTTTCCTGTACCGCTTGTAGTGGTCTTAAATGAAGTCGGGTTTTCATGGTGCCGGACCCCGTTGACGTACGTCATAAGGAACTGTTGGAGACGTTTTCAGTAGGCCGAGGAGAAAGGAGAGAATGGAGTTTCTGTAAGGTTGCGTCTCTCTCAACCCCTCATGACATACGTCATAATTAATATGACATACGTCATCTTTATATACCTTTCCCCCACAACTAAACAACGGTGAAAAACTACTTGATACTTCCTTGTGAAATCGCCGTAAAGTCAGTTATACCAGCAATAAGAGCAGCAATGGCAAAGGAACTCGTAGAAACATATGGCTTAAAGCAAGATCAAGCAGCTGAAATTCTAGGGGTATCTCAATCTGCAGTAAGTAAGTATACTCGACAAGTTAGAGGACATGTAATAAAAATTGACAACATAGAAGACATACAACCATTGATAAACAACATGATAAATCTACTCGTAGAAGGAAACGCAAAAAGAACAGACTTACTAGGGCTTTTCTGTAAAATATGCATAGCAATACGCAAAAAGGGCGTAATGTGCAAATTCTGCCGAAAAACAGAACCCACGATCAAGATAGAAGAATGCAGCTTCTGCCTAGCCTACAATCCGCTTACAGAATAAAACATTGAATAGAAGAGACTTCAAACTCAAGCTTAGATTACTTTTCGCATTCTTTATAAGATCATTTGGCACTAAGCAGAATTGAAAAAACTTATTAAAATCAAGGCTAACAAACATAAAAGGTGAAAACTTGTCTTCCTTTGACGAGAAAGTTGTTCTTGACATTCTAGAAAAGTGAGTAAAAGCGTTGTAAACATAAGCACGATCAAACTTGTTCATCACACATTTTATCAAGTGGTTCCAGTGAAAGGAATGGGCTCCGGAACAACAATTGACCAGAAAGGTTACATACTGACCAACAATCACGTGGTTAGAGGGGCCGAGAAAATAGCTGTAACATTATGGAACGGTGAAGTTTTAGAAGGAAATCTAGTAGGTTCATGCACCGTACACGATATAGCGGTTTTGAAAGTTAAGAGAGAAGGACTTCCAGTCGCAGAACTTGGAGATTCAGACAAGTTAAGAGTCGGACAAAGGGTCTACGCAATTGGAAATCCTTTTGGATTGGCGGGAGGCCCAACGATAACTTCAGGGGTGATAAGCTCACTAAACAGGACAATAGAGTCTAAAAGAGGATTACTGGAAAACCTTGTTCAAACCGATGCAGCCGTAAACCCCGGAAACAGCGGTGGGCCTCTTGTGGACGTTGAAGGAAAAATTGTGGCAATAAACACCGCAATAATTCCTTTTGCCCATGGAATAGGATTCGCAATTCCAACAAACTCGGCTAAGAGGTGCACTAATGAAATAATCACTACTGGAATTTATGCAAGGCCTTGGCTTGGAATAATAGGTTTGAGTCTTACTGAAGATATATCTCGCTATTACGACTTGCCTGTTGAAAGAGGTGTTCTCGTAACAAAGGTTATGGAGGGAAGCCCGGCGCAACATTCCGGAATAGTGGCTGGCGAAATAATTTTAAGATTGGACGATGCAGTAATTTATCGCATTGAGGACTTGCTGAGAGAGATTCACAAAAGAAGAATTGGAGAAAAAGTGATGATTGCTATCTTTCGCAGAGGACGAGAGCAGTTTTTTGAAATTACATTAAGCAAAATGCCTTAATGCTCCCCTTTACATGTTAAAGAAAGTTTCTCTAGAATCTCAATAATTACACCGCGCGGAATGCTATAATTCCCGTCTAAAATTCTTTTATTTTTTCTTCTGTAGAAATCGTTGGGCGCATTTTGCACAACAGAAAACGTATTCTTTACTATCAATTACGGTGCGGTAGGTTGCAAGTTCACATGTTTCCAATGGAATTTTGGTTTTACAGAACTCGCATTGGACGAATTTCGAACTCATTTTATCTCCTCCTTTTTGGCCTTTTGTTTTTTATAATAGTCTTCTATTGCTACATGCAACGCGTCAGCGGCGAGGTTGGAGCAGTGCATTTTGACTTTAGGAAGACCACCTAACGAGTCTGCTACATCTGAACGACCAATTTTCTTAGCTTCTTCCAATGTTTTTCCCTTGGCTAATTCCGTTACCATACTGCTGGTAGCTATTGCTGCACCGCAACCAAAGGTTTTGAATTTGATATCATTTATGCGGTTGTCTTTGACTTTAATGTAAACTGTCATCATGTCCCCACAAACAGGATTTCCAACAGTTCCTACACCATCGGCATCCGGAATTTCACCCATATTGCGTGGATTTCTAAAGTGTTCCATCACTTTTTCGCTGTACACTATTCCATCAACTCCTTTGGAGTTAAAGGTGACATTTCTCTTAGTCTTTTAACTATATCAGGCATTATCCTTATAACGTAGTCCACTTCCTCTTCAGTGTTTTGCCTCCCTAGTGTAAACAATAATGAACCATGAGCCTCTTCATGTTTCAACCCGATAGCTCTTAGCACATGAGAAGGTTCTAATGTTTTTGCAGTGCAAGCCGAACCTGAGGATGCCGCGACTCCTTTCATGTCTAAGTCCAGCAATATTGATTCGCCTTCAATGAAGCTATATCTTACCGCAGCATTATTAGGCAACCGTTTGGTTGGGTGACCATTCAAAAACGAATGCGGGATAGAGTCAAGTAATCCTTTGATGAGCTTGTCCCTCAGTTTCTTCAACCGCTCACTTTCAGTAGGCATTTCTTCTTTAGCTATCTCTGCGGCCTTTCCGAACCCTACTATGCCAGGAAGATTTTCGGTTCCCGACCTTAAACCTCGTTCTTGTCCTCCCCCATGAATCAAAGGTTCCAATCGTATACCCTTTTTTATGTAAAGCGCACCCACACCTTTGGGCCCGTACATGTCGTTGGAAGAAATAGTGAGCAAGTCTATGCCCTCATCGTTCACATCTATTGGAACCTGTCCATTTGCGGCTGCAGCATCAACATGCAAGTAGGCATTATTCCTGTGTACCATTTGACTTATCTCTTTTATAGGCTGAATTGTGCCAATTTCGCCATTCGCATACATAATAGAAACCAGGATCGTTTCGTTGGTCAATTCTTCCTCTAGACTTGTGAGGCCCACAAAACCATACTGATCAACAGGAAGGAAAGTAACCTTGAATCCCCTTGTCATTAGGAATTTGCACGGATTAAGAACTGACATGTGTTCTACACTTGAAGTTATTATGTGTCTCCCGTGATCTTGGTTACGGTGAGCAACCCCTTTAATTGCCATATTATTGCTTTCGGTTGCACCTGAAGTAAGAAATATTGACTCTTTGCTTTCAGCATTGATTGATTCTGCAATTTTTGTTCTCGCCTCTCCTAAGGCTTGCCTTGCCTCTTGACCAAATGAGTGGACAGATGAAGGATTACCACAGAGTGACTTCATATAAGGCAACATAGCCTCCATCACACGAGGATCAACAGGTCTCCCAGCCGTATGATCCATGTAGATACGTTTCGCCTTTGACATTGCTTATTCACTCAGAAACATAGAATTGCGTCAGCATCAAGCACTAGATCATTTAATGTTGCAGCACCGACAACTTTAGCTTCTGGTATGAAGTCTCCGCGGGAAAGTCCTAATAACTGCGTGCTTTGTTCGCAAACAAGTAATTTTACCCCAGCTTTTGTCGCTTGATCCATTACCTCTTTAAGTGATGGGAAGCTGCCTAGTTTGATTTTTTTCGCTTCTCCTTTTTTGACTACTGTAACGCCCTTTATGAGAAAGTAGATGGTTGTGTCTATGTTCATCATTGCTGCTGTAGTAGCTAAAACGAATGGCGCATAAGTGCGTTCTGGCGTGTCAACTCCACTTGTTTGAACGTACAATATCCTTTTTTTCTCAGACATGCTTTCACTCTACCATATCTGTTATTTCACCTTTTTTATTAATATTCGAACAGTGTTTCCATCCTTACTTACGTCTACTATCTCTTGCTCTAAACGCTTTACAAGACTTTGTATGTCAGCCTCTGCCGCTGGATCATCAGCCAGAACTTCCAGAACTTCTCCAATTCTAATGTCATCCAATTCTATTCTTGTTCTGAAGACAGGTTCAGGACAGTATAAACCCAGACAATCTAAAGTCCTGTTAGGTTCAACTTTCATGATGCCTCCCTGAATTTAATGTCCAGTGAACGTAAATAAGATTTGCTCTCGAACTACTCAAGAGACATAGCGAATTCTTAGACAGACTACTCTCGCGCACCTAGGGATTTCAGGCCTCAACGAGTTTCATTGGTTGCTCGCAGCAAACGAGGGTTCCCGCACCAGACTCCAAAACCTTTACTTTGTTTCCACAAATTTCGCAAACGTAAGTCTCTCCAACCTTTGTCACTTACTCACCTCCACCATTTCAATCATATCCACTCCCAATGCCCTTGATAGCGAACGTTACGTTTGTGCCAATAGTCACTTCAGTAGTTCTCGCACCAGACTTCGTAGTAGCTTCTTGCGTGTTGACAAACCGGGCATTTTTCGGGTGCTTGGCTGCCTTCAAAAACGTATCCGCAATTCCTGCATTTCCACATAGTTGGTGAATCCTTTTTGAAAACCTTACCTTGGTCTACATTTGCCAGCAACTTTCGGTATCGTTGTTCATGATAGTTCTCCACCTTAGCAACCATGCGGAAGGTTCCAGCCGCGTCTTTGAAACCCTCTTCCTCTGCCACCCTGGCGAAGTTTGGATATAGAGTTCCCCACTCAATTTTCTCTCCTTCTGCTGCAGCTTTCAAATTTTCCTTTGTCGACGCAATAATGCCTGCAGGATAGGTAGCTGTGAGCTCAACCATTCCACCTTTTAGATGCTTAAAGAAGAGTTCAGCGTGTTCTTTTTCGTTATCAGCCGTTTCTTGGAAAATAGCAGATATCTGTTCATACCCTTCCTTCTTGGCTACGTTAGCAAAGAAAGCGTATCTAGTTCTGGCTTGTGACTCACCCGCAAATGCTGCCGTAAGATTTTTCTCGGTCTGACTTCCCTTAAGTTCCATTACTATTTGCCTCCCAAAGCCACTTCGTCTATGTCAAACATATTTAAGATTTTCTGGAAGTTTCATTGCTAAATTGTGATGCCTTCAATTCAATCACCGAGGATTATTCCGGTTTTCCTTGTTTTGCTTTGAAATCAGCGTTGTAGGTTCTTTTGCCTTTCTCCTTTGCTGTGAAAGCAATTCCAGCGGTGAACGTTACGCCAGTTAATCGTCTCCAAGCTTTGTTGAAGTCATCTTCTTCATCGTCAAACCAGCATAGAACGTAGCAATCAGACATTCCTTCTGTTGAAGAAATGTAATCAATGTTTCCCATTAGGGGAATGAAGTCTTTTATGCTGCCTCTAAATTCCTTTTCAGATCTCGAAACTGCAAGCCTTCTTGCCTTAATGACTGCAAACGCTCTTCTTTCAGGCTTTTTGAGCCTCTCTTTGTAGAAAACTATGACCGGCTTCTCATAGACAATTTCCAAAGTGCATCTACCTACTTCAGTAATTCTTCGAGCCTCTTGTTTACCTTATCCCAGTTGACAATGTTCCAAAACGCGTCTACAAATTTGGCTCTTGCATTCTTGTAGTCGAGGTAGTATGCGTGCTCCCAGACATCAATAACCATGAGAATTCTGAACATCGGGTAAACGTTGGTGTTGTGCTTCTCTATCTGCATTATTATTGGTCGATTAGTTTGCCTACAGAAGGTGAGTGCTGCCCAACCAGAGCCTTCTACACTGACGGCAGCTTGGGAGAATTCCCTTTTGAATCTTTCAAGACTCCCAAATTCCTTTTCTATAGTTTCGCTTAGAACTTCGCCTGGCTCTCCACCGCCTTTGACATTCGGTGTTAGATTAGGCCAGAACAATGAGTGAAGTATATGCCCTCCTATGTTGAAAGACAGCGCCTTTAATGTAGATTTAATGTCCAGATCGACGTCGTCTTTCCGTGCTTTCTCGAGCTTCTCTAGAATCGCATTTGCTCCATTAACGTATCCTTGATGATGCTTTTCATAATGGATCTTCAGTTGTTCCGCGGATATATACGGCTCCAGATCCTTGTAGTCGTAAGGCAGTTTCGGCAAAACGTAAAACCCTTTTCCCACATTTATCACATCCGATTGTTTTATATTGCACGCTTTCTAGTTTTGAAGCTTAAGCTTTTAAATATGTGTGACTGTAATGCAACAGTAACACTTAATACGCGTGCGCTTCACGTCCAATATTCATTCTTCAACAATTACAACATTCTCCAAAATCAGCCATGGTATCCTCAGGAGGCTTTCCTCAAGCGTCTTGCGAATTTCAGTTTCAAGTTCCTTCCCGGTTTTGTTTTCTGCCTCTTGCGTTAGGCTGATGAGCGCCACTATCACGGCTTTCTTAACCGTCGTTTTCTCGTGCACGTCTTCAGACATTTTTTCACTTCCGCGTGGTGTTTTCCACTTCTTTGTTGCTCTTGCTGATGAGTACGTATATGATCTGGTTTTGTAAAGTTTTAAATATGTGTGACTGTGATATAACAGTAACAGTTAACCGTAATGGATGGATCTGTCCTGTTAGCGCGCGCGCTCATCTTCATTTGTATGCTTATACCAATGGAATTTCCCTTCTAACAATGACAACCTAACAACTTGGTCGTTTACTCGTGCAACATCAACAGGAGACCATGCCTCCCCACCGATTTCTAGCATCTTGTCTTTTGAGCTGATTACCGAGATCATAGTTATCGATGTCGTAATTCTATTCATGCGTATTTCAGCTTTAGCGCGCGCGAAATAATAGCCGCAGATGAGTTCAGGTAGAAAAGCAGTTAACAGATATTCTTTGAACAATCACAGTTGAAAAGAACTCTCCTATTCACATTTCCTCTTTTTTGTTTTCAATCAGAATGTGCCTACAGAACTTTAGAATACCTCGGCCAAATTCGGTAATAGGGCGCACGTGCAACTAAAGTTTAGAAAACGTTTAGTTGCTCTAGGTTGCCCCTGATTTCCGGTGCGCCCCATTACCAATAATCTTGTTTGAAGGGGCCAGATATTTAGGTTTATGTTGCTGTTGTGCCACAGTCACACAGTTTTATATACTTTCACCATAAATTGATATTTCAGAGGATGTAAAAAATGAATGTATCCAAATCTAAGAATAGAAAGTCTACGAAAAAAATTGCGGCTTTTGCGTTTGCATTCAGTACAATCGTAGCTCTGCTATTATCCCCTTTGATCGTCACAGTTAGCTATGCACAAAATGGTGAAGTCGTTCCACACTATTTCGGACCTTACCCCAACTATGCTACTAGCCAACTCCCAACAGTAAATCCAGATGGCAGCATTAGTGGCGGAATCAGAAAATTCGTCGACTCACTTCCTGATCTTCCCATCGCTGTCCCCGACACCACGACCTATCCCGGATCTGACTACTACGAAATCGCATTAGTTGAATATAACCAAACGATGCACAGCGACCTGAACGCAACCAGACTGCGAGGTTACGTCCAGTTGGACACCACACAGATTCCTGGAGATGGAGTTCCACTGGTGGATGCTGATGGCAACCCAATTATGATGCCAGACGGCATTACTCAAGCAATTGGCGTTGACATTCCTAAATACATGGGACCAGTCATTGTTGCCCAAAGAGACGTGCCAGTGCGAGTGAAGTTCTACAACTTGCTGCCTACCGGCACCGGAGGCGATCTCTTCATACCAGTCGACACAACCGTCATGGGATCAGGCATGGGCCCCATTATGGGCGAAAACTACACGCAGAACCGCGCTACCCTCCACCTTCACGGTGGTCGATCACCATGGATTAGCGACGGTACGCCTCACCAATGGATAACTCCTGCTGGAGAGGACACAGTCTACCCCGAAGGTGTTAGTGTAGTCGACGTCCCCGACATGGACACACCTGAGGATGGAGCAATGACCTTCTACTATACCAACGAACAGAGCGCTAGGCTGATGTTCTACCACGACCACTCTTACGGGATAACACGACTCAACGTGTATGTTGGTGAAGCCGCAGGCTACATTTTGCGGGACGACATGGAAAAAGCATTGATCGACGCTGGAATAATCCCAGTCGACGAAATTCCGCTGATAATACAGGACAAGACTTTCGTGCCCTCATTAGATCAGCTTGCGTGGCAAGACCCAACCTGGAATACCACCATTTGGGGTGAACCAGGAGATCTGTGGTATCCACACGTCTACATGACAATGCAGAACCCAGGCGACCCCTCTGGAATGAACCAGTTTGGCAGATGGCACTATGGTCCATGGTTCTGGCCGCCAACAGTGGTCGAGCATGGCCCAGTGTTGAACCCCAACTACGAACCAGGCAATCCGATGGAACCTCGATGGCTACCTGGAGTACCTGAGATATCGGCGCCAGGCGAAGCCTTCATGGACACACCAGTCGTCAACGGCATTGCATACCCCTACCTCAATGTTGAACCGAAGGCCTACCGTTTCCGGATTCTGAACACGGCTGACGATAGATTCTTCAACCTGCAAATGTACGTGGCTACTCCAGGAATTGTTAGCAAGATCCTTCTCACCGACGGAGGCACCGGTTACACCTCAGCTCCAACAGTCGCCATCTCAGGGACTACAGGCTACGGCGCGACAGCCAGAGCAACGATAGATCCAGGAACAGGCGCGGTTACCGCTATTGACTTAATCACAGTCGGCAGCAACTACATCACAGTTCCGACGGTCACCCTATCAGGTGGCGGCGGATCAGGCGCTACAGCCACGGCTCTCATATACACTGCCCCCACAGAAGTTGGAATGGTCCCCGCAGTCTTTAACGCAGTCTATCCAGAAAGCTGGCCCATAGATAGCCGCGATGGCGGCGTGCCCGACCCGGCATACATTGGTCCATCCTTCATCCAGATTGGCAATGAAGGTGGCTTTCTACCAGCGCCTTGGGAAATCCCAACGCAACCTGTCGACTGGAACATGGACCAGGGAACGTTTGACTTCGGACTCGTCAACCAATACACGCTCTTCCTGGGAACAGCAGAACGTGCAGACGTAATAGTTGACTTCTCCGCGTTCGCAGGAAACACCATAATTCTCTACAACGACTCTCCAGCGCCGGTCCCAGCAGCAGACCCACGCCTGGATTACTATACATGCAACGTAAATCAGACGGATACCGGCGGCGCACCATCGACCGAAGCAGGATACGGACCTAACACTCGAACCATAATGCAGATCAACGTTGCTACTACTCCTATAGCTGATTCATTCGGCGTGACGGCGTTAGAGGACGCGTTTGCTTATACTGGTCAAGGTGTTTTCGCTAATTCGCAGCCCACAACAATCGTACCACAAGCCGCTTACAACTCAGCCTACGGACCGGTTACGCCCTTCACCGATGTCTACTCGAACATATTTGACAACTCGCTAGCGTTCACCCCAATAGACGGGGGAACATCAGTAAGTATTCCGTTCCAAGCGAAGACGATGCAAGACGAGATGGGTGAAGCTTTCGACCCAATGTACGGACGAATGGCGGTTCTATTGGGAGTCGAGTTGCCTAAGACAAGAGCCATGATGCAGACTATGATACTCTACAACTATCCAGATCCACCGTCCGAAATAGTCAGAGCAACAGACACAACTGCCATTCAAATCGGAGAAAACGGCGATGGAACACAGATCTGGAAGATCACGCACAACGGCGTCGACGTTCACACGGTACACTGGCACATGTTCGAGGTGCAACTGATCAACCGTGTGGCATGGGACAACAACATCAGAATGCCAGACCCCAACGAACTAGGCTGGAAAGAAACAATAAGGGTAAACCCGCTGCAAGACACCATCGTAGCCCTAAGACCAGTCGTTCTTGACTTACCCTTCGACTTGCCCAACAGCGTTCGACTGATCGACCCAACAAGTCCTGAAGGTGCACTCTTAAAAGCAGAACCGAACGTCTTCGATACGATCGGAGAACCCATAAACCTCTACAATCATGAGGTCAACTTCGGCTGGGAATACATGTGGCACTGCCACATACTATCACACGAAGAGATGGACATGATGCGCCCAATAATAGTAGCGGCTCCACCAAGAGATCCACTCAATTTAGTTGCCATGAAGCAAGGAAGCAAAGCAACTTTGCTATGGACGGACAACTCGTTGAGCGAGACCAGCTTCACCATCGTAAGAGCAGGTGACCCAGACTTCACGACGGAATTGGTGACTTTTACGGTTGGAGCGAACGTAACCACATACGTCGACAGCACCATAAAGAACAACCAAAACTACTACTACAGGGTGAAAGCGGTAAACCTAGTCGGTGACACATGGGACTACTCGGACCCCAACATCAACGAAGGTTCAGCAGGCTTCCCAACTTTGGAGGTCGAATCAGGATACTCCAACACTGCAATGGTTGGAACGGGTACACCCCCAACCGCTCCGTCTAATCTCATGGCAACAGCAGTAGCAGCTAACAACGTATCTTTAGCATGGAACGACAATTCCATCAATGAAGACGGCTTCCTAATCCAAAGAGCAACCAACAACGGCTTCAGCCAGAACGTAATGTTTTTCGCAGTCGGAGCTAACGTAACTGCCTTTACCGACACGACAGTCGCACCTAACACTCGCTACTATTACAGGGTACTAGCCTTCAAGGCAACAGGCAACTCAGCATGGTCCAACACCCTGAACGTTCGCACACTACCATAGACTGCTACCAGCGCGCGCACGCGCGCAACCCCCATTTTTTTGTATTTACCAAAAAAGAATTCGAGTATCAATAAGGAGAGGAAAATAGTTGAAACCTGTTCAAATACAGTTCCTGAAAACAGAAAAGGTATTCCATCTTCAATCTCAAAACTTTCAGTTTTTCAGTAAATGTTAAGGAGGTGAAATGAGATGGAAAGAAAAAAAACTTTAGCGGTCAGACCAGCGCTAGCGGCAACCTTTTTCTTGGCTGTATTAATTTCCATTGTAGTTTGGACTCCAACCTTCGTTCGAGCCGCAGCTCCTTTTACCGTCTCTTTCGATTTCGACAACGGCACCCCAGTACTTACAATGGGCAAAAGTATCCCGTTCAATCAGACGTCAGGGGAAGTCACGGCTTACTTTAGCTCGCCTTCTGGTCCAGCCGCATTTTCGATCCAAAGCGACAGCACAACATTCTATAAACTGTCACAGTTCTCAGACAAGTATCTGTATGACAACAGCCCTCTTAGGGATACGCTCGAAATAAAGCTTAGCCATTACCTAAACAATATTACATTTTCATTTGCGACCATCCAGTATCGTGGAGCATCCGGCGATGAACCCAGCAACATCACGTTAACCGCGTATGTCGATTCAACTGCAACGACACCAATCGGGTCGGCAAAGGCGCGAGGAACGTGGCCAAGCGGCGGCGATACCCACCCACAGGGCACCCTCAACTTCAATTCAGGAAGTCAACAATTCAGTTTGGTGAAGATCGAACTGCCCTACCAAGGCCCAAGGAGCGCGGTGGACTTCTTAGTGGATAATATAACAGTCACAACGGCAGGTCCAATAGTAGACTCGACTCCGCCTGTGACGACGACGAGCCTAAGCGGAACTCTGGGAAATCAAGGTTGGTACACATCGGACGTTACGATTAGTCTATCCGCAACCGACGACATGTCGGGAGTGAACAAAACAGAGTACAGTTTTGACAATGCCACTTGGACGGTTTACACGGCGCCTTTCGCGGTCACCACCGAGGGAACAACCGCAGTCTACTACAGATCAACAGACAATGCGGGAAACATGGAAGCGTCAAACGCGGTTTACTTTAATGTGGACACGACTCCCTCAAACATAACGGATGTATCTCAAATCCCAGCAGATAACATGCAACCGGAAGATACAGTCAAAATAAACGTTACAGTCACTGATGCCGTAAGTGGAGTAGAATGGGTAGCTCTAAACTACACCAACGGAAACGGAACATGGATCACACGGAACATGACAAACCTCGAAGGAAACGTGTGGAACGCCACCATACCATCGTTTCCATACGGCACCAACGTAACATACGTGATAATAGCAGAAGACAACGCAGGCAACACAATCACCACCGAACAAATATACGGATACAAGTATGAATATCAAGTAGTTCCCGAGTTTCCGGCCGCATCCATCCTGTCTTTGGTTATGTTAATGGTAACGCTCGCAATCTTCATCGCTAACAGAAAACTCACAAAACATTCCAATACAAAACTAAACCCTTTTTGAGAAACCACCTAGTATTTGACGCTCAATGCTCAAAGTCAAAACAAGCAATATCTAAAACTGGAGACAGGAGAGAACACTATCACTAACCGAAAAAGCCCGCCTCTTCGAAGGAAAAACACGCAGCTCTTCGTTTCCAAAAGTTGAAAAAGGTTTATTTTTAACGTTCCTTGTATCTCAATCGAGAACGAAACAATGAAAATGGAAAAAGCAAAATGAGACGCCCCCGTTTATCTGCCCGCCGACTATTGTTGATAGGAGTATTTGTAATCATTCTAGCAGCTTTAGTTTATGTTGCAAGCCAACCGTCAGATATTCAACCGGCGACCAAGCCAACTGTTACTTTCGATTTCGACACTGGCTATCCACCCCTCGTCGAAACGCAAACCACCCCTCTCAATCAAACCTCAAACGGCATCACAGCATACTTCAGCTCACCTTCCGACACCTCCGTAGCTCCAGCTTTCTCAGTCCAAAGCTACGACACCACGTTTACTAAACTCTCACAGTTTTCAGGCAAATACCTGTACGACAACAACCCTACGAGGGACATTCTGGACATAAAGTTTAGCACCGAAATAATCGCTATTAAGGTAACTTTTGCCACCGTCGAACTTCAAGACGGAGCAGTTACCGAACCGAGCGACATCTTGCTAACAGCGTATGAAAACACGAACCTAATAGGAACAACCACAGCGTATGGGAGCTTCTCGAGCGATTCATACCCTCAAGGCACGCTTTCACTCAATCCAGGCCAGCTCTTCAACTGGGTAAGAATCGCGATACCTGCTGAAACCCCAACAACAGACTTTTTGATAGACAATATCACAGTCACTGCCATCTCCACTTCGACAACTTAACCTCAAACAAGGAGCCTCAACATAACGAAATTATGCCACAATGCCATAAACAGCCACTATAGCAAATCTCGCAATCCTCCTCGACAAAAGACACTGATAGAAACTCCAACAATCTCCGACAAGCCACTCACTACCCGTTTCCTTAGGAACAAAAGAGAAAACGAACAATGGCTTCCTTATCCAAAGTGAACATTCAAGAAATGCTGACCTTCAGGTTGCGTATCAAGTCTACAAAACTCTTGCCCCGAAAGGAGCAACCAACATCTTTTGTTTTAAACTGAAAAGGTTTTATTTGTGATGCCATCCCTATTTTCAGAAGGAAATGAGCGCGAAAATGAGACGCCCCCGTTTATCTGCCCGCCGACTATTGCTGATAGGAGTATTTGTAATCATTCTAGCAGCTTTAGTTTATGTTGCAAGCCAACCGTCAGATATTCAGCCGGCGACCAAGCCAACTGTTACTTTCGATTTCGATACCGGCTTCCCACTTCTCGCCGAGACCCAGAATACGCCTCTCAATCAAACGTCAAACGGGATTACAGCATACTTCAGCTCACCTTCCGACACCTCCGTAGCTCCAGCTTTCTCAGTCCAAAGCTACGGCACCACGTTTACTAAACTCTCACAGTTTTCAGGCAAATATCTATACGACAACAAACCATCTAGGGACTCTCTGGACATAATGTTCAGCCAGCAACTGACAAGCATTACGTTAACGTTTGCGACTGTCGAGTATCACACAGAAGCCAGTAACATCACATTGACCGCGTACATGAATTCAATTGACACAACCCCTGTAGGATGGACGACCTCGCGCGGAACCTTTTCAAACGCTCTATATCCCCAAGGCATGCTGTCATTCAATTCAGGTGGCCAACCATTCAACTTGGTTAGGATCGAAATACCTTATCAAGGACCTAGTGGTGCCACGAATTTCTTCGTAGACAATATCATAGTCACGACAACCTAACAAAAATAATCCACAGCATAGCTTTATTTCACATCTGGATGTCGACGTAGAGGCGAGCTTATCTAGCAAAAAAAGGAAGAGTTTGCGGCGACATCTCCATAGTGGGGGTTCAAATGCGCGCGGGCGAATTAAATAATTAGTTTGGAATTGGTTTGTTTCTTCTTTTTGGGATAGTTGTGTTGTCTGCGGATGGCGTTACTGTTAGTTTCACGCTTCTTTCTAGATGGTGAAGATTTGTGCACC